>Ga0073934_10000036_pt1 | contig 389675 bp, 317 predicted proteins | sample LarsenN4metaG_FD_76834 | JGI IMG/M metagenome (GOLD analysis project Ga0073934, IMG submission 76834) | Hot spring sediment bacterial and archeal communities from British Columbia, Canada, to study Microbial Dark Matter (Phase II) - Larsen... ...
ACAAGGCGCGAAAAAATCTTCAGGAAATCCGGGAGGGGAGAACATCAGGACGCACGCTGCGCGCGCAGGATGGGAGATCGGGGGGAGCAGGGAAGCGGGAGCGAGCTTGCGAAGAGCCGCGGGCGGGGCGGTTTGAGTCATGCCTGTGCAGCGTCGCCGGGGTGGCCTGCGCCACAATTCGAATCATCAAACGTCGGCTCGCAACCTCGAGTTCCGAACCTGGAACACCGGATTGCGGACTCAAGCCTTCGACGGCACGGTGTGAACTCCAGTCTCCGGAGTTCGAGCGGCCGTTGCCGCGATCACCATTGCGGCTCGTTGCCCGGCTTCCACTTGATGTTGCATCCCAGACTCGGCGTCTGCGGCTGCGGAGGTGGTTTGCCGGCGAGCACGGCTTCCACCGCTGCGCGAAGATCCTTGCCCGTCACAGGGACGATCCGACCATCGACGTACTTGCTGGGGCGGCTGTCATCAAACTGCCCTCGATAAAAGAGCTTGCGGTCGCGATCGTAGAGGAAGAAGTCGGGAGTGCAGGCGGCGCGGAACGATTTCGCTACCTGCTGAGTCTCATCGAAGAGGTACGGAAAGCTGTACCCGGCGGCGGCGACTTCGCGTCGCATGTTCTCCGGGCTGTCCTCCGGGTACTTCGCTGCATCATTGGAGTTGATGGCGATGATGCCCAAGCCTCGCGGCTGCATGTCGCGTGCGAACGAGGCGATTCCTTCCCGCAGGTGTTTCACGAAGGGGCAATGGTTGCAGATGAACATGACCAGCAGGGCCGGCTTGTCCTTGAAATCGGCGGGGCCGACCATCCGGCCGTTCGTGTCGGGGAGGGAGAAATCCGGCAGGGGCGTCCCCAAGGGGACCATTGCGGATGGAGTGGCTGCCATGGATGGGTGGCTCCTCGGTGCCGCGCGGGCGACGCCGCCTTCCGGAGGCGAGCGGACGCGGTCTGACGAGTCAGTGTACGCCCGCCGCATTGCGGCTCATGATCCGGCGGGGATGCCGAGACTCCCCGGAGTTCGGGAAAAGGTGCTGCCGCAGGGTGAAAACGTGCATGTGACCTGCGGACCGATTCGATATCGAGTATTCTGGCGCTTACCCGTCAAGGACCGACGGGCGCCCGCCGCGGGGCGGACGGTCAAGGAGCCGACCGATGCGATTCTCGTTCTCCTCGCCGGGGGTATCCGAGTTCGGCGAACCCGCGGCCCAGGAATCCTCGATGTCCGAACACTCGGGGCGAGGTGGATGCTCGGACCCGAAAGCCGTACTCAAGAGCGCGATTCTGCGCGAGCTGAGCGATGCCGAGCGGCTGCTCATCATTCTGTGGTACGCGGAGCGCATGACGCCCGAAGAGATCGCGCAGTGTCTCGATCTCACACCGGCCCAGGTGGAGAAGCATCACGAGGAGATCATGGCGCGGCTGCGGCGAAGAGTCGCTGCCTGACAGGCTGAGATGCCGGTGCACGGAGGCGGTGGAACTGAAGGCAGGTGAGCCGTGGATCCGCAGGAAGCCCGGCAGCGCCGGATGCGGATGGTTGAAGAGCAGTTGCGGCATCCGCGCGGAGATCGGCGCAGGCCGGTGCGCGATGAGCGGGTGCTGCGCGCGATGGAAGAGGTGCCGCGGGAGGAGTTCGTGCCCGCGGGGTGGCAGAAGAGCGCGTTTGAAGATCGCGCGCTGCCGATCGGTCCGGAGCAGACGATCTCGCAACCGTACATGGTCGGGATCATGACGGAGCTGCTCGGGGCCGAGCCAGGGGATGTCGTTCTCGAGGTCGGCACCGGATCGGGGTATCAGGCGGCGGTTCTCGCGTCACTCGTGCGCAAGGTCTGGAGCGTGGAGAGCGTCGAGCACCTGGCGCGCGAAGCGGGGCAACGGCTGGCCCGACTTGGATTCGCGAATGTGCACGTGCTGCACGGCGACGGGCGCCGGGGGTGGCCGGAACACGGGCCGTATGACGGGATCATCGTGACCGCAGCGGGCGAGGGTGTGCCGCGGGCGCTGCTGGAGCAGCTGAAGCCGGGCGGTCGCATGGTGATTCCACTCCGCGTGGGAGGCGACCAGCAGGAACTGATGGTGATCGAGCGGCGCGAAGACGGCGGGTACGAGCAGAAGCGGATCATGCCGGTCAGGTTTGTGCCGCTGACGGATGAGCGGGAGTAAACGGCTGAGGAAAGAGGGTGCGGGGGCAGCGGAAGGCATCGCTTCGCGTACACTCGGCGCGTGTGGACCGCGTGGGTCAGCCTTGCGGGCGTGTGGGTCTGCGGCGTCGCGGCAGCGGTTGCGATTCGCGCGGCTGCGAGAAAGAATCGGCACCGCGGTTGGTCGGGTGGGGCAGGAAGCGGAGAGCGAAGTGTTGACGAGCGGCTCTGGGGACGGGCGTGGATTCCTTCGGGAGTCGCGTTGCTCACGGCGCTTTCGTTCACCGGGATGGCGCTGCCGCAGTTGCCGGATGCGGGGCACGGAACCGGGGGCGCGGCTGTCGCGGGACAGCGCGCGGAAACGGCCATCATCGGCGTGCGCGCGCACGAATCCGGCGGGTGGGCATGGAGCGCGGCGTGGGTGCCGATTTCCGCGGGAGCAATGGCGCTCGGGATTGTGCGCCTGTCGGGTGGCGCGGAGGCGAGTACGGTCGGCGCCCGAGTGTGGATCGGCGTCGGGGTGCTGACGATGCTGCTGGCGGCCGCGGATCGTGTGCACTTCGTGGAAGGGCAACTGCTGCTGACCGCGGCGCTGGTGTGGATGTGGCTGGCGACCGTGCGCGGAGCGCGGGCGAAGGATGGGGCCGCGGCGGGTGAGGCGCGGAGCGAGGAAGGAAGTCCGGCGGCATGGCCGTTTCTGTGTCTGATGATGGGCGCGGGCGTGTGCGGCCTGATGGCAGCGGCGGGTACAGGCGAGATGCAGGGCAGGCTCGTCATTTTGACGGGCTGGGTCGTGATCGCGGGGCTGCTTGTGACGGCGGGTCGGGCGTGGCCGCGAATGGCGGGGCAGATGACGGGGTTGAGCGTGGCGATGTCGGTCGCCGTGTGCGTGGGGTGCGCCGCGGTGACAGAGTCGGTTCGGGAGGCGCTGGACGCGGCGGCGGAGTGGACACGGTTCGAGCGCAGCGCGGTTCTGTTCATCCTTGGAGCGGCGGACGGGCTGGGAGCCGGGGCGCATGGGCCGTATGTCGGGGGTTTGCGCGCTGTTGCGCCGGATGCGATGATGGCGATCGTGGTGGGGATGCTCGCGGGAGCGTCGGGGGCGGTGCGTGGGGAGGATGGGGAGGGACGTTTTCAACGACGCTGGGCGTGGCTGGTTGCGGGAGCGGCGATGATCGGGCTGGGGCTGTGGGGGCTGCTGCGGCACCTGGCGAGATGAGCGGCGCCGGTTCGATCGCATCGCAACTGCAATGGGTGCGGCCAAAGTTGCGGGCGGTGAAGGGCGGGGGCCGATCAGGAATGGGCGTTGGCAATGACAAGGCGGCGCGAGGATCGGCCGCGGGACGCGAGGCATGAAGGGCTGCGCGGAGCAGCGCGCCCGGAGTGTGAAGGGCGTGTTATCGTGGTGTTAATGACGCAGCCGACGGGTCAAGGAGGACTGAGTGGTGGAGGCGCCGGCGTGCAGGCGGGGGCGAGCCGGCGCGTTCTGCCGGCGACGCGGCAGTCGGTGACGCACAAGTTCAGCGTTGGGAACCACGAGGGGTATCTGACCGTCGGGCTGGACGAACAGGGTCGGCCGGGGGAGATCTTCATCAAGATGAGCAAGGAAGGCTCGACGATGAGCGGGATGTGCCAGGCGTTCTGCCGGGCGTTCTCGCTGGCGCTGCAGTACGGGCTGAGCCTGGAGGATGCGGTGGTGCGGTTCAAGGGGATGCGGTTCGAGCCGATGGGAATGACGAGCAATCCGGACATCCCCGAGGCGATGAGCATCGTGGATTACGTGGCGCGGTTTCTGGAGAGGGAGTTCGCGCAGCGGGAGTGAGCGGCACGCCAGCGCCCGTTGCCCGGAAAGTGCAGCAAGGCTGAAAACAGAGCGGCCCGCCGGAAGGGCGGGCCGCGGGGATGCGAGCGACGAGACGAATCAGTCGCAGGTGTCGCCGAAGACAGCAAGAAGGATGTTCAGGTCCGTTGAGTCGGTGTCGCCGTCGTCATCGGCGTCGCCCACGCAGCCAGCGCCGACGCAGCCGAAGTCGGTGAGCAGGATGTTGAGGTCGGTCGAATCGACGCCGTTGTCGCCGTTGAGGTCGCCGACGCAGTCGGGCGGCGGCGGGCAAGGCTCGATGGTCTGGACGCGGAAGTCGTCGAGAGCGGCTTCCACGATCGAGCCGGTGCCGATATCCGCGGGCACGAAGCGCATCTTCGTGGTGTTGGTCGGGACGATGTAGTCACCGACGCGGAACTCCTTGTAGATCCAGCCGCCGGAGACGCCGGAGCCGCCGGGGCCGAGCGTTTCGACATTCACCCACGTTGAGCCGTCTGGGCTGATGGAGACGACCATCGTGTCCTGCGTGTTGGGTCCGTTGTAGGTGTTGTGGAACCAGCGCCAGTACGAGATGGTGGCGTCGGGCTGGCCGGCGAGCGCGAGGTTCGGAGAGGTCAACGTGGTGGCGCCGCCGTCGATGTCGTTGGCGCCGACGGCGCCGCCGGGCGTGCCGTTGCCGGTGACGAAGCAGTTCACGCCGGGATTTGCGGTGTGGTCGTCCTCGGGCTGAGCCGGGGTGCCCACGGGATCGGCACGAACCCAGATGCCCGTGGTGGCGGTATCGCCGGGGGCGCCGACCGTCCAGCCTGTGGCGGTTTCGAAGTTGTCGTCGATGGTCACGCTGATATCGAGGATGTCCAGAGCGTGAACGGAAGCGGGGGCGTCGGGCGGATCCTTGACAATCGAGCCGTCGCCGATCTGTGCGTGGAAGTAGTACTCGAACTGCTGGCCGCAGGGGCCGGCGGGGAATGATCCGGAGTAGCTGGGCGGGGCGCCCGTGAGCGCGAGGGGCGTGAAGGGGCCGGAGCTGCCGACGCGGTAGTACATGGTGACGGAGAAGATGGAGTTGTTGTTGAAGGGGACGACCTGCACCGTGAAGGGAGTCGGCTGCTCGCTGCTGGCCGCGGCGAGGGAGGGCGCGGTGATCTGCGCCTTGAGCTGGATGTACTGGGCGAGCACCTTGAAGCCGTTGAAGACTTCGGTGGAGTTGGGGACGATCTGGGCCGGAGGGAGAATGAAACCGTTGGTGCCGGTATCGCGCAGCTCGTAGCCGTAGCCGAGGGCGTCGAGTGCGCCGAAGGTCCAGTCGTTGGCGGTACCCGAGGCGATGTAGAGGATGATGGAGGTCTGGCCGGCGGTGTATGTGACGCCGTTGGTGGCGGTGATGGCGTCTTCCATCGCGTTGGCCACGGCGAGGACTTCGGCTTCGCGCGGGGGAGGATCGGTGGTGTAGCCCCAGGGCGCGAGGACGAGCTGGGAGTACGAGTGAACGTCCACGTGTCCCTTGAGGTTGGGGATGTTCATGACGTAGTCGCGGATGTTGACGACTTCAGGCTCGGAGAAGGGAGCGGTGCCGCGGTACGTTTCGCTGGAGGGGGTGGCGCTGGAGCCGCCGTTCAGACCCCAGCCGATGGACCAGTTGCGGTTGGTGTCCACGCCGAAGGAGCCATCGCCGTTGTTGCGGCGGTTCTTGCGCCAAAGGCGCTGGCCTGCACCGCCCTGGGCGACCGGGAAGGTGTACTGATAGCCGTCCGGGTTTGCGATGGGGACGAAGTACCAGTTGACCTGATCGAGAAGCGCGGTGACGTCCGGAAGGACGCCGTAGTTGCGGACAAGGCGGTCCATGGCCCAGACGGTGGCGGCGGGGGAGATCCACTCGCGGGCGTGCTGGGCGCCGTTGATGAAGAGGGCGGGCTTGGAGGTGTCGAGCGGGCCGGGAGCCTTGATGCGATAGGCCCACATGGTGCGGCCTTCGATGGTCAGGCCGATGCTCTCCTTGGAGATGACGTTGGGCTGCAGCGTGATCAGGGTGTCGAGGTATGCGTAGATCTCCGTGGGGGTGCGGTAGTCGGCGAAGAAGTCTGGGCCGCGTTCAGCGCGGGCCTGTTCGCGCATGCGGGTTTCCTCATCGACGAGCGTCTGCACGTCCTCGGCGACGACCTGGTACTGAAGGCCCGCCTCATCGAGGACGGGAATCGCGTCGGCCGGGACGACGTAGCGCTGCGGACCGGGACCCGGATTGCATGCGAGGTTCTCGCCGAGCTGCGAAAGCAGATTCAGATGACGTGCGGAGGCGGGTTCGGCGACGATGAGCTTCATGCCCGAATAGGGACCCGGGCGCGGTTCATCGGCGGCAAGGCCCTGAGCGGCGAAGGCGATCGACATCGCAAATGTGGCGAATTTCGCAAGGCGGCGGTGTCGCATGGAATGCTCCTCAAATAGGAAGGGAACGCCTGTAGGGTAGCCTGAGATTCGGGTTTTTCACGGGGTTTTGGGGTCGGTGTTCAGACTTCTATTTGGTGAGTCGGGTGCGGGGCAGTTCTCGGTCATGCGCGGGTTGGTCCCACGGAAGCTGCTTGGCGATCAGGGTCAGAACGCGCGGGAAGCTCATTTCCGCGGCGGAATCAGGGGATTGGGCGGCGCGGGGTGAAGGGAACTCGCGGTCCGGTCGAGGGCGGAGCTGCCGGGCGGCTCTTGCCGCGGCTTGGAGGAGGGCATCTGCCGGCGCGAGCGATGCCGTGAGAGACAGAGTCGCAACGGGAGTGCCCGTGCGTCGCGCGGAGGGAAGGAAGTCCTTGGCGTGGGCGGAGTCGAGGACACCGGGCAGAGCGGCGTGGAAGGATCGCTGAAATCGATCGAGGACAGAGTCCAGAGAGGCGGACACGGAAGAGGGTGAAAGCGAGTTCCCCGCGCGTGCGTCGGAAAGGATCGTGTCGAGGGCGTTGGAGAGCGCATCGAGTTCGGATGCGATCGCGTCGCGCATGGCGAGGATTGCGTCGCCCGACCGAAGCTGAAGCACGGGGAGCGAGAAGCGGCAGATCGGAGGAGCGTCGCGGTCGGCGATGCGTCGTTCAAGGCGGCCGGAGGAGGAGGGAGACGCCGCCTTGAAGACGACGAGGCCGCAGCGTGCGGCAAAGCGGTCCATGGCGGCGGAAACGGGGATGAGCGCTGCGGGATCTGCGCCTGCGCCGGGTCGGAGAAGATCGCGGCAGAGCGCATCGAGATACGCGCCGGTTTCGCGGAAGGTGGAAGCATGCATGAAGGGCCGGAGCGTCGCGAGCGCCGGGTCGGGTGAGGCTGCAATCAACTCGCTGACGGCGCGGGCGTCATCGAAGGGGTGGTGACCGGCGTGGGTTGAAGCGAGGAGGCCGGAGTGCCAAAGCGGCTGCGTCCAGCGCCAGGATTCCATCAGGTCGTGAAAGAGCGGGGAACGGTCGATAGCGCTGCGAATCTCGGCGGGCGATGTGCCTTCAAGCGGGGCGGGCAGAAGCGTGACGACGCGATGAGAGAGCGCCAGGGCCGCGAAGGCGCCGGGAGAACCGGAAGCGAGGTCGTAGGGGGAGATCGCTGAGAACATGAGGAAACACGTCGGGAGGCGCTCGTCCGGTGCGTGCGTGCGATCGCAACGGGAACGCATTGTAGCCGGCGCGGCGTGCTACCCTCATGCGGCATGGAAGCGGCGGAGGTGCTCTGGGATGGAAACCGGCGCGCACGCGCAACTGAAACGACTGGCCGTCGCGTGGCTCCTGAGAAGCGGGTGCACGGCCGCGGCGGCGGAAGTGATGTGCCCGATCGCGCGGCACAGGCTGGACGCGGCGGGATACCTTGATCGAGCGCCGATCGGGCCGGCGCACGACGTGAACCATGCGCGGGCGTGGATCCGGACGCGCAGGGCGGAAACGTCCTTGTTCGAACAGGTGCACGTTGCGGACAAGGCGGCAGGCGGCTTCGCGTCGCGGGAGCGCTGCGAGCCGCGGACGATCGTGATCGAGTGCAAACAGAGCCGGGGCGACTTTCTGCGCGAGACGCTGGATGTCGCTCGCCTGCTGGGCCTGCGGGATGCGCTGACTGCCCGGCGAGATCAGCTTGAAGCGCACATTCGTGAAGGGAATCCGGACGCGATCGGGCGAAACGGTTCGCGGAGCTTTCTGTTTGCGCACATGGAGGAGATCGACGAGAAAGCGGTCCGGCATGCGACCTATCGGCGCGTTCTGCGCGAGATCGCGAAGGTGGAGCAGCAGCTCTACGGCGAGACGAAGTTCTCACGGATGAGCGCGTACCGGCTGGCGGACCGGATGTACATCATGGCGCCGCGGGGAATGATCGGACCGCGCGAGGTGCCGACGGGCTGGGGATTGATCGAGTGCGCGGCGCGCTGGAAGAGCTACGCACGGGCTTCCATCGCGGAGCTGACGGAGATCGCGGGAGACGCGGCATCGGTCCTCGTGGAGGGGCGGGAACATTCGGCAAGGCCGGAGCGACGGTCACGCATGCTGAGACAGATCGCGCTTGCGGCGACGCGAGCGATGGCGCAGGACGGCGGAGCTAGGGAGTACCGCCCAACTGCTTGAGCAGGTCGCGGGCCTCGGTGCGCTCGGGTCGTGCCTCGCTGAGCGCGGCGAGCAGGCGGGCGCACTCGACGGGATCGGAAGAGAGCAATGACCTTGCGTGCGCGAGGACGACGTCGTAGGCGAGGGGGAAGTCGGCGGAGATTGCGGCGGCGCGCACGCATGCATCCATCGCGGCACGCTGATCGCCGGAGGCGAAGGCCATCGCGCTGCGCAGATAATCATCCCTTGCCTGAATGAAGGCGTTGAGGCGGCGGGCGACGATGCGCGCCCAGGCCTGCGGTGCATCGCCGAAGAAGGCGTTCGCGGACGGCGAGAGTTCGTCGAGGAGCACGGCAAGGCGGCCGAAGGGGGTGGTGTCGTCGCGGTAGGCGAAACGGGGCGCTGCGAAGAGCACGATGGGATGGTCGTCCGTGTTGAGAGGAGCGTCGGCGGCGAAGGCGCGGAGGGAAGCCTCGTCGGCGAGGAAGCAGCCGAGCAGCGTGACCGTGTTGCGCAGCGCAAGCCGGGAGAGAGCCGCGTGCAGCTCGGGACCGTCGGCACGGGATTCGAACACGGAAGCATCGAGCTGGAGGGGCGTTTCCGTGCCGATCAGCCCGAGGGCGGGGGCGCGGATGTTGAAGTCGGCAAGCAGGGCGCGCGAGTGGGGGAAGACTTCGAGGAAGGATCGGATGATGGAGCGGAGGACATCGCTTTCCAACTGGTGCAGAGGGAGCCACTGGCAGACGATGCCGCCGGGATTGAGGCGGGCGCGAAGGGCGGTGAAGTGTTCGACCGTGTACAGCGAGCCGGCGCCGTCGCGCGCGGGATGGAAGAGGTCGGCAACGATGACGTCGTAGCGGCGGTCGGTTGAAGCGACGTAGCGGCGGGCATCGGCGGCGATGATGCGCAGGCGGGGGTTCTCACCGGCCTTCTCGTTCACGGAGTCGAAGTGATGCAGCACATGGATCACCTCGGGAACCAGCTCGATGCCGTCGGCGGTCAGATCGGCGCGCAACGAAGCGGCGCCGAGCGTCGCGCCCGTGCCCACGCCGAGAAAGAGCGCCGACTTGGGTGCAGCGTGCAGCAGCAGGGGGATGTGCCCCATGCGTCGCTCGGTGAAAGCGTCGTTGGCGGTGCCGCCCTGGAGAAACTTGTTGTTGATTTTGAGGTAGCGGTGTGAATCCGGCGGGGCGTCGGTGACGACGGCGACGGCGCCGAGGACTCCTTCGCGCTGTTCGAGGATGCGTCCGCCGGGGAGCGGCTCGACGAGAGCGAGGTCGCCGGGGGCAGCGGCGAGCGCCAGCGCTGCGGGGACAAGGAGCGGCGCCAGCGCGCGGAGCCGAAGCGGAGCGGTCGCGGCAACGGCGAGCAGAGCGTAACCGGCGGCGATGGCGAGCAGAGAGAACTTGCCGCCGAGAAACGGCAATGCGACGACGCCGAAGAGCGGCGGAGCCATCGAGCCGAATATGGTGTTGAGGGCGAGTGCGGCCCCCACGCCGCCGCGGTCCACGCGAACCTGCTGCGCAAGGAGCGTGAAAGTTGCTCCCATGCAAAACGTGGGCAGAAGAAAGACGGCCGTCGCCAGGGCAAGCTCACCACCGAGCGATGCGGCGAAGCCGGCGGCGCCGCCGCCGATGAGCGAGCGAACTCCGAGATAGATGTCCCCGGCGGATCCCAGCGCGAGAACGCCGAGCGTGACGGCCGCGGCCAGAGAAGTCAGGAGCCAGGGGACGGCGCATTGCGGATCGAGCCAAGGAGAGAATCGTTCACGGCGCTGTGCGCCATGCACCGCGGCGGCGCCGAGAGATGTGCCCAGGAGGTATACGGACAGTGCGGCGGCGAAGCTGTAGATCGTGTTCTCGAGCACCTGCCCCATGATGCGCACGGCGACGACTTCGTAACCAATGCCGAGCAGGCCGGTGGCGCCGAGAAGCATCCAGGGGAGCGCGGAGCGACGCCGTTGAAAGGGTTGGCGCGGATCGCTCGCGGCGATCTGGGCACCGGATGGTTCAGATTGCGCGCGGCCCAAGATCAGCAGCGCGACCGCGGCGCAGAATATGTTGATGGCCGCGAGAGCGAAGAGTGTGGAGCGAAAGCCCAGCAGAGGGAGCAGGATGAATGTTGCGCCGAGCGTTCCGGCGACGGCGCCGAGGGTGTTGGCGGCGTAGGCCGCGGAGAGCGAAGTGCCGCGCGAGCCGCGGGCACGGAGTCGCTCGAAGAGGCGGTCCATTGCGGGGAGCGTCGCGCCCATCGCGGCGGTGGCGGGGAGCAGCGCGGCGAGGGGAACGGAGAAAGCGATGATCCAGTGGCGGACGGGGCCGGGTTCGGCGCCGATCCAGTGCGGCAATCGGGTGTTGAGCCAAGGGAGCGCGAAGGCCGTCGCGATCGACCAGAGGCCGATGACAAGCTCGATGGCCGCGTACCAGATCGCGGGACGGGCACTGCGACTGATCGGGCGATCAAGGAGGAGCGCGCCGAGGGCAAGGCCGGCGAAGAAAGCGGCGACCACGGCAAGGATCGATGGGACTTCGTGACCGAGGCCGACGGCAAAGAGCCGGGTCCAGACGATCTGGTAGCCGAGGCCGGCGATGCCGGAGAGGAAGAAGATGAGGAGGGCAGCAACGGGGCGAGTCACACACGGAGTGTAATGGGAAGAAAACCGGCATCACGGTTGATGCATCCGCTCATCAGGGCGCTGGATGAGGCGTGATAGAGCAAAGAGTTTCGGAGTGGGCTGCCATGCGTCGAGGGCGAGGAGCACCGAATCGGCGCGGAACCTGGATCGCGGATGCGCGCGTCAGGCGCGATGTCATGACGTATGCCGGTTGGCATTCATGCGTCAGCGGCTTCGCGGAGCCGGGAACGAAGATGCGAGCGGCATGCGGAGGCGCATGAAAAAGCGGACGGGGCGGGATTCGAACCCGCGATACAGGCTTTAGTCCCGTATAACGGTTTAGCAAACCGTCGCCTTCAGCCGCTCGGCCACCCGTCCGGCAATGAATCCATGTGAGATCGAACGATCAGGGAGGCGGATTGTAGCAATCCCGGAGTGCCGAGCGCGGCGGTCCCGGCGGGCACGCGGGTATGCGGCCAGCATGCCGGTTTGGCGCGGAGCCGCAGAGCGATGCGCCCGCATCGGGGCGGCGAAGTACGCTGTTGTTGAAGGTTCAAGGTAGGCGGCCCCGTGGCGGAACGGCAGACGCAGCGGACTTAAAATCCGCAGTCCCGAAAGGGACATGTGGGTTCGACTCCCACCGGGGCCTTCTCGCGACAAGGGTACGAACCGCGCGGGGGATGTATCCTGCGCGTCGCGATGGTCTTCGCACTCGGCGTGCTCATCCTCGGTTCGATGGCGCTTTCGATCATCCTGACGGCAGTCGCCCGTTCGGCGGGTCGGCGGCTCGGCCTGTTGGATACGCCGGGAGCAAAGGGACATCACAAGCCGGAAGTGCGCGCGGTGCCCAATACCGGCGGGATCGCGGTGTTCTGGTCGATCGCGATACCGATGCTTGCGGGACTGGCGGCCGCTCACCTCGGCGCGGAGCGGACGGCGGGGGGCGAATCGGGCGGACTGATCGCCCGGCTGCCTTCGAAGATTCTGGAACATCTGCCCGGCATCCGAAGCCAGACGCCCATGGCGCTGGCGCTTCTCGGATGCATGCTCGCGGTTCATTTGATCGGAGTGGTGGATGACCGCAAGGCGCTGAAGGCGCTGCCGAAGCTGGGCGTCATTCTGGGGGCCGGGGCGGTGCTTGCCCTGTTCTTCGATGTTCGGCTGCTGGAGTTTCTGGGCGCGGAGTTCGGAACGGCGGGCGCGGCGGCATCGGTGGCGCTGACGGTGCTGTGGTTCGGGGCGGTGACCAACGCGATGAACTTCATTGACAACATGGATGGCCTGTGCGCCGGTGTGGCGGCGACGGCGGCGACGTTCTTTCTCGTGACGGCGGTGACCAATGAGCCGCCGCAATGGTTCGTCGCGATGGCGCTGTGCCTGCTGCTGGGGTCGGCCGCGGGGTTCCTGATGTTCAACTTTCCGCGGAGAGGGGGAGCGACAATCTTCATGGGGGATTCGGGGTCGCTGGTGATCGGGTTCCTGCTGGCCTTCCTGACGGTGCGAACCACGTATTACGCGCCTGCGGAGCATGGCGATGCGGGCGCCGTCGGAGCCGGGGGATGGCACGCGGTGTTCATGCCGTTGTGCGTGCTGGCGGTGCCGCTGTATGACCTGGCGAGCGTGACGGCGATCCGGCTGTCGCAAGGGAAAAGCCCGTTCGTCGGCGATCAGCAGCATTTCTCGCACCGGCTGAGGGCGAGGGGACTCTCGGTGCGGCAGACGCTGGCGGTGATCACGGGTTGCACGGCGATCACGGGGATTTCCGGGATCGCGCTGGCGGGCCTGGAGGGATGGCGCGCCGCGCTTGCCGGGGCGCAGGTGCTGCTGACGCTGGGGATCCTCGGGCTGTACGAGCATGCCAGCTCCGGACGACCGAAGGAAGCGCAGGGGACATGATCCGTTGGATCGGCATCGGGCGCTGGTGCGTGCTCGCGGTCATCACGGGAGCGGCGGCGCTTCGCACCATGACTTCGACGGCGCGAACGCCCTTCTGGGATCTCGATCCGTCGCGGGTGACCGTGCCGGAGACGGCGGTGCTGCCGTCGCAGAGCCTGATGCTGGATGTTCTCGTGCTGGCGGCGTGCCTGCCGGTCGTGATGAGCGGGCGCATCCGCTGCGGCGGGCTGATGTGGAAGAGCGGGGCGTGCCTTCTGATCGGGCTGGTTTCTGCGGCGGCTCACGGCCTGTGGCGGCGCCCGTACGGCGGAGAGGGCGCGACGGACATTCTGCACGGAAGCTTCACCGCGCTGGTGACCGGGTCGGCGTGGTTCGCGGCCTTGATGGGGGGCTGGGCGCTGATGCATCTGTGCCGGGATGACGCTCTGCGGCGCGCGACGTTCGGCATTCTGTTCGGAGTGATCGGGGTGCTTGCGGCCAAGGGGGCACACCAGTACCTCTTCGATCACGCCGAGATGGTGGCGCAGTTCCGCGCCGATCCGGCAGCGGCGCTCGCGGCGCACGGGATGGAACCGGGCACGACGATCGCTCGTGAGTTTGAGCGCAGGCTCATGCAGCGGGAGGCGACGGGCTGGTTCGGACTCTCCAACGTGTATGCCTCGCTGGGCGCGGCGTGCCTGGCGGGGTGGCTGGGGGCGACGCTCGGCGCGCGGTTCGAGAATGGTGCCGAGCGCGTGAGCCGGCTCGCCTTGGCGGCGGGAGGCGGAGCGCTGCTGGCCGCGGGGGCTGTGGTCATGTCGGGATCGAAGGGGGGAATCGCGGCGGGCGTGCTGGGCGCGGGCGTGGTGGTCGCGGTGAGGTTCGGGAGGGGGATCGGAGGAAAGCAAAATGGAGATGGAGCGGACCGGGCGCGCGTCGTCGGCGGAGCTGCGGCGATTGCGTTGATCCTGGCCGCGCTGGGGGCCGTGTGCGCGCGCGGGCTGATCGGTGAGCGCATCGGCGAACTGAGTCTGCTCTTCCGCTGGCACTATCTGATCGGGGCGACGCGGGTGTTTCTCAGCGAGCCGCTGTGGGGGGTGGGGCCGGGACCCGGCGGCGGCTTCAAAGAGGCGTATGGGCTGTTCAAGCCCGCGCTGAACCCGGAGCACGTGGACTCGCCGCACTCCGTCATGTTCGAATGGGCGGCGACGCTGGGAGTTTTCGGAGCGGCATGGATCGGAGCATGGCTCGCGATGATCTGGCGTGCCGGCGCGGGGGCACTTGTCGAAGCGCGATCGGCGGGAACGGCGAACACGGACAGCGCCGGGATCGAAAGCGCAACGCGCGCGGTGGCGCTGGTGGTTCCCGCGTGCGCGTGGGCGGTCGCGAATCTGATTGACCGGGCGACGGCCACGCCGGGGGAGATGCTCGCGCGTTGTGCCGGGCTGCTCGTCTGGTTCGGCCTGGCGAGGGCGGCGCTGGTGATGGACAAGGCTCAGCCGGCGGGCATCAGGCTTGGTCTGGCGGCGGGGGCGATTGTCCTGGGCGTGCACGGCCAGATCGAACTGACGCCGACACACGTCGGGGCAGGGATGTGGGTGATGTGCGTGATCGGATCGGCCGCGGCGGGCGCGAGGCGCGAGAGCGTTGCGGGGACGGGTACGAAGGCGCGACCGCCCCGGGGCGGCGCGACGGCGACAGCGGCCGGTGCGATGGTGCTGCTGTGCTGGATCGCGGCTCTGGTGGTCCGGGGAATCGGTCCTGCGGCGCGATGGGAAAGCCATTTGCACGCCGCGGCGCAGGTGTTGAGACCGGTCGCGGAGGCGAGAAGACTCATCGGAGAACGCGCTCCACTCGATCAACTGCTGGGACTGCTGCGCGCTCACCAGGGCGCCGGGCAGCTCATGGAAGAGACGGCGATCAATAGCGCGCTGTTTGAGCTTCAAAGAAGCGCCTCGGACCTGGCCTGCCGAGACCTGCTGAGGGCCGACGAAGTGATCCCTTCCGTGGCAGAGCCGAGGATTCAGGCTGCGCGACTGTTCTCGGAAGTGGCGGTTGCGGCCAAGGAGCGAGGCGAACGCAGTCTGGCGTCGGAATACGCGGAGAGGGCGGTCGGGAGCGTGCAGCCGCTGGTGGAGCGAAGGCCGAACAGCGCCACGGCGTGGGCCGCCGTGGCAGGAACATTGACGATCCGCGCCACGGTGACAGGCATGGATGTGCACCGGGAGGCATCGCTGGATGCATGGCTGCGGGCGAGCCGGCTCGACCCGCACGCGCTGACTCCCGCGCTGCGGGCACTCCAGATCGCGCGGGAGGCGGACGATGGAACCGGGGCAGGTGCGGAGGAGGTTCGCGAGCTTGCGAGACGTGTGCTCCAGATCGATGAGAATCTGAGGCTCGATCCTCTGAAGCGGCTGTCGGAGGCGGATCGGACAGAGATAGGCCGGCTGGCGGCGTTAGGAATGTGAGCGGTATCGTCGGAGAGAGTGAGGATTTGCCGAAGGGCAAGTGGCAGGCTTGACAGATGGCCGCAGTTTGTTAGTATGTTGAATGAGTCAGCCTCTGGAGATTCTGCCCGAGGACGCTGGAGGCTGATCGTGAGGCGTGGGGGTTGGATCGGTGGAGGTGTTGCCGAGGTTCGGAGCGTGCGGGATGGAAAGCGAAGAAGATGACATGTCGGTGACCGCCGCACGCTGAGAACGCCCCGCCGCGTGTGCCGGAATGCGGCGGGAAGGGGGAACGGCAGGCGAAGTTCGCCGCCGGACGGCAGCAAGTTGAACAACCTGAAGCATGTCAACCTCGCTCGGAACCGGAGCGGGGCTGGGATACACAAGCAACGCACGAGCGCCGCGGCGAGGAGCCGATGCGCCGGGACGAAGAGCAGCGCCCGCGAGTGGGCGGGGACAAGGATCGGAAGCCATGGACCTTTCAAGAATTCGGAACATCGGGATCTGTGCTCACATCGACGCCGGGAAGACGACGGTGTCGGAGCGCATCCTGTTCTACACGGGGAAGAACTACAAGATGGGCGAGGTGCACGAAGGCACCGCGACCATGGACTTCCTGCAGGAAGAGCAGGAGCGCGGGATCACGATTCAGTCGGCGGCGACGACGTGCCCGTGGGAGCGGTTCGGCATCGAGTACTCGATCAACCTGATTGATACGCCGGGGCACGTGGACTTCACGATCGAGGTGGAGCGGTCGATGCGCGTGCTGGACGGAGCGGTCGCCGTGTTCGACGGCAAGGAAGGTGTGGAAGCGCAGTCGGAGACGGTGTGGCGGCAGGCGGAGAGGTACCGCGTGCCGCGGATCTGCTTCATCAACAAGATGGACAAGATCGGGGCGGACTGGGAGTTTTCGTTCAAGTCGATCAAGGAGCGGCTGGGGGCGAATCCGATTGCGATGCAGATTCCGATCGGGCACGGTCACGATCTGAAGGGGATCGTCGATCTGGTGAAGATGCGGGCGTTCTACTTCGACGAGAGCGAGCTGGGCGCGGTCGTGACGGAGGCTGAGATTCCCGAATCCGTGAAGGAGCTGGCGGAGCTGCACCGGCACGAGCTGATCGAACAGGCGACGCACTTCGACGATCACCTGCTGGAGAAGGTGCTGCACGATCAGACGCCGACGGAGGCGGAGATCCGGGCGGCGATTCGCAAGGGGGTGCTGGCGCGCAAGTGCACGGCGGTGTTCACGGGGGCGGCGCTGCGGAACATCGGGGTGCAACTGCTGCTGGACGGCGTGATCGACTATCTCCCCAGCCCGCTGGACATCGGCGAGGTGCACGGGACGAACCCGCGGGACGCGGAAGAGAAGCTGGTGCGGAAGGCTTCGCTGGAGGAGCCTTTCTGCGGGCTTGTGTTCAAGGTGGTTTCGGACACGCACGGCGACCTGACCTACATGCGGATCTACTCCGGTCGGGTTCACAAGGGCATGCGTGTGCTCAACACGACGAACGGTCGGCGGGAGATCATCAGCCGCATGTTCGAGATGCACGCCAAGGACCGGCTGCCGCTGGAGGAGGCCGGGGCCGGGGCGATCGTGGCGTGCGTGGGCGTGAAGGATTCGATCACCGGCGACACGCTGTGCGACCCGGAGCATCCGATTCAGCTCGAGCGCATGGTCTTCCCCGAGCCGGTGATCAGCATGTCGATCGAGCCGAAGACCAGCGAGGACAAGCGCAAGCTGGGCGATGCGCTGACGACGATTCGGCGCGAGGACCCCTCGTTCCGCAGCAACTTCGACCAGGAGACCGGGCAGACGATCATCTCGGGGATGGGCGAGCTGCACTTGGAGATCATCCGCAACAAGCTCGTCCGCGACATGAAGATCAACGTGGAAGTGGGCAAGCCGCGGGTGTCGTACCGCGAAGCGATCACGGGCAAAGCTGAATGGGTGCGCGGTCTGTTCAAGAAGCAGACGGGCGGACGCGGCCAGTTCGGTGACTGCACGATCAACGTCGAGCCGTTCACGCGCAAGCAGGCGGAAGAGGCGGGGCTGGACTTCGAGGGCAACGTCGCGTTCGAGAACAAGATCGTCGGCGGATCGATTCCGAAGGAGTTCATTCCGTCGGTGGAGGCCGGGATCCGACAGACGGCGGCGACGGGTGTCATGGCCGGATACCCGCTCATCAACATCAAGGTGACGCTGGTGGACGGTTCGACGCACCCGGTGGACTCGTCGCAGGTGGCCTACGAGCAGGCCGCGCGACTGGCGCTGATCGATGCGTGCCAGAAGGCGGGTCTTACACTGCTTGAGCCGATCATGAAGGTGGTCGTGACGACGCCCACGGACTACATGGGGTCGATCACGGGAGACATTTCGTCGCGGCGCGGCATGATCGTGAACACGGAAGAGCGCGGCGTGACCACGATCATCACGGCGGAAGTGCCGCTGTCGGAGATGTTCGGGTACACGACATCGCTGAGGTCGATGTCGCAGGGTCGCGCGAGCAGCGTGATGGAGCCGCTGGAGTACCGTCCGATGCCGCCGAACCTGGTGAAGGAAGTCGTGGAAGCGACCTGAGCACGCGCGGGGCACGTGTCGGGTGTTGGAAACCATCGAGGCCCGGAGCACCGGGCCTCTTTTCATTCGGGCACGGCTCGGCCGCGGGCGCGGGCCAGACGGTACGATGCGGAGATGGTCCGGCTTACGAAGATCTACACCAAGGTCGGTGACCGCGGCCAGACGATGCTGGGGGACGGGACGATGGTGCCCAAGAGCAGCGCGCGCGTGCAGGCCTACGGCGATGTGGACGAAGCGAATGCGTCCATCGGAGCCGCGATCTGCGCGCTGCCCGCGCACGGGGCCGATCCGGATGCGGACGAGGTCCGGGCGCTGCTGACCAGGATTCAGAATGAGATGTTCGACCTGGGAGCCGATCTCTGCGTGCCGATCGACGAGGCGGAGCGCAGCGGGAAGAGCGGCCCGCGGTTGCGCATCGTGCCCGGGCAGATCAAGAGTCTGGAAGAAGCGATCGACCGCTTCAATGCATCGCTGGCGCCGCTGAACTCTTTCGTGCTTCCCGGCGGTACGGTCGCTGCGGCCGCGCTTCATGCGGCCCGGACGGTTGTTCGACGGGCGGAGCGCGGCGTGGCCGGGCTGATGGAAGTCGAAGGGGATCGCACCAACCCGGATGCGCTCATCTACCTGAACCGGCTGAGCGACCTGCTCTTCGTGCTGTCGCGCGTGATGAACCGAAGCGGTGGCGGCGATGTGCTGTGGAAGCCGGGAGCGACCCGATCCGAATGATGTGACGCGTCCCGGAGGCGGGAGCGCGGAGGCAGAACGATCCTGAGGAGCGTGCGCAGCGTGACCTCGACATTCACGGCTGATTTCCGGGAAGAGTACGAGATCGAGAAGGCGCGATGGCTGCGCCGAAGATTCCTGTGGTACACGGGCGTGGTGGGCGTTATCGGGGTTCTTTCGGTGCTGGCCACGGGCATCGGCTTCCTGATGGGGCGCGTACCGGAGAATGCTGCGTTCAGCGCCGTGATCGCGCTGGTGATGAACGTGGTCGCCACGGGGCTGTACTTCACGGCGTTCTGGACGGCGTATCGCCAGCGATCGATGGCGCGCGGTGCGGTGCTGCGATGGGCGTACCTGCTCATCGTGGTGTCCGGTGTGCTCAACATCGTGAGCACACCCATCGTGCTGGAGATGCGTCGTGACGAGTTCCGCGAGGCGGTTCAACGCGAGAGCGGCGAGTTTTCGCAGGCGATCGGGACGGGCGCGCGGTTTTCGATTCGACCGGACAAGAGGACGGCGGAGGATTCGCCCGGCACGGACGGCGAATCACCCGTCGTCGAGGGTGCAGAAGCGACGAAGAAGGGAGTGCTCGAAGGAGCAAGCGGCCCGCGCGAGGTGGATGAGGCCGAGGTCGAACGAGCGATGGCGCGAACCGTGATCTTCGGCAGCGGATTGGGAAATGTGTTCGTGACGCACCTATTTGCGTGCCTGTTTCTGCCGTGGACGCCGAGAGAATCATTCAAGCCGCTGCTGCCGCTGCTGGTGCTCAACGCGGGGGTTTCGCTTGTGTATGTGCGGTTGATCCCCCTCGAGGTGCTTCTCACGATCGTCGGTTCTCCGGTGATCGCGGTTCCGGGACTGCTCATCTGCTGGTGGCGCCACGGGCGATTCAAAAACAAGTTCCACTATCGCATGCTGCGAGGTCGGTACGGGGAGATGCGGCAGGAGCTGCTCTCGGCGCGGCAAATCCATGAATCGCTGTTTCCGTCGCCGATCGTCGAGGGGGCCGTGCGCATGGACTATCGGTACGAGCCGATGCGTCAGATCGGGGGCGATTACCTGTATGCACGCATGACCGGCGCCGGCGATGAGGGGAAACTGCACCTGATCATCATCGATGTGACGGGGCACGGGATCGGTGCCGCGCTGACGGTCAACCGGCTGGCGGGAGAGATCAGCCGGGAACTCGGAGAGCACCCCGACATTGCACCGGGTGAGCTGCTCACCGGACTGAACGACTATCTTCACCACACGCTGGCGACGCACAGCGTGTATGCGACTGCGATATGCGTGCGCGTCGATCCGTCGGGCAGTTCGCTTTCCTGGGCCAGCGCCGGTCATCCTCCGGCGTTCCTGCGGGCGGTGGACGGACGGATCGAACGGCTGGACTCGACGACTCTCGTGCTGGGGGCGTGCCGCGGCGAGGACTTCCGGCCCAACGAGCAGACGATCAGGTTCGGGCCGGGCGACGCGGTGATCGCGTATACGGACGGGGCGACGGAGGCTCGCAACGCGGAAGGGCGGATGCTGCGCGTGGAAGGGATTCAGCGGATCATCGCGAGCGCTCGCCCGGATTCCGAGGGCGGCTGGGCGTCCGCGCTTCTTCGCGGAGTCGATGCGTGGCGCTTCGGTCCGCCGCAGGACGACACGCTGATCGTCGAAGTCTGGCGGCCGCTGCGGTAGGGAATGGTCGCAGGCCCCAAGCCGCGGGCCATAGGCCGTCGTGGAGGGGGATGCGTCGGGCGTTTCAGACGATGGGTTGAACGGAGCCGTGCGCCCTACCCGACAATATCCGGCAGGCTCTGCATGCCTTCGGTGAGGTCACGCGGGCCGGCATCGGTGATGAGCACGTCCGCCTCGTAGTGCACCGCGACGGAGCCGTCGGCCGTGTGAATCGGCCAATCGCGATCACCGCCGATGGTGCGGCCGGTGCCAAGGGCGATCATGGGTTCGACGGCGATCAGCGTTCCTGGCTGCCAGCGCCGCAAGGCTGCGATCTGGCTGAATGTTTTGCGTGGAAGAAATGCGTCGGGCCATTCGGATTCGCTGAGCGGGGGCACATTGGAGACGTAGGGCGGTCCGTGGATACCGCGGTCGCGTTCGTTGATCCAGCGTCCGTACCCGTGGCCGCCGAGGCCGCGGACCAGGTGATAGCCGCAGTCCCCTTCGACATACGACTGGATCGTCTGCGCCCACTTGAGCATGGTGTTGGCGGGAGAGAGGGTGGGGATGCCGCGGAGCAGGGCTTCGCGGCCGCAGGCCATCAGCCGCCGGTGCGGCTCGGAAACCGACTTGATGGCGTAGGTCCAGGCGGCATCGCCGACCCAGTTGCGGTGGACGACGCCGATATCGAGGGAGAGCAAGTCGCCTTCGCGGAGTGGCGCGGTGTGGGAGAGGTGGGTGCCGTGAACGATGCAGTCGTTCACCGAGAGGCAGGCGTGGCTGGGGTAGGGGGGGAGCCTGCCGACGCGATAACCGAGAAAACAGGATCGGCATTCGAGCTGAGCAAGGACGCGCGCGACCTCCGCATCCACCTGGGCCAATGTTTGCCCTTCGCGAAGAAACTGGCACATGTGCCTGTGCACTTCCACGACCTTCTGAGCGGCAGCGAAAGCAAGGTCGGCTTCACCGGGAGTAAGCGGGCGGGCGTTGACGCCTTCGGGCGGGGGCATGGGAGGGCGGAATGGTAGCGGGGGAATCGAGATCGGACCGGCGCAAGCGGCGGGCAGTCCTGCGGCCTGTATGGGTATCGGCGCCGGTTGTTTCGATGGACGTTTGGAGAACACGTCGGTGGTTGCGCAGCATTGCCGGCCCGGCAGCCTGCATCGCGCATCGGTTTTGACGGGCAGCGAGGCTGCTATCGCATCGTGACTACGGTTCCGCCTGTGATTACGGCATCGATCGGGTTGCCGCCGAACTCGCAGGCGAGCAAGCGTTCATCGGTGTGGCGAAGCAGGATCAGGTCCGCGGCCGCGCCGGGAGCGATGATTCCGCGCGGGGCGAGAGCGGCGAGGGATGGATCCTGTCGGCAGAGGAGCATCGCGGCGTTGATCGTGCAGGATGTGATCGCTTCGGCGGGCGTGAGGTGAAGGAACCGCACGGCGAGAGCGATGGCCATCGGCATGCTGGAGCAGGGCGAGGAACCGGGGTTGCAGTTGGTCGCCAGCACGAGCGGGGCGCCCGCGTCGACGAGCGCACGGCCATCGGCGTAGCGGCCATCGGTATGGAAGCCGGTGCAGGGCAGGACGACCGGGGCCACGTCGCGGCGGTTCAGCTCCGACCATGTTCGGGGAAGCAGACGCGATGCCTCGAGATGATCGACGGACAGGACGCCGTCCGCCTCCAGCGCCCACTCGGTCATGCCCAGACAGTTGAACTGGTCGGCGTGAATGCGGATCGGGTGGCCCAGCGCGCGAGCCTTCTCAAAGAGACGGACGCAGGCATCCTGCGGCCATGCGCCTTCCTCGCAGAAGGCATCAACGGCGATACCGGGAAACTCGGCGCTGACCGCGGGCAATGTCTCGTTGATCGTGGTGTCGATGAAGCGGTGAGCGGGAACATCGGGGTCCAAAGCGTGGCCCAGAAGGGCGGTCGGGACGACGCGAGGAAGCACGGCCGCGCCGCCGCCACGGGCTGCCTCGGCGGCGACAGTCGCGATGGCGCGGAGCATCTTCAACTCATGTTCGGTGGAGAGACCGTAGCCGGACTTGACTTCAACGAGGGTCGTGCCTTCGCGGAGCATGACGGCGAGTCGGGCGCGGAGGCGGTCTTCCAGCTCGGCCTGGCTGGCGGCGCGGACGGCGCGCACGGTGGACATGATCCCGCCGCCGGCCTTGAGAATGTCGAGATAGGGAACGCCCTTGCGTTTCAGCTCCCATTCTTCGAGTCTGTCCCCAGCCCAGAGGGCGTGGGTGTGGGCGTCGGCAAATGCGGGCATGAGCACGCGCCCGGCGGCGTCGATGGAATCCGCGGCGGCCAACTGTCCCATGACGATGGCGCGAGCGGCGAGGTGGTCCCGTGAAGGGCTTTGGATCAGGGAGATGATGCCGCGGTCGATGAACACGTCGGCGCTGGGAAGCACGCCCAGATCGTTCATTGCGTCGCGGCCTCGGCGCGGGCCGGATGAGACGGACGGCGCGGCGGGGGGAGAGGGGGCAGCTCCCATCGTGAGCACGCGCGCGTTGCGAATGAGGAGAGAACTCATGCCGAGTCTCCGTGACGGCGCAGTGATCGATCCGCAAAGGCGCTCACGAGGTGGATGAAGAGCAGGGCTGCAATGCGCGCGGTTCGCCCCACGGCGACGGGATTGCACGGGTCAAAGGGCGGATCGTCGTGCGGCGGGCACAGCTCCATGAAATCGAAGTGCCGGATGAACGGATTGCGCGCGGCCATTTCCACCAAGTGAACGGCGGCGGGCACAGCAAGACCATCCGGATTGACGGCGCTGACGCCAGGGGCGAGTGAGCCATCGAGTGCATCGAGGTCGAAGCTGAAGAACGCGGGGCGGGGGTCGGCGGGCGGTTTCGTGCGCAGCGACGCGAGCGAAAAGGCGGCTTCGACAAGGGCGCCGCCGGCGTCACCCCGCAGGGTGTCGATCGTGATGAGGGTCGTTTGCCGGCCGGCGAGCCATGAAACGTGCTCGGGCGCGTTGGTAAACCGTCCGAGTCCAAGCTCGACGAAGTGAGCCGGATCGAGGAGTCCGTGCTCGATCAGCGCGCGGAAGGGCATGCCGGAACCGACGGTCTCGCGGACGTCGGTATGAGCGTCGATGTTGATGCCGCCGAGGCGAAGAGCGGGATCGGCGGATTCCGAGCGGGCATGCAGGGCGAGGGCGCGGACGGCGGGGAAGGTGAGGTCGTGGCCGCCGCCGATGCACACGGGAACCAGCCCGGCGCGATGCACGGCGAGCAAAGCCTCGGTGATGCGGGTGTGCGTTTCGTGCAGGGCGGTTTCGCCTCCACCGGGCGCGGGGACCACGTCTCCGGCGTCGAAGACGCGAACGGAGATGGGTCGCTGCAGCGATGCGTCGTGCACGGAGCCGAAACGAGCGAGGGCTGCGCGAAAAGCAGCGGGGCCGAGGCGTGCGCCGGGGCGGCCGGCGTTCAGCCGCACGCCCGTATCATCCGGGAGTCCGATCAGCGCGATCGAGCATCCTTCGGCTGAATCGCGTTGAAACGAGCCGGCGAAACGTCCGGGAAGCACGGTCGGCCAGATCGGCGGTGCGGTGTGAGGAATCGCCACGAGGAGAATCTACCGCGCGAGAGGCGATGACCGGCCGGGCGACTTGCGCCGCAACAGCGGCCGGGCGCACAGAGCGGAGTGGATGGAGCGGCCCTCTGTCCCGGGTATGACAAGCTGATTCTCTCGGCGACGAAGTACGAGGCGCCGAGGGATATTCAGTCCCGGTCGCGGACGAGTGACAGGCGCATGGGGTGGAGTTCGGCCTTGAAAAGGCCGTGCTTCACGGCAGGGTCTTCATTCATAAGCTCGGCGGCGGAAGCCTCGTCCGGAGCTTCGAAGATCACGATGCCCGGTCCCTTGCCGTCGGTGCATGGGCCGGCCACGATGACGACACCCTGCGCGGTCAGGTCCTTCAGGTACATGAAGTGGTCGGAGAGGATCTGCTTCTCGTCCGCCGTCATGGTTTCGAGGAGGTCGGGGCGGGAGAAGCCGACGAACAGATAGCACCAGCCATCCTTGGAATCGGTGCGGGCGGGTCTGCGCGATTCGTTCCGGACATCGAAGTAGTCGGCGACGATGCCCAGGAATCGCGGCCATGCCCTCGCGAAGTACTCGTGCGTGCCTTGCCATTCGGCGGCGGCTGAGCCGGCCTCTGCGACCGTGGGCCAATCAAGATGGTGGAGACGAACGCGGGTACGGTCGCTGTCGATGGATTCAAAGAGCACGACGACGGTGGTCTTGCGGTCGCCGTTGCGGACGGCCGGGAACTCGGGCGGAGCATTCCAGGAGAACGAAAGCATGCGCTGTGGAAGGAAGCTGAGGACTTTGCACCCTTCGCTGCCGCGGGAGCCTTCGGGGGCCGTGGGAGAGAAATGAATCTCGAATGGGCCGCCGATGCGCAGGTCGATGTTGACGGGAACGCCGAGCACATCGCTCATGCCGTGGGTGGTGGTCCACACGCGCCAGACATCTTCAAGGGAAGCGTTGATGATTCGTTCGACTTCGATGGTGGATGCCTGGTCGCCCGCGGGCGGGGCTTGGGCGGGAGGATCAGATTGAGCATGGGCGGCATGCACGTGGAGCACAAGGACGGCGGCGACGGCGCACAGCAGATGAGCGGTCAATCTGAAGCAGCACATGTGATGTGTCTCCCAAAGCAAGAGATGACGGAGGGAATGTGTGCGCTTCCTTGGTTGGAAGCAAGCGTGGACGTGCGGAGCAGAAAAGACAGATTGCTCATCGGTGCGAACAACACGCCGATTGTCAAAGACACACTGACGGACAGACTGAATCGACCGAGCCAGCGGCGATCATTCCGCCATCGGGATGTCGATCTCATGCTCTTCCGCGCACTTTCTGGCTTCCTCATAGCCGGCGTCGGCGTGGCGGAAGACGCCCATCATGGGGTCATTGGCGAGGACGCGGGCGAGGCGCTCGGCGGCTTCCGGCGTGCCGTCGGCGACGATGACCTGTCCGGCGTGGAGCGAGTAGCCGATGCCGACGCCGCCGCCGTGGTGGAATGAAACCCAGGAGGCGCCCGAGGCGGTATTGACGAGAGCATTCAGGATGGCCCAGTCGGCGATTGCGTCGGAACCATCAAGCATGGCTTCGGTCTCGCGGTTGGGCGAGGCGACGCTGCCGCAATCCAGGTGGTCGCGTCCGATGACGATGGGCGCTGAGACTTCCTTGCGGCGGACCATGTCGTTGAAGAGCATGCCGGCCTTGTCGCGCTCGCCGTAGCCGAGCCAGCAGATGCGCGCGGGCAGGCCCTGGAAGGCGAAGCGGGGAGTGCCGTCGGGATTGCGCATGGCGCGCAGCCAGCGGTGCAGTCGGTCATCCTTCGGGAAGAGGTCCATGATCGCGGCGTCGGTGGTGAAGATGTCTTCGGGATCGCCGGAGAGAGCGACCCAGCGGAAGGGGCCGCGGCCGCGACAGAACTGAGGGCGGATGTAGGCCGGGACAAAGCCGGGGAAGCTGAAGGCTTCCCTGAAGCCGTTCTCAAATGCGCGCTGGCGGATGTTGTTGCCGTAATCGAAGACAACGGCGCCCTTGCTCTGGAGTTCGACCATGAGCCGGACGTGATGCTCCATGGAGTCCATGGAACGCTTGAGGTACTCCTGCGGTTCTTCGGCGCGGAGGAGGTCGGCTTCGTGAAGCGTGAGTCCCTCCGGGACATAGCCGACGAGAGGATCGTGGGCGCTGGTCTGGTCGGTGAGGACATCGGGGATGATGTTGCGCTGGTTGAGCCGGCGAAGAAGGTCGATGGCGTTGCAGCACACGCCGACGGAAACGTTGCGGCCGGCACGTGCATAATCGAGGGCGGCGTCGATGGCTTTGTCGATGGCGGAGTGATCCGCCCCCTCATGTCGGTTCCGGCGACCGTCTCCGGCGCTTCGTCGTTCGGCGACTGGGGTGGACCGGACGGCGGGGATGATTTCGTCGAGGTAGCGGTCGTGGCAGCGGCGTTCAAGGCGTGCGCGATCGACATCGGCGATAAGGCAGGTGCCGCCGTTGAGCGTGATGGCGAGGGGCTGCGCGCCGCCCATGCCGCCGCAGCCGGCGGTGACGCAGAGTTTGCCGGCGAGGGGGCCGCGGGGGTCGGAAGCGAGCTTTGGGAAATGCTTGGCGCCGACTTCGGCGAAGGTTTCGAAAGTTCCCTGGAGGATTCCCTGAGTGCCGATGTAGATCCATGAGCCGGCGGTCATCTGGCCGAACATGATGAGGCCCTTGGCGGCAAGCTCATCGAAGTGCTGCTGCGTGGCCCAGTGCGGGACGAGGTTGGAGTTGGCGATGAGGACGCGGGGGGCATCTTCGTGCGTGCGCACGACGCCGACGGGTTTGCCGGACTGGACGAGGAGGGTTTCATCCGGCTCGAGGCGCTGGAGCGTGGCAATGATGGCGTCGTAGCAGGCCCAGTTGCGGGCGGCCTGGCCGCGTCCGCCGTACACGACGAGGTCCTGAGGTCGCTCGGCGACCTCGGGGTCAAGGTTGTTCATGAGCATGCGCATGGCGGCCTCGGCCTGCCAGGTCTGGCAGGTCATGCGTGGGCCGCGGGGGGCGCGGATGGTGCGGGCAGGGACGACCGCCGCGCCTGAGTCGGTAAGAGTCATGGGCGTGCTCCTCAATCAGGGCATTATGGTAGCGGGTGAGGCGCCCTCATCTCCTGTTCCGGAAAGATTGCGAGCAAGTGCGGCTTGCGTCCGGTGCGATGCTCAGTTTCCGAAGCGGCCGGCGCGGATGAGCGAGCAGATCGCTTCAATGTCCGGAGCTGGTGGGCGGTCGGAAGAGAGGCGGGGCACGACCTGGCGGATGATGGCGTGGGCGCGCTCGACGCCGTGGCCGGACCGGAGCGGGCGGTGATATTCGAGTGCTTCCGCGGCGCAAAGAAGTTCGATGGCAACGACCCGCGTGCAGAGGTCCAGGGCGCGGCGGGCTTTTGCGGCCGAGCGAGGGCCGAAGGAGTTGTAGTCCTCCATGCCGGCGCTGGTGGGGATATTGGAAACGCTGGCGGGCGTGCAGAGCGTGATGATCTCGTTGCAGCAGGCGGCGGCGGTGTACTGGGCGATCATGAAGCCGGACTGCAAGCCGGGCGTGGGGGCAAGGTGCGGGCGGAGATGGGCCTCGGGGTCGGCGGCGGCGAGCATGTAGTAGGTGCGGCGCTCGGAAATGCCGGCGACATGGGAGAGCGCGATGGCGAGCGTGTCGAGCGGGACGGCGAGAGGCATTCCGTGGAAGTTGCCTGCGGAGATGACGGCGCCCGACTCGAAGACGAGAGGGTTGTCGGTGACGGAGCCGAGTTCAAAGTCGATGATGCGGCGGACGTACTCGATGGCGTCCAGCGCGGCGCCGAGGACGGGCGGTGCACAGCGCAGGGAATAGGGGTCCTGCACGCGGGGATCATTTTCGCGGTGGCTGGGGATGATCTGGCTGCCGTCAAGGAGAAGCCGGAGGCGCGTGGCGACGCGGCGGGGACCGGGCTGGCGGCGGACATCGTGCACGCGCTCATCGAGAAAGGCGTTGGTGGCGCGGCAGGAGTCGATGGACATCGCGGCGGCGGTGACGGCGGCGTCGAAGAGGCGCACGACATCGGACATGAGCAGCGCGCCCTGCGCGGCCATGAGATGGGTGCCGTTGATGAGCGCAAGGCCCTCCTTCGGGCCGAGTTCGAGTGGAACTGCGCCGGCGAGGCGAAGGGCCTCGGCTCCCGGAACACACCGAGTCTGGCGTCCATGCTCGGTCACGCAGGCTTCGCCCTCGCCGATGAGCACGAGCGCGATGTGCGCGAGAGGCGCGAGGTCGCCCGAAGCTCCGACGGAGCCGAGCGAGGGAACGCAGGGAATGATTCCCGCGTTGAGGAGGGCACACAGCGTGTCTACGACAGCCGGACGTACGGCGGAGTGGCCGCGCGAGAGGGAGGCGGCGAGGAGAAGCATGGTTGCGCGGACGACATCGGCGGGGAGGAGTTCGCCGACGCCGGCCGCGTGGGAGCGGATGAGGTTGTGCTGCACCGCGCGAAGGTCGGCGTCGGGAATGCGCGTTCTGGAGAAGGAACCGAAGCCGGTATTGACGCCGTAGATGGCGTTTCCGCCGGACATGGCGGCCGAAAGACTGCGGAGAGCTTGCTCCATGCGGGATCGGCCGGCAGGGGCGAGTTCGACCCGCAGGGAGCGGCGGGCGACATCCTCCACGTCCGCGGTGGTCAAGGCGCCGCCGGTGAGCGCGAGCAAGGGACCGACGGGTTGGACGGGTGTGGTGCTGACGGACGAGGACATGACGGGGAGTGTCGGCGGTTCGGCGCGTCGGAGCAAGCCGGGAAGGAGACGATTTGTCGCCGCGGTTCGGCTCAGGTAAGAATCCGGGCATGCTTCGCACTGCGACGCGCTGGAGTCTGTATTTCGCGGCGGCCCTGGCGGTTGGTCCGCTGGCGGGCTGGCTGGTCGCATCGATACCCGCGGAGGATGGCGGAGCCGATGCGACGGGGCTGGTTTCCGCTGCGCCCGTGGTCGGGCTTGCCAAGTGCGCGGCTGCGGTTGCGATCGCGACGGTAATGGGGATCGTTGCGGCGAAGTTCTGCGGGGGACGCCCCGGGATGACCTCGGCGGGGCTGGTGATGTGCTGGGGTGCATGGTCGAGCGGCCGTTCAGAGATGATCCTGAGGCGGGCGGGTTCGGCCGACCCGCTCTGGTGGATGGCGCTGGAAACCGGCGTGCTCGGCCTGCTGATGCTCGCGGGGATCAAGCTGATTCTGGAAGCCGGCAGGCCGCGCGCGCACGATCCGTCCGACTCGGAACCTCTACGGTTCAGCGGGCGTGCGGCATCGGCATTCGGCGCGGCTTTGTTGTCGGCTTTGATCTGCACATGGTTGTTCGCGCAGTCGGATCGGCATGGCCAGACGTTCGGCGCAGCGGCAGCGGCTGGGCTGTTCGGGACGCTTGCAGGGCGCATGGTTGCCCCGCGGATGCCGCTCATGGTCTTTGCGAGCGCCGGAGTCGCGGCGGGCGTGGTTTCGCTGCTGGTTGCAGCCCTGACCGCAGGTCCGGATTTCCTGGAGATGCTGTACGCGGGTCAACTGCTGCCGCTGGGGAGACCCGTCCCGCTGGACTGGCTGGCGGGAGTCCTCATCGGCGTTCCGCTGGGTGCGGCATGGGCAGGCTCCATGATCGAGAGACATGCCCACGATGAGCGGCTTGCCGTGACGCCCGGTGCGGGCTGAAGGCCCCGGACTCGGACAAGATCGGCGGCCGATCGCCGCGGGGCGGCCGGCGGCCTAGGGTCCATGCGTATCTGCGGCAGGGGCCTGCCTGGTTCCCCCGTGCGGCAGTCAAAGATCGGCCAGGCGGAGAAGAAGCGGGAGATCGACCGCGATGGGAGGACGCATGTCGGCACCAAGTTCGAGTCGATTGGCGACTCCCATCCCGGATGTGCAGTCGCTTTCGGACGACCGCCGCTTGGCGATCGACAAGGTGGGAGTGAAGGGCATTTCCTACCCGATCACGCTGCGGACGCGCGGCGGCGGAAGCCAAACGACCGTAGCAAGCATCGACATGTATGTGTCCCTGCCGCACTACCGCAAGGGGACGCACATGAGCCGTTTCCTTGAGGTGCTGAACGAGTATGCCCGGCCGCTGACGCCGGACTGCATCATGGTTGTCGCGCGGACGATCAAGGATCGGCTGGAAGCGGAAACCGCGCACCTGGAGCTGCGGTTTCCGTACTTCATCGAGAAGGCCGCTCCCGTGACGGGGGCCACGGGTTTGATGGACTACAAGGTGACGTTCTCGGCGACGTGCAACTCGTTCGAGGACTTCGTGATGGGCGTGCGGGCGCCGGCGACGAGTCTTTGCCCGTGCTCGAAGGAGATTTCGGCGTACGGCGCGCACAACCAGCGGTGCGAGATCGAGGCCAGGCTGCGGCTGGCCAGCAGCGGGTCGGGCGTGACCATGTGGATTGAGGATGTCGTGGAGCACCTGGAACGGGCGGCTTCCAGCCCGGTGTACGCGGTGCTGAAGCGTCCGGACGAGAAGTTCGTGACGGAGGCGGCGTTCGACAATCCCAAGTTCGTCGAGGACATCGTGCGGGACCTGGCGCTAGCGCTGGAGAACGACCCGCGGGTGCGCTGGTACTCGGCGAGCAGCGAGAACTTCGAATCGATCCACAACCACAATGCGTACGCTGAGATCACGCGCGAGAAGCACTCGCCGTGACCGGGCGCCGGCCGTCTCCTGACTCGGGGAGTCACTGAGTTCCTGTCGCCACCGGGGAAGGGGGGGATGGGACGGGGCGGCTGAAAAGTGTCTCCGTGGCTGAGGGGCGGCCGATGGGGAGTGGACGACGCGGACACGGCGTGGCAGGGTATTGGTGCGCCATGGGAAAGCAGGGCCGGTTGATCCGGAGCATGTTCATACGTCGGCTGGTGCTGCTGGGTAGCGCCATGGGGCTTGTGCTGCTGGTCCTGCTGGGGCAGACGATCAATCTGACGATCGTCCACGGCGCGCAGCTCCTGGAAGAGGCGGAAGCACGGCTGGTCAGCCAGCGGTGGACTCCGACGATTCGCGGGGCGATTGTCGATCGCAAGGGACGGCAGCTCGCCGTGGAAGAGCCGGCGTTCGATGTGCTGGTGGAGTACGGCGCGATCACAGGCGAGCATGCATACCTGGCGGCGGCGCGGGAAGCGGCGAGCGCACACGGCGAGGGATGGGGCGCGCTCGATCCCGCCGAACGAAGGCGGATCATCGAGGAAGAGTTCCTGCCGGGGCAAATCTCGAATATCGAACGGATGTGGGATGAGCTTGCGGCGGCGCTGGGCGTTGAGCGATCGGAGATCGAAGAACGGAAATCCGCCATCAAGGAGTCGGTGCAGCATCTGCGCGCGGCGGTGCGTGACCGGCGCCGAACACTCGCGGAGCGCGAGCTGGAGGAGCGGAAGCGCAGCGAGCGCGAGCAGCGCCTGTGGGGACTGGGCGGGCCGTCACCGGACATCGACTGGGATGAGGTGAATGCGCCGATCGTCGAAGAGAAAGGCTCGACGACGCACGTGATTGCCTCGGGCGTGAGCGACGAACGGGCATTCACGCTGCGAGCCATGGCGGAGCGGTATCCCGCGCTGCGTGTCGAGAAGGGCGGGACGCGGAGCTATCCCCTGGAAACGGTGACGGTTGAGCTGGACCGGTCCGGCTTTCCCAAACCGCTGCGGGAAGCAGCAGCGCCGGCCGTTACGCCGGCGCCGGAGGAGGGGGGAGATGCGGCGCCGGTGCCACTGCGCATCACGGTGCAGGGGGTCGCGACGCACATCCTGGGATGGATGCGCGATGTGACGCGCGAGGACGTGGAGCTACGCAGCGCTGCAGCGGCGCGCGGCGGGTCCGGCGAGGTCGATCGCGGGCAGTACCTTCACGGCGACCGCGTAGGAGCCACGGGCATCGAGGCTGCATACGAAACCGAGCTGCGGGGCCTGCGGGGTAGACGCATCACGAGGCTGGACACCGGACGCGAGGAGTTCATTCCCGAACAGCACGGGAAGACGGTGCGACTGACCATCGACGCACAGCTTCAAGCCAAGGTGCAGGGGCTGATGTCGCCGGAAGCCGGGTTGGCGGTGCTTCAGGAGTGGCATCTGAGTCCGATTGAATCGCAGCGCCCGCAGATGCCGCTGGGGACGCCCATCGGCGGCGCGGCGGTCGTGCTCGAAGTGGATACCGGAGAAGTGCTGGCGATGGTGAGCACGCCGAGTTTCACGCGGGAACAGGCGCGGCGCGATCCGGACTCCGTGTGGAAGGATGTGCTGAACGCGCCATGGGTGAACAAGGCGATCGCCAAGCCCTATCCGCCCGGTTCGATCGTGAAGCCGTTTGTGCTGAGCGCGGCGGTGACTGCGGGGGTGTTCGACCTGGACGAGGCGATCACGTGCACGGGCCGGTTCTTCCCTGAACGAGAAACGGGCTTTCAATGCTGGGTGTACAAGCAGTTCGGCCACACGCATGAATCGGTGTACGGAGGCGGACCGCTGCGCGCGCCGGAAGCCCTTGCGGTGTCGTGCAACATCTTCTTCTACACGCTGGGCCAGCGGCTGGGCATCGAGGGTCTGCGCACGTGGTTCGGAAAGGTCGGGGTGGGAAGCCCGATGGGGCTGGGCGTCGGTGATGAGTACGCTGGGAGCGTGGGGGTGCGGTCGGACGGCACGCCGGGGTACGCGGGCGACGCGATTCTCATGGGCATCGGGCAGGGACCGATCGCGTGGACGCCGCTGCACGCGGCGAGCGTCTATGCGACGCTGGCCCGCGGAGGGGTGTTCATTCAGCCTCGCATCGTTGCGGATCAGCCGGTACGCGCGAGCGACCTGCGTCTGGATCCGCGCGCCGTCGAGGAGGCTCTGGAAGGGCTGCGCCAGTCGGCGAACGAGCCTCACGGAACGGGAAGCTCGCTGCGATATCCCGACGGATCGAAAGAACTTATTTTCAATGTGCCCGGGGTTCGGGTGTGGGGAAAGACGGGCACCGCGGAAGCTCCGCCGATCGTGCATGATCCGGACGGCGAGGAGGGACCGGAGCCGGCGCGCGTGGTCCGCGAGGGCGATCACTCCTGGTTCGTGGTGCTCGCGGGACGGGCGGACGGGTATCCGAAATACGCGGTAGCAGTGATCATGGAGTATGCGGGGAGCGGAGGGCGCGTGTCCGGGCCGATCTGCAACGGCATCGTGCGGGCGCTGATGGAGGAGGGGTACTTTTGAGGCCCATCGTGCGCCGAGAGCGGTGGGGGAAGGGCAGCGGGGATGCGCTTCGTCTGGCCGCGCGGGCGAAGGGTTCTTCCGGTGAGCGAGCGGCCGCGGAGGCGCCGGTGCGGCTGGAAATGCCGCGCCGGATCAGGCTGTGGCATGCGGGGTGGGTGGTCGTGGCGGCGTCGATCATGCTGAGCGTGATCGGGGTCTACTGCATCGACATGGCGTGGGGCATGCGGGAGGGAGATTCCGCGTTCGCACGGAGGCAGATGCTGTTCGTCGCGGTGGGCATATGCGCCGGTGCGGCAGCGATGATTCCGCACTACCGATTGCTGGTGGCGTGGACATGGCCGCTGGCCGCGCTCGCGACGGGACTGCTGGTGTTCGTGCTGCTGCCGTTCGTGCCGGAATCCATCGTGACCCCCCGGAACGGCGCGAGGCGGTGGATCAACCTGGGGATTACGGACTTCCAGCCGAGCGAGCTGGCGAAGGTGGTGTTCGTGTGCGTGTCGGCGAGGTATCTGGTGAAGCGGAGCACGTACCGGTCGCTGTGGGGGTTGATACCGCCGTTCGTCATCACGGGAGTGCCGATGGCGCTGATTCTGATGGAACCGAATCTGGGCACGGCGCTGCTGTTTGTTCCGTCGCTGCTGGCGATGCTGGTCGCGGCCGGGGCGAAGATTCGACATATTGCGCTGGCCATGACGATGGGGCTTGCCTTTGCATTTGTCGTCGCGGGAGCGAGTCTGCTGTTCGCGCAACGGGGCGAGTACCCGCTGCTCCGCCAGCATCAGGTGGAGCGTATTCAGGCGGCGATCGCGCAGTTTCAGGGCGATGATCGCTATGTGCAGGACGAAGGATTCCAGGGGAAGCAGGCGATGACGCTCATCGGCGCCGGCGGGGCCATCGGGCGACCGGAAGCGACCAGCCGCGCCCTGATTCACTTCAACCGGCTCGTCGAGCCGCACAACGACATGATCTTCCCCGTGTTCGTCAATCGCTTCGGTTTGGCGGGAGCGGGTGTGCTGCTGGGTCTGTACGCGATCTGGCTCGGAGGAGCGCTCGCGGTCGCCGGCGCATGCAAGGATCCGTTCGGGAGGCTGATTGTGGTGGGTCTGGCGGCGATGGTGGCGTCTCAACTGACGGTGAACGTCGGGATGACGCTGGGGCTGCTCCCGATTACCGGGATTACGCTGCCGTTCGTGTCCTACGGAGGATCAAGCCTTGTCATGCTGTTTCTGACCACGGGGCTGATCTGCAACGTGGGTATGCGGCTCCCGGAGCGGTTCTGGAAGCCCAGCTTCGAGTTCGATGAGATTTCCGACGCATAAGGCTCTCGGAGCGGAAACCGCATCGCAGGATGAAAGTCAGGAGTCATTGCTCCCATTGAAGAGGTGGAGGTAGCATGTGCCCATGATCAGAACGTGCATCCACCGGAAGCTTGTCCGAGTTGCAACTGCCGTGGCGGCCGCGCTCGCGACGACATCGGTCATTTCCGGCTGTTTGTCCGCGGAAGAGGCGGCGTTCAAGGCGCAGTCCCGGGAAACACTCAGCATCGCGGCCGGGGCGGGCAGCGTGACACGGATCAGCGTTGTGAACGAAGTGGGTGATGTGGAGGTCCGGAGCGATCCGAGCACGGAGGAAGTGCGGGCGGAACTTGTGAGAACCGGTCGGGGGCCAACCCCCGAGGAAGCCGAGTCTGCGCTGAAGGAACTTGTGGTGTCGCTTGCACCCGCGAGCAACGAACCGGGAACGGTGCTGGCAACGATGTCGCGTCCGCCGAAGCCGGTGAAGGGCAGGCACTACTCGGTGGACTGGCGGATTGTCGCGCCCGCGGGTGTTCAGCTGGAGGTGACGACGAACGTCGGCGATATCAGCGCTGAAGGTTTCACGGGGGGAGTCGTCCTCAAGAGCGATGTGGGCGACATCAGCGCGAGCGGCATAGCCGGCGGAATCGAAGCCCAGACGCAGGTCGGGGACATGACGCTCTCGGGAAGCGGTCCGGTCACGGCACGATCCGACGTGGGGGACATCTCGATTCGGGCTTTCGTGAGAGCGGATCAAGGTGTGACGGCGACATCCAACGTGGGTGACATCGTGCTGTGGCTGCCCAACGACTGGATAGGCAACCTCGTGGCGAAGTGCAACGTCGGGGATGTGCGCGTCTCACTGCCGCGCGCGTCCATGAGCGACGTGGTGTCGAAGAACAGCTTCTTCGCTGCGGTGATCGGCACAGGGAACGGCGGCATTGAACTGAAGAGCGATGTGGGGGATATCTCCGTGCATACCGCGTCTGGGGACAGCGCGGCAGGGAGCGGCGCGGGTGAGTGAGTCGTCTCCCCGCGGCGGAGGGGGCAAAGGGCGCGATGCGAGGGCGCCGATTTTCTTCGACACGGCGGTGGATGCCCTTCCCGCGCCGGATTGGCTTCACGCGGCGGCCAGTGAACTCGGCATCGAGTTCGAGGACGGCCCGGATGGGGGGGATGTCGAGAAGCTCGGCAAGTTTCTCGCGCTGCTGCTGCGCGCCAATGAGCTGCTGAACCTCACGGCGATCACGGAGCCGGAGGCCGCGTGGCGGAAGCATGTTCTGGACTCGCTCACGCTTGTGCCCCTGCTCTCGGAACTGAGCGCAGGAGCGAGCGTTGCGGACGTCGGCTCGGGGGGCGGACTTCCGGGCATCCCGCTGGCGATCTCGCTTCCGCAGTTGAGGTTCACGCTCATCGAGGCGACCGCGAAGAAATGTCGGTTCCTTGAGGCGGCGGCGGGAGCACTCGGTTTGACCAACACGGTCGTGGTGAATGGTCGGGCCGAGGAAGTCGGGCATGAAAAGGGACTGCGCGAAACGTTCGATGCGGTATGCGCCCGGGCCGTGGGCAAGCTGGAGTCGCTCATCGAACTGACGGTGCCCCTCGTCAAGCCGGGCGGATGCGTGTATTTCATCAAGGGGGCCAGAGCAGAGGAGGAGCTTGCCGGCGCAGCGGGCGCGATCGAAAAGCTGCACTGCGCCCACGCCGGAACTGTTCCCACCCCGACAGGTCGGATTGTGGTGCTGGAAAAACTGCGCGCGACGCCGGGCATCTATCCGAGACGGAGCGGCGAGCCGGGACGCAAGCCGTTGAAGTGAGTCGGCGGGCGGGTTCCTACACTGACATGGGTGGGATCGCTTCGTCACATCTTCGAGGCGGATGGCCCCATCGCCGCGGCGATGGGGCCGGACTTTGCGCTGCGCCCGCAGCAAGCGGAGATGGCGGAAGCGATCGGCGCCGCGATGGCGAACAGGGAGCATCTGCTCATCGAGGCGGGCACGGGGATCGGCAAGTCGTTCGCGTATCTCATCCCGGCGATTGAAAGAATCGTGGCGCACGGAGAAAGAGTCGTTGTCGCGACCAATACGATCGCGCTGCAGGAACAGCTTCTGGCGAAAGATGTGCCGCTGCTGCAGGGTATACCCTGGCGTTCCGTGTTCGGGCTCGTTCCTGCATCGGGCGATGCCGGTGCGTCGGAACGCGGTGGACGGCCGGAGGAACCGATGCGGGAGTTCCGGGCCGAGCTTGTGAAGGGCAGGGGGAACTACCTGTCGATACGGCGCCTGGGACTGGCGGTGAGCAGAGAGTCCCGTCTCTTCCCGGATGAGGCGTCGCAGCGGTCGCTCAAGACAATCGAAGAGTGGGCGTATCAGACGCGGGACGGGACGCTGGCGACGCTGCCGCAACTGGAAAGGCCGGCGGTGTGGGACCGCGTTGAATCGGATTCGGGGAACTGCATGGGCAGGCGATGCCCGACCTACGACAAGTGCTACTACCAGCGAGCGCGGCGGCGCATGGAGCGGGCGGATCTGCTGATCTGCAATCACGCGCTGTTTTTTTCCGACCTGGCGTTGCGCGGCCGTCGGTCATCCGTCCGCGACGGGGAGCCTGGGGGGAGGGCGGGAGGTTTCCTGCCCGAGTACCACCATGTGATCCTGGATGAGGGGCACAACGTCGAGGACGTGGCGAGCGAGCACTTCGGCATCTCTCTGGCGGAGGGTCGCATCAGGCATCTGCTGGGGGTGCTGTTTCACCCGGTTCGGCACACCGGATTTCTGGCGTCCGTGGAGGTTCAGGGCGGTGCGCAGGAGCTGGTTGACCGGGTCATCCGGCGGACACTGGAAGCGGCGAGCGTCACGGCGCAGTTCTTCGATGATCTCATCACTGCGGTGGGCGGGCCGGGGCGCGGCGTGGCCGGAGAGGGCGGGACCAGGCGCGTGATGCGGCCGAATGTGATCGAGAACACGCTCAGCCCGGCCTTCAAGGAGCTGTCGCTGTCTCTGGCGCGGCTGAAGGAGCACGCATTTCGCGACGAGGACAAGTACGAGCTGAACGCCTACGCGCTGCGCGCCGGCGCCATCGCGGAGGAAGCGGAACTGCTGATCGAACAGCAACTTGCGGGGTGCGCGTACTGGGTGGAGATCACGCGTCGAGAGTCCGGCGGTCGGGGATACTCGGTGACGTTCGCCGGTTCGCCGGTGGAAGTGGCGCCGCTGCTTCGTTCCCATCTTTTCTCAATGGACGTTTCGGTGACGATCACATCCGCGACGCTCACGACGGGTCGGGCGCGGCAGGGCGACGCAGAGGACGGCGGCACCGGGGCGGCGGGGATGCCGTCCGGCGATCGGGCGTTCGCGCACGCGATCGCTCGCCTGGGATGCACTCGTGCGAAGACGCTCGCGCTCGGAAGTTCCTTCGACTATGGAAGGCAGGTCGTGCTGCATGTGGATGACACGATGCCCGACCCGAGGTCGGAGGGATACACGGAGGAGCTGGCCGCACGGATTCTGCATCACGTCCGCGAAACCGACGGCGGTGCGTTCGTGCTGTTCACGTCGTTTGCGACGATGCACGCCGTGGTGGAAATCGTGCGCGACACGCTGGAGGGCGAGCTGCGGCCGGTGCTCGTGCAGGGGCGCTCGGCGGGGGGCGGCGGGCGCGGCAAGCTGCTGGAAGCATTCCGAACGGATCGCAGGTCGGTTCTCTTCGGAACGTCATCGTTCTGGCAGGGTGTGGATGTGAGGGGCGAGGGGCTTCGCAATGTGATCATCACGCGGCTGCCCTTCGACCCGCCGGATCGTCCGCTGACGGAAGCGAGGATGGAGCTGATCAAGCAGCGCGGGGGCGATCCATTCATGGAGGACACCTTGCCGCGGGCGGTGATTCGGTTCAAGCAGGGCTTCGGGAGGCTGATTCGATCGGAGACGGATCGGGGGCGCGTGGTGGTGCTCGATCCGCGGATCGTGAGGGCGCGGTACGGGCGCGTGTTCTTCGACGCGGTTCCGTCCGGTGTTCGCGTCGTGCTGGCATCGACGACGGGCAGCGGCGCGGCATCGGACGATTGATCGACGATGCGCCGGGCTTTGGTGTATCTTGGCAGACGCCGCCGTCGCGGCAAAGTGCGGTTCGGCTTCATGTGAAAGAACAGGACATGCTGGGCAAGGTCTTCAAGGCGTACGACATTCGAGGCGTCTATCCCGACCCTCTCGATGAGACGATGGCGTGGCAGATCGGCTACGGCTGCGGCACATTTCTGCTCAAGGATGCGGCCGCGGACGGCGAGACAACTCCGATGATGAAGCACATCGTCGTGGGGCATGACATGCGCAAGCATTCGCCCGCGCTTCGCGATGCGCTGGTCAGAGGGATCAACAACGCCGGGGCGAACGTGATCGACATCGGGATGGTGGACACGCCCTTCGTGTACTTCGCGATCAACCACCTGGACTGCGCGGGCGGAGTGCAGGTCACGGCCTCGCACAATCCGCCGCAGTACAACGGCTTCAAGATCTCCAAGCGAAAGGCCAAGCCGGTCGGCGAGACGACCGGGCTGGCGGAGATTCGCAAGTTCGCGGCGATGGTGGAGACCACCGAGAAGGGAAAAGGCCCGGGACGGTCGGAGAAACGAGACCTCTGGGACGCATACCGGAAGCACGTTCTGTCCTTTCTGAACATGGGCGGACGCAGTATTCGAGTGGTGGTGGATGCCAGCAACGGCATGGCCGGCACCATGGTGCCCAAGGTGTTCGGACGAAAAGGCGAAGGCGTGCCCGGGCTGGAAATCGTGGAGCTGTATTTCGAGAACTCCAAGGGGGAGTTCGTGCATGAACCGAACCCGCTGGTGGCGGCGAACCTGCGCGACCTTCAGGCGCGGGTCGTGAAGGAGAAGGCGGATTTCGGGGTGTGCTTCGACGGAGATGCGGACCGCCTGATGATCGTGGACGAGAAGGGGCAGATCGTCGGATGCGATCACCTGACGGCTTTCCTGGCGCGTTACTTCCTCAAGAGCGCGCCTGGTTCGGCCATCGTCTACGACCTGCGGTCGAGCAAGGCGGTCGAAGAGGAAGTGAAGAAGGCAGGGGGCAAGCCGGTGCGTTCGCGCGTGGGGCATGTGTTCATGAAGGCGGCGCTGGCGGAACACAACGCGGTGTTCGGGGGCGAGCTTTCGGGGCATTTCTACTTCCGCCAGAACTTCAATGCGGACTCCGGCGCAATTGCGCTGGCGGTGCTTCTGACGGCCCTGTGCGACGCGGGTGTGGGCGGCGGTACGAAGACGGTGAGCCAGCTCATCGCGCCGATCGCGCGATTCAGACAGTCCGGTGAGATCAACTTCGAGGTCGAGGACAAGGATGGAGTGCTGCACGCGCTGAAGGAGAAGTTCGGGAAGCGAGGCAAGGTCGATGAGCTGGACGGTGTGACGATCGACTGCTTCGAAAAGGACGGATGGTGGTGCAACGTCCGCAAGTCGAACACGGAGCCGCTGCTGCGGCTGAATCTCGAAGCGAGGGATGCGGCCACGCTGCAGAAGATGCTGGCGCAGATCGCTTCAATGCTCGGCAAGAGAGTGGAGCACTAGGAGAAGGGTTGGCTCAGCCCACTTTCGAAGGGCAGTGACGGGCGAAGCCCGGGCGACAAGGCTTGCGCATGAACATTGCAGCGTTCCTTGAACACTGGCAGGTGATCGAGAACCCGTTTCGCGGGGAGGAAGCGCGGCACGATCCGGTATTCGCCCGCCTGGCCGCGGCGAGCCACACGCACCCGGACTTCGAGAAGATTCTCGGTGACCTGTCGCGCCCGGCGAGCGCGATCGTGTTCGGTGAGAAAGGGAGCGGAAAGACCGCGATACGACTGCAGATCGCGGACCGCATCCGGGCGCACAACGAAGCGCACCCGGAGTCGAAGGTGCTGCTCATCGCATACGACGACCTGAACCCGATGCTGGACCGGTTCTGCGTTCACATGGGGCTGATCAGCGCGGGTGACGACGCCGACGGGAAATCGGGCCACGGCGCCGGCGGGCTGGACGGTCGCGACGTGCTGCGCACGCTCAGCAAGCTCCGGCTCGTGGATCACATCGACGCCATTCTGCATGTGGCCGTCGCGTGGCTCGTGGACGCGGTGCTCGGGCGGGATGCGCCGGCCGCGACCGCGGCGGGGGAGGCCGCCAAGGTGCTTCGGCGCGCGGACGGGCAAACGAAACTTGACCTGCTGCTGCTGCAGGCGCTGTACGACCGGCCCGGTGTCGGGATCGAGCGGACGGTCTCTTTGCGACGAGCGCTACGGGCACCCATCAACTGGAAGAGATGGCTTTGGATGGCGTTGGCGGTCCTCGGGTGGACGCCCGCGGCCAGCTTGGCGTTCCATGCCCACAGCATGCGGCACCCGCTCGACGGCTCGACGTGGGTTTCCTACGCGCTGCTCGGCGCGATCGCGCTGTGGGTCATCCTGCTGCTGAAGCAATTCGGCTGGGAGCCGCTGCGCGTAGGTCACCTGGCGCGCAGGCTGAAGAAGCAGCTCCGAACCGTGCCGCGGACTGCGAAGAGCATCGCGGATTCGCTGGCGCGGATCGAGCCGTCCCTGCGGGACGCAGCTGCGCTGCCGACCAACGATCTGGATGATCGGCGCTACGCCATGCTGGGCCGGCTGATGCGGATCGCGCGGTTGCTTGGGTACGGCGGTGCGGTGGTGGTGATCGACCGCGTCGATGAGCCGACGCTGCTGGCAGGCTCGCCGGAGAGGATGCGGGCGGTGGTGTGGCCGCTGATGAACAACAAGTTTCTTCAGCAGGATTCGATCGGCGTGAAGATGCTGCTCCCGATCGAGCTGCGGCACGAGCTGTTCAGGGAGTCTTCTGCGTTCTTCCAGGAAGCGCGACTGGACAAGCAGAACTTCGTCGAGCGGCTGTCATGGAGCGGGTCGATGCTGTACGACCTGTGCAACGCCCGGCTGAACGCCTGCCGGAAGGAGGGGGCTGGGAACATCTCGCTGCTGGAGCTGTTCGAGCAGGACGTCACGCGGCAGGACATCATCGATGCCCTGGACCATATGCACCAGCCGCGGGACGCATTCAAGCTGATCTACCAGTGCATCGCGGAGCACTGCGCGGCGGTGACGGCGGATGCGGACGCGTGGCGGATCCCCAAGCACGTGCTGGAGCACGTGAAGAAGCAGCAGGTGGAGCGGGTGCAGATGTTCTATCGGGGGGTGCGGCCGGCGTGATCCTCCGCCGACGGCACCCTCGGATTCCACTCCCGACCGGCGGAGCTTCTCACTCTCCGGGTATGTAGCTGATCACACCCTCCCAAGGACTGCTCGCGGTGGCGTACTTCTTTTTCGGGATGCGGCCGGAAAGGTAGGCTTGGCGGCCCGCGATGCAGGCATGGCGCATGGCGTGAGCCATGAGGACGGGGTCCTTGGCGTGGGCGATGCCGGTGTTCAGGAGCACGCCATCGGCGCCAAACTCCATGGCGATCGTGACATCGCTGGCGGTGCCGACGCCGGCGTCCACAATGACGGGGTAGGTTGCGCCGGCGGGCGCGGGTGCGCTGGGCTTCGACTCTTGCCTTGATGCCTCGATGCCCTGATGCCTCGATGCCTCTCCCACCCTTGTACCCTTCAACATCTCCAGGCAGAGCACGATGTTGGCGGGGTTGAGCACGCCCTGTCCGGACCCGATGGGCGAACCGGCGGGCATGACACTGGTCGCGCCGGCGTCCTTGAGTTTCAGGGCCATCACAGGGTCGTCGCTGGTGTAGCAGAGAACCTCGAAGCCATCCTTGACAAGCTCCGTGCAGGCCTCGAGCGTTCCGACGGGGTCGGGCAGGAGCGTCGTGCGATCGGCGAGCACTTCGAGTTTGACCCACGAAGCGCCGGGATTCGCGAGCTGTTCGAGCAGGTCGCGCCCAAGTCGCGCAACGCGGACGGCGTCTTCCGCGGAGAAACACCCGGCGGTGTTCGGGAGAATGGTGAGGCGGGAGAGGTCCAAGTGGTCGAGCAGGGATTGCCCCTTGTCGTTGAAGAGGCGTTCGCGGCGAACAGCGACGGTGACGACTTCCGCACCGCTGGCTTCGATGGCGCGCTGCATCACCTGAAAGTCGGCGTACTTGCCCGTGCCGACAATCAGACGACTCGTGAATCGGCGAGAACCGATGGTGAGAGGCTGCGCCGAGGGATCCGCGACGGAAGCGGCTTCGAGGAGAAGGTCGGGTGAGCGCTGCATGGATCAGCCGCCTCCCACGAGCGTGACGATCTCGATTCTGTCGCCTTCCTGCAGGCGGTGTTCCTTGTGCTTCTTCTTGGGCACCAAAACCTTGTTGACTTCGACAGCGCACGCCTGGCGGGCCAGATGCTTGAACTCCAGCAACTGCTCGACTGTCGCGTGATCGGGCACGAGTTCAGGGCGGCCGTTGATCTGCACGTTCATCGGCGAGATTGTACGCGCAGGGCCGGGATGACGATCGGGTGAACAGAGATCGAAGTGTCCTGGCCGACTGCGCCCGACGCGGAAGTCGCAAAGCCAATCATTCAAGCCTGCGACCAGTCGATGGGAAAAGCAAACAGCCGCTCCGCAGCTCGGAGAAGCAGCAGCAGTCCAGTCAGGATCGACAGGCTCCAGACGGACACCCGCACGAACCGGAGCAGCCACATCCTCAAAGCTGCCCGCCGGACGACTCGTGCGACTTCGTTCAACGGCATTCCTCCCGGAACGGGGGAAGGACTCCACGCCCTTCATTGTACGGTCGGAAGCCGTCCGGGTTTGATCGTATTCCGGCGGAGTGCGAAGGAACCACGGGTTTGGTGCGCCCGAGTGCGGCTTGCACCGCGGATGCCGCGGCAGCTCCCGCAGCACTCAGCGAATCCGCGGCCGCGGGGCCAAGAACGCGTCGCGCATGCCGGGCAGGCGATGTGCGGGTCGCCATAAAAGCGAGCAAGCCCATCGCTCCGCGCAGCGTCGATTCGGCGCATGCTAAACTACGTTCCTCTCGAGTATGGGAGCGAGGGCGTAACTCAATGGTAGAGTGCCAGCCTTCCAAGCTGGATGCTGCGGGTTCGAGTCCCGTCGCCCTCTTTGGAGACGCAGGCTGTCGGGGGGATGCGGCCGCGGGCGTTTACAGAATATTTACATTCGGCCCACTGCACGGGAGTTGCGGACGTAGCGCGTGTTCCTGAGCCAAGGAGCAATGCTCCGGTGGTGCTCGGTCGCGCCGTGATCGCTAAGATTCGCGAGGGTTGATTGTCGGCGTGCCGGAGTCTGGTCGGCGCTCTCGCCGGTCATGTCGGCGCGCGGCAGGTTGAAACTCCAGACGTGTTCGAGCGGACGGTATCGATACGCAAACAGACGAGCCACCGGACCCAGGAGTGCACTCGTGTCAACGGCGCCCGTTCTGATCGTGGAGGATGAAGGCGACATCGCGGAGCTGATCGACTTTCATCTGACGCGTGAAGGGTTTTCAACGCGCATCGCACATTCCGGAAGGACGGCGCTGGAGGCCGTGGATCGGCAGCGCCCTCAGCTTGTCGTGCTGGACATCATGCTCCCGGATGTCGATGGGCTGGAAGTGTGCCGACGCTTGAAGAGGGAACCCAGCACGCGCGACATTCCGATCGTGATGGTCACTGCGCGTGGCGAAGAATCCGACATCGTGGTCGGCCTCGAACTCGGGGCGGAAGACTACGTGACCAAGCCGTTTACCCCGCGGGTGCTCGTCGCGCGTGTCAAGGCCGTGCTGCGAAGGAGACAGCCGGATGCATCGGGCCAGATCGTCGTGGCCAACGGTGCGCTGGTGATCGATCCTGCTCGGCATGTGGCCCGTTACCATGGCGAGCCTCTGGAGCTGACGCTCACGCAATACCGGCTGCTGCATTACCTGGCGGTTCGGCCCGGCTTCGTGCGGACGCGGGAGCAGATTGTTTCGGCTGTGCATGGCGACGGAACCGTGCTGTCCAGCAGGGCCATCGACGTTCACGTCGCGGCGTTGCGCCGTAAACTTGGAGAGCTGGGAGACCTCATTGAGACCGTTCGAGGAGTCGGCTACCGTCTGGCCGAGTCGGCGAGCGGGCAGGCCGAGGTCTGCTGAGCGCCGGCGCCGATGCGATGAGTGCAGGCTCGACTTTGTGGCGAGTGGGGGCCTTGCTGCTGATCGCGCTGGCGGCGCTGTGGCTCTCGACATGGGCCGTATCGGAGCATCTCACCGAGCAGCAGGACGAGTCGGCGCAGGTGGACGAACTGCGTGCGGCGGCCCGCGTGCTCGTGCCCCGGTACCGGGCCGCGCTTGAAGCCGGGGCAGGCCGGGAGATTCTCGCGGCTCGGATGGCCGAAGACGCGCAACTCCTCCGGGCGCGCATCACGCTCATCGGTCCGGATGGAGGCGTGGCGGCGGACGCCGGGGCTGAGTTCGATCCGTCGAGCGTCCTTGGAACCGCCGACGGTGCGGCGGAGTCTCGTGCTCAAGCGTCCATCGAGAGGGCGGCGGTCACGGGTGAGAGCGTCGCGGTGCACCGCGTGAAGCAGCAAGGGGAAGATGCCAAGAGCTACTGCCTCGCGCAGGCGCTTCGCCCCGGAGTCGGAAGAGCGGAGGTCGTGCTGCTTCGCGTGATTCGCCCGGCGCCTGACGCGGCAAACTCGACCGTGAGCGTGTTCGGGGCGATCGGAAGCGTGTTGCTGGCCGGCGCAGCGTTTCTTATCGTGGGAAACCGCCTCAATCGGTCGATCACGCGGATTGCATGGAGTGTTCGGCGCGCGTCGTCCGGAGAACTGGACCACAGAATCGGCACTCCACCGCTGGCTGACTTGCAGCGATTGACCGAATCTCTGAATGAATCGCTGGGCGCATTCGCCGAGGAGATTCGCCGCCTGCGCGTTCAGCACGGCGAACAGCAGGCGATACTGCAGTCGCTCGAAGGGGGGGTCATTGCTCTGGACACCGAGCACCGCGTGCTGAGCATCAATCGCGTCGCCGGGCAGATGCTGGGCGTGGAGCCTGAACGAGCCAAGGGCCGCCTTCTCGAAGAGCTCACGAGGGAGCCTGACCTCAATCGGTTCGTCGAGGAGGCGCTGACGCGGGGCGCGACCTCGGCGGAGTTCCGGCTGCGCTCCGGCGCGCAGCAGGAAGTGCGAGCTTCCGCGGGCAGCCTCAGAGGTGCGGACGGTGAGTCGGCGGGGTTGATCGTGCTTCTGACCGATGTCACGCATATCAAGCGGCTGGAGACGGTTCGCACGGACTTTGCCGCGAACGTGTCGCACGAGCTGCGCACTCCGATCACGAGCATCAAGGGATACGTGGATACGCTGCTCGAGGCGGACGCCTATGATCCGGAGAAGTCACGGCGCTTTCTGCTGATCATCCAACGGAATGCCGAGCGATTGCATGCCATCGTGAACGATCTGCTGACTCTTACCGACCTGGAAAGGCCGGACATTCGCGAGTCTCTGATCATGACCGAGACCGATGCCGCGGCGATCGCGGCCACGGCCTGCAGCCAACTCGCGCTGGAGGCCGATGCGCGCCGGATTCGAGTGGAGATGGAGGGGGAGCACGGCATTCCCGTCCGTGCCAATCGTGTGCTTGCGGAGCAAGCTCTGGAGAACCTGCTCTCAAATGCCATCAAGTACAGCCCTCAAGGATCGCGGGTGCTGGTGCGTTGGAGAGAAAGCGGGGGTGACCCGCCGGGCTTTGTATCGTTCGAAGTCATCGATGAGGGGCCGGGGATCAGCCGCGAGCACCTGGGACGCGTCTTTGAGCGTTTTTACCGCGTCGACCGCTCGCGGAGCCGACACGAGGGGGGCACGGGCCTGGGGCTGGCGATCGTCAAGCACATCGCGCGGGCACATGGGGGGGAAGTCTCGGTCCAGAGCGAGGTTGGCGCCGGGAGCTGCTTCCGGCTTGATCTGCCGCGAGGCTCGGGGAATTCGCCGCATCGGGCGGGGGGGGAAGCAGGCCGGGAAGAGCCTTGAACCAACGGCATCTTTGCGCTGTCTTAGCGCAACGTGAACAATACGGGCGGAGAATGCCGCGGACGTGGTACGGACTTCGAGCACCCTGTCTATGAGGAAACGACGTATGCGCACACGATTTGCCCTGGGACTTGTTGGAACCGCGGCGGTGTTGACCGGCGGCGCTGCTCTTGCGATGCAAAGTTCGGGATCGCTGAGCGGCGACATCAAGATCGACGGTTCGTCGACGGTGTATCCGATCACGGAGGCGGTGGCTGAGGAGTTTCGTAAGCTCCACCCGAACGTGCGCATCACCGTCGGCGTTTCGGGCACGGGGGGCGGGTTCAAGCGATTCGCGGTGGGCGAGACGGACATCTCCAATGCGTCGCGTCCCATCAAGAAGGCCGAGCATGACGCGGCGATGAATGCGAATCCGCCGGTCGAGTACATCGAGATCCCGGTCGCTTTCGACGGTCTCTCGTTCGTTGTGAACAAGTCCAACACTTGGTGCGACACGCTCACCGTCGATCAGATCAAGGCGATCTTCCTGGACGGCAGCACGGTCAAGACGTGGAAGGACATCAACCCGCAGTGGCCGTCCACGCCCATCAAGCTGTATTCGCCGGGCACGGATTCGGGCACGTTCGACTATTTCAAGGAAGTGGTGGCGGGCGACAAGGGGTCGATCCGCGGCGACATGTCGGTTTCCGAGGATGACAATGTTCTCGTCCGCGGCGTCGAGGGCGACACGGGAGCGCTCGGATTCTTCGGCTGCGCGTACTACTTCGAAAACAAGGACAAGCTGAAGGTGCTCGCCATCGACGCGGGCAAAGGCCCGGTCACTCCGACCCACGAGACGGTGGAGACGGGGACGTACGCTCCGTTCAGCCGGCCGCTGTTCATCTACGTGAACAAGAACAGCGCGAGCCGTCCCGAGGTGAAGGCGTTCGTCGAGTTCTACATCAAGGAGTCGAACCGACTCTCGAACGATGTGGGATACGTGGGCCTGCCGCAGGACATCGTGCGGCGCGCGATGAAGAACTTCGCCGCCGGCAAGACGGGGACGCAGTTCCTGGATGCCGCGGGAGAGAAGGTGAGCGGCTCGCTCGACAAGGTCTACAAGTAAAGTGAAGCCTCATGCAAATCCCCGGATCGCTGCCGAAAGGCGGCGCTCCGGATTCGTCGGAAGGTGATCGAGACGGAAGCAGCAGGGTCGGTCGCCCCGAAGTGCGGCCGGCAGGAAGACCGCACGCGCATGACGTCGTTGCCGTTGTCACCGCAGGCTCGCATCGGGGAACTTGCGGGGCGGGCGCGTTCGCGCGCGGCGACGCGGCTGCTGGAATCCCTGATCATGGGGTCGCTGATTCTCTGCGCGCTGTTTTCAGTGGCGACGACCTTCGCGATCGTGATCGTGCTGCTGGAGGAAATGATCCAGTTTCTTCGGCTGGAGGAAGTGACGGTCGTCGAGTTCTTCTTCGGCACGACGTGGGCGCCGCTGCTCGGAGCGGAGAAGCACTTCGGAATCTGGCCGCTCGTGTGCGGGACGATGCTGGTGACGCTGGTCGCGGCAATCGTGGCGCTTCCTCTCGGGCTGATTACCGCGGTCTACCTCAGCGAGTATGCGCCGCGCCGGCTCCGGGCGTGGCTCAAGCCGGTGCTGGAGATCCTGGCGGGGATTCCGACGGTTGTGTACGGTTTCTTCGCCCTGACCGTGATCATCCCCGCGCTGCGTGCGATCGACTCGACATTCGGGGTGTACAACGCCGCGGGAGCCGGCATCGCGACGGGCATCATGTGCCTGCCGATCGTCTGCTCGATGTCGGAGGATGCACTGCGGGCGGTGCCGGCAAGCCTGCGTGAAGGCGCTTTGGCGCTGGGCGGCACCAAGTTCGACGTCTCCGTGAAGGTTGTCGCACCGGCGGCACTTTCCGGCATTGTTGCCGCGTTTCTGCTGGCCATCGCGAGAGCGGTGGGGGAGACGATGATCGTGGCGCTGGCGGCGGGAGGTCTGGCCAGGCTCACGCTCGACCCGCGCGATGAAGTGCAGACCATGACGGCGTACATGGTGCAGATCTTTCTCGGAGACGCCAGCAACTTCGGGCCGGAGTATCTTTCGAGCTACGCCGTCGCGTTCATGCTGTTCGTGCTGACGCTGCTGCTGACAATCATCGGCGGGCGGGTGCTCAAGCGGTTCAGGGAGGTGTACGAATGAGCCACGGCACGCTCATTGATCCCCGGCGTTCGCGTCGCCGTGCTTTGGTGAACCGCGGTTTCATCGTGCTGTGCATCGCCTGCTGTCTGGTATCCGTGGCAACGCTGGCCACGCTGCTGACTTCGATCTTCTGGACCGGCATTTCACGCATCGACGGCGTGGACTGGCCGGCACTGCGCGGAGAGAGCGTCACGCTGCCGGCGCTCGACGGCACGTTGGTCCGGATCGCACCGGACGCAGTTGAGGTCGTTGATGAACTCGTCCACGTGCGACTCACCGGCGGCGAGGAGTTCACCATCCGACGTTCGGCGCTTTCCGAATCCGGCGGAATACTGCGGGGTGAGGACAGCTTCTGGGGTCCAGTCGAGTTCACGGACAAAGAGATCATTTGGCGCGATGCGATTGTGCGGGCGTCCACGGGTGAGGCCAACGCACCGGAAGTCCGGCAGTCGGAGCTGCAGAAGCGAGCCGGGAGCGGACTGGCGGCGCGAATCGCCCGGGAGACGGAGCTGGGCAGGTTTCTTACTTCCCCGCCATCGCGCAACGCCGATGAGGCGGGGTTCATGCCGGCCATGACCGGCTCAATGTTGATCTGCCTGGTCTGCGCGGTTTCGGCGCTTCCGCTCGGCGTCGGCACGGCCGTGTTTCTCGAGGAGTTCAAGCCGCGTCGCCGCTGGGCCCGGATGGTGCACAGCTTCTCGGAAATGAACATCCGGAACCTCTCGGGTGTGCCGTCGATCGTCTACGGCATCATCGGGCTGACGGCGTTCGTGACCTTGTTCGGACTGGGGAACCCGCGAGAGCCCTTCTTCGCGGCGGGGGACAAGGATTCCTGGCTGTACGTGCAGCTCCCGTTCGGGAGGGCCGCGATAGCGGGCGGGCTGACCCTGATGCTGGTCGTTCTCCCGATCATCATCATTTCTTCACAGGAGGCCCTCAGAGCGGTTCCGAACTCTCTGCGCGAGGGTGCGCTGGCGATGGGGGCGACGCGCTGGCAGATGGTCTGGAACATGACCCTTCCGACGGCCATTCCCGGGATCATGACAGGTGCTATCCTCGCGATGAGCCGTGCGATCGGAGAGGCCGCGCCGATCCTGGTGATTGCCGGAATCGTGTATATCACATGGGCGCCGAAAAACCTGATGGATGAGTTCACCGCCATGCCCCTGCAGATCTACAACTGGGCGAGCCGCCCGCAGGAGGATTTTCACAGCGTCGCTGCGGCCGGGATCATCGTGCTGCTGATTGTTCTGCTGACGTTCAACGCTGCCGCCGTGCTCATTCGCCAGAAGTTCCAGAAGTCCCTTCATTGACCATGACTCAGACCGTGAGCGATCCGCATATTCCAGCCGAATCGGCCCCGCGAGCCCCCACGGTTCGGACGCGCGCCATTGTGCCTACTCGACCGGACGCCGGAGAGGCCGAGGCGTCGACCCCCATCGCGCTGTCGGCGCGCGGGTTCTGCGCGTGGTACGGCAGCTTTCAGGCGCTTCGCTCCGTGGACCTGGAAATGAAGGCCAACAGCGTCACCGCGCTGATCGGACCGAGCGGGTGCGGCAAGAGCACGTTTCTCCGCTGGATCAACCGGATGAACGATCTGGTGCCCACGGCGCGGGCCGAGGGAAAGCTCGACCTGCACGGCACGGACATCCTGGACAAGCGATTCGATGTAGTGGAGCTTCGTCGGCGCGTAGGGATGGTGTTTCAGAAACCCAACCCGTTTCCGAAGTCGGTGTTCGACAACGTGGCGTTCGGGCCGAGACTGCACCGGCGCATGAGCCGAACGGAGCTGGAAGAACTGGTCGAGTCGAGCCTGCGGCAGGCGGCGCTCTGGGACGAAGTAAAGGACCGTCTTCGATCGTCGGCGCTGGGGCTGTCCGGAGGCCAGCAGCAGCGTCTGTGCATCGCCCGGGCGGTGGCGGTCGGACCCGAGATGCTGCTCATGGACGAACCGACCTCCGCGCTGGATCCGAAGTCCACGGCCCGCATCGAAGAACTGATCCGGGAGCTGCGGAACCGCTACACGATTGTCATCGTGACCCACAACATGCAGCAGGCGGCCCGCATATCCGATCGCACCGCGTTTTTCTACGAGGGCAGCCTCGTGGAATCGGGTCGAACGCTCGATATCTTCACGAATCCGAAGGATCCGCGCACCGAGGATTACGTGACCGGCAGATTCGGTTGAACAGGGCGTGCGCTGAGGCCACTGGAGAGGCATCGTGTCCACAGAACTGCAGAAGGGACTCATCGGATTGCGGCGCAGCCTGCTTGCGATGGCCGCCGAAGCCGAGCTTCGCGTGAATCAGGCGTTCGACGCCCTGCTCGAAGGCGATGTGGAGCTTGCGCGGCTGGTGCGGGCCAACGATGACCGCGTGGATCGGATGGATATCGATATTGAGTCGGAATGCCTGCAGATTCTCGCATTGCAGCAGCCCGTCGCGAGCGATCTGCGGTTTGTTCTCGCCACGCTGCGCATCGAGGCTTCCCTGGAACGGATTGCTGATCTGGCTCGGGGGATCGCCAAGCGCGTCCTGAAGATCGCGGATGGGCGGCTTGTTCGTCCACCGCCGACGCTCCGCAGCATGTGCGACGCGGTGCGGGCGATGCTCGCCGATGCGCTCCGCGCTCTGGCCGATCAGGACGCGGAGCTTGCCCAGCGCGTTCGCCGGGCGGATGAAACCGTCGACCAATACAACCGAGAGCTGTTCAACTGGGCCTTGAACGAAATCCAGGGCCGGGTGGACGAGGCTCCGACGATCGTGAATCTGCTGTTCGTCGTGCGGACCATCGAGCGGATCGGAGACCTGACCAAGGCAATCGCGGAGGACGTCGTCTTTGCGGTCGAAGGCGATGTCGTTCGCCACGAGCGCCCGTGACCGCGGGGCGATCGCCGGAGGGGGCTGTTTGACATAACCTGTCTTATCGGACCTTTCCCGGCGAGTTGTCCTTCATGCCGGGGATGCCGGAATTCCGTCTTCCTACGATCCGGTCTTTGCCAGCACCATTGAGGCCCGCGATGTTCGATCGACTCTCTGAAGGTTTCAGTTCGGCTCTCCGGAAGCTTTCCGGCCAGTCCCGCATTACCGAGTCCAACGTTCGGGAAGCCATGAACGATGTGCGCGAGGCGCTCATCGAGGCCGACGTGCACCACGAGCTGGTCAAGGAGTTCACGGACCGCGTTGTGGCCGAGTCGCTGGGGCAGGAAGTCACCAGAAGCCTGAAGCCCGGACAGGAGATGATCGGCATCGTCCACCGGGCGCTGGTTGAAATGATCGCCGGAGGCGATCCGAAGGATCCGCAGTTCAAGCCGGTCGGCGGGGTGGCACGCGTCAGTCCGCCTCCTACGGTCGTGATGATGTGCGGGCTTCAGGGGTCCGGCAAGACCACGACGTGCGGGAAGCTTGCGGCGTATCTGAAAAAGCGGGGCCGGTCGGTCATGATCGCGGCCGCGGACCTCCAGAGGCCGGCCGCGGTAGACCAGCTGAGGGTTGTCGTGGAGACGGTGCAGCGGGAGATTCCCGGCGGCGCGCAGGTGCACTTTCATGGAGAGCCGGACAAGGTTGCCGAGTACGGCAAGGCGATCGGGGCCGCGGTGCAGGTGTGTCAGAACGCTCTGAAAGCGGCGCAACGGGTCGGCGTGGACACGCTCATTCTCGATACGGCTGGACGGCTGCACATCAACGATGAGCTGATGCGCGAGCTGGAGAGCGTCAAGCGGGCGGTGCGGCCCCATGAGGTGTTCCTCGTGGTGGACGCAATGACCGGCCAGGACGCCGTGAACAGCGCCCGAGCCTTTCACGAGCGGCTCGGGGTGACAGGCGTCATTCTGACGAAGTTCGATTCCGACACCCGGGGCGGTGCCGCGCTTTCGGTGAGGAAGGTGACAGGGGCATCGATTCGCTTCATCGGCGTGGGGGAAAAGCTTGATGCGCTGGAGGAGTTTCATGCGGAGCGCATCGCCGGGCGGATTCTGGGAATGGGCGACGTTGTTTCGCTCGTCGAGAAGGCCCAGGAGCAGGTCTCCGAGGAGCAGGCGCAGGCCATGGCGGCGAAGCTCGCCAAGGGCGAGTTCACGATGGAGGACTTTCTCGAGCAGATGCGTTCGCTGCGGCGCATGGGGCCGATGAAGCAGTTGCTGGGCATGCTTCCCGGCGTCGGCTCCATGCTCAAGGACATTCAAATCGATGAAAAGGAGCTGGACCGGATCGAAGGCATGGTGAACTCGATGACGCGGGAGGAACGTCGCGACGTCACGCTGTTGAACCATTCACGCCGCCGGCGCGTGGCTCGGGGGGCGGGCGTGAAGGTCGAGGACGTGGCGAAGCTTGCGCGGCAGTTCGAGGTGGTCTCCCGCATGACGAAGCAGATGGCGGGGCTGGGGGTGGGCGGAAAACTCAAGGCGATGCGAGAACTGCAGCAATCCGGCGCGGGGCTGATCCCGGGCATGGGTTCCATGCCCGGCCTCGGCACCGGCCGGCGAAGCTCGCACATGGACAGCCCGAAGAATCGGTTCAAGAAACGACGCTGACCGTTCGCAGGAATCAGCCCAGTCGGGACTGATTGGCATCGGCGATGGGAAGCGGGTCTTCCACCTTTCCTTCCGTCCACGCCTTGAAGCGAGGCCAGATCACTTCGATCAGCAGGATCTTCAGGCAGGCCGCCACCGGGATGGCGAGGAGGAGGCCGTAGACGCCGGCAAGGATTCCGCCCGCGAGCGAGGCGAAGAGGACGGCCGGAGCATCCATTCCGGTGTTCTTTCCCTGAATGATCGGCGTCCAGACGTAGTCGTCCAACGCCTGCCCCAGGAAGTAGAAGACCGTCGGCGCTCCGACGATCCACCACCACTCGCCGCGGAACCCGCCCGGCGGATCGAGCCAGAGAAGCAGGATGGAAATGGGAATGCCGATGAGGGCCATGTACGGCACGATCGACAGTACCCCCACCGCAAGGCCAAGCACCATCGAGGCCGGAACGCCCAGAAGCCAGTATCCCAGCGAGAAGAAGACGCACTGGATGAGGCAGATGGTCAGGCGGCCGCGGACAAACCCCGCCACGACGGCATCCATCTTTCGGATAAGCTCCAGCGTCCGCGCCTTTTGTCGTCGATGGATCAACTGGGCAAAGAACGCCAGTACACGCCCGTAGTGCGTGGAGAAGAAATAGAAAAAGAAGGCCGTGAGAAAGGCGCTGAAGGCGAGAAAGCCGAGCGACAAGGCTCCGCGGAGAAGCCGTGTGACTGCCTCGGTGCCGGCGCCGATGGTCGTCGTGAGAATCTGCTCGCTGTATACCGCGAGGCGATCTCTCACCAGCTCGTAGTCGCTTTCGCGCCGATCCGCGTACCTCACGACCGCCACGGCGATGGCTCGCCAAGAGTCGTTGGTAAGGCCGAAGTAGTACCGGCGAACCTCGGGGGGAAGGGATTCCAGTGCCGCCTGAAGCTCATCGTCGCTTTCAGGGAGGCTGAACCGAGCGACTTCCGCCGGCTGGGCGGCTTCTTCGGTGGCGTCGGGCACGGGTTCCGCACGGGAGTCGAGCGGAGGGGAGGAAGTCGCATTCGTCTCCGCCGACTTGGCGCGAACCGCATCGACGAACTTGACCAGATTGACGGTATTCGCCGCGGTCTCCCGCACGAAACCGAGGCCCTGCACTCCGCCGAACAGCACTCCGATCGAGAGTGGCACGCCGACGAGCACGACGGCGGAGGCGATGATAATCGCCGCAGCGCCGCGCCGACTGATCCACGACACCGAGTGCAACCTCCGAACGAGCGGCTCGAAGAGATAGGCAAACAGCAGGGCAAGCAGCATCGGAACGGTCACCGCTCGCAGGACATAGCCGAGCTGGAGGATGCCGATGACGGCCGCGATCAGCAGCAGGTCGCGGATGGGCTGAATCTGCCACAGGCGAAGCCGGCGCCAATCCAAGGAAGATCCGGAATCCTTGCGAGCTTCGGCGGGCCGCTTTGCTTCGTGACCTGGATCCGTGGACATGCGGGCAGGCTATCAGGGTGCTGTCGCCTATGCAGCGGAACGTCCGCGGATGATGTCACGCTTCAGGCGCGTGCGATCAGCACGGTTCGAGTTCGCGGCCGAAGGCCTCGTCGAAGTCGTAGACACACTCGAAATCTTCGATCGAATCCTCCGGGCTTTTGCGCAGCAGACCTGCATCCACCATCATGAACACGATTCGCCCGAAATCCTCGGTTCGCTTGAACCCCATGGACTCGAGCACCGTTCGGGCCAGCGGCCCGTATTGGCGCACCGCATAGTCCCGGAGGCCCAAGCAGAGTTCGCGCCCCGAGACATGCCTGACTTCCTCAGGCGCAGGCTCCTCGCTCCCGGTGAGCTGCTCCACAGTGTGGCGCAGTCCTTCCTGGACGAACGCAAAGGCCTGAGGCGGGAAGCCATCGGCCATCCCACGCAAGCGATCCCACCACACGGAAATCTCGGTATTCACGACCGACTTTCTCCCGGATCGAGTTTCCCTCGCGGCATTCGCCGCCGGGGTAAGTAATGCTATCGGTCCCGGCGGCCTTGGCAACCAGAATCGGCAAAGCCGTGATTTCGGCTCAGCCGCGGGCGGAAACATGCGGATTCCCGCCTACGTAGAACCGCAACGGGGCTTCCGACCATCCGCCCTGGGCGGCATATTGGACTCCGATGCGAGGCCCGGCTACCACGCAATCCGCCGGCACGGTCCGAGTCGAGTCGTGCTCGATGAAGAGGTTCGGATCCGAAACCAGATCGACGCCGTTGTCGCGCAGGGTGATACCCAAGGCCATGCACAGCCGGGCGGGTCCCGAACACAACTCTCGATCTCCGCACTTGCGGCCGCGAAGGCGGCGCATGGCGTCCAGCCCCTCGACGGGTTCAAGCGCGCGAACCAGCACGGCGACCGGCTCCCCTTCTCGCCCGCACACGACATTGAAGCAGTGGTGCATGCCGTAGGTGAAAAAGACGTAGGCGAGGCCGGGCTTGCCGTACATGGCCTCAACCCGGGGAGTTCGGCGGCCTCCGAAGCTGTGGCATGCCCTGTCCTTGACGCCGAGATAGGCCTCGGTTTCCACGATGATCCCGCTCAGCCTGGATGCGTCGTTCCGCACTCGGACCAGCCGCGCTCCCAGCAGCGCCCGCGCCACGGACTCTGGGTCCTTGCTGAAGTCCCGGCGGGTCCATCGGCGTCGAGGCGGCATGGAATCAGCCCCCTTCTTCCATCGCCGCCTCGGGCGGCAAGGGCAGCCACTCGGGCAACGAGCAGGACTCAAGCACTCTGATCAAGGGATGCAGCGCCGGGTCGGTGTCGCTGGCATCCACGCCGATGATTCCAGCGACACGACGACCTTCTCCGCCGTAGGCAGCCCCCGGGGTCGCCAAGGTGAATCGGTTGGGGTCCAACCCCAGCGACAGAGCACCGTGAATCGTCGCCATGGCGAGGAGCTTCGCCGGGTTGAACCGATCTCTGGCCCACAGGAACCGCATCTCATCCAACGTGCTGAGGCGGTCGGCGTGCTGCGGCGGGAGATTGACGATCGAATCCGTCCCGAGGCAGACGTTGATGCCAACGGACAGCATGTCCTGGTACCGGTGGGGTCCGAAATCCGCGTGATGCCCGAAATAGCTCGCGGAGCGCGGGCAGTAAACCACCGATGTCCGGGTTTGCGCGAGCAGGTTGAGGTCGTCATCGGAACAGTCATTGACGTGGGCCGCAAGAGTCGGAATCGCCCGCAGCACGGGGTACAGAAACTGGACGGGAGACAGACCGCGACCGAAGCACGAGGCGAGGGAAGTCGTCCACAGACCGAGTGAGTCCAGAAAGTCCCTCAGCGGGCCGCGTCCCTCCGCGACAAGCTCGTGCTCATCCCTCGATTCGGCCAAATGGGTAGCGAAGGGAGCGTGCGCAGCCCTGCACAGGTCGGCGGCGACTTGGTAGAGCTTCATACCGGCCGAATACGGCGCATGGGGCTGCAAGCCTACCGCCAACCCCCCCCATCCGTTCGGCCCTCCCAAGCGAATGTCGGCCGCCCAAGAGCGAACGCGTTCGATCGCCACAGGTTCCCTGGGGCCGATTCCGAGCAGCTCAAGGAAGGCAGCACCGCTCAGTCTGCCGTCACGAAGCTGGGCTTGGGCGGCCTCCGGCCCCCCGGCCACGATGTCTCCGACCGCGGCTGCCCCCCCCATCAGGCACAAGCCCACGCCTCGCCGAACCGACTGGATGCCGGGCAGGATGCCGGAGGCTCGGCGTTCACGAATCATGCCGATCCAACCCGTGAATCCGCCCTGCTGATCGAAGGGTTGGGGGCCGATGTGGGTGAGGTCCAAGTGCGCGTGGGCGTTGACCAAGGCTGGAAGCAGGATGGAATGAGGCCGCTGCAAGCGACAAGCCCCCCCTGCTGCTTCATGTCGGCTCACGGCCTCAGGAGACCCAACCGCAAGCACTTCGAGCCTCGCAGGCCCGGAGCATCGCAGAAGGAGGCTGGCCGGGGCGAGAGCGAAGCCTGTCCCGTCTGCACACCCGGCGGCATCGATCCGGAACAGCCCATCCAAGGCATCCGGCGGGTTCATGCTTGAAATCCCGACATGCCGATCTCTACGAGGCGGGCAAAGTGGTGGCCGTCGCCGGTATGCTTTGCCGCGGCCGAGCCGCCGGGCCGGCCAGCCCCCCCCGATCGCGAGTGCAAGGACACGATCATGCGCAGTCGACTCTCCGTTCTCCTGCCGATGGCCGCCGCCGCAACGTTTCTGCTGAGCGGATGCGTGTCGCAGCAATCCTACGACCACACGGCCGAGTCGGCCAAGACACTGGAAGCCCGCAACCAGCAGCTTCTGCGTGACAAGCAGGCACTGGAGCAGCAAAGGAACCAGCTTCAGGGGCGCGTTGCACAACTTGAAAGCGAGAACGCTCAGCTTGCAAGCCGCATCGGCGACCTGGACGCAGCAAGCAGAGGGTTCCAGAGCGAGCTTGACCGCCTCAACAGCATGCTTCAGGGGATCAACATCGCGCTTCTGGATCCGGAAGCGGACCTGGCTCTGCGTCAGTTGGCCGAGCAGTATCCCGACCTGATCGAATACGACCCGTTCACGGGCATGGTCCGGTTCAAGTCGGACCTGACGTTCGCGAGCGGGAGTGACACGGTGAACGAATCGGCCCGTGCCGCGCTGCAGCAGTTCGCCGGCATCCTGCAACGGTCGGCATCCGAGTTCGATATTCGGATCGTGGGGCACACGGACAGTCAGCCGATCGGCGCTTCGAGAAACAGGTACATGGACAATCGCGACCTGTCCGTGAACCGGTCGATGTCGGTAGCGCGCGTGCTGGAGAGCTTCGGCGTGGCCGGGCGGCGCATCGAGACTTCGGGATGGGGCGAATATCGGCCCGCGGTGCCGAATACCCCAACCGGCAATACGCCGCAGAATCGGCGCGTGGATATCTATCTGCTGCCATCGACCGCGGGCACGGGATCGGCCGATGTTGCCCCAGAGCCTGCACAGCCGGCCCCGCAGCGTCCGTCGACGCCCGACTATCCGATGAAGTAGCCGCGTTGAATCAGGAACGATGTGACAGGGCGGGCCGCATGATCGGCCGCGCGCCCGGACCTCCTCACGCCGAGCGAAAGACGCGTGTTCATTCAACGATTCGGCGCCTGGATCACGGAGCGAGTGGGTTACTTCGGCGCGTTCCTCGTGTTCAGCGCCGCCACGGCCTGGGCGATCTTCACGAATCCCGGAGAGTGGACAAGGTGGGGGCGGCTGACGGCGCAGCTCTTTCGGATCGGAACCCGGTCGGTCCCGGTTCTCGGACTGACGGGCGCATTCATCGGGGCGATTCTGGCGATCGAGGGGTATGACCAGTTCGCCGCGTTCGGTCAGGAACACCGGCTGGGCGGGGTCGTCAACATCTCGATCGTGAAGCAGATCGGGCCGGTTCTGGCGGCCGTGATGCTGGCGGGACGGGTGGGCTGCTCCTTGACGGCGGAACTTGGGTCGATGAACGTGACGTCCCAGCTCGATGCGATGCGGGTCATGGCCGCGGACCCGATTCGCGTGATTGTCGCGCCGCGCACCGTGTCGTGCGTGATGATGATCCCGGTGCTGACCATCGTTTCCAATATCTGCGGGGTGGGCGGCGGCTGGCTGGTGACGACGGTGATCTACGGCGTGGACCAGACGCGGTACTGGGAGTTCACGGCCGAGTTCATCGACTGGTTCGACGTGATGAACGGGCTGGTGAAATCACTCTTCTTCGGGGCGGCGATCGCGCTGATCTCGTGTTTCAAGGGCTTCACGTGCCGGCCGGGGGCGGAAGGCGTCGGTCGGGCGACGACGCAGGCATTCGTGACCAGCTTCGTTGCGATTGTCGCCATCAACCTCGTACTGGCCAAGCTGCTGAACGACCTCGATGCCTGGCGGCTCGGACGCATCCACTGAGTCAGCCGGGCATCGGGCACGGTCGGGGGAACTCCAACAGTTCACATCGAAACGGGGCCGTTGGGCGAAGTTTGCACCGTCGAAGCGGCTGTCGAGAGCAAGAAAAAACCCGCGCCGTCGCGTGAAGAATCAGCGGGCGGCGCGGGTCTCTCTCTTACCACCCCGCATCCGTGCGGCGCGGGGCTTGCTTTCGGGGGGAAGTTTCCGAATCAACGGTAGGGAGCTTGAAGGTCCATTTCCAGCTCGTGGGCGAGAAACGCCCACATGTCCGCGATTTCCTCGATCATCTTGGACGTCGGCTTCCCTGCTCCGTGGCCGGCCTTGGTTTCGATTCGGATGAGGACGGGGCGATCTCCCTTCTGAGCCTTTTGAAGGGCGGCAGCGAACTTGAAAGAATGCCCGGGAACAACTCTGTCATCGGTATCGGCGGTCGTGATGAGCGTGGACGGGAAGCTTGCACCGCCTTTGGCCGCAATTCGCAACATCTGGTGGTACGGCGAATAGGCGTACAAGGCCTTGAACTGATCGCAGTCATCGGCGCTGCCGTAGTCATCCACCCAGAATCGGCCGGCAGTGAACTTGTGGAAGCGGAGCATGTCCATCACGCCGACAGCGGGAAGGGCTGCGCCGAAGAGATCCGGTCGCTGGGCCATGGTTGCGCCGACAAGAAGCCCGCCGTTGGACCCCCCCTGGATCGCGAGCTTCTCCGGGCGGGTGTAGTTGTTCTTGATGAGCCACTCGGCGGCGGCGATGAAATCATCAAAGACGTTCTGCTTCTGGAGCTTCGTCCCGGCCTGGTGCCATTCTTCCCCGTACTCGCCCCCGCCGCGCAGGCAGGCCATCGCGAACACGCCCCCCATCTCCATCCATGCAAGCCGGGAAATGGAGAATCCCGGAGTCATGGGGATGTTGAAACCGCCGTAGCCGTACAACAGAGTCGGGTTGTTGCCGTCGAGGGAGATTCCCTTCCTGTGAGCTATGAACATGGGCACACGGGTGCCATCCCTGGAGTTGTAGAAGACCTGCGTGACTTCGTAGTCGTCGGGATTGAAATCGACCTTCGCCTGTTTCCAAAGCTGGCTCTCGCCGGTGATCATGTCGTAGCGATACAGCGATGGAGGCATATTGAACGAGGAGAAGCCGTAGAAGGTCTCCGTGTCCGTCCGGCGCCCGCCGAAGCCGCCGCCTGACCCCAGGCCCGGGAACTTCACGTCGCGTATGTGCTTGCCGTTCACGTCGAACATGCGCACGTATGAAACGGCGTCTTTCAGATAGGAAGCGACGAGCATGTTGGCAGTCAGGCCGACGCCCTGGAGGGTTTCCTCTGCCTGGGGGATGATTTCCCGGAAGAACTCGGGGTCGGGCCGGCGCGAATCGATCGCGATGACGCGTCCTTTGGGCGCGTCGAGATCGGTCTTGAAATAGAAGACCGGACCGTCGTTTCCGATGAAGCTGTACTCGTTCTCGAAGTGATCGATCAACCGGTTCATCGTGCCGTACGGCTCGGCGAGATCCTTGAACATCACCATGTACTTGTCGTCCGTGCCCTTCCACACGGTCAAGATGAGGTAGCGACCGTCTTCGGTCACCGAGGGGCTGAAGCCCCAGTCGGGCTGATCGGGGCGTTCGTACACCAGGACATCGCTCGCCTGCGGCGTGCCGAGGCGGTGGTAGTAGACCTTCTGGTCCTTGTTCAGACTCTGGAACGCGGCGCCCTCCTCCGGTTCCGGATAGCGGCTGTAGAAGAACCCCTTGCCATCCGGAGTCCATGCGGCGCCGGAAAACTTGATCCATTCCAGTTTGTCACCGAGGTCCTGCCCGGTATCGACGTCGCGGACATGCCACGTGCTCCAGTCGGAGCCTGCGGTGGCCAGTCCGTACGCCATGTACTTCCCATCGTCGGAGAAAGATGTGCCCGCCAAGGCAACCGTTCCGTCCTCGGAGAGCTTGTTCGGATCGATGAGGACGCGCGGCTCGGACTGAAGCGAATCCGCGACATAGAGCACGGACTGGTTCTGTAGCCCATCGTTCTTGGAGAACACGTAGCGGTTGCCGATCTTCGCGGGCGATCCGAACCGCTCGTAATCCCACAAGCGAGTCAGGCGTTTGCCGATGGCTTCGCGGTACGGGATCGATTCGAGATACGTGAACGTGACCTTGTTCTGCTCCTCCACCCACTTGGCCACGTCCGAGTTGACCCGAACATCATCTTCCAGCCACCGATAGGGATCGACGACCTTCTCCCCGTGAAGCTCCTCCACGACCTCCTGTGTTGGGGTCTGAGGGTAGGTCAGTCTTTGGCCGGGGCCGGCGACCGCCATCGACGCGACGCCCGCGGCCGCGGCGGCGGCCAAGGCTCGGATGCTTGTATTCCACTCCGCTGCACTCATCGCATTGCTCCTTCGAGGTTCCGGGAGAGACTGTTATACCGCCCACGCATCGGCGGGTCGCAAACGGGGTGTGCCGGATGGATACGCAGGGGGCTACTGCACCAGTCCCTGAGTCAGGCGCATGAACGCCGTTTCAAGATTGACTTTCTCTTCGGAGAAGTGCACCAGCCGAAAACCGGCGTTGATGAGCCGGTTGGGCACATCGGTCACTGTGTGCAGTGCTGACTCCTCGAAGGTCAAGTGGAGTACGGGTCGGCGGAAGCTGCCCCCGCCGGAACGCCCGGAGATCTCGGCGTCCAGCCAGGCCGACTCCTCCTCCACGATCGTAATGCGTTTCACGCCAGGGGTCTGATGCAGAAGCTGGGCGGCTTCCTCCGTTCGCTCTGCCACGGCCACATGCACCGCGTGCTCCACGCGTGCTCTGCGCATGGCATCCCGGACGGAGCCGGAGAAGAGCAGGTTGCCTCGCTCGATGATGCCGACGACGTTGCACAGTTCGGCGAGTTCATGAAGGATGTGGCTGGAGATGATGATGGTCTTGCCCATGCGCTTCAGCTCCTTGAGCAGCTCGCGCATCTCGATTCGAGCACGGGGGTCAAGCCCGGAGGCCGGCTCATCCATCAAGAGCACCTTGGGGTCGTGGAGCAGCACGCGCGCGACGCTGAGGCGCTGCTGCATGCCGCGCGAGAGCGAGTTCACCTCGGCGTTCGCCTTGTAGCCGAGGTCCGTCAGCTCCAGTACATCCTGCACGACCTTTCTGCGCTGGGCGCCGTGAATGTTGTAGGCGGCCGCGAAGAACTCGAGGTACTCGGTGACCACCATGTCTTCATAGGAACCCATGAAGTCGGGCACGTAGCCGATGATGGGGCGTATCTGGCGATTCTGGTACCCGACGGTGTGTCCGTCGATGATCGCCTGCCCGCGTGTCGGCTTGAGCAGGGTGGCGAGGATCCTGATCGTTGTCGTCTTGCCGGCCCCGTTGGGACCGATGAAGCCGAAGCAGTCGCCTTCCTGAATGGTGAGATTCAAGTTGTTCAGTGCCGTCAGCGTGCCGAACTCCTTGGTCAGATTGATGGTTTCGATCATCGCCATGGAGTGCTATTCCTCCCCGTCGAATCGCGGCGCATCACCCTGAAGCGGGTACACCCATCTCACCACGACGGTTCCATCCGAGTGGACGGCGCGATCATCTACAAACAGGGGCGTGGGAGAAGGTGCGTGCGACATCTGCCCGACGATGATCAGGCACGGCTGGGTGAACCACTTTCCCAAGTCCCAGCCATGCGCGACACGCCGGCGGACGATCCGAAACTGGGGGCGTGCTTCCGCGAGGTAGTCCGGAGGTTCGAGCATGGAATACCAGGCCAGCATCCGGTACTGCTCCCGCGCTTCCGCGGCGTTGTAGGCGGTGGGACGATCCACGAGTGAAAACCCCATGCCCGAGTGCACCGGCACCAGCGATACGAAGTAGTCCTCCGCGCTCGACGGCTTATCGAGGGTTCCCAGGTTCAGCGGCTGGCCCTTCTCCCACGCGCGTTTGAGTCTCCATGCGAATGCATGGAATTTCATCGCACCGGTTCGCCTGGACCTGCGAAGCGCCAGATCCTCGGCTTCACCGAGCTGGCGTGTCACAAGGATGATGTCGGTATCCACCAGAGGGCCGGGCAGATCATGCGTGAGGACGCCAGAGAGCGTTCCGGGATCGCCGGGACGCAGCAGTGCAGGGTGGAACACTTTCTCCACTCCGGCGGGTCTGATGGAGCCCCAGCGTTCGGGGGTCGCTCCGGCCCAATCGAACTGGAATGTCTTGATCGTGGCCCGCGTGGGGACTGAAAACTCCCAAGGTTCGCGGATGTCGATGATGTACTGCCGCGCATCGGGGAACGACATCCGTGTGCCGCCGTCGGGGTCCGACCATGGCGTCATGAGATTGCGACTGATCGGACCGGATGGATCCTCACCGACGCGAACCCGGGCATCGCCGTAATCGGGAAGAAGGATGCTGGCCCACGTCCGAGCGCGCTGCAGGGACTGTCCGTAGACGTGGTCCAGAAACGTCAGGTGCTGCGCACGGACGACGCGCGGCTTGATCGCCGTTGCTCCCGCCCAAGCGATGGCCGTGAACAGAGCGGACGTCGCAACGAACGCTACCCATGCATGGCGGCTCCAGCCGTGCAACTTCAGCAGTGCAAACCCACCCGGACCGGCGAGGAGCCAGTATGCCGCGAAGACGAACAGCCCCACAAGGACGCCGAGGCTCGCGTGCGCCGACTGCGAGACCTCCAGCGCAACGTACGCGTCGGCGACCACGACGTCCGGCCGGATGCCGGACGCGGCCCGCCCGGCGGGGTTGAGCTGCGCAGGGGTTGGTGTATCGAATCGCTTTCCGAGGATCCTGTGCCAGAACGCGTCGGCCCGGAGCATTCTCGAGTCCGAGAGCTGACGCTGAGAGAGATCCAGCCCGATCACCGTTACCATGCCTGTTCCGACGAGGCGCCGAACCGCGATGACGCCGTGCGGGCCGCGAAGCAGCGGTGTCGCATCGGACGGCTCGACGCCCTCCGGAAGCTCAAACGAATGAACGACGGTCTTGGCTGGAAGCGGCGAGTTCCTGAACTCGTCGGTCGTCAAGAGGTAGCGATAGGGTTCAAGGCTCACGTCTTCAAGGCGAGTCGCGGTCACGTCCGGCATGATGTCGGCGAGCGGGTGCCTGCCCGTGAACCAGGGATTGCCCACCGCGGGAAGCAGAACGACGAGATGTCCGCCGCGATACACCCACTCGCGCACAGCGGCTGCGCGAGCCGAGGTGGATTCGCCGAGTTCTGTCGGGTCGCCTTCTCCCCAGAGCATTGCTTCGAACATCGCCAAGCCCTCCCAGTGGTCGGGGAGGTCCTGCGGGCGAAGCCCGGACACCAGCTCCGTGGACTCGTGGCCGGTGGATACGGTGCCGACGGACTCGAGCTTGAAGTCGTATTGATCGAGTCCGAAACTGCGTCCTCCGATCACGGCAATCGAAGCTTCATCCGCCTCGATCACCCTCGAAGGTGTGAACCGCCGAAACTCGATCAGTCGGCCGACCGAATCGGTCTCCGGGTTGTATTCATGGCAACTGACGGTGAACGGCGTGCTCTGGTCCACGCGGGCGTCCAAGTGCGCGTACAGCCATACAAGCTGCCTGATTCGCGGGTTCAAGGTCACGATGCGCTGAATGCAGGCGATATCCCCGTCGTCGTCACGCATCGTGAGCCGGACGGCGACCGGGCGAACCGACGAGTTCGAATCGATCAGCGCGAGGCGAATGGCGGTCCACTCTCCCCTGCGGGCGACACCTCCCAATCCGATCGTCGCCTCTATTTGGATTGCGGGAGGGGTGCGATCGGTCGATCCTCGCGCGGGAGTGTCCGCGGCCGACGCGGGCTGCGCCAAAGCGGAGCCGACCGCAGCTGCGCACAGTACCACCAACAGCAGCACTTGAGTCAGGAAGCGGCCGGGCATGCACACATTTTGATTATACGGAGCAAAGTGCAGGCGAAGCTTCGCCGATCCTCCCGGCATGGCCATCGCGATCGAAGTGCTCGCCGTCAACTGCTGCGTCGCCGGCATATGCATCTTCATGGTGCTCTACACGCTGGCCGTTCATGTCGGCTGGGAGCGGCAGCTTCGCCAGTTGCGTCTGGACGCCATCCGCCTGCGGGAGGCGTACGAGCGGCGCATCCAGGCTCTGCGCGCAGGAGAAGCAGTTTCGGACGAGCCGATTGAAGTGGACGTTGCCCATCCGCGCCCCAAGTCGAGCGCGGCGTAGTGAACGCCCGTGGCCCCCGGTGCACGTCACGCGCCGGAGGCGAACTCACCGATCAGCGCCGCGTGGGTCTGCATGCCGAGCCGGAAGCAGTCCAGCTCGAACTTCTCGTTCGGTGAGTGCACGCGGTCATCCTCCAAGCCGAAGCCGAGCAGGATGGTGTCCAGCCCGAGCTGCGACTTGAGCATGCCGACGACGGGGATGGACCCGCCCGTCTTGATGAGTGCCGGTTTGACGCCCGCCGCTTTCTCTACCGCGCGCGCGGCCGCCTGGAGATACGGGGAGTCGGTGGCCACATTGCCGGGAAATCCGCCCGAATGCTGGTGGAACTCCCATCGACATCCCGGCGGGCGCCGCTCGCCCAGCCAGTTCTGAAAGAGACTGGATATCTTCGCGGGGTCCTGATCGGCAACGAGGCGGAAACTGACCTTGGCACCCGCGAAAGACGGGATGACCGTCTTGGCACCAACGCCCATGTAACCGCCATAGATGCCGTTGATCTCTGCCGTGGGACGCCCCCACTCACGCTCCATGGCTGTGTATCCCCTCTCACCGACATCGGCTTCTGCCGTCAACCCGATCAGCTTGAGCTGGGCCGGGTAATCCAAGGGCAGCTCGCGCCAGGCGCGGCGCTCGGATTCGGGAATCGGCTTCACGTCGTCGTAAAACCCCGGGATCGTGACCCTCCGGTCCTTGTCCCAGAGCTGGGCAAGCACCTTGCACAACTCGGAGATCGGGTTGGGCGAGCGCCCGCCCCAGGAACCGGAGTGCAGGTCCTGGTTCGCGCCGTGGAGCTTGACTTCCGTGTAACAAAGGCCGCGGACGCCGTAGGTGATCGCAGGCTTTCCCCTGCCCAGCATTCCGGTATCCGAGATCAGGCAGACATCGCAGGCGCGGAGTTCCGATTCGTGCTGGCACAGAAATCGCTCCAGGTTGACGCTGCCGGACTCCTCTTCGCCTTCGAGCAGAACCGTCAACCGGATAGGAACCTCGCCTGCCGCAGCTCTCCAAGCTCGCAGCGCCTCAAGGAAGCAGGCGACCTGCCCCTTGTCGTCGACCGCGCCGCGCGCGACGATCCGCTCGCCGGGCACCTGATCCTTCGGGCCTTTCTCCGCCGGTCTGATCACCGGCTTGAAGGGCGGAGATTCCCACAGATCAAGCGGATCGGGCGGCTGCACGTCATAGTGCCCGTAGAACAGAACGTGAGGTCCACGGTAGTTCTTTGAACCCTCATGTTTGGCCCACACAATGGGATGTCCGGGCGCGTCCGCCGTTCCCGTCTCCCGCAGTTCCGCCCGGATGCCGGCCTCCGCGAGGCGATCAGCCGCCCATTGCGCCGCTTTCCGGCAATGAGCGCGGCAGGCCGGGTCCGTGCTGATGCTTGGAATCTCAAGCCATTCGATCAGCCGGCCTATGGCGTCGCGCTCGCCGTCGTGCAGCAAAGAAAACGCACGGGATGTGCTCATGCCTCACCTCCGAGGGGTTCTGGGGCAAGAGCATACCCGCAGGCGTTCGGCCTGAATCCTCGCCAGTGCCGGACGGTTGCTGCGGGGCGAGGGCTAGCCGACTCGGCCGGCCGCGGCCGCGAGCACAGCGACTACTGCCAGGATGACAAGCACGAACGTCATGGACAGGATCAGCGCCCGCTCGAGCGGTCGCCCGAGCCTCCGCAACGATTCGGCCCTGTCCGAATGCCCGCCGCCGATGGGGTCGGACGTCGAGCCGGTCTCGCACAGCCCGGGTTCATCCGCTTCGAGCAGCTCCATTTCGGCATAGGTCCGCGGCGGGCGCGAATAGAGGTCGCCGCCGCAGGAAGGACAGCGAAACACTGCCAGCCCGCGCTCTCCCTGCAGAGACCGACCGTCATGCCCGCAATAGAGGCATATGCGCCGATCGATGCGAACGCGAGCATGCGTTCCGACGCGCGCCATCGCTCACCAATATAGCTCCGTTCGCCGAGAGGCCAAGCCCTTCTTCGGTCACGGGCAGTCGGAATTCGAATGGTTCCGCCGCCGGCGCGCGGGGTTCGGAGTGAACGCGGGCCGCCTTCGGCGAGCGGATGTCCGTACCGCCCGGGCACTGAGGTATCGGACGGTCTATGGCTGCGCCGCGGGGGGGGCCGAATCGGGAGCCGGTGCATGGCTGACCGCCCGTTCGTCGCTCCTGAGCGTAACACCGGACTTTTCAGGAAGAGTCTTCGACTCGGATCGGGTGGTCTGCGAGGTGGAGGTTTCGATTTCGTCCTCGATCCCCTTGATTCCCTTGCGGAACTCGACAATCGACTTCCCGAGTGAACGGCCCACATCCGGAAGGCGGCGTCCAAAGAGCAGCAGCCCCAGCGCCAGCAGGAGCAGCCATTCCCATCCATGGGGCATTCCGAGTGCGAGCGTGCTCATCGACAAGCTCCTGGAATCTCAGAGACTGTCCGTATCAGGGATTGAAGCACTCCGGCACCCTGCAGTCAATTGATCGGGATCGGGAGGCGGACAAGGACAGGAAAGCGGCAGAAGCTACTTCTCCGCCGCGGAAACAGTGTTTTCGAGCAGCATGGCGACGGTCATCGGGCCGACCCCGCCGGGGACCGGAGTGATGTAGGAAGCGACCTGCGACACCTCGTCGAAGGCGACGTCCCCCACGGTCTGCAGTTTGCCGTCGGCGCCTGGGACGCGGTGAATGCCCACGTCGATGACGATGGCCCCCGGCTTGACCCAGTCGGCCTTGACGAGTCCGGGTACACCGGCGGCGGCGACCAGCACATCCGCCCGCCGGGAATACTCCTGAATTCCCCTGGTGTGCTTGTTGCACGAGATGACGGTGGCCTCCAGTCGCATCAGCATGACGGCGATGGGCTTGCCGACGATGTCCGAAGCCCCCACCACGACGGCGGTCCTGCCCTGAAGTTCCGTGCCGGTGGACTCGATCATGCGGAGTACCGCCAGAGCGGTGCACGGAGCGAGCGATGACCGCCCGTAGACGATGTTCCCGATGTTCGCGGGATTGACGCCTTCGACGTCCTTCTCCGGAGCGATGAGCGACTGAATCCGGTACGCGTCGATCCGTTCGGGCAAGGGAAGATGCACCATGACCGCGCGGACAATCGGCTCGGAGTTCAGAAGCAGGACGCGCCCGGCCACGTCCTCATAGGTTGCGGAGCCGGCCATGTCGTGCAGGTGATACTCGATCCCCAGCTCGCCGCACATGCGGGCCTGATTGGCCGCGTAGACCCGGGCGGGTGAATCGGATGCCGCGCCGACGAGTATGGCGTCAAGCCGTGGCGGAGCGCCTGCGCTCCGGAGCGCGGACGCCCGGGCGCGGATGCTGGCCTTGATGCGCTCCCCGAGCGCCCTGCCATCGATGAGTCGTGCCGGCATGCATGTACGATAGTGACTTTCGGCGGGGGCTGGCCCGCCGCATCGACCTTCGAGGAACCGCGAGTGGCATCCGGTGCAAAGCAGATCGAGACTCGAATCCGCGAACTTCGCGACCTCCTGAACCGGGCCAACCGCGCCTACTACGTCGAGGCCAATCCGTTCATATCCGACCAGGAATACGACGAGAAGCTGGCGGAGCTTCGCGCGCTGGAGCAGGCGCATCCGGAGTTCGACGACCCCGACAGCCCGACCAGGCGCATCGGCGATCAGCCGATCGAGGGGTTCCGGACCGTTCGGCACGCCGTCCGCATGCTGAGCATCGACAATACGTACAGCGAATCGGAGGTACGCGAATGGATCGCGCGCGTCGAGAAAGCCCTGATGGCTCCCTCCGCTCCGGGACTTTTCGACGCGGATGACCGCTCCAACGGAGTGAGCGGGATCCTCTATGTCTGCGACCCCAAGATCGACGGAATCGCCGTATCCATCCGGTACGAGCGGGGCCGAATGGTCCACGCGCTGACGCGCGGCGACGGCGAGAAGGGCGACGATATCACGCATGCCGTGCGCACCATCCGCGGAGTTCCGCTTCGACTCGAGCCGCCTCGGGGAGGGCAGTTGCCCGAAGTTCTCGAAGTTCGCGGAGAGGTCTACCTGCCGCTGGCGGAGTTCCGCCGGATCAATCAGGAGCGCGAGCGTGAGGGCGAAGAACCGTTCATGAATCCACGGAATGCCTGCGCCGGGACGCTGAAGAACCTCGATCCGAAGGTGGCCGCGGCCCGTCGGCTCGGCTTTGCAGCGCACGGGCGCGGCGAGATTCGCCCTGCGGATTTCGCCCGGGGCCACCTTGAGTTCCTCGACCGCCTGCGTGCGCTGGGCGTTCCCGTCAATACGCCGCGTCCACCGAAGGGATGCCGCACCGCCGACGAGGTGATGCACGCCATCACAGCCTTCGGACGCGAGATGCACGACCAGGCGTACATGGCGGACGGCATGGTCGTCCGGGTGAACGACTTTGCCCAGCAGGCGGCGCTGGGCGAGACCGCGAAAAGCCCGCGATGGTGCATCGCGTACAAGTACCCGGCGGAGCGAAAACCCACCAAGCTCCTGCGGATCGAGCACCAGGTCGGCAAGACGGGGCGCATCACCCCCCGGGCCGTGATGGAGGGCGTGCTGCTCGCGGGCACGGTCGTCAAGCACGCCAGTCTGCACAACTACGGTCTCATCGCGGAGAAGGACATCCGCGAAGGGGACACGGTCATCGTCGAGAAGGCAGGAGAGATCATCCCTCAGGTGGTGGAAGTCGTCGGGCGCGATACTCCCGAGCATAAAGCGCGCAAGCGCGTGAAAGCGCCGGAATCCTGTCCGGTGTGCGGCGGCCCCGTGGAGATCGAGCACGAAGGCGGAATCGAGATTGACGGTGAACCCGCGGCTCGCGGGCGGGAGACGGGGCGCCGCTGCATCAATCCCGAGTGTCCCGCGCAAATCCGAGAGCGGCTGATCTGGTTCTGCGGGCGAGGCCAGATGGACATCGAAGGCCTCGGCGAGAAGACCATCGACCAGATTCGCGCCAGCCGAATTCCCCTGCAGAGATTCGCGGACATCTTCGAGCTTCCCCGGTACCGGGAGGAACTGCTGAAGCTCGAGCGGATGGGAGAGAAGAAGGTGGACAATCTCATCCAGGGCATCGAGCGCGCGAAGAGCCGGGGCTTGGCGCGCGTGCTCGCGGGCATGGGCATCCGGCATGTCGGAGCGCAGACCGCCAAGCTCCTGGCTCGGCAGTTTCCGGACATCGACGCTCTGCTCGCCGCGCCGGAGTGGCGGCTTCGACCCAAGACACTTTCAGCCAAGGAAGCCCGCGAGGCCGGCCTTCCTGAAGACCCGAAGGATCGACCGGAGACCGGGCTGGGCGTGGAGACTGCCCCCGTTGTGTACGCGTACCTGCACTCGGATTCGGCGAAACAGACGTTCGCCTCGCTTGCCAAGGCGGGGGTCAGCCTCGTCAGCCAAGAGTACCGCGCGGAGCGCGAGGCCAAGTCGAAGCGAGCCGGCCCGTTCGCCGGCAAGACCATCGTGCTGACGGGAACACTCGAACACTTCGAGCGAGAGGACATCAAGAGCCGCCTGGAAGCGCTCGGCGCCAAGGTCAGCGGCAGCGTTTCGGGCAAGACCGACCTCGTCATCTGCGGCGAGAACCCCGGGAGCAAACTCGCGAAGGCACGCGAGCTGGGCATCACGGTGTGGGACGAGGCCAAGCTTCTTGAGGCGCTGCGGAAAGCGGCCGATACATGAACGCCGTCGAAGCGCGGGCTGTTCGGGCGCCGGGGATCGCGATCTCCGCCGGGCGGCACGATGCAATCGGGAGTCGCGGGCCGGATGCAGAACGTTGAGTTCAAGTTCGAACTGCGGGATGCGGAACTAGCCCGCCTCATCTGCGCTCGCAATGATGCCCGGCACGTGGGCACGTTCGAACAGAGAGACACGTACTACCGCGTCGGTGACGGACGACTGAAGAAGAGAGAGACAGCGGGCGAATCGGCGGAGTACATCTTCTACCACCGGCCCAATCGTGCCCGTGCGAAGCTCAGCCATTTCACGATCTACTCCGAGCAGGAGGCCAAAGCGCGATTCGGCGAGCGGCCGCTGCCGGTATGGCTCATCGTGAACAAGCGCCGTGAAGTCTGGATGTGGAACGGAGTGCGCATCCATCTGGATTTCGTGGAGCAGCTCGGGAGCTTCTTCGAGGCTGAAGCGCTCGTGATGCCGGCGCGGCACGTCGGCGAGTGCCATCGTCTTCTGGCGGAGATCAAGGAGGCATTCGCTCCGGCGCTGGGAGAGGCCGTCGCCGTCGGTTACAGCGACATGCTGGCCGCGGAGATGGAGTCCGGCCTGCTCAAGCCCAGTCCGGAGAATGAAATCGGCTGAGGGGGCGTTCCGGAAGTCCCGCAATGAGCGCTCAGTCTCGCACCGGCGGAATCACCCAGTCCAGATCGATCAGGGAGCCTGGTACGCCTGGTCGGCGCGACTGGCCACGCGTGCGGCGCAGGTGGTGGACGAGATCGACGAAGTCGGGCGGAGCGGGAGCGGAAAACCGCATGAGCTGTCTGCTGACGGGGTGAACGAATCCCAGCACGCAGGCATGCAGCGCCTGGCGCGCAATGATCGGCGTCTTCGGTGATGCCTCTGGAACGGTTTGGGCGGACAACGGCATGGCGTTGTCGGCTTGCTCCACCCCGTGATCCTGGTACAGAACCGCCCCGCCGTACATGTCATCGCCCACGAGCGGAAAGCCGAGGTGCGCCATGTGCACCCTGATCTGGTGCGTGCGCCCCGTCTTCAGCTCCAGCTCCACCAGGGTGTACCCGCGGTAACGCTCGCGCACCCTGTAGATGGTCAAAGCGGCCCGACCCGCCTCGTCGAATCTCACGGCCTGCTTTTCGCGCTGTCCCTTCACGCGCGACGTGCTCGGCCCGAGGGGAAAGTCGATGGAGTCCGCGTCGGCGTCCAGCTCGCCCTGCACGACGGCCAGGTATCGCTTCTCGACCGTGCGATTCTCGAACTGAGAGCCGAGCGCCCAGTGCGTCTCATCGTCCTTCGCAACGACCATCACGCCCGAAGTAAAGCGATCCAGCCGATGGACGACGCCTGGTCTGGCATGCTCGCGGCCTACGGCGGAGAGTGCGCCGCGTTTCGTCCCGTAGGCGAAATGATGCACGAGGGCATTGAGCAGGGTCCCGCTGTGATGCGCGCGCGCGGGGTGGACAAGCAGATCGGGCTGCTTGTTGATCACGATCAGGACGTCATCCTCATGCAGGATCTCGAGGGGGATCGGTTCCGGCTGAATCTCCGTGGGCGGCGGGGGCGGAACGACGACCTGGACTGTATCGCCCAAGTGGAGCCGCGTGGACGCCTTCGGAGTCCTGCCGTTGACGGAGACGCCGCCCAGGTCGATCAGCCGCTGGAGCTGATTGCGGCTCATGAAGGGGATGCGCGCCGTGAGATACTTGTCCAGACGGGTATCCAGACGTCGTGTCAGACGAAACGTGACACGAGCCAGACCGTCGTCGTCGCCTTCGTGCTCGGTCGCGTCCTCATCCGCTGCGGGGCCGGCCTCTCCCGCGGCCCCCGTTGAGGCGGAGTAGAGCGCTTCCACGGCGCGAGGATCGACCTTGCCTCCGCTGTTCAGCAGAGACCGGGCGCGCGAAGCCCTACTCGGGCCGGTGTGTTCACGGGCGTCTTCAGGCATGCACGGATTGATAGGCGGGTGTGGTCGAAACGTCTCCGCCCCGGGGTCACTGCGGCGCGACTTCTTCGGGATTGGTCACCGGAGTCGGCGCAGGAGGGCCTTGAGAAGCGTCGATGATCGGCTGAGCCTGCGAAGCCCCTGCCTCATTCGTGATCGTCGCCGGCGGGGGCTTGGGCCAGCGATTCGCCTCGGGCAACTCGGCTTCGGAAAAGACCGGGATCGTTCCTTGCATGGACTCAATCTGCTTGAGTCTCTCCCGTGCGCGGGTGGCCTGGTCCGAAAGCCCGTGCTTGTCGGCTTCATCGGCGTACTCACGAAGCAAGCGTGCGGCTTCGTCAAACTCGCCCAGATCGATCGCCGCCGTCGCAAGCCCCCAGCGCGCCTGCTGCGCGAAGATCAACTCCTTGGGGTTCCCGGATGCGTGGGCGAGAACCTCGCTGTAAATCTGCCGGGCCTGCGCGGTCAACTCCTTCGCTTCGGTCTCGGAGAGAATGTCGCCGGGCGCCGGAAGCTGCACGTTCCCGCCCGGACGAACACCGACACGAGCGGCATCCAGAATCAGCTCCGCTGCCGACAGCGAGGCGAGCTGCCATACCGCACCGCGCGCCTTGTGCTCACGAGCCACCTGAAGGAGTGTCTCCGGGCTGCCGGATGCGTAGGCGGCTTCGAACGATTCAAAAGCGCTGTCGAGCTTGCTCTGCTGCCACTGATTGATCTTCACGTACGCGGCGTACAGCCCGATGAGGATTGCGACGCCGAGGAGCGCATGCCCCCCCCACTTCTGGAGGAACGCGATCAGCTCGGTGTTGAGCCGCGATTCCTGAAGGCCCGCTCCAATCTGAAGTTGTGCCTGTCTGTCATCCATGGGTCGTCCTCGGCAAGTAGAGGCGAAAAGGGTAGCGACAATCTCCGCGCGGGACAAAGGCCAGCCTTCGGTTACCCAAGCGTGCTGTCTTCGTGCAACAACGCATGGAAAGGCCACCGAACGGGATCGCTCAGCAGACGGGGCGGCACCAGCCGATCACGGACCAGCCGGGCAAGTGCCGTGATTCCCCTGCCGTCCAGGGAGGATGTTTCCATCTCCGCCCCCGAAACCGGCCCGAGATCGGCACGCGTACCGCATCGAAGCACTGGCAAGGGCGATTCCACTCCATATACGGCCGGGGTCGTGAAGGAAGTTCGGGCGTCGGCGCAAGCGATCACCATGTCCGCGGCGCGGATGACTTCGCGAGCAGCCTGTATCGCTGTCCGGTCGATGAAGCTCGCCCGAACGCAGCAGTCATCCGAGCCGGGCACATCCACCCAACGGACCACCAGCCCATCGAGATCGAGCAGCACGCCTACATGGTCTCGCGTCGTACCGGGTTGATCGGCCACGACGGAAACCTCGCGGCCGGCCAGTGCGTTGAGCAGCGACGACTTGCCGACGTTGGGCGGGCCTATGGCGACGACGAGCGGAGGGGTCAGCAGTCGGTCCAGCGAGCGCTTGTCCTCGCCGCGGACTACTCGCCCTTCCTTGCGCCGCCAGACGTTTGGTTGGGAGAGCAGCACATCGACCGCCATCGGGCTGGGCGCGCGCGCCAGAGCATCGAGCATGCAGGCTTCCACCAGGTCGCGGGCTTCCGGAAAGCGAGCTGATGGAGAGTCAAGCTCACGGTCGGCGGGAACCCAACCGGCCCGCTGAATCGCTGCGGTCAGTTCCGCCGTGACCAGCGGTGACCCATGCACGAGGAACTGTGCCATCGTCGGCGCGAACCGCGCGGCCAGACCGCGGTCGATCCCCAGGAGATACCGCAGTTGCACGGCGCCGAGCGGCAGATCGGCCAAGCCGATACGGCGGAGAGCCGAGTCCAGCTCATCACCGCTCGCCGCTTCGAGCTGAATAATCGCGAGCGCCCCGGCGCCGGAGCCGGTACCAACGGGCGAAACCCGCGCAAAGCGGGCGCTCAAGCCCGATGATCCTCGGCAAGGGTTCGTCGGCAGGCGGCCGCGATTCCTCGCAGGGTCAGATCGGGCACGATGCGATCGACCAGCTCTTCCTCTCCGAGCAGAAGTTCGGCGTCACCGCCGGTCGCGATCACGCGCGGGTAGGCCCCGTAGGCCTGCGCGTAGTGTTCAACGAGACAGCGGGCCATGCCGCGCATACCGAAGTACATGCCCCGGAGCATTGCCTGGCTCGTGTTCTTTCCGAACGCCCCCGGCGACGGGCGTGCGGGCTGAACCTGCGGCAAGGCCCACGTGCCTTCGTGCAGCGAGCCGAGCCACAGCCGAGCGCCCGGCGCGATGGCACCACCCTGAAATACACCCGTGCCATCGACAAAGTCGATTGTCATCGCGGTTCCGCAATCAATGACAACGCACGCCTGCTGGAGCATGTCGTATGCTGCCAGAGCGTTGAGAAGGCGATCCTGTCCCACGAGCGATTCCGGGTCGAGGTCCTTCTCCAGAGGGATTTCCAGGTCTTCCGGGATCGAATAGATGGTTTGGGAGACACGGGGCCTCAAGGCGCGGATCAACTCATCCCGTCGGGGATGATTCACCGACGCCACGACGATCAAACCCTCTTCATCGCGCCCCAGATGACCGGCCGCGTGCTCGATAGCATCGATCAGCCGCTCATCTTCCGAGTTGGAGATGCGACCCGAAGCGCACGACAAACCGGCTGACTGTTCGCCATCGACGTTGCTGGGCGCTTGACTCCCCGGGAAGAGGCCGAATCGCGTGGTGGAGTTGCCGACGCTGATCGCCAGCAGGTCGGGGAACGAAGAAGATGGGGGAATGCGCTCACGCATGACCGGAGTGTATGTCGGCTGAGATGGCTGCAAGAAGGGCGTCGAGCACCCTGCGAGCCGCCGGCCCGGGCCGATAGCCGCGGGCGTCGCCGTTTGTTGCTCGACCGACGGGCTTTCCGTCCAGGCTGGTGACGGTGACCACCATGGTCAGCGTGCCAAGGAGCAGGATTTCGTCGGCGCTGAGGAGGTCTTCCACGGAAACGGCGGTTTCCCTGACTTCATCCAAGGTTTCAAGTACAAGGGCGCGCGTGACTCCCTCCAGCATGGGAACGCTGTCAAGAGAGGGTGTCGTGAGACGCCCGTTATGAGAAAGAATCACGTTCGTCGCGGAGCCTTCCGCCACAAGGCCGTTGCGGACAAGGATGGCATCCTCCTGACCGAGTTCATCGGCCTCGATGGTTGCCAGGACGTTCCCGAGCAACGATATGGACTTGAGCCGGCCGCGTGTCCAGCGTGTATCCGGCCGGATCGAAGCCCGAACCGGAAGCGGGAAGCCGGGTGCTCGGTACTCTTCGAGCGATCGTGCAGGGATGGCAAATCCGAACACCGTGGGCCGGCAGTCCGGCGGCGGTACGCGTGCGCGGAGCGGGGCGCCGGGCGGCGGAACTCCGCGGGTCACCTGCCAGTAGATGAAGGCGTTGGTCAGCCCATTGGCCGCGAGCAGTTCATGAGTCTTGTCCGCAAGCGATGACGGATCGAACCAGTCGTGACAGAAGATACGGGCCTCTTCCAGCGACCTTTTCATGCGCGCGATGTGCCGCTCCATCGCCACGATGCGCGAATCAAATGCGCGGATTCCCTCGTAGACGCCGTCGCCGAAGAGAAACCCCCGATCAAACGGACTGATTGACGCTTGCCCGAAGGGGGTCAGCCGATCATTGAGGTAGACGAAGTCCGGGCGGTAGTCTGGAGATGGGCGTGGTCCTGTCACCTGGTTCGACTCTCTCAAGAATGAGGCTGCCCGTGCGCGTTCGCTTCAGCCGGCACGAGTGAAGCGGCCGTCAGGCCCGCCAGTGCACGCCGTTGCCGTTCCCTGATGGACGCCACCAGATCATCCACGGATCCGGCGCGGCCGGAATGCTTCGGCGCAGCATCGTCCGGCCATCCCGAGAGTGAACTCAAGGCCTCCATGACTTCCTCAAGCCGAATCGACTCCGGCGGCCGCGCCAAGGCGTAGCTCTCTTCCTCATCCTCTCCCGCCACGCGGTGCAGCATGTGCCGCTCGACGAGCTTGTCCAGCACGCGCCTCAGAAGCGGTTCGGCCATGCCCGTGCGGCGGGCGAGTGCGGCCGAACTCATCGACTTGCCGTCCCGGAAGGCGATGACGATCTCCCGCACGACGGGAATACACGACGCGGGATCGAGAATCGCATCTCCATGAGGCCGTTCTCGCTCGACCACATTGCCGTTTCTTGAGCGTTGCAGCGCATTGGCAAGCTCAAGGCCGTACAGCACGATCAGCCAAGTCACGTAGACCCAGAGCAGGAAGAGCGGGATGAGCGCCAGCGATCCGTAGATGGCGAGTTGTCCGGCCATTGCAAACCCGATGAACCATGCCAGGCCCGACTTGGCCAGCTCCCATGCCACGCCCGCGACGAGCGCCCCGATGGCCGCGGAAGAGAGCCGCACGTGCGTGTTGGGCATGCGCGTGTAGGCGAACAACAAAAGGAGCCAAGTGACACCGAGGCGAGCAATCCACTTCAGCGGCGTGGAAACCCACGACGCCCACCCGGGCAAGTCGGAGAGGGCGTTCCAGTAGGCATCGCTCAGCGCGATGGTCACCGCCAGTGCAACGCCGCCGAGCGTGAGAAACGTCCAGTAGTTGGTGAGTCGCGATATCAGCCGGCGACCGGTGGCCGCGTTGCAGATCGTATTGAATGACTGCTCGATCTGAATCAGCAGCGAGAGCGCCGAGTAGATGAACAGGGCGATGCCGACTGCGGCAATCGCCCCGGTGTTCAACGTCGCGATCCGATCCGTCGCGTTATCGATGAACTCCCGGAGCCATTCCGACAGGGCGATCTGCTGGTCGGAGGGCAAGGCGGGCGCTTCCTTCAGCTCCAGCATCGGACCGGGCAGAGACGCCGCCCCATCCGCCAGTTCGGGCGCCGAAAGCTCGATCTGAGCGATGCCGGTGTAGCTCATCACCTGGTCAAAGGCGGAACGAATTGCGTCAGGTCCGTAGAGTGCCTTCAACAGGATCAGCGCCAGAACGAGCACAGGGATGAGGGAGAAAATGGTTCGATACGAGAGTGCGGCAGCCATCTGAGGGGCGCGCGCCTTGGCCAAGTGTCGCCGCGCCGCCCGGGAGATTTCCACGGCAAATCGGGCCGTTTTTTCGATACGGCGGCCCTGCTCGATGGCGCGGCGCGTGGCCTGTGCCGCGGCCGATGCCGGGGTTGAAGTGGAGGTCGCCGATGACTTCATTGCGCGCCCTCCGGCAGCTGCTCGGAACGTGTTTTCCTGGTTTGCGCAGCGCGCCGCTCGCCTTCGGAGACAGCGCGCCGAAGCGCCTGCACTTCGCGCGCCGTCAAATCGCGCCATTGCCCCGCGCGCAGTCCCTTGAGTTCGATGGGGCCGATACGTATCCGAAGCAGCTTCTTCACGCGGCAGTTCACCTGTGCCAGGAGCCGGCGCACCTCCCGGTTTCGGCCTTCCGTCAGCGTGATGTCCAGCACCGTGCGCGGTCCTGGGCGTGACCGGTCGCCTTTACCGACCTCGCCCCGAAGTTCCGGTTCCAGCGGGTCCACAGGCCGACCGGCGCGCCCCGTCGGCTGGCTCCGCGGTGCCGCCGAGCTTTGCCCTCGCTCGCGCCGAACGATCTTGATCCGCGCGGGAGATGTGCGGGCAGCGCCCCGGGTTTGTCCGTAACGGCGAACCGCCAAGTAAAGCCCTTGCTGAATCCGCTCGGCGTCCTCATCGGTGAGAAGCCCCCCCACCACCGCACGATAGGTCTTTTCGATTCCGTAGCGCGGATGCGCGAGCGTGTTGGCAAGCCGGCCGTCATTCGTCAGCAGAATCAGCCCGGATGTGTCGTAATCCAGGCGCCCCACCGGAAAAAGCCTGGCGCCGGATGGGTGCCGCACAAGGTCGGCCACCGTTCTCCTGCCCCCGGGGTCGTACATGGTGGTCATCGTGTGGCGGGGCTTGAAGAACATCACATAGACCTGCTGGTCGGGAAGAGTCACGGGCTTGCCGGCGACCGTGATTCGATCGTGTCCGGGGTTGACCAGACACGGAAACTCTTCGACAGTCCGGCCGTTCACCTTGACCTGGCCCGATGCGATCAGGTCTTCGCAATACCTTCGGCTTCCGAAGCCTGCGTCGGCCAGAACCTTGTGCAGGCGAACCGGTCGCCCCGGAGTGGACGGCGGACGGCTGCCGGCACCCTTGGCGGTGCGGCGAGTCCGAGTTTCGGGCGCACGGCGCTTTGCAGGCATCGCCGGATTCTATGAACCTTGATGCAGCGCGGCTTTGGGCACGGCACACGAAGCAATCATGCCTCATCGGGGCCGGAGTGCGAGACCGGGTCGTTCTCGCCTTCCTGCAGCGTCATGATGATGTCGCCTGAAAGGCTTTCCTGAGTCACGAGGATGGCGCGTCGGCGGCACAGCTCCAGCAGCGCGATGAACAGCCCGATCATTTCGCCGCGCGTGCGTCCCTCGAAGACCCGGCGGAGCGGCATCGACGCGGGTCGCCCCTCGGCCGTGCTCTCGCGGCGGAGCCTGTCGAGAATGTCTTCGGCGTGAAGTTCGATCGGAGTGTCGTCGTACTTCACTTGGTGATCGCCGAGGCGGCCGATCTCCACGGTTTCGATGATGCGTCGGAAGGCGTGCACCAGATCGATGAGGCGGGCATCTTCCAAGTCCAGTTCGCAGCCTTCGGCGTCGTCCGATTCCGGCAAGCCCGTGCTCAGCCCCGAGACTGCGAACCGCATGGCCCATTCCGCGCGTCGATCATCGAGTGCCTCGGCGGCGTCGCGATAGACCTTGTACTCCAGCAGCTGCCGAATCAGTACGGCGGCCGGCTCGGCCTCAGCCTCGGTTCTCGCGGGCATGGTTTCGTTCGACTCGGGATGCGCCTTCCCGGGGCCGACGAGGCGCGACTTGATCTCCAGCAGCGTCGCCGCCATCACGAGAAACTCACCGGCAAGCTCGACATCAATCTCGGCGGCCGACTCGATGTACCGCAGGTACTGATCCGTGATCTCGGCCAGCGAAATCTCGGTGATGTCGATCTCCGCCCGGCGGATCAAGAAAAGAAGCAGGTCGAGCGGACCCTGAAACTGCTGAAGTCGTACGGCATGGTCCGCGGACAAGCGCAACTCCGTTCACGCGTGGCGGTGCGGTTCGGGCGGGAAGCGTGCAACGAGTGTAGCGTATGATCATCGGTCATGGCGAGCGGAGAAGCATACTCGGAGGAACGGCGTCTTCTTGCGACGGTACTCCGTGCCGAGGCCGATGCGGTCGCTGCCCTTGTGGAGCGGCTCGGCCCCGACACCCACCGCGCCGTGGACATCATCGAGGCGTGCGCGACCGAGGGGGGTTCCGTGCTGGTGACCGGTCTCGGCAAGTCCGGGATCGTGGGCAAGAAGATTTCCGCCACGCTGGCCAGCCTCGGAGTGCCTTCGCATGACGTGCACCCCACCGAGGCGGCGCACGGCGACCTAGGGCGGTTCGGCAGGAAGGACTGCCTGCTGGCGCTGAGCCACTCCGGCGAAACGGAGGAAGTGGTGGCACTGGCCGCAATCCTTCGCCAGGACGGCATTCCCGTGATCTCCATCACGGGCGGAGACGGCTCCAGCAGCCTTGCGCGACTCTCGACGGTCGCGCTGACGATCGGCGAGGTCCGCGAGGCAGGCGCCGAGTTCGCTCTCGCGCCGACATGCTCGACGACGGCCACCTTGGCGCTGGGGGACGCGCTGGCGCTCGCCGTGGCGCACCGTCGATCGTTCAACGCCGAGGAGTTTGCCCGCCGCCACCCGGGAGGGTCGCTCGGAGGGTTGCTCCGCCCCGTTCTGGACGTGCTCCGGTTTACCGCGGGCAAGAATCTGCCGATCGTTCGCGAGGAGCTGGCCCTGCGCGAGGCGATGCGCGCGGCCGAGCGGCTCGGCCGCCGACCCGGGGCGCTTGTGATCGTCGATGACTCGGGAAAGCTGACGGGCATCTTCACGGACGGCGATCTGCGCCGACTGATTCTCCGCGCTCCCGAGGAACTCGACAGGCCGATCGGTCAGCTCATGACCCGGAACCCGCGCTCGCTGCCCGGCACGGCGCTGGTCCGCGACGCGGTCCGATTGATCCGGGAGTTTCGTCAGGATGAAGTTCCGGTCGTCGACGCCGATGGCAGGCCGCTGGGTCTGCTGGATGTCCAGGACCTGATCGCGCTGCGGCTGGTCAAGGATTGAGCGTGGAGCCTGCACCGACATGGACCTGAGAACCAAGGGCAAGGTTGCGGCGTCCATCCTGTTCACCGCGGTCGCCGGCTTGATCGGCTGGTCGATCTGGTCATCCATGGATGCGCCACGCCCAGATGCGGCGGAGCGCGACCTGTCGCTCATGGCCAGTCCCGCAACCGCACCGCCGCCGGAAGGCCCCGTGATCGATGCGCCGGGCAGCGCCATGAGCGTGGCTCGGGTGTTGGCTTCCGGATCGCAATGGACTTGGACGCGCGAGAATCCCGAAACGGGGCGCGTGGAGTACCGCATCGTCGCCGAGCACTTCGACCCCGAGGAAGGCGGCATCTTTCGTCTGACGCGCCCCGAGTTCCGCATGTATTCCAAGGGGAGCATCGTGCATGTGACGGCCGCGGAAGGACGGATCTACCAGCCTTCACGCGAGCAGGAACCGGAGTCCGGCGACTTGGACGGCGGAGTCGTGATTCGCATACAGGCCGCGGGAGATCAGGGGGAACCCATCGGATCGCCCGACGAGGCCACGATCATTCAAACCAGGCGTCTGCACTTCGAGTCGGTGCTGGGTCAGGTCGAAACGGATGCGGAGTTCACGATCGAATCGCCCGGAGTGAGCGTTCGGGGTTCAGGAATCACGCTGCGGGTCAGCGATGTCCGCGATCGACTGCAGTATTTTGCCACGAAGCGCGGAGAGATCCGCGTTCGGCCCGATGCGCTGAGGAGAAGCGAAACCGGGACAACGCCGACGCAGTCCCCGGAAGCGACGGTGCAGGCTCGGGAGTCCTCCCTGCGGACGGACTTGTATTCGATCGAAGCGGATGGCCCGATCACCCTGAGTCAGGCCGGGAGCGAAATCGAGTCTGACCGGGCAATGCTCTGGGCACGCCTGATCGATGGGGAGCTTCCCGAGGGCGCCGTCGCGTCGCTCGATGACGGAACTGCCCAGACGGGGGCTTCTCAATCTACGAGTTCCCATGGCGTGGAGCCTGAGACCGGTGACGGTTTTGAGCGCGAAGTCGTCTTGATGTGGCAAGGCTCGCTGGTCGTGCGTCCGCTGGCCTCAGTCCCGGTCGAGCTTGCGCAGGATGATCTCTACGTTCGTTTCGCGGGCGAAGGCGCGCCGGTTACTCTGACATCCGGACCGCAGGGAGCGCGGGGCGAGTGCGGTGCTCTGGATTATGGGTTCACTTCGCGGCGGCTCGCGATGCAGTCGAGCAATCCGGCCTCATCCGTCGTGCTGGCCGATCCGCAGACGGGCGAGATCACTTCAAGGGGCATCGAACTTGACCTGGGCACAGGGGAAGGCGTTCTCACCGGCCCTCTGCTGATACGGCTCTCGGAAGAGGCGGATGGGACGGCGGGCAGCGCATCCTCGCTTCGCCGACTCGCCGCGGAGGGCAACTGCACTTTCGTTTTGGACGGCGTGGCACGTGACTTCGGACAGGGAAATGGCTGGCGCCTGAAAGAAGCAACGCTCCAGGAGTCCGTCGAAGCCAAGGACGGCGAAGCGTGGGTCCGGGGCGACACGCTGCAAGCCCACTTTGCGGCTCCAGCCGGCTCGGAGAGCGGCCCATCGCGGCTGTCACGTCTGGTGGTGCGCGGCAACGCGGCGGCTGCACCTTTCGGGGCAGAAGCAGGCCCGCCCGTGCCCGATCGTCAAACCGACATCAAGGCCGACGAGCTTCAGGTGTTCTTCGCGGAGTCGTCGGAGACAGGCGACATCGTTCCCGTGCTGGCTTCTGCCGTTGGAAGTCCCGTGCATGCGACGTACGCCGGGGACGCGCTGTTCGCCGGATCGATCGAAGCCAGATTCCGTGAGGGTGACGCCGACCGACTGGAGCTGAGCCGGTTCGAGTCACATACGGACATCACCATCACCGGACTCGGCGGGGAATGGGTGCAGGCCGACGAGATCAGGGCCGACTCCGAGGCGAACAGCGTGGATTTCATCGGCGCGCCAGCCCGCATCGGCCTGCGATCCGAAGCGGGCGACGCGATGCTCCAGAGCGAGTCCATGAGGTTCGATGCACGTCCGGAGGCGCAGGCGCTGACCGTGTTCGGCGCCGGATCCGGCTCCTTCACCCCTTCCCCAGCATCGCGCGCGGACGGATTTCCCTATCGGTCTGTGTCGCTCACCTGGAATGACGCGATGTTCTATTCGGATGTGGAGGGGCGGGCTGAAGCGCTCGGCGACGTCGTCATCATTGGAGAAGATCCCGGTGCGAAGCGTGATCTCGGACGCGGGGACCGCCTGGTCGTCGAAATCACGCCGCGTTCGGAAGGTGGGGAACAGTCCGAACGGGAGCTGATCTCGGTGCTCATCGAAGCGATCGAAGCGGCACGGGAGAGTGAGCCATCGTCGGGTCGGAGCGACCCGCTCGGCGCTGAGCTTGAACTGAGAAGATATGCGTCGCGCTCCGATCCTTCCGCGGCGGCCGGCCTGGAGCAGTTGCTTTTCGTCTCAGGTTCGGCGATCTCGGTCAAGGACCGTACGGCAAGCATCGAAGTGCCCGGCGCGGGGCGGCTGCTGGTCGAAAATCGCCGCTCGCCCGAATCGCCCGGCGTTGCAGGGCAGGCAACGATTGATGCCCGTGGCACAACGCTCTTCGACTGGCACGATGGGCTGACCATCGATCGCTCCGCTGCCATGGGAGCCGGACGGGGACCATTGGTAGCCACGATGAAGGGCACGGTGCAGATCAGGCATCTGGCACCGGGCGCGAGTGCCGCGACCGCCATCGACTGCGACATCGTGAATGCGGAGTTCATGCCGGAGGAATCGCAAACCGGCGGAGGCGGTGGAACGCTTCGGCGCATCGATGCCAAGGGCGCTATTTTCGTGCGGCACCTGAACCTGAAAATACTGGCGGACGAGCTGGCGTATGACGCGGCTTCGAGCGAGGTTCTCGTCTCCGCAGCCCCCGGGAGGCGCATCACGATGTTCGACGAGAGCGAGGGCCGTCGCATTACCGCGGAAGCGGCGGCGGTGGACCTTGTCTCCGGCGAGTGGCGGATCGTCCGGGGCGGTGCGACGACGTTCCCTCAATGATCGACGGAGAGCGGACATCATCGCTGCGGGTGCATAGACTTTTCCCGCGCACGTTCGAGCTGACCCGTGAAGGGAGGCGGTGCATGGCAGACAAACCCGCTGTGCTGGTTGCGATCCCCGTGTACAACGAGGAAACGTATGTCGAACGCGTGCTGGAGCGTGTGCTGCGGCATGCCTCGCGGGTGCTCGTGATCGACGACGGTTCGACGGACGGAACGCCGTGTCTGCTCCCGAAGTTCCCGGTCGAGGTCATCCGCCATGCGCGAAATCGCGGGTACGGAAGGTCATTGCAGGACGCCTTCCGATGGGCCGCTGTGGACCGCTTCGACTGGATCATCACGATGGATTGCGATGAGCAGCATGAGCCTGAGGCCATCCCCCACTTCATTCAGCGATGTCTCGACGGCCGCTGGGATGTCATCAGCGGCTCACGCTATCTCAACGAAGTTCCCGGGAACCATTCACCTCCGCAGAACCGGCGCATCATCAACGCCGCGATCACCCGCGAAGTCAATTCGCGGCTCGAACTGCGGCTGACAGACTCCTTCTGCGGTTTCAAGGCCTACCGCGTCAAATCTCTTGCGCGGCTGCGCCTGGACGTGGATGGATACGCCTTCCCGATGCAGTTCTGGGTCCAGGCAGCCGCCGAGCGACTGGCGATCACCGAAATCCCCGTCAAGCTGATCTACAACGATCCCAATCGGACGTTCGGCGGTCCGCTTGATGATGATTGCAATCGGATCCGCCACTACCGGGAGGTGCTGTACCGCGAGATCAGGCGCTGCCGCGACCGGTTGTCGCCTCATTCGCTTGACGGCGCCGATCTCGAAGATGCATGCCTCTGCTGCACCGCCGACGGGAGCCTTTCGCGGTGAAGACCGAACCGCGCGTGGTGCTGGAGCCTGAACCGTCGCAGTGGATCGCGTTGGCGCGTCGCGGCTCTTCCATGACCGCAGATCGGAAGCAAAGGTTCCGGGCACAACTGGGCCTGCCGACCGATCGTCCCATTGTGATGACGGGGCATCAGCCCGCGTTCTGGCATCCTGGCATTCTGTCGAAATACTTCGCGGCGGAAAGCAGCGCCCGCCGGATCATCGGTTCCACCGCGTGGCTCGTTGTGGATCACGATGCGAATGCATGGAATGAACTGAGCGTGCCGATCCGCTCCGGGGGTACCGGAAGCGATTCGGTGCGGCTCGCACGGCGTACATGGCGGTATGCCCCCCGCCCGCGGGGCGATACTCCCGCGGCATCCTGCCCCAGTTTCGACCCGGTGCCGTTTGATGGCCGGGAAGACGCGGCGCTCGATTGCGTCCGTGACGGTCTCGAAAAGGTCGAGGCCGCCCTGCGATCCCGGCGCGACGAGCGGGATGCCGCGCGGCAGGTGTCCCTCGCCGTCGGCGACTACCTGGTCCGACCTTCCGGGCACGGAACACCGCTGCTGAGCGCGTCGCCGATCGTGTTCAGCACCGATGTGGCGGGCACCGACTTCTTTCTGGAGATTGTCGAGCGTTTCCGCCGCGATCCCCGACGCGCTGCGGAAGCCTACAACCGAGCGGTCGCTCGGTTTCCCAAGGCACGCGTGCAGCCTTTGATGAGCGATGGCGCCGGAATCGAAGCTCCGTTGTGGAGGCTCCGACCGGGCGAAGCGCGCCAGCGCGTCTTTGCGGACGATCTTGGAGACTCGAACACGGAGAGTGGACGGTTGGCGCCCCGGGCGCTGCTCCTCACCGCCGTCATGCGGCTTGCGGGATGCGATCTCTTCATCCACGGGCGGGGCGGCGCGCTCTACGACCTGATCACGGAGGCATGGATCGGCGACTGGCTCGGCGAGTCGCTCGCACCGACCGTCGCCGTCACGGCAGATGTGCTGCTTCCCTTCGATGACACGCGTTCGGTTGCCGAACTTCCGGAAACATCGATCTGGCGCGCACACCACGCCCGGCATGACCCTTCTCTGCTCGGAGACGAAGCCGGCGCGACGCTCAAGCGATCGCACCTTGCCGAGATCGAGGCTCTCCGTCGTGAGCGACGAGACGCGAAGGCCGCTTTTTTGGCCATGCACGAAGCCTTGCGTCGCTACCGAACGAACCGTGCGCGCGACCTTGCTGAACTCCAGGCCAAGGCGGACGCGGCACGTGCACTTGCACGCGAAACCGCGATCACCCATGATCGCACGTGGTCGTTCGCCATGTACCCACCTGCTGATCTCGAAAGGCTGAAGAGATCAATCGAGGCACGGTTCTCCGGCGCGGGGTGATGGTGTCCGGGGCGTACTACCATTCCCGCATGCGACTCGTTGCCCATTGCATCGTGTTGCTGGTAATCGCCGCTGCGAGCTGCGGATGCCGGCGCGATGATGCTGCGACGACCGGGCGCGCATCGGCGCATCGTCCGCCGAGTGCATCAAGCATGCGCCTGGCCGTGCTCAGCCCGGCGCTCGCGATCATCATCCGGGATCTCGGGCACGAGGATGTCATCGCGGGGCGGCATGCCTTCGATCTCGTGCTCGACCCGGCTGTGCCGGTCGCCGGCTCCGGCACCGGTGAAGTGCACTATGAAACGCTGCTCCGCATCGAACCCACGCACATCGTCCGGGAATCTGGAGCGGAACCGCCTCCTCCCAAGCTCGTCGAACTGGCTGCGACCCGCGGCTGGAAGATCGAGAGCTTCCCGCTCCTCACGCTTGCCGACATCCGAAGCGCTACCGTGCGTCTCGATCAGCTCATCTCGTCCAAGGACGATTTACCCGGCTCGGAGGACCGTGCACGTTCGCGCGCCGATCAGCTGCTGGCCGGGATGGATCAGGCATGGGCCGCTCGGGATGGCTTTGCGGAACGATGCGGACGGACGCTTGTTCTCGCCTGGACCGATCCCCCGGGCGTGATGGGGCCCGGGTCGTTTCATCATCAGCTCATCGCGGCGATGGGAGGCCATCCGATTCCCGAGACCGGATCCCCGTATCTCTCCCTGACCGTCGAGGACGTGATTCGATTGGACCCCGACACGATCGTGCTGGTCATGCCCGGGGTGACCGCCAGGGAGAACGACGCCATGACGAAACTGCTCGGTCCACTTGCCCGCGTCGACCTTCGCGCCGTCCGTTTCCATCGAATCGCCCTCATCGGTGATGAGCTGTGCCACACGCCCAGCACCGCCTTGATCGGAGTGGCGGACGAACTGGCTCGCATCGTGCTTGCCTGGGAACCGATCGGGGATTCTGCCGAGTCCGCCGAAACAGGCGCTGTGCGGTAGTGTGAGAGCGTGTCCCCACGAGCCGTTCGCTCCATCGGATTGTTTGCAACGGCGCTGCTGGCCGCCGTCTGCCTTCGCGTGCTGGCGACCAGCGGCGGACTGGAGCTGCCGTCCCTCATCGTGTTGCGCGAACTTCGCGCGCCGGCACTTGTGTCTGCTATGACCATCGGTGCCGCACTCGCGGTCGCGGGCGTGCTGCTCCAGGCGCTGCTTCGCAACCCGCTGGCCGAGCCTTGGATGCTGGGGCTGCTCTCCGGGGCCGGTTTCGGCGTGGTGGTCTGGACACTTGCCGGGTATCTCGCCTCCGGCGCGATTGTTCGCCAGGAATCGCCGGTCATTCCCGCCGCGGCCGGTGCATTTGCCGCCTTGGGGCTTGTCTACGGCTTGTCGCAGCGGAGGGGGCTGGTTGATCCGGTATCGCTGATACTCATCGGCGTCGTCATCAGCGTGATTGCTCATGCAGCATCGCAGTTCATGCAGGCGATGCTGCCGGACTCGGGGCTTGCGCTGTATCGAAGGTGGCTCATGGGCGGAATCAGCGCGGATACCGCGTGGGGTACGATCGGGCTGGTCGCCGGCATCACGTTCGCCTGCATCGCCATCGCAGCGTGGCTTGGTCCCTCGATGGACGCCGCATCCCTGAGCGATGACGAGGCTCGCAGTGTGGGAGTAGGGCTTGCACGGCTCCGCATCGTTTCTTTTGCGCTCGCGGGGATTCTCACCGCCGGGACCGTTCTGCTCGCTGGGCCGATCGGATTCGTGGGATTGATATGCCCGCATCTGGCGCGACTTCTCGGCGGGCCGCGGCACCGAGGTGTCGTGATCGGCTCGGCGCTCGCCGGCGCCGCGCTGCTTGTCCTCGCGGATGCTGCCGCTCAGATGCTGGTGCTCCGTTCCGGCCACGTGCCGGTGGGTGTGCTCACCGCCATCGTGGGTGGCCCGCTGTTCATCGTGCTGCTTCGACGCGGAAGGTGGCTGGCGTGACGCTGCGGATCGAATCTCTGACATTCGGCTTCCGCCCGGGAAAGGCCGTGCTGCGAGACGTGTCCTCGGAGTTGCCTCCCGGGGTGAATGTCATCGTCGGCCCGAATGGCGCGGGCAAGTCCACGCTCCTGCGACTGCTGCTCGGAGCTTTGCGCCCGGTCAAGGGGACGATCATTCACAGGGACCGCCAGGTGCATCGCATCAGGCCGGTCGAGCGAGCAAGGTCCATTGCGTATGTCTCGCAGCGGCCCGTGGTCGCGGCCGCTTTTACCGTCCGGGAGGTGGTGCGGCTTGGAAGGTACGCGGCCGGCGGCCCCGCCGACGCCGCAGCGACCGAACGAGCCATCGCCCGCATGGATCTCGCGGAGCAGGCGAACGAACCATACGGGGTTCTCAGTGCCGGTCAGCAGCAGCGGGTGGCCCTGGCCCGCGCGATCGCACAGCTCGATCGCACGGCGAGCGGTGACTCGCTGACGGATCCGCCACGGGTGTTTCTGCTTGATGAGCCGTTCTCCGCGATGGACCCTGCGCATGTGATGCACGCCGCGCGGGTGATCCGCGAGCTTGCGGAAGAGGGCGCGACGATCGTGATGGTCCTGCACGATTTGAATCTGGCTCGTACCATCGGACACCGCGCGCTGCTTCTGCGCGGGAACGGCACGCTGGCGTGCCGAGGATCCGTCGAGGAGTGTCTGTCACCGGTGCTGCTCGAAGACGTCTTCGGCGTGCGGTTCCGACTGATCGCGTGTGAAGATGCCGGCGTGCTGGTCCCGTCGGTCTGTCGATGAAGCCGCGCTGTTCACGTGTCGGCGATTGGCCGGTGACCTCACGCGCCGATAGAATCTTCCGTCATGGGAACAATCCAGAATCTCATCGTGCTTGCGATGATCGCGATCTCCGTGGGTTCGGCGATCTACGGCAAGTTGCGAGAGCTGCGTGAGAAGCGCAAGCTTCAGGAACGGCTGCGCCGACAGCGCGAGGAAGAACTGCGCACCGGCCGTCCGGCTGCGCCGGCGCCGGTGCCTGCGGCAGCCGCTCCATCTTCCAGGCACAGCGAACTGGCGGCGCGACGTCAGGCGCAGCTCGAAGAGCTGCGTCGCCGTCAGCAGCAACCGATCGTCGTGCCCCCGACCGCCGGACCGCGGCCCGTTCCGATTCCGGGTCAGCGTGCCCCGACTCCGGTTCGACCTGCCCCTCCACCCGGGCATTCCGCGGGAGGCCCCTCAGGTCCAGCCCGCGTGCCGGTCCTCGTACGCCCGCCTGAGCCGCCGAAGCCGGGCGAGACGCGGGCCGGGCGTCCCGGTGCCGCAAAGCCGGTCGAGCGACGCACCGCCCCCGCCATCGAACCGGCTGCGCCGACAGGTAGTGATGTCGAATCTTTCGTACCGCCACGCACCGAGGCGCTCGTGCGTGCACCGCGCGAACCCGAGCCGAAGACCGCCGCGGGTTTCAGACCTGCTGCCGGTGCGCGCTCGCTGTTTTTCAATCCTGACGGCTCTGCACGGTCCGGGGCGGAGCTTGCTCGGCTGATTGTCGTGAACGAAATCCTTTCACCGCCGCTCTCGCTCCGGAACAGCGGTGCGCTGCCATGGGAGAGGGCCTGAGGTCGCATTGCGCGTGTCGAAAACATCGCGGCCGGTATACTCCGCCGCCTGATGCCAGGAGCACCCGCGCCAACCCCGCCGAACAGAACCGCCGTGCGATCGCGCCGGTCGCGTGTACCGAGCGGTCGGTCCAGCAGTACGCCTTATGCCGCACGACTTGCACGGCTGAGGGCCGCACTGCGGGCCGCGGGGTATGACGGCCTCGTGGTCAGCAACCCGAATGACATCCGATACCTCACTCCTTTCTCCGGCGAAGCGAGCTGCGCCGTGGTTTCGCAGCGCAAGCTCGTGATCATCAGCGACAGCCGATTCAAGGAAGAGCTGGAGGCGCTGGCTCCGGCATTCGGCTTCGACCTCGTGATCCGCAGGGGCGATATGCACGGCGCGCTGGGAGGCGTTCTCGCGGATCTTCGTCTACGGACGGCCGCGGTGCAGGCGGAGCACATGACCGTTGACATGAAGGCCAGGCTGGCGAGGAGCTGCGGGAAGTGCCGGCTCAAAGATTCCGTCGGGCTGCTTGCCGAGTTGCGAGCGATCAAGGATGCGGAGGAGCTGGCGGCCATTCGAAGAGCGATCCGCATTCAGGAAAGCGCTCTGCTCGCGGTGCTCGAGTCGCTGCGCCCCGGTCAGAAGGAATCCGAAGTCGCGGCGCGGCTGGAGTTCGAGATGGTCTTGCGTGGAGCGTCCGGACCTTCCTTCCCGACGATCGTCGCCGCCGGCGCCAACGGCTCGCTGCCGCACGCCCGCCCGGGAACGCGCCGAACGGCACGGGGACGCACCCTTCTGATCGACTGGGGGGCGCGCATTGACGGCTACGCTTCGGATATGACGCGCACGTTCGCACTGGGGAAGTGGCCCGGAAAGCTGCGCGAGGCATACGGAGTCGTGCTGGAGGCGTTTTCCGCTGCGGTCGCGGCCGTCCGGCCCGGCCTTACCTGCGAACAGCTCGACGGCATCGCACGCTCGTCGATCACCAAGGCCGGATTCGGAGACGCCTTCGCGCACAGTCTGGGGCATGGAATCGGCCTGGATGTGCATGAGGCGCCGCGTGTGGCCAAGGGATCGCGCGCGGCCCTGCGGGCGGGGATGGTGATCACGATCGAGCCCGGGGTCTACCTGCCGGGCATCGGCGGAGTCCGCATCGAGGATGACATTCTTGTGACCGATTCGGGAGGCAGGAGCCTTTGCTCGCTCCCGAAGGATATCGACTGGGCGACTTTATGATCGACATACGAAAGCTCAAAGAACTCGTCAAGCTTATGGTCGAGAACGACTTGTGCGAACTCGACCTTCGCGACGCGCAGGAAACGGTCGTCGTCAAGCGGCCGATGGGGCATGCGGGGCCGCCGCTCGTGATGCACGCGCCGGCTGCCGGCAATGCTGCTCCCGGCTACACGCCCGCCCCGCTCGGGGGCGGCGGAGCTCCCGATGCAGGCGCCGGCGAAGAAGATGAGTCGGGACTCCATGCGATCGTTTCTCCGATGGTCGGGACCTTCTATTCGTCGCCCGATCCCGAAAGCCCGCCGTTCGTAACCGCAGGCTCAAGGGTGGAGCCTCACACGGTCGTCTGCATCGTGGAGGCGATGAAGGTGTTCTCCGAGATCAAGGCGGAGTGCACGGGCGTCATCGAGCGGGTTCTTGTCAAGACCGGTGAACCGGTGGAATACGGGCAGAAGCTCTTCCTCGTCAGGACGACGTGAGCAACCATACGCATGTTTTCACGAATACTCATCGCCAACCGCGGCGAGATCGCTGTCCGGATCATCCGCGCCTGCCGTGAGCTGGGCATCGAGGCGGTCGCGGTCTATTCCGAGGCCGATGCCGGTGCGCCGTATCTGCGCCTGGCCGATCGTTCCATCTGTATCGGACCGGCTCCGGCCGCGGAAAGCTACCTCAACATCCCGCGCATCATCTCCGCGGCGGAGGTGAGCAACTGCGATGCGATCCACCCGGGCTACGGATTCCTCGCGGAGAACGCCCACTTTGCAGAGGTGTGCCGCGACTGCAAGATCGAGTTCATCGGTCCGTCGCCCGAGGCCATGTCGGCGCTGGGCGACAAGATTTCGTGCAAGCGCCTCGCCCGCGAGAGCAAGGTTCCAGTCTTTCCCGGCTCGGATGGTGCCCTTGAAGAGGAGGACGAAGCCGTCGCCGTCGCGCGCAAGATCGGCTACCCGGTGATCATCAAGGCATCGGCGGGCGGCGGAGGGCGCGGGATGCGCGTCTGTCACAACGAAGCCGCGCTGAAATCCTCGCTGCGACAGGCATCCAACGAGGCCAAGGCAGCGTTCGGCAACGGCGCCGTGTACATCGAGAAGTTCCTCGAGCGGGCAAGGCACTTCGAGGTCCAGGTGATCGGCGATGACCACGGCAATGCCGTCCATCTCTACGAACGCGACTGTTCGGTGCAGCGCCGGCATCAGAAGCTCATCGAGGAGGCCCCATCGCCCGGCGTCGACCCCAAGAAGCGGGACGACGTATGCAAGGCCGCAGCGCGACTGGTGAAGAACGCCGGGTATCGCGGCGCCGCCACTGTCGAGTTCCTCATGGATGAGAAGCAGAACTTCTACCTTCTGGAGGTCAACACGCGCGTTCAGGTCGAACACCCCGTGACCGAACTGCTCACGGGGATCGATATCGTCAAGACCATGATCCGCGTGTCCGCGGGGGAACACCTGCCTTTCCGCCAGAAGGACATCGAACCACGCGGCCATGCGATGGAATGCCGCATCAACGCGGAGGATCCCGCCCGCAACTTCGCTCCCTCCGCCGGCCGCATCGAGAGGTTCGATCTGCCCGGCGGCCCCGGCGTGCGCATCGAGACGCATTGTGTCGCCGGTCACCGCGTACCCCCTACCTACGACTCGATGATCGCCAAGCTGCTCGTCCATGCCGAGACGCGCGACGCGGCGATCAGGAGAATGGACCGCGCTCTGCGCGAGTTCGTCGTCGAACCCATCAAGACCACGATTCCGCTTCACCGGGAGCTGATGAACAACCCGTCGTTCCAGGCCGGAGGAGTGGACATTCACTTCCTGGAGCGACTGCTCAAGAAGTAAGCACACCTGGACGTGGCGCCGGATACATGCAGTCCGCCGGGTTCGTCCATGCTATTGCGCAACTACGGAGGCTGCGAAGCGGCCGGACAATGCCTGTCAGCGCACAACAGGTACTGCGGGCGGGACGTCTCGCTCATGGATCGTCAGCGCGACCATGATCTCCTCCGGCGGCACAAGGCGGCCGCGGTTGACCCCTTCGCACGTCCGTCCGAGTCGGTCCCAGTGTCTGCGGGATTCGATGTTTCCGGGCCACCATGGGAACGTCCGGCACTGGGTCGGGCGGACATGGTAGATCGAGCACACAGCTTTCCCGGGCACCGATCGACGGTCGAGAAAGACGCAATCCCAGCCGTGTTCGGTTTCCACTTCCTTGAGGGAGCGTCCGCCTCCGACACGAGATTCATGCCTTGTGAACCGCATCAGGAACGCATCACACGAGAGGCCCAGTGCCTCGGCGATGGCTTGCGCTTCAGCCTCCGTGAAAACCACGCTGCCGGGCGGTCCCGAGCAGCAGTTCCCGCACTGGGTGCATTCGAATCTCAATCCCCCCTGCTCCGCGATCCAGTCAGCCGGCCCGGCGCGTCCCATGCGGCCTCCTATTCCGTCACCTTGACGGCCACGATCGTCTGGTCGTCGGCACGCGAGCGGGAGCGCGTGTGCTCGAACAGCTCCTGGTGAATGGAATCGATGACGCATACCGGGTCACCGGTGCAGTCCACGAGTGAGCGGATCAGCCCGTCGCGGCCGAACATGGCTCGCTCTGGAGGCGGGCTGAAGGCCTCCGTGATCCCGTCCGTGTACAGCACCATCGTCTGGTCCTTCCCGATGCCGATCGAAGCCTGTTCGTAGGACGCATCCTCGATGATGCCGAGCGGAAGCGACGAAGCTCCCTCGACGAGGCGCACCGGCGCGCCTGCCGCGGAGCGTGATCCATCGAGATGCAGCACGGGGGGATGGTGCCCCGCGTTCGAGAATGTGAACTCCCGGCGAGCCGCATCGAACACACCGAAGAAAGCCGTGACAAAGTTGGTTTCGATGCGCTTGGAGATAAGCTGGCGATTGGTGTGGGCGAGAATCCGCGCAGGCTCGCTCATCGATCCCGGCAGGTCGTGCAGGATCGTCTGCAGCATCGCCATCACCGTTGCGGCGCCTGCGCCGTGCCCTGACACATCCGCAACGATCACGCCGAAGCGGCCGTCCTTCATGTCGAAGTAGTCGTAGTAGTCGCCTCCGGATTCGACGGACGTCAGATAGCTGCTGGCGATCGACAGGCCGGGAACGGTAGGCGTGACGTCCGGAAGCAACGAGCGTTGGATCTGCGCGATCTGCTCGAGTTGTCCGGTCAGGCGTTCGTTCGCCTCGCACAGCTCCTTGGCGATGACCAGAGTCTTGGTCATTCTCCCGATCAGGTTGCCCCTCATGAGCACGTCCTTCGCGTGTTCATGCGAGAACGCGTCGGGTGAACGATGGAAGACAACGGCCCAGTTCAGCGCCCGGCCCTCGTCGAAGAGCGGCGTCGCGATGCAGGAACCCATGCCCGCCAAGCGATTGCCGACCACAGGGTCATCGACGATGCGCAGATCGTGGAAGACCTTCTGGTGTTCATCCGCGATGATCTGTCCCAGGAATCCGCCGCGATGCACGGGCATGGAGGCCCACGTCCGCCACGGGTCGGGGTGTGCGGCTCCCAGTTCCTGCTCGATCTGCATGCGCGTGATCTTGTACTCCCCCGTCTGCAGCCCGCGTACGGAGAGCGATATGTATGCATCAAACTCCCGCTTGCGGCTCATTTCGCGCGCGAAGATGCGCTGCAGCTCCAGCGGTTCATTGGCCCTGCTGACAGCGCGAAGCAACTCCGCAAGCCGCGGAATATCCGGATCGGAGTCCAGGTCGAGCCGGCGCATCGGGACAATGGTACGCGTCATGCTCGCCGCCAGCTTGTCCGCGATCATCCGGCAATGCACAATGCGGTCGTGAACGGACCTCTGACCGACTTTGAGATTCGCCTGCTCGAAGAGGCGCTCGAACAAGCCCGCCGATCGTACGCCGAAGGCGGCATCCCCATCGGCTCCGCTCTCGGCTCGGAAGCGCTGGGGATCGTGGCCGCGGGTCACAACGAGCGTGTACAGTCCGGAGACACCACCGCGCATGCCGAAGTCGTGTGCATCCGGCGGGCAGGGCGCAGACGCGACTGGCATACGCTGACTCTGGCGTCTACGCTCAGCCCATGCATCATGTGCAGCGGCACGGCGATCCTGCACCGCATCCCACGCGTGATCATCGGCGAACATCGATCCTTTTTCGGCGCCGAGGAACTCATGCGGCAGCACGGTATCAGTCTTGCGGCAGCGGACGATCAGCGCTGCCGGGAGCTGATGGAGAGATTCATACGGGAGAAGCCAGACCTCTGGAATGAGGACATTGGGATTCCTCCTCTCAAGCCGTAGCTCACGTGTCGCCCACGGCGAAGATCTTCAACCGGTGGCTCTGCGCTCGAACGCCGTGCTCGCGGCAGATGCGGTCGCGGATCGCGGCAAGCTCCGGTACTTCGATCGGGATGATCTCATGGGTATCCAACCGAATGAGCAGATCACGCGGGCGTCTGCCGTACACGAGCTGGTAATGAGCCTGCTCGGATTGGAGCAGCACCTGCTGGATGATCCCGGCCTCCTGCAGGAGCTTGATCGTCCGATACACCGTCGCCTTGCTCACGCGCTGGCCCGATTTGCGCACCTCCTCCAGAAGCTGGTCAGCCTGGAAGAGGTCGTCGAGGCGGAAAAGCACGTCGAGAACCTGCGCGCGCTCGGGCGTGTACTTCTGATTGAGCGATTTGAGGTATCGCCGGAAGACCGCGCACAGCGGTTCGATCACATGCAGGTCATGGTCGGGATCTCGATTCGAGGCAACCGGAGCTGTCTGCATGCATGAAGTGTAGTGCCCGTTCCGTGTCAGCGCTTCGACTTCAGCCACGCGTGCAGCTTCCGAGCCGTCCAGCAGTTCACGCACCGATCCGCCGGCAGACCTCCGCGCCGGGCCGTCATGACCCCGAAGCGAAGCTGATCAAAGTCGGCGGGGTGGTGCACATCGCAATCGATGGCGATCAGCGCATTCTCCCCGCCCGCTTCCAGAGCGGTTCGCACATGAACATCGCAGAGATCGAGTCTCAACCAGTTCGCATTGACCTCGAGTGCTGTCCGATGGGCCGCAGCGGCCTCCGCCACCGCCTTGATGTCGGGGTGCAGCCCCTCCCGTCGGCCCAGCAGCCTGCCCGTCGCGTGTCCGAGCATATGCACCAGCGGGTGAGACACGGCGGCGACGAGTCGGCGCGTCGCCAGAGCGGGGTCTTGGCGGAGCGATGCGTGCGGCGACGCGACGACGATATCCAGCTCGGCCAGGAGTTCATCGTCATAGTCCAAGGTTCCGTCGGCATGGATGTCGACTTCCGCGCCCGCAAGAATGGTGATTCGCTTGTGACGCTCCGCCGCCTCGCGGATGCTCCTGATATGTGCGCGCAATCTCTCGGGTTTCAGCCCGTTGGCCAGGGTGGAACTCTGCGAATGGTCCGTGACGGCGATGGTGTGAAACCCGCGCTTCTCGGCCATCTCGGCCAACTGGTCGATGGAGAGAGTGCCGTCGGAAGCCGACGTGTGCGCGTGCAGTTCGGCGCGGATCAGCTTCAGTTCGACGAGTTTCGGAGGCTGCCAGCCGTCGGACACCTCGCCGCGATCCTCGCGAAGCTCGGGGGGTACGACCGAGAGTCCAAGATGCTGATAGACGGATTCTTCCGTCTTGCCCGCTACAGCGCGAACGCCGCGCGCCTGCGGCGGCGTCGGCGCGTCATCCAGCGGAAACAGCCCGTACTCGTTCAGCGTCAACCCCATGCGCAACGCGCGCTCGCGCAGCCGAACGTTGTGCTCCTTCGAACCTGTGAAATAGAGCAGCGCAGCACCGTATGACTCGGGCGGCACCACGCGCAGGTCGGCCTGTATTCTGCGCCCCTGCACCTTGAGCCGCACGGAGCACTTGCTCTCTCCCGATGCCAGCACCTTCTCCACTTCGGGCATCGCCGTGAACACGGCATGTACCGACTTTGGATCATCGGAAGCCGCGACGAAGTCCAGATCTCCGATGGTTTCCCGCCCGCGTCGGAGCGATCCCGCGAAGTCCGCGGCGTGTACGCCCTTGACCGCGCGAAGTCGCTCCAGCACCGATTCCGCGATGGGCATCGCCATTCCCAGCGGCATCCGCCCGGAGGACTGCTCCATGAAGCTGATCGACTCACGGATGTTCTGAACGGTCTTCTCGCCCATCCGCGGCAGTTCCATGATTGAGCCGTCCGCGATGATGCGTTTGAGGTCATCGAGTGACTTGACCTGCTTCTCCTTCCACAGCACCCTGACAGTTTTCGGCCCCAGCCCGGGAACCGCCAGCACTTCCAGCAACCCCGAGGGGACTTCCTTCAGCAGATCCTGGTGCTCCTTGATCGATCCGGTTTCCGCGAACTCGCGGATCTTGTCCGCGATCCTCGGGCCGATCCCATCGATGGCCATGAGCGCGGCGCGGTCATGCGCGATGGACATCAGGTCCGTCGAGCAGTCGGCAATCGCCCGGGCCGCGCGCGCGTGGGCATTCACGCGGAACTTGTCCGCTCCCGTGAGTTCAAGCAGGTGCGATATCTGCTCGAAGATCGCCGCAAGGTCCTGATTCGTGGGCATGGCCGGGCGGAAGCGTACAACAAACCTTCCACCGGCAGAACCGGCGTTCTTTCGGCGGTCGTTGCCGACTCAGGCGACATCGCCCAGCGCCAGAGCATGTCCAAAGGCCTTGAGCAGCCGGGACTTGAGCAGCCTCTCTTCAGGCCTGTCCAGCATCGGCGAGCGCTTGACCCATGCCGCTGCGTCGCGCCTTGCCAGATTCAGCAGATCGAGGTCGGCTGGGAAGGATGCGAGGCGGAACGGCGGCAGGCCGGACTGACGGGATCCGAAGAGTTCACCAGGCCCGCGCAGTTCGAAGTCGCGCTCCGCCAGTGCAAACCCGTCCGAGAGCTTCACGATCGCTTCCATGCGCGCGTGAGCCTCCGGCGTTTGCGGACCAGCGATGAGGATGCACAAGGATTCTCGCTCGCCTCTCCCGATGCGCCCCCTGAGCTGGTGGAGCTGCGCCAGACCGAAGCGATCGGCCTGTTCGATGACCATGACGGATGCGTTCGGCACGTCCACTCCCACTTCGATGACGGTGGTCGCAACCAGAACGTCGATCAGACCGGACCTGAAACGGCCCATGATCTGCTCGCGCGTCTCCCGCTTCAGTCTTCCGTGAATGGCCGCGATGCGCAAGCCCGAGAAGGGACCGGCTTCAAGGCGCTGCACGGTCGAACGAACATCACGCAAGCTGCCGCCTCCGTCCGAGTCGCCGTCGATTGCCGGCACCACGACGTATGCCTGCCCCCCCGCTTCAATCCGGCGGCGAGCCTGGGCATATGCCTCTTCAGAACGATCCGGAACGAACCACCTGGTCTTGACTTGTCCGCGGCCTGGCGGCAGCTCATCGATCGTGGAAACGTCCAGGTCGCCGAAGACCGTCAGGGACAGCGTCCGGGGGATCGGGGTTGCCGTCATGACCAGCATGTGGGGCGAGGACGAGGCGTCTCCCGCCTTTTCACGAAGCGTCGCTCGCTGGTGCACGCCGAAACGATGCTGCTCGTCGATGACCGCCACTCCGAGAGATTGGAACGCGACCGATTCCGAAAGCAGCGCGTGCGTTCCGACGATCAGGTCCACTTCACCGGCACTCAGACGCGACCTGAGCGAGGATCGCTCGGCTTCAGGCACGCTGCCGGTAAGCAGCTCGAACCGCACGTTGGATCCCGCCAGCAGGCGCGAAACGGAAGAGAAATGCTGTTCGGCCAGAAGCTCGGTGGGAGCCATCAATGCGGCCTGATGCTTCGTCGCGACGGCCATGAGCATGGCATAGAGCGCGACCACGGTCTTTCCCGACCCGACGTCTCCCTGAATCAGACGGTTGGCAGGAATGGGCTTACGGAGGTCCTCGACAATCTCCGAGACGACTCGATTCTGCGCCGGGGTGAGCGAGAACGGGAGCCGCGCGCGGATGTGCCTGTCAATCGCGGGACTCCAGCGGAGGACTGGAGCATGCAACCGAGCCTGGACGTACGCCCGCTTGAGGTGTACGCCGAGCTGAAGCAGAAAGAGTTCGTCATAGGTGAGTCGTCGGCGGGCCGCGCGCAGTTCGTCCTCGTTCCTGGGACGATGCATGATCCGGTATGCCTGCGCCAGACTCGGCAGCTCGCGCTCACGCCGGAACTCCTCCGGCAAATGATCCTCGACCAGCGGAAGCACCTCATCAAGGATGCCGGCCACGGCCGACTCGATGACCGACGACGGCAGGTCCTCGCTTGCCGGATAGACCGGCCTGAAGCGAGCGCCGGCTCGCGCCGGTTCACGTTCGTTCGTGATCAGCTCGAACTTCGGGTTGACAAGCTGGAGGGTTGCGTGCCTCCGCTGCGCCTTGCCCTGAACACGAAGGCGTGCCCCCGGGTGAATCCGCTCCTGCAGGTAGGTCTGATTGAACCAGACCAGGTCAAGCCGTCCCGTGTGGTCCGCCAGCACAGCCTCGAATCGCGGCCGCCGGGATTGGCGAACGACGCGCGTCGCCTCCACTTCCCCCCGAGCGGAGACAATCCGGCCCGGCACGAGGCTGCCGATCGGCGCCTCCGCCTCTTCGTATTCGTGACGGTGCGGGATGTGGTACAGGAGATGGCCGACGGAAACGATTCCATGTCGGCGGAATGCCGCACCCCGTCGAGGGCCTACCCCGGGTACCGCCTCGATCGGGCTTGTCAATGCAAGAGCATTCGCTGGGGTCTGCGCTCTCGAGCCTCTCGCGGCCATGGGGACAGCTTAGAACGCCGCATCGGGAGGCACCGGATAAGACCTCGCCGATTTACTCCCGGCGCGATCAACAACCCTTCGCCGCTCGGTGACGGTCAAGCACAGCCCTCAGACAATCGCACCGACTCTCAGCCTCCGAGCACGACGATTTCGACGCGCCGGCTGGCCGCCTTCGTCCCCTTGGGCTTGGCGGAACCGAGGCCGATCGCGCTGATCCTTCCGGGATCGACACCGCGGGAGACCAGGTAATCCATGACCGCTTCCGCCCGTGCCTGGCTCAGAGCCTCGTTCGAAGCCCACTTGCTCTTTCTGATCGGATCCGTATCCGTGTGCCCTTCGACGCGGATGAAGTGCCCGGCAAACTCGGAGTTCAACCGGCGTGCGATCTGATTGAGCTGCGCCTTGGCGCTCTCCTTGACCACGGCCTTCCCAGAATCAAAGAGCACGTCACCGGCGACTTCGATCACGGTATCGGAAGACGAGCCGCCGCCGCCCCGCCTGGGTCCGGCCGAAGTGCGAAGCGATTCATTTTCGCTGCGAAGCGCCTCGTTCTCCTGCGCGAGCTGGGCCTTGGCGCTTTCCGCTTCATTCAGCGCGGATTCCAACTGCGTCACGTGACCACGGAGTTCCTGGTTCTCGGTTTCAAGCGCCTTGGTCTTGTTGTTGTTGCAACCCGTCAGGCCAAGCGCTCCCATTGCCAGCAGGCAAGCGGCAACCTTCCGCGCGCCGCGGAACGAGCACCAGTGAGTTTCGGTCCGTCGAGTGACATCCATCGGGTGAGCCTCCTTGATCGACCACTGAGTGTGCCGGGAAAACCTCTTCCGTTGCGCGGGATAGCACCGGGAAAATCGGCATTTGTCAAGCCAGACCGGCAAAAGCGCCCTGTCCTCAAGGCAGCACCGACGGATTGCCGGTCAGCGGCTGCAGGACGCCTGCAAGCGGTTCCTTGAACAGCAGCACAAGCAGCGTGGCCGCCGACAGGTGCGGCCCGAACTGGAGCACCGAGCCGTGACCCTTGAGGAGCCGGCTTGCCACCGCCCCCAAAACGAACCACAGAATCGCAATGGGCGGGGCCAGAAAGAAGACGAGGATCGGGTCAATCCACCCCAGCGCCGCCCCGACTGCCGCGAGCAGGTGCACATCCCCCAGCCCCATTGCCTCCCTCCCGAACGCCAGCGAACCGACGATGCGAATGCCCCAGATCATCCCCCCCCCGACCAAGTACCCCAGCAGTGACGCCCCGAGGACTCGGCTCCAGAGCGGCGCCTGTCCGAAGATCGCATCCATATCACCACCCGGTGCTCCCAGCCACCAGCCGACCCACGCCAAGCCCACGATCGGAAGCAGGAAGACGCACTCCTTGAGCATTTCCCGCCGTGCGTGCGGGTATTGCACCCAGATCGGCTCGAGGTGCTCAGTAGGCCCGGCAACCATCCGCCTGAGCACGATGCCGATCACAAGGCCGACGAGCAGGCCGAGAAGCATGCCTTCAAGCGGCCGTCCGGCGTCGGCGCCGAGCGTCGCACCCAGCGCCATCAAGGCGACGCCGGGACCGGTGAGCATGAGCACGCGCATGAGGACCATCCGCAGCTCCCTGCTTGTACCTCCGTTGTCCGCGCTCGATCCCGGTTCTTTCCCGTCAGCCCCGGAGGCCTGTGCTCCTTTTTCCCACTCCTCGTAATCCGAGAACGATCGAGGAAAGATTCCGAATCGAAGCATCGCGATCGAGAGCGCCATCCCGACCACTCCCAAGTACGCGGCGCACACCCATCGGTGCGACGGAATCGGGATTGTCCAAGTGTCGAGGTCAGGCAAGTGGCGGACAGCATCCGCTCCGAAAACCACCGCGTGCAGCGGGTGGATGACCACCGCGACAAGCGTGGCAAACCAGGGAATGACAAGTGGGATGGTGAAGGTCTTGGCGTCGATCAGCGTCATGGCGACCAGCGAGCCGATCAGGGCATACACGATCAGCAGCATCGGCCACATCCGGGAAAGCCCGGCTTCGGTCCATTCCGGCCGCCAAGCCTCGGGATCGAGACCCGCCAGCTTCACCGGAGACGGCTCCATGAACCAGAGCGCGTAGCACAACGCGAACACGCAAGCGACGAACAGTTCCACAAGCACGTATTCCGGTGAAATGGGCGACTTGCAGAACCGGCATTTCCCCCTGAGCCAGAGCCAGCCGAGGATCGGGAAGTTCTCGGTCCAGCGCAGCCGCGTACCGCACGCGGGGCATGCCGAGGGTGGCCGGATCACGTTCATGCCGCGGGGGATTCGGTAGACGACGACATTGATGAAAGAGCCGCAGATCGCTCCGAAGGCGAAGATGAACAGAAGCCCGGTCATCCCGGCCATCCACTGAAGCAACTCGTATCGCGGCATGAAGGTGCTCGACTCCGCGGTGCTGGGCACACTCATCGGTCAAATCGGCGCCCGATCCGCTCACTCGGATTGTCCCGCTACGTCCTTGCCACGCGACCGGGCAAGCTCCGGAGGGGTGAGTTCGGCGACACGCTGCTCCGCCTGCGCGAGAATCTGCTCGCACCGCCTGCGAAGCGCGATGCCCCGTTCATACTCCTTCACCGATTCCTCCAAGCCGACTTCTCCCGACTCGATCCGATCGATGATCGCTTCGAGCCGGCTGATGGCTTCCTCGAACGACAGGGAATCGATATCCGAACTGTCCTGCCCCCTCGGGAGCGGATCGGTCGAAGCCGGATTGGGCGACTTGGATTTGGCCACGCGGCAGACCCTATCGCGTTCGCCCGAACAGGTCCATCTGGCCCGGATCGAAGGGCAGCCGACGGCCAACCCGATGGGACTGGGATTTCGGGCGAGGGTGGCCTTCAAGCCGGGGCGGAGGGGACTCCAGCCTTGGTTCCGGCAAAAGAGCATCCCCCGCTTGCGCCCCGGAAACAACGGAATCGAGCGTCCCCGTGGCAAATCGCGTGCGGATCATCTGCCCCTTGACCACCTCTTCCGGTGCACGCACCAACCCACCCCCAACCAAGGTGGTCACCGTGAAGCCCCGGGCCAGCACCCTCATGGGACCGACCATCGCCAACTCTCGTGCGAGATTGGTCACCCGGCCCCGTTCACGTTCCGCAAATGCCAGCCAAGCCGCCTGTAGCCGCAATCCAGCCTCTGAAGGCACGTAGGCCCTCAGGCGGGCCTCAATCGCTTGGCGGAGCCGGCGGCCGTTCTCTCGCAGGATCCCCCTTCTGGCGGCATAGACAGCCTCAGGACGGTTCCGCGACAAGCGGTGTGACGCCTTCTCCAGCCGAACGAGTGCCTCCGTCAGGCGACCCTGAATGGCCCGCGGGAGAGATTCCCTGCACGTCTGAAGCCGCTCGCCGAAGCCGCGGAGCGCAAAACCGGGGGTCGCAATCGCCGGGCGGCGCTTCAAGGCCCGCAATCGGTCTCTCCCTGTGGCGATCGTCCGAATTGCCCCGTTGGTGAGCCGGGAGGTCAGGTGGGCCAGTTCCTCAGTCAAGGCGGCTCGATCGGGGGTCAGGCGCATCGCGGCCTGGGTGGGGGTTGCGCAACGCTCGTCTGCCACGAGTTCCGCGATGGTCACGTCGGTCTCATGGCCGATGGCGGCCACAACGGGCACCCGGCACTCGAAGATCGCTTCCGCGACGACCCGTTCGTTGAACGCCCAGAGGTCTTCGAGCGATCCGCCTCCGCGGGTCACGATGATCGCCTGAATCGGTCCACCCGGGAGCGATTCCGCGTTCTGCGAAAGCCAGCGAATCGCCCGGGCGATCTCGGGTGCGGCGGCCTCGCCTTGAACGCGTACGTCGACCACAGCCACATCGACCGCGGGGAATCGCCTCCGCATGGTCACAAGCACATCCTGCAGAGCCGCTCCGGTCCGCGAGGTGACGACCGCCACTCTTCCCGGATACGTGGGAATGGGTCGCTTTCGCTCGACATCGAACCAGCCGAGCGCACGCAGCTCCGCACACAACGCCCTGAATCGCTGCTCAAGCTCACCGATGCCCAGCGGCTCGATGGACTCGACGTACACCTGCGTGCGACCCTGCCTGGCATAGAACTCGACCCGTCCGACAACGAGCACCTTGCGCCCGTCCTGCGGCGTCCAACCGGCCCTGCGGGCGGCAGCGGCAAACATGACGCACGACACGACCGCCTGCTCATCCTTCAGGTCGAAGTACCAGTGCGTCCGCTCGCGGAATCCGCCGACCTCTCCGATGACCAGCAGGCGCGCGGGCAAAGCGCCGGCGAGCGCACCGGCGATGCGCGCGGCAAGCTCGGAAACCGATATGGCTTCCGTCACCGCGCCCGCTGACGGAGTTTCAGGCTCCGGCTCCGGGCCGGGGACACGGGTTGGATCGAATCGGCGGCGCGCCATGAGATGCTCAGAACCGAATCGGAATCCCCTCCTTGCGATACTTCTCCAGGAGCAGTTGAGCCTCCGTGAGCGCCCGTTCAAGACGGATCGAGGCGTCGAGCAGCGAACGGTACAGGTCCGGGTTCTGAATGAGCTGCCCCAGAGTGCCTTCCCCCGAGTTGATCCGAGCCGTCAGGATCTGAACCTCCGCGATCGCTTCATTCATTGCGCGAGTGGTTTCCGCAAGATGCGACGCGGCCTCCGCGGCGCGGTCACCGAGGCGATCCGCGTTTCGCGAGATGGAATCCGCCGCCTTCGTCCATGACTCAACCGCCCCGCCAGGCTCACCCAGCCGCTCTGCAAGCTCGCCGGTCTTCCTCGCGAACAGGGCAACATCCTGCCGAAGCTGTTCGTCGTTCAGCCATCGCTCTGCGCCGGCGATTGCGCTGTCCAGCCGATCGAGCGTGGACGCCAGATTCGGCGGCTCGCCGGCGTCCACTTCGGCCGCGGTACGCGGCTCGAAGAAATCGGCGGCCCGCTCGCCCACGGCCATGTAGGTTTCCGCGAGGCGCTCGAAAGAAGCCGCGGCCTGATCGAGTCCGACGAGTCTCTCGTTGAGCAGCGCCCCGATTTCATCCAGAAACCCCCCGGTCTCCGACTGCCATGTGTCGCCCGGCTGCAGGAAATCAGCCTCGGATACCGCCGTGCCGGGCGCGGCGGGGATCGTGATCAGCGCGAGAGAGGTATCGCCCACGAAGCTCCGCTCGACGGACACATCCACCGCTCGAGGTATTCGAACTCCCTCGTCGATCTTGAGCGTGAGGATGACCCCGTCGCGGGGATCGGGCGCGGTTCTGGCTTCCTTCACGATTCCGATTCGTACGCCGTTGAGCGTGATGGGCGAGGAGGGCACGATGCCGGCGGTTTGCGGCATCTGGAGAAACAGGTCGTATCGCTGGCGAGCACTAGCCGTGAACTCTCCGAACATCAGGAGCATGAACGCCAGTCCGGCGAGGCCCACGATGCCCGTCAGACCCACGACGAAATCGCGAATGACCGTTGCGCGCTTCACAGTTTCCTCCCGGACTTGGCGTCCCGTGTGCTCGGGCGAGGCGCCTCATCAGCGACGCCGGCCGCGCCGGCGAGCGCATCCTCCGAAGGGTCGTACCGGCCGGCCAAGAAGTTGCGGACGTGCTCATCTTCGCAGGCTTCCACGTCCGACAGGGTGCCGTCGGCAATCACGACCCCACCATGAATCATGATGACCCGATCGGCGACCTTCTTCGCCGACGTGAGATCGTGCGTCACGACGATGCTCGTGACCCCCAGCTCACCCTGCAGGCGACGGATCAGTTGATTGATGCCGTCCGCGCGCACGGGGTCCAGCCCCGTTGTCGGTTCATCGTAGAGGATCAGCGCCGGCTTCAGAATGATCGCCCGCGCGAGTGCTACCCGCTTCTGCTGCCCTCCGGAAAGCTCGGCGGGGAACTTGTCCTCGACGCCCACGAGATCCACTCTCCGAAGCGCCGCGGCAACTTCCGCGGCACGCTCCCTTGCACTAAGCCCGGTGTGCTCCTGGAGTGGAAACTCGAGATTCTCCCTCACCGTCATCGAATCAAAGAGCGCAGAGAGCTGAAACAGAAAGCCTATCTGTCTGCGAATCGGGGCCAATCGCGATTCCGAGAGCCGATCGATGCGCTGAGAGCGGAAGTAGACCTCGCCGGCATCCGGACGCAGCAGCCCCGCGATGTGCTTGAGCAGCACCGATTTTCCGGAACCGGACGGCCCGAGGACCACGGTCGTCTCCCCCTCGCGAAAGTCCGCCGATACCCCGTTCAGGACCACCTGCGTTCCGAACTGCTTGACCACGCGGACCAGCCGCACCATGGGACTGGCCGATGTCGGCGTGCCGGGTTGGGCTGAAGCATCCGTGCTCATCCACCTATGATCGCGTGCATGCAGCACCCCGTTGAACGTCAACTGATCCATCGGGGAGCGAAGTTCGACTTCGAATCCGTCTCCGTACGAACGCGGGATGGGACCGTCGTGCGCCGCGAGATCGTCCGGCACCCCGGCGCGGTTGTTGTCCTTCCCATACTCAGGCCGCCGCAATCCGACCGGACCGCACTCCTCCTGTTCATCAGAAACTTCCGGATCTCGCTCGATCGCCTGCTGCTCGAACTCCCCGCCGGAACACTGGAGAAAGGCGAAGAACCCCTGCATTGCGCGGCCCGCGAACTGGAGGAAGAAACCGGATTTCGTGCCGCGCGCATGGATTCGCTGGGAACATTCTACACCACCCCCGGTATGACCGATGAACTCATGCACGCCTTCGTCGCCAGGGGTCTGACCAGCGTCGGACAGCGGCTGGAGGCGGATGAGCAGATCGAACCCATCGAGTTGGATGCGCGCGAGGCTTTTGCCGGCATGGACCGGGGGGAGCTCCAGGACGGCAAGTCCATGCTCACACTCCTGCTGGCCGCGCGCAAGGGCTTGCTCGGTCCCGTGGAAGGGCTTGGGGGCGCCGATTGAGAGAGCGAGGAACACATCCTGACGATCTCAACGCCTCCGGCGCAGGCCGGTGGGGACGGTTCTTCTCCCGCGTCTTCGAGAATCCGGACAATCCGTTCGGGTGGTCGATCCGGCTGTTCGTCGTCGCGGGCATTACGACGCGCATTCACCTGATGACCGTGGTGTACCTCGTCGGCACCCTGCTGTGGTCCATCCCGCCGAGTCACGGCGGCTTTGTCTTCGTGGCGCCGTCCGTACTCGGCCTGCTGCTGCTTGTCCTGCTTCACGAGTTCGGCCACTGCGTGGCCTGCCGGCGCGTCGGAGGAGAGGCGGATCGCATCGTCCTGCTTCCCTGGGGCGGGCTTGCGCTGGTAAGGCCCCCCCACTCCTGGAAGGCTCACTTCGCGGCGACGGCCGGCGGACCGGCCGTCCACCTTCTGCTTGTGCCGGTGCTGGGCGCCGCGGTTGTCGCCGTCGGGATGGGGGACTTCCTCCTGTTCAACCCGTTCAAACCGCTGGAGGCGGTCGGATACGCGGCCGCGGCGGGAAGCTCGCTGGAGGCGGCCGGTCGCATCACCTTGTGGTGGCTGCACTACATCAACATCGTTCTGCTGCTCTTCAACGTGTTCCTTCCCATGTATCCCTTTGATGGCGGGCGGCTCGTGCAAGCCCTGCTCTGGTCGCGGCTCGGGTACCGCCGAGCGCAGGAAATTGCGGTGCTCATCGGTTTTGCAGGAGCCATGGTCCTTGGTTTGGCCGCACTGTGGCTGGAGCAGGCCATGCTGGTGCTGATCGCGGCATTCGGGGCCTGGGCGTGCTGGCTCGAGAGGCGCCGGCTTCGGGGGGAAATTGATATCGCCGGGGATGCAGCGGCCATGTGCTCCGGGTATTCCGTCGATCCCGGGAGTGAGGCGGAACCATCTCGCAGGGAACTGAAGCGACGTGAGCGTGAAAACCGGGAACAGGCGGAACTCGACCGGATTCTTGCCAAGATCGCCCGATCGGGGATGGACAGCCTGAGCCGCCCGGAACGCCGCCTGCTGAGGCAAATGACCGAAAGGAAGCGGCGCGAGTAACATCCGGACGTGGGCAGAACCGATGACGCACAGAGCATCGGTTCCATGAATGCCGCGGAGCGCAGGTCGGAAAGCATCGGAAGGCGCATGGGGATCTACGACAGGGATTATGCGCGGATTGATCGTGAGCCGTCGGCATACAGCGACGGACGAAGTGCGCTGTCCAGAATGCGCTGGTGGTCCGCCACGACATGGCTGATCGTCATCAATGTGGCGGTCTTCGTCGTCGACAACCTCGCTGGGGCGCGGTACATGATCAATGTTCCGGCGAGTCCGGCGTTTGTTCAGACCTACGAGCCTGCCACCAGAAAATGGCATGTCGATGAGAGTCATCTCATTCCAAGCCGTTCCAGCCCCGGGCTGATGGCGCACCCGATCCTTGACAACCAATCGGGCGAGCTGGTCGGCGAACTGCCGCTCCGGGCCATGCAGCCCCTGACCGCTATCGGACACTTCTCGACATCCAAGGGATTCTTCGGATTGGAAGTATGGCGGCTCGTCAGCTTTCAGTTTCTGCACGCGAACGTCACCCATCTGTTCCTGAACATGCTCGGACTGTGGATGTTCGGGCAGCAGGTCGAGCGGCATCTCGGCCAGCGCAGCCGCTACGTGGCCTTCTACCTCATGTGCGGAATCTGCGGCGCGATTCTCTACCAGATCCTCAACATCATGGGCGCGCTCGGAGTACCGCTGCCGGGAGCGCTCGACGTGAGCATCACGACGCCGCTCGTCGGCGCTTCGGCGGGCGTGTTCGCCATCCTCATGGCCTCCGCCTACTTCGCCGGCGAGGAAACCATGCTCGTGTTCGGGATCATCCCGCTCAAGGTGCGCACCGGCGCATATCTCTTCGCCTCCCTTGCGCTGTTCAACCTTCTCATCGGCGGCTCGAACGCCGGAGGTGATGCGGCTCACGTGGGCGGCGCCATCGCGGGGTACTTCTTCATTCGGCACCCCCACCTGCTCAAGGACTTCTTCGCCGAGTTCTCGGCACGCCGGCCGGGCAACACTTCGTCGCAACCGCGTCGTCCGCGCCGCCGCGCCAAGATCGACCGCATTCTCGACAAGGTCAGCGAGCACGGCCTCGACAGCCTCACCAAGCGCGAGCAGCGCTACCTCAACCGCACTTCGGAGGGGAAACGGTGAAGCGGCTCGATCGGATACTCTCGCGTGGTCATGGCCCTGAGTTTTGAAGTTCTGGCAAGGTCGAGGGTGTGCGGCGCGCGCGCGGGCAGAGTCGCGACGCCGCATGGGTCGTTCGACACACCGGCATTCATGCCCGTGGGTACACAGGGGACCGTCAAGGGGCTGCTCCCGCACCTCGTCGCGGAATCGGGCGCCCAAGTGATTCTCTGCAACACATATCACCTCATGCTCCGTCCGGGCGCGGACAGGGTCGCTCGTCTGGGCGGGCTGCATGAGTTCTGCGGGTGGCGAGGGCCGATCCTTACGGACTCGGGTGGATTCCAGGCATTCTCCCTCAGCGATCTGGTGATTGCCACGGATCAAGGTGTCACGTTTCGATCCCACATAGACGGCTCACTCGTCGAACTCACCCCCGAACGCGCCATCGATGTGCAGCACGCTCTGGGCGCCGACATCATCATGGCGCTCGATGACTGCCCGCCCGCATCGGCGGATGGCGAAGAGGCTCCCGGCTCGAACCGCTGCACAACCAGCTACGCCGAGCGTGTTGCCATTGCCAATCGCCGCACCGCCGCATGGCTGGAGCGATGTCGAGCCGCGCATCAGCGGGCCGGACGGGAATCGGTTCAGGCGCTCTTCGGGATCGTGCAAGGGGGTACGGACGAAGCCCGCCGTCGCGAGTCGGTGGAGCAGGTCTGCAACATCGATCTGCCCGGATACGCCATCGGAGGCGTTGCGGTCGGCGAGGCTCCGCAGGAGATCGCGCGCATCGTGAACCTGACGGCCCCCCTGCTCCCGGATGACAAGCCCCGGTACCTCATGGGGGTCGGCTACGAACGGGACATTCTGACCGCCGTTCGGGCGGGCGTGGACATGTTCGATTGCGTGCTGCCCACGCGCAACGGCCGCAACGCAAACGCTTTCACACCATGCGGCCAGATTCGCCTGAGAAATGCCCGATTCGCCGACGATCCCGACCCGATCGAGCGTGGATGCGACTGCCTGGCTTGCGCAGGAACTGACTTGAGCCGAAGGTCCGGAGGCGGGAGAGGCTTCTCTCGTGCATACCTCCGGCATCTCTTTCTTGCCGGGGAGATGCTCGGGCCGATCCTGGTCAGTTTGCACAACGTTCGGTATTTCCAGCGGTTGCTGTTGGACATCCGAGCCACGATCCGCAATGATGATTGGTCTGCGCTCGGGAGCCGCTGGCCGGTACTCTCGGAATTCCTGCCGGTCCTGCCCGAGCAAGGCGGGCAGAGCCGTCACCAGTAGCAGCGTCGCACGCCATACGCGACAGGGGTGTAGTTGTCGGATCGACCCGGGCGGATCCGGGGAGAGAAAGCGGCCTTCGAGCCGAAGCCAAGGAAGAACTCAGCATGCACGAGCAGGACCTCAGCCGAATCGCCGAGCCGCAGAAGCCGCTTCCCCACTCCCTACTTCTCGGCCAAGAGGGTCTGCCCGTCGCCGGCCACTCATCGGGGGGCGGGGAGGGGCTTCCCATCACCTCGCAGCCCGGCACCGCCGGACCGGCGGGCGGCGGCGGACCTGCGCCGGGCGGCATGCAGAACATGATGTTCGTAATGCTTCTCGTGCTTCTGGGCATGATCCTGCTCAGCACGTTCGCCGGGCGCAAGGAACGCAAAAAGCGCGAAGCGCTGCTGAACTCACTGGCGCGTCATGACCGCGTGCAGACCGCCGGCGGCATCATCGGCACGATCGTGGAGGTGAAAGGTGACGAAATCGTGATCAAAGTCGATGAGAGCACGAACACCCGCATTCATTTTGCGCGCTCCGCCGTCACCGGCGTGCTCAAGAAATCGAGCGAGCCGAGCGAGCCTCAGGCCGTATCCGCATAGGGCCGTGCATCCCCTTCATCGGCGACGCGTCCGCGTGCCGTTCATTGTTCCCGTATCCGCAGTTCGAATCACACTTCACATATGCAACATCTGACCCGAAACATCGTGCTCATCGGAATCATGCTCACGCTGTGCGTGCTGAGCATCATTCCACCGAAGGAAAAGCTGCGCCTGGGCAAGGACCTCGCGGGCGGCGTGAGCCTCGTGTACACCGTGGCGCTGAGTCCGGAGGATTCACCCGCCGTCATCGATCGCGTCATCGAAGTTCTCAAGGAGCGCGTCGATCCGCAGGGTGTGATGGAAATCTCCTTCGTGCGGCAGGGTCGCGACCGCATCGAGATCACGATGCCCCTGCCCAGCGCTGAAGTCCGCCAGCTCAGGGCCAAGCTTGACGAACAGCTAGCTCGCCTGGAGGACTATCGCGTCGACACCGCCGCCTTCGAGCTGGCCATGCGCGAGTCAGGCGAAGCCCGCACGGAGGCGCTGCGCCGCCTCATGGATACGCCCGGACGCACGGCGCTGCTTCAACCCGTGCTGGATGCGTCCCTGGCAGCCGCGGAAGCTCGGGCGCGGTACGAAGCGGCTTTGGCGGCAGGCACGACGTCCGAAGACGAGCTGAACCGACTTATCGGCGAAGCCGGTGCGGCCGAGCAGGCCCTGGAAACCGCACGCCAAGGTGTGCTCGCGGCAACGGTCAGCCCCGAAGATATGCTCACAGCGCTTGAGCTTTCTGAACGAGGCCCCAAGCTCAAGAATCCGTCTACGGGCAGGATCGAAGAGCTTCCCAGCCCCAGGTCCAAGGCCATTGAATCGATCCGGGCGCGGATCGGTCTGTTGCCGGGGGCCGATGAAGTCATCGACGATATCCTCCAAGCGCACGCCGAGTATTCGAAGAAAAGACGCGGTCTTGACGATCCGACCGACCTGCAGCGACTTCTGCAGGGAGCCGGCGTGCTGGAGTTCCGCATCGCCGTACAGCCTGGCTCGATGGGCGATGAGGAACGGCTCCGGCGCGAACTTCGCGAGCGTGGGCCGGAAGGCGTGCAGTCCACAGTCGCCCGCTGGTATGCCATCAACAAGCCGGAAGAGTGGGCGCAGAACACGGAACAGTTCAGATCTCTGCTCGAGAACCCGTCCGCCTATCTCGCTTCGCTCTACAACCTCGTTGCGGAAGAGCGGGACGGGGTGATCTACGTGCTCCTGCACGATGAGCCGGGACTGCGCATTACGCGAGCGGACGGCGACTGGTCACTTCAGGATGCTTTCCCCACGCAGGACGAACTGGGCCGGCCCGCCATCGGGTTCCGCATGGACCCCCGCGGCGCCCTGCTCATGGGCAAGCTCACCGAGCAGCACCGCGGCCGGCAGATGGCCATTGTGCTCGATGATCAGGTCTACAGCGCGCCCTCCATCAACAACCGCATCACCGACCGCGGCATCATCCAGGGCACGTTCAGTCAGGAGGAGTTGAACTACCTCATCAAGACGCTGGCCGCCGGCTCGCTCCAGGCCAAGCTCAGCCCCCGTCCGATCAGCATCAGCACGGTGGCGCCGGAACTCGGCGCCGACAATCTTCAGAAGGGCATGAAAGCCGCTGTCATCGCACTCGTCGCGATCTGCGCGTTCATGGTCTGCTACTACTTCCTCAGCGGTGCAGTGGCGGTGATCGCGCTCGTGTGCAACTGCATCATCCTGCTGGGGGCGATGAGTCTTTCCAACGCGGCGTTCACGCTGCCGGGCATCGCGGGCATCATTCTCACGTTCGGCACCGCCGTGGACGCCAACGTGCTCATCTACGAACGCATCCGCGAGGAACTGAACGCGGGCCGTGATCTGCGAGCCGCCGTTCGCAATGCGTTCCAGCGCGTGCTTTCCACCATCGTGGACGCCAACCTCACGAATCTCATCGTGTGCTTCGTGCTGGTCTTTGTCGGCACGCAGGAGATCAAGGGCTTCGGCGTGACGCTCGGCATCGGCGTCGTCGCCACGATGATCTGCGCCCTCACGGTGACGCGCCTCATTTTCGTGATTCTGGCCGACAAGATCCGGGTCAAGGAGCTTCGTCAGCTCCCGCTTGTCTGGCCCGCTCTTCAGCGTGCGCTGACGCCCAAGGTGGACTGGATCGGCCTCCGCGTCGTGTTCATCCCTCTCTCCTTCCTCCTGCTCGGTCTGGGCATCACGATGTGCTTTGTTCAGGGCGAGGAAATGCTCGACACGGAGTTCCGCGGCGGAACGGCGATCACACTCCGCCTCAAAGAAGTGGAGCAGCCGGACGGAACGAACAAGCGGCTCATGCTGGAGCGCCAGGAGGTCGCGGCGCGCATCGCATCCATCGCAGAAACCGCCCGGGCGAGAGTCGAGTCCGGCCAAGGTACGGAAGACGATCGCATCCTCGCGCAGCTCCGCGATGCGGAAGTCGTCGTCGTCAACCCTACGGGTAACGGCTACACCTCGGATACCTTCAAGATCAAGGCGCCGATCCTGAAGCAAGAAGGCGGAGATACGGAGGCTGCTCCCCAGGACGCCGTGCTGCTCAAGGCGATTCTGAATGCGTTCCAGAACGAGGTCGAGTCCCGGCCTGCCCTGACCTTCCGCGGCTCGGACGCAACAACCATCGACGGCGCCCCGGTGTATCGCATCGTTGAAAGCTCGCTCGGCGCGAACATCGCGAAACCCGACATCCAGAACGACGTCGGGCCGTTTGTCGGCGGAGTGGCGATTCTTCTGGAGGCAATTCAGCCGCCGGTCACAGAGGACGTGCTTCGATCCCGTCTCGAGTACATCCGTTCACAAGCCGATTTCGCCGCCGACGCCCTCAAACGAAGCTTCCAGGTGATTCCGCTTTCTCTGACAGCGAACGGAGAAGTGGAATCCGCGGCCATCGTCGCGCGCGACCCTGTCATCAACATCTACGATGACACCAAGTGGAAGCACGAGCTGGCCGCCAGCGAATGGGAGATGACCCGCGCGGCACTGACGGTTCCCACGACGCTTGCGGGAGTAGAATCCTTCAGCGCTGCCGTGGCGGCGAGCTTCCGAGCTCGTGCGATCATCTCGATCCTGCTCAGCTTCGTACTGGTGACCATCTACGTGTGGGTGCGATTCGGATCGCTGAGGTATTCACTGGCCGCTATACGTCCCCTGGTCTTCGACGTCCTGACGACGATCGGATTCATCGCGATCACCGAGTATGTGTTCGATGTCGCGCCGTGGCTCGCGCAGATCGGCATCCGCCCGTTCAAATTCGACCTGGGGCTGCTCGCCGCCGTTTTGACCATCATCGGATACTCGCTGAATGACACGATCGTGATTCTTGACCGCATCCGGGAGAACCGCGGCAAGCTGGCCTATGCCTCGAAGAAGGTCATCAACGATTCGGTCAACCAGACGATGAGCCGTACGTTCATTACCGCGGGCCTCGCGCTGCTGGCACTGCTGGTGCTCTTCATCTGGGGTGGCGACGGCGTGAAGTCATTCTCGTACGCCATGATCATCGGCACCATTGTCGGCACCTTCTCGACAATTGCCATTTCCGCTCCGATGGTTTATACCCGACGGATTCCCGCGAGCGCGCTTCCCGCCGCCGCCGGATCACGCGTGGATGAGCAGACGACGAATGCCCTGACGACGACTTCCTGAAATAAGCGTGGTCATGAAACCCCGCGAGATTCCATGCCGATAGGGATTCCGCCGGGCGATTGATCCGGGCGGAACGAACAGGAATCATCATGCGAAGCGGCGCCAACCGATTCGCGATGTTCGTACTGCTCCTTGCGGGGCTGTGGATCTTTGTCTACTGGAAGACCGAATCTCCCACGAGTGATGCCACGTCCATCTCGGTGGACCCAGGTCCGGTACTGCCGCAGCCGGTCGTAGCGAAACAGCCCGATGCAGTTCAACCTCCTCCCAAGACAGATACCGCTCCTGCGGACGTCGTTCCCCCCGATAACCAGGCGGTCAAGCCCACCGAGAAGATCATTCCGCCGTCGTACCGCCTGTACACCATTCAGCGCGATGACACGGTGCAGAAGATCTCCCAGCGCTTCTACGGCACGAGCAAGTACTGGCAGAGCATCCTCAAGTTCAACGACCGACTCGACCCCACGAAGCTCAAGCCGGGTCAGGAGATCAAGATCCCCGAGAACCCGGAAAACATTCAGGGCATTCCCAATCCGAACTACAAGGAACAGCCTCCCGCGCCGACACCCCCGAATGAACCACCCAAGACCGCGGCCGAGTTCACCGAGTACATCGTTCAGTCCGGCGACACCCTCAGCGAGATCGCTCAGGCGCTCTACTCCAAGTCCGCGCTCTGGACGATCATCCGAGATGCCAATCGCGACCAGCTCGATGAAGACGGCTTGAACCTTCGTCCAGGAATGGTCCTCCGAATTCCACCGCCGCCGCAGGAAGCTCGCTGAACGCCTGCCTCAGCGAGGGCTGCTTCGGACATCGGCCCAGTTCGACTCCGTTTCCCACGGCGGTTCCGCCACGGCTGGCCTTGGCCAACTCGACATCGCTTCGACGACCCCGCTCGCGCGGCCTGAAGGGCTCGGCAGGCTCGCCAGAATGTCGGTCGCCAGCCGCGGAGCCAAGGCAAGCTTCGTCGGCCACGCGCGGATAACGCCGTGCGACGCAATGAACGAGCATCCTTCGGGCCGTTTCCCATCCCGTGTGGCACGCTCCGCTCTCGGGGCCACGTAGGCGCCGAACTCAAGCTTGGAGATATCCAAACCCGGCAGCACGGCCTCCAGCTCCGCCGCGCAAAAGGCTCGAAGCGCTTCGGAGGACATTTTCACTCCCCGCTCCGCGATTTCTCCCCCCACTTGCCACACGCGCCGGGAGAAGCGATCCATCGCGGATGTGATGGTCACGCGAGTTCTGCCTCCATCCACGCAATGGCCGTACAGCTCGGGGAGGCGATCCGGCTTGCCGCGTACCAGCGCCATGTGAAGCGGACGAATCTGCATCTCGCCGGAGGCGTGCGGCAAGCCGAATCGCTCCGCAAGAGAGGGATTGCCCCCGCCCGCAGCAAGTACCACGGTTGTCGCCATGAGTTCGAGCGACGTACCGCTTTCCGGATGCCGAAGACGAATGCCGCGGCCGCTTCCCGACCCGGAGGGGACAAACTCCGCCGCATCCGCGTCGTACAGCGCGATGCGATCCGCCTGCCGCGCGGCGAGTTCCGCGAGGAGTGATGCCGGATCGATCACCTGCTCGTCCAGTCGCGCGACGACGCCCGGGCAGTCGCGCAGCACGCTCGGTCGTTCATCGCGATTCAGAACGATCGGCGCAACGCGAAGCCCGATCCGGGCACCCATCATCCCCATGCGTGACGCCAGCGAGGCGGTTTGCCAGAGATAACAGTGATGCGACCGTACGCGCACACCGGCGAGTCGCGGCTCAAGCTCGCCCGCGAGGCAGGCACGCCAGAGCGCGGGCATGTCCCGGATCGCTTGCGCCGACGGGTTCATGATCCCATCCAGCGCGTACTTCACTCCTCCGTGGATGATCCCCTGAGACCAGATCGTTTGGCCCGCCCCGAGCGCGGTCTTCTCGAGCAGCAGCGCGTCATGCCCCGCACGCACCGCTTCATCGAGGAGCCACAAGCCGGCCACCCCGCCGCCGAAGATCAGCAGATCGATTGAGATTGTTTCGCGCGGCATGACTGGTCGCATGGTTGCGGCCGCTCTGCTCCAGGTCAAACCGTACGAGTCGCCGATACACTGCATTCGTGTCGCAATCGCTACGAGCCTTGGGCACGACGGAACTTCGGGTAAGCCCGCTCGGCTTGGGCACGGTGAAGCTCGGTCGGACCGGCGGAGTGAAGTATCCGCGGCCCTATTCGCTGCCTTCCGATGCCGAGGCGACCGCGCTTCTGAACCGGGCATCCGAGCTGGGTATCAACCTCGTGGACACCGCCCCGGCCTACGGCCTCGCCGAGGAACGCCTCGGCCGACTGCTGGAGGGACGTCGCTTCGACTGGATCATCGCGACCAAGGCGGGCGAAGAGTTCGACCCGGGCAGCGGCACATCTCGATTCGACTTCTCGGCGGGCGCGGTGACGGCTAGCGTGGAACGCTCACTTCGCAGGTTGCGCACCGACTTCGTGGATATCGTCCTGCTGCACTCCGATGGTCGAGATGAATGGGTGCTTCGTGACAGCGGCGGGCTGGACGCACTCGAACGGCTCAAGGAACAGGGTAAGACCAAAACCGTCGGAATTTCGACGAAGACCGTCGCGGGAGGTCTTGCGGCCGTCCACTCGGGCCGGTGCGATGTGCTGATGGTGACCTACAACCCCCGTGATACGGCCGAGCGCGTCGTGATCGATGCCGCGGCCGCAAGGGGAATCGGCGTGCTGGTCAAGAAAGCGCTGCTGAGCGGTCATGTCGGCGCGGCGGCCGAGGGGAGCCATCGAACGAGGCCGGACGAGTGCCTCACGTTCGCACTTGCCCCGTCCGGAGTCTCGTCGGTGATTGTCGGAACAATCAACCCGGATCACCTTGCAGAGAATGTGCGTGCGGCGCTGGCGGCCCTCGCCGGGTCGTGAGAACGCAGCGGTCAGTGGTCAGTCCGTCCCGACCTCGATCGGCGAAGAGGCGCTCCGCATTTCGGCGAGGGATTTGCGCAATCCGGTCCTCTGTGCGCCGACGCGGGATGCCTCCGTGGCGCCGTTCGACTGAGTCCTTGCGCCGTCGGACTCCGACGCGCGGATCGTTCCCCCTTCACCCACTTCATCGAAACGCACGCTCACCCGCCGCGAGACTCCGCGTTCCTGCATGGTCACGCCGTAGAGCTGGTTCAACTGCTGCATGGTGCGCTTGTTGTGCGTGATCAGAATGAAGTGGCACCGGTCGAGGAACTGGCGCACGATTGCGCAGAATCGCTCCACGTTCGCCTCGTCGAGCGCCGCGTCCACCTCGTCGAGAATGCAGAACGGGGAAGGCTTGGACTGGAAAATGGACATCAGCAGAGCCACGGCGGTCATAGTCTTTTCGCCGCCCGAGAGCTGGCTGATCGATCGCGGCTCCTTGCCAGGAGGCTTGGCCACGATCTCCACTCCGCTCTCGAGGAAGTCGACTTCGCCGGTCTGCGGATCGGGCACCAGCCGGATCTCCGCGCGCCCGCCCCCGAAGAGCCTGCGGAACATGCCGTCCTGCCCTCCGAAGTTTGCTTCGATCCGGGCGAACGCGGTCTTGAACTGCTCGCGGCTCACGTCGTTCAACCGGCCGATCAGCGACTCGAGCTGCGACTTCGCACGATCGATGTCCGCCACCTGGGCAACCAACTGCTCGTTGCGCTGCTCAAGCTCCGCTTCTTCGTTGATGGCGTCCAGATTGACACTGCCCAGCTTGCGGATAGCCTCCCGCAGCTCTTCGATACGTCTCGAAGCCTCATCAGGATCGACGCGGGTCACTCCGCCCTCGGCCATCATCTGGCGATACGACTCATACTCGGCAGCGAGCTGCAGGTTGAGATCCTCGACTGTCCGCTCCTCCAGTGTCTCGCGACGCACCTCGAGTTCGCGCTTGCTCAACTCGAGACTTGTCCAATCCCTTTCCAGAATTGCGGCTTTCTGACGGGCCGTATTGACACGCTCTGCAAGTTCCTGCACGAGTGTGTGGGCGGCGACGCAAGCCTCCGCGAGACGCGCGGCCTCCGACGCGAGCTGCCGCGCGATGTCTTCTTCCTTCGTGATCGCCGCGGTCGCCTCAAGGATGGCCTCTTCGTGTCGTTTGGCCGCGGCGGCTCTTTCGTCCCTGGCGCGTTCCAGACGTTCAAGCTCTCGAGCGGCGTCCTCCTGAGCGAGGCGAAGCTTGCCGATCTCGCGCGTCAAAGCATGCAGCTTTTCGGCCTGCCTGCCCGCCTCCACGCGCAGCGCAGCGAGCTGTTCCCCGCTGGAATCCAGGCGCTGCTGCATCGATTCCAGACGAAGCTCGATGTCGGCAACCATGCCGGACTGCTCGTCATGGAGACGCTGCAGGCTCGCGGCCTTTTCCGTCAACAGACGCTGTTCATGGTCCAAGGCTTCCAGCCGCTCTCCGGCCTGCTGCGATTCGTCGTCCAGCCTCACTCGCTCGCGTTCAAGGCGGTCGATTTCGGCATGAATTCTCTCGCTCCCAACTTCAAGGGAGACCAAGGACCGTTCTTCCGTGGCCATGGCCACGCGCATCGCGGCCAGCTCGCTGTTGAGGTCGGCAGCGCGTTGATCGAGCGAGCGCACGGCGGCCCTGTCCGAGTCGAGCCGGGCGTCCAGCTCGGCGATGCGCGCTTCCAGTGCGTGCAGTTCGCTGCGCCGCTGAAGCAGACCTTCTCCTTCTCCCACACGACCGGGTGCCCCCTGACCCGCCGTCACTCTTCCGTCGCTCTCGATCACCACGCCGTCAGGCGTCACGAAGCGCGCTTCGCGATTCGCAAGCGGACCGCAGGCGGCGAACGATGCCACATCCAGGCTTGCCGCCAGATACGTTCTTCCGAGCAATCGTTCGACGGCGCCTCGCGCTCGCTCGTCGATGACGATCAGGTCCAGCATCCGGCGCACGCCGGGAATCTCCGGCTCGACCTCCTCGGCTTGCTCACTCCGAGCGGGAGCTGACGCGACAAAGGTCACGCGTCCGGGCAGCTCGCCGAACTGCTCAGCGAAGTTCAGGAAGCCCGGGGCATCCACAAGCAGAGTCTGCAGGCTCGGCCCCATCGCCGCTTCCACCACCGCGGCGTGTTCTTCGCTCACTTCGATAAGGTCGGCGAGCGGACCGACGATCCTGCCCATGAGCGAATCCGGATTCTCGACGCGGGCGCGGTCGCGAAGCGCCAACGTCGCCCGAACCGCCTCCGCCATCCCGACGCGAGCCTGGTCCATTTCCCGAAGCGTCGCGCGACGGCTGTCGAGCCTGGCGCGCTGCTGCTCCAGTTCGTTCAACCGCTCGGTGACTTCTCGCTGCTCGGTGGAGAGCGAAGCCGCGGAAGCGACTTTGGAAACGAGTTCGCCGTCGATTTCCGCGATGCGTGATCGGCACGTTGCGATCTGAGCCGTAATGCCGCGGAGTTCGGATCGAAGCTGCTCAATCTCCCTGTTGATCGCCTGCCGCCGGGCGAGCACGCGCTCCGCCTGCTCCTGCAACTGCGCGCGGCGCCGCCGATCCGCATCGGCCCGCGCGGTGAGCGCCGTTCGTTCTCGATCGATATTGGCGACTGCCGCGCGTCGTTCCGCAAGTTCCAGCCGCAGTTCTGCGTGTTCCTTCTGGACCTGCTCGCGCACAACCGAAATCTCGTTCAGTCGGGCCTCGGCGAGCTGAAGGCCTGCGACGGCCTCCGAGGAGTGGGCCTCGCGCTGCGCGATCTCCTCTTCGATCTGCTCCCGGCTCCGCTTGAGTTGCTCCACCCGCAGGACATCCGCTTCAAGTTGCGCGCGGGCCTCGGCCAGCAGGCCCTCGGACATGGCCCGCCGGTCCGCGGCGGATTGCCTGCGATGGCGCGCGTCCTGCAGCTCTCGCTCCGCCCGCTGCTGCCCCTGCATCAGTTCATGGCGGCTGATCTCGGCTTCCTGTTTCTCGCCTTCAAGCCGAGCCACCTCGGCCAGTGCGTTGCGCCTCTCCGCATCAAGAACCTGCAACTGCGAAGTCAGTCCATCGAGCCGTTGACGAAGGTCGTCGTATTGATCCAGCGCCAGCGCCGTGCGGAGGGCGCGGAACTCTCCGTCAAGCTCGACGAACTTTCTGGCCCGCGCCGCCTGGCCCTTGACAAGCCGCAGGCGGCGTTCGGTGGCATCGAGCTGCTCCCGCACACGAACGAGATTGGCCTCCGCTCGTTCGAGCTTTCGCTGCGCTTCCACTCGCCGGGCCTTGAAGCGGGCGATCCCCGCGGCCTCGTCGAAGAACACGCGTCGATCCTGCGGATTGCTCAGGAGCAGCGCATCCACCTTGCCCTGCTCGATGATCGAGTAGCAATCCGCGCCAACACCGGTATCCAGGAACAAGTCCCGGATGTCCTTGAGCCGAGCGCGCCGCCCGTTGATGATGTACTGGGACGTGCCGTCGCGGTAGAGCCGGCGTTCCACTTCCACCGTTTCCGAATCGATCGGAAGCAGCCTCCGCGCCCCCGGAGAGCCGGGCAGCCGGCGATGAATCAGTCCGGAGGCTTCGCTCTCCCCCTCGGGATCAAGGTCATCGGGCGCCAAGCCAGCCGTAGTGATCTGGGAAGGGTCCCGGTGCTGCTCCAGCAGCTTCAACTGCTCCACGGAGAGCACGGGATTGTCGAACGTCAGCGTGACGCTGGCCATGCCCGCGGGCTTTCGTCCGGCGCTTCCCGCAAAGATCACGTCCAGCATTTCGGACCCGCGAAGCGACTTGGCGCTGCGCTCCCCAAGCACCCACTTCACGGCGTCCACAAGGTTGGACTTGCCGCAACCGTTCGGCCCGACGACCCCGATCAGGGGGACATCAAAGACGAACTCCGTCTTGTCCGCGAACGACTTGAAGCCGTGAAGAGTGACTTTGGCGAGACGCATGATCGCCGCTGACCTCCGTGTCAGAATCCTCCGGTCCTCCGTGACCAGAGCGGATGGAAGGTCGGGCAGGGCTTCCGGCCGCGTCGCCTGGGCCGGCCTTGACTCCGCCGCATCCAACCCGAACATCCCGTTATCGGGTGATCGGCGTCCGCGACCACGAAAGTTGAAGTCACCCTAGCCGGTTCAGGCTGTTCCGGCAAGGCGCTCCCAATGCGTCACCCGTCATTCGGAGGCGGCTTGGAGGGCGGAGCCTCGGGGTTCGTAAGCGGAACAACGAACCGCTTTCGCCGACGCTCCCGCTCCTCGTCGCTCAACTTGGTATCGGATTCGCCCTCAGCCCCCGCCCGGTCCGATTCGGTAGCGGCTTCGGAGACGCCCGCCAGTGAGTCCAGCGGGCCGGATTCCGAGAGTTCCGGCCGCTCGACCACGGGCACCTGTGCGCCGCGCTGCAGCTCGAGGGCCAGCACGTCCACCTCGGGCAGGAACGATGCATCAACGCCGCCGTCGTCCACGATCTGGGCCAAGGCTCCCACGATCTCCGAGTAGGAAAAGCCCAGTCCGGGCGCGGGATTCTCCGGCGTCGGCTCATGTGCCATGTACTCGATGAGCTTGACCAGATCGGGTTCAAGCTCGGCGGTCGTAATCCGTCCGCTGCGATAGTCCCGGTAGAACACCCTGACCTGATCCGTCGGCGTCTGGGATGACACCATAAAGCGTCCGTCCCACGCCTCCACGAACACGGGTCGGTTTACCGAAGGCTTCTCGCCGAAGAGGACAATCCTGGGAGCCTTCTGCTGGGTCACGAAGATCATGGATTCGGAGGAGGGAACCGTTGCCAGCTCGAACTTCTCACCGAATCTCCGCACGGTCACCAGTGAACTCCGCCGAGCGGCCAGCGCTTCGTATGCCGCCACCCTGACATCCATCTGAGGCGAGTTGAGCAGGTCTGCGAGAATCCGCTCGGTCTTCGGATCAGGTCCGAGGTCCTGAAGAAGCCGAATCGCATCCACACGCTGGGCGGGCGTGCCGTTCATGGCCACTTCCTCGAGGTGCGGTCGAGTGGTCATGTCGCCGAGCCGGGCGCCGGCCCGAAGCGCCGCAAGCCTGGGTATGGGTTCCACGTAGTCGTACAGCTTCCGCAGGTAGGGCACGGCAAGCTCGCCGACCGCCTGAAGCGCCCAGCTCAGTTCGCCGGCAAGCTCCGGGTTCTCCGGAAGAGCCTCGACATATCTGCGCGCCCACTCGCGCACGGCGGTCTGATCGACCGGGCAGTACCGCAGCAACTGTACAAACTCCGCCGTGTTCTCACGGTAGGCGTCGGGCGTACGAATCTCGATCGTGTCTTCGCTGATGCCCCTGGCGGTCGGCAGCCTGGATGTACCCTGCGGAAAGCGTGTGTTGACGGCGTCCACAATCGCGCGAGCTCTGCTGTGCGAGGGTGTATCGAGCACGAGCGCCGGATTCAGCGCTCCCGTGAACGTGCCGCCGTTGAGCACGCGACCGATGGTGCGCACGACGCCGTCACCACTTTCGGACGCGGGGTCGATGAACGGATTGATGAAGATCGGTCCCCGCGCATGCGCCAGCACCGCCGTCACCGGACCGGTCGGATCCGGAGCACCCAGGCGAAGCTCGGTCGTATAGAGCGTTCCGCCCTCGAGGCTGGTTGTTGCCGTCCCCGGAGCGGCCCGGACGCGCACGTCGAACTTCGCCCCCTGCGGTGCCGCGGGAGGAATGATCGCTTCCACGACCACCACCGCCGTGTTCGGGTCGTCCAGCAGCTCCGAGGGCGACACATCCCGAAGACTTCCGATCTCCCTGCCCACGCCCAGGCGCGTCATCTCGCGCTCCATGTACGTCCGTATGGGCAGAGGCACGGACCGAGAGCCGGTCCCGTTCAAACCCACCACCAGGCCGTACCCGGAGACCACCACCGGATCCATGCCGATCAGGCTCGTCTGGGATCCGACGGTGTTGCGCAGCACCTCGGGCACATCACGTGCAGGCGCCATCACCTCCCTTGCCCGCGGCGGCTTCTTGCCGCCTCCCTGGCAGCCGATCGCACCAGCGCACAGCACCGCAGCCAAAACGCATGTCCGGCCGACCCATGCCCAACTCGTTGCTCGACGCTCGTTTCTGTTCATCTGCTTTCCAAATCCGTCGGGATGCGCCCGAGCGCCGCCCACCGTACACACCGCCGCGCCCGACGGCATCGTATGACCGCTTCATCTCCTCGAAGTTCCCTGCGAACGCCGCTCACCATCTTTGCCAGCCGCCGGTCGACTCGTCGAAGATGAGGCGGTACTGCGAAGTGACTGCCGCTCCCGGCTCCACGACCAGGTGGCGCACATGCCCATCCATAAATGCAGCCGTCGCCTTGTTCAGTCCCTTGTGATCTCCGTTTCGGGCATACCCCGTTTCCGATACGAAGTCCATGGTCTGGTCGTGAATCCACACAAAGTGAGATGGGCCATGGAAGTTGGCCCACTTGAACATTGCCTTGGTCCTCGCCCAGTGCTGGCGGCTTCCGCCCCACGTCCCATTCTGCTGCGACTGCTTGATGCTTGCGTACCACCACTTCACGTTGAGGTGATATGAGGTGCCGACGTCGTCATAGCTCGTGATCCGGGGATCGGGAAATGTGTTCCCGTTCCAGAACTGCCGCTGATAGGTTCCGGCATCGGACGGACACTCGAAAACCCGCAGCTCCACCTTGCGCTCCGCTTCGCCACCGTCACCCACGTCGTCGTCCATCAGCACCGTATCCGGGTACACGTACGGATTCAGGGGGCGTTTCTCAACCGGGACGTGATTCAGTCCACCGAAACTGGTCCGCCAGTGGTCGCTGTTGGTCTTGCCCCCGTACTGCCATGAGTTGAATGCCACGGAAGGTGTCGTCCGCAACGGTTGCACCGGCCAGAATCCGTCGTGGTCGGCAGTGAACGCGACCGCCGCGGCCGTGATCTGCCTCGGATTGCTCACGCAGGTCGCCAGTCTGGCGTAGTCGCGTGCTCGGGAAAGGGCCGGCAGAAGTGCCCCGACGAGCAGCGCGATGATTCCTACGACCACGAGCAGTTCGACGAGCGTGAAGCCGCCGTCGGAGCCGCGCCCGCACATGGCGCCCCCGCGACTCCCCACGCCTCCGCTCCGTGCTGAACCGCCGGTCCGCATTGGTGGCTATCCTCTGACCTAGATTATCCTCCCCGAGGGGCTTCGTGACCAGCTTCGTGCCTGACCAAGCGCGGGAACCTAATCTGGCCCACCCATCTGGTCGCGGCCTGCTTCCGCCACGGAACACCCCTTTCGAGCATCCATGTTTGTCGATTCGGCGATCATCGAGGTCAGAGCGGGTGACGGCGGAGACGGCTGCGTCTCCTTCCGGCGCGAGAAGTACGTTCCCAAGGGCGGGCCGGACGGCGGCGACGGCGGCGACGGCGGATCAGTGATCGCAGTGGGCGACCCGAATGTGTCCACCCTCATGGACTTTCGTCATCACCGCGTGTGGCAGGCAAAGCGAGCGGAAGACGGACGCGGCGCCGACCAATATGGCGCGGACTCGGAGGATGTCCTTATCCCCATGCCTCCCGGAACCCTGATCTACGACGCGGAAACCGGCGAGCTGATCGCCGACCTCCGCGAGGGGGACCGGGTGGTCGTCGCGAAGGGGGGCCGGGGCGGGTTCGGAAATGATCACTTCAAGTCCTCTACCAACCAGACCCCGCGCCAGTCCACGCCCGGCGAGCGAGGGCAGGTGCGGACGCTCCGGCTCGAGCTGAAACTCCTCGCCGACGTGGGCATCATCGGGATGCCCAATGCGGGCAAATCCACACTGCTTGCCGCCGTCACTCGGGCCATGCCCAAAATCGCCGACTACCCCTTCACGACGCTCAGTCCCCAACTGGGCATAGCGGAGCTTGACCCCGAGCGCCGATTGGTGCTCGCCGACATCCCAGGGCTGATCGAAGGTGCCGCGTCCGGCGCCGGACTCGGCCATGAGTTCCTCAAACACATCGAACGGACTCGGGTGCTCATTCACCTCCTGGACATCCAACCATCGGATGAATCCAGACCCGCAGACAACTATCTCGTGGTGCGCCGGGAACTGGAGCTGTACAGCCCGGCGCTCGCGGAGAAGCGAGAGATCATCGCGGTGAACAAGATCGATCTCATTCCGGATGAGTCGGAGCTGCAGGCGCGGATCGCGGACCTTCGCCGGGAGCTGAGGCTGGGCGGCAATGAGCCGCTCTTCCCGATCAGCGCCGCATCGCGCAAGTACGTGCGCCCGTTGCTCGAAGCGTGCTGGAAGGCGGTCAAGGCCTGAGTACCGCGATGCCGGATTCATACCGGCGCGAGCAGGGCCAGATATTCGACGTTGCCGCTTCGCAACCCACGGCTTGCGCCGCCGAGTATCGGCGAGCGAACACTCGCCAGCACCCGTGCGCCCCAGTTCGCAAGCTCCTCCAGTACCAGCTTGGTCTGAGCTTCCGCTTCCTCTGCCTTCAGAACGCCGTGGAAGTCTCGAGCGCGACCTTCCCGAGCGCTTCGCTCATAGTGCGGCTTGATGAGCGTCACGATGCGAGCACCGTCGTCGTCCTTCCGCAGCCACCGCAGCGCAGCGGGAACGCAGTGACGCTGAATGGTCCATCCCATATCGATCACGACCAGATGGACGCCACCCTCCGGCGGATCGGCATGGAGTGCATTGGTTCGCTCCATGACGGTCACGCGCGGATCGACGCGAAGGCGGTAGTCGAGCACCCCGTATCCCGTGTCCACTGCGAACACGTGCGCCGCTCCCGCCTGCAACAGACAGTCGGTAAAGCCACCCACGTTGCAGCCGAAGTCCGCGCATATCCGGCCTTGAACATCCAGAGCAAAGGCTTCCAAGGCGTAGCGCAGCTTGCTCCCGCCTCGACCGACATATTTCGGACTGCCCGCGTCCGCTCTTTTTTCTGGACCACTCGAAGCGTCCCGCCGCCCACCGTCCCCGTCCGTCACCGCGGTATCCTTCCGTCTTCCTCCACGCCCACGATGCAAACCCCGATTTCGTCCGCCAACCGAATCGTCGCGGGTTTGTCCACGATGATGACTTCCTCGGCCGCGACCGCAAGACACCTGCCTCCCGCCCGGTGCAGGTTCCGGATCGTCTCAGGCCCGACCGTGGGCACATCCGACCGGCGATCATGTCCGGCCCGTGCCCCCTTCAGGACCGTCCACCCGCTGTGCGCGCAGAGCATTCCGGCGCGTTCGATCATCCGATCGGTGCCTTCGACGGCTTCGACGGCCACGACGTCTCTATCCCTCACAGCGATGGATTGCCCGATATCCAGCTTCAGAAGATCCCGAAGCAGGGGCCAGCCGAACTCGATGTCCGCCTGCTGACCCGCGGTCGGACCGCGCTGGGTCATCACTCCGGCGCTGGCCATGTGCTCCGCAATGTACGTGGTGCTGTCGATGAGGCGTACTCCCGCTAGCGCCAGCTCGTCCGCGACGGCCGCGAGGATCAGGTGCGACCGCTTGTCGCGCCGCAGTCGCCGGTAGATCCGCACTGCCGTCAGGTCCGGGATGTTGCGGATGATAGCGGTCCAGTCGTGCAGGAAGGCCGCCTTGTCGATGCGTCCGATCATGACCGCGTAATGCGCTCCATTCCGACGCAGGTACCGCCCCCAGGACCCCGGCCGCAGAACTCCCACCTCCTGGAAGCGGGTCGAGAGGGAGCGCAGCTCAGGGGAGCACAACCCGCTCAGGCCGGCACACACGATGGAGTAGCCCGCCGCCCTCATGCCCTCGGCAACCAGCGCCGGCAATCGACCTCCGCCCGCGATCAGCCCGATCGGACCGGGCGGTGAGGGGAGCGAAGAAGCACCATCCTGAACACTCGTCATCCCTGAACAGCTCCGAACGGCTCCGCGGCGGGCCGTACCTCCGGCGAACGCGGGCGCGGAACCCATGCATCCAGCGCGCCGATCAGGTCCGGCACGGACTCGCAGACCTGGAAGGTTTCCATGGTCGAGGGCCTGGCGAATCGGCCCGCGATCATGTGGTCGAACATTGCGAGCAGCGGATCGAAGTACCGACCGCCTTTTCTGTCGCCTGGATCAGGCAGATTGAGGAGGTAGATCGGCTTGTCGTGTTCTCCGAGGATGCGCCCGACGAGGATTTCGAAGAACTCTTCCAACGTGCCGATGCCGCCGGGCAGAACGACCATCGCATCGGCCCGAGCTTCGATGAGCGCCTTGCGCTGGCGCATCGTTTCCACGACCGTCATCTCATTGCTGTCCGGGTCGAGCTGCTCGAGCTGCGCCAATCGCCTGGTGATGATCCCGATCGTGTATCCGCCCGCTTCCCGGCATGCACGGGCGGTGTGGCCCATCAGCCCCACGCGCCCCCCGCCGTAAATCAGCTCACGCCCGGATGTGGCGAGCCATTCGCCCAGCTCGCGCGCTGATCGGGCGAACGACTCATGCACCAAGTCGCTCGCGGAACAATACACCGCCACCGAACGTATGCCCTGATTCGTGATCGTCACCGCTTCACTCTACCCAAGGTGGTCCATTGTGCGTTTCGGGTGAGGTCCGATCAAGGCTCGCCGCAGAGCATCCCCCACTCCGTCAGCAGCATGTTCAGGTCCGGCGAACCGATTATTCCGTCGCCGCTGATGTCTGCGCCCGTGCCGGCCATGACCATCAGACCCCAGGACGAAAGCATGAGGTTGAGATCCCCGGAGCCGACCGAGCCATCCGCATCCAAGTCGGCCGCGCACGTATTCGCGCCGACAACCGGAGGAACCTCGATCAATGTCGTAGACTGATCGCCGCTCGGCTGTTTGAACCGTAGCGGCTCGCTGAACTGGGCATCCAGAAGAGTGCCCGAAGAGTACTGGGCAGACACCCGAAACATGAGCACGGATCCGTTGGACGCATTGGCATCCATGGTCAACACCACGAAGAAGCGCCGCGGAGGATTCCCTACCGCGATCAGAGACCCGGCCCCGCTCGGAATCGGGACCGTCTGAACGCCCCCCGCAAGCGCGAAGACGTTTACTGAAGCAACCGGCGTGTCCACTCCCGGGTTGTACGTCCCGTTTCCATCGTCAACGACAATCTCGATTTCATCGAGCAGATCGTTCGCCTGCAGGGTCGTCAATGGCGTTGACGATTGATCGGTGAACAGCAAATCAAGCGAAGCAAAATGCACGTCCGAGTCGCCCGACAGGCCGAAGTGCCCGACGTCCGTACGCAGCACGTCATCGGATGCGCCATCGCCGATCTGCGCCGGCGCGGTCGACGCGCTCGATATGCCCGCCTGTACGCCCTCATTCAGATAGACTCTGATCTTGTCGTCGCCGAATGAACAGGCCGCAAAGTCAAGAAACCCGTCACCGTTGAAATCGGCACATACGGCCGCGCTTGCGCCATCAGCAAAAGTATCGATTTCGAAGTCCTGCCAGTTCGGATCATCTCCGCCGTCGCTCTCGAATACGACAATCGCGTCATCGATGCGCGCCGTGGACACCACGTCCGGGTCCCCGTCATTGTCCAAGTCTCCGATCGCCGCCCCGGACGCGCCATCCTGGCCGAACCCGATCGTCTGGGGCGTGAACGCGATATTCGGAAGGGGTGCCCCGAGGTTTTCGTGCCAGTGAACCTCGGCGCCCAGCGACAGCGCGCTGACAATGTCCGTCGTGCCGTTTCGATCCAGATCACCGAGCGCTGTCCAAATCGGGCCGTCCAAGCCGGACTCGACCGTACGATCCGTCCAGCTCGTGCCGACGCCCGAGTCGTTGGAGTTCCAGATCACCACACCGCCCGTCTTGTCCGCTACGATCACATCGGGAGCGCCGCTGAAGTCGATGTCGCCGATGCTGATGTTGCGTGCAAGCCCGGTTGTGCACACCGACTGTGCGATGCCGAACTGAGGAGGATCTGACCCGGCGACGCTCAATCGCGCGGAAACGCCGATTGTGTTCCCATAGACCATGTCCGGCCGCCCGTCCCGCGAGACATCTCCGAACGCCAGGGCGCTCAATCCGGACACGGTGGCCAGCAGGTGCGGCGAGAACACCGGGGTTGCCGCGCCGCTGTTCAGATATGCCTGAATCCTGCCGTCCAGGAATGACGCGCTGACCAGATCCAGATCGCCGTCAAGCTCCAAGTCCGTCGCGACCAGCACACTCGGTCCATCCGCCCGGTTAGACCCGCTGCCGCTGTTGACGATCACGCGTTTGGTCCAGTTGCCTCCGTCCCCCGCGTTCTCCAGCCAGGCAACCGTGTCGTCGAAAAATGAGCAGACCGCCAAATCCTGATCTCCGTCGCAGTCAAAGTCGCCCGTGACCATCGCCGTCGGTCCGTCCATGTAGGCGATCGCCGCATCCGGAGAGCTGTACATCGCCGTCGAGTGAATCAGCAGGTTTTCGCTGTACGCAACAGAGTTGTCGACCTGCCCCGTCACAACGGCTTCAGAGTCCCCGTCTCCGTCCAGATCGGCCAGTGCGACATCCATCGGTTGGCTCGATTGATCCGTGACGAGGCGCTGGGTGAAGGTCGGATTCGCGGCGCCCGAGTTTTCGTACCAGTACACTTCATCCGCCGCTGGATGTGCGACCAGAAGATCGGTATCGCCGTCGAAGTCGATATCGCCCGCGGCCACTCCGAACGTCGACTCTCCGGGCTGCGAAGCGAGGATCGTGAGCGTGGTGAACACCGGAGGGTTCGCGCCGTTGCTGCGATGCCAGTTGATTTCTAGGTCGCTGTTGGAAGTCGAAATCAGGTCCGGAGCGCCATCGCGATTGAGATCGGCGGAAATCACCCTGAATGGATCCACGGCATTCGTGTCAATGTTCGACGACACGAATGTCGGCGGGGCACCGCCCGCATTCCGGTGCCATGCGATGGTGTTGTCCCCGACCGAAGCCGTGAAGATGTCCGGCAGTCCGTCGCAGTTCAGATCGGCGACTCCGGCGAACACCGGCCCGTCCTCGTTCGTGGAGACTGTCCTTGTTGTGAAGGACGGCAGGGATGCGCCGTCGTTCTCGAACCAGAACGTCGTGTCGGCGTCCTGCGCGGCGACCACGACATCCGGATCGCCATCCTGGTCGAGGTCGCCCACGGCAACCGATCGAGGTCCGTCGACTCCGGACGCCACGACGCGCTGCGTAAACGTCGGAGGCGCGCCGCCGTCGTTCTCGTACCACCGGACCTCGTCCGCAACTGATCCGGCGGCAATCACGTCCAGGAAACCGTCGCGATTCAGATCTGCAACCGCCACGTGCACGGCGAAGCTCAGCGATGCGTCGATGACGCGCCGCGTGAAGTTCAGGGGTTCGCCTCCAAGATTCTCGAACCACACAACGCGGTTGACCGAACCGTGAGCCGCGACGATCACGTCGATGTCGCCGTCCGAGTCCAGATCAGCATGCACCACGCCTTCCGGAGAGTTGTCCGTCGTGGAGATTTCCGTCTGACCGTCCCACGGGAAGTCGCCCGTGCCCGGTGGCGGCGGAATGGAAGTTCCCTGAAATTCGTATGCCCCCATGTCCACGATCGGCGCCGTGCCGTTTCCGGTGTCGGGCACGCCGGTGTCATCATGGAACCTCGGATCACCCGCCAGGTCGATCGGAAGCGGCTCGGCCGTATTGGAATCGCCATCGAGATCGAACGTATCGAGCGGGACGACCGTGTTATCTCCGGCATCGATGGCCGGCGAGTTCTGCTGAAGAGTCAGGTCGTCGTCTTCCGTGCCGACGGTGTTGTCCGCCCCGTCCGCATCGCTGAAGAGCGGGTCGGCGTCGATGTTGCCCGTGCCCGCAAATCCGCCCTCGACATCGCTGAAGGTGACGACGAACGTACCTCCCGAAACGCTGAACTGCGGCGTCGAGTTCCCCCACGCAATGCCGTTGCGGATGGCGACGTTTCCGCCGGACGCGCGCACAGCGCCACCCAGGGAGCCGCCCGTGGCCGTATTGCCTGAGAAGGAGCAGTCCAGCAGAGTGCCGTTGCCCGCATCGAACATGATGCCCCCGCCTTCGCCCGCCGCCGAGTTCCCGGAGAATTCGGCCCCCGCCACGTCGGCGGTGGAACTGGCGAACACGAATATGCCGCCACCATGACTGGCCGACGAGTTGCCCAGGAACCGGCAGTTGACGAAGTCCACCGTCGTCGAAGAGATACTGGCGCCACCGCCGGATCCGTTCGAGTCATTCTGAAGAAAAACACATCGGACGACATCCGACAACGCTGCGTCGAAGAATGCGCCGGCACCGCTGCTTGAAGCGAAGTTTCCTTCGATACGGCAGTCGGAAATCTGTGCGGCAGCCGAAGCATATACGCCGCCGCCTGCGACGGCCTGACAATCGGTAATGATGCATTGACGCAGCGCGGCCCCGCTGCCGGTGATCTGCACTCCGCCTCCCTCGGTGGGGCCTGAGTCCGCGTTGCCGCCGCTCACGGTAAAGCCGTCCAGGATCGTACTGCCCGGAAGCTGAACGACATTGAGCGAGTTGTCCGACCGATTCACGAAGCTCGGCCCGTCGTCCCCGTTGAGGTCGCCAGACAGCACACCCACATTCACTGCTGGATTCCGCTGAGACAGCAGCGTTTCCCCGCCCGCGAAGCCGCCGTATACCGCCGTACCAAACGGAACCACGAATGACTCGCTCCGATTGCCCGACCCCGACGGCGACGATTCGCTCTGATCCGGGTTGTACGTTCCGTTCGCGACCCAGATTTCCGTCACCGAGCCGTAGTTGTTCGCGGCGGAGAGTGCGTCCTTCAGGAAGCGGAATGCAAAACTCCATGTCACGCCATCTCCCGCGGCGGCTGCGGACGCATCCACAAAGAGCCGCGTCGGCAGGTAGATCACCTTGTAGACATATGCGCGCCCGGAGTTCGTGTTCGCTGCGGTCTCATTGAGAGCGCCGATGATGACGTCGCCTCGTCCATCCGCGTTGATGTCCGACAGCCCCGCGACAGCGGCGCCGAACCCGCCGGATGCCTGGTCGTTCGGGGATGTGAGCGATGCAACCGCTGCACCGTCCGCGCCCGAGAAGATGTATGCACGGCCCGAATCCGCGTTGCCTGCATCTTCCAGGTCCGCACCGACGATCGCCTCACCAAGGCCGTCGCCGTTCGTGTCCGGCATGCCGCCGACGGAGACTCCGAAGTTCCCGGTCGCCTGCGCATTCGGCGACGCGAGCGTCCGCAGATGGGCACCATTCGCACCCGAAAAGATGTACGCCCGCCCGGAATCCGTGGCTCCTCCGTCCTCGACAGGCGCTCCCACCACCACGTCGGGTGCCGCGTCGCCGTTCACATCGGGAATGCCCGAAACCGAGGTTCCGAAGTTACCCCCGCTCTCCTCGTTCGGCGAAGCCAGCGTCTGGAGCAGCCCGGCGCTGGCGCCGGAGAAGATGTACGCCCTGCCCGCATTGCTGGGACTTGTCCCGGGATCCTCGTTGAATGCTCCGACGATGATCTCGCCGCGATTGTCCCCGGTGATATCAGGGCTTCCCGCGACCGCGCGCCCAAAGCGCCCGTTGCCCTCCGCGTTTGGTGAAACAATCGTGTGGATCAGCCCGCCGGTCAGACCAGAGAAGACGTACACCCTGCCCGACCCCGAAGGTCCGCCGGCCTCGTCGGACCCCACGATCACATCTCCGAACAAGTCACCGTTGACGTCCGGCACGCCGGCCACCGCGCGTCCGAAGTTGCCATTGGCGACCTCGTTCGGAGACGCCAGCGTACGAAGCAATGACCCATCGGCACCGGAAAACACATACGCCCTGCCCGAGTTCGACGGCGATGCGCCCGGGTTCTCCTGAAACGCACCGACCACGACATCCCCGCGCCCATCGCCGTTCACGTCCGGCACACCGGAAACGGACCGTCCGAATCGACCGGAAGTATCCGGGTTCGGTGACGCGATCGTGAGAAGCAGCGAGCCGGTAGCGCCGTCAAACACGTACACACGCCCGCTTGCGGAAGCGCCGGCCGTCTCGTCCGTACCCACGACGATGTCCGATGCGCCGTCGTTGTTCACGTCGAACAACCCCGACACCGCCGTGCCGAACTTGCCCGAGGCGGCATCATTCGGGGATGTCATCGTTCGCACGATCGGGGAGCCTTGGAGCGGCGTTCCGGCCGCAAGCAGAACAACCAGCCCTGCCCACAGACGCCGATTGCCACGCCTGGAAATTGCCGAAGCCGATGCGCATGCCATGCGGGGGTCCCCTGAGCCTGACCCGGTACAGCCGCCGATGGCTTCCAGCTCACCGGCGGACCCGAGGCCGTCATACGCGATCCCACTGGGCGTGCGGCAACGGCTCCGGCTCCAACGTCCAGAATACACCCGACTTGGGGCAGGTGCGCCCTGCGCGGCGCATTCATCCGATCAGGGAACGAACATTTGCCGCGGCTGACCCGACTTTCCCATGACTGAACCCGTCGGCCCGATCTGGACAGTGCTTTGACCGCGAACCGAGACCGGTTCCGATCCGTCCAACGGCTCGAACGTACAGGTCAGACTGCCGGATCGAACCGAAACGCGATCCGAGGCAACATCGTTGATATTGAGCGACAGGCAGTAGCCGGGGCCGGGAGGAGTACGGACCCGCGCCCGATCGACTTCCTCCGGAGGGATGTGCCATTCCGCCAAGGTTGCTCCATCGGGATCCGTCAGGCGGAACCGGAAAGAGCCGGCCGCATGGATCGGCAGCGCATGTCGGACCGGGTCAGGAAACAGGTACACCGTCACCATGATCGTGTCGGCATACCGATTGTTGTCGGAATCCGTCGGGTACGGGGCCACGCTCAGCAAGATCGTGTCCACCTTCAGCCCCTCCGGTTGCGCAACCCGTCGCGGCTGGGGGCGCGGCGGAGGCTGCGGCCCATCGGCAACGCAGCCGCTGGCCAACAAGAACGGCCCGGCGGCGATCGCCGCCGTCAAAAGGGCGCGCCTGAATCGACTGAAATGTTCGATCCATCGATGCAACGCGGCTCATCCTCCTTCGCCGGGAGTCGGCTCGGCGGGCTGAACTGGGGGTTCCGTCCCGGCACCTTCAGCATCACTCGGAAGGTCGATGGGTGCCGGCTCCGGGGATCGGTCGATCTCTTCGCCGGTCCGGATGGTCGTCTTCCACCGCTGCTCACCCTCTCCCCGCTGATCCGAACCTGCGCTCGCACCATTGTTGATGCGGTTGCTGCGGAGCACTTCCTTGATGTCTTCGGGAATCGAAAGCCTGTCGATCTCCTCCGCGGAGACCTCGCGCAGGTCGCGATCGGTCATGATGACGCGCGGCGTGAGGATGATCATCAACTCCGTCTTGCGCCCGCTGACCTTTTCGGAACGAAACACCGAGCCGATCAACGGAATATCTCCGAGCAGGGGCACCTTGCTCTTGCGCGATTCATTTTCGGTCTGAATGAGACCTCCGATGACGATGGTCTGCCCGTCGTTGACGGTGACGGTCGTATCCGCTCGTCGCTTGGTGATGATCGGCGCTTCGAAATCCTCGCTGATCTGCGTGGTCCGATCGGTGAGCGCAGAAATTTCCGGCGCGATGTCCAGGCGGACAAATCCGTCCGGCGCGATCGAAGGGGTCACCTTCAGAATGACGCCGATCTCCCGCGTGTCCACGGTGCTGATCGTGTTGCCCGCGTCCGTCCGCTGCACATCCGTCACAAGCTGGATGTCCTCGCCGACCTGAATCTCGGCATCTTCATTGTCGTTCACGAGAATCTGCGGCCGGCTCAGCACCTCCAGCCGGCCCTGGACCTCCAGCGCCCTGATCAAGAGATCAAAGTCGAGCGTGGAGACCGAAAGATTCGGCACGCCGATGGCCGTGAGCACTCCCGTACCCGCCGCTCGCGTCAGCAGATTCAGCTCGCGGCTGCCCTCGCTGATCAGCTCGAAATCCACGCCCCACGTCTCTTCGTGATCCAGAGTGACCTCCGCCAGCAGAACTTGGATGAGCACCTGTGCGGGCGCACGATCCAGTTCCTCGACCAGCGCCAGCACCTTGTCCATGTACCGAGGCGAAGCGGAGAGAATCAGCCTGCTGCTCCCCGGCACTCCGACAACGCTGATCTCCTGCTCAAGCCGTCGCAGGGCCGAACCGGCTCGATCCGGACCAAGCGCACGCTCGATGCGGTCCTGTTCCTGATCGATGAACGTCTGCAGCGCCTGCGCGACTTCCTCCACCCGTGCGCTCTTCAGCTCGTACGTGATCTGCTCGCGCTCTGTGCCCTTCTGCGCATCCAGCTCGGTCACGACGCGCTGCACAAGCTCAAGATACTTGGGGGTACCGGAGACCAGCAGCGAGTTCGTCCGCGCATCCACCGTGATCGCCAGTTGCTGACGCTCGTCGGGAACCACGGTCAGGGTCATGTCACCCATCGCAAGGTTCGACCCCGGTGCCGTCTCGTCCGCATCGGCCGGCGTCTGAGAGGCGTCGGGTGCTCCCGTGCCCGTAGGCACCAGTACGTACAGGTTTCCCTGCTGACGCAGGTTGAACAGGTCGCGCAGGAGTTCCGCCATGTTGGTCGCGTCCGCGTTCTCCAATGCAAAGACCGCGATCTCGCGTGATCCGGACGCCGACGACTCCAGGTCCTCGATCAGCGACTCGATCAGCACCATCATCGACGCCGGGGCCGACACGATCACCGCGTTCGTTCGCATGTCGGGAGTCAGCGTCACCTGCTCCCGGATCGCGCTGGAAACTTCCGCTTCGGTCGGTTCGCGCCCCGCCTCCTGCGCCACGCCGCTGCCCGCCTGCTCACGGACGAACCGAAGAAGCGTCGCCTGGCGCGCCGCCGTCCGTGCACCGGCTACGGATCGCCCGGAAAGAACGTTCTCGAGCAAGTTGACCATTTCGAGCGCATTGGCGGACTTCAAGGAAACGATCCGAATCTCCCGTACCGCCTCCAGCGCGGCCCCGTCCAGCCGTTCGATCAGCTCTCGAATCCGCTCGATATCCACGGGCAGCCCGTTGACCACCACCGCGTTCAGCCGCTCCTCTGCGCGCAGACGCAACGTCCCTTGGCCGCGTGTGCGATTGACCTCGTTTGCATACAGCTCATTCAGCAGGTCGATCATGTCCGGCGCGCGTGCCGAGCGGAGCGCGAAGATTTCGAGCTTCTCGGCCGCGGTCGGATCCGTCTTCGCCAAGATGTCCACCAGCTCGCGAATCAGCTTCAGGTTCTCATCGCTCGCAGCAACGATCAGCGTGTTGGTGGCTTCATCGGCCTGAATTGAAACGACATCCCTTGCCGTGGCTGCTCCCTGCGGCACGCCCCGCATCCGGTCCCGCATGAGCTGCTCGACCTTCGGCGCCAGAAGCCGAGCGCTGTTGTTGCCGACGGAGAGAATGTGCAACCCCACCGTCGGGTTCACGTTCTCCGAATCCAGCGTCTTGAGCAGCGTGTCGATCACCGCAAACGACCGCGCGGAGGTCGCAATCACGAGCGAGTTCGTGCGGACATCAGACTGGATCACCAGATCGTCTTCCGGACGCAAGGACTCATTGGCCACCTGCTGCCGGAAGAGACTCTGCAGCACGTCCGCCACGCGGTCCGCGGCCGCATGCTGAAGCGGGTAAACGCGGACCATGTCGAACCGCGACGCACCCTCCACGTCCAGCATCTTCACGAGTTCGCACACGATCTCCACGTTTGCCGTTGCACCGATCACGATCAGCGCGTTGAGCGCCGGCTCGGGCAGAATGACCAGCTTCGTCATCGGCGCAAAGATTTCCGATTCGATCTTCGCCGCGTCCGCCGCGGCTCCGGGCGCTGCCGCGTTGGGGACTCCGTCACGCAGCATGCGCAAGCGCCCTATTTGCCGCCGGATCGCGGCATCCTCCGGTGCTTCGCCGAGGCCGTCCACAAGAACGCGATCCAGCGTCTCTGCGAGCTTGGTGGCGTCCGCGAAGCGGAGCGTCACGACCCGCGGCTCGATCCAGTTCGAGACCTCTTCCGAGTCAAGCTCACGAATGAGAACCTCGACCAGCCCGACCGCCTCTTCCCTTCCGCCGACGATCAGCGCATTGGTCCGGTCATCGACCGCCACGGCGATGCTGCTCGCCAGTGCCTTGCCAGTCTCCGTGGTCGGGAGGCCGCGAACTTCCGACCCAGGCGCGCGACGAAGCGCGTCGCCCTGCGAATAGAGCTGGCGTACAACCGCGGCGAGTCTCGTCGCAGAAGCGTTGTTCAAGTGGAAAATGCGCAGGATTACCGCGTCCGCCGCCGGCAAACGGTCGAGCATGCCGATCAGCGTGCGCAGTGCCGCCACGTTCGCCGCACTCGAGACGACGAGCACCGAGTTCGACGCCGGCTCCGCCTCCACGCGAATCGGGACCGACAGGTCCAGACTGACATCCCGATCATCCATGCCTTCCCCGCGCAGATTCAGGCGCCGCACCTGCTCTGCAATGGAGGCCGCCAGTTTCGACTTCGAGTCGTTGTCCGTGGTGCTCAGCGCACGTTCGAGAATCTGGACCACCGCCGGGGCTTGCGCGGTCTTCAGCCCGACCAAAGCCATTTCCTGCTCCGCAAGCACAGGTGCTGCATCGATGGCGGCAACGAGTTCGCGGATTGTCTCGCCGTCGCCCGGCGCAGCGGTGATCGCCACGGCTCGGCGCGAGGTCAGCGCGACGACCGTGATCGGTTCGCTCAGCACACCGGGCCGGTCGCCGGTCGGCTCGCGCGTCAATCCCATCTGCTCAAGAGTTCGGCGAACGTCCTCGGGACTCGAGTTCTCCAGGTCGAACACGAACAGCCCCTGGTTCGGAAGTCCGAGCGGGGCGGCCGCGCCCTGCTGGTCTTCCGGAGCCGGCCCATCCAGTTCACGCACGACTTTTTCAATCTCTTCGAAAAGCGGCTTGCTCGACGCGATGACGAGGGCGTTGCCGCGTCGATCGGCTTCCACGGCGAGCGGCTCTCGCCTCTGTTGCGCTGAAGCCTGAAATGTACGAAGGACCGTCTGTGCCAGACGCGACGCAGGCTGCGAGTGCAACCGAATCACGCGCACCGTGACCTGCGCCGACTCCCCCGTCTGCTGCAGCACATCCGCCAGCGCCTTGATCTGTGCGAACTGCTGCTCATCCGCGCGGACAATCAGCGCGTTGCTTGCGTCATCCCCAACGACCGAAACAGACCGCAGGCCCCGCCCGCCACCGCCCGACCGGCCCGGCTCACTCAGCTCGTACATCTGCTGCACGGACCGGGCGACCTCGGACGCCTTCCCGATCCGCAGCGGAATCACCTGAGGAGCGGGCAGATTCGCAAAGCCGGGCACATCGATCTGCGCAACGATCGCACGAATCCTCTCCAGCTCCTTGCGCGATGCCGATACGACCAGGCTGTTCGTGAGCGGCTCCGCGGACACCGAGATCACTTCATCGGAATCCACCAGCAATGCGGGCACCTGCACATCGTCCTCGGGCCTGCCTCGCTGCCTCGCCTGCTCTCTCGCCCGCTCACGCTCGCGCTCCAGTTCCGCCTTCAGAGGCGCCGTAAATGCTTCGGAGAGCGTCGCGGCCACTGACGTTGCATCCGCGTGCAGAAGCGGAATCACCACCAGTTGACGCGACGCGTCGTACTCCTCCGAATCGAGCTTGTCCACCAGCTCCCGTATTCCCCTCCACTCCGTTTCGTCCGCCGAGATCACAAGAGAGTTCGAAGCGGGATCGGCAACAATGGAAACATTGCGGGAACCCGGTGTTTCCGCTTCCGGCGCGAAACGACCGTAGAACATCGAAAGTGCTTCCTGCACCTGAACCGCATCCGCGAACTCGAGCGGGACAAACTCCGTCTTCCGCGCGACGCGCGAGGGCACATCGACTTCCTTCAGTATCTTCTCGATCTCCGCGAGCTGATCCGACGTGGCCGAAACGATCAGCGTGTTGTCGCGGCGCGAGTGGCTTACGGCAGGCTCCGGCTCGCCCTGGGCGCGCCTACGCCCGGCCAGGAGCGACCGCATCGTGGAGGCCACGTCCGACGCCATGGCGTGCTTCAGCGCGATCACTCGATACTCCGTCTCGCTCACCGCCGGCTGCTCATCCAACTGCGCGATCAGCTTGGCCACCAGCGTCATGGACTTGTCGTCGGCGGCGACGATGAGGGAGTTCGAGCGGCGATCCGCGGTAATCTTCGCCTTGACCTCGACAGGCTCGCCCGACTCATCCAGAAACTTGCGGACGTCCCCCTGCATGGCGCGGGCGCGCCCCTGTGCGGTGTCGGTCAGGTCGAGCGCTTCGCGCAGCGTGCGAGCAGCCTCTTCCGCGCGGGCCGCCTGAAGGGCGAATGTGCGCAGCGTGACCGCGTCCCCCGCTGCCGGGGCATCCATCTGCTCGATCAGCGCCTGCACGCGCGTCACCGCATCCTTCGGCGCAGAGACGATCAACGAGTTCGTGCGGATATCCGCTGAAACCACGACGCGCCTCTCCGCGCTGCCCGAACCCGCGCGTGGAAACAGCCGCTCGATCGCCTGCGCGATGTCCGAGGCTTCGCCGTGCTTCAGCGCGTAAACCTCGATCTCGCGTCCATCGCTCAGTTCCTGCACGTCCAGCCGCGCGACGATATCGCGGGCCAGCGCCATGTCGTCGGCCGCGGCCGTCAGGATCAGCGTGTTGCCCTCCGGCGACCCGATCACCGACACGGCCGGCCGCTCCAGACCCGTGAGTCGGGCGCGGTCCGTGAAGAAACGGCTCAAGCTTTCTGCCACGCGCGCCGCATCCGCGAACGCCAGCGGCACGATCTCGACCGTTCGATCCCCGCCCTCCATCGCCGAATCGAGCTGCGCGACCAATGCCCCGACGCGCTCCATCTCCGCCAGCGGCCCGATGGCGATCAGCGATCGCGTTCCCCCATCCGTCTCGAACCGCATCGCTTGCGGGTCCGCAGGCTCCCACCAGCGACGAGATTGGTTCGGATCCGAAAACGCCTGCTCCGCGGCACGCCGCACCACTCCCAGGTCCGCCCGCTGCACCTTGAAAACTTTGACCACGACCGACGCCTGATCCGGCCTCGGCACGTCCAGCGCCTTGACGATTGATTCGATCGTGTTGAACGACTCTCCCTCGCCCATCACGATGATCGAGTTCGTCCGCGTGTCCGATTCCAGCGTGATCTTGTCGCCGGCGACCTCATTGCCGCGGTTCCACGGAGAGTTCATCCACTGAAGCTCGAAGGCGAGCGATTGCACGGTCTCGGCGATGTCGCTCACGCGCACGTGCTGGAGCGGAATGACTCGGAACTGCAGGTCGCGCGCCGCGGCCGGGGCATCAAAGGTTGCCACGAGGCTCTTCACCTCGTCCAAGTCCTCCTCACGCGCTGAAACGATCAGCGTCGAGCTTCGCCGGTCGCCGACGACGGCAACTCTCCGCAGCGCCTGCTGTCCGGGCCTGCCCGAGGCTCGCGCCCGGTCATCGAAGAATCGGGTCAGCGCAGCCGCAACCGTCTGGGCATCCGCGCGTTCGAGCTTGATCGAGTGAACCGGCAGTTCCCTTGCCTCCGGCCTGGAGAGCGCTGCAACGAGTGGTCTGATCACTTCAAAGTCCGTGTCGTTCGCCGCGACAATGAGCGCTTCACCGGCAGGGTCGGAAACCACGACGACGCGCCCCGTCATGCCGCCCGGATTCTGCTCGCTGAGCTGTCCGATTGCGCCGACGGCCGTCTGAATCGTCGAAGCAAGGGAACGCCCATCCACACCCGCCGGAAGATTGATCACCCGCACCTGCGACGGTTCCGCAGGAAGCGACGACTCAAGCAGTCTCGACAACTCCGCTATCTGCTCGGTCGCGCGTGACGAGCCGAGGATGATCAGCGAGTTCGTTTCCGGATCAACCGCGATCGTGACCTCGGTCTCAGAAGCTCCCTGCGCCTCAGGAGCCTTCCCTGCGTCAGCCTGTGCTTCGATCTGCGCCGCCGCGACAACGGTCTGCACGAAACCGATCACGTAGCGCACGCGCCCAGGCAGCAAGACTCCGCGCCGCGACTGATCGTTGGAGGACTTGCCGGCGGGCGCCGCGCCTTCGCGCTCGGACTCCGGCAGCAGATCTGCCGCGTCGATCACCCGCACACGCACGCCCCCACGGGATTCCAGCACTCTGCGGAGCATGTCGGCCATCGCGGCGGCATCCATCCGGGAACGATCCACGGCAACGGTCCGCAACTGACGGCTTGCCACCAGCGTTGCGCCGTCGATTCCTCTCACCAGCGACTCCACCTGCTCGAGCTGGGCCGCCGACGCCCGCACAATCAAGGAGTTGCTCGCCGCGTCCACTTTGATCAGCGGCGGCGCTTCGCCCGTATCCGCCGCGTCCTTGAAGACCGCCTCGATGCTTGCCGCCGCGGCTTGCGCATCGGCGTTCTCCAGGGTCAGAATGCGGACCGAACGCTCCGCCCCCGGGGCTGCTCCGCGCGCCACATCCAGTTGTTCGACGATCTCCTGCGCGACCGTGATGGCATCCTGCGGACCTGTAAGCACCACCGCGTTCAACCGCGCATCCGCCGCCACGCGCAACACGACCTCCGGCTTGAAGCCTTGCCGGTTGAGCCGCACATTGAGACGCGCCCAGTCCGGCAGCTGATCGGTCTGGAAGAGCTTCTCGACCAGCGGAGCGACTGCTTCCGCTCTCGCATGCTTCAGCACCACCGTCGCCGTCGCGACCGAGTCCTTCACGGGAGGCACATCGATCTGAGCGGCCAGCCCGCAGACAAACTCCACGTCGCGCTCGTCTCCGGAAACGACCAGCGCCGAAGTGCTGCTCGCGGCGGCTACCGATACATCCGCCCCGGTTCCCCCGCTGGGCATGTCCGTTTTTGACAGCGATTCGCGCAGAGCAGTCGCCGCGGCAGCGGGTTCGGCATGCGCCAGCGGCACGATCTTCACAATGTCGCGTCGCGCGCCCGCCGATTCACCGGGCTTCGCGGCATCCAGTCGCGCGATCAACTCGCGCGCTTCCTGCGCCAACGTGATCGGCACACTGACGATCAGGGTGTTGCTGGGTCGATCCGCGCTGACCTGAATCAATGCCGCGGCTTCTCCCGGCGGCCTTCCCTCGCGCTCCATCTCCTGGCGCAGCCGTGCCGTGAGCACGTCCCGCGCCAAGGGCTGCACGCGCTCCGCCCGAGCGTTCGCCAGCGCGAAGAAGAGCAGCTCGGATTCCGGCGTCGCCGGTCTGGACTCGAACTCCTTCAGCACCTGCTCCACGCGTTCGAACGTCGTAGAGTCGCCCGCGACGATCAATGTCTTGGTCCTGGGTTCTGCTTCGATCGAAACGGCTACAGCGGGCTTGCCCGGCTCTGCTGCGCCGCTCAGCGCACCGCGCGATGCCAAGCCCCGCAGGCTCGACACGACGGCATCGAAGTCCGCTCGCGTCACCCGGTAGGTTCGAAGCTGCGCTTGCGGCGGCAGTTCCACACGGTCAAGCTTCTCCACCAGCGCGCGAAATGCTTCCATGCGGCTGATTGGCGCGTCCACGATCAACGAGTTGCTCGCGGGATCGGCGCTGACATTGACTTCCTTCGGTTCCTTCAGCCAAGGTTGCGGCCTTCCCAGCCGGTCCACGGGCATCGGCGGCTCGGGGAACAATCGCTCCATGGCCGTCGCCACTTCCGCGGCCTTGGCCATTCGCAGCGGGAAGATCTCCGTGACGCGCTGGCCCTGCTCTGCGCTGGCGCGGTTGACGTCTTCGACGAACTGCGTGATCTCCGTCAGCAGATCGGCGTGCGCCGACACGATGAGCGTGTTCGTCGCCGCATCGGCGCGCACCGCAACCGGCTTCTCCTGCCGCTCTCCGGGCGGACGCCGGTCGTACTGCTCCGACAGCATCTGCGCGATCGCCGCCGCATCCGCGGTACGGACCTGGAGCAGCTTCAACGGAGGCAGCTTCGTCGGCTCGGGTACATCCAAACGACGAATGAACTCTGTGATTACTGCATGCTGGGCCGGCTCCGCCACGACCAAGATCGAGTTCGTACGCTCGATCAGGCTCAGCGAAGGCTCGGGCAGCCGACGCCCCGCATCACGCAACGGCGCCGCATCGAGAAGCTCGCGCACCGCCGTCAGCACGTCCGCCGCCTTCGCCACCTTGACATCGACGATCTGCGCAGAAGGTGCGGGGACAGCCACGCGCGCAGCATCATCGATCAGGCGTGCGAATCGATCCAGTGCGGTGCGCGAACCGATCAATGTCGCCGTGCCGCTCTCCTCGTCGATTTCCAGTTGAACGGCGTCGCCATCCCCACCCCGCGTGCGCTCGTGAAGCTCCGCCGCTTTGGCGAGCAGCTCACTGTTCACACGCTCCGTCAGCTTCAGCAGCCGTGCCTCACGAGCCTCGGCTCCGGGAACGTCGATGGCCGACAGCATCCGGCGCACTGCTGCAAGGTCTGCTTCCGGTCCCGTCACCACGATGCCCTTGCCGTCCGGCGCCGGAGCCAGGCGCAGCAATCGCTGCTGCCTTGCATTCATCACCGACTTCAGCGTGCTCAGTGCTCGATCGGCGTCCAAGTGAGCCAACGGCAGCAACACCGCGCCGGGAGCCGTCGCGCCGGCGCCGCCCGGAGACCTTCCCTCGATTTCATCCACGAAGGCTCTTGCCTGCGCCACCTGGGCTGAGGTTCCCACCATCACGATCTTGGAAACTTCGGGAAGCGCCAGCAGGACCGGCTGCTCCTCCGGCGGCAGCTTCGCGAACAGCGCCTTGACACGCTCCGCGGCCGCGCCAGGCTCAGCGACCGAAACTTCGAACGTCGCCATCTCCCGACCCGAGCCGGCGCCCCCCCCCATCGCGGTACCCACCGCTTCCGGAACGTCGAGAAGCTCAATCAGGCGTTCGATGGTGCGCAGACGTCCTTCCGGTCCCACTGCGATGATGGAGTTCGTTCTCTGATCCGCTTCGATCCGCAGGCCGACGATCTCATCCTCTGAGATCGTGCGCCGGTTTCCCTGCTGATCGATCACGACCGTGGTCTTCTTCTCCGCGACGAGCACCTTCAGGCTCGACAGCGCATCCGCCGCCTTCACATGCCGCAGCGGAAACAGCTTGACCGATTCCTCGAACATCGGCCGCTCATCGAGACTCGAGATGATCGAGGCCAGTCTGCGGCATTGCCCTGCCGTCTCGGTAATGATCACGGCATTCTGCTGAGGCAGCGCGATCATGGCTCCATAGGGCGCGACCAAGGGAGCCATCTTCTCCGCAACCTGCGCTGCGGGCGCGTTCTTGAGCACGATCACCGTGCTGATCACCTGCTCATCCGTCACGGATTCCGGAATCTCGCCGTCCGCGTACGTCGGGACCGACTCCGCCTTCATGTTGTCGAGCTTCTGAAGGTAGAGGAACTCCGCATCGCGACGCAGCATGACCCCGCGCGTCTGCAGGATCGTGTTCAGTACCCGCATGCCGTCCTCGAGGCCGTATTGCCGGGTGGAGATGAAGGTCACCGTCCCGGTCGGCACTTCCGCCTCGCGGATCACCGGCAGCCCTGTCTGGCGCGCGAAGTAGTCCACGACCTGATCGAGCGGCGCATCCTTGAACGAGAAGCTGATCGAAACTGCGGGGGCAGCTGCCGGCTCTTCCGCTGGCGCGGGCTGATCCTGAGTCGCGCGCGCCATGGCGGTCATCGTCAGCAGTGCAAGGATGGCCAAGCTCGGGAGGCGCAGACTCAGCGCAGTCGGTCCGGATCGTCGCATCCGCATCAGCGAGTCCTCCTTGACGGACGGTCAAACCTGGCTGTCCCGGCCCGACGAGCGCTTTCGGGGCTGCCGGCGCGGGTCGGGCGAAAGACCGATCCGCACGAGTCTACTGCGGGGCGGGCTGCCTGTCCCTCCGGTCCAGATGATCACCCGTTGCGAGGACGTATCGGCCGCCGTCCACCAGGAACACAGCCTGATCGGGTGCCACCGCGTCCAGAACGGCCCCGAGGAACGAATCTCCCACGCACAGCACGCGGAACTCTCCCGAGCGCGCATTCGACAGCCAGACTTCGGCCTTGCGAGTCGTGTCGTCGCTTCGCTGCTCCACGATCCCGGTCACCTTCCAGTCTGCCAGTGACGGCGCGGATGGCGCCTCCGTCGGCCGAATAGGCGGCTCGGCCTGCGCCTTCGCCTCGGGGGCCGGGGCGCGAAACACGTTCTTCAGCCCCACCAGAGACGCCAGCTCGATGCGATCCGCCGCCGGTGTGGCCCGTGGCGGGGGTTCCATCGGACCGAAGTCCTCGAAGAAAGCCGTTTCAAGGCTCACGCTGAGTGCCACGCGATCGGCGTTCGGCACGGGCTTGAGGCTCACCCCGCTCACGCGCTTCGGCCACGGTTGGGACTCCAGCAGCGCCAGCGCGCGCAGCACATCGTCCAGCTTCCCCTCGCCCTTCAGCTCCCCCGCCACCACCGACATGTCCGCTCGCTCCGCAAGCTCTTCGCCGAAGGCCGTCACTCCCGCCTGCGCGGCGGGATTCCGCACAGCGCCTTTGGCTCGCGAGTCCACGACTACGTCCTGAAGGCCTGCCTCGTGCCCGAGCGACGTCAGGGCCACGCGAAGGCGATGCACGACGCTTTCGGCGTCGCGCCCCAGCATCGTCCCACCGATCTCCTTGAGTTCCTTGACCGTCGCCCTGTGGTCGCGGACTTCCTTTTCGCGTTTCTCGATCTCAGCCACCAGAAGATTGCGTCGGGCGCGCGCGTCTCGAAGGGGCGCAGCGATCGCCGATTCATAGGTCCAGGCGCCGCCTGCAAGCAGTGCCAGAGCGCCTGCGCTGATCATCGCAATCACGCGACGCGACATCACGGCTTCGCCTCCCTGCCCCGCGGCGCCTCCGTGCCTTCCGGTCCGCCCGACGCCTCGCTCGCGATGTTCGCACGCGCCGCCAGCGTCATGGCAAACTCCGCCGGGTACGCGCCATCGCGTCCTTCCACGCTGTCCTGCCCCACCGGCGTCACGGTGTAGCGACGATCGTTGACGAACGCTTCCCGGACCGCATCCGCGGTGCCGCGGTCGCGCGCCCGCCCGCGCAGCAGGATCGAAGTCGACACCGCGCTGCGCCATGCGGAAGCTTCGTAGTCGCGCGTCCCCCGAGCTCTTTCGTATCCCGCGAACGGCTTTGCCGTTCCGCTGATCTCGGCCGCGACGGCTCGATCGGTTTCCGGCATCGTTCGGCTGATCGCCTCGAGATGAGACAACCACGGCACGTCACCGCTCATCCACGCTTTCACATGTGCAAGACGGGCGGAATCCCGCAATGCAGCCCGGCGCTGCTCGAGCAGCTCGCTTCGCTGCGATTCCAGCACTCGAATCTCCGACTCGAGGCTGATCTTCCGCAGATTCCCCATCGTGAACAGCGACCCCGCGGCCACAAGTCCCACGAGCGCAGCAGCCAGCGCTGCTTGGCGGCGGCGTTCGCGGCGATCTGGTGCCTTTCGAGGATGTGCAAGATCGAAGGAATCGATACCGAGCGCGGATTCCAGGGCGGCTCCGACAAGGCAGAACACGGATGCCGGAAGCGCCGACTCGGCATTGGAGGTCACACGCACACGGGAGCAACCGTTCAGCAGCTTCACCGGCAGTTCCAGAGTGTCGGAGCAGCGCCGCGCGACGTCGCGTGCCACCTCACCATCGCCGATCACCGCCATGTTGTGTACGACCGTTGTTTCGGGAGTGCCCCTGTAGCTCAGCCAAGTGCGCCTGGCTTCCGTCGCGACTCGAACCGCGAACTCCTCATGGGATGAGGACTCCGTGCTCCCCGTGCCCACGACGTCGGCCCGGCGTGCAAAGACCATCTGCCCACCCTGCACGACGACAAAGTCCGCGCCTTCGCGGTCCAGCGCAAGCACCAGCGTCGAGCCGTCCACTCCCGCCGAGACTTCACGCGCCAGCGCAGCGATTGCCGCGGGCCGGATGGCGATGCGAGCCACTTTCAGACCCGCCGAAGCCGCCAGCTCTCCGAGCCACCGGCGCCGGTCCCCCGGCATCGCGGCGCAAAGCACCTGCGATCCCTTGCCTGCCAAGCCGGCTGATGCGCTTTCCGATCCCCGGCGAAGCACAATGAAATCGACAGTCGCATCATCACCAGGGAACGTCAGTTGGCGGACCATCTGCAAGCGGACCATTCCGGGCAGATCCACCCGTTCATCCGCGTTCACGTCGAAGGTGAGCCGCTTGAGGAAGACATCTCCGTGTCCAACGACGAACACACCGCTCCGACCCGAGGCGCCTAGACCGTGCAGCACCGATTTCAGCCACGACCCCACTGCGCCCGCATTTGAACTATCCAACCCCTCGGGACGCGCGACCTCCGACCACTTGTGGACCGTCGCCTGCCCGTCCGCGGCGGAGGCAATCGCTACCGAAACCCCGGCGCCGCTCAGCGACACCAGCGTCATTCGGCGTGGAACTCTCCGGGTTGATCCTCGCTTCACTTGATCACTCTCCAGCGACCGACCCTTGTATCTCCAGCGTCGGCCGGATGCGATGCTTCCTCCGCAGGCTCATCATTGTCTTCGTTCAGAGGCTCAGCCGCATTCTCCATGGCCGACTCATCGTCGACCAGCGGGGCTTCGCCTGATGAGCCTCCGACATCATCGCCGATGACCGCCTCCCCCGAAGGCTCCGAGTCTGGGGCCTCTTCCGGCGGTTCATCGCGTTCCACCGCCTCCGCCTCGGCAAGGGCTGCCGCTGCCTCCAGCAGCGAGACATCACGCAGATACGCCACTCGCGGCCGCGGCGCGGCGAGGTCGATCACCGCCTCCAGCACGATCCGATCGCGAAGCAGACCTCCCGACTCCGGTTCTGCTACTCCGGCACCGAACTCGTCCTCGACCGTGTTCAGGATGCCGCCTTCAACCCGCACGCGCCATTGCAGCGTCCTGGTGCACACGTGATCCACGATCCCGGCGAAGCGCTCCACGTCCATGACCCCGGTTTCCAGGAGCCACACGATGCTTGCCTTGCGCGCGTCGTCCAACGTTTCCCGCCTTGCCACGATGTTCGCTGCCGTGACATCATCCATTCCCGGGAGCGTCTTGAGAACCTCCACGGGCGCGCGGTTGATATCGACTCTGCCGGGCTGATACGAGTTCGGGGATGCACAGAATGCATCGAGAATCGTGACCCAGCGATCCAGAGGTACCTGGAAGAAAGCCAGCAGGCGAACGACATCGGCTTCACTCTGAAATCGCACGCCCGACTCCATGAGCCGCTTTACACCGTCCGCCGTTTCAGCGTCGAACCGATCAACGAGCGCGCGGCGCAAATCATCTGACCATGACTGATTGAGATTGATACGCGCTCGACCCGCATGCAGCGCCCCGTTCTCTCCCAGCCCGGCTTGAACATTCGCATCCGCACTGAAGCAACCCAGCCACGGCACGACGCCCGCCGCTTCGACATCCCCCGCGTTTGACTCCTCGCTTTCGCCCGAAACAAGCAGGGATATCGACACGCCAGCCGCAGCGCCCAGCTCCCCCGTCGAGGCGTATCCGCCGGAAGGTCTGCTGCGCACGATCGCTTCCGCGGTTTCGCCGTCCATGCCGTCAAGGCGCGCCAACATATCCGCCGTCGCGGTGTTGATGTTCACGAGCGCCGCTTCACTCGCTGCCCCGTCTGTTTCCGACGCGAACGGCACGAGCCTCGCGACTCCCGATCGTGAACCATCTTCAAAGATCACCCACTGCCCCGAGAGGCTTGGCTCTTCGCCGCGCAGCAGTTGCTCGCGCTGGGCGAGCAGCTCGGCCATGACGGCCTGCACTCCCGACCATGCGACGGCCCGCGACTGCGTGCGGCCGAGGCCGTGGGACACGGCCCCTCGACCCGCACGGGCGGTCAGCACCACCGTCGAAGCGGACATCACACCGAGGACAACGATCAGCATCACCGCCAGAAGAATCGTGCCGTGCCGGTTCGCCTTCATGTATCGCCGCCCCATTCCCGCGCATCCGCAATCGCGATGATTCGAATCCGATCCGGCTCGGGCCAAGATCCCCCACCTCCGGCGCCCGAGGCCGCGTCCGCCGAGTCACCGCTGACTGCAGGCGCTGCCGGGGCGAACGTGGGCGTTGGGCCGCCTCGTTGTTCCATGGGCGAGGCAAACCACACGGCGACTTCGATCGCGACCGGGAGCCTTCCGGCCTTGGAGCAGTCAAACTCTCCCACCCACTCGTCTCCGTCGTGATATCGGAATCGAAGACGCGCGACTCGGTTTGAGAGGACCTCCGGGGTGCTCGGCTCTCCCCCATCCCCGTGCGCCGCTCGGCTGATCGTGATCGAGCCGGATGACGGATCGAAGTCGTAGCGGGTCACTCGAAGGTCGTTGAACTCCGCCGCAGGGTACCCGGCCGCTACCGTGACACCTCGGCTCAGAATCTCAAGGGTGTGTTCGTTCCCGAGAACGCCCGGTTCTCCTGCACGACCCGCGACACACGTCATCGCGTCGCTTTCCAGAAGCTCAATCAGCATGGTCGCCGCCGCCCGGTCCTGGGCCATGCGCATCAGAGTCTCTTCGCGGCCGCGAAGCTGTCGCAGGAACCCGGCGACGGCCCCGGAAAGCAGCAGAAGGAGCAGCAGCGCGACCAGCACCTCCGTCAGCGTGAACGATCGCTTCATTGCCGCAACCCTTCTGAAATCGCGTCCTCGGGCGCAGCATCGGGAAGCTGTTCCCGCCCAAGACGGACATGCTGCCGCAGCGTGTATGAAACCTCTCCTGGTGCATCACGGCCGTTCTCTTTTCGCGCGACGATCGTGACGGCGGTCAGACCGTCCACTCCTGAACGCCGCGTTTGCACTTCGATCATCCACTCATCGGACGCGGGCGTGTTGTGTCCAATCGTTGCTGCATCCTGGGCACCCCAGAGCGACGCCGGACCGTCCAGCTCCGTCACCCCGGCGAGACCGCACTCGAGCCGAGCCATCGCGGAGCGTGCCAGATCGCACGCCCGGACCAGCTCATCAGCACGTCGCATGGACTCGCGGCCTTGATGCATCAACGCGAGGATGCCGATTCCAGCCATGAGAAACACTGCCAGCGCGACCAGCGCCTCCATCAGCAGTGCACCGAGACACCGCGCCCGGCCGCGCCTCTCGTCTCTTGCAAGCCACGCTCCTGCGCCGGCCTTGAGATTCACCGCTCAGCCCTCCGGAACAGCCGTGATCGATTCCTGCTCGTCCGTGCGGGATGACTCGGAACGCGGTGCGCTGCCTGCCGCGACCACGGGGGAGCTCCACCGACCGACGCGAATCGCCGCGGTTCTTCCGAACCCGTCCGCCACCTCAATCGTGGTCGGCCTCAGCGCGCTGCCGTCGGGCAGCAGGATGAGCAGCGACGTCGCGGCTTGCTCGACGTCGGACCGATCTTCGGACTCGGGCATGTGCGATGCGCTCGCTGCTGCTTGCGACAGCTTGATACCGGGTGAAAGGACGATCAACCTTCGCAAGCCGACATGTGACTGTCGCGCCACCGGACCGAGCGGCTCAGCGGTATCGCTCGCTGCCTCCGTTCCGACGCGTGGACTCCAGGCACTGACAGCGACCGCGCCGCGCTTTACTCCCGGCTCGAACACAAGCTCCACGCACGTTCCATCCTTCATCGCCTCGGCGCGAGCCGCCCCGATCGCGCTGACGATCTGGCCGAGCGCGAATCGAAAACCGTGTTCGCGCGCCGAGCTGATCACCACAGGCGTCGCGATCGACGCCAGCACCACCATCACCGAAATCGCCACAAGTAGTTCAATCAGACTGAACGCATGACGCGTCGCGCCGCGCGATATCCGCCGCCCCGCCTTCCTTCGCTCTGCTTCGAGCGCCGATGCCATGTCGATCGCCTCCCAGCGCTCGCGGCTCTCGCCCACGCTTGCCGGCGATGGCAATCGCACCGCGTTCGCGCGCCGGTATGCCGCGATTACCCGCCGCTCTCTCCCTCCCCGGTCGACTCGGATGCTCCCGCATCGGACTCCGAGTCCCACGAGACGACGTCGTCTTCCGTGCCTTCTTCGCCGTCCGGACCGTTGGACCAGAGGTCAAAGTCCGCACCGTGCTCCGACTCGGCACGATAGCCCCAAGGTCGGCCCCACGGATCGTTCGGCTGAGGCGACTTCACGAACTTCTGCCACTTGGCCTCATCCCCCTCCAGTTCGGAAACCAGCGCCGATTTGTCCCACAGTACCGCCAGCCCCTCCTCATCCGACGGGTAGCGGTCGTAGACGAGATTGAAGTCTTCAAGGGCCGCCTGCAGCCGGTTGATTCCGATCTTCGCCGCTCCGATCTTGGCCTGATCGCGCTTGGGGAGCACGTTGATCGCGACGATACCGATCAGCACCAGGACGATCGCGATCGCGATCATCACTTCAATGAGCGTAAACGCGGCGTTGCGGCGACCTTGGTAACTCACGGCGGGCCTCCTTCTCACGCGGACCGATCTTCCTTCTTCCCGTCGGCTTCCTGCGGTGCAATCCGCTCAGGAGGGGTCATGATATGTCAACCTCCGCGGTCAGTTGGAACATCGGCAGAATGAGCGCCACCGCCACCAGTACGATCGTCAACCCCAGCACCAGCAGCAGGAGCGGCTCAATAAGCCGCACAAGCGACGTGAGCAGGTGGTCGATGCGCTTCTCGATTGTTTCTGCGATCGTCAGGAGCACTTCGTCCAGGTTGTTCGCCGACTCGGCGACCGAGATCATCTCCAGCACATCAGCCGAAAATAGCCCACCCCCACGAAGCGGCGGCTCAAGCGTCTGCCCGGCTCGTACTGCCGTCATCGCTTCCTCGATCGAACGCTCCATGGCAGGCAGGCCGGCCGCGCCTTTCGCGATCTCCAGTGCCGTGAGCACCGGCACTCCGTTGCCCAGAAGCGTTCCCAGCATGCGGCAGAAGCGAGCTACCGCCAGCGACCTGACGACCGCCCCCACGCCGGGCGTGCGCATGACCAGCCCCGCCGCTCGTTCACGAACTCGCCCGACTTTCATGGCCCACCATCCCGCTGCCGCGCTCAACCCCAACAGCAGCGTCACCGGAGCCCACCAGCCGCGAATCACTGTGCTGATGCCGAATACCACGCTAGTCAGCCAAGGCAACTCGGTGTCGGCGAAGACTCCCTTGAAAAAGGGGATGTACACCGCAAAGACACCGATCAGCAGAGCAACCCCGAACGTCGCAAGAAACGCGGGATAGACCAAGCTGCCCAGAATCTTCCGCCGAAGCTCGACCTGCCACGTGACGAACTGCGCCAGACGCGCCAGTGCCTGCTCGAGGAATCCCCCCTTCTCTCCCGCGCGCACCATGGCCACGTGCACCGGGCGGAACACGCGAGGGAATTCGCCCATGGCCGACGCAAGCTCCCTCCCGTCCTGCACAGCATCGGATACTCGCTTGAAAACCGCGCCGAGCTTCGGGTCCGCCTTCTTCTCCGCCATCAGACGGAGAGTTCGCAGCAGCGGCACCCCCGCCCGGAGCAGGTCACCCATCTGACCGTATGCCTGTGCCAACGACGCGCTCTTCACCCGAACGAGAGCGGAACGCTCGGCCTCTCCGGTGCTCGCCGCATCCGCTTCCGATCCCTTGTGGACTTTCAGCTCAACCGGGATGAGCCGCCTGCGCTCCAGCTCGTTCAGCACCGCCTGTTCGCTCGCCCCTCCCAGGACGCCGCTCGTCCGCTCTCCGCCGGCGGTGAGCGCGATGTAGCGGAAACTCGGCATGCTCGACCCTCGACCAGCAGTTCACTTCTGCGCCAGAAGCTCATCGATGCGCCGGAGCAGCTCGGCATCATCGGGCTTCACCTTCGGCTCGAATCGGGCCGCTACTCTGCCGGTCCGGTCCACGAGGAACTTCGTGAAGTTCCATTTCGGGTCGCCGCCGATCGGCGCGGGTTGTGCCGCGAACTTCCGGTACAGCTCGTGCTGGTCCTGCCCCGCGACGCTGATCTTCTCGAACATCGGGAACGTCACGCCGAACTTCGTTGAACAGAACTCCGCGATCTGCTTGTTCTCTCCCGGCTCCTGCCCCCCGAAGTTGTTGGCCGGGAACCCCAGCACGACAAACCCCGCATCCTTCTTCTCGCGGTACAGCTTTTCGAGTCCCTCATACTGCGGCGTGTAGCCGCACTCGCTCGCCACATTGACGAACAAAAGCACCTTTCCCTTGTACGCCTCCAGGCTTTCCAGAGTCCCATCGATCCTTTTGACCGTGAATCCCAGCACGTACGCCGGATCCTCTTCTTCCTTCGGCGCCGAGTCCTGATGCGCAACATTGGTGATCACCGGTTGCAAGACCACCGCTCCTTCCGTCTTCGCCGCCTCCTCGCTGCGGTTTCGCACCACGAGCAAGGCGCACCCCGCAGCAGCCACAACTGCGAACACCACCCATCCCGCCCTGCCGCCTTCGCCGCATCCGCCGCAGCAGCCCATGATTGAATCTCCTGGTTTCCTCCAGCATAGCCCCTCGCAGCGATGCGGTCTCCCTAGACTCAACCCATGCACGAGCTGCGTCGGCTGGTCCGCTTCATCGTCAATCCTCAGGATCCTGACGGGGCCGTCCCTTCCGGACACGGCCTGAACACCTTCGCGGGCACTCCCTGCATGCGCGGCCTTGGCCGCTACTACGAAATCGAGGCTGTCGCGGCCGGGGATCCCGATCCCGTCACGGGTTACCTCATAGGCATCAAGGACCTCGACGTCGTTGTGCGCGAGGCCGCGATCCCCTTGGTCACTACCGCGTGTCTGGATAAACCTTGGACTTCCCCCCTTGAGCTGATGCCGGCACTCTTCCGAGCCGTTGATGCACGATTGCGCGAACGAGCGCCGCCTGGCCCGGCCCCCGCTCGATTGCGGGCATTGCGCTGGTGGCTGACCCCCTACTATTCCGTCGAGATGCGTCAACCCGAGATGGACACAGTCATCCTGCGCCAGCAGTTCGATTTCGCTGCCGCGCACCGTCTCCACGTGCCTTCGCTGAGCGATGATGCGAACCGCACCATCTTCGGCCGCTGCAACAACCCCTCCGGCCACGGCCACAACTACCGCATTGAGCCGGCGGTCGCCCTGCGCGTCCCCGTGCCCGGGGATGCCCCCTTCGGTCTCGACGACCTCGAACGCCTCACGATGCAGCTCATCGTGGCACGCTTCGATCACAAGCATCTCAATGCCGACACTCCTGAGTTCAACCCACGAACCGGGCTGAATCCGTCCATCGAGAACATGGCGAAGATCTTCTTCGACATCCTTGCCCCCGCCATCGATCAGGCTTCTTCAGGCCGGGCCGCTCTTCAGTCGATGACGGTCTGGGAGACAGACCGGACCAGCTGCACGTTTCCCGCATGAGCCGGTCACCTTCCGTCTGTTCCGATCCCCTTGCAGCCCCAGCCCGTTGGGCCGCGCTTCGCTAGTGCTCCAGCAAATTGTGGTGCAAAGAGGCGTTGGAGTGCGAGGGATGACCCCGTAGACTGGAGGTCATCATGGGCATTGGCACCATCCTGCTCGACAAGGGCCTGATCACACGCGAGCAGCTTGAGCTGGCCCTCGTGGAACAGCAGCTTTCGGGAGAGAGGCTGGACCGAGTCTTGCTGCGCCTGGGAATGGTGGGGCCGGGGGACGTCACCCGAGCCGTCGCCGCCCAGTTCGACATGCCCATCGTGGACCTGTCCGAGTTCTCCCCGGACCCGGAGGTGCTCGCGGCCATCCCGCCGCAGATCGTCTTCCGCCAGCAATGCGTCCCCATCGCGCTGACTCCTGCGCCGGAGCCGGCGGGAGCCGGCGCCAGGGGGGGCGGCACCGGCTCGTCGGTTTCCACCGGTGGCACGCTGAGGATCGCTACCGCCGACCCGTTCGAGCTCACCGTATTCGACGAACTCCGACTGCTGATCGGCAGGAACATCGAACTCGTGCTTGCCGAGGAAGACGATCTCCGTGCCTTCATTCGCCGGCATTACGGCGTCGGCGGGGACACGCTCGAGGCCATGTCCCGGGATGGCGGCCACACGGACGTTGAACTCGGGGATGCTGCGGATGACGAAGCCGAACTTGCGCAGGAAGCCTCCGTCATCAAGCTCGTCAACGAGCTGCTTTTCGAGGCCATTGCCGCCCGAGCAACCGACGTTCACATCGAACCCTATGAAAACCGGCTGGTGGTGCGATACCGCATCGACGGCATGCTTCAGCGTCCCAACGTGCCCCCCACGATCAGCCGCTTCGCTGCCGCCATCGTCTCTCGCATCAAGATCATGGCGAGCCTGAACATCGCCGAGAAGCGCCGCCCGCAGGATGGGCGCATCGCCCTGCGCCACAAGGGACAGGTCTACGACCTGCGCGTTTCCGTGATACCGATGCTCTTCGGCGAAGGGGTCGTGCTTCGCATCCTCAACAAATCCGCCGTGCTCATGGGCCTCGGCGACCTGGGAATGCCGTCGCAGATCCTCGCCGAGTGGGACCGACTCATCGCCCAGCCCCACGGCATCCTGCTGGTCACCGGACCGACCGGCTCCGGCAAGTCCACGACTCTCTACGCCTCGCTGAACCGCATCGTCACCGACGAGATCAAGGCGATCACGGTTGAGGACCCCGTCGAATACCACGTGCCGGGAGTCAACCAGATCCAGGTCAGCCACAAAGTCGGCCTCGACTTTGCGGCAGGGCTTCGTTCCATTCTGCGCCACGACCCGGACGTGATCATGATCGGCGAGATTCGCGATCGCGAAACCGCCGAGGCCGCGGTGCAGGCCTCCCTCACCGGCCACCTCGTGTTCTCAACCCTTCACACCAACGATGCCCCCGGTGCGATCCCCCGTCTGCTGGACATGGGGGTCGAGCCGTACCTCGTCGCTTCATCGGTCGAGGGCGTCATGGCTCAGCGGCTCGTGCGTCGTGTCTGCACAGGCTGCGCTCAGACCTATCACCCCGACCCTGACGAACTGCCGGAGGACTTCCTCCAGACGCTCGATGCGACCGCACGCTCCCTCGGCTTCGTGCTCACCCGCGGCGCCGGCTGCAAGCAATGCCTGAACACCGGTTATCTCGGTCGCATCGGTGTCTACGAAATGCTCCGGCTCAACGATGAGCTCCGCGAGGCTGTGATGCACCGTGCCAACGCATCCGAGATTGCTGCTCGCGCGCTGGGCGCCGGTGCTCTGTGGCAGTTGCGTCACGACGGCTACGCCAAGGCCCGCGACGGCATCACGACCATCGCCGAGGTCGTGCGCGTCAGCCGCACGTGACCCCGTGCGGGTGCGCAAGAGAGCCTGTCCGTCCCCCGAATCGCCCATTCAGACCGAACGAAAACTGGCCGGCTCTTGCCGGCCAGTTGCCTTCTTCGTGGTCGAGAACTCTGCGCCAGCGGTCGGGTCTTACATCGGCGCGCTCTCTTGTTCCTCCTCGGCTTCCGCCTGCTCACCTTCTTCGTCGTCGAGTTCGAAGTCTGCTTCTTCGTGATCCTCGCTCTCGCGCATCTGTCGCTCCCAATGCAGCCGGTGCTCAAACTCCTCCGCTGTCGCCTTCGCGGCCACCCCGCCCCCGATGAAGCCCCCGATCAGCAGGGGCGCCACATCGCCGGCGCCCAGCATCCCCGCCATGTTCACCAGCAGGGAACTGTCGCTGTGCGATTCGATCACCATGTCATGGCCCTGCATGTACACCATCAAGATCACCGGCTTGGCGCCGGACTTCAGCTCCGTCAGCGTCGGGAGCACCATGCCGGGTTCCCGGTCGCTCACCGGGCTTCGCACGGTGTTGGCCAGCGCGGAACAGGCGAGACTCATCGCCGGGTACCCATCCGCGATCGTCGCGCCTGAATCAATGAAGAAGAGTTTGGAAGGGCCTCCACTGCCGGGAACCTCCCACATGTTGGCCTTGAATGCCGGGTTGGAACCCAGATGACTGTTGGCTCCGGACTTCACCTGCGCGACGGCTGCCGTGCACGCTGCGGACGTCGCCCCTGCGACCATCCAGTGGCCCACCACCGCAAAGGTTGGCTCCAGCGGCAACGGCCCTCCGAGCAGCCGGAACTGCGTGTACGCCACGCCGTCGCGCTCAAACTGGGCGAGACGGATCGCCATGGGGCCCATCTCGATGTGCTGCGCCTGCTGGTTCACGAGTCCCACCATCTTGGACCACGAAGACTTGAACCGGGCAGCGTCCGCCAGTGAGACGAGCACCACCGAAGAGAGCAGCGAGTTCCCGCCCGTGCTGTGCGAAATGTAGAACACGCTCGTCGTCCCGAGCGTGCTCAGGAGGTCCGACGTCAGGCTCAGCCCCGTCGCCTCGGCGAACTGCCGCTCAAACTCGTTCAAGGCATCCGCGGCCGGCGGTGCGACGGCTTTCACACGTTCCCAGAACGCCATCAGGTCCATTTTCTCGATACTGGCAACCACGGCGTCCGCCGGGACAACCGCGATGTCCGCCGCTGTGATCGGCTGCGTCGCAGCGCCCAGACCCTCCAGAAACCTTGCGGCTCGTCGCGATGTGAGCATGCTCACCGCCCCTCCGCGATCATCGAAACCGTGCACGAACTCGAAGCTCATGGCCTCCGGCCCGATGACCCCCCGCTCTTCCAATGCCTCCAGCATCTGTCGACCGTTGGGCACGGCCATCGCAGCCATGCCCCCGAGGAACCGGACCAGCGGCGTCACCGCGCGCAGGTCGAACGACCCGTGCATGACCGTCTTCAGACCTGCCGGTGATGCCGGGAATGCGTCCTCGAAGATCGCGTCGGCGTCGGTGACGTCCCCGAAGATGATCTCGTATCTCCATGCGTCCGCCGCCTTTCGCGGCCCGTAATGCACGACGCCGAAGGGCAACTGAAGGGCGGTCATACCGGGAAACTTCTGGCTGGCCGCGGCAGGAACCTGCTGTGGTACCTGCTGCCGCACGCCGTCGATCTGCGCGTGTACGGCTTGAACTCTCTGTTCGGCCTCCTCACCGCTGAACCGCCAGCTCATCACCACGCCGATCAGCGGAAATCCCGTCTGTTGATCGAAACCGCGGTTGGTCACAATCATCCGCATCGGCCCCGTCAGCGCCGCGCAGGCCGTATCGATCATCTCCGGTGGAATGGGCGGAGCGCCACCCTCCTGCTGGGCATACGCAAGGATCTCCTTGAGTCGCTCCGGGAGCATGTGCAGAGCACGGGACAGCCCCTGGTCCTTCGCGCTGGGGAACATGGTCTCGCACCCTGTGTGCTCGAAACTCATCATCACGTGCGCCTGCGGCGCAGTCGCCTCCTGGGCATGCGCCGGCTGCCCGAGATTCACGATCAGGGCCGCAAAGGCGATGCAGGCCGCGCTCGCCCGACCCACACCCCGAATCCACACGCCTACGCATCCCTTGACCATGGCAAGTTCTCCCTGAGTGAGCCGGCTTCGTCGTCCCACCGTGCGACAACCTCAAACGATACCGGCGCGGCAGGATCGCGACCCATTCGCAACGTCCAAACGACGGCCGTACATTGACTTGTTGTGAATCACGTTTCCACAGTTTCGCGCCCCGCCCGGAAAAGCCCTCACTTCGCAAGGATTCTGTTGATTCGCCCCAGCGCACTGGGGGATGTCTGCAGAACCGTCCCTGTGCTCGCCAGCCTTCGGGCCGCCTTTCCGACCGCTCGGATCGACTGGCTTGTCGATGAGCGGTACGTGCCCGCCATTGCGTCGCATCCGGCCTTCCGCCCGCAGGAAGCCGATCCCGGGGCTGAGGTCGGCGGTCCCATCCCCTTTCCGCGCACCGGGATGCCCGTCTCGCGTCTCGTCTCGCCATTCTCAGCGGGACGAGTATCCCGCCGGCTCCTGCGCCGACTGCTCGACGACCTTCGCGCGCGGCAGGCCGACCTTGCCGTGGACTGCCAAGGCTTGGGCCGGTCGGGCTTCTTCGCGTTCTGGTCGCGTGCACCGGTGCGCGTGGGATATGCCAATGCAGCCGAGTTTGCCTGGCTCGGACTCAACCACCGCGTTCCGGTGCAGCGCGACATGCACACCGTCGATCGCATGCTTGCGCTCGTCGAAAGCCTCGGCGTGCCTCCAATCCGGGACATGCGCCTGTATAGCGATCCGCAGGACCGCGACTCCGCGCTCCGCCTCGACCCGCGCATCGCGGACGGGCCTTTCATCATCGTAGCTCCCTCCAGCCGCTGGCCGGGAAAGCGGTGGCCGGCCGATCGCTATGCGCAGGTCATTGAAGGGTTGATCGCGGCCGACGCGGCGGCCCACATTGCCGTGGTCGCTGCCCCCTCGGAACGCGACCAGTGCGGCCCCATCCTCGACTTGGCCCGCCGATCACCCAGAGTGATCGACTTGTGCGGCAGGACATCCGTCGGTCAGTTGCTTGCCCTCGTTGAGCGGTGCGCTGCGCTGCTGGCGAACGATTCCGCGGCACTCCACATGGCGGTCGGTTTCAATCGCCCGTTCGTGGCGCTCTTCGGCCCGACGCGGATCGAGCTTGTCGGACCTTACCGGCGCGAGCGCGATGTGATCCAGGCCTTCCCGCCCCCCCGCGGCGCTTCACACAAAGATGAACGGATCGGTCTGGAGATGATGAAGGCCATTCCGGTCGATCGGGTGCTCCGGGCGATGCTTGAGCGTGTCCGCCCGACCGCCTGATCCACCCGCGTACGATGACGGCCATGGCGCGCCTGATCCTCGCCAGCTCCTCACCTCGTCGGCGACTGCTTCTCTCGCAGGCCGGATACTCGCACGAGGTCGTTCCACCGGATCTCGATGACGCGCGACTTCGCCCCGGCGACATCCCCCCGGAATTCTGGCCTGCTGCACTCGCTTATCTCAAGGCCGCCCGCGTGCTTTTTGACATACTGCCCACCCTTGGCACACGTGATGGGGCTTCCGTGGTGCTCGGCGCCGACACCATCGTGCTCAAGAACAACGAGATCATCGGACAACCCGCGGACGCCTCCCACGCTGAGCATATCCTCCGTACGCTTTCCGGCGGCGATCACCGGGTTATCACCGGAGTTGCTGTGCTTGTGCCGGGACGGCCCAGGCGCCTGTTGCTCGATCAGGCCTTGGTGCGTGTGGGGCAACTCGGCGACGATCGCATCGCCGCCTACATCGCTTCCGGCCAATGGCGCGGGAAGGCGGGTGCCTACAATCTTTCCGAACGCCTCGCCGATGGATGGCCGATGACGTTCGAGGGCGACCCCGCCTGCATCATGGGCCTGCCCATGCGACTGCTCAAGCCGCTGCTCGACAACCTGATGCATCGCGAAGTCGTCCCCGCGGCCGGAGTCATGTCATGAACGGCGTACTCGCACCCGGCTGGATCGTTCTGCCCATGGCCGCTCTGCTGATGTTCGCCGTCGCTGGTCACACGATTGCTATCTCCCAGTCCCGTCAGCCCGCCAGCCGCAAGCGCATCCGCCAGGCAAACGGCGGCCTCATGCTCGTGACGATTCCCCTTCTCGCAACCGGCCTGAGCCTGCTTGATCCCGCACGCCATGCGCGCGAGTGGGCACTCGTCTGGTTGGCCTCGGTGGCACTTCTCGGATTCGTCATCCTCCTGGCGCTGCTCGATGTCGCCAACACGTTTCGTCTCGCCCGACGCGCCGCCAGAAAGCTCTCCCGCCCGGGATGGAGCGATCATGCGCCATCCAACGCCCGGCGACGGGCCACATCGGAGCCGCACCGTGCCGGCTGAGCCGGCTCCGCCCGCTTCGCCGGTGGCCGATGCTCGACTCCAGAGCACCGGCCTTCTTCCGCCCCCGCTCGGCACGCCGATCGCCGTGGCGTACCGCTCGATCATCGCGCACAGGAACCGCGCCTTTGATCGCCGCGAGCGCGTCACACAGCTCAGTGTCCCGGTGATCAGTGTCGGGAACCTCTCCGTCGGCGGCACGGGAAAAACACCCATGGTGATGGAGCTTGTGCGCTGGCTCCGCGATTCGGGACACACTCCCGTCGTTTCCATGCGCGGCTACCGGCCGGCCGGCCTGGGGAGCGAGCAGTCATCCGACGAGTATGCCGAGTATCGGCTTCAGTTCCCCGATCTGCCCGTCGTCGTCTCCGCGGATCGCGCATCTGCGCTGAGGGATTACCTCTCGAAGCCGAACGTCGCTCCGGGCACGGTCGTGGTGCTCGACGACGGGTTTCAGCATCGTTTCGTGGCCCGAGACCTTGACATGGTGCTGATCGACGCTCTTCGCGACCCGCTTCGTGATCGATGCCTCCCCGCCGGCTGGCTCCGCGAACCCGTGCAATCCCTGGGACGAGCCGGCGCCATCGTGCTCACTCGGACGGACCTTGTCGATCCCTCATGCGCGGCACGTCTCGAATCTTCACTGCGAAACTTCGCTCGTCCCGAAACCGTGTTCGCCCATGCCCGACACGCATGGTCCTCGCTGGACGTCCACATCGGAGAAGCGGCGACCGGAGAGTCCACCGCATGGCTCGCGCGCCGGCCAGTGGTTGTTGCATGTGCCATCGGCAATCCGCACGCTTTCATCGCGCAGGTGCGAGCCGCCGGCGCCACGATCATTCGGACGATCATCCGGCGTGACCATCATGCCTGGAAGCCCCGGGATATGGATCAGCTCGCGTCCCTGGTCCGCGCCGAGCCGGTCGACGGAGTCGTCACGACCTGCAAGGACTGGGTCAAGCTTTCCGGTGTGCCGCGTCGCCCAGCCTCGATCCCATTCATCGTGCCGCGCGTCCGAATCGAGTTCACCCGGGGCCTGCCCCAACTCCGCGAAGCCGTCCTCAAGGCCGCCGTGGGGCATGGCCCCGCCGAGGCTCGCCGCGCCTGATACTCTTTTCCCATGTCCTCTTTGCTCGCCAAACTCGCGCAGTGGCAGCCATTCACGGCGATCGTGGTCGGCGATTTCATGCTTGACCAGCTTGTCTACGGCGATGCCGAGCGCCTCACCGCCGATGCCCCCGTTCCCGTGCTTCAGGTCCGCCGAACCGAACAGGCTCCCGGCGGGGCCGCGAATGTCTGCATGGACCTCGTGGCCATGCACGCAAGGGTGATCGCCTTCGGCGTCACGGGCACGGATCCCGAAGCCGCGATCCTCCGCGACGCGCTCGCGGCCGGCGGGGTGGATACCCGGGGCCTGATCGCCGATGCCTACCGTCCCACCACGGTGAAGCGCAGTCTCATCGGCCTCGCGCAGCACCGCCACCCCCAGAAGATGTTCCGGGTCGATCATGAATCCCGACTTCCGCTCGCATCCGATGTCATCGATCGGATGCTCGCCCAGCTTCGAGCGGCGCTTCCTCAGGCAGATGTCGTGCTCATCGAGGATTACGCCAAGGGCGTCTGCGGCGAAGATGTCTGCCGCCTGGTCATCGATCTTGCTCGAAGCCACGGCCTGGAGGTGCTCGTCGACCCGGCACTTCTGAGTGATTACAGCCGGTATCGAGGCTGCACCGCGATCACGCCCAATCGCACCGAGGCGGAGCGTGCCACGGGAATGGAGACCGACGACCACGCCGACGCCGCCCACAACGCTCGTCTCGCCCGCGCCCTGTTGCGAACGGTCGATGCCCAGGCCGTTGTCCTCACGCTCGACAAGCATGGTGCGCTTCTCCTTGAGCGCAGCGGCGAACCCGTGGTCGTCCCCACGCGCGCCCGTCAGGTGTATGACGTCACGGGCGCCGGCGACATGGTGCTCGCGGCCCTCGCCGCCGCGCGTGCGAACGGCATCGACTGGGAGGACGCCGTCCGTTTCGCCAACGCCGCAGCCGGCCTCGAAGTCGAAGTCTTCGGGGTGCAGCCTATCCCATTCGAAAAGATCTACCGAAGCGTGCTCTTGGAAGGCCGGCAGCTTGTCGGCAAGCAGCGAACGCTCGAGGAAGCCGTCGTCGAGGTCGCAGCGGCGCGCCGGGAAGGCCGCAAGGTCGTTTTCACGAACGGTTGCTTCGACGTGATCCATGCCGGACACATCGCGTTGCTTCGTCGTTCCGCCGAGCAGGGCGATCTCCTCGTCGTCGGCCTCAACTCCGATGACTCGGTGCGCCGGCTCAAAGGGCCTGAACGACCCGTGCACGCGCTCGCCGACCGCATCGCCGTTCTCAGTGAGCTCGAGTCCGTAGACCTCATCGTTCCCTTCGAGTCGGACACCCCCATCGAGCTGATCCGAGCACTCCGCCCCGACGTTCTCTGCAAGGGAGCCGACTACAGCAGGGAGCACGTCGTCGGCGGCGACTTCGTCGAGTCCTATGGCGGAAGTGTCGTGCTCATCGAGTTCCTCCAAGGACGGAGCACGACCGAAACCATACGCCGAATCCGGTCCCGTTGAGCATGACCGACTCCGTTCTGCCCGACCTGAACCTCCTTCCCCTTTCCGGGCTGTACGCAGAGTTGTCCCGGAACGGCTTGATCACGCGCGCGCTCGAGCTTGCCCGCGATGAGGACCTCGGTCCGCAGCCCCAAGCCGGTGATGTCACAACGCTCTCAAGCGGCCTCGCCTCCAAGCCGCTCCGTGCGGAGCTTGTCGCGCGCGCTCCGGGCGTGATCGCCGGAATGGCGGCAGTGCCCGAAGTGCTTCGCGTCTTCGCGCCTCGCTCCGCACTCTCCGTCCACGTCACGGATGGCACAGTTGTCCACGCCGGAACCGTCATCGGTTCTGTCTCGGGTCCGGCCGCGGAAATTCTCGCTGCGGAGCGCACGATACTGAACCTGCTTTCCAGGCTGTCGGGCATCGCCACCCTCACGCGCCGATTCGTCGATGCCATCGCCTCCGCGGCGCCGGGTTCCAAGGCGCGCCTCTTCGACACACGCAAGACCACACCGGGCCTTCGCATGCTTGAAAAGTACGCCGTGCGCTGCGGCGGCGGATGCTGCCACCGCATCGGTCTGTTCGACGCCGTGCTGCTCAAGGACAATCACCTTGTCGGTGTGCAACTCTCGAATCTCGGCGAGTTCGTTCGCGCGGCCGCCGCGCGAGCGCGAGCCTCCCGCCCCCTTCGCTTCGTCGAAGTCGAGGTCGATTCCATGGAGCAGCTCGCCGAGCTGGCACGTCTGCCCCGCGGCACAATCGATTGCGTGCTCCTCGACAACTTCAGCCCGTCCGTGCTCAGCGACGCCGTCCGGCTCCGCGATCGCACCTCCCCGGCGCTCCAGCTCGAGGCGAGCGGAGGCATCACACTCGATTCCATCGGCGCTGTCGCCCGATCGGGCGTGGATCGCATCAGTTGCGGCTCCATCACGCACTCCGCCCCGGCGCTTGATCTGGCACTCGATGTGGTTTGATGCGCTTCCCCGCGGTAGTCATGGCCCCGCGACATCCGCGAGCTGCTCGCGAAGCCGCTCGATGTAGCGCCACGCGTTCAGCTCCCTGCGCACCGCATGCAGCACCTCTGCCCGCCTGTCGGGAGCCTGTGCCTCCAGCAGAAAAAGGTCGCGCACGCGCCGCATGATTCCCGCGCGCTTTTCATCCGCCCACAGCGTCAACTCCTCGGCGGCCCTGGGATCGTTGCTCGCCTTCGCTGATTCCAGCCGATCGCGTGTCTCCAGCATCTCCTCGAGGAACCCGTCGGGCAGCGATTTGTCCGTATCGGCACCGGGGCCGCCCAGCCGCCTGAGCAGCGCCGCCGCTCGCTGCTCGTCGTCCTCAAGGATCTGCTTCGCCCGATTCACCACAGCAAGCCGTATCGCCGCCTGCTCCGGGTCAGCCGCGCGGTCCGGGTGAAGCGTCGCCGAAAGCTCCAGCCAACGCTGCTGCAGCTCGCCACGATCCAGTTCGAATGCGGGCTGCAAACCCAGAATTGCGAAGGGGCAGTCCCTCGGCGCCGGACCGGTGATCATGCAACCCATCGTACGTCCCCGCTCACTCCCCCTCTCCCGCTCGCTACGATGCTCGACGACCCGCCCGGGAGATCCGCCTTGCCCAGACACATCGGGATCGTGGCCGTCAGCCCCGAGGGTTCCTCTCATTGCTATCGCCTCATCGGCCGCCGTGCCGCCGAGGTGACCCCTCGGGAAAACCGCCCTCGGGTCACGCTGCACAACCAGCCGTTCTCCTCATACGTCGAGGCGCTTGAGCAGGGCGACTGGGCTTCCATCGCCTCCATGCTGGTTGAGTCTGCCCATGTGCTACACGCGGCAGGGGCGGATTTCCTCGTGCTTCCGGACAATGTTTGCCACCACGCTCTCCCTCTGGCGGAAGGGCACTCCCCCATTCCCTGGCTCAACATGGTGCACCTCGTCGCCGAAGCGGTCGAGGCCAGCGGCACCAAGCGGGTGGGCGTCATCGGCACCAAGTACGTCACCTATGGCGCCACCTATCAGACCGTCCTGGGCTTGCGCGGCATTCGGCTTTTGGTACCCGAACCCGAGGAGACGGACCGGATCGACCGCATCATTTTCCACGAGCTGGTGCGAGGTCACGTCACGGCCGAGTCTCGGAGGCTCGTGCTTGACTCCGTTCGGCGTCTCGCCGATCGGGGTTGCGAGGCGTTGATTGTCGGCACCACCGAGGCGTCCAGCCTCTTCGGCGCCGAAGAGTGCCCTTTGCCGGTGTACGACCCGGTGCATCTGCTGGTGGATGCGGCGATCCGCCGCGCGCTGGCGTGATGCAGGCGTGAATGGGAGCGTCGGCTTTGAGCCGTATCAAGAAAGCAAAAGGCCCGGCTCGCGCCGGGCCTCGCTTCTGCGATTCGGCATGTATCAGGCGCTTCAGCTCGCGTACTTCACGCCGCAGCCGTACGGCTTCGTCTCGGGCTGCGACACGGTTTCGCCCTTGAGAAGCTCCTCGATCGCCTGCTTCACATAGTTGACCTTCTTGTCCGCTTCCAGCTTGTCCTGGGCGTCGTTGTCGATGGCGCCGGCGTAGACGAGGATGCCTTCCGAGTTGATCACGTACATGTGCGGCGTCGTCTTCGCCTCGTACATCTTGCCCACCTTGCCGTCCGAATCGATCAGCACGGGGTACTCGATGCCCCACTGCTTGATGGCATCCTTCTCGGCGCCGAAGTCCTTGTGCTTCGGATTCGTCGAGTTCACGGCCAGCCAGACGACCTTGTCCTTGTAGGCAGCCGCCGTGTCCTTCATGGTCGTGTACTTCTCATAGTGACGCTTCACATACGGGCAGTTCGGGTTGGTCCACTCCAGGACCACGATCTTGCCCTCGCTGGTGTACCCGCTGAGGGTGTGCTCCTTGCCCGTCGTGTCCTTGAGCACAAAGTCCGGAGCAGGGCTGCCGACCTTCGCCTTCTGGGCATCCTGCGAAAGTCCCATCTGCTCCGCCGACACCGGCGACTGCACGGCCACGAATGCGACAGCACTGGCTGCCGCGGCCAGAACTCCCGCAAACAACCCTTTCTTCGTCCTCATCGTTGACATCTCCTTCGTTTGTACCGCGGCGTTCGCCGCGGGACTTCTCCACGTTGGACCGCGGCCCACGCGGCCGCGGAAGTTGCTTCGATTCAATCGCTACTCCGTGACTGCCTTTTCAGGACCGGGCACGTCGATCAGAACACGCACGATCGAACCATCCGATTTCGTAATCTCGACCACGCCGACCACATGCGCCGCTCCCAGGGCCTTTTCATCGTAAGGAATCTTCATCTCCGCGCCCTCCACGTGGCCGCTCTTGAGGATTTCCTTCGGCTGCGGCGTGACGAACGCCTCGTAGGGGAAGAACGTCATCGATTTCGCGCCCTCGCACCGAATGACCAGCGCCAGCTCATCCCACGTCGCGCTCACAATCTTCGCCGCCGGATCGGTCATCGGAATCGGGTGCTGACCGCGCTCTTCCGCGAAGACCTTTGCAAAGGGCGTCTGCTTGCCGCTCTCCGACGCGCTGCGGATGCCGATCGGAAAACGGATCTCCGCTGCACCCGGCACGCACACGTCGGAACACACGAGCCATTGAACATATCCCCCGATCGTGATTTCAGTCCCGGGTGCGATGTCCGCCGACACCGTGACCGGAAAAATCAGAATCACGCTGCCCTCGAAGATGTAATCGAGGATGTCGCCCGGCTGCGCATACCGCTTGGGCACGGGCCATTGGCACTCGCCGATCGTCACACCTTCCGGCACTCGCCAGTCCACCACCACCGGTGCCCCGCTGTCACCGTTGTTCCTCCAGTACACGTGCCAGCCGTCCACGACCTTGACCTGGATCGCGATATAGCCAGTCCCACCCGCCGGCAGCGTCGTCTCCTCCGACATCACCCGCACTTTCACGTAGGCGTTCCCCGGCAGGTTCTTCGGAACCGGAGAAACCGCCGCCGGTGGCTCGCCCTTTGTACTTTGGCTAAATCCCATCGGTGCGGGCAGCAGCGCGAAGACTGCCAGAAACGCGAAGCCTCGCGTCAACAACGCATTCCAGCAACGGCATCGTCTCGCCCCGGTCCGGTCTTGGTGCATGGTAGACTCCCTTTGTGAACCCTCTTGACCCTGTTCTGTATTCTTGAGGATATGGGCAAATCACGAGATTCGTTCGTCGCATCCGCCCTCGCCGCGGCACCCCTGACGCTCCTGTCGGCAGGGGCGATCACCGCTTGCTCCACGAAGGTGAGCGATGAAAGCCTCAGGTGGCTGGCTGCGGGCGACGCCCAACGTCGCATGGCCCGAAACCCGAACGCCATCCTAATCCTGGACTCCAGAAGTCGGGACGAGTTTGAAGCAGGCCACATTCCCGGCGCAAGGCAGATGGACTTGGCCGACGTCGATCCGGAAGAGCCGGATCCGTCGCTCAAACGTTACGCCACCATCGTGGTGTACGGTCAGGACCCAGGTTCCGTGTCCGCCAAGACGCTGGCCAAGAAACTCCTCTCGGCGGGTCTCAAAGGCACACAGCTTCTCGAGGGCGGGTTCGCTGCCTGGAAGGAGCAGGGGCTGCCTGTCGAAGTCGGAGCCGCCGCAGGCAACGGAGGCGGCGTCAATCCCTGACGCGCGATACGCATCAACGAAAAGCGCCCGGGCCGTGGATCGGCGCCGGGCGCAACCGCCCCAGATCGCTTCGGCCGTGAGGCCGGCTCAGTCGAAGAGCGCCGCCGTGGTCGGCAGCTCCGCGTTCTTGAGCGTGATGGTGGTTTCGATGCGGAAGTTGGACTGCGTGGTGTGCCGCTCGGCAAAGAAGAAGTGCAGCGTGTTCTTCTGGTTGGGGTGCAGGATGTCGGACAGTCGGTTCAGGTACACCGTCTGCTCGACCGCGCTGTGCACGCCGCCCAGATCGATCACCAGGCGGCCGTTGATGAAGACCCACACGTCGTCATCACCACGGAACTTGAAGACCTGATTCTCTTCCGGCTTGTAGATGAACTCCGTCGCCAGCTCGTACGTGAAGTGGAAGTTCTTCCCCGTGGTCTTGTAGTTCCCGAACATCTGGTTGTTGATCGGGAAGAACCCGCCGAGGTTCTTGTAGGTGTCGTCCGTTCGGTCATCGAACACGTACTTGTTCGAGTTCGGCTCACGCTTGAGCGTAATGGCCAGGGGCGCGGACTGGTTCACATTCGGGTCATCGCGGAACCACTGCCGGAAGCTGTCCGCCGAGGCGATGCCGCCCTTGTCCACGCTACCCGAATACGACCCGGCGATGTCCCCTGCCGAGGCGTTGTACATGCTCGGGTGAATCGGCACGCCAGCGGACGTTTTCCACTGCGAGGAGACCTTCCTTCCGCCGCCCTTGAATACGGGCTTGTTGTCTTCATCGAGTTGCGGCTCGATGTTGTTCATGTAATGCCCGTATCCTCCCGCTGGCACCGCCTCGAAGTCGGTGTGCCCGCCCGTCTGATCGCGACCCTTGAAGTCGCGGATCACGCCCGTCAGCTCGATCGTGGCGGGCAGGTGCGCGTAGGGGTCCGTGCCGCCGCCGCTTTGCGCGGTGGATGTGCCGCCGGCGCTCAAGACGAGAGCAGCCGCGGCCGCCAGCCCCGCCGCCGTCAACAAGCCGTTCCGCAGAGAGTTCCGATCCATGAGCGCTGCTCCTCCCGCACCATCCGCGCGACGGCCGGATCCGCCGGCTCGCGCGCCTGGTGTCCGTCTTGGAAGGTCCATTCCACTGTCAAGCCGGGCAACGCTACGGGATCGCAAAACCTGCCGCCGGGTCTCCCTGCGATGACCCGGCAAAGTCGCGCGGATATAGCGGCGCGATTCGTGCTCCCTGACCGATATGATCGGACCTGCCCGCACGCCGACCCGACCGGCAGCGATTGCCCTTCCGGAAGACCCGGAACGTTCACACGGCGGCTAACACTCGCGTGACGGGCCTCGCCCCGGACGCCGAGCGGCGTCCGGGGATCCTTTGGACCTGCAACCTTCTTCGAGGAGCTGGTTCGGTATGGATGTGTTCGCGATCAATGGCGGCTGTCCCCTGCGAGGCCGGCTGAGAGTCAACGGGTCCAAGAACGCCTCGCTGCCTCTGATGGCCGCCGCCCTGCTGACCGAGCACCCCGTCGTCCTTCGAGGTGTGCCGCGGCTTGTCGACATCGCCAACATGCGCCGCCTTCTCGGGGAGCTGGGTTGCGACAGCAGCGAGTGTGCCTCCGGCGGGGATGCTCGGGCATTGCGCCTCCACACCACCGACACCTCCTGCTCACACGCACGCTACGACATCGTCCGCACCATGCGGGCCAGCATCTGCGTGCTCGGACCGCTGCTGGCGCGCCGCGGGCAGGCCCGCGTCTCAATGCCGGGAGGCTGCGCCATCGGCGACCGTCCGGTGGATCTGCATTTGCGCGGCCTGGAAGCCCTCGGAGCCACGGTTTCCCTCGAAGGCGGCGACATCGTCGTCCGGTCGCCTCCTTCCGGACGCCTCCGCGGGGCGCGCATTTTCCTCGGCGGCACCTTCGGCTCGACCGTGCTGGGAACTGCGAACGTCATGTCCGCCGCAGCGCTCGCTGAAGGCACGACCGTGATCGAGTCCGCGGCGTGCGAACCTGAAATTGTCGATCTTGCCAACCTGCTCAACCGGATGGGCGCCCACGTCCGCGGCGCGGGCGGTCCTCGCATTGTCATCGAAGGTGTGCGCGACCTCCACGGCGCCGAACACGAAGTCATCCCCGATCGCATCGAAGCCGGAACCTACATGATCGCGGGCGCAATCTCCGGCGGGGATCTCGAAATCGAGAACTGCCCCATCGACGCACTTTTCGCGTTCGCAGATACCCTCGCAAGCGCGGGCGTGACCGTGCAGACCATCGCATCCACCGACGACGAACAAATGCACGCCCTCGTCCGCGTGCGTCGCGAAGGCCCCCTTCGCCCCACGCAGTTCACCACCCAGCCCCATCCCGGCTTCCCCACGGACCTCCAGGCTCAGACCATGGCTCTGCTGTGCCTGGCGGACGGCATCAGCGTCATCACCGAGCGCATATTCCCCCAGCGGTTCCTGCACGTGGCAGAACTTGCACGCATGGGCGCCCAGCTCATCCACCAAGGGCCTTCCGTCATCGTCAGCGGCGTACGCTCCCTGGTCGGCGCCCCGGTCATGGCGAGCGATCTTCGGGCTTCAGCCTGCCTCGTTCTGGCCGGGCTGGCCGCCCGAGGCCGGACCATCGTCCGCAGGGTATATCACCTCGATCGCGGCTATGAATCGATGGAGAAGGTCCTCGCCACCGTGGGCGCGCAGATCACGCGGCTCGACGAGCGCGAGTTGCCGGTGGAAGAGACGATGTTTTCCTGATGTCTGATCGCCGCACGCCCGGTGCACGAGGGACTATTCCTCGTCGAAGCCTCGCTCAACCAGTTCCTTGAGCTGTCGGCAGGCGACCTCCGCGCCCGGCCCCTCCGTGGTGATGACCAGTTCTGTGCCGCAGGTCGCCGCCAGCATCATCATCTGCATGATGGACTTGCCGTCGACACGTTCCGATTCGCCCGCATCGGCACGGTGCACGAACACGTCGCAGGCAAACGAAGACGCGAGATCAACGAACGACATTGCCGGCCGAGCGTGCATGCCCAAACGGTTTTTGATCACCACGCGCTGTGTGGCTCGCTCTGGCACCTGTGCATCTCGGAATGCAGCCCCGCCACTTGTCGCGGCGCGGGCGGGTCACGGGGCTTCCCGCGGCATTGTTCAGCTTCCCAAGGTCTGATTATCCGCGTCTTCAAGGAGTGTCCAGATTTCGTCTTCGCTTGTCGCCTGCCTCAGGAAGCGCCGGAAGTTCTCCTGGCTCAGGTGCTTGAAGATCACTTCCATCGCCTTGAGGTGGGCATCCGGATCCGAAGCGGGACTCAAGAGCAGAATCACTGAATACACCGGCTGCTTGTCCAGTGCATTGAAGTCGATGCCCGAGGGGCTGACGCCGATGGCGGCGGCCATCCCCTTGATGTCCCGGTGCTTGACGTGCGGAATCGCCACGCCTTTTCCGAAACCCGTCGAGCCTTTCCGCTCACGGTCCAGCACCGCGGCAATCAGTTCACCCTTCACGGACGGGGAAGCCGCGCCCGACGCGACCAGGGCATCGATCAGTTCGGTGATCGCTTCATCCCGTGTCGACGACTTCACTCGAGCAATCACGGCGCCCCGTCGCACAATATCACGCAGCTTCATGCTTGGATCACTCCCGTTGGACCGACTCTTCACTTCAACGCTTCCCGTTCTTCAGCCGCTCCTTGAAGTCGGTCAGTTGACGGGTCATTTTGTCGATGCTCAGGTCGATGCACTCGTACAGGTCGCGCCCATCCACCTTCGCAACGAAATCGTCGTGCTTCTCCACATCCACCCGGAGTTCCGCCACGAACTCATCGTGCCGCCTCTTCTCCAGCACGACCTGGATCTCCTGTACGCCGTCGTAGTATCGCGGCAGCTTGGCACACTTGCTCGTCGCATACTCCTCGATCGCCGGCGTCACTTCCAGATGCCTCCCGATCACTTCAATCCGCATGGGTTTCCCTCGCTCACGCGTGAATGGTGTTCCGTCAATTGCACCCGGCGACAGTCGCCGCTCAGCCGCCGGGCCGCTTCAGCCCGTCGGTTGTGGCCATCATCGCCCCTGCATCGTTCCGTGCCAAGTCCCTTTCCGCATTCGCGTTCGTCGCCTCGTCCTGCCCCTGCATCGGCAGGAGCATCTGCCCGGCAGGCTCCCGGTCTCTCGGAGTGGGGACAAGCACGCCTCCGCTCACCACATACCGGATCGCCTCATCCAACGTCATCGAGACCTCGATGATCTCGTCTTTCGGCACTGAAATCGTGAATCCGGTTACAGGCGTCGGCGTTGATGGAACGAAAACGTTTGCGCATGGCTTTCCCACGCTCGCCGAGAAGCTCGCCGGAGAGTCATTCGTCAACAGTCCCATGGACCACAGGCCCTTGCGAGGATACTCCACCAGCACCACCCGTCCCGAAAGCATGCTCTTGGCGCCCCCCTGCCCGAGCAGGAACTCCACGAGTTGCTTCGTGCTCGGATAAACCTGCTTCACCACCGGTATGCGAACCGCCCAGCTCTCCAGAGATTGAAAGGCACGCCTGCCCACGTAGTGCCCCACCACCGCCCCCACCAAGTACACCAGCAGGATGGCGATCACCAGCCCGATCGGCTGCAGGTACCAGCGGCGCCTCCACACCTCGTGCAGCTTCGCGAGGCGCTCCTCGTGCCGTATGGACGCCTCCGCCTTCTCGATTTCCGCAAGCGAGGCCCCCAGCGGGATCCGGCCGATGCGCTCCCATTCAGCCCTCACCCGACGCACATCTTCCTCCGACACCAGCGCCCACGACGGCAGCGAAGCTTCATCCAGTACTCGCGGCGTGATCCACGCCACGCCCGATCGCACCCCACGGTTGATCGGCTCGGCGATATTCGACCACATGAATCCGCCCGCCCACCACAGCAGCGCCAGCGTCAGTACCGACGGCAGCAGAATGGCCAGGCCGCGCACAAAGAACGACCTGAACCTCAGGCTCTTCGCGATCGTCTGACGTTCCTTCACCATCAGCTCCCATCCTTGGTTTTGCTCATAGGCGCTACTCCATCGGAGGTCCGATCATACGGCCCATCGACACCGCGGCACCGTACCAGCCCGGTCGGCCGCGAAACCGCCTTGTATCCGCGCGCCATGCTCATGGCAGTCCGATCTCTTCATCCCCCGCCGCTTCCTGCCGCAGTTCAACCTCGATTTCCAGACGAAGTGCTCCCCGTCTCACTTGAACCGTCACCCGCTCCCCGGTTGTTCGGGCGGACAGCACCCGGTAGTAGTCGTCCAATGTCGGGGTGGGTTCACCGTCGATCGCCACCACAACGTCGCGCATCCGAAGCCGCTTCTCGGGCGGCCCAGCCCTTCCGACGCCCCTGTCCTGCACGACGCGCGAAATCACCACGCCGTCGCCGGCACCTTCCTGAACCGTCGCGCCGAGTCCGGCCTCTCCGGGGTGCGCGGTCTCGCCCACCACTTCCAGCCCCCGTACCCACTTCCTGAAGTCTTTCTCCACGCTCTGCAGCGGAGACCCGAACACAACTTCGATTGCACGCCCGCCCGTTGCATCGGCGGCATACCCGCCCTGCCCGGCGTCCCCCTCCGTGTAGGTGCGGTACCAAGCCTCGAGTTTGCCCATTGAAAGCATGTACATGAAGACCGCGCGCGACTGGGCGTAGAAGGCCCGCGCTCGGTCCCCCAGGAACCGCTCGCGGTCCAGGGCGAACAATGTTTTCCACGGCGTCAGCCGACCAGCATCGGCAAGCCGCTTCGCGGTGTTGGTCCGCCAGGACGGCAGAACGACGATTCCTCCTTCCCCATCATCGCCCACATCTTCAACCAGCGCAGCCATCCCTTCCATGATCCAGTAGGGGTGTTCCTGCCCGAGCCTGTCCATGTGTCGCCAGTGCAGCACGTGGAAAAATTCGTGACGAAGACTCGGCCCCACGTCCCGCGAGATCAACCGCTTCCTGTCCCGGTCGTACACGCCCCCCACGCGGTCCGACATGACGATTCGGATGAAGTCCTTCTGCGACGGCAGCACCACGCTCACCCATGCGTCGGGCCTCGCGTCGCGCTCGGCAACCGCTGGAAAAAGTTCAGCCCCCTTGCCGTCCCCATCCCGCGCCGCCCATCGCGCAACCCTGACAATCTCGCGCTTTGCCGTCTCGAACGCCTCCGCGTCGAACGCCGACGCATAGTTCAGCCGCACCCCCGCATCGCGCTCGAATGTGTACCCATGACCGAGCGCTGCTTTCAGCGATTCATGGTCCGAAGCCCCCCGCGCCTCCATCAGCTCACCCCATCCGAGCACGATGGCCTGGTATCGCGCCGTCGGTTTCAGGGATGCGAGGTGGGGATCCCGCTCCATGTGGAAGAAGTCGATGAATCCCACCGCAATCGCTTCCGTGAGCGCCGCGATGGCCTGATCCGTTTCTCCACCTGCCGCCAGCGCACAGGCGAGGTTGTAATGCACGAACGGATCCTTCGGCCTGGCTGCGGCCACCTCCCGCAGCCCCTCGGACGCACGCTTGAAATCCCCGGCCTCCAGCGCCTCCAAAGAGCGGGACTCCAGCACGTCGATCCGATCGGAGGCGGACGCATCCACCGACGCTGGTTGCGATCGCGCGGCGCCGGCGCACACCACAGAAAGACCCAACAGGATCGACCCGAAGAGGCGATTCACGGCGGAATGATCCGCACGCGCCGGCCCTGAATCGAGTAGCGATGTTCAATCAACGCCCGAAGCGCCCAAGGGTAAAGCTCCTTTTCGAGTTCAAAGACCCGTGCCGCCAGAGTCTCCGGGGTGTCGTCGTCGCGAACCTCGCATGCCCGCTGAGCCACAATTGGGCCTGAGTCGTACTCGCCGTCGGTGAAGTGCACCGTGCATCCGCTCACCTTGCACCCCGCCTCAAGCACTGCCCTGTGCACACGCTCTCCGTACATCCCCCGACCCCCGAAAGAGGGCAGCAGAGCCGGATGAATGTTCACGAACCGATGCTCGTACCCCGTCGGAATCGGCAGCAGCCGGATGAAGCCGGCGAGCACCGCCCATCCCTCCGCCGGCCGCCCGCCCCGAACCGGAGTGACGCCAGCCTGAGCGAGCAGCTCGCTCAGCTCCGCCGCGCGGATGTCCTTGCCGAGCACGCATGTCGGCACCCCCCGCGAGCGTGCCCACTCTTCTCCCTTGCACGGCTTGGAAGCCACAACGAGCGTGATGCGCGCGGGCAGCTCCCCGCGCTGGATCCGCTCGCTCAGGTTCGCGAGCGTCCGACCTGCACCCGAGACGAACACCACCAGCGGCGTGGCCGCCGAACTGCCGATTGGACCTCGCTGCATCGCCGTCATATGTCGCGAGCTTATCGCGGGTGCAGCCTTCCGTGACGCACTGCCGCACGGTCAAGTCACGAGCTTGATCGCGCCTGCCTCATCGTCCGCAATCGCCAGCAGCTTGTCGAGTTTGGTCAGTTTGACCAGCGCGACCAGATCGCGGCTGAGACCGAACAGCGCCAGCCTTCCCCCGCCTTCCTTGCACCGCTTCGTCAGCGTGATGAGGATCCCCAAGCCCACGCTGGAAAGCAGCGTAACGTTCGAGAAATCCAGCGCCAGCTTCCATCCGAACTGCGATGCAAAGGCGCTTGCCTCTTCCTGCACGATGGGAGCCTCGCGCGTGCTCACCGCGGGGCACACGATGCGCCCTACCGCCGCGCCTCCGACGAGCTCCATGTACACAATGCTTGCTTTCTCAGCCGGGTCCACCGACGCAGGATAGCACAGCACGCCCGAAGCCCGAAACGGCGCCCGCGCCGCCCGGGCGAGCCCCTCGCTACGCTGTTCCCCATGTCGCCTTCCACCATCCCGACTCCCTCCGAGTACCGCGCGCGGCCTGTCGATCGGCTCATCCCCGCATACCGCTCCGGCGTCGAGCAGATCGACCGCCGCGTTCTCCAGCTCGACGCGAAACAGGCCGACACCTTCTTTCTTCCCGAGGCGTCCGTCGGTCGATGGTCGTGCCGCGTACTGCTGGGGCATGTCGCCGACGCCGAACTCGCCTACTCCCACCGCATGCGCCGCATCGCCGCGGAGGAACACCCAGTCCTTGCTTCCTGGGACGAGAACGCCTTCGTGGATGCCGGTCTGTATGCGCGCCAGCCCGTTGCCGGCTCCGTGGCGCTCGTTCACACTCTCCGGCTCTGGACCGGGGAATGGCTGGAAACGCTGCCGCCCTCCGCCTGGGAACGATCGGCGCTCCATCCCGAGTTCGGGTCACTCACGCTGCATGATGTGCTCGCCACCGCCGTCTGGCACATCGAACACCATGCCCGCTTCCTCGCGCTCAAGCTCGACCGTCTTCTCGGCCCTTCTGCGTGAAGGTCGTATCCTCCGCCGACGCCCCCGATCCTGCCGTACACTCACGCGATGCATGCGCTCTTCGATGAGCGGCGGTATCTCATCCCGTTCCGCTCCACGCTCCTGCCCCACATCTTCACCGATACGCTTGTGATCGGCGCTGGAGCCGCAGGCCTCTCGGCCGCCATCGCCGCCGCAACCCACGGCGATGTCATCGTTCTGGGAAAGAGCCGGCATGACCTCTCAAACACCGCATGGGCGCAGGGCGGCATCGCCGCCGTGTCCCCCGCCTCGGACGACTCGCCCGAGGCCCACACGCGCGACACCCTCGCTGCCGGCGCCGGCCTCTGCGATGCGACCGCCGTCCGCCAGATCGTCAGCCGCGGCCCGGAGGCCATCGAGCGTATTCTGGCCTGGGGGTTTCAGGCCGACCGCGACCCGACCGCGCCGGAAGTGCCGGGCCGGTCTCGGCTCGCCTTGGGACGCGAGGGCGGCCACTCGGCGCGCCGTATCGTTCACGCATTCGGCGACGCAACCGGCGCCGAACTCGAGCGATGTCTGCTCGAGAAGTGTCGCGCCACGACCGGGTTGCGGCTCTTCGAAAGCTGCTTTGCCATCGACCTGATCACCCCGACTTCAGCCGAGGGCGCTCCCTGCATGGGTGCCATCACCTGGCATCAGCGCTACGGTCTGCAGATCATCTGGGCGCGTGCCACCATCCTCGCCACCGGCGGCGCGGGAGTTGTCTGGCGTGAAACGTCCAATCCTCCCATCGCCACCGGTGACGGCCTCGCCATGGCGTATCGCGCTGGTGCCGCCCTTGCCGACCTCGCCTTCATGCAGTTCCATCCCACGGCGCTCTACGTGGCCGGTGCGCCGCGCAAGCTCATCTCCGAGGCCGTGCGCGGCGAGGGCGCCTTCATCGTCGATGATGCGGGTCGACGATTCCTTCTGGAGGATCCCGCCGCCGGCGGGCGCGCCGAGCTTGCGCCGCGCGACATCGTGAGCCGCGCCATTCATCGCCAGCTTGCGCGTTCCGGGGCGCCGCACGTATGGCTCGATTGCCGCCATCTCGTCGGCTTTGCCGCGCGATTTCCGGCCATAGCCGCCACGCTTGCCCAGTTCGATCTCGACCCCGCGCGCGATCTGATACCCGTCAATCCCGCCGCCCATTACTTCGTCGGCGGCATCAGGACCGATCTTCTGGGAAGGACCAGTGTCCCGGCCCTCTATGCCGTCGGCGAAGCCGCCTCCACCGGCCTCCACGGCGCCAATCGCCTTGCGAGCAACTCGCTGCTCGAAGCCCTGGTGCTCGGTTACGACTGCGGGCGAGTGTGCGAGGAAATGAAGACCGCGCCCGGAGACTCCGCCCCGCGGAATGCCTGGGGTGTCGCGCTTCGTTCCGGCCCGGCCCGCGTGATCTCCGACATTCCGCTCTCCGACCACGCCGAGATCGACCTCGCAGATGTCCGTTCTTCGCTGCGTTCTGCCATGTGGCGCAACGTGGGGATCGAACGAACAGGCGCACGACTCGACGATGCCGCCGAAATGTTCGACTTCTGGGCACGCTATACCCTTGACAAGATCTTCGACGATCCCGCAGGCTGGGAAACGCAGAACATGCTGGTCATCGCCGCGCTCGTGGCCCGCTCCTCGGCATGGCGCACCGAGTCGCGAGGCTGCCACTTCCGCTCCGACTTCCCGGAACCGGACCCGCGTCTGGCCGTCCATGATGTCTGGCGCCGGGGCCGCGCCGAACCGGACCTGCTACCCGTCACCGCCAACAACTCATGAACCAGCCGCGTTCGCCAGTGCATCACCTTTGCTTCGCCGTCCTCTTCTGTGCATGCTGCGCAGGATGCGTCCAGGAGCGTGTCGTGGGAGTCCGCGGCGGGTTCCAGAATCTGCCGGGAGCCCAGGGCGGATACGAGGTCGAGGGACAGCGCCAAGCACGCCCGGCGCGCGACTTCGAGTCGCTACTTCCCATGGATGAAGCAACCGCGGCCGCCGCCGAGATCGAGGGACGCCCCTTCCGCCGGAGGGCCGCCGACGGCTCCGTCATCCTCGTCTCCCGCGCCCCCTATCAGCTCGTCGTGCATCTCCGCGATACCCTGCGGGACGGCGAAACCGATCTGCTCTTCGAGCAACTGCTCAGCGATCGCCTCAAACAGGCGTATATCGATCGCGGGCGCGATCCCCGCGACGCCGTCGCGTTCCTCCTGCGGAACCAGCGTCACGTACAGAAGTTTCTTGAGGCGGTACCCGCCGGCGAACGCACGCCGGGAGCGGTTTTCAGACCCATCGGCCGCAACGTGTACCGACTCGAAACACTCGACAAGGCGCAGCTCGAGCTGAAATTCAGCAAAATGGACATGATCATAGAGAACGGCAGGCTTCGCCTGCTGATGCTCAGTTGACCGTGAATCGCCGCCGCATCACGCGTAGCTGTGCAACCCCGAGATCACGAAGTTGATCACGATCCAGTTGAACAGCATCACGCCGCAACCAATGACCGCCAGTACAGCGGTCCAAAGGCCCTTGTCCCGCGCCTTCAGCCGCACGTGCACCAGCACCAGGAACACGAGGAATGTGTTCAACGCGAACACTTCCTTCGGATCCCATCCCCACGGCCTTCCCCACGAATGATCCGCCCAGATCGCGCCCATCACGATCCCGGCCCACAGCAGTACGAACGAGAGTTCCATCAGCACCATCGTCGCACCGTCCAGCACCTGTGCCGCGGTGCCTCCGCGCATCATCCCGCGATTCGGGGCATCCGAACCCGTGCCCGACTCCAGCAGCATCCCCGTCCCGCCGGCGCGCGCGTAGTCCGGCGGTCCCCCGAAGGCCCGCACACCCAGGTACAGCAGCGCCGTCACCGCCGCCATAGCGATCAGCGCATACGACGTGATGATCACGTTCGTGTGGATGTACAGCCAGAGGTCCGAGAGAACCGGCATCATGTTGCGGATGTTCGGGTCCAACTGCGGGATATAGCGTGCCGACATCATTGCCGCCATTGATGCCACCGCGCCCCCGAGCATGAAGAGATTTCGCATCGGCGTCCGCCGCGCGAGCACTTCGATCACGATCGCGAGCGATGTCCCAAGCCACACCGACGTGGTGACCGCCTCGAACATGTTCGAGTTCGGCCACCTTCCCGACACGTACCAGCGCAGGCCAAGCGCGATCGTGTGCAGCGCGAACGCGACTCCGAACGCTCCGATGCCCAACCACCGCGCCCCTTCCCACCGATACGCCACCGCCATCAGCAAGAGTGTCACCGATGCCAGGTAGATCACCCAGATCCACGTCAGGTTCGAGTGCTTGAAATACACGCTCTCCCACTGCAACCGCGTTTGCGACGGGTACACCGCGGGGTTGACGCGCGGCAACCGCTCCGCCAGCTCTGCAACTGCCGCACTGGCCGCTTCCGCATCACCTTCTCGCCAAGCTGCCGCCAGCTTCTCCCATGCGCCCCTCAGCTCCGCGCGAAGCACGGGGTCCATCGCGTCAGCGTCCGAACTCATCGCAGAGCCGGCGTACAGGTCGTCCATCGAGAGCCATCCCGCGGTCTCGTCGCCTTTCGGCGCCGGCACGATCCGCAGTTGTCCCGAGAGCACTTCCGGCGACTTGAGCACCATCGCCGACCGCACGGCATTCGCGAACTTGGACGTCCTGATGATGTCCCGCTGCCACAGCGCCAACTGTGCCTGCGCCGCCTCATCCATGAGAAAGGCTTCCGCGATGAGACCGGTTTTCTCGAACGCTTCGAGGCGTTCCCGCAGAATCTCCTTGCGCTCCTCCGCCGATTCCGGAACTCCCGCCTCGAAGAACCGCTCATCCTCCGCCAGCTCCGCAAGGCGATCCTCGAGGACCTCTTTCAGCCGCGCACGCATCGGCTTGTTCTTGAAGTAGATCACGTCCCGGTGCGTGTATCGCTCCGGCCGGAAAAGCATGTCCAGATACTGCATGTCCCGCGGCAGCCCGTCGATCTTCCTCGGCCCCGAGATGTACCCAACCATCTCGTTCGCGAACGAGTCGAACGACTTGAACCGCCCCTCGGAATGCACCGCCGCACGATCCAGCGGACCGAGATCCACGGCCGCGGCGAAGGGATCGTCCGGACGCGCCGATTTCTGCCCTGCAAGCACCGCCAGAGCCGCGATCAACAGTCCGAGCACCGTGCCCGCCGCGAGAAAAGTTGTGGTTCGCGTCCTGCTCATGCGATCAGACCTTTTCCACTCCTGCTCCGGCGTGCGCAGCACGGGCTTCTTCGACTTCGATTTGCGCCGCCGCTGCGCGGGCGTGCGCCGACTCAACCCCGGCGTGCACCTTTTCGATTCGCCTCCGCCGGATAATCGGCTTCACATAGAAAGCGTAGATCATCCCCGCCACCGAGATGCAGCATCCCGCGAGCTGAATCAGCACGCCGTTGCGGTTTCCCACCCCCAGCCCCGTGTAGTTCAAACCGGCGTCCGAAGCCCTTCCGGCTCCCGATTGCGGTGCCGGAGGATCCCAGAAAGCCTGGAAATACCAAAGCCCGCCGAACTCGGCCGGGCTGTTCGTGCTCACGATCTTCGGCTCGCTCCACGTCGTGCGATCCGACTCCGCATCCCGCGCCACAGCAAACCTCAGCACGCTCGTCCAATCGCGCACCGTGAGCGCCCGACCCGGCTCGAAACCGCCCACATGCTCCGAAAGTATGAACTCGTCCAGCACCACCGGCGCCGGAAGCAGTCTTCTTTCACGCGAGAAGAGCACTTCGATCTCGCGCCCGTCACCCAGCGGAAACACCACCGGCTCGTATCTGCCAAGCTCACCCGCGGCAAGCAAGGGGTCATCGAACGAATACTTGCTGAACGGCAGCCATGCCCGCTGCACGCGGCCGCTTCCCCTCGGAAACTCGATCTCCACCTGGGCCATCGCAAAGAATCGTTCCGCATCGGAATCCTTGTCGCGGCTTTCCGGAGGCACGATCACCGGCCGCGTCTCCACGCGCGCCCGCTCCATGAAATCCGTCATGCTCATCATCAGCCCTTCGGTGATCGCCACCGGCTGATGCTGCCGCAGACGCTCGATGCGTGTGCCCCCTTCCCGCTGGGCGATCAATGCCTGCACGCCGATTTCGCCCGGACCCGCGACGATCAGCACCGGCGCTGAAGGCGGAGTGTACGTCGTCTGCACTTCCGGATCCGGCGCCGTCATCCCCTGGTGCGCCGGGTCTCCCGCTTCCTCTGCACCATCTGTCACCAGATCGCGCGTCGCGCCGGGATCGTCCGCCACCCAGCGCACGATCGTTTTCTCCGGCGTCCGAATCTCCAGGAAGAGCAGCGACACCGTCCCTCCGCTCGGCAGCGCCAAATCATGCGCTTCGCCGGTGACGCGGAAGGAATAGCCCTTCGCCGACGGAATCTCGCGAAATGGATTGTCTTCGCGCACCGCCTCTTCCGGCGTGATCTCCACTTCGGCTTCCGCTCCGGCACCGTCGTTCGCCGCGGGGATCACGAACCGCACGCGCCGCGTGCTTCCCGCTTCGAGTGCCGCCAGCTTCGCAGGGTCGTCTACCCATTGGAACTCAATCGCCCCGTCTGCCGCCGTCCGCTGCCGCGGATCGAATGCCAGCAGTCGCACGTCCTGCGTCGTCCCTCCGGGCGTGCTGAACCGCAGGTCGATCACCGGATTGAGCAGCTCCCCGCCCGGCACGAGCACCGCTTGCTCCCGGGCAAAGCGCAGGAACCCCGTGATGCGAACATCGGCATCGGCGATCGGATCCCCCTCCTGCACCGGCGGAACATCGATGTGTATCGGATCAACCGGTACCGCACGCGACCCCACGGCCGAAGCATCGTCGCGGGACGAGAGATAGTCGTTGTACCGCGGCAAGCCCCGGATCGGCCGCTGCGCCCACTGCCGCGCCCCTGCCTCCCGGACATAAAGAGCAGACGTATCGCGCAGCCAGAAGTACGACTGCGGCTCGTACGCCAGCGCCAACCGCAGTTGCTCATCCACCAGCGCCCTACCCTCGAACTCCGGCAGCTTCTTGACTCGACCTCCATCCCGCCCCGGCAGCAGGTCTTCCGTCAAGTCGGGGTGGCCGTCCAGCAGTTGACGCACGAACTCCCGCCCGTCCGGCGCGGTCACCATCACCGACACCGAATACACCGAGGCACCTTCCGTGCCTTCCGAGAGCAGCGGCCACTTCGGCTCGACCTGCACGACCCGGAACCGGTACCGCCCCGAACTCGTCTCCACTTCGCCGCCTGCTCCCGGGATCGCCGGCAAGCTCACCCGTCCCCCGACCGCCCCCGGCGCTTCGATGACGACCTGCCGCCGGAAAACCGGCGTGTCGCCCTCCACCTTCGTCGAAAAGTAGATCACGCTGCCGATCGCAAGGATCACGATCCCCCAGTGAATCATCCACACGCCCACGCTGAGCACCGTCAGCGGTATCCGCCGCAGCGTCGTGATGATCAGATTCAGGCAGATCGCGGCTATCAATCCGTTGAACACCGGCGTGTGGAACCATTCGAACTCCGAAAGCTCGAACGGCCGCCATTGCCGGAGCATTTCGTGGCGAAGCGGAATGCCCAGCAGCCGGAAGCTCGGCTCGCCCCGCGTCGGGAGCACGATGCCCGCGGAACCGATCGTGGAATACACGAAGAGGATCACCAGCAGTGTGATCCCCAGCCGCACGCTCGAGAACAGGTCCAGAAACAGCCGAACCGGTCCGCGCGCGCCCGCCCGCTTCGGTGTCGTGCTCGGCAACGGATGGGTCGGCGTCTGCATGCGGCGAATCCGGAGGGGCCGCAATCATAGTCGGCGCGGGCGTGCCGTCCGCGCTCCCGGATCCGTTTTTCCCCCGCCGCGTCAGGCTCCCCGGTCCGCTCACTCCGCGCCGGCCAGTGTGTCGCGATACGCGTGATAGATACTCTCGATCGTGTCCCGCGACCGAAGGAACGCATCCACCACCGCCGGATCAAAGTGGCTTCCCCTTCCCTCCGCGATGATTTTCAGAGACTTGTCGAGGGAAAAGGCCGGCTTGTAGCACCGCGCCGATGTCAGGGCGTCGAACACATCCGTCACCGCGGTAATCCGCCCTGCCAGGGGAATCTCCTCTCCCCGGATGCCCCGCGGATACCCCTTTCCGTCCCACCGCTCGTGATGCGTCAGCGCCACCTGCTCCGCCATGCGCAGCAGCTCGTTGTCGGACCCGCCGAGGATCTGCCCGCCGATGACCGTGTGGGTCTTCATCAGGTCGCGCTCTCCATCCGTGAGCGGACCCTCCTTCTTGAGAATCGCATCCGGCACCCCGAGCTTGCCCACGTCGTGCATCGGTGCCGCGAACAGCAGGTTCTGGCACCATTGCGAGGGCATGCCCATCGTCCGCGCCACGGTCTCTCCGTACATCGACACACGCTGAATGTGTGCGCCCGTTTCGTTGTCGCGGAACTCCGCTGCCTGGGCCAGTCGGAAAATCATGTCCAGGTGCAGCCGCTGGACCTGCGCCTGCAGTTGGGTGTTCCGCACGAGGATCGACGCCATGGACGCCACGGCCATTGCCAGTTGCTCATCGGACGGTGAGAACACCGTCACCGTGCCGTCGTCCCTGCGCCGATTGATCACCTGCAGAACGCCGATCGGCGGCGCCCCCTCCACCAACAGCGGAATCACCAGCACCGAGCGCGTGCGGTACCCCGTCGCGCGGTCGTAGCTCGGGTCGAATCGATACGTGCCGCCTTCCCCGAGGGCATATGCATCGTCGATCCGCAGCGGCAGCGCACGCTTCGCCGAGAACCCCGAGAGAGATCGCTCATCCAGCGGCACGCGAGCACCTTTCAGGCTCGCGGGCGCCATCGCACTCGCACCGGTCTGGACCTGCGGCGCTACGCACAGGTCGGGCCGCGCATCATTCTGACAACACACGAAGCGCAGCGACCCGCCCTCGATCAGATACACCGTGCCGGCTTCCGCGGGCACAAGGCGTCTTGTCTCCGCCAGCAGCTCGTCCAGCACCTCCTCGACGGGCTTCACCTGGCCCAGCCGCGCGCACACCCCGACGAGCGTCTGAAGCTGCGCCTGCAGCGCCGCTTCGTCGATGTCCCGCGGAGCTGGAGGCTGGATCGCGACTTTCGTCATGGATGGCTCGTCGTCCGTGCGGAGCGTCAAGTCGTATGCCGCTCCGATCATACCGTACGAATGGCGATTCCCCACACCCCAACTCCTTCATTTCTGCCTGACTTCTTCGAATCTCCCCCCTCAGTACCTCCAGGCAGCCTCCCCCGCGGAAGCGATTGCCGCTCCGTCAGGACCGAGAAGTCGTGAACTCGCGGATGCACAACGGCGGCTGCGGCTCTGCCCGACTTCCCCTCTCGCGGCGCTCGTATACTTCCCGCGTGAATCCGGCCTCCGCGCAGACACCCCCAGGCGCACCCGCCCGGCTCAATCTTCGGTCGCTCGCTCAGATGGCGAGGTCCGGCCAGCCCTTTGCCTGTCTCACCTGCTATGACGCAACCACCGCTCGCTGGCTCGAGCGCGCCGGGATACATCTGCTTCTCGTCGGCGATACGGCCGCCGAGGTCATTCTCGGTTTTCCCAACACCCTTCACATGCCCCTCGAGCTCTCGCTCGCGCTGACTGCCGGCGTGAAGCGCGGCGCCCCGGCCACTCCCGTCATGGGCGACATGCCCTTCATGAGCTACCAGGCCTCCCCAGACGACGCACTCCGCAACGCCGGACGCTACCTCACCGAGGGCCTCGCCGACATCGTCAAGATCGAAGCTGATGAGTCGTTCGCTCCCCTCGTCGAACGCATGACCCGCACGGGTATCCCCGTCTGCGGCCACGTGGGAACGCGCCCCCAGCTTTCGCGGCTCTCCGGCGGCTACACCGCAGCCGGGCGAACGCCCGAGGCAGCGGCCCGGATCGTCGCCGATGCCGTCGCGCTCGAGCAGGCCGGCTGCGTGATGCTCCTTGTCGAAGCCGTGCCGCCCCAGGTCGCCGAAGAGATCATGGCGCGTACATCCGTCCCTCTCATCGGTATCGGCGCCGGCCCCGCCTGTCATGGGCAGGTCCTCGTGCTTCAGGACCTGCTCGGCTTGACCCACTGGCAGCCAGGATTCGCCAACCCCGTTGTTCATCTCGGCCCGCAGATTCAGCAGGCCGCGGAGCAGTGGATCGCCCGGGTCGCCGGCCGCGCCGCGACCGATCACCGGTATCACATGCAGACCGTCCCGCACACAACGCAGGAGCCTGAACCGCGGAGCCGATCATGAGACGTTTCGTTTCCTACGGGCCGGCGTTCCTCGTTCTTTTTGCCGTGGCCATCGCGCTCTTTGCCGGGCCGGCCGCCGTGCGCGAGTATCACACCGCGCGCATCGGCGCCATGGTCAACGCCGCGCAGGCAAGTCTGGATCAGAACACGATTCTCGACCAGATCAACGAGTGCACTTCTGCCATCGCCGATGCCACGCTTCCCGGAGTCGTGCACGTCGAAACCCGCACCCGCTTCAGCTTGGAAGATGAGCCTTCCGAGGAAGACCGCGACTCTCAGCGCCTTCCCCTGATCCCCGCGTCCGGCGCCGGCTGGGTGTACGACCAGCAGGGCCACATCGTGACCAACGCGCATGTCGTCGCGGAGGCCGAGCGCGTTTCGGTGCAGCTCTTCGACGGGCGCGTACGCCGTGCGGAGGTCATCGGCGTCGATGAGAACACCGATATCGCGGTCCTCAAGATCGACATCGATTCCGGACTTTTTCCCCTTCGCCGCGCCAGCAACCGCCCCGTTCGCGTCGGCGAACGCGCCTTCGCCTTCGGCTCTCCCTTCGGCATCAGGCACTCCATGAGCGAAGGGATCGTCACCGGGCTTGGCCGCAGTGAAGCCTCGACCTTCATCGGCCTTATTGCCGGCTATACGAACTTCATTCAGACCGATGCCGCCATCAATCCCGGGAACTCCGGCGGTCCGCTCGTCGATTCCAAGGGAAGGGTCATCGGTATGGTTGCAGCCATCGCCAACAACCTCCCCCCGCAGGGGCCGACGCCCGTCCAGGGCCAGTCTGCCGGCATCGCCTTCGCCATACCGCTCGAAACCATCGAAGTCGTCGTCGCTCAGCTCATCGAAAGACAGGTCGTCATCCGCGGCTATCTCGGCATCCGCCTGCCGCCCCGGAACTTCGATCCCGAGGTCGCCCGCGAACTCGGCTTCGAAGGCGCCGGCACCCTCGTCGGCGGAACGCGCCCCGGCGAACCCGCCGCCGAAGCCGGCATTCAGGCCGGCGACATCATCATTTCCATTGACGGCGTGCCCACTCCCGATCAGGAGGTGCTTCGATCGCTCGTCAGCCTGCGCCCGCCCGGCACCGAGCTTTCCGTTCACCTGTGGCGAAACGGCGAGTTTCTCGACACGAAGGTCCGCATCGGGGCCGCGTACAACGAATCCCGCTCCGAGCTGCGCTACGTGCCCGGCAGCCAGAACCTCTCCATCGAGCAGATTCGCGCCTGGATCAACGAACATCGCTGACGCGGCGATGTTCGGTGCTTACCGCTGCCCTTGCACGCTTTGCCCCTCTGTGGCATCTGCGGCGTTCTCGTTCTGGCGCGCCTTCGTCGTTCGCAGCCTGATCGTCACCGGTGTGTCATTCGCCGGCACGGACTTCAGATCCGCGATCCACACCGGTTCTTCGACCGACGACTCCGGGCTGATGGCCGTGGCCAGAGCGATCGTTTCCGTTCCGAAGGAAGCCAGCCCGATCAGCGTGCCCTCGATGTCCGCCCGATAGACCTCGCGCACTTCGCCCTCGGCAGAGCGACGTGTTCGGATCTCCGACCCGGCGAACACCCACCCGAACTGGTCCGTGTCGGGGAAGCGCTCGCCTGTCTTCGCGTGCACAATCCAATCCCCGGGATGCACGACGACTTCGGCGCCTTCAGGACCTCGGTAAACCATCTCGACGGTAATCTCCGGCCCCGTAGCCGGCTCCGCCTTGGTCCTGCCGGCTTCCTCACGCCACGTCGCCGGTTTGCCCGGCTCAAGCCCGAGCAGCAGCAAAGCCGCATGCACGTGAGACGGCTTGGCTTCGGTAACGACCAGCGACTCGTGCTCTTTGGAATCCGGCGTGCACGCCACCGCCTCCAGGAAGAACAGAGGCTCATCCTTGGCGTGCAGCAGGGGTGAAACTCTGGCCGCGACCTCCACGACTCCAGCCTTCGCATCAAGGCGAACGTGCGGAAACACCCCGCGCATCGCCTCTGTATCCGCCTTGGGAGCCGCGGACTCCTGTCCTGATGTCGGCGAAAGCGGCAGGAGCATCAGCCACGCCGCACACGTCGAATGGAACGCACGCCGCCTTCTCGGCAAGCCTGGCATGCACAAGCCTCCACGCACGCCCTCCGGACGCCATCGCGCCCGTCGCAGCGTGCATGTCGTCATTCCCCTGCAGTATTCTCGCCCGCCACGTTCTTCAGGCCGCGACGGCGATCCCTGAGGCGACGGGCGCGCCCCGCACGGTCGCGCAGGTAATACAACTTCGCCCGACGCGAGTCCGCCCGTCGCACGACCTCGTACCCCGCGATACGCGGCGAGTTCAGCGGGAACAACCGCTCAACTCCTTCATCGTCCACGATGCGCCGCACGGTAATCCGCTCGTTCACACCCCGCCCCTTGCGAGCGATCAGCACCCCCTGGAACACCTGGATGCGCTCCTTGTCGCCTTCCACGATCCGGCAATGGACGCTGATCGTGTCTCCGATATCCATCCGCGGCACATCCTGCTTGATCTGCTCGCGCGTCAGTTCCTCGATTACCTGCTGCCTCGACATCGTGCACCCCGCTTCGCCTCTATCGTTCCAGGTCGGGCCGACGGGCCCGCGTTCGTTCAATGCGCTTTTCCAGTCGCCACGCGGCGACTTTCTCATGATCTCCGCTCACCAGCACTTCCGGCACTTCCAGCCCCTGCCAGACACGGGGACGGGTGTAGTGCGGACAATCCAGCAGCCTTTCTCCCGACTTCCCCAGCGGCGAGAAGCTGTCCTCCGCCGCGCTTGCTTCATCTCCCAGCGCTCCCGGCAGCAACCGCACCACGGCGTCCGTCAACACCATCGCGGGCAACTCGCCGCCCGACACCACGAAGTCGCCGATGCTGACCTCCATCGGGGCGAGCTTCTCGATCACCCGCTCGTCGATCCCCTCGTAATGCCCTGCGATCAGCAGCAGTCTCTGCCGCCGAGCGAGCACTTCGACAAGCTCCTGCGTCAGGCGCCGACCCTGCGGAGTCATCAGGATGCGCTGCGCGGGACGCGGATCCCGGCTTTCGACATCCAGCACCGCATCCCACAGCGGCTGACACATCATCACCATGCCGGGTCCGCCCCCGAACGGGCGGTCATCCACCTTGTGATGCTTGTTGTCCGCGTACCTCCTGATATCCGTGACAAACCACTCAACCAGCCCCGCCGCTCGTGCCCGACCCGTGATGCTCGCCGACAGAACCGGTTCGATCACCTCGGGGAACAGGGTGAGGATGTCGATCCTCAGCGGCGCTGTCATGCTGCACTCTCAGCCCGCGCTTCCGCCCTCGGCGCCCGCCTCCGGCGCCGCAGCTCCGGCCTTCGCAGCGGCGGCGATCTTCCCCGCCACGCGCTTCGCCCGAGTCGCCTTCCAAGCTTCCGCATCGATCAGGTTTCTTTTCGCGAGGATGTCCTTCACCGTGTCCGAGGGTTGTGCGCCCTTGTTCAGCCAGTGCTTGATCCGCTCATCGTCGAGATGCAACTGCTTCTCCGGATCCCTCGCGATCGGATCGTACCAACCCAACTGCTCGATGATCCGCCCGTCGCGGGGCGTGCGCTTCTCCACCGCGTGCAGTCGAAAGAACGGACGATGCCTGCGTCCCATCCGCTTCAGCCGAAGTCGAACCATCGAAGAAAACTCCCGCCAGCTCTGCGCTGGTGAATGCCGCCGCGATGCCGTCCGCGGCCGAGTCGAAAGAAACCGCGATCCGCCCTTCCGGCCGCCCACCGGCAACCGTCGGGAAGGACCGTTCATTGTAATACTCTGTTCGGTGGGATGCAAACCGCGCCCGCCGAAGCACGATTTCGCCCTTACCAAGGCAGTCCCGCCCCCTGTTTCAACCCGGCAGCAGCCCCCGAAGCCCCCCGACCGCCGTTCCCACCGCCGTGGCCGCCACCGGAATCAGCACCCGACCGCTCAGCATGAATACCAGAACAAACGCGATGATCGACGCCGTCTGCGCCTGCGGCCGCTCGATCATCGCGCGGTAGCCCGGTGCAAAACTTGCCAGAACGCGCGCGCCGTCCAGCGGCGGAACGGGCAGCAGGTTGAACATCATCAGCACCAGATTCAGAAACGCCCCGGCCATCAGGAACGTTTCGAGGTTCCTGTGCATGTTCGCCCCGGCGAACGCCCCGTACTCGCCCCACACAGCGGCCAGCACGATCGAACCCAGGCACAGCAGCAGATTCATTCCCGGTCCAGCGGCCGCCACCAGAGCTTCGGCATGTTTCCCGCGCATCCGCCACGCGCTGACCGGCATCATCCCCCACGCAATCCCGATCAGCGCGAACATCAGGAGGCTCATGCCGCCCATGTGTACGAGCGGATTCCACGTCATGTGCCCCGTCTCGATCGGCGTGCGGTCCCCCCGGCTGATCGCAGCCCATCCGTGGGCCAGTTCGTGCAGCACGATCGATCCGATCACCCAGACGACCCAGCTCACCAGCATCACCGGATCGTCCTTCAGCAGATCGGCGACCCACCAGCTCATGCTCCGACTCCCATGTGCCCCGGCCCAAGCATACTCGCCTTCGCGCTGCGACTGTAACGACCGCCGGATCCGTCCACACACAGGCGATAGGATGCGATGCCGTGAGCCGCATCGCCTATACCGTGACCGCCATGTTCCCCGACCGCGCAACCGCCGATGAGTACATCGCCTGGCTTGAAGACGGCCACATCGACGCCGTCATTGCGGGCGGCGCGCACTCCGCCATGATCGTCCGCCTTGAGACGACCGATCCCGACGAGCCTCCGCGCGTCGAAGTCCGCTACATCTTCTCGACCCGCGAACTGTTCGACCGTTACATCGAGCACTTCGCGCCCGCACTCCGCGCCGAAGGTCTTCGTCGCTTTCCTCCCTCTCGCGGCATTACCTTTCAGCGCAGCATCGGCACCATCGTTTAGGATCGCTCGACCTGCACTCGCCGTCCGCCGGTTCATATCTGCGATCACGTCCCGGCGCGGCGAAAAAAAACCGCCCCGGAACCCGGGGCGGTTGGAGTCTGATCCTGCTTCGTTGGACGGCGAACCTCAATCCAGCGCCGGCCCGCACGGATGCTCGGGCGCCAGCGCATTGCGCAGATCGTACGCGGTCCGCCCGATGCCGAACGTCTTGTTTGCGTTGTTGCTCAGCGTCGTCTCGATCGAGGTAATCAGCGGGTCTACCGCGCAGAAGACCGGATCCTGCGCCGTCTCTATGAAATGCTTCGTGAAGATCTGCTCCAGCATTCCGTTGCCCAGAGCTTCATCGGAATACGAAAGGTGAGCGAAGTAGAAATCGATCGTGTCGAAATCCACTCCGGACGGACCGGGATCGGTCACCTCGGCAACAGGCGCCAGTGTCCCCGCGGCCTCCTGCGCTGAGGCCAGCGCCGAAGGCATGTTCGACCCCGCCGAGTGAAGCGACATCAGATAGGGATCGGTCGGGGTGCCTGCCGCGCTCGGGTTGAATCCTAGGAAGAACCCGTTGCTTGGGACTCCGGCGGAATCCACATCGGCGAACGCCCCGATCAGCAGCGGTTTTCTTCCGCTTTCACTGTCCAGCGTGATCGCCGCGCCGCCGATCTGCGCGACCTGGTCGAATGTCGCAGCGCTGAAGCCCGTGCCCTGATACGTCCCTGTCTGGGTGTTGAAGTTCCCCGCGGCGCCCCACCACGTGTTGAGAATGTACGGGCTGAACTCGAAGATCGTCCCGCTCTCAAGGCTGAATACCTGCCCCTCAACGCGAGGATCAATCTCGAAGACCGCGAGATTCTCATACTGGTTGCTCGGGTTCGGAGTATCCGGCTCGAACAAACCAACCGCAAACAGCGATCCGCGCTCGCGCGACGACCCCAGGGCCTCCAACCTCACTCCGGGGAATTTGGCGATGTCATACACTTGCTCGTTTTCGATGTCCAAGCCCATGATGCCCGCGGGAATGTCCGGAGTTCCCGCGGCGGTGCCATCAAAGAAGTGCTGCACCGCGTAAAGATCGAACGTAGAGTTCTCAAGCACAGCCAGGCCCGTAAGGACCGGCCCAGCGAACCCGTCGTCCCCGCCGAAGATGGACAGGTCGAAGTTCGCGACTTCGACGAAATTATCCCCTTCAGGCGCCGCGCCAACCTCGAAGAATGAGGCGAAGTACAGCACGTTGCGATCCAGCGAATTGCCGTATACGCCGTCGATGTTGTTCTCGCCGCTGTCCAGCAGGAACAACTGAAGTTTGCCCATTCCAGGCCCCACCGCCAACCCGGCGTGAGGGGCATCCGTCAGGACCGACTCAAACGGCAGCGACGTCAGCGCGGATGTCAACGAGGCCAGCTCCACGGCCTCATCGAAAGAGTCGTACATGAAGAACTCGATGTTCGGCGCTTCCGCAGCCGGCGGAGGAGGCGGCGGAGGTGGCGGCGGCGGCGGCGGCGGTGGTGGTGGCGGGGGCGGTGGCGGATCCGGTGGGGGCGGCGGAGGCGGATCCGGCGGTGGCGGTGGAGGAGGCGGCGGCGGAGGCGGCGGCGGAGGTGGCGGCGGAGGCGGAGGTGGCGGCGGTGGATTGCCGGGAATCTCCGGATCCTCAGGATCGATGATCGGCGCCGGCGGCGACTGGTTGGCATTCTGCACCGCAGCCGTCGCGGAAGCATCGCCTCGCGCCGTGGATCGCTCGACGACCTTCTGCTCGTCCTTATCGCGCGCTTTCGTGTCGCCCGTGTCGACGTACGACTGCTCGTCCTCTACTTCCGCCGGATCAGTTTCCTCCGTGTTGGTCTCGGAATCGTCATTGATCGTCGATTCTGTTCCGTCCTCGTAGTTGACCGTGAACGTGCCCACGTTCTCCGCGTCTCCGTAGAAACGCGTGGGCTGTCCGCCGGTCACATCAACAAACACATCCGTCCCGCGAACGGCCAGCGTCGCGTCAGGCGTGGCCACCACCACGTCATTCGCGAATGTCGTCGACGTCACGTTCAGCATCAGCCGCCCGTAATCGACGTCCAGCGTTGTCCGCTTCGTGTTCCCGTCCGCGATCGCACGCGCCAGCGTCATCGACGCGAGTCGATCGATCGTGATCAGTTGTGTCTCGGAAACCACGATCTGGATCGCGGACTTCGGATTCGTCCGAATGTTCGCCCCTTGCGGCAGGCGCATCCCGACCGTCGCAGGCTGATATGACTGGCCCTCCCCGGGCATTCGGACAACCACGTCGCCCCTCACGGCCACCACCACCCCGAACGATTCGACCGCTGCGGGCGCAGCCGCTTCCTCAATCGGAGTCGGCGGAGCTTCGGGTTGTTCGCCTGGCTGCGGAGCGTTCGCTGGCGCGGGCTGGTCCTGCGCATCCACCGCCTGAGCTCCGGCGGCCAAGAAGGAAGGCGCAAGCCCCAGCGTGAACGATGTGATGAAAATCGGGAAGCGCGGGTCGTTCGGCACGGAGAACCTCCGAAAGTCCTTTCCAGAGCCTCCCAGCCCCGCCGCGCGGGGACATGGGGTGAACTACTTTTCCGTCAGGACAATCGTCCCTTGGAAGTCCGGCGGTGGACCTCCACCCCCCCACTCTTGGCGGAGGTGAGCGATCGACTGACGGTACAGTTCGGCGAGTTCCTTCTCCCCGAACTCTGCCTCAAGTTTAGCGAAAAGCTCGGCCGCGAGGTCAAGATTCCCGCCGATATATGCCGTCACCGCCTTTTCCGTAAGCAGAATCCATTCCCCGGTCCGATCCCCCTTTGGGCGTCGAGGGCCGATCAGCTCATAGAGCGTCTCGAACTCGGACTTCCCTTTGACTACCACCCGCCCGATCGGCCTGGCATCCAGATCGAACCCCATCAGGTCTCGCACCCGCTGGGTCATGAGGATCTGAGACCCGAACCGCTTGTTCGCTGACTCCAGCCTGGCCGCCAGGTTCACCGTATCGCCGATGACCGTGTAGGCGGAGTTGTGAGGCGGGTTCCCGAAGTCCCCTACGTTCACCTCCCCCGTCGCCAACCCGATGCGGACATGGAGCGCCCCGGCTCCCTCGAACTCGCCCGCGGCATTCATCCGGTCCAGCGTGTCCAGCATCTGAATGGTTGCGATCGCCGCGTGCCTTGCGTGGTCCGGATCTTCGATCGGGGCGCCCCAGAAGGCCATGATTCCATCGCCGAGATACTTGTCCAGCGTCGCCTTGTTCTTCTGCAGAATCTCCGTCATGGCGCCCAGGTACTTGGCGAGGATCCGCCCGATACCTTCGGTTCCCAGCTTCTCCGAGAGCGTCGTGAAACCGGCGATATCCGAGAACATGATGGTCAGCTCGCGTTTCTGCGGCACCATCGTGTTCAGCTCGGGATTGTTGACGAGGATGTCCACCACGTCCGGCGACACGTAGGAACGGAACCTCGCTTCCGTTCTTTTGCGCCCGCGCTCCTCGACAAGCAGCCTGTGCAGAATCACACCGATCCATGCGAAGCTCGCCGCCATGAACGGCGACCCCGTCGCGATGATCATGTCTTCGCGCACCCAGAACCACAGGCCGGAGAATAGAATCAGTGCCAGCACCAGCCCCAGCACGGCGAAAGGCCCCAGCAGCACCTGAAACCGAACTCCGACCCACGTCGCCATCAGCCCCAGCACCAAGATCGCAAGCATGTCCAGCCACTTGGGCGGGAACCGCAGTGAGTGCCCCGTCAGCACAGAGTTCGCCACCGCGATGTGGACCAGCACACCGGGTGTCTTCGTGTCCACCGCTGTCGTGATGAAATCCGCGTCGACGCCCGTCGCCGTCCACCCGATGAAGCAGATCTTGCCCCGGACCGTTCGCGCCAGCTCCTTCCGAGCCTTGACGATATCTCCGCTTGTCGCCGATGCCGCCTGATCAACTGCCTTCATCGCCCGCGGCAGATTCCTCACGATCGTACATGTCGCCTTGATCCTGTTGAACTCCTCGATCGCCGCGGCATCCGCCCCCGGTTCCGGCGGCGACGGATCCATGCCGTCCGGACACCACGCCGCGATCTCTGCCAGGACCGCCTCCCACACGCGCTTTTGTTCCTGGTACAGCGCTTGCCACTCCGCGTCGTCCGGTTTCAACACAGCGAGCCGTGCGGCCCTTTGCGCGTATGCCGTTCGCTCGTACTCCGGCTCTTCGCCGATCTGGAACAGCGGCGGATCTCCCGAATGAAGGTCCCGCATCGCCTGATCCACGGCCGCCAGGTTCTCCCGCACCCTGCGCATCGAGATCAGCGGATTCAGCACGCTCCCGAGCGTCACCATGTGCCGTGGTCGTGCTTCGCTGTCCTTCCCTCGTCGCTCGCCGAGTTCCGGGCTTCCCGCTGCGCTGCCCGGCATGCCCCCATCCTCGCGCGAAGCCACATTGACGAACTCCTCATCGATCGGCGCGAACTGCTCCGGCCACCCGCGGAGATTCTGCCTGGGAAACAGGCTGTCCGGATCCCGTTTGAAGTACGGAAACTTGTTCGCTGACTTCGGCCATGCGATGTAGTTCAGCGCGCACCGCTGACCGTGCCGTTGAAGGGGGCGCTGCGTCATCCAAAGTCGAACCTCTCGGCCGCCGGGCAACTCCAGCACCGTCTGATCCCCCTCGATGCGCATCGCCTCCACTCCAACCTTCAAGTGCAGCGCCGCCGCCGCGAGACCGAGGTTCGGATACAGCCGGTCCCGGTGCTTGACCCAGACCGGAACGGTGCGAACGTCGCCGTCCAGCGAATAGGATGAGAACGTCACGCACCCGAGGCGCGCCGCCGCGGCCATCAGCGGCGGTATCGGCGGGTTGGGCGCCGTCGAGGCGGGCCAGGGCCGGCCGTCCGCAATCGCCGGCCCGGATGACCTCTCTCGGACCGCGATCATGGTGCGGCAGACTTCGAGCTTCATGCTCAGGTCCTTGATCGTGTCGCCCCAGTCGTAGAGCAGCTCATCGCTCAGCCGCTTGGGATATGTGGCGACCGGAAGGCGCTGCTTCACCTCCGCCAGCGTCGCGTCGGGTTGCTCGAGCACCACGGAGAACACATGCTCGAAAGGCACCTTGGGCGACTGATCCTCGTCGACCATCTGCTGAACGCTCAGGTCCGCGGCGGACGCCCAAGGAAAGCTCACTGCGGCGACGACGTTTCCCGCATGCGCAAAGGCGCGTGTCAGCGCTGCATCCGCCGCCGCTTCCTCCGGATCCTCCCCCGGGAGATCAAACATGATGTCCAGCGCGATCACGCTCGCCCCGGCGTCCGCCAACTCCTCGATCACCGCCGCCATCTGCGCTCGATCCACCGGATACCCCACGTCGTCGATCGACTTGTCGTCCACCGCGATCAGGACGATCTCATCCGACAAGTCTTCCGGCTGATCCCGGATCGGGAACAGGGCATGACGCAGGTCCTGGAAGGGATACTCCACCCTTTCCATCACTCCTGCGAAGTAGAACAGCGCGACGGCGATCGTGATCAGCGCGCCCAGCGTCCACTGCACGCGCGCAATCACCGCCGCCCGGTTGCGCCGCTGTTTTCGCCCGAGATGTCGCTTCAAAAACTGCATGATGCGCGCTGCCGCTCGGTTCTCACCGCCTGGCGCGCACTCCGCGCGGCGTGCGCATCATTATCCCATGAACCGGCCTTGAGTCATGCCCGATTCACGATCAGGCAGGAGGAACATCCTGCGCCGGCCGCTCCGGCACCGGAGGCTGCACCTCCGGCGCTTCCTCGCTTTCGCCCGGAACCGCCGGAGTCTCTTCGATGCTCGGGAGTTCCTCCATCGGCTTCACGGCTCCGACCGGCGGGACTCGCACGCGATCGACCTTGTCCACCCGGCCCATCTGCTTCAGCGTCAAGTAGTCCTGCGCCTTGGAGATCACGCCCACGTAATCCAGCCCCGAAATCACCTGGTTGTCCGTGCCGTCACCCATCACGCCCAGGTAGACAAGCTCGCGCGTCGCGTACCGCGGATGCTTGTCCGTCAGTTGCATCATCACCCCGCCCTTGATCTCCAGCGCGTGCGCCAGGATCTCCGCCAGCGTACCCCGGCGCATGGCCATGTCCGCCGGCTCATCGAACTTCTCCGAAATCCACCCCAGCTCCTTGAGGTGCCGCACCCGGTCCTCGTATGTGACGGGTGCTGCGTTGTCCTCCACCAGCGATAGCACCCCGTGGATTCCCTCGTTGTTGCTCACTGCAGAGCGTCCCGGCAGTTCGTGCCAGAAGTTCGCCTTCGCGACCGGATCCGCCGGATCGAACTCCGTCGCCAACGGGTCCCCGATCGTGCTGCGGCCGCATCCGCTCGCGACCGCCGTCACGCTCGCGCACATTGCCCACCACGCCGCCATGGCCCTGAGACTCTTCATGACCTTGGTCCTCTCGCGCTCATCACCGGCGCCGACCTTCCTGCCCATGACTCCAACTCCGCGATTTCCGCCATCTTGCGGCGCATGCGGCGAACTAGAAAGACAGCGTGATCCCGAAATACACGAAGTGGCGCGTATCTTCCGAACTCTCGATGGTGTCGGAAGGGAAGAAGGCGCCGTAGCGTGCGATCAGCGCCAGATCCGACGTGATGCGGTAGTTCACTGAGAAGTCCGTCTCCACGCCCAGGAAGCGATCGTTCGACGTCGGCTCCTCGATCGGAGCATCCTCATCCATCTTGTTGTGGATCAGAAGGTCGAACCCGAACTGCAGCTGCCGGAACGACTCGGTCTCGATGAACGGGAACGTCGAGAATCCGATCCGCGTCACGATGATGTTCGAGAGTGCCGGCGAAAACGCCAGACCTGTATTCGCGTAACCCATCGCGTTGAACGCGTTGTCATCCGTACCCGGCTCATTGCCGCCGACGGTGTCCGTGGTCACGAACCGGTCATCATCTCCCGACGCCAGCAGCAGCTCCGCCTGCACTCGCGTTCGTCGAACATCTTTCAACAGATAGGTCAGCACCCCCCGGCCGGCCCAGGCGGAAATGTCCTCTTCGACCTGCGCGCCCGCGGGCGTACCCCGCAGCGGGTCCGACTGCCCCTCGCCGAACTCGTACACGAACTCCGCCCCATACAGCCACTGGGGCGAGAACGAGCCTTGCGCGCCCAGCCCCGCATACCCGGAGTCGTACTCGAAGTCCACGGAATCCCGAACCCCGTCTCCGTCCAGGTCCAGCGCGGCACGCGGCTTGTCGCCGCCGTTGTAATCATCCTGCCACAGAACGAATCCGTAGAACTCGTGGTCCGTTCGCGTCCTGTAGCGCGCCAGACCGCCGAAGAACCCGCGCTCCGTGTCCGCGTTGAACCCATCTCGTGAGGCGTCAAAATCCACGACCGAATCGTCCGTCGGTGTAACCCCCGCCAGCCCCTCCAGCGAGAACCTCCCGATCGAAACCGTCGGCCGAACCGAATACAGCGTCTCCGACAGCGTCAGGCCCTGTCCCCAGTCCACGAACTGTCTGCCCGCCCGGACGTTGAAGTTCCAGTCCGTTTCGCGGCCTTCGTACGCGGCCACCGCGCGGGCGTAGTCAAACTCGTACCAGTAGCGGTCAACAAACGGCTCCGTCCAGCGGTCGCCACGCTCATCGAACGAGTCGCCCTCCGAGTAATCCCGGTACTGGAACCGCGATCGCACGAAGAACGAATGCGCCCCGTCGATGACGCCACGGGCGTACAGCGAGACTTCGGGTTGCAGCAGACGCCGCGAGTTCTCATTCGCATCCGTCAGGTGCATCGCTACGAACGAAGCGAACCCGCCCACATCCAGCACAGAACGCTCGGCCAAGGACAGGTTGGTGTCCACCTTCAGCCGGTAGTTTTCTTCCGCCGTCCGGATGGCGCGCTCAATCCGCCGCTCCTGCCGCTGGGCTAGCGCTTCTGCGGGAGCCAGAGCAACCCCGGAGAGAAGCACGAGGGTGCTCAGGAGCAGCTTCTGGCTTGAACTGCGGGGAGCCGAGTCGGGCATTGGGGGGGTCCTCCGATGGGCCTCTTCTGCTCAAGGGGTCCTGTCTCGGTCTCGTTCGGGGTCACCCCCAACGCGGTGGGGCACTATCAGACCGGTACTTGAGGGCACTGTCAAGATCAGCCTACGACCGCCTACCGAACTGCCGACTGAAAACGGGATTGCGGACCTACTTCTTGGATATCGGCGAAAGTCTCACTGAACGCGTCGTTCCGGCCTTTAGACTTGCTCTGAAGCCGACCGGAAAAAGGTCGGATCAATAATCATGGTCACCAGCATCGAGCGCCAGCCTGCGTTCGGTGCCGAGCCATGCGACGCAATCTGAAATGGGTGGGGTCGGTCCCCACCCACGCGGCGGACCGCGTCATCAGTCGTCTCGGAGATCACTGTCGTGCAGACCGGACTTTGCCCTCGAAGCTCCATTCGTCATCAAGCTTTCGCCCTGCTCATCGCGGCCGGACTCTCCGCGTCCATCTCGAACGCTCAGATCGCCGTCGATCCCGCCGCTCCCCCCGATCCACACGCGATCCATCTGCGCGCCGCTGTCGTTCCTACAGTGCAGGCCAACCCGGACCTCGCCTCCTCGATCCCCGGCGCCGCGGATCGGCGGTTCGTCATTCAACTCGACGGCCCAATGACTCCCGAACGCGCTCGATCCCTGTCCGATGCGGGGATCCTCGTCCTCGATTACCTGCCCATCAACGCCTACATCGCCCGGCTTGACGGCGCTCAGCCCGCGGCGGTTGCCGCGCTCGACTTCGTGCGCTGGCATGCGCCCTTCGACAACACGTGGAAGATCGACCCCGAACTCGGCAACCGCGTCCCCATGACCCCGGAGCGCCAGGTCATCGCGGCCCAGGGCCTCACGCACGCGATGGTCACGCTCTTCGCCGATGCCACGATTCCCGACATCGAGATCGCCGCAAATGCGATCCTCGCCCTCCCGGGCGGCAAGGTTCTCGGGCGCGACACCATCGGTGCCAACACCGTCGTTTTCGTCCACATTCGTCCCGCAGACGCCCCTCTCCTCGCCGCGCTCAACGCCGTGCAGTTCATCGAGGAAGCCCCCGAAATCACTCTGCGCAACAGCACCAATCGCTGGATCGTCCAGAGCAACATCGCCGGTAACTTTCCTCTGTACGACCGGGACATCAAGGGACAGGGCCAGATCGTCGGTGTTCTCGACAGCTCCCTCGACAAGGACCATTGCTCCTTCCTCGACTCATCGAACCCCATCGGCCCGCTGCATCGAAAGATCGTCGCCTACAACGCCGCAGACGGAAACTCTTCTCATGGCACGCACGTCTCCGGCACCGTCGCCGGTGACGGCGGAGCGGACAACGACACGCGCGGCGTCGCCTACCTCGCCAAGATCGCCTACGGCCCCATCCCCTCCTTCACCGAGTCCGCCGTCAACACCGCTCTCACACTCCACCACTCGCAGGGCGCCCGCCTTCACACCAACAGCTGGGGCAACGACGGCACCACCGCCTATGACGGCCTCTGCCGCGGCATCGATCTCTTCTCCTTCAACAACGAAGACGACCTCGTACTCTTCGCGGTAACCAACCTCAGCTCGCTCAAGAACCCCGAGAACGCCAAGAACCTGCTCGCCGTCGGCGCCAGCCAGGACACGCCCAATCAGGGCAGCCACTGTTCCGGCGGCGCGGGGCCGACCTCGGACGGCCGGCGCAAGCCCGAGATCTACGCCCCGGGGTGCAGCACACTCTCTTCCCAGGTCAACACCGCATGCAGCGTGACCGCGCTCACCGGCACTTCCATGGCATGCCCCGCAGTCACCGGCACCGGCGCATTGATCCGCCAGTACTTCATGGAGGGCTGGTACCCCACCGGCATCGAGAACCCCAGCGACGCCTTTACGCCGTCCGGCGCGCTCATCAAGGCAACGCTGCTCAACTCCGCCGTCGATATGACCGGCCCCGCCGGCTATCCAAGCAACCAGGAGGGCTGGGGGCGTGTCCTTGCCGGCGACTCGCTCTTCTTCCTCGGCGACACCCGCAAACTCTTCGTGGAGGATGTCCGCAACGCCGACGGCCTCACCACCGGCGCGATTCAGGAACACAACCTCAACATCGTCGGCAGTACCGAGCGATTGAAGGTCACGCTTGTCTGGGCTGAACCGCCGGCTGCCTCCGGCGCCTCGATCGCCTATATCAACGACCTCGATCTCGAAGTCGTTGCGCCCGACAACACCACCTACAAGGGCAACGTCTTCTCCGGAGGAGTCTCCGTCCCCGGAGGAAGCGCAGACTTCCGCAACAACGTCGAACAGGTCCACATCAACAACCCGTCACCCGGCCCGTGGACGCTGCGCGTGAAAGCCACGGCGGTCAATCAGGGCGCCATTCTCGGCAACCCCACTCAGGGCTTCGCTCTCGTCGCCACCGGTGACTTCACCGTCGAGCCGCCCGGCCTCGTCATCTTCGCCAGCGGCGCGCCGGACATCATGTCGCCCGGTGCCCCCGTCAGCTTCAATGTCACCATTCTGCCCGGCTCCGACACCGTCGTGCCCGGCACGCAGAAGCTTCACTACCGCTACAACGGCGGCGCCTACATCGAGAAACCCCTGGTGCCGCTGGGAGGCGACCTCTGGCGCGCCGATCTCCCCGCGCCGGACTGCCAGGACACCCCGGAGTTCTATGTCTCCGTTCAAGGGGTCAATGGCGGCACCAAGACAGCTCCGCCGGGTGCTCCCACTACCGTCTACGACTCGATGGTGGGCGGCTTTGAAACCCAGGTGATCTACACCCAGAACTTTGAATCCGGCCTCCCGCCCGGCTGGACGCAGTCCGGCCTCTGGCACATTACGACCGCCTGCCCCGTTGTGCCCGTATGCGACGGTACGAGGTGGGGCTACTTCGGCCAAGATTCCACCTGCGATTACAACTTCCCGACCCGCCAGTTCGGTGACCTCATCAGCACTCCGATCGCGCTGCCCGCGCTGGTTCCCGGCGGCTCGATCACCATGACCTATTGCTCCAACCTGCAGACCGAGGCCGCTGCGAGCTACGACCTGCCCAAGCTGTTTGTGAACTCGACGCTCGTCGACGAGCCGCCCGACAGCAACTGGATCACGCGCACCGTCAACCTCACGCCGTTCGCCGGCCAGAACATCACCCTCAAGTGGAACTTCGACACAGTGGACGGCATCCAGAACGACTTCCGCGGCTGGCAGATCGACAACGTCCGCATCGAGGCGACCGCGTTCGTCTGCGTTGATGTGCCGCCAGAGTGTCTTGGCGACCTTGATGGTGACAACGACGTCGATTCGACCGACCTGAACATCCTGCTCACCGCTTTCCAGATCTCGGACGCCGGCGACCTCGACGGCGACGGCGACACGGACAGCCTCGACCTCAACATCCTTCTCACCGTCTTCGGAGAACCCTGCGAGTAGGTGGGGCGCAGTGGCGCCGCGCTGCGGATGCCGCTGCGAAGCTCCGCTCATCCATACGCTGCGCCGTTCGCGTCCGCATCCACCACTGCATCACTCCGCAAAGGCAGTGGCGATGTATCGCAGCAGCCCGGCCGGCGCCCGTGGAATCCGCGCCCCCAGCCGGATCAGACCCCGCACTGCCCACGCCGGCCGCGTCCACGTCGGCGTCTTGAGCAGCGCCGTCGCCCGCGCAGTCATCGCGACGGACCGAGCGTTGGCCGCGCGTCGCCGCGCCTCGAGTTCGTCCGGGACGTTCTCGACACCGTCCAGAATGATCTCGCTCAGTGCCGCCGCATCATGCACCGACATATTCGCCCCTTGCCCGCCCGCGGGTGATACCGGATGCGCTGCATCTCCGATGAGCACCGCGCCGGGAACCCCGTAGCGCTCCGCGTGACCCCATGCGCGCCGGACGTGCATGAAGTCCCGCGGCATCACCCGTTCTCCAACGATCTCCGTCAGCCCCTCCGCTCCGGTCACGAAGTGCATCCAATCCCGCGTCGTGCGCGCAGAATCCTCGCGCACCCGCGGACGCGTCAACACAATCGCCCCTCCCTTTCCGTCCGGGAACGGAAATGCGAGCGCACCCGCGATTCCCGAGCCGTCACGCGACAGGTTGATCCATGCGCGCACCGTACCCGCCGGCATTCGATCACTCCATACGAATCCGAAGCACAGAAAGTCCAGAGGAAAATCGTGCAACGTGATGTCAATGCCGCATTCGCGCCGCACTCGCGAGTCTGATCCGTCATCCCCGATCACCCATCGAGCGAGAAGCTCCTCTTCCGATCCGTCCGCACCACACTTTGTGCGCACTCCCACGATCCGACCTCGGTCGCCCCCGCTGCCTTTACGCACCAGCCCGAGCACTTCGACACCACGCCGCAGTTCAAACCGCGATTGCTCCAGCAAGGCGGCGCGCGTGCGCGCCGGCTCCGTCGATACCGGTTGAACTCCCGCTCTCGTCATCGCCTGCGCGCCGACGAACTCGATCCACCGCGTGCCGTCGTGAAGGAGTACCTTCCGCACCGGCACGGTCAGCTCGTCCCGCAATCGTTCCTCGCCCAGGATTCCCGCAAGCACCTGCTGCGTCCGCGGCCAGAGAATCTCCGGCCTTGGAATTGATCCAATGCCCCCACCGCTCCTGCCCGTGCTCCGCTCCAGAACCAGAACGCGCCGCCCCTTTCTCGCCAGCAGCTCGCCCGCCACGGCTCCGCCGATGCCCGCTCCGACAATGATGGCATCCCGGATAACGGTCATCATGGCCGAGTGTCGTTGGACAGGCGCGATCGGTCAAGGACATCTCGTCCACCTGCGCGGCCAACTCGCCCCGACCGCTGTTACCCCGACGAACCTATGATCTGCGTCCATCGCACCGGAAGCGCCGGAGACTTCGCATGAAGAAGCTTTTCAAGATCGCCGTAGTCCTGGTCGCGATCGCGATCGTCGCAGCCGTCGGGCTGATCTGGTTCGCCATCTCCTCACTTGATCGAGCGGCCAAACTGGCCATCGAGAAGGGCGGAGCCTACGCGCTGGGCGTGCCCACAAAGCTCGATTCCGCCGACATCGGCATCCTGGCGGGAACCTTTGAACTCAAGGGGCTGAACGTCGCCAACCCTTCCGGGTTCGCTTCACCGCACTTCATGAACCTCGGCTCCGGCGGCGTGAAGATCGATTATGACTCGCTCAAGCAGCAGGTGATCGAGCTGCCTGCCTTCACTCTCGACACTATCGATGTGCATCTGGAACGCAAGGAAGGCAAGTCCAACTACGAGGCGATCCTGGAGAGCGTCAAGCGATTCCAGTCATCGGATCCCGCCTCCAAGCCCGCGGAGAAGTCTGAAGGTCCCAAGCTCATCGTCCGCGATCTCACCGTCTCCAACATCAACGTGCATGTGAACATGCTTCCGGTGGGCGGCGAACTGACCAAGCTGGACGTCAAGGTGGACAAGGTCCAGCTCACCAACATCGGCGACGGCGGTGCCGGCCCCGTCGAGATCGCCGAACTCGTCGCCATCATCGTGCAGGCCGTGCTGCAGGCCGTCGCGGATTCGGCCGGCTCCCAGCTTCCGGGCGAACTGCTCACATCGCTCAGCGGCAAACTCGGCGAGCTTTCCAAGCTGCAGGACCTCGGAATCGGCGCCGTGGCCGAAGTCGGCGGACAGGTTCAGCAGCTCACCGGCTCGTTGCAGGGCACGCTCGAAGAGGTCGGCAAGCTCGGCGATGGCCTCAATGACGCGGCCAAGAAGGCCGAAGAAGCGGCGAAGAAGCTTCAAGAAGGCGTCGGCGGACTGCTCGGCGGCGGCAAGAAGGACTGATCGCGGTGCTGCGATTCCAGCGCATGCCGTTGATCATCGCATGCGCAAAGAAAACGGCCCCGATGGATAGATCCATCGGGGCCTGTATAGCTCTTTGAGATGAACTCACCCTTCACCGCGGCGCCGGCGAAGAGCGATCAACCCGATGGAACCGGCGAGAGCCATTGTCCCTGCGCTGGGAATCAAGTGATATGTCACAATGCCGCCGTAGCTCGGGTCTCCATCTCCGCCGGAAAGCAGGTAGGTAAACTCGTTGTTGAAAATGGCGAAACCCATGACGATGAAGCCATCCCCTTGGATGTTCACCAGATAGTCGATGCCGACAAAGTTGCCCTCTTGGAAGTTCGCCCGAGGAAACGCCGGATAGTCCGCATCGTCTTCTTCCGTGAACAGCTTGTCCTGGAAAACGAAGTTCAGATCCTCCAACTCAGTGAAACTGCCGCTCGGCGGAAAAAAGCTGAAATCGCCGAAGTAGTGCTCTCCCGCCAGCGGTCCTGTCGTGATTTCGACCTCGAACGTGTATTCGACCAGGATTCCTGCTTCCGTTGCGCCGCACAATCCCACGATCGCCGCTGCACCCAGCGCGGCCAAAGCACATCTGCTCTGCATGATTCTGTCTCCTCTTGATAGTTCCTTCGCCCCTGTGCGAGGGCGGGCCGCATCCCAGCCGCAGCCGAGTCCAAGATAATCCGAACACGTCGACGCGCACAGCAGAAACGTGCCGAACCCGCGAACCCGAACTGCCAGACGTACGTAAGGCCTTGCAGGGCAAAGCCTTACAACACAGCAAGCTCTTGGAATGGCATCAACCCAGGATCAAACGACGGTCATATCAGAAGGGTCGCAGGCGCCTCGAGCATGGCTTTCACACTCGCCAAGTATCCCGCGGCCATGGCGCCGTCGATCACCCGGTGATCGCTGCTCATCGTCATCTGCATCTCGTGCCCGACGACGATCTGCCCTTCGCGAACCACCGGCTTCTCCACCGCGGCGCCCACAGCGAGGATCGCCGAGTTGGGCGGGTTGATGATGGCGGTAAAGTGATCCACGCCGTACATGCCGAGGTTGGAGATGGTGAACGTGGAGTCCGCCATTTCCTCGATGGTCAACCCGCGTGTACGCGCTTTCTCCGAAAGCGACTTCGTCTGAGCCGAAATCGACCGAAGACCGATCCGGTCGGCATCGCGGATCGTCGCGACCACAAGGCCGCCTCCCTTTTCGATGGGCAGTGCAATGGCAACCCCGATGTTCACGGCTCCGTGAAGGCGAACCGAAGCGCCGTCGTCGCCCCACGAAGCGTTGATGTGCGGATGATCCAGCATCGCCAGCGCGCACGCCCGAACGATGAAATCGTTCACGCTGAGCTTCACGCCCTGCGATTCGAGCTGCTGATTGAGCTGCTTGCGCAGCTCGAGCAGCTTGTCCATCGCCACCGACATCGTCACTTGGTAGTGCGGAATGGTCGTCTTGGAGTGGACAAGCCGCTGAGCAATGGTCCGCCGCATGTTGCTCAGCAGCATCACCTGGTCCGTCAGCGCGCCGGCCGCGAACGACGGCTGCGCCTGGCGTGGGCCGGCCGCCGGGCGCAGAGCAGGGGTGGTCACCCCCGCCGCAGCCCCCTCGACGTCGCGCTTGACGATGCGCCCACCTGGTCCGCTGCCTTGGATGGCGTGCAGATCGACGCCTCGTTCCTGCGCCACCTTTTTCGCCAGAGGAGAGGCAAAAACCCTGCCCCCGATGCCATGAGCCACCTTTACACCGTTCTCGTCCCGCGCCCGACCGTCGCCCGCTCGAACCGGCTCGCCCGCATCCACCACGGCGACGACAGCGGAACCGGTGTCACGCGCGGGCGGCGCCTGGGCGGGGACAGGCTCCGCGCGCGAACCGACCTTCTGCGCCACCGCACGGTTCGCCGAAGATCCGGCCGAAACTGCCTGCGTCGTCGCGTAGCGAGCCTTGACTGCTGCGACGTCCTCATTCTTCTCCGCGAGCACGAGAATCGGCTTGCCGACGTCTACGGCCTGCCCCTCGGGGCAGATGATCGCGGCCACGGTGCCGGCGTCGAAACTCTGAAGCTCCATCGTGGCCTTGTCCGTCTCGATGTCGCCGATGACCTGGCCCGGTGCGACGGTGTCACCCTCCTTGACACCCCAGTGCACGATGGTGCCGCGTTCCATGGTGTCCGAGAGGCGGGGCATGGTGATTTCGATGGGCATGGATACCTCAAGAGATCAATCGAGCCGCCGCGGCGCCGGTAATCCGTTCAACCTGGAGCAGCATCAGCACTCGCACGCCGAAGAATCCACGTACCTTGTTCATGAATACCGCTCCCCGAGCGTGCGCTTCACCGCTGCAATGATCTTACCCTTGTGCGGCAGATAGGCGCTTTCGAGCGACTTGGCGTACGGTGTCGGCACATCGTCGCTGTTCACGCGCAGGGGCTGATGATCCAGCCAGTCGAAGGCACGTTCGCAGACCTGCGTGCAGACCTCGCTCGCGACGCTGCCGAACGGCCATGACTGATCGACCACGACAATGCGGCCGGTCTTCTTCAGGCTCTCAATCACGGAGTCGATGTCCAGCGGGCGGATGGTGCGCATGTCCAGAAGATCGACAGTGATGCCCTCCGCTTCGAGTTCGGCCGCGGCCTCGAGGCAGAAGTTCACCGGGCGGCCGAAGCTCACGAGCGTGCAGTCGTCTCCTTCGCGGAGTTTCGCGGCCTTGCCGAAGGGGATGTAGTACTCCTCCTCGGGGACATGGGCCTTGTCGCCAAGCATGCGCTCGGACTCGAGGAAGAAGACGGGGTCGTCATCGACGATGGCGGTCTTGAGCAGCCCCTTGGCGTCGTAGGGGCAGCTCGGAATGGCAATCTTGAGACCGGGCACGTTGGAATACAGCGCTTCGACGCACCATGAGTGAGTCGAGCCGAGCTGGCCGCCGGCGCCGTCGTTGCCACGGAAGACCACCGGGCAGCCCCACTGCCCGCCGGACATGTAGAGCATCTTGGGCACGTTGTTGAGGATCTGGTCCGCTGCGACAAGGCTGAAGGACCAGCTCATGAACTCGATGATCGGACGAAGGCCGTACATCGCGGCGCCGACGGCAAGACCGGCAAAGCCGTTCTCGCTGATGGGCGCATCGATGATGCGCCGAGGCCCGAACTCCTCGAGCATGCCCTGACTGACTTTGTACGCCCCGGAATACTGCGCAACCTCCTCGCCCATCAGGAAGATGCGCGGGTCCTTGCGCATTTCCTCGCTCATCGCTTCGCGCAGGGCTTCACGGAACTGAATCACCCGGTTGCCTTGGCGGGAAGGAAGTGCGGCGGAGAAGTCTGGCTTGAACGGGCTGTGCATGATGCTGGTCATCGGGGGTCCGTCGAAGATGCGAAAGATGGGTGCTTGACAGGAAGTCCGTTTCGGCGAGCCACGATGATAGCCCCCTTCATCCGGTCGAAACCCGACCATACGGCGACGCGAACGCCGGCCTCTCACCCCCCATTATCGGATAGCCGCGGCAGCGTCTCCCTGCGCATAATCCGCGATTCTGAGGCGATGAGAGGGTACGAGAGGTGCAGGCAGGTTGCCCAGCTCGAACCAGCCCAGGGCGTCGGTCTCCGCGTCGTGCGCCGACGCGAGCGGCTCGCGTACGGGACCGACGATCCGGCACGCGAAGGTGATGACAACGTAGTGGGCGACCTTGCCTTCGGGGAATCGCACCAGCATGCGGTGGGCGGGGTCGCTGTAGACGCCCGTGACACGCTCGACTTCGACGTTCAGACCGGTCTCCTCGAGGACTTCGCGTGCAACGCCGGCCGCGAGACTCTCGCCTTTCTCGAGCAGGCCGCCGGGAAGCCCCCAATGACCGTTGTCCGCACGCTTCTGGAGGAGGATGCGCCCGCGCGGATCATGCACGATCGCCGCGGTCGCGATGCGCAGCTCGTCGATGCGGGAAACGGAGGACGGATCGGGATAGTGATCGAAAGCGTTCAAGCACTGTGCTTCCGCCGGAGATGGCCGAACGACCGCTTCAAAGCAGCGGGTTCTTTTCCCCGCGCACGTACTCCCCGCTCGGGCTGAGGTTGGGCTGGGGATTCACGTAGACATCGCTGTAGAGCTCGCGCTCCGGGTCAGGTGCCGGGCTTTCCTCAGCGAACCTCACGGACTCCTTGACGACCTCGCGCACCTCGGCCTGCATGCGCTCGAAGTCGTCCATGGTCATGGCCCCGCGCCCGGGAGCGCCCCACTTTGTCTGCTCGCCTTTCGGGGTCATCAGCCGGGCCGCGAGCCGTTCGATGGAGTCGCGCGACTGGTATTCCGCCACCTCTTCCTTGGTGCGGTACTTCTGCGGGTCGCTCATGGAGTGGCCTTGATAGCGGTACGTCTTGAGATCGACGAACCCCGGACGCTGCTCCTCGCGCAGAATGTCCACGAAGGGCTTGAACTGGTCGTACAGGTCGCACACGTCCATACCGTCGATTTCGCGGAACTCGATGCCGTACGCCTTGGCCTTGACCGAAAGGTCATGCGCCATGGTCGTGCCGCGCTCGATGCTGGTCCCCATGGAGTACCCGTTGTTCTCGACGATGTAGACGACGGGAAGGGAATACAGACCGGCGAGATTCAGCGCTTCGTGGAAGGCCCCCTGATTGAGCGCGCCGTCGCCGAGGTAGCAGAGGCAGACCTTTTTCTTCGCAGGCAGGACCTCGCCCTCCGCGACGGGCTGTCCGTTGGGTTTGGTCACGGCGCGATGGAGCACTTCCCACTCGTAGCGCGAGGCGAAAGCGAGACCCGCTCCAAGCGGAGTCTGCGCTCCGACGATCCCATGACCGCCGAAGAGCCAGTTGGGGCGATCGAACATGTGCATCGAGCCGCCCTTGCCCTTCGCGCACCCTCCGATCTTGCCGAACATCTCGGCCATGCATGCGTTCGGAGACATGCCGCGCGCGAGCGCGTGCCCGTGGTCGCGGTACGCGGTGATCACGGGATCGTCCCTGTTGACGGCCGCGATGGTGCCGACGGCGGCGGCCTCCTGCCCGATGTAGACGTGGCAGAATCCTCCGATGCGAGCCTGCTGATACGCGGCCATCGTGCGCAGCTCGAACTCGCGGATAAGCACCATCTGGCGGAGCCAGTCGATCAACGTGCTGTCCGGCAAACCGGCGGTCGCCCCTTCCACGCGGGGACGTGCCTTGCTGGCGGTTGTCGAGGTCATCGGGAATCCTTGCGCGCAGGTGTACGGGAGTTCTCCCGAGCCGCCTGCGAGTGCGGTGCGCGTCGCAGCACCTTCTTTCGGCAGATTCGGGTTTTGATTGGAGTCCATCCCCCCTATGGAGGCAGGACACTGTAGTTCCGCCCGAAAACCGAGGCAACGTTCGCCTTCGTGCGCCCAAATCGATGGACGCCGGTAGATGTTCGGCGTCGTACCTTGGGGAATTCAAAACTCGATGGCGTCCGCCTGCGAATCAACGATGATTGTCTGATTGCCTCGGCTGTGGGAGGAGGACCGCGGTTCATGCGAATGCCGGCGATAGCAGTTGCGGTAGGGATCGGCGTGCTGGTCACTGCCGGCGCGGCCATGATGTATTGGGGCGGCGAAGAACCGGGCGGTGGGGAGTCTTCCGCAGCGGCACGCGCGAACCGGTCGGACAGCTTCCTGCCCAAGCTCTCGGTCAGCAAGGAAAGCCGCAGCATGTTCGCGGCGAACCCGGTGGATCGCTCACGTTTGCCGCGCGCCGGGTCATTGGGCGGAATGCTCGATGACGGAAGCACACCACGGAAGCCGAGATTCCCGGATCGGAGCGCCGGCGCATCGGGGTCGGACGGCTCTCCCCCGCCTCGAGTGCAACCCGCTGCTACCGTGACTTCGGGGGGAAGCGCGGGACGTGGAGAAACGATCGGCTCGCCGCAACGCGATCGCGGCGATGCGCAGCGGCGCGCGGCAGAAGCGCGCGAACGGCAGCGCCGCGCGAGCGAGGAACGCAGACATCAGCGATTGCTTCAGGAGCGGGCACAGGCGGCGTCTGAAGCACGCGCAGGAGGCGATGCCCGCCTCGTTGAGGCTCAGGAGCGTCTGGACCAACTGCGGCGAACCAGCGCTGACTCCCCGCAAGGGCAAATCACGAGCGGGGCTGCTCCAGTGCCCGCTGCGCCGGGTGGAGGTTCTACCGGAGGCAACAGCGGCGGAAACGGCGGAGGCAACAGCGGCTCTGGAAGCAACGGAGGCGGCACAGGAGGGGGGCCTTCCTCACCGTCACCGACGCCGAGACCAAGTCGACCGAGCGGCGGCGGAGGAGGAGGCGGCGGCAGCGTGGTGATTCCAGGCGTTCAACTGGCCGTGAGCGAGCGCTGGATCAGCGTAGACAACTCGGCCTGCGGTGCCGATCTCAGGGGTTTTCGGACGAATGATCTGTACCTCAGGTTCGACGTCGCCGCGCGCGTGCTCTCCGTGGATTCCGCGGTCGCGCAGAATTCGGGGCTTTCCATCAGCGGCGGCACGTTCTACCAGCACAGTCTCGGCGGAAACACGGCGCCTTCGGCGATCGCCGAAGCAGCAAACACCTGCGTTGCTTTCGACACCTATATCGCGCTGGGAAGCGGCGGAGTGGCGATTGCCCCGACGCCTCCGATCACGTTCTCGCCCAAGCTGGTCGGAGTGTGGTTTACGACGGCCCAAGTCTTCGCTGAGCAGAACCCAACCAAGTTCGGGGACAACGGGTTCTATATCCGGATCGGACGCTTCACCGCGCCAACGACGGTGACAAGCATCGCGGGCCAAGTGCAGGTCGGCGCGGTGCCGCCCGGAGGCGGACTGCCGCAGTCCATCGTCGTGACGATCGATCACTGCTCCGAGTGCTGGCAGGGCGAACCCCCTCCGCCGGGCGCCGGCTCGGGCAACGGCGGCGACATCGTGGACACCGACCAGGACGGTATTCCTGATGACGACGACAACTGCCCCGCGACCGCGAACAACAATCAGGCGGATACGGACGGCGACGGCATCGGGGACGTCTGCGACAACTGCCCACAGGCAGCCAATCCGGGCCAGGAAGACGCCGACAGCGACCTCATCGGGGATGTGTGCGATGACGATCCCGATGTGAGCGATCTCGATACGGACGGCGACGGCGTTCGTGACGGCGATGACAACTGCCCCACGGTGGCCAACGCGGACCAGTCCGATGCGGATGGTGACGGCATCGGCGATGCGTGCGATTCCAGTGGCGGCGGCGGCGGCGGTGGCGGTGGTGGTGGTGGTGGTGGCGGTGGCGGGGGCGGAGGGGGAGGAACGGACACGGATGGCGATGGCGTTCCGGACGCCACGGACAACTGCCCCAGCGCGCCGAACCCCGATCAGGCCGACGGAGATGGCGATGGGATCGGCGATGCCTGCGATACGCCCGCTGAACCGGCTGGCATTACCGTCCGCTGGATCGAAGTGGAGAACAACAACTGCACCGAGCCGGCGCAGGGCGGGGGCGCGCCCGTGGACCTCACCACAGCGCGCACGTTTGACTTGTACCTGCGCATGGATGCAGCGCATCGCATCAACCTCGGTGATTCGGGTCTGGGCAGCGGAGGTGTGACATTCGCCGGGGGTCCGGAGTTTCAGCATCCGCTCGGAAACAACGTGGCGCCGAATCCGGCGTTCTTCGCGATCGCGCCGTGCCTTGAGTTCGACAGCTATCTGACAATCGGGGATTCGCAGCCGAGCTTCGTGCAGGAGCCGGATGCGATGCTCTGGGGTTCGCCGTTGCGGACGGTGTGGTTCACGACGGCGGTCGTACGAGCCGCGCAGGACCCGGCGAAGTTCGGCGATGATGCGTTCTACGCACGGATCGCTCGCATCACCGTGGACAACGCCGTACAGATCGGCGGAGATATCGATGTCGGCATCGCGCTGGCGGACAGCGGCATCGCGCAGACGGTGCCGGTGACGATCCCGGCGCTGCCGGCGCCGCCGCCGACTCCATAAAAACGGTTCCACGCCTGAATCCCGGCTGACAAGAAGAACAGTCCGACAACCCAGCCCCTCGAGACTGCGTGAACTGCGCCGTGTTATGAGCGATCACGGCGCAGGCCAGTCATTGTGCGTGAAGCGACCGTTGCGGGAGATCACCTGGCCATCGGCTTCGATCACACCGCCCGGGCAGCCGTTGCGCTGAGAAAGCTCGCAGACCATGTCCCAGTGCAGACCGGACTGATTCGAGTTGCCTGACTCGGGGTAGCCGGCGCCGACGGCGGCATGAAACGTGCCTCCGAGCTTTTCATCGAAGAGGGTGTTCTTCGTGAATCGCCGGATGGCATAGTTGGTTCCGATGGCGATTTCCCCGAGCACACGCGCTCCCTCGTCCATGTCGAGCATCTTGAAAAGGAACTCCTCGTTCTTTGTGGCCGAAGCGTCGACCACTCGCCCCCCCTTGAACACGAGGCGAATACCTTCGACCTCTCGCCCGTTATGGACGCCCGGGAACGTGTAGTTCACATGACCATCCACGCCGCGCGGCCCGGCGAAGACCTCGCCGTCCGGGAAGTTCTCGTGGCCGGCGCAGTTGATCCACGTCGAGCCGTCCACGTTCACGCGAAGGTCCGTGCCGTCATGCCCGCCGTGGGGAGGAACATGGAAGCGAATCTCCATCCTCGTATTGAGGAAATCCGCGACGCGCTGCTGGCGGGCCGAAACGTCCCGCCAGGCGGCGGCCGGGTCGGGGAGATGAAGCAGACCGGCGTTGAAGACGAAATCCTCGTACTGACCGAGGCTCATCTCGGCATCCTGGGCGCTGGCCTCCGTGGGCATGAGGGTTCCGCACCAGCGGATCTGTCCAGCGGCAGCACGCTCGAGCATGCGCGTGATCCGCGGCTTTTGGGCGCGGGCCGCGATCTGCTGACGTACCGGGTCAACGCCCGAAAGGCGCCTGGTATTGGTCTCCGACCACAGAGCGATGCGCACATCAACCGTCTCGATGAGGTGCATGGCGACGGGATTGAGGTAAGCAAGCTGCTCGTCGGAGGCATACTGGTAGAACAGGTCGTCGAGATCGTCGCTCGCGGCGTACCAGAAGGGATTGCCTCCAGCCTTGAGGACATGCTCGTAGATGGATGCGATGAGCGGGAACGACTCCATCTGGCCCACAATGGCCACGAGGTTCCCCTTCCTGACGGAAGTGGAGTAGGAAACGAGCACCTGAGCGAGTTTGTCGATGCGCGGATCGCGGAGCATGGAACGGACTCCTGCACGTGCCGGTATGAACCGATACTGTACGGAGATGCTCCGGTGTGCGCCGGCGCCGGTCGCGCGATCGCGCCGGCGCCAAGAGCGCGGGAAACCATCGCGGAAAGGTGAGACATGAACAGTCGAGAGCGACTTGTGGCGGGGATGTGGGCGGCGGGAGCGGCGATCATCGGCGCGTGGCTGGGCGGGTCGGGAAGCGATTCCGCGCGGGCACACGTCTCGCGCAGCGCGGCGGACCACCCCATCGCAGTGTGCGCGATGCCCATGATCGTCAACGAGCTGATGAGCTCCGAGCGGTACAAGCCGATTCGAGACAAGATGCAGCAGGAAGCGGAAGCCGAGCTGCAGCCGCTGGTGGAAAAGGCGCGCCAACTGGCACAGGAACTGCAACAGATGCAGGGGGATGACCCGCGTGGCCAGAGCCTGTTCGAGGAATACCAGAAGCTGGGAGGTGAGATACGCCAGAAGCAGGCAGAGTTGAGCGCGAAGCTGGAGCAGCTCAGTGCCCAGCAGATCACGGAGTGCTACTCGGAGGTGCGTGCTTCGGCGAGCGCCGTCGCGGAAGACCTGGGGTACAAGTATGTCATCTCCTCGATCGGCAAGGACGAGGAGCTTTCGAAGGACAGCGTGGAGACGGTGCTGCGGCAGATGCTGTCCCGCCCCGTCATCATGGCGCCTGAGGAGGCGGACATCACGGAGGATGTGCGCGAGGACCTCAAGCTCGAGTAGCCGCCGGTCCGGTTGAAACGACAGAGACTCGCGATGCATCGGTACACGGATACGGCAGGGCACGCCGAAGCTCGCGCACCAGGGCAGACTTGACCGCGTCCATCGGGGGCGGCTCGCCGAGCACGCGCGCCATGCTCGTGACCTCGCGCCCGGCAAGGCCGCAGGGAATGATGTATCCGAAGTGGTCGAGATTCGTGCTCACATTGAGCGCCAGACCGTGCATGGTCACCCAGCGGCGGACGCGCACACCCAGCGCCGCAATCTTGGCGCCCCCGACCCAGACGCCGGTGGCGGAGGGATCGCGCTCGGCCCGAACGCCGAACTGCGAGCAGGTCGCGATCACGACGGCTTCCAGGAGCCTCATGTAGGAGTGCAAGTTGAGACCGCAACGATTGAGATCGATGATCGGATACGCGACGAGCTGCCCGGGACCGTGATACGTGATGTCTCCGCCGCGGTCTGTGTCACGGACCTGGATGCCTTCGCGCGCGAGGACTTCATCGGGGACGAGCAGGTGATCGCGGGCGCCCGCCCGGCGCGAAATGGTAATGACAGGCGGATCGTGCTCGACGAGCAGCAGTCGTCCGACGCGCGCGTCCACGCCGCGGAGAGAGTCGGACCGCCAAGCGATGACTTCGCCTTGATGCCGGGTCTGAAGCGCATAGGCATCGTCGTAGGCCATGCGACCCAGTTCGATGACTTCGAGCGCTGAATCTGGAGCCGGCGGATCCATGCGCCGCAATGGTAGGAACATTACACAGCGACCAGCGCACGCTCGGACATCGCCCTGATCGCGGCCTCGTAGACCTCTTCGCACTTCTTCGCGGCGCCGTCCCAGGTGAGGCTGCGAACCTCGATCTGGCCGTGCTCGCGGAGGGTGCGGGACAAAGGCGGGTGGCGGAGCACCGCCAGGATCTTGTTGGCCATCTCGTCGATGTCCCAGAAGTCCACCTTGAGGGCGTGGGTCAGCACTTCGGACACGCCCGACTGTTTGGAGATGATGACGGGCACATCATGGCTGATGGCTTCCAGCGGTGCGATGCCGAAAGGCTCGCTGACGCTGGGCATCACATAGCAGTCGGCCATCTTGAAGACGCGCTCGACGTCCTTGCCGCGGAGGAATCCCGTGAAAAGCACCTTGTGGCCGATGCCCATCTCGGCGGCAAGCTCGACCATGCGCCGGCCCATGTCGCCGGAACCGGCGACGATGAACTTCACGTTCTCCATCTTCTCCAGCACGCGCTTGGCGGCACGGACGAAGTAGTCCGGGCCTTTCTGCATGGTGATGCGCCCGAGAAACAGGACAATCTTGTCGCGGGCACCGATGCGCTGTTCCGGAACGGACTGGTAGATGCTCTGCTCGATGCCGTTGTAGACCACCTCGATCTTGCCCGGATCGACAGAGTATCGGCGCACGCAGAGCGATTTCGTGTACATCGAGACCGCGATGACCCGGATCGCGGCGTGCATGCCGCGGCGCTCCAGGTCGTAGATCGCCTGATTGACATGCTCTCCGGAACGGTCGAACTCGGTGGAGTGGATGTGGCACACCAGCGGCCGGTGCGTCACTCGGGCGAGCGCCACCCCGGCGGGATAGGTCATCCAGTCATGCGCGTGAATCACGTCGAAACGCTCGCGGGCGCAGAGCCGCACGACGAAACGGGCATAGCGCTGCGACTCGCCGATCACATCGCCGGAGTAGTCCGCGCCCGCGCGGGGCACCGCATCACCGGATTGCGGATCCGCGACGGGTTCCACGCCCGCGCTGCGCAGGGCCTGTGACTCAGGATCGTCGAACGCCCGTTCGCCCTCCACTTCCCGGTACACCCACTCCTCCCCCACTTTCGTCCAGTGACCAGGCTGGCCGGGAACGACGATGATGCGTCCCCCCCCGACCGGACGCGCTCCGGTGTACGTGCTGCGAATCCACGAGGGGACGCCGAGAAACTCGGTATGCGTGAATCCCTCGAGGCCGTAGTGAACGGCGCCAAGGGCCAGGGCAAGCTCCCGCTGGGCATACAGCGGTGCCGGCGCAGGCCGGGCGCCCGCCCCCCCTGCGTGCGGCAACGGCGGAGTGGCAGCCGGACTGAGCGGAGCGCCCTCCGGACTGACAAGCTTGACGTGCGATGCGTGCGAGCGATCCACAGCCTTCGGGAGGACAAAGATCACTTCGTGGCCACGGCGATCCAGGGCCTTTGTCAGGCCGTAGCAGGCGGTTCCCAGTCCGCCGCTGATGAAGGGTGGGAACTCCCACCCGAGCATGAGGATGCGCACGCCGGTCACTCCAACTCGGAAAGTCTGGCTCGTCAAACGGAAGCCGCACCGGCGGGGCCGGAACGGCGAGGGGGTTCATCGTCATCTACTTCGCCGGGCTTCATGTCTCCCAGTTCGCGGAAGGCAGCCTCGTAGGCCAGCAGACAGCGGACCAGCTCGGGAGCATCCCGCTCCGGGCAGGCCCCGTCCACTGAGATGGGAATCTGTGAACGAAACGTAAAGAGCTTGTCCTCGCTCCGAAAGTGCTCGACTTCTCCGAGCGCCCCCCCGGACCAGCCTTTGTCGGCAAGCTCCTCGTCAATGAGGTCGTCCAAGTGATCGCCGGTCCACATCAGGTCCGCTTCGATCGATTGAGAGACATACCTGTCCGGAGAGACCCAGGACACGAAGAACCGGCGCGATGCCGGATCAGGTTCCACGCGGAAACGCACGCCTTCGGGCGCTTCTACAGGAACAGCCGAAACGCGTCCGCCCATCGGACCCCCGACCTCCACCTCCACTCGGTCGAACACCCGGGCCTGCCGCGCAGCTTCCGCGACGGCATCCAGCACCTTGGACAGTTCGGGCGACATCAGCGTGGGCGCGGACATGAACTGCGTCCCGAGATCGGGTCCTTTCGCTTGTACCTGCGTCGGCGGCCCATCACCGTGCCGGGGCGATCGGGGCGCGGCCGCGGGTGATGGTATCCCCAACCGGCGGAACTGTCATGGCAAACGACACCGGTTGCCGATCGTCCCGAGAGCGAAAAGGCCGAACCGGTCGGACTGCGATGGACCAGGGGATGGGGCGGGCACGGCAGTGTCCGTACACTTCAGGATTGAGCGGAAGGTCTCCACATCAGGAACAGGCGGTGGACCGACAGGTCTGGACGACCCGGAGCCTCTTGGCGTGGCTGACGGAGGCACTGGAGCGAAAGGGCGTCGAATCCGGGCGGCTTTGTGCGGAAATGCTGCTCGCGCACGTGCTGGGTTGTGAGCGAATGCGACTCTATCTCGACCCGGACCGGCCTGCTTCTCCCGAGGAGCGCCATCGGCTCCGCGAGTTGGCTGCCCGGGCGCTGAAACACGAACCGGTCCAATACCTCGTGGAGGAGGCGTGGTTCTTCTCCCTCCCCTTCGCAGTGGACCGCCGGGTGCTGATTCCGCGTCCAAGCACGGAGACCATCGTGGAGCATGTTCTGCAGCGCGAGCGGGCCGGCGCAGCGACTGAGCCGCGCGGCAGGTCGGCTCGCATCGCGGATGTCTGCACGGGGTCCGGATGCATCGCCATCGCGCTTGCCAAGCACATGCCGCATGCGAAAGTCGTGGCAACGGATGTGTCCGCGGCAGCCTTGGAGGTGGCTCGGACGAACGTCCAGCGCCATGGCGTCTCGGATCGCGTGCTGTTGCTTGAGGGTGACCTCCTGGAGCCGCTTCAGCGGCGCGAAGCCGGTTCATTTCTCACGGACGTAGCCGACGCCCCAAGCCCCGCGGAGTATGACTATCTCGTCAGCAACCCCCCCTACATCCCGGATAGTGAATGGCACGATCCGGAGATGATGGGGCGGAATGTCAAGGGACATGAACCCGAGATCGCGCTGCGCGGGGGACCGGACGGCTTGACGTTCATCCGCCGGCTCGTTTCGGAAGGGCCGGTCCTGCTCCGCACCGGGGGGATGCTCGCAGTAGAGGTGGCGGCGTCCACCGCCCAAAGCGCGCTGGAGCTTGCAAGAACCAACCCCTTGCTGGGCCACTGCGCGATTCTCAAGGACGGAGACGGATTACCCCGCGTGCTGATCGGGGAGAGGCGCGGATAACGACGTAAATCCGAGCCTAGGGAACCGTCAACCCGCCATCCACGAGCAGGTCATGCCCGGTGATGAAGGAGGCGGCATCGGAGCAGAGAAAGACGACGGCCTCCGAGACCTCCTCGGGCCTTCCGATGCGCCCGATGGGATGCATCGCGGCCAGATTGCGGCGTGCTTCGTCGCCGCCGAGGGAGTCGGCGAAACGGTCGTACATGTCGGTGTCGATGACGGCGGGTGAAACGGCGTTGACGCGAACACCCGACTTGCTCACTTCCATGGCGGCGCAGCGCGTGAGGCCGATCACGGCGTGCTTGCTCGCAACATACACCGACACTCCGGCCATGCCGATGCGCCCAGCGACAGACGCGTTGTTCACGATGGCGCCGCCTCCCGATCTCAGGATCGCGGGGATCTCGTGCTTCATGCAGAGGAGGACACCGAGCACGTTGATGTCGAACACGCGCCGGTAGTTGTCCTCGGTCTGTTCCGCGATCGGAGTGTTGACGGCGCCCTCGAAGCCCGCGTTGTTGAAGGCGTAATCGAGGCGACCGTAGCGGTCGAGCGTCCCCTGCACCATGGCGCGGACATCAGCCTCGCGCGAAACGTCACCGGAAAGGAAATGGCCATCCGAGCCGGCTTCGCGGACAAGGCGCACCGTCTGCTCTCCTTCCGCCTCGCGGCGTCCGGTGACCACGACCCTGGCACCCCGCCGCGCGAACGCGACCGCCGTGGAGCGACCGATGCCGCTCGTTCCGCCGGTAATAAGCACAACCTTGCCCTTCATGGGGGATCTCCCGGTGCGCTGAGCGCGGGCCAAGCGTAGGCCGCGGAACACGGGGCGGCGGGACATCGATCCGAAAAAAGATGCTCGATCGCGCTATTTGCGCGACATGAGCGCGTTCTTGACTTCCTCGACCAGCTTCTCGGCTTGGAAGGGCTTGAAGAGCACGCACTGCAGACCTTCCTGGCTGGCGCGGACGATGGAGTGGTGCGGGTCGTAGCCGAACCCGGTCATGAGGATGACCGGAATGTTCGGATCGGCCCGCTTGGCCGCGGCGAAGATGTCATAGCCGGTGAAGTCTCCGAGGTTGATGTCGGAAACAACGAGGTCGAAGGCTTCGGTAGCGTCGTGCGAAGCCTTCCATTGCTCGAGGAGTTTGACGGCGCTGCCGCCGTCCTGGCAATCGACAACGATCGCGCCCCGATGACGGAGAACGTCCCGAATGGTCTCGGTGATCTGCGGTTCGTTGTCCGCGACAAGGATGCGCCTGCCCTCCAGCACAGGGTCGATCTCGCGCTTGGCGATGGCGTCTTCGACGCCGAGGAGCCGCTGCGGACCTCTTGCAAGATTGCGGAGCCGTGAGCGGATGATCTCGACTTCGCGTGCGAGGCGGTCCACGTGGCGGCTCGCCTCCGAGTCCTTGTCCGGAGCATGCTCGCGGAGCCACTGGCACTCCATGAGCAGATCGTTGAGCGGACCCGAAAGCTCCCCCTGCACTGTGCCGGTGGCGACCTGGCTGGTCGTGACGCGCTCCACGAGGAGGAGGTTGAGCATGTGCAGCGCCATGGCGAGATAGGTCGCGAAGATTTCCGCGAACTGCTCGTCCGTCTTGGTAAAGGCGCCGACACGCTCGCTCTCGACATTGAAGATGCCGATGACCTGATCGAACAGACGCAGCGGCACGGTGAGGGACGAGCGGCACTGATGCAGGCCCATGACGTAGCGACGATCACGCGTGGCATCGCGGCAGATGTAGCTCTGGCCCGTGGCCGCCACGTAGCCGCTGATCCCCTGCCCCTCGGGTTCCGCCTTGAGCACGATCGACGTGGCTTCCGAGGGGAGGCCGCGGGACATGACAAGGTCCAGCGTGTTCGTGGCCTTGTTCGTCAGGCGGATGGTGAAGTTGTCGAAGTGAAGAAGATCGTGGGCCAGCCGAACGACGCGGGACTCAAGCATCGCAAGCCGTTCGGCGGCGTTGAGCTTCCTGAGGGACTCGGCATCAAGGTTCATCAACTCGCGCCCGGCCTGATGCAGCGCGTTGATCTTCTGCTGCATCCGCCGGCGCATCGTCACATCGCGGACGACGACGGCTACGTGCGTGATCGCCGGATCGGGCGGACCGCCGCCGGGCATCGGAGGCGGCTTTTCGGCACGATCGACTGCGTCCCGCCCGCCGCCTGTGCGGTGATCGAGCACCGCCGCACCGCCCGCCCGTGCCACCACGGGCGACAGGAGCACCTCGAAGTAGCGTCGCGATGCGGATAGCGCGATACCGCAACGTCTGACAGGCGTACTCGCCTCGAAAGCGTCTTCGTCCGAGGCCTCCTCGACCGGCGATGCGACGACACGGAAGGCCGCGGCCGCATGGCGGCACAGGCGGCCCACGCGGCGCCTCACCTCATCGTCCATGGAAAGAAACCGCCGGTTGGCCCAGACAAGATTGCCTTCCGCGTCATAGAGGCTCAGGCCTTCGGCCACGGCGTTGAGCAGCAGGCTGGCGCGGCGCGACTCGAACTCCCCTTCAAGCGCACGGTAATCCCGCGCATCGGCGATCACGGCCTCGCACTCGCCGGACTCGAGCGCGTCCGACGCGGTGACCGGAGAACCGACGATGATCTCGAACAAGGGAGACAGTGCTGCCGCGACTGAGTCGGCGTCAATGCTCGGGCCGCCGAGCACGAGCAGTTTTGGACGGTTTCGAGCCATCAACTCAACCGGTGGCTCGGGCTGTCCCCCGCGCGACCGCTCCTCTTCTCCGATATACAGTGTAGCCCGACCAGATTCACGGTATCACACATCGGCTTCCAGGCCCCGGAAAGCCCGAACTCGGGCGGCCAAGGGTTTGAGATTCGCGGAAAATCGGGAGGCTCATGTGTATCTGACGCCCGCGAAAAGGCCGCTGCGGGCGCCGGAAGCGCGAGGCTGTGGCCAACCGATGATCCGCCTTCAAGAAGTCTTCAAGTCGTTCGGAAAGGTGCACGCGGTCCGGGGCGTGACCTTGGATATCCCGGCGGGCCAGATCGTGGGGATTCTCGGGCCAAACGGGGCCGGCAAGAGCACCACGATCCGCATGATCGCCGGCCTGCTCCCGCCCTCCGCCGGAACCGTGAACGTGGACGGGCTGGACACGATCGACCAGTCGCGTCCGGTACGCCGCAGGCTCGGGTACCTGCCCGAATCCAACCCCCTGTACCCGGAAATGAGCGTGGAGCAGTACCTCCGGTTTCGAGCGCGACTCTTCGGCATCTCCCGGAGGGCGGGGCGAACTGCTTTGGCGCGGGTGATCGAGCGATGCGGACTGGAGAATGTGCGACGTCGGCGCATCGGCGAGTTGAGCAAGGGCTATCGGCAGCGCGTGGGGCTGGCGGCGGCGTTGCTGCACGATCCGGCGGCACTGATCCTCGATGAACCCACGAGCGGCCTGGATCCTTCGCAGATCGCCGAGACCCGCCGATTGATCCGGGAGCTGGCGGGCCGGCGCACGATGCTGCTCGTTTCGCACATCCTCCCGGAGGTCGAGAAGACGTGCGACCGCATCATCATCTTCGCGCACGGGCAGGTGCAGGCCGACGGCACACGCGAGGAACTGATCCGGAAAGCCGGACGCGGCCGGCAGGAAGTGCAGCGATGCGTTCTGGAGGCACGGGCTGGCGACCGTATAAACGACCTTCAACGTCTGCTCTCCGCGCTTCCCGGAGTTGGATCGTGCGACCTCGCAACGCAGGCGGATGGATGGGTGCGGGCTCGCATAGCGGGTAAGCCCGGCGTGCCCGATCTGCGCGAGGAGATCGGATCCATCTGCGCGCGTGAAAAGCTTGTGATCCGGGAGCTTTCGGTCGTCGGCGACGCGGAGTCGCTGGAGTCGCTCTACATTCGGCTGGTCGAGGGTGCGGACGCCGCTCCACATGGGGAGAACGGCGCATGAAGGCAGCCGTGGCCATCGCTCATCGCGAATGGTGCTCGTACTTCCGTACCCCCATCGGATGGGTGGTGATCGCGCTGTACTTGCTGCTCTCGGGAGCGTGGGTGTCCTTGGAGACCATCCGACCGGGCGAGCCTGCGACGATGCGGGTGTTCTTCGCGGTTTCCCAGTGGCTGCTGCTGGCCGTGGCGCCGGCGATCTCCATGCGGCTGTTGAGCGAGGAGCTCAGAGCCGGCACCATCGAGCCGCTGATGGCCTCCCCGCTTTCGGACTGGGCGATCGTCGCCGGGAAATACCTCGGAGCAGTGCTGTTTCTGCTGACCATGCTCGCCCCGACACTGGTGTACGTCGCGGTCCTCGAAAGCGTGGCCGATCCGGACCCGGGACCGATTCTCGCCGGATACCTGGGTTTGCTCCTCGTCGGCTTGCTGTACCTTGCCGTGGGCCTGCTGTTTTCGAGCCTGACGCAGAATCAGGTGGTGGCGTATCTCGGGGCGCTGTTCTTATTCCTGTTGCTGTGGTTCGTCACGTCGCAGGGTGCGCGCCTGGTCGGCCCCCCGCTGGACGCCCGCCTGTATGCGATGTCGATCCAGCTTCGCATCGCCGACTTTGCCAAGGGCGTGATCGAGGCGGGGAACATCGCCTTCTTCCTCAGTGCCTCCGCCTGGTTCGTCGTGATTTCCGTGGTGGTCGTGGAGTCCAGGCGGTGGCGATGAAACGCTCGACATCCGGGGATTCGTCTCCGCGGGCCGGGGGTCGGTCCGCGGCGGATCGTCGGACGCGCTACGGCGCGATGACCGCGGTGCTGATCACAGCGGCCTCCGCAGCGTGTCTTTTCACCGCGGCGCTCGGGGAGCGATGGGGAGCGGCCTGGGATGTCACGGCGACCCGGGAGCACACCTTGTCCCCCCGTACGCTCGGCGCACTCGCGCGGCTCGATGAGCCGATCCGCATCGTGATCAGCGCCGACATCGGACGGCTGGATCGAGCCATCTGGCAGCGCGTCTCGGATGTTCTGAGCGCATTTCAGGAAGCCTCTCCACATGTGAGCGTGACTTTGATCGACGTAGCCGCCCCCGGCGCCGCTGATCGACTCGAGGACGTCCTGCGGCAGATGGCTTCCGATCGGGCCGACGAAATCAACCGACACTTGGAGGGGCTGAAGCGCGCGGCCGACGAGTTGACTCGGCTCAGCGACGAACTTGGCCTCCTTGCCCAGCAGGCCGGTCTGATCGAGCAGGCTCTTCCGACGCCATCCGGCTCGGATACGCGACGCGACAGGTGGAGGGACTTGGCGGCGGGATTGCGCGTCGCCGGTACGGAGTGCGACGGCGCGGCCGCGAAGGTGTCGCAGGCCGCCGCGGAGACATTCGGGTCGGTCGCCATCCCCGAATCCGACAAGGCGGTGCAGTCCGCCGGGCCCGCCCTGGCGCGGGCCGAACAGGGGCTGGCCGCCGCGATCGACTTGGCGCACAAGACCGCGGACGACCCCGCCGGAGGCGCTGCCTGCGAGGCAGCAAAGTCCTTTGCCCGGAATTCGGAAGGATTGCGGTCGCGGTGCGGCGCGATCGCGGATGAACTTCAGCGGCTCCGCCCCTTGGAACCCCTGCTGATCGCGCGGCTTCTGCGTGAGCGGGAGGCTGTGCTGGTACTCTCGCCGAACCGTGTTTCCGCGATCGAGTTCTCTGCATTGCTGCCCGCGACGGCGACCGTGGAGGCCTCGGGGGCGACGACCTCTCGCGTGCTCTTCGCCGCGGAAGAGCTGATCGCAACCGCAATTTCGGCGGTGTCGCTGAAGCAGCCGCCGATCGTGGTGCTGGTGCACGCGGAGCGCGGTCCGCTTCTGGAGCCACAGGCCGGACCCCCTCGGTTCGGGTCGTCGTCGCTGGAGCGATTGGTCCAGCGGCTTCGCCTGCGCCGAATCGATGTGACCGAGTGGGCGGTGGCGATGGATCCGGCTTCGCCTGCGTTGTCGGAGTTGAATCCGCGGGGCGAAAGACCGGTGGTGTGGTTCGTGCTGGGGCCTCCGACGATGGCCGGGGATCCCAACCCGCGGAGCGGAACAGGGCTTGGTGAGCGTGCCGCGCGGCTCGGGGCGCTGGTGGACGCGGTCACGCGATTGATCGACCGCGGCGAGCGAGTGCTGCTCACGCTCGCACCGTCCGAGCTGCCGGCGGTGGGCGAACCGGATCCGCTGGCGGCATGCTTGGCACCCTTCGGGCTGAGGTGTGACACTGGCCGCCCGATCATCACTCTGGTGAGCACGCCAGGCGGCCCGCGCACGCAGCCGTTCGCCGTGATTCACGACTCGGAGCCGGCAGGACCGATCTCGCCCGCCCTCGGCGGGCTGACGACGCTCCTGCCCTGGCCGATGGCGATCGATGCTGTACCGGGGGCTGCTCCGCAGTGGCATCCGGTTCTGCGCATCGCTGCTTCGGATCGAAGCTGGGGCGAGTCGAGCTGGCTGGCCCTTGCATCCGGGCGAGCAAGCATTGATGTGCCCAGCGCAGACCCCAAGCGCGACAATGTCACCGGACCGTGGACGGTTGTCGCGACATGCGAGCGCCAACGGTCGCGGGTGGAAGAAGGGGGCGTGGCCGCAGGTTCCTCGGGACCGGTCGCGCAGCGACTAGTCGTGGTCGCATCTCCGCAATGGTACTCGGATGAGTACGCGAGCGCGATGACACAGCTCGAGGGGCGGCGCGTGGCGCTGTACCCGGGAAATACGGAACTGCTGGACGCCGCAGTGTATTGGCTGGCAGGGCTGGATGAACTCATCGCCCCCAGCCCGCAGGCGAAGGAGATGCCCCGAATTGCAATGCTTTCGCCGGATCAGTTGGTCGCCCTCAGATGGTCCCTGATCGCGGGTCTGCCGCTGCTTGTGCTGGCGACCGGGGTCGCGTGCCGTGTGCTGCGACGCTGAATCGCACGCGCCCGGCCGACCCCGCCGCACGCACGGACACGATGCACCGTAGACTAGCGGCATGTCACGCGCGGCCATCGGATTCTTTCTTGCGCTGGCGCTGGGCCTTGGCGCGGTGCTGTGGATCGTCAACCAGAAGCAAACGTCAACGGGCGCCCGAGACTCGGAAACAGGGAAGCAGAGTGCGGCATCCGACGTTGCACTGGACCCGAATCTCGTGCAGGCCATGCGCATCATCGATCCGCGCACAACACCGGCGCGGGAAGACGACGTGCGGCGTACCTCGCTGGGCGGCTGGGTGCTGCGCACGGGGCCGCTCGATTGGCCGGTGGACCCTCAGAAGCCGCGGGATCTCCTTCGTACGCTGAGCGAGCTTCAACCGCTCGATGCGACAGCCGCCGACGCCGGCAGAACTTCGCCGTCGACGATGCCTGAGGATTCGCCGCGCGTCATCGTGGAACTGGAGGGAGGCGGGGCACGCACGTTCCGAATCTCCAGCAGCGTGGCCGGCGGGCGGACGCTCATCTCGATCGACGATGGACCGACGGCACAGGCGGAAGCTTCGCTCCTGAATCTGGTGCGCGAACCGGGGCCTCGCGGTTGGCGGATCCCGGCGGCAATTCCGGGGGCTTCTCCGGAAAGTGCGCGGATCACATTGAGCGCGGGTGATCGCACGATTTCCCTGGCTCGCCTCGAAGGACGCTGGACGATGCGCACACCGGTGGCGGCGAGGGCGAATCCCCAGGCCGTCTCCTCGCTCCTGAACGTGCTGATGTCGATGCCGGTCGAACGATTCATCGATGACTCTGCGACACCGGAGATCACCGGGCTGGACCGACCGAGACTCGTGATCTCGGTGGAACGCGACGTCCGCCAGGCTGCCCCCGCCACTTCCGCCTCGAGCGAGGGAGATGCCTTGCTCGCGAGCGTGCAAACGTTGCGCAATGACCTCGTGGTCGGCGGGCCGGTGGACGCGGCCGGAAACTCGCTCTTCGCATCGCCGCTTCCGCCCGGCTCGGTTGCACCGGTGCTCTTGAGCATTCCTGCGTCATCCGTTTCCTCGATCGCGACCGATCCGCGGCTGTACCTCGCCCTCACGGCAACGGGCGTGGCAGAAGCGGATGTGTTCGGCGTGACCGTGCGCGCTGGAACCGAGAAGACATACCGGCGCGAAGCCGGAACATGGACGAAGGCGGAGTCCGGAGGAGGCAAAACGCCGGTGGAAGCCGGCGCGATCTCCGATCTCCTTGAGTTGCTCACCGCCACCAACGGCGAACCTTCGCTCGCCGCCGGTGAAGACGATCTGCGAGTGTTCACGCGCATCGAACTGCTCAATATCGACGGGCAGACTATGGACGCGCTGGCCGCGGGTTACACCGCGGACGGCGTCTTCGGGGTGCGCTCGGCGACGGTGGTCTGGCTCTATCCCGGGCGCGAGCCGCCGGCCCTTCTGGAAATGCCCTCGCCGGACAATCTGCCTCCCGCGACCGTTCCGACACCGGCACGGCCCGAAGAGAACAAGTGATTCATGCCGGCGGATGCCGCACGCGATAGCCGAGCACGGCGTCGCCGCCCAAGCGGCGCACGCGGAGCAGCTCGAAGCGCCTCGCACTGGAGATCGCCTCGATCGCCTCGCCGCGAACGGGGCCGATCGCCTCGTCGTCGCCGAGCACGAGCGGCCCGATGAATACGAGCATTGCATCCGCGAGGCCCGACCGCAGCAACCGGGATACGACACCCGGCCCCGCTTCGACGAAGACGTTGGTGGCATCATGGGCCTGGACCAGATGCCTCAGGACGTCGCCAAGCGGAAGCTCACCGGCATCGTCGGGGAAACTTGCGATTTCGACGTTTCCGGCTCGGCGCAGGGCATCGGCCGCCGTGCGATTGAGCTTGAGCGTGTGCACCGATGTCGCCACGGTCAGCGGCGGTCCGCCCTCGCCGGCGGACCGCACCAGCGCGCAGTTGGAAGGCAGTTTGAGCAGGGGATCGATCACGATTCGTCGCGCCGACCGGCGCAGCGGAACGTCGCGCGCGGTCAGGAGCGGATCATCCGCCAGAACAGTTCCGATGCCGGTCAATACTGCATCGACGCGGGCGCGCAAACGGTGCACCATGCGTCGTGACCATTCGTTGGATATCCACTTGGAATCACCGCTGCGAGCGGCGATGCGCCCGTCGATGGTCTGCGCCCACTTCACCGTGACCCAGGGCAGACCGGTGGTGATGCGCTTCACGAACGGGTCGGATACGCGAACAGCCTCGGGCACGGCGCCGAACTCCCTCACCTCGATACCCGCCCGCATGAGTCTCTCGGCACCGCCCCCTGAAACGGGGTTGGGATCACGCCGGGCAAAGACGACTTTTGTAATCCCGGCCCGGATCAACGCTTCCGTGCACGGCCCTGTCTTACCCGTGTGGCAGCAGGGTTCCAGCGTGACCCAGGCGGTTGCCCCCCGCGGATCGGCGCCGCGGCGTGCGCAATCGGCCAAGGCCTCGACCTCCGCGTGCGGCCCGCCGTAGCGACGGTGGTGACCAATCCCGAGGATTCGCGCGCCGTCGCCCGCTGGAACCCCGATCACGCAGCCGACCATGGGATTCGGCTCCACTCGCCCCGCGCCGCGGAGTGCCGCGAGCGCCGCTCGATGCAGCATGATGCGATCAACCTCGGACATCGAGATCAGCGTACCGAGCATGCCGTCGAGAGGACGGACTGCTCCTTCGCCACCGGTCAGGCACGGCGGATAAGCTCGCGGAGCTGATCGTCGGCGACAAACGGCCGCACGTCGGCCAGCCACCGGCGGGCATCGGTTGCGTAGCCCGCTGTGGGCTTGAGTTCGGCGATGCGTTCGCACCAGTAGCGATTGAACCGGTGCATGAGCAGCTCGCGCACGAGCTTGGCCACCATCGAGGCCAACGCGACAGGAAAGTGGTGCTGCTCGGCTTCCACTCGGAAGCAGATGCGCATGCACCGGCGAACAGGCCCATCATCACCGGCCCCCGAAGCGTGGTCTGGTGCGACTTTCTCCGGCTCGCGCGCAATCACGTCGTACACGCTTTGCCGTTCCGTCTGCGCAACGGTGTGCACATCCGCGTCCTCGATCGCCCGAGCGAGCAAACCGGCGTACTCGGTTCGACCTCCTTGCCGATCGATGACGACTCTGGGCGCTCCCGCCGGACCGAGCATCCCGCTCGAGCCGGCGCGGATCAGGACCGCACGCGACTTCCAGACGCGCCGAAGCAGCGCCGCGACAGCGCAGAAACTGACGTCGGCCTTGGAACCCAGCCTGGTCAAGCCGTCATTGAACGCGCGCTCATGCACGGCGAGGCAGCGCATATCGAGCATCCGGACGCCGGCATCCGCGCATGCGACGCTGAGCCGCGAGGACATCAGTGCCAGATGCTCGGGCGTCGTCGTAAGGGGGAGCGGAACCGGATCACCCGCGTACCACTCCTGCGGCAGATCGTCGGCGCCGATCGAGCGAAGCAGCGATGCATCGGTTTGGTGTTGCGAGCCTGAGGCCGCGAGGAACGCGAGCACGCCCCGCTCAAGATGCGTCAATGGGTGCCGCCGCGGGTCGTGGTTGGCGATCTTGAGCTTCTTTGAATCGTTGACCGCGATGCGCACACCCTGACGAACGGATGTCCGCCCGGCTCTCCTGCCCGTTGCTGAGGGCGTCCTGGACACGGCACGCTTCAGGAGACTCCAGAGATCAGGGGCCGCATCGCCCGGCGTCCAGCGCCGAACTTCAAAGACGGTCAGCGCTACACAGAGCGGCCCCAGAGTCGGACCGTAGCCGGCCTCGTCTATGCCCGCGTAGATGAGCGCCGGGGCATCCGGAATGACCGTTGCCTGATCGACGGAATCCCTCACAGCCTCGCCGGACATCGTTATCCACCATACCACCGCCGCGGCAGTGGCCGCGCGTCAGCCGAAGAGCCTGTCCCGCGCTTCGCGGTACCGCGCCATCGTGCCTTCGATCACTTCCTGCGGAAGCTGCGGCCCCGGCGCCGACTTGTTCCATTTCCCTTGGGCGACGAGGCCGAGCAGGTATTCACGCACGAACTGCTTGTCGAAACTGGGCTGCTCCCCGCCGGGCTTCCACGTCTCCGCCGGCCAATACCGCGAGGAATCAGGCGTGAGCGCTTCATCCACCAGCATCAAACTGGAGGAAGCCGAGTCGGGGGCCGGACCTTCGGGAAAACCGAACTCGAACTTCGTATCCGCGAGGATGACGCCGCGCGACAACGCGTATTCGTGAGCCGCCCTGTAGATCGCAAGGGACACGTCGCGAAGACGCATCATCGTTTCGCGCCCCGCGATGTCGCAGGCGCGCTCGAACGTGATGTTTTCGTCGTGTTTGCCGACGGCTTCCTTGGTCGCGGGCGTGAAGATCGGTTCCGGCAGCCGATCGGCGCGCCTGAGTCCCTGGGGCAACGCGATCCCGCAGATCCGGCCGGTTTCGCGATACTCGTTCCATCCGGAACCTTCGAGGTAGCCGCGTACCACGCATTCGACGGGAACCACCCGGCAGCGGCGAACAATCATGCAGCGGCCGCGAATGCTGTCGGCCTGTTCCCGGTCAAGCCCCGGCACGTCGGAGGGGTCTTGGGAGAGGACGTGGGTAGGAATGAGTCGTCTGGCCTCGATGAACTCGAACCAGCGGGCCGAAATCTCGGTCAGGAGCTGACCTTTTCCGGGCAGCGGGTTCGGCATCACCACGTCGAACGCGGAGAGGCGATCGGTGGCCACGATCAGCAGCCGGGGGATGGCTCCCGATGGTGTCTTGCCGGGGGGTATGTCGTAGATATCCCGGACTTTGCCCTCCCGGCGATTGGGAAGGGGCAACGAGGTTCGCAGCACGGCAGGCATTGCCCGATCGTACAGAGCACGCCATCGGACCGGAACCGATGGTTGCGGTCCGAGCCTGATTCCCGACAATGTGCCGGGAACGAATCCCAAGAGTTTCCGGAGGCGCAGGTGGGCGGATGCTGAAGTTCGCGGTGTTCGATGACGACGGCCCGGCAAAGAACTGGAGCCTCGGGCACGCCTACCTCGTGGGCAAGGACGATCTGGGGGTGGGAGGAGACGTCTCCTTCGAGCCTGGGTTGATTGTCTGCCGCAAGCCGGGCGGGGAATCCGTCGCCCTCGGGTTGCAGTTCGACACCGGACCGACAGGCGTGCTGACTCTCCAGACCTGCCTGCTCCCCGAACGTGACCGGCCCTATCTGCTCGACTTGGAGCTTGCGCGGCACCGGATCATGCTGCTGCTGAACAAGATCGAGGAGTACGGACTCTCGGACTTGGGGGGCGACCATCCGGTCATGGCGGGCCTGGACCGGGCGCGCGAGCTGTTCACCGGCGCGCTGGTGGAAGGCGCGGAAAACGGCGGAGGCGTCAGCACGGGGCAGTACTCGGCGGGCCAGGCTGCGCTGGCGCGTCAGGCGCTGGCGGAGGCGATCGACGCCAGCGAGCGTCTTGCCCTGCTGAGTGCCGAGCGCCAGCTTTCGGCACGAAAAAGACCCGAAAAGAGCGAGAGTGAGGCCGCCGGCGCCGCCGGAACGGCGCTGGGAGTGACGGTCCACAATGATCTGTTCTCCGAGGCACTTCAGCGATCGATCCCGGGTGTGTTTGACTTTGTGAACAGCGCGATGCGCTGGTCGGAGATCGAGAAGGACGAAGGCAAGTTCAGTTTCGTGGCGACAGACCGATGGATTGAATGGGCGGTGCGGACCGCGCGGCTGCCTGTCACGGCCGGACCGTTGGTGGAACTGACGCCCCGAGGCGCCCCCGCGTGGCTGCACGTGTGGGAGCACGACTACGACGCGCTCAAGCAGTTCGCCTACGAGCACGTCAAGCGCGTGGTAACACGGTACCGGCGCGCGGTCGCGCGGTGGACCGTCGTCTCGGGCATCAACCTCGGCGATGGATTCTCGCTGGGTCTGGAACAGATGCTAGACCTCACGAGACTGTGCGTGCTGCTGGTACGCAAGCTGCAACCGGCGGCCAAGGTGGTCGTGGAAATCGCGCAACCGTGGGGAGAGCACACAACTCCGAATCCCCGAAGCGTGCCCCCCCTGCTCTTTGCACAGCTCGTGCTCGACGCGGGCATCGCCGTGGACGCGTTTGGCCTGCGGATCCAGTGCGGCGAAGCGGCTCCGGGGCGCACGGCTCGGGACCTGATGGCGTTCTCTTCGCTTCTCGATGCCTTCGAGCAGTTCCAAAAGCCCCTGCACGTCACCGCCCTCGGCGCGCCGAGCGAGATGCTTCGCACCTCGGGCGCGGGTGAAGGCGGGGCCGGATCTTTCCCGGGTTTCTGGCGAAAGCCCTGGAGTCCCGAAGTGCAGGCCGAGTGGATGGTGCGGGCGGCGGCCATCGCACTGAGCAAGCCCAGCGTGCGATCGGTGTGCACACAGTGCCTCTGGGACTCCTCCGATGGCACCGAGATGCCCGCCGGGGGAATCGTGTCCACGGACGGGGTCCCGAAACCCGCGGTCGCAAAGTTGAAGGAACTGCAAGGCGTGATCCGCGGACGTAAGCCCGCTCAGGCGCTTCTCGCGCCCGTGTTCTGCCAGGAACCGGCAGCGGTTCGATGAGGAAGGCGCATGTCCGCGTCACCCGGGGAAATGTTGCCGGCAACGCGAGCGACCGACTGGACTCGCCGACCAGCGAAGACGGCCGCGGCGGTCTTCCTCCTGTGCGCGACCCTGGGCGCGCTGGCAAGCTCGCTCGGCCATCAGAAGATCGTGAGGTCGGGGCCGCCTCGCTCCGCACTGCCGGATGGTCGAATCGACCTGAACTCGGCGAACGCGGCTGAGCTGGAGGCCTTGCCGCGGATCGGACCCGCCTTGGCGGAACGCATCGTGGAACACCGCGAACAGTTCGGCGGATTCCGCCGGATCGAGGATCTTGACCGCGTTCAGGGGATCGGCGAACGGACCATCGAGCAGTTGCGACCCTTCGTGCGCATCGACGAAGAGGCCGACTCCGGCGGCGACTGACATTCGGTGCTCCACTCATCGGGCCGATACACTTCTTCGAGTCCAGGAACCTTCCATACCCCGGGCGCCCAGCGCCGCGGGGCGTTCGCGCATGCGCCCAACAGGCAGTCAAGTTCGCCTCATCGCCGAGGATGCGAGCATCCGGGCCATCGCTGCGCACCTGGCAGAGGGTCGCCGGGCGACGATCCGCGGGGTTCGAGGGTCATCGTCCGTGTTCGCCGCGGCCGCAATCGCGGAAGCCGCGCAGCGACCCGTGCTGCTCGTGGTCGGGCACTTGGACGAAGCGGATGCGGCACTGGATGAGCTGACCTCTGAAGGCGTGGAGGCATCGCGGCTGGCCGCACTGGAGGCGGCCCCCGGCGAATCGGGGCAGAGCATCGAGCTTTTCGCCGAGCGCATCGCGCTGATGCGGGCCGTCATGGAAGGAATGCTCCCGCGCGTACTCGTCAGCCCGATCCACGCGCTGATGCAGGCGGTGCCGCGTGCGGAGCAGCTTCCGGAACTGATTCTGCGCCTCACTCCTGCGCGCGGAGGTACGAACCCGCGCGCAGGCTTGAAGCGTGATGAGATCGTCCGCTGGCTCGACAGCGCCGGATACAGCCGCTGCGATTCGATCGAAGAGCCGGGAGACTTCGCGATTCGCGGCGGGATCATCGACGTGTTCCCGCCCGGCGGGCGCAGCACACCCGTGCGTCTGGATTTTTTCGGTGACGAACTGGAAACCATCACGGAGATCGACCTTGAAACGATGGGTTCGGACCGTCGACTCGACGACGTAGAGCTGGTCGGAGCACGCCCGGAGTTGGCCGCATCCAAAGACGATCCCCTGAACTTCCTCGAGGTGCTTCCCAAGAACATGATCGTGCTGGTGAGCGAGCCGCTGGAAGTGCTGGAGCAGGCGCGCGGGTACTTCGAGCGCGTGCTCGACGGCTCCGGAGTATTCGGTCCGCCCGCCGTGTTTCAAGTGCTCCAGAGTCGCTTCGCGGCGTACTCGGAACTGGGTCAGTTCACCGGCACTCTGAGCGGGAGCGCCGGACGCGGCACGCGCGCGGGGCAAGCGGGCGCGATTCCGCCGGACGGGGCAATGCGGGATTTCGAGCTGCCGGTATCGGCTCTGCCCGAGTTTCCCGGATCCGCGGACGAGGCGGTGCGCGAGCTGGGCCGCATGACCAAGCAGATGCGGGTGCGGGTGCTCTGCCAGAACGAGGCGGAACTGCAGAGGTTCACGGAGCTGGTGTCGGAGTTCATCACGGAAGAGCGCGGGGGCGGGCGGCCGGCGCGAGAGGCGATCGAGCGCGATGTGGCGTACATGCACAGGGGCTTCGTGTGGGGACACGAGCGGCCCGTTGCGTTCGTGCCGTATCACGAACTGCTCCACCGGTTCAACACGAGGCGACGGGGCGGCAAGCTGCGTGCCGCGCGTGCGGCAGATGCATTCCTGGACCTCGAACCGGGCGACTTCGTGGTGCACTCGGACCACGGCGTGGCGCGGTTCATCGGACTGGAAGTGATGAAGCCCCGCAGCGCGAGGCCCAACCCGCTCCAACGGGCGGAACAGCAGCTTCGCGCCGCGCGGGGTGAGACGATCGAAGTCGCGCCAGTTCCCGGCGAGGAGTACCTCACACTCGAGTTCGCCAACAAGGCGCGTCTGCACGTCCCGGTATCGCAGATCGAAAAGGTGCAGCGCTACGTCGGAGGTCATGCGGGCAAGCCGCCTCTCTCCACGCTCGGCGGCAGGAAGTGGGAACGGCAAAAGGAGCAGGTTCGGGCTGCGGTGCGCGACCTGGCGGCGGAGCTGCTGCGCATTCAGGCGGCGCGGGCCTCTACGCCCGGCGTTCGGTATCCCCCGGACACACCCTGGCAGATGGAGTTCGAAGCAGAGTTCCCGTTCGAGGAAACGGAGGATCAACTCGCGGCGCTCGTCGAAATCAAGCGCGATATGTCCTCTTCGCGCCCCATGGACCGGCTGCTGTGCGGCGACGTGGGATATGGAAAGACGGAACTGGCGATCCGCGCGGCGTTCAAAGCCGCGGAGTTCGGCAAGCAGGTGGCGGTCCTGGTGCCGACCACGATCCTCGCCGAACAGCACGAGCGCACGTTTCGCGCCCGATTCGCGGACTACCCCTTCAAGGTCGCGAGCGTATCCCGGTTCAAGAGTCACAAGGAGCAGCAGGAAATCCTGCGGGATACCGCGGAGGGGCGGATCGACATTCTGATCGGCACGCATCGGCTGCTCTCGAAAGACGTTCGCTTCGCCGACCTCGGTCTGGTTGTTATCGATGAAGAACAGCGCTTCGGGGTGGAGCACAAGAACGCGTTGCTGGCCTTCCGCATGACGGCGGATGTACTCACGCTCAGCGCGACGCCGATCCCGCGAACGCTGCACATGGCCATGCTGGGGCTGCGCGACATCTCATCGCTGACCACCGCACCCGTGGATCGCAGGGCGGTGGTCACGGAGGTCGCGCCGTACAACGAAGTGCGGATCCGTCGCGCCATCGAGCGAGAACTGGCCCGGGACGGGCAGGTGTTCTTCGTCCACAACCGCGTCCACGACATCCGATCTGTCGCCGATGGCATCCAGCGGCTGGTCCCCCACGCTCGCATCGTGATCGGTCACGGACAGATGCCCGAGCACGAGCTTGAGGAGGTAATGCGACGGTTCGTCCGTCGGCAGGCCGACATTCTGGTCTCCACCACGATCATCGAATCCGGCATCGACATCCCGACCGCGAACACCATCTTCATCAACAACGCCGACCAGTTCGGCCTGGCGGACCTGCACCAGCTGCGCGGTCGCGTAGGGCGCTACAAGCACCGGGCCTACTGCTACCTGCTCCTCTCGCCGGACAGGCCGGTGACCGACGTCGCGGCCCGTCGGCTGCGCGCCGTCGAAGAGTTCTCGATGCTCGGCGCCGGATTCAAGATCGCGATGCGCGACCTGGAGATTCGCGGAGCGGGCAATCTCCTGGGGGCCGAGCAGTCGGGACACATCGCCGCGGTCGGCTATGACATGTATTGCCGCCTCCTCGATGAAGCGGCTCGCGACCTCAGAAACGAGCATCCGCCGGAGCAATCGGGGGTCACCGTGGAGATCGGGATCTCCGGCTCGCTGCCCAAACCGTACATCCCAAGTGACAAGCGCCGACTCGAAGCATACCGCCGCATCGCGACCGCTCGCTCGCAGGAAGAGCTGCGCAAAGTCGAAGCCGATCTGCGCGAGGCGTATGGGGAGCCACCCAAGGCGGCGCGCCGACTGCTCGATCTCGCTTTGCTTCGAGTGCTGGCGGCGGGCTACGGCGTGCGCTCTGTGGTCCTGAACGAGCAGGATGTCGTGTTTCGTACCCGCGACCCCGCGGCGCTCGCGGCCGCGCTCGACCGTGGCGGCGCTCGCGACGGCGTGTCCGTTCGCGTGATCGAGCCGGTCAAGCCGACGGCGGTCAGGGAAGTTTTCGTTCGCCCGCCGGCAGGATATCTGGAGGGTGAAACCCTCCTCCGGATGCTGATTCACCGGCTCAAGCCGGTGTCGCAAATGGCTGCAAAATAAGCACTTACGACCAATTGCTCGACGAATCATCGCCCGAGAACTTGCCCGGTCCCTGCGCGTATTCGAGAGTGTGGTTGTCCTTGATTCGCCTGCCTCTGTGCATGGCAACCGCAGGGACACGAAGCGAGCCACGGGAACCGGCAAGGCAGATCACGACGTCTCGATTCGACCCGACGTAGGCACGAATCGGTGACATCGCGGGCGCGATGACCTCGCGCTCGCGCCGGAATACGTGCGCATTTGGAGGCGACCAGCGATGACCCGCAAGAACAACAGCCCCTCTCTTCAACGTCTGGCTCTGGCTTCTCTCGCCGCGCTGGCCGCGGCGGAGGCGGCCTCGGCCGGTCCGACCCCAGATCCGGGTGGGTATTCAACCGTACAGACAATGCCGGGCGTAGAGGGCCTTTCCGACCGGCCGGGCGCTTGGCGCAATGATCCGCTGGGGAGCGCGGTGAAGTTCACCAGTTTCGCGAATGAACCGATCACCTTCAACACCGCGGTCGCCGGGCCTTGGGGGGACGAGAGCGATTGGCGCATCGGCATCACCGCGCGGGAGTTCAGCCGCGCGATCCTTCCCGCGTCGTACACCAACTTCCGACTGGGCGTTGAGCTGAACGGGCGTGATCTGGGCGAGCTGTTGATCCCGGCGTCGGACACCGAGGACCACACCGTGTTCTTTGATGCGGGCGAGTTGCCGGCCGAAACCAGCTTGAAGCTGCGCTGGTTGAACAAGCCTTCTCCGGGGTTCGGGGCATCGAACCACGCCATCGGGATCAGCGCGGTGCAGTTCGCGGTCGCAGCGGTACCGAGTCCTGGTGCGGCCGGGCTGGCCATGCTGGGCCTGGCAACTTGCGCCATTCGCAGGCGTCGTGCGTGAGCGAACAGCATGAATCTCGCTGCGGAGAAAGGGCATACGAAGCAGTGGAATCCCATCGGAGACCGGCGCCTCCTCACTCTGTGCCGATTGCAACTGTGCAGACATCCTCAACGACTTCCGATTCCGTGTTGCAGATGACTCCTCTGGACTGAGAACCGATTTCCGCCTCCATCTCTCAGAAACGAGCCATCGCATCGCGTCGCGGGCCAGTGCCGGGGCCCGCGGCGCTGTTTTTGGGTCGAACCGGTATACAATCGGCGCGTGAATCTTGCGCTTCCGATTCTTGAGGGCGGAGTGCAGCGACCGACGTACGCGCTGGGGCCACGTTCGCTGAGCGCCGTCAAGCTCCTGCGGGTCAGCGTGACTGATCGGTGCAACCTGAGATGCGTCTACTGCATGCCCGACGAGGGCATGGAGTGGATGGGCACGGCCGAGGATCTCCTGACACCGGAGGATTTCGCCGCCGTTGCGGAGGCGATGATGCATCACGGCGATGGTGAAGGGGGAGTGACCAGCGTTAAGCTCACGGGAGGGGAGCCGACGGTCCGTCGCGACCTTCTCGAAATTGTGGAGCGGATCGCGGCACTGGGGCCGGTCGAACTGTCGCTTACGACCAACGGCACGCAGTTGCGCCGGCTCGCCGGACCGTTGCGCCGCGCGGGGCTGCATCGAGTGACGGTGTCGCTGGATTCGCTGCGCCCGGAACGGTTCAAGCAGATCACGCGCGGCGGCCGGCTGGACATCGTGCTGGACGGCTTGCGCGCACTCGATGATGCGGGGTTCACCTCGACCAAGATCAACGTTGTCGTCATCCGGGGCTGGAATGACGACGAGCTGGCGGACCTTGCGGCGCTTTCCATCGAGATGCCGTACACCGTGCGCTTCATCGAGTACATGCCGCTGGGCGTCAGCGCGTTTACCGCTCCGCCGCTCTCCGATGCCGCCGAGCGCTGGTCAGGTCCGGACGCGATGACGGTGGACAATGCGGAGGTACACAGGCGCATCGCCGAGGCGTTGTCTCCCACCGGCCGCCTCGATCCCGTGGCGCGGAGCACGGAATCAGGAGTCGGGCCGGCGACAGTGTGGCGGATTCCGGGCGCGCGCGGCCGCGTCGGGTTCATTTCAGCGATGAGCAAGCCGTTCTGCGAAGCGTGCAACCGGCTGCGCCTCACTTCAGTGGGCGAGCTGCGCTCGTGCCTGTTCGATGGAGGCGAGGTCGATCTGCTGCCGGCGCTTCGCCCCAGGGTGAACCGCGACCTGCTCATCGAACTCATGCGACGTTGCGTGGGTATGAAGCCTCTGGTCCACTCCGCCCGAGGCAATCGGGCGATGAGCCAACTCGGCGGCTGACAGACTTCGCGTCAGGCTCAGTCCACCCCGCTTCAACAGTCGCCCCACCGCCTCACGCGGCATCGTCCCCTGGCATCCATATATCGCGCACGTCCTGCTCGTCGTTCACGCGGCGCAAGAGCAGATACAGCACCGTGGAAGCGGAGAACGCGTAACTGACAAGGAACGCCGGCGGGAGCAGCCGGAAGGCGGATTCCCAGAATCCGATGAGGGTCGGCGCGGCCGCGTCGTCGCCGTGCACCTTGGCCGCTCTCGCTTCGCTCAGCCACGCCGTTGTGTTCTCATGTGTGAAGCGCACGCCGGCATCGACGATCCAGGCAACGACGAGATATGCAACGCAGCCCTGCGCCAGGAGCACGGCGGCGTACAGAAGCATCCTGCCGGGGCGGCCCAGCACGTACGCGTAGGCACGCTGCACGGCATCCAGCGCATCGGTTCCTTCGACGGCGACCGCCGGGATCAGCAGACCGTGCCCCACGGCAAAGACTCCGAGCAGCAGCATCGCAAGCAATCCCAGTGCGAGCGGGATCGCGTAGAGCACGGCGCCGAGCACATCAAGCACGGGCAGGGAGAGCAGAAGCCAGCCGCTTGCGCGGAGGAGCATCGCAATCGCCCCGACGACGAAGAGGGGCGCAAGCCATGCGGCAGTCAGGCTCCGCCAGCGCCGGAGCGCAAACGCGACGCCATCCCGCGCGCTCATCGAGAGATCCGCGCCCACATCCACCGCGGTCATCCTTGCGATCGCGCCCCCGCCGATGGCGCAGACGATCAGGAACGCCGCAAGCGTGACCGCCCCTCGCACCGGCGCTGCGCCCAGGAGCGACCATGCCGTGCCGTACGCGGACTGGACGAGCGCAGTCAGCGCCTTGCTCACGTCAAGCTCCATAGCCCGGCGAGCCGCGACATCCACCCCCGAAAAGACCTCGGCGAGAAATGCGTCGGCGAACGGCTCTTCGCCCGGCGCAGCCCGGAACCGGATCGGCAGCTCCGCCGGTGGAGCGGCCCCCCAGACCACGTCGAGCAGCCACCCGACGGCAAGCAACCCGAGCACGACGAGCAGTCCGACAAGCAGCCGAGGCGGTTGCACTGCAAGCCCGGCGCTGCGGAGCAACTGGGGCCAAACGAGACCGGCCGTCAGTTCCCTGAGGGTGACAGGAGCACGAGCGCTGATGGGTGAAGCGCCGGAGCGTGTACCGCCGTGGTCCGAGGTCTCGGGCATGACGCGATGATGACCTGATGCGGCCGCGAGGGCAACAGCCCCGGCTACGAGCGGCTCGCCGGCTTGAGTCGCGCCGAAATGGCCGAAAGCAGCGCTTCAGGCTCGGACATGCGCCCCGCCCCCACCGCTCTGCATGCCTGCCAGCCTTCATCCGGACCGATCAGCTCGAACCCATCAGCGCTAAGCTGAGCGACATTCCGCTGAGTTGCCGGCTGGGACCACATCACTTCGTTCATGGAAGGGGCAAGCAGCACGGGAGTCCGACGTCGGTCTATGGCGGAAAGAATCAGGCACACCACGTCGTCGGTCAATCCCGCGGCGAGGCGAGCCATGCAGTCCATGGTGCAAGGGGCGACAACGGCGAGCGACACGGATCGCGCAAGGGAAATGTGCTGCGGATCGTGCGACTCGACATGCTCCCACTGCGACGTGTAGACGGGACGGCCCGACAGGGCCTGAAACGTGAGCGGCGCCACAAAGCGCGTCGCGGCGCTGGTCATCGCCACGGTCACCTCGGCTCCGCCTTGAACCAGGCGCGAGACGAGCGTGGCGGTTTTGTAGGCGGCGATGCCGCCGGTCACGCCGACGAGCACCCGCGCCCCGGCAAAGGGAAGGGCCGCCGTGGTGGTTTCAGTCTTCATCCGCGGTGGCGAGCGCCGGGCGCGACGCGGTCACGCTGTCGAGCTGAGACAGGCTGTCGGGATCGATGGTGATCTTGTCGTTGAGAATTTCCTCGATCACGATCTCGAGATCGGAACGAGGCGGATTGCCGCGCTCGACCAGCGGGCGGGCACCGTCCATGAGCTGCACCAGCCGGCGCTGAATGAGCGCACAGAGCTTGAATCGGCCGCCGCACTTGTTCACGATTTCTTCGCTCTTGAGCGCTTCGATCATCTGATGAAACTCCGAAGGCACCCCCTCCGCCTGCCGCGCGGACCGCGCGGCACGGATTCGGGAGAATTGTCGTTCTGACGGATCTGTGAGCGCGTTATAGTAGCCGGGTCCACAGGGGTGCTTCAACCCGTCCCGGCGCACGGGCCGACGGGAACTGGTGCGCGGGCGACCATGCCCGTCCGTGGGTTGGCGCGTCCTGGTCCAGGGCAGTCTGATGTCATTCCGGCAGTTCAGCTTCGGCGAGCGGATCGTCCATGCAGGCAGACCCGAATGGGGCGCGGGGGTCGTCACGGCCGCACAGCCCGCGGAACACGAGGGACGGACCTGTCAGCGCCTCACGGTTCGGTTCGAGCGCGCGGGCCTCAAAACGCTGAATACGGCGCTGGCCGAGCTGGTGCCCGAATCCGAGGCGTCGCACATCCTGGCCTCCGCCAGACCCGCGGCCGAGTCCACTGAAGCCGCCGCACGAAGCGATGACCGGCCGGCGGGCTGGTTGGCTCAACTGGAAGCCAGCCCTCCCGAGGTGCAGGCCGAGCGGCTCCCCGAGGCGACGCGCGACCCCTTTACGTCGCTGGAAGCCAGGCTGCGGGCCACGCTCAGCCTGTATCGCTTCACGGACCAGGGCGCTTCGCTTCTGGACTGGGCTTCGGCGCAGTTCGGGCTGCGCGACCCGCTGGCCCGATTCAACCGGCACGAGCTTGAGGTGCTCTTCAAGCGCTTCGTCGTGGAGCGTGATGCGCATCTCAAGCGGCTTCTCTCCGACGCCCGACGCTCGGATCCCGGCTTGGCCGAACGAGTTCTCGCGGAAGCCCCGCCCACGGCCCGCCTGGCGCTGAAGAAGCTCCACGCGGACCGTTGATTGCAGGCAACACCCGGACTTGGACGGACCCCGACTGATCGTCGGAGGATCGAACCGGCACGAGCAGGCGTGCCGATTGCGCGGTCTGTGCGGACGGGGGGGTGACATCCCGCGTCGCCGACCGGGGTTTTCTCGGAACCGGATGAACTCTCAGGGCGCACCTGCTCAAGAGGCTTGACCAGGGGGAAACGCCGGTGCACTTGTACATCGTTCGACCGGCGACCCCGCCGGTGAACCACATCGGCAGACGCGCGAAGGGAGAGAGAAATGAACGAGCAGGAATTCCAGCAGAAGCTTTGTGAACTCATCAGCCAGATCGACCAGCTTCCCTCGGGGCAGCGCGATCAACTGCTGCAGCTCGCCGAGCAGACCAAGTCGCGCCATGAAAAGATACGGCAGACCGTGAAGGACCTGCAGGAATCGCTCGACTATCTGCGTCTGTCGGTGAAGTATCTCGTGTTCGATCTGGAAGCAACGCGGCGCGAGAATCAGTACCTGCGGAAGATGCTCGAGAACTCGGGTGGGCATGGAGACCACCGCGAATCCCGCTGAGCGTCCCTCACCGACAATCCGAACCGTGACGTGCCCACGTTCTCCTGCGCTCGCCCCACTGCTTTCGGAGTCCGCCGCGTGACCGACCGCGGCCGGTGAGCCGGAGACGTTCAGACGACCGGCGCCCCAGGCGGATGGGCGCCGGTTGTCGTTTCGGCCGGAAGCAACGCGCGATCGAATGTCGTGCGAGATTGAAACCGCAAGTACGTTTCAGTGTCGGTATCGAGAACCGAGGCAGGTGAGAAAGAGCATGCAGCGCATCAGGCTGGAAAGCCCGCTTCACATTCGGATGCAGCGGCTCTCGGAGCGGATTCGGCTTCGCCCGGACTACTCTTCATCGAGGTACAGAATGTCTGGCGCGCCCGGGGCTTCTTCGGGGGAAAGCTCGACGAGGTCCAGTTCACCGCTGAGACTGCTGTACTGAAGCTGGTAGCCGAAGGGCATCTTGACCATCTCATGGCCTTCGAACATGTCGCGCGTGATTTCCTCCGGCCACGTCTCGTACCGCTGATAGTAGAGATCAAGAACCTTGCGCACGTTGGCATAGCTGGCGTGCGCCGCCACTTCCTCGGCTTGGTCGGCCTTGCTCGTCAGTACCGGAGTGACGATGGCGGCGATGATGCCGAGGATCACGACCGTGATCAGAACGTCGATCAGCGTGAATCCGCTGAGCTGCGGAGCTTGGAGTCTGCACCGAGCCGTCATGTGGTTGGTATCGACCAGCCCGCGCGGTGCAACCCGTGAAGATACGGCCTGCGGGGCGCTGCCGACTGGGGATGCCCGCACGACCGGACGCAGCCCGTGCAATACGGACTTTTCGGACGTGGCCTCAGGCCCGCTTCTTCAGCCCTTCCCGCCCCATCATCAGCTCGAGCGTCGCGGATGCGTACTCGACTTCACGCTCGCTGAGGCGCGTGTGGAACGGCATCGCGATGGTCCTCTGGCTGACGGACTCGGCGATGGGAAACGAACCGGGGCCGTAGCCCAGCCGCTCGCGATAGAACGGCTGAAGATGAATGCACGGGAAGTACGCCGCGGCGCCGACGTCGTGGCGGTGCATGCCGGAGATGATCCGATCGCGCTCCTCGCCCGTAAAGCGGTTGGAGAGGCGCAGCACGAATACAAACCAGCTCATGTAGACGTCCGGATCCACCGTGGGCACAGCGATGTCGGCATGCGTCATGAAACGCTCGATGTATCGCCGCGCGACATGCTGGCGTCGCTCGATGATCTCGGCGAGCCGGCGCATCTGCGAGAGACCCAGCGCCGCGTTGATCTCCGGCAGGCGGTAGTTGTAGCCGAGCCGCTCGAACGCAAACCAGGAGCCGATCGCTCCGCCCGTGGTGCCCGCCGCGCGGCCTTGATTGCGCAGCGAGCGGCACACCGAGGCGATCCGGTCATCATCGGTGACGACCATGCCTCCCTCTCCCGTGGTGATCTGCTTGTTCGGATAGAAACCGAACACGGCGACGTGCCCGAATCCGCCGACCGGACGCGATCCGAGCCGCCCGCCGAGTCCCTCGCATGCATCTTCGATCAGCTTGAGTTCGTGGCGTTGCGCGATGGAGCGATACACGTCCATGTACCGGGGATTGCCGAACGTCTCAACAGCCAGAATGGCACGGGTCCGGGGCGTGATGGCCCGCTCGACCTGCTCCGGGTCCATGTTCAGCGACACCGGGTCCACGTCCACGAAGACCGGGCGGGCGCCCACATAGAGAATGCAGTTGGACGAAGCGATGAACGAGAACGGAGTGGTGATGACTTCGTCGCCCTCGCGGATTCCGAGGGCCAGCATCACCATGTGCAGCGCGGCGGTTCCGGACGAGCACGCCACGGCATGACGGCGCCCGGTCGCGTCCGCGACCATGCTTTCGAACTGTTCCTGCATGGGACCGATCGAAAGTCGCCGGCTGCGCAGCGCACGCACCACCATTTCGATGTCTGCTTCGGTAACGTCGGGCTGGCTGAGCGGTATTTCTTCCATGGTTCCCCCGGACGGATCTCCGAATGAACTCTCGAACAACTCATTCAGACATCGGCCCGTGACCATCATGCCGTTCACCCGGTCCGGCCCTACTCGTCTCCCCCCTCGGAAAGCACGCGCGCCAGCGCCTGGCGATCCTGACCGTCAAGACACAGGCTGAGCCACGCCGCCTGTGTCCTGTGCACGTCCGGCAGCGATCCCCACCCCAGGGCGATTTCCTTGAGCAAGGCCCTGCGGCCCGGATCCTGCTCGAATGTCGGATCGACCCGCGCCTCATAGACCGTCGCAAGGGCCGCAGAGCCTCTCCCGGGCCATGCGGGGCTGGGCGATCCCGGGCCGATCACGCCGCTGGACGGCCCCCACAGCGATCGGGTGCCGCCGCGGAGCAGGCCAAGCAGCATGGCGCGGCAGAGGAACTCGTCCTGACTCTCGGCGGCCTGATGAAGCAGCGCGGTCAGGCGGCGCGCTGCTGCGTAGTCGTGCGCGCTTTCGGACGACGCATCCGCCTCGGAAGGCCGGGACGCAAGTCGCGCAAGCTGCGCTGCTGCTTCCATCACCACCTCACCGGCCGCAGCATTCCTCCCGCCCGGACGATTCAGACCGAAAGCCTCGACGAACGCCGCCGCAGCGACCACCGCACACTCGCCATCCAGAGTCTCGCAGGCGTCCAGCGCCCAGGCGGTGGCCGGCGGGTAGTTGGCGGTACAAAGATCCACCAGCGCCGCGACCGCTTCGCCCGAGTCCGCCTCCCGCGAGCGCAACCGAGCGCCGACCGCGCGGCCAGCCCGCCCCATCGATGTCAAGAGCGGCTGGTCATCCTTTTCCGAGAGCGTGGCGTAGACGGATGGATCCGCGTAAGCAACGGCATCCAACGCGACGAGTGCAAGACGCAACCGCGCAGCGAGCGAAGATGTACGACCCCATGCCTCGACCCACGACGCAGAACCTCTCGTCGGTTCGAGCGCCAACAGAGTCCGCAGGGCCTGTGCATTGAGATTGGCGTCCGTCGCCGACTGGGCGAGCACCTGGTCGATGAAAGCGCCCGGAGCGGCGGAACGGGTGAGTCGTTCACGCCGGGCGTGCTCCAACAGCACCATCAGCGCGCCGCTCCGCTCGGCTTCCGGCAGTTCCTGGAGGCGTTGGAAGATCTGGCCGCTCCCGGTTGCCTGGCGCGACTCCTCCGATTCCGCCTGCTCCAGCACGAGCAGGGCGAGCAGTCCCGTGACCGGGTTCTCCGCGCCCGACAACGCGCGCAGGCGGGCAACATCCTGCTTTTCACCGGATCGAAGGAGCCTCGCGCGGAGGAGCACTTCGAGCGTTGGATCCAGGTCGGGCCAGGAGAGCACCTCGCGGACCTGATCGATACCGAGGAGATTCTCGTTCAGAGCCTCGCCGAGGAGCATCGCCTGTTGAGCAGGTGTCTCCAGCTCTCGAACCATCAGCACGTTGATGCGCCGCTCCGGGGATAGCTCTGCCAACCCAAGGATGCCCTGCGCGCGCAGATCCCATCTCTTTTTCTGGGCGAGTTCGGCGAAGAAAGGACGGAGCCTGGCGTCGCCGAGTTCCCGCATGCCCTGAAGGAGTTCGCCGCTGTGCCCGCCCGCTGTCGCCGGTTCGAGGGACCTGGCTACTTGGCGGATCAGCTCGTCATGGGTTGGATCAAGTGCAAGTCCACCGCGCCCATCGCGCGAGGCGGTCAGGGTGAGCATCGCAAGCACGAACAGCTTCGGGCGCAGCCCTCGCATGAATAACCCTGTCACGGCGGGAAGTGTAGATTGTTCACGCGTCACTCGCGCGTGCTCGAACGACTCCACCAACACACACCGACTCGGGGGGACAACTGCCCCACACAGGGGACACATCCGCACCGCAAGCTGATTTGACCGTCAAATCCGGGTCGGGTTCCACGCCCCGTCCGGCGGAGTCTCCCTACGCGGCACGCGTTTGCCGCATGAGCACCCACGTCAGACGCTCGATCAGCTCGGTCACGCAGACTCCCCTGACCGCCGCATCCGCCCGGTTGGAAGACTCCCACGCGAGCCTGGCCTCAATGCGCCTTGCGGCCGCCACGATGGTCGAGTGGTTCCGACGTCCCAACGCCCTGGCTATCTCCGGGAAGCTGCACGTCGTCAACTGGCGCGCAAGGAACGCGATGAGGCCGCGGGCGAGCACCACGAGCCGGTGCCGGCTCTTGCCGAGCACATCGGCCGGCTCGACTCCCAGCTCCTGGCACACGGCGGACTTGATGGCATCAAGCTGCACGGGGCGGCGAGGCTGCAGGGCGTTCGGACTTCCGCTCTGTGAGAGCACGCGGCGCACCAGCGCTGCCGAGACCTTCACCGGGCGCGGCACCGGCGCGCCCTCGACGTGCCGGGCGACGACCTCCACGCTGTTGAGCATTCCCTCCAGATCGCGCACCGATCCCGAACACACACCGGCGAGAAATCGCAGCGCGTCCTCGTCCAGAAGCAGTCGGCGCCGCTTCGCCAATCGTGCGAGAATTTCCTGACGCGTGAGGGGATCCGGCAGGTCGAGCCGGCAGAGCACGCCGCCGAGGCACCGCGACTTCAGGCTCGCGCCGAAGTCGCTGATATCGCGCGGATGCGCGTCGGACGCAAGCACGAGCCTCGCGCCGGACATCTCCAGCTCCTGGAACGTGTAGAAGAACTCCTTCTGCGTGGCGGCCTTGCCCGCCAGAAAATGCACGTCGTCGATGCAGAGCAGCTCTACGCCGCGGTACCTGCGGCGGAAGCTCGGAAGCGAGTGAGACTGGAGCGCGGCCAGAAACTCGTTGGCGAAGTGTTCGCTCGTGGTGTAGCGCACACGATCGCCGCCGCAGTGCCGGGCATAGCCGTGAGCGACCCCCTGAAGCAGATGGGTCTTTCCGACCCCGCACTCGCCGTACAGGAACAAAACGCGCGCGCTCTGGGACGCCTCGTTCGATGCGAAAGCAGCCGCCATGTGATAGGCGACGCGGTTGCACTCGCCGACCACGAACTCGTTCAGTTCATACCGGAAGGCAGACGTTGTGCGCTCGACCGAGCTTGACCTCCCTTTCCAATCCGGGCGCACCGCGCCCACTGCGTGGACCGAGGGCGAATCCGGCGCGGACGGGGAGGGAGGAGCCTCCCCGTCCGCATCCGGCGCGGCGCGCAGTGCGGGAATCCCTTCCGCGCGCGTCGCTGCCGTCGACGCAGTGGGCAGATTCGCATCATCCTTGGCGTCAACGTCTTCGGGAAAGGCATCGGGTTCGACGCTCCAACGAATCTCGACGACGTCCCGCCCCAGCTCACTCCGAGCGGCCTCCAGAAGCCCGGACTCGAACTGGCGCGCCATCCAGTCGGCGCAGAACGAACTGGGTACGGCAACCGCCAGTGCATCACCCTGCATCCTCAGCCGGGCGTTGGGCTCGAAATACAACCGAAACTTCTCAGCCCCCGAGAACTTCGCCAGTCTCTCCGTGATCCTGGAGCACACGCTAGACGCCGCCGGCAACCCACTCACGCCGCGCATCCTTTCGGACGTGAAACGAGCGCCGAAGCGCCCGTTTGCGTGACCTGTCCTCCCGCGATCCGTGCCCGATCAAAAGGCTGCAGGACGCTGCCGCAATGCGCGCTCAAATCGCGCATGGCCGCACGATCACGACCGCGATCGGTGGGCATACCGGCGAACACTCTTGCCTGGCTTCAGCCGTGAAGCACCCGCGAGCGAAGATCGTCTTGACCCGCGCGGGCCAGCATTCTGACGGTCGGCCATGACCGTGGGCACAAGTTAAAAGCCTGCGCGCAGCCGTCAAGCCCGATCTCCATCCGTCGGACTCCACCCGCGCAAAAGAGCCGCGGATTCATGGGCTTTTCCTGCCCGCACATTTTTCTTTTCCACGCGCGCTCCACGCGCATATGCATGCACGTGGATGACGTGTCCAGGATGAGCGACCAACGTGACATCGCGCCGCGCGCCACGCACGATTCCGTGAACCGACGACCCCCTCATGCACCGGGTGAAAGAGGGCGAACCAGCGCCAGTCGCTGGACGCTCGTCGTGAATCCATGCCGCGAATACAGCCGCAGCGCCGGTTGATTCTGCAAATCGACGGCGCATGTCACTTCCGGCTCGCGCCGATTCGACAACCGATGCAGACCGAACCCCAGCAGCCGGGAAGCAATCCCCTTGCCGCGCAGCTCCGGTGAGAGACCCAGGTAGACAAGCTCGATCGTCCCCTGGTCAGGGCAGGGATTGAACAACATCGCGCCGAGCGGCCGCGACTCGAACCAGACCATCCACCACAGCTTGGGGTCATGCCTTCCCGTGGCACGATGGCTCTCCAGCACGTCATGAATCTCTCGCAAGCCGCACAGCGCCGGACAATCCAGCGTGTCCTCGTAGGTCCGCTCAAGCGCCTCGAGCAGTGCCGCATCCTCCCCAGGTTCGACGTTCCGAACCGTCATGCCCGGCTGCCACTGCGGGGATTGAAACGGGGCGAACTCATGGGGTCGGGGACGGGGCCGGTGCAGGTAGGCCAGCGACGCCAGCTTCACAAACCCTGCAGCCTCGAAGGCCACCTGGGCCTCACCCTCCCCCGGCGTCAGCAACGCCTGGGCGAGCCTCACGACCGGGGACACATCGCGGCATGCCGCTTCAATGACCGCGGCCAGTTCCTTCGACTCCGACGCGCTGCGAGGTCGCGACGTGAAGAACATCGCGGTCTTGCCCGCCCCGGGGACGGCCAGACACGTCTGCCGTACACGCCCGCTGGGCACATCCAGCGAGACCCAGAACGCGCGCAGGTCGATCCCGTGTTGCCGGGCCGCGGCCAGAAACCTCTCGCCGGCTCCGGGGTCCGCCGAAGCGGACGCCGCAACGAGGCGCTGGGCCGCCATGCCTAGGCGAGACTCATCGACCCTGACCACGGCAAAGGCCGGGGCGGGAAACGCCTCTCCGGGATGTGGAGCGGTGGCGGTCATGGCTGGCACGATCGGCAGGTCCGTCAGCCGATCCTAGGCATCTTTCATCGGGAACCCTCTGCGCCACTCGGCATCGAATTGGTCGAACCGGCGGAAAGACCCCGGGCGGGAAATGCCGCAAGACCATAAACTTCGGTTGATTCCCCAAGCCCGGTGGATTTCCTCCGGCAGGAGTATCGTGACCATGATGAAGTGCAGGAGTCGATTGGCCCTTTGCTTGCACGTAGCTCGCGGTCTGGCGGTCGGCGCGGGCGCGGCGCTGGGGATCGCACTGTTCGCGGCGGCGAATCACGAAGTCCGAGCCGCGCCCGAGCCTGAGGCTGTTCCCCGCCGATGGGAACTCAAGCTGGATGCCGGGCCGCTCCGAGTGCTGACCGCCGAGGTCAAGGACAAGGGCAGGCGAACGTTCTTTGCGTTCACCTACGAAGTCACGAACAACTCGGGCCAGGACATCTACTTCGCACCAAACTTCGAGCTTGTGACGGATAAGGGGGAGATGCTTCGATCGGGCCGCGGAGTCCCTCGCGAGGTCATCGACGAGATTCTGGCTTCCCTGGGCAACCCGGAACTCCTGGACGAGATCCGCATACAGGACAACCTGCTCCAGGGGCCGGAGAACGCTAGATCGGGCTTGGTCGTGTGGCCGTGCAACGACCTCAAGTGCGATGAAGTCACGATTTACGCAGCCGGCTTCAGCGGTGAGAGCAAGACCGTGCGACGCCCGGACAACGGCGAGGAAGTCGTGCTCCGCAAGACCCGGATGCTCCGCCACATCGTCCGGGGCGAGCTGGACGCCGCGTCGTGGCAGGAGTTGGAGCGGACAGAGGACCGCTGGATTCTGCGGTGACCGAGGCCGCTCGGGCTGCGGCGGCTGCCCGCCTGACGGCTTGATGGGCACCCCGACCGCGGGTACACTTTCCGCCCCCTTTCCGGGGTCATCAGTTTCGCACTTTCCCGCGGCGGCAGCCGCCCCGCACGGAATCGGATGGACTCGCCATGGCACACAAGAAGGGTCAAGGCTCAACCAAGAACGGGCGTGATTCGAACCCGCAGTACCTGGGCGTCAAGCTCTACGGCGGGGAGTTCGCGTCGGCCGGCTCCATCATCGTGCGCCAGCGCGGAACGAAGTGGCAGCCGGGGTTCATGGTCGGGCGCGGCAAGGATGACACGCTCTTTGCCATGTGCAGCGGAACGGTTTCGTGGAAGGGACGCAAGGTGCACGTAGTCCCGGCGGATGAGAAGATCGCCCGGCCCACGTACCTCTGACTTTGCCCTGAACGACCCAGTTGATTCATTCTTTCCGCGATGGAAGCGCGGCGGGTGAAAGTCCTGCACGCTGCAGCGCATGTGTCAGGTAATCATGCTCCGCCTTGGCGGATGGCTCGCATAAGGTCTCGCACGACGAGATCGGCGATGAGAAAGCCGCGCGCCGTCAGCCGCCAGCGGTTGCCGACCTGCTCCGCGGCCCCCAGTTCACACTGTCGCTCAAATCGCCCGAGGAGCGATTCGTCACAGCCGAGCGACTCAGCGGTTCGAACGATGTCTTCCCCGTCGATTCCTTCGGAAAGCCGAAGCCCGGTCATCACGCGCTCGGCCAGCGCGCGGCGAGGATCCGGCTCTTCGATATCGACGAGATCGCTCCATCCCCCCGTCGACTGCACGGATTCCATCCAGTCCGTGAGCCTGGGGACGTTCTTCCATCTCCAGCCGCCTGATTGACAAGTGTGACCGGCGTAGACGTGCGCGCTCGCCGATGGGCCTGCCGCGAGCCACTGCTCCTGTCTCCAGTACGCCATATTGTGACGGCACTCCCGGCCCGGACGGGCAAAGTTGCTGACTTCGTACCGCTCCAAGCCGGCGTCCGCAAGCCGCTGCACCGCGTGCTCGAACATGGCCGCTTCGACGTCTTCCTCGATGGGTGCAATCTCGCCGCGATCACGGCGCATCGTCATCGCCGTGTGGGCTTCGTAGGTGAGCGCGTAGCAGGAGATGTGCTCGAACCCCGGGCTGAGTTTGCGGAGTTCCAGTGCCGTTTCGAGGTCCTGCCGCCAGTCGTCCAAGCTCTGGCCGGGTATGCCGTAGATGAGGTCGATGGAGCTGCGCGGAATGCCGGCTTCGGCAGCAAGCCGGAGCGCTCGCGCGACGTTCCTCGGTTCATGCCACCGCTCGAGAGTCTTGAGATGGCCGTCGTTGAAGCTCTGTGCTCCGATGGATATCCGATTGACTCCGCCCGCGCGGAGCACCGACATCAGCTCGGGCGTCACGGTTTCCGGATTGCACTCGACAGTGAACTCCGTTTCGCCTTCCAAGGAATCAACGCCGTCTCGCGCGGCGGTCGCCGGCCGGAACGAGGCGTGCAGGACTTCCAGCAGCGATTCCCAGAGATGAGGCTTGAGCAGGCTCGGCGTGCCTCCACCGACGAAAATCGTCTCCAGTGCCGGTCTGGGGCTATCGGGGTCGAAGCAGGGGGCGAGGGCTTGAATCTCGGTGATGAGCGAGTTCACGAACGCATCCTGCCGATCCTCCTTGTCCACAAAGCTGTAGAAGTCGCAGTAGTGGCACTTGTGGAAGCAGAAGGGCACGTGCAGATAGAGCGAGCGGATGGGGGGATGTCCCCCCGCGAGCGCCCCCTTCGCCGCGCTGCGTTGCCCGAGGATAGTGATTCCGATAGGCTTGGACATGCGGAAGTCCGGCCCCCGGCTCCCGGCCCGGAGCATGGAACGGCGGCCTTCCGCGATGGTAGGCTGGGCCTGATCGGGGCCGCGGTCGAATCGTTGTGGATGCCCCTTGGGCTGTGCCAACCGAAAGAGGGCGACGTCGGCGTGAAGGTCAATCTGGTCTTTATCAAGAGCGATGGAACCCGGCGCGACATTCCGCTCAAACCGGGCAAGTACGTGGTGGGCAGATCCGACCAGGCGCAGCTTCGTATCCCGATGGGCAATGTTTCGCGAAAGCATTGCCAACTGGTGGTGGAGGAAAACTCCGTTCGAGTGCGCGACCTCGACTCGAGCAACGGGACGTTCGTCAACTACAACCAGGTGCAGGAATCGGAACTCGGCCCAGGAGATGTGCTGGGCATCGGTTCAGTCCAGTTGATCGTGCAGATCGACGGACAACCTGCGAAGATCGTCGCTCCCAAGACCCTCGAAGAAGCGTTGGATGAAACTCCTCCGAGCGGAGTCGAAACGCCCGTGAAGAAGGCGCCGCCGCCCCCCTCGCGATCCGCCGAATACACGGACGATCCGGACCGCACCGTGACCAGGGCACCCGGTGTCCGCGGCCCGGGCGCCAAGGCGCCGAACGAAGACAGCAGCATCTTCGACTTCGATTTCGACTTCGAAAACGACGAGAACCCCAAGCTCTGAGGACCGGAAGATGCCTTGGCAATCCCGATCTGCGGCTCTGCCTGCGCGCTGCTCAGCGCTTGCCTTCCTTGGCGGTCGCAGGCGGCGCGGCCGGCGCCTGGCTTGGCGCGTCATTTGGCGTGCCTGCCGCGGCGGCATCGGCTCGCTGCGGGACGCGGATGTTGCTCCCGCATTGCTTGCATCGCACGACTCGCCCCCGCGCCTCCTGCGGAACGGCGAGGACAGACTTGCACCGCAGGTTCGGGCACATAATTCGAATCACAGACTCGGCCATGACTGGTTCCCCGGAGGTGGGCGCTTCGTTCGGATATCGGTCATTCACACCCGGCAGTTGATGCCCCCCCTGCCGGAGACGGCACGAAAGCCCCGGAGGCGATCGGCGGTGAGGGCGGGAATCCCGTACACCGCGGGGAGCAGCTCATGAACGTCCCAAAGGGCCCGAGGGCGAAATGGCGTGACTCGGACAAGGCCGCCTCACCCTCGCCCGGCTCGGGCGGCCTCGCCAAGAACGCTCCCTCGGGCCACATCGACGGCTCTGCCACGGCCGTGATCGGGCTGCAATGGGGCGACGAGGGCAAAGGCAAGATCATCGACCTGATCGCCCGCGACTTTGCGGCCGTGGTGCGGTTCAACGGGGGTGCAAACGCCGGTCACTCCGTGGTCATCGGAGGCAGGAAGCACGCGCTGCATCTGATCCCCTCCGGAGTATTTCATCCGGGCGTGCTGGGGGTGATCGGCAACGGTGTGGTGGTGGATCCGGGCGTCCTGCTCGAAGAACTGCGCAAGCTGAAGGAGATGGGGGTGGACGTCTCCGGGTTGCGCATTTCCGATCGCGCTCATGTCGTGATGCAGTATCACAAGGCGGAGGATGCCCTGCGCGAGGCGCTGCTCGGCGGACGGCCCGCCGCAGGCACGTCCTCTTCCGGCGCAACGCACTCCGCATCCAGCGACCCTGAGAACGATCAGAGCATCGGGACGACGCGGCGCGGCATCGGCCCGGCCTACGCCGAAAAGGCGCACCGAAGCACTTCGATCCGCGTGGGTGATTTGCTGCGCACCGATGTGCTGACGGAGAAAGTCCGGCTCGCGTGCCGCATCAAGGGCGCGATGTTCCGGGCGCTCAGCCCCGATTGCGAGCCGCTGAGCGATTCATCGCTGATCGAACAAGCGTCGGGCTGGGGCGAAATGCTGCGCCCCTATATCACCGATACGGTCTATCTGCTCCACGATCTGCTGCGAAGCGGCAAGTCGCTGCTCTTTGAAGGAGCCAACGCCACCCTGCTCGATGTCGATCACGGAACGTATCCCTTCGTCACCTCATCCAACGCATCCGTCCTCGGCGTTCCTGCCGGGTCCGGCGTGCCGGGCAGGTGCATCCGCGAGACGATCGGCGTCATGAAGGCATACAGCACGCGCGTCGGCGGCGGGCCGTTCCCGACGGAGCTGAAGAACGACATCGGCAATCGCATTCGCGAGCGCGGCCGGGAGTACGGCACGACCACCGGACGCCCTCGGCGCTGCGGCTGGCTGGACCTCGTCGCCGTGCGATACTCGGCGATGCTGAACGACGTGACGAGCCTTGCGATCATGCTGCTCGATGTGCTGTCGGGATTCGACGAACTGAAAGTGTGCACCGGCTACCGCCAGCTCTCGACTCGCGCGAGCGTGGATCGGTTCCTTCCGGACGCGGGCGCGCTGGCGCAGGTTGAGGCGGAGTACGAGTCGCTCCCCGGCTTCTCCGAGGATATTTCCGCGGCCCGGGCACGCTCCGACCTGCCGGCAAACGCCAGGCGCTACTTGGATTTCATCGAAGAATTCGTGGGTGTGCCGATCGGGATCATCAGCGTCGGTCCTGACCGGGAGCAGACGATCCTGGATTAGTGCAGCGGCGGCAACAACCCGCAGTGGGCAGGGCCGGACTTGAACCGGCAACCCCCGCATTTTCAGTGCGGTGCTCTACCAATTGAGCTACCTGCCCGGGAGGGGCGGAACGGTATCAGCCGCAGGCCGGTCGGGTCAAGGTAGGTGGGCAAATCCGGGCAACGTTCCCGGTATCTGAACACCCCCGGGCTGAGGATTCCTTCCGCCGGCAATAGCCTTCGGCATGCCGCGTTCAGCCGATGCAATGAGGGCTATGGCCAGCCCCAGGGCCGATCAAGGCCCGCCCATGGACAGTCTTCCCGAACTCCTGGCTGCCACTGCCAGGGGCGAGGATTCGGCATGGCGGCGACTGATCGAACTGTACGGACGGCGCGTCTTCGCCATGGCCAAGGCACATTGCCGTCGCGATGAGCTGGCGGAGGAGATCACGCAGTCCGTGTTCGTCACGATTGCGGAAAAAATCGGAAAGGGGCAGTACACGGAGCAGGGTCGATTCGAGGCGTGGCTCTTCCGGGTCACCATGAACCGCGTTCGAGACGAAGTCCGACGCACCGGACGGCAGGCAGGCTCGGTCGATCCTTCGGTCTTGAGCGACTTCGCCGGTTCGTCGGGCCGAACGGAAGACGTCGACGAGGAGCGGCACGCGGAGATGAACCTGTTGCGCTTGGCCTTGAACGAGCTGGGAACGTCCGATCGCGAGGTGATCGATCTTCGCCATCACGCCGGCTTGAGCTTTCAGACCATTGCCGACCTGCTCGGTGAACCCCTGGGAACGATCCTTGCGCGTCATCACAGGGCTTTGCGGAAGATCAGGCAGTTCATGGAATCGCGCTCAGACTCGGGAGAACCGGCACGCGGGGGAAAGGAATCATGACAGGGCACCGCAACGACCATCATCCTGCTCTCCAGCACGGCGACAGGCCCGACCTGCCGCCGGAACTCGCCGCCATCGCCGCGGGCTTGGACGACATCGCCGAGCAGGACCGCCGCTCTGCCCCGCGCGGCCTTGAAGATCGCGTGTACGAGCGGTCTCGTCCCGTGCTCTCCGCCGGCGCTCCGTCCCTGAAGTTCCCGTCCGCACGTGTCTGGCGCGTGGCGGCCGCAGTCGCCATCTGTGGGACGGCCGGACTGATCGGAGCTTACATGGTGCATACCGGCGGCGCCGGACCTTCGCCGGCTTCCGAGCCTGTGGGGTGGTCCGATGAAACAGTCCTCGCGGCCCTGCAATCGCTCGACGCCGAGGCCGCGGCCTGGATGTCCACTCCAGAAGCGCCTGGAATCGGCGTGGCCGGAGATCTCTCGAACATTGAATCGCAACTCGCGGCGGTCGAGGTGGGATTGATCGACTTCTGGTCGCCTGATCCGCTCGCCGAAGAGGAGGACGCACTGTGAACAACGGATTGCTTCGGATGCTTTCACTCGCGGGAACCCTGGCACCTCTGGCTTTGGCCCCGATTCATGTGGCCTCTGCCCGCCAAGACGCGCCGGTGCCGCCGCCGAAAGCGCCGCAGGCGGCGCCGGACGCTCCACCTGCCCCCGATGCCCCGACGCCCGAGCGCCTGCGCGAGTTTCTTGCGGGCCGGCTCGAACGGCTGCGCGCTGAGCAAAACCGACTGGAAGAAGCGGTCGCGATGCTGGACCGCGGCGAATCTCCCGAAACCGTCAAGCAGATGCTCACCCCACGACGCGATGGCGGCGGTCCGGAGCAGGGTCGATTCATGCCAGGCGAGCGCCACGGACCCGGCGTCGGAGTCGCGCGCGAAGGCCCCGGTCCGCGCGATCAGGCTCCCGGCGGTCGGCCGCGCATCTTGAACGACGAACTGAGGGAACGCGTGCTGAACATGATCCGCGAGAAACATCCCGAAGCCTTCCGCGATCTTCAGCGCCTGCGCGAGCAGGATCCGCAGGCGTTCGATCGCAAGATCGCGGAAGCTGCCCCGCGGTTCCTCGATGCGGTCAAGGCGCAGATCGAGGATCCGGCCGCGGCCGAATCGCGCAAGCGCATGTTCGAGATCGGGCGAGAGGTCGAAGAGACGCTTCGAGCCATCGAGGGTGCCGAGGATGCCGGTGCACGCGAGGATCTCGTCCGCCGCCTCCGCGAGCTGATCAACGAGCAGTTCGAGCTTCGCATCGGCTTCCAGCAGCGCCGACTCGAAGGTCTGGAGCGGCAGATCGGGCAGGTGCGCCGCGAGATCGAGGAGTTCCAGGCCCAGCGGGATCAGCTTGTCGATCAGCGCCTCGTGGAGCTGATCGAGCGCGGACCGGCGCCACGCGACGGGCGCCGTCACCCCGAAGGGCCAGAGGTATCCGACCGACCCGGCCCGCGCGGCGACGCCCCTGCTCCGCCCGTCGAGCGCCGCCGACGCGAGTCCCAGCCCGAGTAGCCGGACGCGGGATATCCTCGTTCGCGATGGACCGCGACGAGGGAACCTCCAGGACGGATTATCAGCGGCGCGGCTCGAATCGGCTTCCACGCTCCACCGCCGCGCGCGCAGGGCTGCTCTTGCTGCTGGTTCTCGCCGCCCTGTGCATCGGAACGCTGCCTTGGACGATGGGAGCTTCGAGCCCGGGCGGTCCGCCGCGGTACGCAGCGGATTGCCTCGAGGCCCATCTTCTTCCTCCGACGTGGGCGCCGCACCGGCCCGATGAACGGGAACGTGCGGAAGCTGAAGCGAGACTGCGCGCCGTCGAACGAATCCGCGCGGCTCGTGAAACGAGTGCGATCGGATCGGATGCCGCTTCCGTGCCTGAACCGACGCAGGCCGAGGTGGATACCGCTCGGGCGGTGCACGTATTCGGAACGGACCAGCTTGGGCGGGATGTATTCATCCGCTGCCTGGCCGGGGGCGCGGTGTCCATGGGCATCGGCATGGCCGCGGCTGCGATCAGCGTCGGCATCGGAACGGTCTTCGGCGCGGTGTCGGGCTTTCGAGGAGGCCGAACGGATGCACTGATGATGCGGGCGGTGGACGTCCTGTACGGCCTGCCCTCGATCCTGCTCGTCGTGCTTCTCGCCGTGGCGGGCGACGCCCTCATGGACAGCGCCGTCGCGGAGCGATCCCGGGCCGGCGGTGGTTCGTTCTGGGCGGACCTCGTGGCCGGGAATCGTGCCGCGTTCGACGTCGCGATTCTCTTCATCGCCATCGGCGGAGTCTCGTGGCTCACGATGGCGAGAGTGATCCGCGGACAGGTGCTCAGTCTGAAGGCTCAGCCGTTCATGGAGGCGGCAAGGGCGATGGGTGTGCCGGCCCGTCGGCAGCTCTTCCGCCACCTCTTGCCGAACCTCGTCGGACCGATCATCGTTTACGCGACGCTGACGGTGCCTCAGGCCATTCTGCAGGAGTCGTTTCTCAGCTTCCTGGGTATCGGCGTCAAGGCGCCGCTGCCGAGCTGGGGGAATCTGGCGGCGGACGGTTTGAGCGAACTCAATACGGTGCGCGTCCGATGGTGGCTGCTCGTCTTTCCGTGCGGATTCCTCGCCGCGACGCTGCTGGCGCTGAACTTCGCCGGAGAAGGTCTGCGCGAAGCGTTTGATCCCCGGAGACGCGACAAGTAGGCTGCAAAGCGGACCGGATCAGTTCCGTGCACCGCGGGAAAGGGCGCCGGATGCACAATCGATTTGGAGCGAAAGATGCCGTCCTGTTCGCGCTGATCGCGGCGGTCGGAATCGGCGTGTGGCTCGCGATGGTGCAGGAGGACCGGCGCTGGAGCGAAGTACGCGCGATCCGCCAAACGCTCGAGAATCACACCCGCCAGCTCAGCGAGATTCAGCGCGGACTGGACGCAACCGGCGCCCCTGCCGGCTCGACCGTGCCGGTCCAACCGCGCCTTATCGATGACTCTTGGGCACGGCCGGGCGTCGCCATCGAACGGCCCCCCGCCTGGGGTTTCGCGCACGATCCCCGTTCGGAACCAGACTTCGCTGAAGGCGGAACCCTGACCGAGATGCTCGAAGGCGTGCCGCCCCGGCTCACCCCCTACACGCACAACGACCTTTTCTATTCCCGCATCGTCAATGAGACCGTGTGTGAATCGCTGGCGATGTACGACGCGCAGACCCTCGAATACCGCGCCTGGCTCGCCGAAGCCTGGCAGATGGACCCCGAAGGGCTGTGGCTTCGCGTCAAGATCCGTGATGAGGCACGCTTCAGCGACGGCAAGCCGGTCACCGCCGACGACGTCCGCTACACCGTGATGGAGCACGTCTTCAATCCGGAGATCGAGGCGCAGGCGGCGCGCGCGGAGATGAGCGCCATCTCCGACGTTCAGATCATCGCGCCGAAGGTCGTGGAGTTCCGATTCCGCGAGAAGCTGTTTCTCAACAAGCAGGCCGCGCTGCGCAACTCGATTCTTCCGGCTCACTTCTACCGGCAGTTCACACCGAAGCGAATCAACGAGAGCACGGGGCTGGTGATGGGTTCCGGCCCATGGAAGTTCGCAAGCCTCGATCCCGCGGCGCAATGGACCCCGCCGAACCCCGTCGAGCTGGTTCGCAATGAGCACTACTGGGGTGTACGCCCGCCGATCGAGCGCCTGCGCTTCACCTTGATCCGCGACCCCGTCGCACGCCTCACCGAGTTCGAGAACGGCTCCGCGGACATCGTTCGCGGCATGGTCGATCAGTACGAGAAGTGCGCGTCCGACCCGGCCTTTGTCGAGAAGCACACCATTCTGGCCTGGACGAACATGCGCTCGGGCTACACCTTCATCGGGTGGAACTGCGGACTGCGCGCGGGGAAGCCGACTCCCTTCTCCGATCGGCGCGTCCGGCAGGCCATGACGCTCCTGCTGGATCGCGCCCGCATCAACCGCGACTTCTTCGCCGGCGTTGCCCGGGTCGCAACGGGGCCGTTTCCGCCCGGGCAGGCCGACCCTCGCATCCAGCCCTGGCCCGTGGATGAGACTCGTGCCCGTGCGTTGCTCCGCGACGCGGGATGGGAGGACCGCGACGGGGACGGCCGCATGGAAAACGCATCGGGCGACCTGTTCCGATTCGAGATCCTGATTGTGGCGGGCAACACCTTCAGCGAGAAGCTGGCGCAGTACCTTCGCGATCGCTGCGCCGCGGTCGGGATCGAGTGCGTGCAGCGCGCGACGGATTGGGCCTCGCTCGAATCCATCCGCGACGCCCGGGATTTCGATGCGATTTCCATGTCCTGGTCGTGGTCGAACCCGGAATCCGACCCGTATCAGGTCTTTCACTCCAGCCAGATTTCCGGCCAAGGCGACAACTGGATCCAGTGGAGCAATCCCGCCGCGGACGCCCTGATCGAGCAGGCCCGGCGCACGATCGATGCGGGCGTGCGACGCGAGCTTTGGCACCAGCTGCACGCGCTTCTGCACGAGGAGCAGCCGTACACCTTCCTGCTGGAAACCCCCTGGATTCGATTCGTGAGCAAACGGATCCGCAACGTGCACACCTACCCCGTGGGCCTGCACCGCTGGGAGATGTACATCCCCTCCGCCATGCAGTGACTCGTCGCCCGGACCGGGCGCGACCGATGATTGGAAGACGCGATGGTCTCCTATCTTGTGCGGCGCCTGCTCCTGATGATCCCGACGCTGATCGGGGTCACGTTGCTGGTATTCCTGCTCGTCGGGCTAAGCCCCGGCGGGATCGGTGCCGGCTTGAACGATTCGGGCGGCATGGAAGCCTCCGCCGGCCGCGCGGCGCAGCGTGCGTATCTCGAGGATCGATACGGCCTGAACGACCCGATTCTTGTCCAGTATGTGCGCTGGCTGGCGCGCATCAGCCCGATCAAGTTCGGTCCGCGCGACCAGATCACGCCCGACGGCGAACGCTTCACGATGCCGCGGGAGCTTTCGCCCCCCCCGCTCGCGGGCGCTTGGTATCCCCAACCCCCGCGCCAATCCCGGCCACCCCTCCCGCCCCCCACTGCTGAGCACGATGAAGCTCATCGCCGGGTGAGCGCCGCATTTGCTCATGCCCGCGCCGAGTACGGCGCGGCCTGCGCGAAACTTGAATCCAGCCTGCGCAGGTACGCTCAAGATGCAGGCTGGAAAGACGCCTTCGACCGCGCCGGCCAACTGAACATGAATGTCATGCGCCAGCGCGCACCGGATCCGGCGCTGGGCGATGTCGCCGCGATCCGCGAAGCCGGTGAGCAGGCCCTCTTGGCTTACGAAGCCGCTCTTGATGCCCGCGCCGAACTGGCTGCGCTGTTCCGCGCCAGGCGTTTTCCAGAAGCAGGACTGCCTCTCATCCCGGGCATTGTCAGCCTCGATGCACCCGATCTCGGACACTCCTTCAGCCGTGGCGAACCGGTCGCCGCGCTGATCGCGCGCCACCTTCCCATCACGCTGCTGTTGAACATCCTCGCCTTCGCGATCATCTATCCCATCGCAATCTCCGGAGGACTGCTCGCCGCCGCGCGCCACGGAACATGGATCGACCGGCTTCTGGGATCGCTCTTCATCGCGTTGTGGTCCGTTCCGACGATGTGGGCGGGCGTGCTGGCGATCGGCTGGCTGGCGGACAAGAACAGCTTGGGCTGCTTCCCGGTCTCCGGACTGCATGATGTGGATGCGGAATCGTTCCGATTCCTGCCGTCTGTTCAGGACGGACGCTTCCATCGCGGATATCTGCTTGATGCGCTGTGGCATCTTTGCCTTCCGGTCGCGTGCCTGGCATACGGGGGGTTTGCCCTGCTCGCCAGACAGACGCGGGCCGCCGTTCTGGAGAGCCTGCGCGCCGATTACGTTCGCACGGCCCGGGCCAAGGGAGCATCGGAGCGAGACGTGCTCCTGAGGCACGCCTTCCGGAACAGCCTGCTTCCGCTGATCACCATGTTCGCCGGCGTGTTTCCCGCGATGCTCTCCGGCTCCGTCGTCATCGAACGCATCTTCTCCATACCCGGCATGGGAAGTCTCATCATCGATGCGATCTTCGAACGCGACCGTGAAGTGCTCCTCGCAAACGCGCTGATCATCGGCATCGTCAATGTGGTCGCGCTGCTGATCGCCGACGTTTTGTACGCAATGGCGGACCCGAGGATCAGGTACGCATGACGATCGGCACGGCCACAACCGAACCGACCTTCAACGCCGGATTCAGCAGTGACCTCTGGCGCCGCGTACTGCCGGCACGCGGCGTGAAACCGGCTCTTGCGTGGCTGGGGATCACGGCGTTCTGCGCGGCGTTTGCGCCCCTGCTGGCCAACGGCCATCCCCTTCTGCTGCGGGAAATCGCACCCCATTCCGGCACCCGGGCGTTCAGCTCACCCTTCTTGATGAGCCTCTCGCGCGCTGATTGGCTCGTGCTCATCTGGGTCGGCATCGGGTGTGTCATCTGGTGCCGACCGGGCCGAGCGTATACCCACGCTCGTCTTGAGCTTCTGCTCGCAGTCGGCGTGCATCTGATGGTCTTTCACTTCGGCCTCGCCGCGCTGATGACGCTCTGTGAAGCACTCGATGTTGGCCACGGCCCCGGCGCCGTTCGCGGGCTGTCCACGATCGGCGCCGGTGCACTGGCAACGGCCGCGTTTGTGATGCTGCCCGCGATGCCGTCGCGCGTTGGGCGAGCGGCTGTTTCCCTCGGGCTGACGGGCGCCTGTGTCATCGTGGCGGCCATGACTTGGTCGCGCCCGCCGCAGCACTTCCCTTACCGTCAGCTTGAACGCGAAGGACGGATCGCGGCCGTCTACACTTTGGCGCCGTGGTCGCCCGCCCAGCGCGAAGACGATCGCAACGCAAGCTTCCTCCCTCCGGGTTCCACCAGCGATCAGGCGCTCGCCCGCGCCGCAATCGCCGGACTTGACCCCGCACGCGCTCTTGATGCGGACGCCCGCGATGCAATTCAGGACCGGATCCGGGAGCTTCCGCTCGATTCCGATGTTCAGCAGCGACTCTCGGCCGCGGTGGAGCGGGCGGCGACCCAAGCTCCCGCGGGTGTTCCCACGACGATCGCTTCCGTCCATGGAACCCTCGCTCGGGAACTGGCCGACTCCGGGCCGCGTCACCTGCTGGGAACGGACGGCTACGGCCAGGACGTGCTCAGCCAGATCGTGCATGCCTCGCGGCTCTCGCTCACGATCGGGCTGATCTCGACCGGAATCGCCGTTGCGATCGGCGTCTTCCTCGGTGCGTTGATGGGCTACTTCGGCGGGTGGGTTGATCTGATCCTCAGCCGCGTGGTTGAGGTTTTCATGGCGATTCCGCTGCTCTTCCTGCTCATCGTCATCGCCGGTGTGCTCCCGGACCGAAGCACATACGCCATGATGGCCGTCATCGGCTGTGTGACGTGGCCCGGCGCTGCGCGCTACACCCGTGCCGAGTTCCTGAAACTCCGCGAACAGGAGTTCGTGCAGGCCGCTCGCGCCGCCGGCCTGCCCGCGCAACGCATTGTGTTCCGCCACATGCTTCCGTGCGGAGTGGCGCCGGTTCTCGTGGACGCGAGCTTTGCGGTCGCTGCCGCGATTCTCGCGGAGGCGGTACTCAGCTTTCTCGGTCTCGGCCCTCCTGATCAACCGTCGTGGGGCAGACTGCTCGCCGGCGCCACCGGGGTCGGAAGCGGCTTTGCATGGTGGCTGGGCCTCTTCCCCGGCATCCTGATTTTCCTGACCGTCCTGTCGTACAACACCTTGGGCGAGGCGCTTCGTGCCGCGCTCGATCCCCGAGTCTCGACTCCCGGCGCGGCATCGCGCTCCGTTTCGGAGGTTCCGCCATCTCCCGCATGACAGTCGATCCATCCGCATCTCCCTCGAAGGACGCCGCGACGGAATCCCGACCGCTGTTGCGCGTGGAAGACCTCGCCGTTTCGTTCGGCGATGGCCCTGCGGCGGTGCGTGCCGTGAACGGCGTCAGCCTGACCATTCATCCACGCCAGACCTTGGCCGTCGTCGGAGAATCCGGTTGCGGGAAGTCCGTGACCGCCCTGAGTCTGCTCCAGTTGATCCCACGCCCCCAGGGCCGCATCGACCGTGGCCGCGCGTGGTTCCGCCCGCACGGCCCGTCCTGGCTCGGGCAGGAGATCGACCTGCTGCGCCTCGATGCCCGGCAGATCCGGCGCATCCGCGGCGCCGAGATCGCCATGATCTTCCAGGAGCCGATGACCTCGCTGAATCCCGTCTTCACGATCGGCGATCAGATCGCCGAGGCCGTCATGCTGCACCAGAAGGTTGGTCTGCGCGAGGCCTTGGACATCGCGGAGGACGCCCTGAAGGAAGTAGGCATCCGCGATCCCCGCGGGCGGCTCGGCGCATATCCGCACCAGTTCTCCGGCGGCATGCGCCAGCGCGTGATGATCGCCATGGCGCTGGCGTGCCGCCCTTCGCTGCTGCTTGCCGACGAGCCGACCACGGCGCTCGATGTCACCATCCAGGCGCAGATTCTCGAACTCTTGTCCGAACTCCGGCGCACACGCGGCATGAGCATCATGCTGATTACGCATTCGCTCGGCATCGTGGCCGGACATGCGGACGTCGTGTGCGTGATGTACGCGGGAAGGGTCGTGGAGTACGCCGGCGTATTCGACCTTTTTGCACGGCCGATGCACCCCTACACCCGCGGCCTCTTCGCTTCCATCCCGCGCCCCCGGCAACCGCGGGCGCGACTGCGCACCATGCACGAAGTCATTTCAGACCCTGAAGAGTTTCGCAGGCTCCCGCGGTCCGCGGAAGGAATCCGCCCGTGGTGGCCGGCGCACGAACCGCCGGGGGATCTGCATCCCTCGGGCGATCCGGCGGGCGACGCTTCGCTTCTGGAAGTCGCGCCAAATCATTGGGTCTGCGTCTGGCGCACCGAGGCGGTCGCAGCATCTTCCCCGCGCGCTCCCGACCTGCCCTGCCGCGTGACGGACGACCCGCGTCGCCCGACGGGCGGGCAATCCATCGACAGTTCGATAGGATGAGCCGATGCGCATTCTCATGATCGCCGATGAGAGCTTTGCGCGCCGCGAGCACGCCATGCTGCGCCGACTCCAGGTCGGATTGATCGACGAGGGCGCTCGCATCCTCCAGGCATGGCCGCGCTCGCTCGGCAACCCCGAAGGGTCTCCGCTCATCACCCAGGTGTCATTCGAGGACAAGGGATCGGCGATCTCGCTTTCCCTGCGCGCCCGTCGCCTCATTCGCGACGCCGCGCAGGCCGAGGCCAGCTCTTCCGGCCAGCTCTCCTCAGGCCCGCTCGAGGTGGACGTCGTTCACGGATTCGGTCCCGCCTGCTGGGCGATGTCTGCGGAAGTCGCTCGCCTGCTCGAGGTTCCCTTGGCGCTGGACGTCTCTTCCGATGCCGGACTTGCCCGCATCGCCGACACCGAACGGCGTCTGATGCGAGGCACGGCGGGTTCGGACGCCGCAGGCGTCTGGATCGCACCGGACCAGGCCATGGCCGATGCACTGACGGGTTCCTGCGCCTGGCCGGTGCGTGTTGTCCCTTGGGGAGTGCACGTACCGCGGGAACTCCCCCGGCTGGCCGCAGCCTCGCAGCGCATGGAGGAGACATCGAGCCTCCGGTCCGCTTGCGTGTTCCCGTCCGGCTCCGACGCGGAACCGCTCTGCGCGCTGCTCGAGGGCTTGAAGCGGTACCTCGAAACGACGGGCAATCAGGTGCTGGTGTTCTTCGATGACCGGTCGTTCTCCGGCAGCCATTCCGCATGGCGGCATGCCGAGCGGCTGGGACTTCTCGAGTCCATCTCGGTCGTCGCGGGCATGGAATCCCGCCGCGACCTCGTCCTGCACGCCGACATCCTGATTCATCCCGATGCTCGGGGCGAGCATCGCACGCTGACGCTGGATGCCATGGCCTCCGGCCTCGTCGTCGTAGCTTTGGCCGACGAGCTGGTCTCGTGGCTCGTGAAGGACCAGACGGCAATCATCGTCGCGGAGCCCCGCGCGGAGCTTTGGGAAGCGGCCCTCGCCCGATCGTTCGACCGATCCCGGTGCGAACCGCTTCTGAGATCGGCCCATCGCTACGTCAGCGAGCATCACGTCGCCCACGCCCACGTACAGGGCATCCGAGCGGCCTACCTCGCCTTGACAGGCGGGTTCCCGCACACCTTCGCCGGCAGTTGATGCATCTTCGCCCGCCCGAGTTGCAAGCGCCTTCGTTCTGCAAGGTCCGAGAACCGCGCCGTGCCGGGATGCGCCGACAGAACAAGTGCTTCAGCATGCACGGGCCGGTTCAATCGGTTGAACTTCGCTCAAGACGCGGCAAACTGGATAAGGGCGTGAACTCTCCGGCGCGGTGGGCGCCGGCCGCGCGCCATCTCGAAGTGCAATCGGAAAAGAGGCTGACGATGAGTCTGGGACTGATGACGGGTCTGGCACTCTGCGCTGTGGTGAGCGGCGGCAACCCAGTGAGCACATACACGCGCCAAGGTGAAGTTACGCGCGGGCCGGGCCTGCGAAGCGACCGGGAGTTCATCCCCGCCGCCGATCCGCAGAACGGCTCGCTCCTCAACGCCGAGCCGTACCCCAGCGCCCGCACCGACGATCCCAGCCGTCCGGAGAACGGACGGCTGTGGTACTCGCGGGGGCCTGTCGGAGGACGAACGGCGCTGGACGAAATCCCCTGGGGCTTCCCCGGCGCAGCAGGATACGGCGCGCCTCCCGAAGCGATTGACGAAGTGATCTTCGTCCAGGTGAAGGAACCGCTGCCGGTCATCGCCATCAGCCCGTGGGAGAATCTCTCCGACGACGAGCTGCGATCGCGCATCGAACGCGGCCGGCCCTGGATCCGCCGCAGCGAGCCGCGCACGCGCGACATGCTCGATGAACTTCGCTGGGCGCAGCTTCAGTGGCTCAAGCAGCAGGGATTCGTCCAGAAGGTGCGCACGCACGTGAACGCTGCACCGGCAAAGGATGAACAGCAGCAGACGAAGAACAGCACCGAGCCGAGCGCCGTCATCCGCATCCGCAAAACGCCCAAGGTGGAGAAGGTGGCCGAAGCCGCTCCGGCCGGTGAACCGACGGTGATCCCCGCAGGCCACCCTTCGAGGCAGGCGGAAGAAACCGGGCGCCCCGCGGATGATCAACCCGAGAACGGCTGAGCGGATCGCCTCAGCCTCCGCGATAGTGGCACCTGCTCGTGCACGTCTCGTGGACCACGACTTCGGCCAGCAGCGGCATGGACGGCTTGAGTCGATCCCAGATCCACCGCGCGATCACTTCGCTCGTCGGATTGCTCAGCCCCTCGATCTCATTGAGGCAGTAGTGATCGAGGCGCATGCGGATCGGCTCGATCGCATCCTTGATCTCGCCGTAATCGATCAGGTACCCCTTCCCGGGCGGCACCTCCCCCTCCACCGCGATATCGACCCGGAACGAGTGCCCGTGCATCCGGCGGCACTTGTGGCCCTCGGGGAAACTCGGCAGCCAGTGCGCCGCCTCGAAGTCGAAGGATTTCACCAGTCGCACATGCATCAGCCGCGAGTGTAGGTCCTCAGACTCCCCTCGTCTGCGGATCCCAGATGAACTTGTGAAGCTGCGTCTGCATGACCACCGGCAGGCCGTCCGCGAGGATCCACTCCGCAAGCTCCCGCATCGGCAGGCCGGGACTGCCCGCGATCTCTCGCCCCGAAGGCTGCTCGAACACGGCGCTCATGAGGACGGCATGCACGCGTCCGGGCAGGTCGTAGCGACGGATCACGTCTCTCGCCCACTCGTAATCCGCGCGATCGCAGATGACGAACTTCACTTCGTCGTGCCGGCGCAGTCGCGCGATATTGCCCCAGTCATTGCGCTCGCATTCTCCGCTGCCCGGCGTCTTCAGGTCCATGATCCGGATCACGCGCGGGTCGCATCCCCCCTCCCCTCCGCCGCCGTCGATATCGCATGCCCCGCTGGTTTCCACCAGCACCGTCCTGCCCTGATCGCACAGCCGCCGCATCAGCTCGAACACCCGCTTCTGCAGCAGCGGCTCGCCCCCCGTGATCTCCACCAGCTCGCAGGGATAACCGCATACTTCTTCGACGATCGAATCGATGGTCCGCGGCGCGCCTTCGTGAAATGCGTATTCCGTGTCGCAGTACCGACAGCGCAGATGACAACCCGTCAACCGAACGAAAACGCACGGCCGCCCCGCACGGCTGCTCTCTCCTTGAATGGAGAAGAACACCTCGTTGATTCGCAGCGTTTCCGGCATCCGCGTGATTGTAAGCGCCCTCACCGCGCGATTCAGATGCCGCCGCGCTCTTCCGTCGGCGCGGCCGCGGACTCGGCGCCGATCCCGCCGCTCAGACGCTCAACGAGCGCTCGTGCCCGCTCGTTTCCCGCCGCGGCAGCCGCCTGCGCGCAGCGCAGAGCGGCCTCCCGCTGTCCTGCTCGCTCGTGCCACACCGCCGCTTCATACATGGGGCCGGCGACACTCTCTGCGCGCCGTGCAGCCTGCTCATACATCGCCGCCGCGTCGCCCGGCCGGCCCAGCATCCCCAGACACAGGGAAATTTCAGTAAGCACGCCGGCGTCGCCGAGGCGCACCGGCTCCGATATGCCCATCAACAGGTCGAGCGCACGCTGCGGCTGGTTGTCACGGCGCAAGGCCCGCGCTTCAAGCACCCGGTAGAACACGGAGTCGGCGTTCAGCGCTCGTGCTTTGGCCACGTGCTGCAGCGCCATGTTCAGGTTGTTCTCATCCAGCGAGATCATCGCCAGCGTCGCCCATGCCTCATCCAGTTCCGGATCGATGGTCGCGGCAATGACCGCGCTGGCACGCGCCGCATCCGGCTTGTTCAACTTGCGCTGCACCTGCGCCAGGTACAGCGGAAACTTGGCGTGCGCCGGCGCCAGTTTCTGCGCGATCGTCCAGTGAAACTCCGCCTCCTCGAGCATGCCAAGGTCATCCGCGATGGACGCGGCAACGTGGCGGTACTCGGCGTGATCAGGCCCGATGCCGATCGCCGCCTCGTACTGCTCCAGCGCTTCCACCGGCTTCTTCACGGCCAGCAGCGCTTCGCCGTACATCAGCCGCAGGGTCTGCTCCGCCGGATACGTCCGCACCCCCTCGCGCAGCAGCGCCTCCGCTCGTGAAAACTCGTTGCGCTGCAGCGCCAGGCGAGCCGCCTCCGCCACTTCCTCCGACGATGAACGAAGCGTGCCGCCCCCGCTCGTTGTCGGCTTCGCCGGCAAGGCCAGGCGCACGGCGCCGTACGTGAGCAGAGCGGCGATCGCCAGCACCGGAACGAGCGCCAGATAGGCAAGGCGGCCGCGTGCCTGCGATGGAGTTTTCCCGTCCGTTCTCATGCATTCACCATATCGACTCGGCTACACTCCGGGTCCATTGTTTGCCTTCCGTTCGACTCGTGGAGACTTCCTTCGTGCCCGCCTCCAGGCCCTCGACTCAACCCGATGCAGCCCCGGCCGGCCCCGCGCATGGCCTCGCTCCCAAGTATCGCCCCGCGGACCATGAGTCCCGCATCCAGGCGAAGTGGATCGCCGCCCGCGCGTTTCACGCTGACCCGCAGCGGGTTCTGCGCGGGGAAGCTGAGCCGTACTGCATCCTGATCCCGCCGCCCAACGTCACTGCTGCGCTGCACCTCGGACATGCGCTCAACAATACCCTTCAGGACATCCTCGTCCGCGCGCACCGCATGAAGGGTTTCGAAACGCTGTGGATGCCCGGAACGGACCATGCCGGCATCGCGACGCAAGCCGTCGTAGAGAAGCGACTCCGCCAGGAGGGCAGGCTCACCGGCCCCCTGAAGATGGCGATGACGCGCGAGCAGTTCGTGGCTCAGGTGCAGGCATGGAAGGATGAGTACGAAGCCACGATCACTTCCCAGCTCAAGGCAATGGGCTGCTCGTGCGACTGGGATCGGCAGCGATTCACACTGGACGATGTCTGTGCGCGAGCTGTTCGCGAGGCATTCTTCATTCTCTTTCGCGACGGCTTGATCTACCGCGGCAAGCGCCTCGTGAACTGGGACCCCGTTTCGCAGACCGCGCTGGCCGATGACGAAGTCGAAATGGAGGAGGTGGACGGTCACTTCTACTACCTGCGCTATCCCGTCGTGACGAGGGGCGCAGGCACGCCGGTCACCTGGGGCGAACTTGCACGGCGCGGCTATCCCGGCGCTCACGCTCATCGAAGCGATGAACCGGCTTGGGTCACCGTAGCAACCACGCGCCCCGAAACCTACCTCGGCGACACGGCGGTGGCCGTGAATCCGAGAGACACGCGCTGGCCGGCGCTCAACGGGCTTGATGTCCGGCTGCCGCTGGTCAACCGGATCATTCCCATCATCGCCGATGATTACGTCGTCATGCCCGCCGCCGACCCGAGCGCGGAGGGAGTGGATCCGAAGGCGAAATACGCCACCGGATTCCTGAAGGTCACCCCCGCGCATGATGTGAATGACTACGAGATCGGCCGCCGGCACCAACTGCCCGTCATCAACGTGATGGCGCCGGACGCCGGCATCTCCGACAGGCACGGCTGGACCGATGTCGGCGACGCGGGCATTTTCCTGGGTTTGTCGCGCGAAATCGCCCGCGAGAGAGTGGTCGCCGAGTTCAAGTCCCGCGGCCTGCTTGAATCCATCAAGCCCTACCGACACTCGGTGGGCCACTCGTATCGCTCGCACGTGCCGATCGAGCCGTATCTGAGCGATCAGTGGTACGTGAAAGTGACGGATGACCGGATGAAAGGCGCTGCATTGCGGGCGCTGGATTCCCGCAGCGCCGGCATGGAGTTCTTCCCCGACCGCTACACCCGAACCTATCAAAGTTGGCACGAAAACATCCGCGACTGGTGCATCTCACGACAGCTCTGGTGGGGACACAGGATTCCCGTGTGGTGGAGCCCCTCCGAGTCGGAGACGCGACGAGCGGTCTCGGAAGCAGCTTCCGGATTCCCGAACCCGGCCGATGGCTGCATTCACGTTTTTGATCAGCGGGCATGCCTGTGCGTTCACTCCCGTACGGCGGACGCGCTCACAAAGCAGTTTGAAGACCGCGGCTGGGTGCAGGATCCCGACGTTCTCGACACCTGGTTCTCCTCCGCCCTCTGGCCCCTCTCGACCATGGGCTGGCCCGACCCGTCCAGGGCCGCGCGCGATACGGGAATCGCGGATTTTCCTTCGCTGCTCCCTGCCTTCAATCCGACGTCCGTTCTCTGCACGGCGCGCGAGATCATCACTCTCTGGGTCAGCCGGATGGTGATGTTCAACCGCTACTTCCTGCCCGAGGGATGGCCCGAGACCGGCGCGGGCGGCGGATCGACCGCAGTCGCGTTCACACCGGGCGCGGGGAACGGCCCGATCCCCTTCCACGACGTCTTCATCCACTGCGTTATCCAGGACGGCGAAGGCCAGAAGATGTCCAAGTCGCTCGGAAACGGCGTGGATCCGCTGGACATCATCGCCACGCACGGCGCGGATGCCTTGCGCTTCGTCCTCTGCGAAATCACGACGCAGACGCAGGACGTCCGCATGCCCGTGGACATCATCTGCCCCCATTGCTCCCGTACATTCGATCCCCGGAAGATCACCATCGAGTCGGGCCACACGGTCGCAGCGCCGGTGCAGCAGTGCCCGGCCTGCTCGAAACACTGCACCACCAGCTACGGCCTCGCAAGCGGCAAAGCCAGACCGACCTCCGATGCCCCGCTGGCGAAGAACACGTCCTCTCGCTTCGACAAGGGCCGCAACTTCTGCACCAAGCTCTGGAACGCCGCCCGCTTCGTCATGATGCAGCTCGATGAAGGAGGCGGCGCGGCCGTGGATGCACCGCATCCGCTCGACATGCGCCGGCTCCCGCTGGCGGACCGCTGGATGCTCTCGCGCCTCGTCGGCGCCATCGAACGCTGCGACGCAGCGCTGTCGAACTATGAGTTCAGCGTCTACGCCCAGGCGCTCTACGACCTGCTCTGGCGCGACTTCTGCGACTGGTATCTCGAGGCGATCAAGCCGACGGTGAAGCGGAACCTCGCTCAACAATGCGTGCTCCGCGCGGTCTTCGACGCCGTACTGCGCCTGCTGCACCCCGTCGCCCCTTTCGTGACGGAGGCAATCTACGAGTCCTTTGCTCGGTACTCTCGCGATAGCGTTCCCGGGCTGGACCTGCCCGCCGCCGCGCGCCAAGTCTCCGCGGCCGCCCCCCCCCTGCTCTGCATCTCCGGCTGGCCGTCCGCTTCCGCATCTCTTCGCGACGATCAGGCGGAAACGACGTTCGCTCGTGTCCAGCAGATCATCGAATCCATCCGCCAGGTGCGCTCGCAGCAGGGCGTGGAACCCCGCCGGAAGATTGTGCTGCACGCGGGCGGAGAAACAGCCGAAATCATCCGATCCGCGGGCGGAGTCGTCGAGTCACTTGCGGGCCTCGAGCGCATCGTGCCGGAGTTCGCGGCGGACGCCGTGAGGTTCGTCTTTGAAGGTCAGGAGTTGGGTCTGAGCGGCCTTCGAGAGGCCGTCGATGCGTCTTCCGAGCTGGAGATGGCCAAGTCCGCCCTGGAAAAGCTCGAAAAAGACATTGCTGTCTTGGAATCCCGGCTCAACAATCCGGGTTACACGAGCAAGGCCCCGCCCAATCTTGTTGCTCAGACCCAGGCGCAGCTCGATCAGAAACGCGCTGAATCCCGGAAGATCCGCCGACGCATCGGAGAGCTGGAATCATGAAGCGGAACGCCCTTCTCCCGGCCGCCGCATCCTGCCTGGTACTTGGGGCGTGCATGTACGCCTGCGAGCGGATCCCGAACCGTGCCGAGATCGATTTCGGCTCGTTCAGTGCCGACGAGACGGTTGTAGCGACTCCGCAGATCCTCTCCACCGAGGCATGGCAGTTCGGCGGCCAGGCGGGTCACACCATCCGCACCACCCATTACCGCATTTATACGACCGAAACCAATCAGGTTCTGCGCGACCGCATGGCCGCGTTCCTCGAATACTCGCTCGCCCACTATCGCACAGTCCTGGCGCAGTTGCCCGCCCCGCCCGTGCGCCTCGACACGTACCTCATGGACAATCGCCCGCAATGGGAGAACCTCACGCGCCGGCTCATGGGATCCGAGGCGGACCAGTTGACGACCATCCAGCGCGGCGGCTTTGCCTCGCGGGGCATCGGCGTCTACTACGACCTGGGATTGTTCGACACCTTGGCCATCGCCGGACATGAGGGCTGGCACCAGTACACGCAGCGTACCTTCCGCGACCCGCTTCCCGTGTGGCTCGAAGAGGGTCTGGCCACCTACATGGAAGGCCACCGGTGGAAGAACAACATCCCGCAGTTTCTCCCTTGGGCCAATACCGAGCGATTCGACCAGCTTCGCGGCGCCGCCCGTCGGGGCAATCTCCTCGCTCTTGAAGATCTTCTCGGCAGCAAGCCTCAGGACCACCTCGGTCAAACCTCCAACGACCGCCTGCTCACCTATTACGCGCAAGTCTGGGCCATGACGCACTTTCTGGCCGAGGGTGAAGGCGGCAAGTACTCGGCTTCGCTCCGTCGGCTGCTCGAAGATGCGGCGGCTGGTGACATGCGCGCCGTGATCGCTCAGAAGCATGACCAGCGGGCCGCCAATCTCGCGTTGGCGACCCGGGTCGGGAGCCAAGTCTTTACGGCCTACTTCAACGCCGATCTCGCCGCCGCCCAAGCGGAGTACGAGGCGTTCGTGAAGGGGATCGTGAAAACCGGGGGACGCGAGGCGATCGTCGCCGGCCGCTCGCCTCAATAGTTCTCGGTCCATGCCGGCCCAAAAAGCGCCCGATTCGCGATCCCCGGCATCTCCCCGAAACTCTCGGAGTGGGATTGCGTATGGCTGTACAGGCCGAATCGACAGGAGTTTGCGTGAGAAATCCGCTTGCCCGGTCGGTTCGCCGACAGTATGCTGTGTGCGGGAAAAGGGCAATTTTCCCGAACATTTTTCGGCTTGAATACCAGCTCGCCGATGATCGGTGGTGTTGGTGTGCGCCGGGGTTCTGAACCCTGCGCGCCTCTTACCTTTGGCTTCCCTCTTACTCAACGCCCCGGGCTTGCAGCCATGCAAGTCTGGGGTTTTTTTCTCGATTTGGGGCGGATTCCAGCGGCTTCCGTTCATGCGAGCAGCAGCATCGCGCCGTACGCAATCGCAGGCCCCAGGATGTAGCCGAACCCGATGAATGATTCATGCTTCCCCCCCGCATCGACATCCGGCGTTCCGGCTTCCAGCGCGTAATACAACGCCGCGGCGTAAATGGCCCCGAAAGACACACCCAAAGCTCCGAGTGCCAAGCCCAGAGCCTGAACATTCGCCGCGAAAAGACATGCCAAACAGGAACCGATCGCCAGCGCGGTTGACCACAGCCATGTCTTCCACTTTCCGTGCCAGCCGTGCCATCGCTCCAGCACAGCAAATGCCATGAGTCTCGTGAGAAGAAGCACGGACCAGAGCGGCGTCTTGGCGGCCGTAGGTGTTCCGAGCTTCGTCATGAGAAAGGGCAGCAGGGCTGAGAGTGCCGCCAGCATGGCGTAGGAGGCCAGCAGCGAGCATCTGAAGGCGCGCAGAAGTTGCGCTGCCTTTTGGGGCGAGACATGATCCACGGAGTCATCCGCGCCGGCGGGGCCGTGCGGCGCTGCTTCAGGCGCAAACCAGGCTACAAAGGCCGCGCCGAGCAGGTGCAGCCCAATCAGGCCTCCGAACACCGCCTGCGGATGCCCCAGCAACGGCGCCAAGGCCCACGCGGACAGAATCCCCGCCGAAGCCCAGGACACATTGAACCTTCCCGTGGCGAAGCGGAGGTCCGCTCCCGATCTGCCCGCGGCGAGAAACGCTTCCACGGTCGGCCACACCCACCCCGTGACCGGTGCGTAGCAGCCGATGAACACCCATACGGCCCAGCGCGATTGAATCAACGCCGGAACGGCGCACAGCGCGGCCAGCAGCACGATCAGACCCGCGAGCGTCGCACGCATCGAGATGCCCGGCAGCGCGAGCTTCAGCACCCGCATGCCCCGTGAAACTGTCACCGTACCCGCTGTGTACGACACGCCGAGCAGCAGCGCGAGCAGCACGTTCTCCGTCGCCGAAAAACCGTAGCTGTGCTCTGTGAGGAAATACACCCCCGTCATGGCCGTTACCGCGCTGAAACTGGTCACCCAGGTCAACGCCAGCACCGCCCAGAGCGGCGACGATCGCGCAGACGCGATCGCGCCCCCCCGGGCTGCGACGGTCGGCGGGGGCTGCTCGGCATTGTGCTTCATCGGGAGGGCAGACCTCGCGGTTCGAATCGCCGCCATTGCCAGGCGCGGGGGGTGATCGTAGCATCCCGTGGTTCGCGGGCGGCCGCGAAGCTTGTCGGCGTAGCTCAACTGGATAGAGCGTCGGCCTCCGAAGCCGAAGGTTGTGGGTTCGACTCCCGCCGCCGATATTCCGCTGTTTCACGGCGCCAGTCGGGAAGAGACCCTGCCCGTCAGTCCGATCGCTTCAGCAGGTCCGGGCCGGAGCCGGCCGTCTTCTCGTAGCCCTTCTCGCCTCGCACGTACTTGGTGAACCCAAGCTTTTCGAGGTTCCGGTCGGAAAGCGCGCGGCGCGTGCTGGCGTCCGAGTAGCGCGTGGAGATATTCGGCGCCACCGGCACCCGCTTCACGGGCGCACCGGTCTCGGGATGCCTCTCCAAGGGCGGATCATGCATCGACTGAAAGACCTCGAACGTCTCTCCCCGTCCATCCGGCTGAATCACCTGGTAGACATACCTGGGCACGATACCCCTCCCGTGCATCACTGCTATTCGGTGCGTTTGACAACGATCGCCGTTTGATCATCGGCGGGAGCTGCCCCGCCGGTAAATCGTACGATCGCCCACCGGATCTCGTTCAGAATGGACTCCGCCGAGAGCTGGAGATTGCGCCGAACAATGTCGATGACGGCCTGCGCGCCGAAGAGTGTCCCGCGCGCATCCGCCGCCTCGTAGTACCCGTCCGAGAGCAGAACGAACACGTCGCCGGGGTCGAATCGGAACGGGGGCACTTTGTCCGGGTTGAAGTCGTTGTCCACGCCCAGCGGCATCGTGTTCGCGGGCAGGCACTCTTCCTCCAGCGAACGCGGGCCGGAGGCCTTGATGAACAGCAAGGGTGCCTGACCGGCTGCGACATACTCCAGCGTGTGCGCCGTCGTATCCAGCACGCCCAGAAACGCCGTGACGAACCGCCCCGCGGGGAGATCCTCATAGAGCTGATGGTTGATGTGCTGGGCCAGCACTTCCAGCGGCGCATGCAGGCGGCACGCCATCCGCAGCATCGAGAGAACCTGCGTCACCGACAGCGCCGGCCCGATCCCGTGACCTGTCGCATCCGCCATGAAGAGAATCGCGTCGCCCGTGAGCGATCCGAGCCGCGGCCCGCGGATCGCCTCCTTGCGGATGTCGATCACGTCGTAGGAATCCCCGGCGGTTTCATCCGCGGCCTTCCAGTGCGCAGCGATGTCGTAGCCCGGCAGCCTGGGCAGTGACTCGGGCAGACCCGCCTGCTGGATGCGCCGCGCGATCTCGATATCCGCCTCCAGACGCTGCTTGAACTTGCGGGCTTCCAGCAGCGAGGCACGCTTGAGCGCCACGGCCGCCTGTCCGGCAAGGTGCGTTGCGATCACCTCGTCCACCTCATCGAAGACGCCCCCGCTGTCCGTGTGCTTGTTCAGCACTTGCGCGACGCCGACCAGTTCCTGCTCGAAGTCGATGAGTGGAATCGTGACGAGGCACCGGGTGCGGTACCCCGTCTGTTTGTCCACCGCCTGGTTGAATCGCGGATCGGCGTAGGCGTCCGGAATATTCACGATCTGCCGCGTCCGCGCGGCCTCGCCGATGATGCCCTTGTCCGCGGGCAACCGCAGGTCCGCCGGAAGCCCGTGCGACCTCGTCGCGAACAGCTCGTGCCGCTCCGGGTCATACTGGAACACCGTCGCGCGTTCGGCATGCAGCGTATCGCGCAGGGCGTCGATGATGAGGCCGAGCACTTCGTGCAGGTCGCTCGAGGAGGCCAGTTGCCGCGCGCAGTTCAGGATCTGCTCAAAGACGGCGGCGCTGATGCGCGTCCCCGCTCGGGATGAGTGGGCGGCCTGGGTCATCGTGAGGAGTCCAAACTCAGAGTATGCAGCAAAACGCGACGGGTTGCCAAGGAGAATCGCCGGATTCGCCGGTCTAGACCTCCCGGGCCGCGACAGGATCTTCCGCAAAGAGTGCTTCCACGAAAGCCGCCGGCTCGAATCGCTCCAGGTCTTCCGCATGCTCCCCGACTCCCACGAACTTCACGGGAATCCGGGTCGCTTCATGGATTGCGATCACCACGCCCCCGCGAGCCGTGCCATCCAGCTTGGCAAGGATGATCCCGGTCACGTTGATGGTTCTCGAGAACTCCTCCGCCTGGCGCAGAGCGTTCTGGCCCGTGGTCGCGTCCAGCACCAGCAGCACTTCGTGGGGGGCGCCCGGGATCTTGCGGGCCACGATGTCACGAATCTTGGCCAGTTGCCGCATGAGCGATTCCTGCGTGTGAATGCGGCCCGCGGTGTCCACGATCAGCACATCGACTCCGCGCGCGATGGCGGCGTCGCACGCGTCGAACGCCACCGCCGCCGGATCCCCCCCCTGCGCTCCCTTGACGATCCCCACCCCCAGCCGCTCCGCCCAGATCTCAAGCTGACGCACGGCGCCGGCCCGGTACGTGTCGCAAGCCGCGAGCAGAACGGTCTTGCCCTGATCGCGCAGCAGCCGCGCGAGTTTGGCGATCGAGGTCGTCTTTCCGGCGCCGTTGACGCCCACCACAAGAAAGACCGTGATCGGAGCGCCGCCCGCACCCTGCGCGTCCGGACGCGCGAAATGCAGCTCACGATCCTGTTCCGGCCATATCGCCGCCAGCTCGCGCTTGATGTATTCCAGCGCATCGTCGCCGCGAGCGAGCTTGCCCGACTCGAAATCGGCCCGAATACCGTCGATCAATCGGCGTGTCGTGCGCAGCCCCACGTCCGCCTGGATCAGGCGCAGCTCGATCTGCCGGATGAGGTCCGCATCCAGCCGCTTTCCGAGCAGCAGCGAACGCAGCCCGCCGACCAGCGACTCCTGCGTCTTTTCCAGACCCCTCTTGAGCCTGGATATGACCGACCTGAGGAATGCCATCGCTCAGCGCACCTCCGCCGGTCCATCATGCGTCTGGGCAACCGGAATCCGCGCCGGGATCACACCCTTGAGCACCTTGTCGAGCACCGCGTTCACGAACGCAGGGGATCGCTCGGTGCTGAAGGCTTTGGCCAGCTCGATGGCGTCGTTCACCACGACCTTCGGATTCGAACGCGGGATGCGCCCCGAGCCGCTCTTCCCGTCGTCCGCCTCCAGGTCGGGCCGGGTTATTTCGAACACTGCCAGCCGCAGCAGCGCCCGGTCCACCGATGGCTGGCGATGCGGGGGCCAGTCCGGCGCGAGCCGGCGGACCGCCTCATCGGCGGTGCGGCGGTGGATGTACGCCCCGCGTGCGAGCGATTCGGCCAGTTGCATCGCCTCCTCGCGGACATCTCCCGCCACCGACGACGCCGCGTCTTCGATGACCGCGCGGAGCGTCCCCGTCGCCTCGTCACCCTGCACGTCGAGGTGAAACAACCCCTGAAACGCGAGCCGCCGGATGTCGCGCGATACGTTCATGTCCCGGAATCGTACGCTCCCTGATCGCTCCCTGTGAAGCGGAGGTTGCACCGAACGTCGATTCAGCGCGCCGCCGCGATCACCTCATCGCGCGGGCACAGAACAGCGCGTCAAGCGCGGCTCCCATCGCCTCCGCGCCCTTGTTCCATCGTCCCTCGCCCCCGCGAGCTTCCCCGCCCGCCCGCGCTTCCCCCTGCTCGGCGGTCTCCACGGTCAGGACGCCGAACCCGATCGGAACTCGCCTTTCCACGGACAGCCGCATCAGCGCCGGGCACAGGGCATCCGCGATCACCTCGTCGTGCCTCGTCTCGCCCTTGATCAGGCATCCCAGCGCGACGATCGCATCGAAGGCCCCGCTCGCGGCCGCGCACGCCGAGAGATAGCCCAGCTCCCATGCGCCAGGCGCGGGAATGATCGTCGCCTCCCCTGCATCACCCAGGCGCCTTCTCAGCTCTTCGACGGCCCCATCCCGCAGGCGATCGGTGATCCATTCGTTGTACCTGCTCACCACAATCGCGACGCGCACCTGCCCTGATTCCGGGCCGGGCTTCAATGTATCGACGCGGACACTCATGCCGCGATGATACGGTACACCGGTTCCGCCCGATTCCCCGAGGCGGTCAAGCCGCCCTCCTCCGGAGTTCCCGCCACGATGGAGAGCATGCTGTCCCGCATCTCCCCTGTGCTGCACCTGACGCGCGTCTCCACCGCGTTCGCCGCCGTCAGCAACGTCTGGTTCATCGTGCTCTGGACCAGGGCGAACGAAGCCGAGCGCAGGGTGGCTCACGGCGGCGTGGTGGACAACGAGCTGTGGGTCGCGCTGGCGGGCGGAGTTCTGCTGGCGATGGGACTCTACTGCTACGCGATGGCACTCAATGACACGCTGGATCTTCGCCGTGACCGCGCCCTGCACCCCGATCGCCCCCTGCCGTCCGGGAGGGTTTCCATCGAGTCCGCCGTCGGATTGGTCGCCGGCGCCCTGATCGCAGCCCTGCTCGGAGCCGTCCTGCTCGGGATACCCGCGGTGCTCCTCACTCTGCTTACCGCGGTGGCCATACTCGGCTACAACGCCGCTGCCAAGTATGTTCCCTCGGTCGGCCTGGTTCTCCTCAGTCTCATCTACGGCGCCTACATGGTCGCGGCGAACGCCGAGCTGCTTTTCGTATGGCCCGTGTGGCTCGCCATGACTCATGCCCTGATCGTCGGCGCGTTGACGTATCGTTTCGCGGGGCGGCGGCCGACGCTGAACTGGGGCATGCTGCTCGCAGCGGGAATGGGCTGGGTTTTCTGGTCCGGTGTGCTGTTCTGGGTCGCCGCGCGCCGGGGTGCAATCTGGCCGCAATGGGTGGATGCAAGCGCGGGCGCATGGGTCGGGGCCATCGCCGCCGGTTTCGCCATCTTCGTGATCGGCAGGACGCGCGGCTCGTCGCACCCCCAGCGCACGGCCGAGAAGATCCAGCGCTACGGCGCCTGGTGGCTGTCGCTCTACGGCGTCGGTTGGATGATCGGGCAAGGGCTTCAGAAGGAAGCCCTGATCCTTGCAACGCTCTCGCTCGGCGGCCTGATCGGCATGACCGCTCTCCGCGAAATCTACGGTCTTCTCGAGCACCCCGTCGGCTACCGACGCTGACGCCCAAGCCACCGTTCAGAACAGCTTCAACGCAAAGAACGCGATGGTAAAGATGAGGTCGGCGAAGATCACGGCAACCACCGACTGCACCACGGTCTGAGTGGTTGCATGGCCCACACCCGCGGCGCCGCCGGTCACCTTCAGTCCGTTGCCGCACGCGATCAGCCCGATGAGCATGCCGAAGATCGCCGCCTTGGCTAAGCCCGTCAGAAAATCGACCGGGCCGACCTGCGCGAGCGTGTTGAGGTAGTACGTCGTCCAGCTGATCTGGAGCACCGTCTTGCACATCAGCGCGGCCGAAAAGATCGCTACGAGGTCGGAGAGCACCGCAAGGCACGCGAGACTCACGACCGTGGCGAGCACGCGCGGAACCACCAGGAATCGGACGGGGTTCAGCGCATGCGCCTCCAGCGCCTCGATCTCTTCGCCCACCACCATCGTCCCGATCTCCGCCGCGATCGACGCTCCGGCGAATCCCACCAGCACGATCGCCGCGATCAGCGGGCCGAGTTCGCGCAGAATCGCCACCGCGATGATGTTGGGGATCAGCTCCGTCTGGCCCAGTTCATCCAGCGGCGGCGCCATCTGGAACCCGAGGATGAACCCGATCGACCCGGACACCAGCGACACGATGAAAATCGAGCTGACGCCCACCCGCACCATCTGCGCCGCCACCGCCACGCGTCCCAGCCGCACGCGCCGGTGCGTCAACCCCTTCCAGAGCCAGACGGCGGTCTCTGCCAGAAGGAACCACAGCGATCCGATGTGATCCAGAAGCCGGAGCGCGCGCCCTCCCAACCCGGCGATGAACGAGAGAGGCTGCCGACCGGAAGTCGTCGTCTGCTCTGCCATGCGTGCCCCTCGCTGCCGGCGCGGATCAGGCCGTCACGGCCTCTTCGACGCCCCCCACGATGGTGAACACGCGGTCCAGCCGTGCAATCTCGAAGATCGACCGGACCTTTTCCTGCATGCCGCACAGCACCAGCCGCGTGGATTGCTTCCGGGCGATCTGCATCGCCTCCACGAGCGTCGCGACGCCCGAGCTGTCCATGTACGGAACCTTCGCGAGATCGACGACGACCCGCGCAGGACGCGCGTCCATCGCCTTGCGAAGACTCGACTGAAGATCCCGCGACGTGCTCAAGTCCACGTCTCCCTGCGGGGCGATCACGGTCGTGCCGGAATGATTCTCAACGTGGACTTGCATGGAATCGCTCACGACTTGCTCGATTTCACTTGCTTGATCATCACCAGGCGCATCCCCCCCTGGCTTCTCTTCTCGTAGACGACCTTGTCCATCACCTGCCGGATGATGTAAACCCCGAGGCCGCCGGGACGCACATCGTCGAGTTCCCGACCCTTGATCTTCTCCGGATCCACTTGCGCCGCCATGTCCTCGATTGCGATGCGGATGCCGCCCGCGTCTTCCTCGCTATCGGACGAAAACGGCCAGATGCTCAGCCAGATCCGACCATCCGGACGCCGGTTGTAGCCGTGCCGGATCACGTTGCACAGCGCCTCATCCACCGCCAGGGCCAGTTGCCCGCACGCCGAATCGTCGAACCCGAATCGCTTGGCGATCGCAGCCACGAGGTCGCGCGCTCCGCTCAGATACCGCGGCTGAGACAGCAGCTCGACCACCACGTCCGGCTGCGTCGCCGGCAGGTGCTCTCCGTACGGGCGAGCCTTGCTCTGGGATGAAACCGACACGTTCAAGTCCCTGTGTGCTCCCGTTGCATCGGGGGCTTTCCCCCGCCCTTCCTGCCCTGTTGGCCGCTCCCTTGAAGCGGCGGATTGTAGGGCTGAGACCTCTCGCTGACCGAAGCCGCCGGATCACGCCCCCTCGCTTCGATGGATTCCCCGCCTTGGGCTGCGTGCCACGCCACCCACCGCTCGATCGCCGCCTCCCGCTCCGCAGGTGAGGCCGCGTGTTCATAGCCCAGAGTCTCTCCGGTCATCTTCTGCAGCGCGCTGATTGCCAGCAGTCGCTGCGCGGGATCACCGCTGTCCAACGTTGCGATGAGGTCTCGAATCGCCGACCGATCTTCTTCCGCTGCGGCATTCGCGATCGCACGGGTACAGGCCTCCGGCTCCTCCGCATCGAAAGACGACTCCGGCGCAGGCATCGCACAGCCGGCTGCCACCGTGGCCATCAGCATCCCCGGACCGAATCCCCTCATGGCAGCATGATAATCGGCCCGTCGGTCCGGCGAGTTGGGGCGGACGGACCCCGGACCCGGATAATGTTGACCCTCGGCGCGCCCGCCTGTTATCGTTTGCGCTTGGCAACCGCGATCGGCCCCATGCCTGCTCCCTGCCCCGTCGGTACCGACGACGAAGTCGTCTTGGTGCTGGATTTCGGGAGCCAGACCGCCCAGCTCATCGCCCGTCGAGTCCGCGACGCCGGTGTGCACAGCCTGCTCGTGCGCCCCGATGCACCTGCGGCCGAGCTGCAGCGTTACCACCCGAAGGGCTTGATTCTCTCGGGAGGTCCATCGAGCGTGTATGAAGCCGGCGCGCCGAAGTGCGATCCACGCATCTTCGACCTCGGCGTACCCATTCTCGGCATCTGCTACGGCATGCAGCTCGCGTGCACATTGCTCGGTTCAAAGGTGAATCCCGCTCCCGCACGCGAGTTCGGCCGCGCAGCACTTTCGCTGCGACACCGCAACCCCTCGCCGCTCTTCCGCGCAGTCCCCGATGAAACCCTTGTCTGGATGAGCCACGGCGACCAGGTGATGGACCTCCAGGGAAACCTCGAAGTCCTCGCATCCACGCCCACCTGCCCCTTCGCCGCGGTACGACACAAGTCCAAGCCCTTTTACGGCGTGCAGTTTCACCCCGAAGTCACCCATACCCCTCACGGACGCGACATCCTCCGCAACTTTCTCTTCGACATCTGCGGATGCACCGGCACTTGGCGCATGGCCGACTTCCTGGAGCGCGAGATCGAGCGCGTCCGCGACCACGTGGGGCGTGCCAAGGTCATCTGCGGCCTCAGCGGTGGCGTCGATTCCTCCGTTGTCGCCGCGCTGCTGCACCGCGCCATCGGCGATCAGCTCGCCTGCGTCTTCGTCGATACCGGCCTGCTCCGAAAGAACGAACGGCAACTCGTCGAAGCCACCTTCCGCGACCACTTCCGCATCAACCTGATTGTCGCCGACGCCGCCGAGCAGTTCCTCGCCGACCTCGCGGGAGTCTCCGATCCCCAGGAGAAACGCCGGCGCATCGGCCACCGATTCATCGACGTCTTCAAGCACGCGGCCCGCGACATCCCCGATGCCCGATTTCTCGCCCAGGGCACCCTCTACCCGGATGTCATCGAGTCCGGCCATGGCCACGCCGGTCAGTCCGCGAACATCAAGCTTCATCACAACGTCGGCGGCCTGCCCGCCGAACTCGGCTTTGAACTCGTCGAACCGCTTCGCGACCTCTTCAAGGACGAAGTCCGCAAGCTCGGCGAAGTGCTCGGACTTCCCGAAGACCTGATCTGGCGTCACCCCTTCCCCGGGCCGGGGCTTGCGGTACGTGTACTGGGCGAAGTCACTCGCGGCAGGCTCGACCTGCTCCGCGACTGCGATGAGATCCTCCTCGAAGAGATCACCTCCGCCGGACTCTACCGATCCACCAGCCAGGTATTCGCGGTACTCCTTCCCGTCAAGAGCGTCGGAGTGATGGGCGACGGCCGCACCTACGACCACGTCGTCGCCATCCGCGCCGTCGAAACCGAAGACTTCATGAGCGCCGACTGGGCACGCATTCCTTACGACGTACTCGCCCGCATCTCCAGCCGGATCATCAACGAGGTCCGCCCGCGCGAGCTTGAACCGGGCGGCGCACGGGTGGGTGTGAGCCGCGTGGTCTATGACATCTCCAGCAAGCCCCCCGCGACCATCGAATGGGAGTAGGGCGGACTTTGCCCACCCCGCTGTCCTGCGTCACCCGCCGCGCGCCGATAATCCTCTTGTGATCCCGGCCCGCACCGTTCGTGTCGATCTGCCCAGAGAGTCGCCTGCGCCCAGGGGCTATGACGTCGTCATCGGCCCCGGCCTGCTCGCCGAGCTTGGGCCGCGATTGGCTTCTCTCTCCCGCGGCCGCCGGGCCTTCCTCGTGGTGGATGAAGGACTTCCCGATCTCGTTCACGAGGCCGCCGAAGGATCCCTGCGAGACGCGGGCTTCGCGGTCACAACTTCGCGCGTCTTCGCCGCCGAATCCAACAAGACAATCGACACCGCCTCCCGACTCCTGCACGAGATCGCCGATACGCGCCACGAACGCGCAGACCCCGTCGTCGCCCTCGGGGGCGGCGTCATCGGCGACATCGCCGGCTTCGTCGCCGCGACGTATCGACGCGGCGTCCCCTTCGTTCAATGTCCGACCACCCTGCTCGCCATGGTCGACGCCTCCATCGGCGGCAAGACAGGCGTGAATCTCACGCTCGACGCTTCTCCGACAGGCACGAAGAAGAACATGGTCGGCGCGTTCTGGCAGCCGACGCTGGTCCTCACCGACATCGAGTCCCTTTCCAGCCTGCCGGACCGCCACCTTCGCAGCGGCCTTGCCGAATGCCTCAAGCACGGCATCATCGCCGCTCCAGCCGATGCGGGCCTATTCGATTGGACCCGATCAACCTTGCCGGCCTTCCTGGCCCGCGAGCCGGCGGCGCTGTCTGAGCTGATCGAGCGGAATGTCAGAATCAAGGCGGCCATCGTGGCTCAGGACGAGCGCGAGGAGCTGCCCTCTCGGGCGGGCGGCCGCGCCCTTCTGAACTTGGGACACACCTTCGCGCACGTGCTGGAGCCGATCCTCGGCCTCTCGCCCACCCGCGACCCGGAGCTGGCACCTCTCCAGCACGGCGAGGCGGTGGCCCTCGGCCTCGTCGCCGCCGCCGCCACGGCTCGCGCCATGAGCAGGTTGGCGCCCGACGCGGAGGAAGCCATCCGGGCCGCCGTTCGGGGCTTGGGCATCGAGTTTCCACTGCCAAAGCTGCCACCGTTGGACGCCCTGATGGCTGCCATGCTGCATGACAAGAAGACCGCGGGCAGCGCCCTGCGGCTCGTGCTGCCGCTATCGGCTCCCGCCGGCGGCTGGGGCGGGGCAGCGGTGGTGGAAAACCCCCCGCAAACCGCGGTTCGCGCCGGGTGGCTGGCCTTGAGCACCCCCCATGTCTAGTTGAAGGACAGGGGCAAAGTCGAAGTCATTGGGCCATCTGACCCGATAACCGCTGGCGTGGAGAGCCTGTGGATCGGGGCTTCTCCCGGAAGCAGGCTTGAGCGGCATCTGCCGCCGGCGGTTGGTTTTTCCCGCCTCCAGGATGAGGCACCACCGTGCGAACGATCGCGGTCATCAATCAGAAGGGCGGCAGCGGCAAGACGACAACAGCGATCAACCTCGCCGCGGTGTTTGCCGCTCGCTCCCAGCCCACGCTCCTTGTCGATGTCGATCCGCAGTCGCATTGCGCGCTGGGCCTCGCCATTCCCGAATCGCAGATTGATGCGCACATCGGCGACTTCCTCGTTTCCGAGCACCGCGCGCCGGACCTCTCGCGCCTGCTCTGGCGCATCAACAAGCACCTCGATCTGGCTCCGAGTACCACGCGCCTCGCTGGCCTTGAAGCGGCCCGAGGCGGGCTGGCGGATCTGGACGCTCCCGATTCCCGTCTCTCGCGCCTGCTCGCGCGCCTCGCCGGCGACTATGCATGGTGCTTGATCGACTGCCCGCCCTCGATCGGTCTGCTCACGTTCAATGCGCTTCGCGCCGCGGATGAAGTGCTCATTCCCGTGGAAACCGGGTACTTCGCGCTGCGCGGCGCCGCCAAGCAGATCGCAACCATTCAAGCCGTCTCGCGCCGGCTCAACCAGGCAAGTCCATTCCGCGTGGTGGCGACCATGCATGATTCCTCAAGCGCCGTTTCGGTGGACGTGCTCGAGGAACTGCGGAAGCAGTACGCCGTCCATATAGCACCGGTCGTCATCCGCTTCGATCCCCACCTGAAGGAAGCTGCATCTCTCGGAGTGCCCGTAATCGAGCATGCGCCGACCTCCCCCGGCGCGGCGGACTACGCCGCGCTCGCCTCGTGGATCAGCGAAACCACGCCCGCCGGCGCGCTCGCCGTCTCCCCGGATCGGCCCGTCGAGGTGATGGCGCCGGAGAGCGCCGAGGAAGATCAAGAGATGCCGTGCGACGAGGAAAAGCCCGGCGAAACGGATGATTCGGGGTCCAAAGCCGCGGTCAGCACGGCTTCTTTCACCGCGCCGACCCTCACCGCGACCGTCGCATCCCCTCGCCCCATGAGTCGCGCGGCCGAACTGGCCGCACGCACGCGAAGGCTTCTGGCGCGAAGCGACGAGCTGCATCGGCGCCTGGCGACGGACCCGCGCGTCGCCCGCACGATGGATGACTTGGCTCCGGACGGCACGGAGCACGCCGCCGCGGACAACAGAGTCGAGCCGACACCGGCATCCGCTCGCCTCTTCGGTGTTCACCAGACCTCTCGCGGCGTGCTCTTCGTGCATCCGGCACCGGCGGATGTCACGGTCGCCATCGCCGGCGAGCACAACAACTGGTCCCCCACCGCCACCGTCATGCGCTACAACCGGAAGCTGGGGGTGCACGAAGCGATCGTGCCGCTTCCGCCCGGGCGGCACAAGTACCGGCTCGTCGTGAACGGCGTCTGGATGACGGATCCCTACAACCCCGTGTGGGAGCCGAATCCGTTCGGAGAACGCGACAGCTGCGTGACCGTCGCGCCGCGCCCGACACCGCGGCGACTGGCGGACGGAAGCGATTGATGGAGGAAGCGGCGTGAACAAGCACGGAAACGCTCGTGATCCCTTCGGGAACGCCCATTTCGAGCCTGCCATCACCGGCCTCGCTGGTGCCGCTCCGGGTCGCGAGAGCGACGAGTTTGACGCTCTGGCGGATCTCTTTCTTGGCGAAGGTGAGCGTGAAGCCCCAGGTGAGGGGCGTTCTTCGCCCGGGAATGTCCGCGATCCGGCTCCGCTCCCGCTCAGGCTCGTCCGCGACGCCGAAGCCGTTCCGCCCGGCAGCGAGCCGCCGCAGCGCGCCGTGCGCCGGCGAGAGCGCGGACCGCTCGAACTGCTGGTGATGGGCCACCTGCCCGTGCGGTCCGCGCCCTGGGCGTCTCAGTATGCGCGAGCGGTTGCGGAACAAAAGCACTCACCTGTCGTTCATCTGCGGCTCGCCGGCGATGCCATCGCCATCGGCGTGATCGGCGACGCATCCCGTGTCTCCGCCCCCGCCCTCACATTCGATGAAGCCCTTCGAAGCGTGCAGGAACTGATCGCCGGGGGTGCTTCGCTGCTGGTGCAGGCCGATGAGCCGGACGAGTGCGACCTGCTGCTCTCGCGTTGCGCGGACTTTGACGCCATCACGCTCCTTGCCGGAGCGAGCGAATCGGCCATCGTCGCGGCCTACAGAACCATCAAGTCTCTCGCACTGGCTCTTTCAAGCGAGGACGCCGCCGCATCAGCCCCTCCAACGCACCCGCCGAGCGTGTGCATCGCCGTGATGGGCGGCAGCACCGAACGGGCGCACGCCCTCACCGAGAAGCTGCGCAAATCCGCCAAGACCTTTCTTGATCTGGACGTCGCCGCAGGCCCGCACGTGGATCGCATCGCCCCGACGCGCGCGATTCCCCTCTTTCACGGCGAGATCAGCCTGAACATTCAGGAAATCCTGGCTCGCCTGCGCGTGCCCGGCGCCGGCTCGCGCCCTGCCCCTGCGCACGAGCAAGCCCCCCCTCGCGTTGCGTCCCGCTCCCCCGAAGAGCCGAAGCCGAAGGTGCCCGTTGATCCCGACGATCCGAACCCGGCAACGCTGGCGCATCTGCTGCACAACCTTACCCCGCTTCCCGTGCAATTCCCGGATGATCCATCCATCGAGCTTGCCGTGGATGATTCGGGAACGCTCAGGCTGCTCCGCCGCGACGATGACGGAAAGGGAATCGAGAAACTGACAGCCGCGGGAGCCTGGGCGAAGCGGCACGCGAGCCTCATCGCCGGAGCCTGCGCCGCGACGTGCGCCGTGGACACCGAAGCCCAACCCGTCCTGCACCTCTTCACGAGTGCGCCTCGCAACGTCATTCCCCTGCTGAGCACGCCGATACGCGTGCATCTGATCGCACCGATCGAAGCTGTCGCGCGCAGCGGCAGGCATGCCTGGTTCAGCATCGAACTCAACTGACCACGGTCGCGTGTGATCCGCGTCTTTCGCCGTGCGACTCAGCGCGTCGCTTCATCCGGCTTCTTCGCCGGCAGTGAACGGATCGCTCCGTCCGCCGCCGCGATCGCCGGATCCAAAGGACGAAGCCGGTTCGGGCTGGACCTGCCCGCAAAGAGCGCACGCAGTCCTTCGCCCATCTGCAGCGTGACGCTGAACGCCAGCGGTACAAGCACCAGCGTAAAGACCGTGGAGACCAGCAGGCCCCCGAGCACCACCGCCCCAAGCCCGCGGTACATCTCCGATCCTGCGCCCGGCGAGACCACCAGCGGAATAAGCCCCGTGATGGTCGTGAGCGTCGTCATGAAGATCGGGCGGATGCGCGTGCGCACGCTCTCCGCGATCGCCTCGATCGCCGGCAGCGGCCGCTCACGGGCGCCGAAACGCTCCGGATGCATGAAGTTGAGCGCCTGCTCGACCAGCAGAATCGCGTTGGAGACCACGGTGCCGACGAGGATGATGAAGCCGAGCATGGTCAGCACATCCAGATTCTGCGGCTGCATCGTGGGAATGCTCGACGTCCAGTCGTGCACGATCCGCAGCGCCGCGAACCCGCCCACGATCGCCAGCGGCACGCTGAACATGATGACCAGCGGATACAGAAAGCTCTCGAAGAGTGCGCACATGAGCAGGTAGGTCACCGCCAGCGCCCAGATGAACCGCGCCGTGATGAGCTGCGGCTGCCACGCAAGCCCGCCGATCAACCCCGCCAGCGCCAGCCCGATCAGCATGGCGCCGATCGCGGCGTAGACATACTTCCCCTCCCTCGTCCGAATCGCTCGTACGCTCGCCCGCACGCCCACGACCATCCCCAGGACCGCCAGCACGACCGCCACGCCGATCACGCCCTTCTGAACGCCGGAAACCCGCGCATCTGGATCACGCGAGCCGAACAGGGCGGCCCGCACCTCGTCCAGCTTGCGCGCCGTGCCTTTGAGGTTGATGCGCATGCTCTGGTCGATCATGCCCGCGCGCTCCACCGGCGCAATCACGGCCTCGCGCACCTTCGTCATCACCTGCTCCACGGTTTCATGCTGCGGCGGCACGACCCGCAGCGTGACACTCGGCAGCTCCTCCACGCGCAGAATGTCCTGCGGCGCCAGCCGGCTCGACACATCCACCACGGATTCCATCGGCACCACGGGGCCTGCCGGCGTGGCGATCGGAATCGTGGCCAGCTGCTCCTTGTAGTCCAATCTGCCCCCCGAAGGCAGAAGGACCATGTCCACCATGTCGCCGTCGAGCAGAAAATCATCCACGAACGCGCCATCGAAGAGCGCACGCACCGCCGTTCCCACCGCCTGCGTGCGCAGCCCAAGCTCCCGCCCGCGGCGGTTCACCTCGATCTGCCATTCAGGCTGCTTGAGGTTGTAGTTCTGCGGATTGGGCTGCACATTGAAGTAGCCTTGGCCGCGCAGCATCCCTTCCATCATGCTGGAGGCCGCCAGCACTCGGTCCAGGTCCGGGCCGGACACTTCGATGTCCACCGTATTGCCCCCGCCCGCGCCGCTCCCGAAGATCGACGTCTGGGCCGCGAACCCGAACGCATCGGGGATGCCCTGCATCGCATTGGAGATAAGCTGCGCCACGGGAATCACGCGCTGCGGGTCTTCGCTCTGCGCCCCGGCGAACATGCCTCCGGCAAACCCGACCACGAAGAAGTTTTTGACCGGCACCGGGTCAAAGGGCGGAGCGCCCGTCGGGCCGCCGAAGCCCAGCACCGGAATCGGAGGCAGAGCCGCCATCGCGGACGGATCGTTCATGTCCACTTCCGCATACGGCTTGACGACTTCCTCCACTCGCTCCGCCACTTTGATCTTGTGCTCGTTGGAGTACCCCGGCGGAATGAACAGAATGCCGAACGCCAGGTTCTGATTGCCCAGCGGCAGGTAGTCCAGCGGGGGCATGAGCTTGAAGCTGCCCCAGAGCGAAAGCACAGTCATGGCGATGATGAGCAGCGGACGCACGCTCCAGGCGCGCCACCCCGACATCAGCCACAGAACGCCCGAGCCGAACCGTCCGGTCTGCTTCGACAGCCACGGCACCAGTCCGAACAGGTCCTGGATTCTGTGAACCGTCGGGTTCTTGCTCTCGATGTCGGCGCGGGAGCGAATCCAGTGCGCCGCCGCCGTGGGCACGAGCGTGATCGAGATCGGCAGCGAGATCAGCACGGATACGACGACGGCGAGCGAAATATCCCGGAAGAGCTGCCCCGCCTCGTCCTGAATCGTGAGAATGGGAATGAAAACACCGACGCACGTCAGGGTCGAGGCGAGAATCGCCGTCCACACCTCGCGCCCGCCCCGGTGCGCCGCTTCGAACGCCGAATCTCCCGCCTGAAGCCGTCGGTAGATGTTCTCGAGCACGACCGTGCCGTTGTCCACCACAACGCCCGTGGCAAAGGCCAGCCCCGCGAGGGACACCACGTTGAACGACCGGCCCAGCAGCGCCATCACCATGAACGTGCCGATGATCGAGATCGGTATCGCAAGCGAGATGATCAGCGTGGCCCGCAGCGACCGCAGGAACAGCAGCAACGCCAGCGCCGAGAGCAGACCGCCGAACCACACGTTGTTCACGACCAGGTCGATGGCCGCGCGGATGTAGTCCGTCTCGTCGTACACGATGCGCAGCCGCAGGTCCGGCCCCACTTCCGGGTGCAGACGCGGCAGAAAATCGCTGTTGATCTCCTCGACGCGCTCGCGCACGTCCTCCATGATCCGCATCACGTTGGAGCCTGTCTGCTGGAGGCAGTTGAGCGCCAGCGAAGGCTTGCCGAAGGACCGCACGAACCCGCGGAGCTTCTGGTAGTCGAACCGCACTTCCGCCACGTCCCGCACGAAAACGGGCTTGCCGTCCCGATACGCGATCACGGTGTCCAGCACATCGGACTCGGACTGAAACTGCCCCGTCACGCGCACGCGATAGTCGCGCTTGCCCTCGGCGATCGTGCCGGCCGAGACGTTCTCGTTCTCCGCACGCAGCGCGTCGATCAGATGCAGGTGATTCAGCCCGCGCTGCGCGAGCGCCACTTCGTTCACGAGCACCTGCACTTCGCGCTCGCGACCGCCGTAGATGTTCACCTCCGCCACCCCGTCGATGCGCTCGAGGTAGGGCTTGATCTGGCGATCCACCGCGTCGTACAGCTGCGCGATGTCGAACCCCGGATGCTTGGCCTCCGTGCCGGGCTTGAGGTCGAGAATCATCCATGTGATCGCGCTTTCCTCCGCCCCCTCCGTGGCGTCGATCACCGGCTCCTCCACGTCCTCCGGGTATTCGGGCACCTGCCGCAGCGCATCGGAGACCTCCTGCAGCGCCCGGTCGATGTCCGTCCCGATGTAGAACTCCAGCGTGATCGTCGCGGTGCCTTCCTGCGAGATCGACTGCATGTCCTTCAGATTCGTGACGTTCTTGAGCTGCTTCTCCTGCTCGCGCGTAATTTCATCCACGATCTCCTGCGGCGAGCGGCCGGGCCACGCGGTGCTCACCCTGATGATCGGCCGATCAATCGTGGGCGTCAGTTGAATCGGGATCGCGCCCAGCGCGATCAGGCCGAACATCACGACCAGAATCGCGCCCACGGTGACCGTCACCGGCCTCTGGATGGCGATACGAATCACGTCCACCGTCAGCTCCTGCGCTTCACCCCTCGCCCGACTGCCCGTCAACGGCCCCCGGAACCCCCCGGCGATCGCCCGCCACGATCAGCGGCTGACCGGGGAACATCCGTTCATTGCCCTCGATCACCGCCATCGCCCCCGGGCGCAGCACCGGACTGCGGATCACCAGCCGGTCCCCCACCGCGAACATGATCTCGATCGGCGCCACCGCCGCTTGACCCCCGCCGTCGAAGTACACGAACGGGCCGGCGTCGTTGCGCAGCACCGCGTCCTTGTGCACCGTCATCGCCTGCTCGGAACGCCCCGTGGGCACGATCCCGACCACGCTCATCCGCGGCTGAAGCATTCCCGCTTCGTTCTTGATCCGCGCGCGGACCGGAAAGGTCCGCGCCAACGAGTCTCCCGACGGCACGATCACGAACGACTCCGTCTCGATCATCCGGTTCACTGCCGGCACCCGGATCTGGAGCCGGGCGCCGGACTCGCCGTCGGCACTGTCACCCGCACGCGACGCCACAGCGCCGATGAACTCCTCCGGAACATCCAGCCAGGCATCCAGTTCGTCCAGTTGCACCAGCTCCACGACCGGATCGCCCTGATTCACCCACTCACCCCTCTCCGTAGACTTGCCCACGACCCGGCCGGCGAACGGCGCGCGGACTTTCATGTCCTCGATGCGCTCCCGCAGCTGCTCCTGCATCGCCTGCACCATCTTCAAGCCGGCCTGCGCCTCGGCCACGCGTGCCCTCGCGGCCTGCAGCGCCGTCCTCGCGTCGCTCAGCTCGGTTTCGGAAGCACCCCCGCGGTTGCGGGCCTCCTCGATCCGGGCCAAGTCCCGCTCGGCCTTTTCCAGCGCCGCCACGTGCTGCTCGATCACAGCCTCGCGGCTCTGCAGCTCCGCGTGCGTCCGTCCTAGCTCGATCTCCAGAAGCTGAGAGTCGAGCGTGGCAAGCACCTGTCCTTCCTTCACCGAGTCCCCCACTTCGACCGTCAGTTCCACGACCATGCCCGGCTCTTCCGCGGCCAGGCGCGAGCGACGTACGGCACGCAGCTCGCCCGTCACTTCGCGATGCTCCGCCACCGTTTCCATGCGCACTTCATCCAGCCGTACAAGCGCCGGCGGCGGGCCATTCTGCGCCCGCGACGCGGTCGCTATCGCCGCCGCTGTGGCGCAGACCACGACCCTCCACGTTCCCGCACCAGGTGCCTTCATGTGGATCGACCTCCCCTCGCCGCCAGCCGCAATGCCTCACGCTCGAGATTCGCGGTCAGTCGCTGCAGATCCCGCTCGATTCTACGGATGTCCGACTTTGCGAGTCCCTTCAGGAACGCTCTTGAGAATGCCTGCCCGCGCTTCTTCGCTCTTTGATGAACTCTTCGTCCTTTCACCGTCATGCGTACAAAGACTGCACGCCCCATGCCCGGCTGGGTAAATCGCTCGATGAATCCATCGGACTCCATGGCGGTGACCATCCGGCTGACATTCTGGACGCTGAGCAAGCCGTCCTGACTCAGTTCGCTGAGCATCGGCGGCTTCTCCAGCCGTTCCAGCGCGCCGAGCAGCAACCATCTGGACCCTGTCAGCCCAAGGTCCGATACCAGCCGATCGCCCACCTTCATGAGCAGGTTGTGGATGATGAACAGCTCCTGCGCCAGCGGACACTCCTTCCACCGGCGCGGCCGAGGATCGGGGGCGGGCGTGTTCGACCGGGTCTGGCGGACGGGCATCGCGCGGGGCATGGCTGGTTCACGCTAGGCCCGCACCGCCTACGAGTCAACAAGTTGAATCGCTTGTCGGCCCGGACGCCGACCGGCCCGGCTCAGGCCGACTCCTTGCGCTTGACCCTGAGCTGTTCGAGGGTGCGAGGTTCGATCACCGCGTCGCGGTCGATCACGAACTCCGCGCCTTCACCCGCTTTGTCCGGCAGTTCGTACTGGAGATCGAGCATCAGCTCTTCCATCACCGCACGCAGCGCCCGCGCGCCCGTCTTGCGCTCCAGAGCCTTGCGCGCGATCTCCTCCAGCGCCCCTTCGGTGAACGTGAGTTTCGCTCCCGCCAGCGCGAAGAGATACTCGTACTGCCGGGCCAGCGCATTCTTCGGCTCCGTCAGCACCGACATCATCGCCTCGAGGTCCAGCGGCATCAGCGGCGCGATCACCGGCAGACGCCCGATCAGTTCGGGAATCATGCCGTACTCCAGAACGTCCTCCGGTGTGACCTGCGCCAGAATCTCCGCCGCTTCGTGCGTCTCGTCCGTCTGGCGAACCTCCGCGGTGAAGCCGATGCGCTTCTTCCCCAGCCGCCTGCGAATGATGTCTTCCAGCCCCACGAACGTCCCGCCGCACACGAACAGAATGTGCGTGGTGTCCATCTGGATGTACTGCTGCTCGGGATGCTTGCGACCGCCCTGCGGCGGCACGTTCGCGATCGTCCCTTCCAGCATCTTCAGCAGGCTCTGCTGCACGCCCTCGCCCGAAACGTCGCGCGTAATCGAGACGTTGTGGCTCGTCTTCCCGATCTTGTCGATCTCATCGATGTAGATGATCCCGCGCTGCGCCGACTCCAGATCGTAATCCGCGTTCTGCAGCAGCTTCAGCAGCAGGTTCTCGACATCCTCGCCCACGTACCCGGCCTCGGTCAGCGTGGTCGCGTCGCCGATCGCGAACGGAACATTCAGCATGCGCGCCAGCGTGCGCGCCATCAGTGTCTTGCCCGAGCCGGTCGGTCCGATCAGCAGCACATTGCTCTTGTCCAGCTCGACCGGGGCCTCTTCGTTCTCGATCTGCGACAGCCGCTTGTAGTGGTTGTGCACCGCGACCGACAGCGCCTTCTTGGCGAACGCCTGGCCGATCACGTACTGATCGAGAAACTCCTTGATCTGCCGCGGCGAGGGAATGTTGCCGAAGGTCGCCCGCCCCGCACTGACCCGCCGCCGTTCCTGCTTGAAGATGTTCTGGCACAGGTCCGTGCAGTTGCAGCAGATGTACACGTCGTTCGGACCTTCGACCATCGGGCCGACTTCCCGCGACGTCTTGCCGCAGAAGGAGCACGTGGTCACCTTGCGTCCGCGGAAGCCGCCTTCGCCGCTTCCTCCGTCGCCCGGCCCGCCGGATCCACGATCATTCAGGTCGCCGCGATTCTTCGCCATCCGTCCCTCACTGGCACAGCACAACACACACGTGCCCCGGCCACAGCCGCGACAACCCAGCATCGTATCGACCGGCCGGCTCCGAGTCTCGATCGACCCCGCGGGATCGAGCACAAAAAGGCCGAACGCCGCGGTCTTTGCCGTCGCCGATCTCGATTTCGGGGGCCTGCGGTGGACAGATAACTCCGCCCGGTCGCAGATGCTCGTCACTCGTGCCGATCGGACTCCGAAGGTCCGGCGCCGCTCTCCGGCCCGGGCGAAACGTCGGCTCTCCTATGGGAGTTGCGCGTCGCGGCACCGGCCCTTGACGCGGGTTCCCTCGCCTCCGTTCCCCGGACTCGTCCGATCATCGCTTGACGCGCGGACTCGAACTCCGATTCGGTCAACTGGCCCGCGTCCCGCAGCTTGCGCAGCGAGGCGAGCGTGAAGCCCTCATCCCCGGATGGTTCGTCGGACGCCAGCAGTTTCCGCCGAGCGATGATCAGCCCCACCGTCGCGCTCACGACCAGCGCGAGAAGCACGCCGATCCACAGCAGCATCGCTCCCAGACCTTCGACCCCGACGACGAGCGCCGGGCGAGAAGCATGAGCGTGCGCGGCCGCAAGAAGCATCGCCCCCATGTGGTCGTCTCCGGACCGGGCTGGGCGAGCATGCGATCAGCCCGCGGCCTTCTTCCGCATGGCCTTCTCGAACTCCTCCGCCGAAACTTCCTTGACCCGGGCCTTGGCGAGAATCGCATCCAGCGTCTTGTGCTCGCGGACCTGCTGAGCGATGACCTGGAGCTGGTTGTTCTTGATCAGCTCCTGCCAAAGTTCATCGGCACGCACCCCGCGCTCGGAGGCGATCTGGGCCACCCGGCCGCCGACCTCCTGCTCGGTGACCTGCACGTTCATCTGTTCGGCAACCTTCGCCAGGATGAAGAAGAGCTTCAGCTCGCGGATGGCCGTTTCGCGCGATGAAGCTCGCAACTCGGCAAGCCTCTGCTCGACCTCGGACGGGTCCATGCCGCGGTACATCATCTCCATGCGGGCGCGTTCGATGTTCCGCTTGGCCTGCCCGCCGGTGATGTTCTCGGGCAGATCCATCTTCACGGAGTCGACCAGCTTGGCGGCGATCTGCTGGCGCATCAGGGCCTGCTGCTCGATCATCACGCGCTGGCTCATCTGCAACTGCACGGACTCGCGGAGCTGGGCTTCATCCGCAAATCCGGCGCGGGAGAGCAGCTGCTCCATCGTCGCAGGGATGATGCGCTCGACGCGCTGCACGTCGAACTCGATCTCGACGTCCTGGCCGCGAATCCGCGCATCTTCGTGGTTCTCCGGTCCTTTCGCCCGGACCTTCAGCTTGTCCTCGGCCTTCGGCAGGCCGATCTGCTGACCGAAGTCCTCCACCAGCAGACCGAGGATCGCCCCCTTGCCCTTCTTCTCCGGGGTGGGAACCTGGATCACGGCGCCGTCCAGTTCAAGCACGACGTTCCCGGACATGTCGCGCATCACGCCCTTGCCGATGCAGTAGTCGCCCGGAGCGGCCTGGGGCTGGCTCTCAAGTGTCCCTTCGTTGAGCCGCAGCCTCTCGATCTGGTGCGCCACGGCCTCGTCCGACACGCGAAGGTCCGGCTTGAGCACCTCGATGGAAGAAAAGTCGGGCAGGTCGAACTCGGGTACGACCTCCACTTCGACCGAGAATGTGACCGGTTCACCGCTCCGCAACTCCAGGTTCTTGAGCGCCTCGCCCCCGTCCGGCTCGCCGATCACGCGGAGCTTGTGCCGCTCGATCGCCTGTGAATAGGCGGACGCGACCAGCTGATTCTTGGCCTCCGTCCTGACCAGTTGGCCGAACCGCTTCTCGATCAGATTCCGAGGCACGCGCCCTCGCCGGAAACCCGGGACTTGCGCCTCGGCCGCGACCGTCGCAAGAGACGTCTCGAGCTGGTCCGTCACGGCGTCGCCGGGGATGGTGATGGTGAGTCGCTTGCGGCTGGGACCGACATCTTCGACGACCACGGTCTGTTCCGCGGTGGCTGCTGTGCTCATGGGTGCTCGCTTCTGGAGAAATACCTCGGTTCGCGCGGGCTTTGCCGGGCCGCGGCGGACCGGCGAGGATAGCGGAGGCCCCGGCTTCAGCCAAGCCCGGCACCGCTACAATCCAGCTTGGTCGAACGGCCGTGCCGCTCGGCCCGCCACGCCGGAGTGGCGGAATGGCAGACGCAGTGGATTCAAAATCCACCGGGGTAACACCCGTGAGGGTTCGACTCCCTCCTCCGGCATTCAGCTTCATTTCCCCCCGAACCTCCCTTTCCGGAACTGCACATGGACGCCCCGAACAAGCCCAACCCGCCGTCGCACCAGATCCAGATCCGCATTGATGAGTCCAAGATGGTCACGACCTATGCCAACACCATCCGCTCGGCGCACACCGCCGACGAGCTGGTGCTGGACTTCGGGCTGAACCTGCCGGCTCAGGGCGGCGGTCCGAATCAGCCGGTGCAGGCGGTGTTCTCGGTCGGCTCGCGCGTGGTCATGAACTGGGCGGGCGCCAAGCGACTGATGCTCTCGCTCCAGCAGGCGGTCGCGGGTTACGAGCAGCACTTCGGCCCGATCGAACTGGTTCCCGGCGGCGGCGGAGGGGGCAATCCCCCTGGCGCTGGGCGAAGCTGAACCGTTCAGGCCCGCACCTTCGGGCTGTCAATCCATTCGAGAGACAATGCCGCGCGGCACGCATCCCCGCGGTTCGTTTTCGCCCTCAACGGCTTGCTTCAGCCACGCAATCGTTGTGCTGTGCGTCAAAGAAGGACGTGAGCCACGCACTGGCTTGGGAATCGTCGCGCAGGTAGGCATCAAGGAAAGCCAGACTGAGCGACTGAATCAACGCCGTGTGCGCGGCCTGATTCAAGTCGGGCGCCTCGCCCCGGCGTTCCCGCATGCGCTCGCGGACGCGTTCCCGAAAGCGTCCCCCGCGCTGCTTCCGCTCTTCCGGCCCCGAAGCGCCGAACGTCATGTGTCCCGCGTCATTGATGGTGACAAGAAAGGCATCCGGGCGGTTGGTATCTCCCCCGGCGTCTCCGCCGCGCACGGCATCGAACGCCGCGCGTCGCCACGCAGCGGAGCGTTCACCCACCCCGTAGTCGCGGGTGCCCGTGAGAAAAAGGACCGGGACGGCAAACTCGCGCCATGCATCCTCCTCAAGCCCCATCACGCCGGGACCTTGAGGCGACATCGCGACCACCGCTTTCACGCGCTCATCGCGGAACGATGTATCCGGCGAATCGGGCAGATCGACGATCGTGCCGGCCAGGCACATCGAGGTATGCGCGCCGAAGGAATGACCGGCGACAGCGATGCGCGACGAGTCCGCGACATCACGCGTGGCGGGGTTGCGCGATACTTCACCGATCACGAACGAAATATCCCGAGGCCGGTTGCGCAGACTTTCGGGATCGTTGATCATGTCCTTGAGAATCTCCGCCCCCTCGCCGCGTTCGCCCAACGCCCCGCTCCCGCTGCCCGCGGCATCCTCTCCTTCATCTCCGACCTTTCCCGGTGCCGCGCGATCTTCCGTCGCGGGCCTGTCTACGCCGCCACGGCCGCCGCGCCGGGCGCGGGCTTCGCGGAGCATGGCCTCGGTGTCGCTGCCCGCGTGCGTGACAATGACGACGACGTAGCCGGCACGGGCCAGATGCGTGCAGAAGGAGCCGTAATGATTGCGCGAGCCGCCGAGACCGGGCGAAAAGACGACGACGGGACTGAGACCAGGCGCGCCCGCATCCGTGTCCGCTGCCGGGCTTGCTTGCTTCTCGTTGCCGCGGACCGAAGCACGTTCCGGCAGATACAGGCGAACGGGGATATCCCGGTCCCGCGTTCCGTCGTGCCAAGTCTCGTTCAGCGTCCGAACCTCACAAGGCCCGATGGCGGAGGTGTACGGCTCGGCAGCGAGCACTGAAGTGGCGAACGCCCCAGACAAAAGGAGGGACACGCAAACTCTGAACAACGAACGAATGGCAGCGCGCATGAATCCGGCTCCTGGTTCTTCGCAGAACGAAATCGTACTCCGAGTATTGCTCTTGCCTGAACGGGCACGAGGCGGGCCAACGTGAAGACCGATTCCTTTGACCCTGTGCGCACGATCGCACTGTGTCCCTGCGGCACTTGTCTATGTGCTTGCGTGCGGCTGTTCGAGCCGCCGGACGCGAAGGCCGCCGAATACTTAACTACTGCTTCACCATCCCCCCCATCAACCTCTCCAATGTCTTCTCCTTCTCCACGTTCATGATGATCTCGCCGGCCGCGTCGCAGCGCTTCTGCCCGATCACGCCCGCCCCGAGGGCGTCGAACTTCACCTTGATTTCCGCCGGGGTCATCGGATCGCGCGGATCGCCCTTGGGCACATCCACCTGAGCCGTGTAGGCTTTCCCGCTCTTGAGCGTGATCGTCACGCGACTCGGCTGATACTTCGGAAACCTGCTCTCGAACTCCTGGTTCGCAACCACCTTGATCTTGTCCATCACCGGGATCAGCTTCGGGTCGCGGATGCGCTCGTCCTTGAACTGCAGCGGCGTCACCATCCCGTCCACCAACCCGACGGCGAGTGAATACGGAAGCGAGTGGTCGGCGGTTTCCTTGGAGTTTGGGCGGTACTTGGCGGGGTCGCCGAGGATGTCGGCCGCGCGGGCGATGACCTCGACCTTGATCTCCTGCACATCGTCCGGGTTGATCCTGTGCTCCTTCACGATCTTCATCATGGCGCTGAGGGGTGCGTGACTCAGCGCCTCGATCGGAAAGCTCTTCATGCCGCAGTCGAGCACCTTGTAGTGACACTTGGGGCAGTGCGGCAATGCGTCTGTCAGCCGCGACATGTCGAACTGCACCGGCTTGCCGTCCTTGTGGACGAGTCCGAAGCAGTGCGTCAGGGACTCCTTGCCATCCAGCGCGTGCTGCGGCCCGGAGTACCCGCGCTTGGCAAGAAGCGCCGCCTCGACGCCCGCGCGGCAGGCCATGGGGTCCACCGTGTTCTTCATCATGGTGAGCTTGCCGGCGGTCACGTTGCCGAGCGTGCATGAGTGGCTGGAGGAAATACCGATGGCGTGCTGGATCTGGTACGCATCGAGACCGAGCAGACGGCCCGCGACGATGGGCGAGGCAAACGCTGTGAGCGTCGCGTGATGCCAGCCGTACTCCCTGATCCCCGGCAGAGCGAACTCGCACAGGCGCATTTCGATCTCGTAGGCGATGATCGTGCCGAGAATGAGATCGCGCCCGGCCCCGCCGCTCGGCCCTTTGGCGCCGTTCATCTCGGCGATGCTCATCGCCGCCGGAATGATGTCGCTGGGGTGGCTCGGGTCCTGCTTCCAGTAGATGTCGTTGTAGTCCATGGCGCGGATGCAGAGCGAGTTCAGAAACGCGGCCATGACGGGATCGGTCTTGAACCCCGACCCGATCACGGTGCACGTCGGCCTGCCTCCCAGTTCCTTCGCGTAATCGAGGGCGATGTGCACATCGTGCTGCTCGCTGCCCCCGAGGCCGCAGCCGAAAGAGTCGTAGAGGAACAGCTTGGCCATGTGAACGGCTTCGGGGGAGAGCGACTCATAGGTGAGTTCGCACGCCCACTTGGCCAGCGTGAAGGAGACGTGATCCTCGGGTCGGGTCGCGGTGGTCTTGCCTGCCATGGGTGGATTCTCTGAAGGGGGTGGAGGCCGCGTGCGGAACTGCCCATTCGCCCGCGTATGCTGACGGAAATCTACCGGGAGCAGCCCGCGACGTGCGGCGCCGGAGCGCACGAGGGCCGCCGCGACATCACCGGAACTCCCGAGTCCCGCGATATTTATCGCCGCGACGGCACGGACCGGACCGCTTCGGCGGCCGATGAAGTCTATTGAGAACTGGGTTATGATCGCCCTGTCCGCGCTGGGCGATCCGCTCCGAACCGCCTTCCGCAGAGGCCCGCATGGCGCAAGAAGCTCTGGTGACGTTGTGGGGAGTCCGCGGCTCGATCCCCTCGCCGGGGCCGACCACCGCCCGTTACGGCGGCAACACTTCGTGTGTCAGCGTCGAGTGGGGCCAGGAGAAGTGCCTCATTCTCGACGCCGGCAGCGGCATTCGCGGGCTGGGCAAGCACCTCGTCTCGAGCAAGGCAGAGCTGTACCTGCTGCTCACGCACGTGCACTGGGATCACATCCAGGGGTTTCCCTTCTTCGATCCGGTGTACCAGCCGGGCCGGCGGATTCATCTTGTTCCGAGCGTCGTCGGATCGGAGAAGCTCTACTTCGCACTCGAACAGATGGATGGCGCGCACTTCCCCGTGCGCGTCGCCGATCTGCTCAGCCAGAACAGGTGCATCATCGAGGATTCCGTGACCTTCTTCGGATCGCAGGGCATCGACCTCAAGCGGATCCCCGTGAACCACCCCGGTGGAGCGTACGGCTACCGCATCAACAACAACGGCCGCTCCTTCGTCTACATCCCCGACAACGAACTGGAACCGCCGGGCACGGTCACCACCACGCACCGCCAGTTCGTCCAGTTCTGCCACCAGGCGGACTACCTCATCCACGACGCTCAGTACCTTCCTCAGGACATGCCGCTCAAACACGGCTGGGGGCACAGCGTGCTGCACCAGGTGCTGCAGCTCGCGGCCGAGGCCGAAGTGAAGAATCTGGTCCTCTTCCACCACGATCCGGACCGCACCGACGATCAGGTGGACGATATCCAGAACAAGGCGCGGAGCTGGCTGGCCGAACACGCGCCGAAAGTCCAATGTGCAGCCGCGCATGAAGGATTGTCGTTCAGCATCTGAATCTGTTCGCGCGCGATGCAACGCCTGGCACGTGCTCCCGCACGTGCGGCGCACGCGCAGCCCGCGATCCGCACCGCCTTGACGCACCCCGCGCCGACCAGGCCACATCAGCTTGACAGTTCGACTCTTTCGACTTCCTCGTGAACGGCGCCTTCGGGCCGCAGGATGCTCTTCATCACGCTCACGGTGCTCACCGTGAAAGGCTCTCCCGCGCTCGGAACGTTGATATCGGCGCACGTCTTGCCGTGCGAGAATCGGCAGAGCGTCATGTGAGGAAGAAAACGATCGCCCGCCTTCTCGCGAAGGTGGCGCGCCAGCCGATGGGCAAGGCGGCGATGAAGCTCGAGCAGCTCCGCGGGCGCGTTCAGCTCCGCGGCGACCAGGCGCGGGCGGCCGCGTCGGGGAAGGGTGATGATGCGCTCGGCTCGCAGCTCGAAGGGCCTGATGCCGGACGCCGAACGGCGGACGGATTCCAGCACTTCGTCAAGGTCGCGCCGGTCCACCTGCCCGATGAACTGAACGGTCATGTGAACCTGTTCTGGCGGCGTCTCGCGGTGGCTGGGGAGCGACAGTTTTCGCAGGGCGCGCAGCATGGCGCGAGCCGCGCCTTCGGACGGGTAAATCGCGGCAAAGAGACGGAGGTCGGCTGAGTCGTGAGACATGCGGTTCCGCCGGGATTCCGTGGTGACGTGCGGCGTTCAGCAGCCGCACTACAGCGTACTTCGTCCGCTGTTCCACGGCACACGATCGCGGAGTTCCACGGATGTACCGAATCGCGTGCACCGGCATGTGGCGCTTCGCTGCGCCCCGTGCGGTCGGTTCTATCCCGGCGCTTCATGCACGGTACACTGATCCAATGCCGGTGTGCATCATCTTTGACGACGGCCGCGGGAACCTCGCCCCGCTCACGGATCTGCGCTCGGCGGGCGAGATCCGCACCGGCGCGCTGACAACCGCGGAACGTCTGGCCGCGATGTCGAGCGCGCTGCAGGCCGAGTGCGCCGCCTTGTACATGCCGGATGGTGTGGCTGCGCTGGCGCGCGAGCGGCTGGAGCCGGCGATCAACTCGATGGAGAAAGTGGCGAAGGGCGAGGATGACGTCCTGCTCCTCAACGCCCGCGCCGTGCTGCTGCCGGAGGCAGCACTGGAGTTGAAGCGAGGCGAGACGCTGGTTGCTCACGGCGGCGACGTGATCGCTGCGCGCACGAAGCGCAAGGAAGCCGAAGACTTTCTGGCGGGGAAAGGAAATGGGCGGCCCGCATACGAACCCCCGAAGGGATTCAAGGCGAGCGAGTTCGCGACGCCGTGCCTGCTGGAAAACCCTTGGGACGTGATCCGATTCCGTGATGACGCGCTGGACCTCGACCTCCAGCTGCTGTCGCAGCGCGAATGCCAGGCTCTGCCGGAGGGCGTGGTCGCGATCAACGACGAAGCCGTATGCATCTCGCCGGAAGCGATGGTCTACCCCACCGTCGTTCTGGACGCGTCCGATGGGCCGATCGTGATCGACGATCACGCGGTGGTGCGGCCGGGTGCCGTCATCTGCGGCCCGGCGTACATCGGCGAAGGCTCGACGGTGATCGACCGCGCGCTGATCAAGAAGCACACGTCGATCGGGCCGGTGTGCAAGGTCGCGGGCGAAGTGGGCGGATGCATCTTCCAGTCGTTCTCGAACAAGGCGCACGACGGGCATCTCGGGGACTCGTACGTCGGCGAGTGGGTCAACCTCGGCGCGGGAACCACCAACTCGAACCTGCTGAACACGTACACGGAAGTCATCGCGCAGATTCCGGGGAAGACGGGCGCGATGGAACGCCGTCGCACCGGCCTGCAGTTCCTCGGCGCCATCATCGGCGACCACGTCAAGACGGCGATCTGCACGCGCATCGGCACCGGCGCCGTGATCGGCACGGGCGCGATGATCGCCACCACCGCGCCGGCCGAGGGCTGGATCGAACGCTTCGCATGGCTGACCGACAAGCGCGCCCGGCAGTTCCGCCTTGAGAAGTTCATCGAAACCGCGCGGGCGATGATGGCCCGAAGGCATGAGGAGCCGAGCAAGGCGCTGCTGGCACGCCTGAAGGACATATACCCCGGAGGCACGGAGGCCGCAGGGACATCCTGACCGGTCAACATGCCGCGCCCACGCAGGTTTGGCCGGAAATATAACAAAGCTACGAATAAAGTATTCTCAGCATCGACGCGGACCGTGATATCGACCTGCCTGCATGTGCCGTACTCCGCTGCACGTCCTCCTGGAACGTCCGGCGGAAGTCTGTTGTTCAAATCTTCCGACCGTTCTTTGCAGGTCTTGACGAACGAACTCGTCGGCAGTATGTTGACTCACCGGGTGATGTGCTTCTCTTCGACTCCGGTCGCTCCTCGCCAAGAAGATGAGCATGGCGACCCTGTTCTACGTTCACTGGAACGAGGAAGAGTGCCTCGAGCACGTGCGGTTGCTCGAAGCCGAAGGGCACACCGTCTCGTGTCACTGGTCCACTCAGTCGAACGCGAAAATCCCGGCGGAGATCGATGCGCTCGTCATCTCCCTCGACCGTCTGCCTTCGCACGGCAGAGCCGTCGCGGACGCCTTCTGGAGTGCGAAGAAGCGCCAGGTGATCCCGGTTGTGTTCGTCGGCGGCGAAGAAGACAAGGTCAAGGTTGCGCGCGATAAGTTTCCGAAAGCTCGCTTCTGCAGGCGGAAGCAGCTCGTTGCTGCCGTCGCCAGGATCACCGATGCCCGTGCCGATGCATAGACCTTGCCCCACGAGCAGCAGCACCGCCCGGCGAACGTGAAGCACGGCTCCGATTCCATGCGTGCCGGCGGCACTGGAACAGCACCGATGCCACGCGGCCTCGCCCATCCGGTACGGCAATCCATCCCGTTGGCCGCTATCGCCGCGGCCTTCATCGCCATGCTGGCTTGGAGCTGGAAAACCTGGCCCGATGTCATGATCGACTTCGGCCGCGAGCTGTACGTGCCCTGGCAGCTCACCGAAGGCCGCGTGTTCTCGCGCGATCTCGTATGCATCTACGGTCCGCTCTCGGTGCACTTCAACGCGCTGTGCTTTGCTCTCTTCGGCGCGAGCCTGCGCACGCTCGTGCTCGTCAACGCCCTCATCGCGGCATTCCTCCTGTATCTGATCTACCAGGTTCTGCTGTTCCTGGGCGGAAAAGTTTCGGCGATCGTCGGCTGCCTCGTCTTCATCCTCATGTTTGCTTTCGGGCAACTGTGCTTCGTAGGCAACTACAACTTCATGTGTCCCTATGCGCACGAAGCAACGCACGGCGTGACGCTCGCGATGGCGGCGCTCTTCCTGTTCCTGCGCTGGTTGCAGCACGGCCGAGCGGCCCGGGCATTCGCGTCCGGCTTCTGCGCTGGGCTGGTGTTTCTGACCAAGCTCGAACCCTTCGTGGCGGTTGCGGCCGCGCTCTCCGCGGGCTGGATCGCCGTTGCCGCATGCGAGCTTGCGGTCAAACGCTCCAGACGCTCCGCTTTCGCGCTCTTCACAATCGGCGGATTGCTTCCGATCGTCAGCGCATTCGGTCTGCTGTGGACTGCCATGCCGGCCGCGCAGGCTCTGCGCGCCACACTTGGTTCATGGCTCTACTTGAACAATACGGATGTACTGACCATGCCGTTCTTTCAGCTCGGCATGGGGACCGCGAACCCCGTCGGTACCGCCCGGAACTTTGTAGTACCGCTGATCTGGTACGCCGTCGTGCTCGGATTCGCGGCCGTCGTGGCGCTTCGCTTGCCGGGAGAGGTAGCGCGGCGCGCTGCGGCCATCCTGATCCCGCTGCTCATACTCGAACTCTATCGACGAACGTCATCGGCTGAAGGCTGGTATGACGCCGCCAAGCCCTTGCCGCTGTTCATGGCGCTGGGCGCTGTGGGATCGGCGGCCCTGTGCCTCGGCCGCGGGCGCAGGGCTGCGGACCCGAGAGTTCTGGGAACTTTCGTCGCATGCCTCTTCGCCCTCGTGCTGCTGGGGAAGATGATCTTCAACGCACGCTTCCGCGACTACGGCTTCGTGCTGGCCATGCCGGCGACATTGCTGATGGTTTCAGGGCTTGTCGATTGGATGCCGCGTGAGATCAGGCGATCCGGCGGCAGCGGCATGATCTTCCGCTGCGCGGCTCTGACGTGCATCGGCGGCGTCGTTCTCACGAATCTCCGGCTGAACCACCAGTATTTCGCGGCCAAGACCCACTGGATAGGCAAAGGGCCGGATGCTTTTCGCGCCGACGTGCGGGCTTCATGCATGCAGCAGGTGCTCGATTGGCTGGAGCAGCGGTCCCCGCAGCGCGATGCCACGCTGGCAGTCCTGCCCGAAGGCGTCATGATCAACTACCTGGCGCGACTGCCCAATCCCACCCCGTTCACGAGTTTCCTTCCCCCCGATCTGCTCATGTTCGGCGAACATCGAATGCTCGCCGCCTTGCGGTCAAGCCCCCCGACGTACGTCGTCATAGCTCAACGCTATACGGCCGAGTTCGGCGCGCCGTGGTTCGGCATCGACTATGCGCACGAAACCATGCGCTGGGTGCGCGCCAACTATGCAAAGGCGCATCACGTGGGTGATCCGCCGCTGCGCGATGAGTCGTTCTTCGGCATGGAAATACTCCGGTACGTCGGATCGCCTCCCGCGCCGTAGCCTTCCGCGAATCGCGGAACGCCCTGTCGTGCCGCGCTCCGGAGCGCGGGTTTGCGACAAGAGCACGATACTCGACCGCAGCCGAGGCCTCCACGGCACGATCGCTCCGCACGTGCCCCGGTCCTTGCGGATACCCTGTGCGACGCGCCACCGACTCCCCGCCATGCCCACTCTCTATCTCATCGACGGCCACGCCCAGTTCTTCCGCGCGTTCCACGCCATCCGGACGCCGATGTCCTCGCCCGTCACAAAGGAGCCGACGAACGCCACCTTCGGCTTCATCGGCATGCTGCTGAAGTTGCTCCGCGAAAACAAGCCGGACTATCTCGCAGTCGCCATCGATGTCTCCGGTGACAAGGAGACCTTTCGCTCCGAGATCTACCCCGAGTACAAGGCCCACCGCGAGCCGCCCCCGGACACGCTCTGGCCGCAGGTCGACCGCATGATCGCCGTACTGCGCGAAATCGGCGTACCCGTGGTCGGCGTCGAAGGATTCGAAGCGGATGACGCCATCGCAACGCTCGTCAAGAAGCTCTCCGCCGAACATCCCGACCTGACGATCCGCATCGTCTCGAAGGACAAGGACCTGGAGCAGTTGCTCGTTCCGGGGAAGGTCGAACTGTACGACGTACCCACCGGCACGCTCATCACCGCCGAGTCCCTCAAAGCGGAGAAGGGCATCGAGCCGCGGCAGGTGATCGACGTGCTCGCTCTGATGGGCGACACGGTGGACAACGTGCCGGGAGTCGAAGGGATCGGGCCGAAGACCGCTTCGCAGCTCATAGCCCAGCTCGGTTCCTTGGACCGCGTCATCGAAGAGGCACACAAGGAGAAAGGCGCGATCACGGGAAAACGCCGGGAGAAGATCCGCGCGGCCGCCGATGCGGGGCTTCTGAACCTCTCCCGCCGACTCGTCGAGTTGCGGCACGATGCTCCGGTGTCGCTCGATCTCGATTCGGCACGCGTGGCCGGACTGAAGCTCGACAGGCTGCTTCCCGTCCTGCGCGAGCTGGGATTCAACCGGTATCAGCAGGAAGTGAAGGACCTGATGGGCAGCGCGGGCAGTGCGGCATCAACGTCGCCCGCAGCCGAACGCGCATCCGGCACCGCTCCCGTCACCGACGATCTCGCTTCCCCCCTCGCCACCGAGGGGAAAGCTGTCCCGACGCCGGTCGGAGCGGAAGCGGCCTCCGCCGCCTCCGCGCCGAGTGCTCCATCCCCGCGCCGCACATCATCATCGCGCAGCAGGGAGGAGAGCGGCGCATCGCTCTTCGACGCGAGTCCTGATCCCGCGCCCGCGAAGCTTCTCGCTCGCCCGGCCGGGGACCTGCCCCCTTACCGCTGCATCACCGACAGCGCCGCTCTGTCCAAGCTGGTGCGCGAGATGGCGGCCGCGGCCGTCGTGTCGATCGACACCGAAACCACCGGGCTGGCGCCCCTCTCCTCGCAGCTCTGCGGCATCAGCATCGCGCTGGGCGACGCTTCCGGCGCACCCGCGGGCCTGCCCGCCTACATCCCGCTGCTGTGTCCCGTATCGGACGACGCTGCACCCAAGCCACTCCCGCGCGACGTCGTCTTCGACGCCTTGCGCCCGGTCATTTCCGATCCGCGCAAACCCAAGTGCGGACACAATCTCAAGTTCGACATGCTCGTGCTCCGCCACGCCGGTCTTGAACTCAAAGGCGTGGACAACGGCTTTGATTCGATGGTGGCGTCGTACCTCATCGACGCCTCGCGCTCGTCGCACGGGCTGAAGAACCTGGCGCTGGCGTATCTGAACTACACGCAGACGCAGCTCGTCGAACTGATCGGGTCCGGAAAGAGCCAGATCACGTTCGACCAGGTGCCGCTTCACCTTGCGGCGCCCTATGCCGCGGATGATGCGCTGGTCGCCCTGCGCCTGCGCGAAGTCATGCTGCCCCAGCTCAGGGCGATGCAGCTCATCGAGCTGTTTCAGACCGTCGAAATGCCCCTCGTGGAGGTGCTCGCCGAGCTGGAGTGGAACGGTATTCTGGTCGACCCCGATGAACTCGACCGTCAGGCAGCTCGCCTCCAGACGCGCATCGACGAGCTGCGCCGCAGGATCATCGAGGCGGCGCCGCGCCCCTTCAATCCCGACTCCCCCAGGCAGCTCGGCGAGATTCTCTTCAACAAGCCCGACGCTCCAGAACCCGGCCTCGGCATCAAGCCCCCCAAGCGCACACGCACCGGCTACTCCACCGACGCCGAAGTGCTCGACAAACTCGCCGCGGACGACACGATCGCTTCTCCGATTCCCGGCCTGCTGCTCGAGTACCGCCAGCTCACAAAGCTGGTGAGCACCTATCTCATCGCCCTGAAAGAGGCGATCAACCCGACGACGAAGCGGATTCATGCCTCATTCCACCAGACCGTGGCGGCCACCGGCCGCCTCGCGTCCTCCGACCCGAACCTGCAGAACATCCCGATCCGAACGGACGTGGGACGCGAGATCCGGCGCGCGTTCGTGGCCCCGCCGGGCTGCGTGCTGATCTCCGCCGATTACTCGCAGATTGAACTTCGCCTGCTGGCGCACCTCTCGCGCGACCCGGCCCTCATCGAAGCTTTCCGGCGTGATGAAGACATCCACGCCGCCGTCGCCGCGCAGATTCACAACGTCCCGCTCGACAAAGTCACCCGCGAACAGCGCAACAGCGCCAAGATGGTGAACTTCGGCATCGTGTACGGAGTCACACCGTACGGCCTCGCGCGCCGACTCGGCATCTCGACGACCGAGGCCGCGGACATCATCGACGGCTACAAGCGCCGTTTCGCCGGAATCACCACGTTTCTTCAGGAGTGCATCGACCACGCGGTGCGCTACGGCTATGTCGAAACGATTCTCAAGCGACGCCGCCCCATACCCGACATCCAGGCCCGCCACCCGCAGCTCAGGGCGCTCGCGGAACGCACGGCCATCAACTCCGTCGTCCAGGGTTCCGCGGCCGACCTCATCAAGGTCGCCATGGTCGATCTGCACGCACGCTTCTCCGACCACGCCGAGCACCGCCGCACCGGGGCAACGAACGAGCCGGCGCTCCCAGGGGTGCGCATGCTCCTTCAGATCCACGATGAACTCGTCTTTGAGTGCCCCGAGTCGTCCGCGGCCCAGGCGCGCAGCATCATCGTCGATCGCATGGAAAGCGCGATGAAGCTGGACGTGCCGCTGAAGGTGGACTCGTCGGTGGGACGCAACTGGCACGAAACCAAGTGATCTCCCTCCGCCGGCACGTTGACCGGGCCGTGCCCGGGCAGATCCGTCCGCTCGGTGCGTCAGGCCCCGTCCAGCCCCTATCCACAGGCCGCTTGGCCGCCCCGTGCCTGCCCCCCGCCCCCGCTCTCTCAGCTTGGTTCCCCAGCGATGCCACGCTCCGGGTGCGGCCTCCGGGCAGATCCCGGCTCGGCTCGACAGGCACGACCAAAGAGACAAGTCGGCCCCGCTCGGCCGCGGGAAACGGTCCGCTTGACACTTGGTCCCCCACGGCTACATTTCCGGGCACGCCTGCGGGGCTTCCCGCGGCGGAAAATCCATCCCGGGGCGGTAGCTCAATTGGTTAGAGTACCGGACTGTCGATCCGGTGGTTGCGGGTTCGAGTCCCGTCCGCCTCGCTTGAAACGGCCCTTTTATGGGGCCGTTTTCTTGTCGGCTAGGAAACGGCTAGGTTGGGCCGTCGCGCGGCGACGCGAAGATTTCGTGGGCCGAGAACCCGATTGGGTCACTTGGCCCGCCCCTTCCGCTTCTTCTTCTCCACCTTCGGCGTGAACTCCGCCGGGTACGCGAGGTACAGCCGGTGCGAGTCCTTCCCGTCGATCGTGCCGTACCACAACGGCTTCCCCGTGGTCACTGACTTGGCTACCACGAGGTTCCGCATAGTCTCGACTACCAGCGGATCAATGTCGCGCCAGTGCTGTACGAAGAACACGTCGGCTTCCTCCTGCAACAGTCGCTGGAGTTGATCGCCGTTCTTGCCCATCTTCCCGAGCACCAACTTCCCCTTCAACCCCGGCCCCTTGAAGGCGAACGCGGCGGAGAGCCGCTTCCCGTTGAGGTAGAGGCGGGTCGTGTAGAGGTCGCTCCGCTCCCCGCCCCAATCCTTGAACTGGCCGGGTTCGCCGATGATCGCCTGTACCCCGCTCTTGAACTGATCCTCCGACACCTCGGGCGGGAGTGAGTCGGCCCCCTTGACCTTCTTTACCTTGGCGAACGCCGCGAAGTCGTCGATGTAGACGCGCTTGACCTTTGCGCCGGCGGAGGAGATCGCCACCGACCTCGGTAGGTTGACCACGACCTTCCGCTTCGTCGCCCACTTCGCCTGCTTCTCGCGGCTGCCACACAGCGAGAGTATCTGATTCTTGTGCTTGTGATACTCGCGGCGACGTGCGTAGGCGATGTCTCCGTTGTGATCGTCAATCTGGTCGAACGCGGTTCCGGCGAGAGCGCTGCCGACCTTCAACACCTGTATACGGGTGAGGCCGGTCTTCTTCGCAATCTCATCAACCGTGCGGGCCTTTGCCTTGTGGTAGTAGACGGCCTCGAACACGGCTCGCTTGTGGGTCGAGCGACCGATCAGTTTAGCGACGTGCTCGATTTGCTCGGGCGCGTTCGACGCGAAGTCCGAAGTTGAGAGGGGATTCTTCATTCACTTCCCCCGGCGGGGCTTGGGCTTGCCCGGTGTCGCCCTGCCCTTATGGAACATCCGACTGACGTTACTCTGGTCGATGCCGAGCGCCTTGCCGATGTCCCCCTGGCTCGCGCCCGAACGCATGAGGAGGGCCACCAGCAGCCGCTTGATGGCGGTCAACTCGGCAACGACGGGATCAGTGGGTTCGACTTGCTTGGCCATGCTATGGTACTCGCTACTTGTCGCCGTCGCGGTCGTTCTTCACCGCCGCCGCGAAGCCCTTGGGGAGGGACCGGCTGATTACGCTCTCGTGGACGCCGATCGCTCCGGCGATGTGGCGCTGCTTCACTCCATCTCGGATAAGGCTGACGATGAGGAGTTGCTTGATCGCAGCGAGTTCGCTCACCACCGGATCGACAGTCTCTGTCTTTGCCTTTGCCATCTAGTGCGCTCCTACTTGGACCTCTTCTTGCCCTTGCCCTCGCGCTTCGCGGCGGACAGTGCCACGCTCACGGTGTTCGGTGTTGTGTCGCAGAGTGCGGCAATGTCTTTCGGCGTCATACCCGCTCGTTGAAGGCGAATCGCCCGATCCTTCAGGGAGTGGTTCTCTGAGGCAACCCTAAGAGCGAGGAGTCGGATGAGTGTGTCCAACTTCGCTTCGATACGGGAGAGGTCGGCATTGTCGGCGCTCACTTGCTGGTTCCCTTCTTGTTCAGCGGGTAGACGTGAAGCAACTTCGCCTCCCGCCCCTTGCCAATGCGAAAGACAATCCCCTCGTCTACCCATCGTGCGACCGTGCGACTGAAGTTCCCTTGGTCGAGTTTGAGGCTCTTAGCGATGTCGGACTGCGTGCTCGTGCCATCGCACAAGTTGAACGCGGCCAGTTGCTTCGCGCTAGCCCCCTTCGAGAGCACTATCTCAGTCAGTTTGTCGTGCGGAAACGTCTGGCGGGCGGTCACGGACAGGATTGCACGGAGGAGCGGTTCGTTGTTGTCTGGCATCGGGTACCCCTGAGCGGTCGCTAAGAGTTTGGCGACCGTCAAGTATACCACCCTAGGGGTTCGGAGGAGTCAAGTGCCTCTCGGTTGGGGGCTACTCCACCCGTTCCGTATCCGCCAGAGTTCCGCCTCATGCTCACGGAGCCGCTTCTCCCACCACTCCCGGTAGAGGGCGCGGGCGTGGAGGGTGACGGCCACGGGGCACGGCCCTTTGCCCCACAGTTCGTTCAAGTGGTCCGCGAGTAGGCGAAGCACCATGCCCACGGGGAGCGTCCCGCCACGGAGGTAGACGTCGGCAAGCCCGACGCGGCGGCGCGCGGTGGTCGAGGATGTGATCCGTGTGACCTGGGCGTGCCGGAGCGTCGGGTCTGGAGCAACGCGAACCCCGCGGCTCCAAGGCCGACAAGCCCGATGACGGTATTGGCCCAATCCACTAGGCCGATGTCGGCGAGGGTGGTGCTCATCGCTTGGCCTTCTTCTTTGCTGCCTTGGCGAACTCGGTGGAGTAGGCGCGAAACAAGCTGTGCGAGTCGGTTCCGTCGATGACAACGTGGTAGATCGGCTCCCCGGTGGCATCGGACTTCCCCACCGCATGGGTTCGCATCAACTGGCGGACACTCTCCATTACGCTCTCCCCCTACTGAAGGATGAAGACCCGCCCCACCCCCATATACATGCGCCCGATCTGGTCCCCGTTCTTCCCCATCTTCTTCGGCGTGAGCGGTCCCCACATCCCCGGACCCTTGAACCCGAATACAGCACCGATGCGTTTACCCTTGTCGACCAACTGGGTCGAGGAAAGGTCGAACATCTCTTCTCCCCAATCCCTCCAGTCTCCGTGTTCGCCGAGAATGGCTTGTTCGGCTTCCGTCTCGTATTCCGGCTGGTTCGATGGTGTGTACGCCGAAACGGTACCATGTTTCGGATTCGACGGGCAGGTGAAGCATCCGAGCGACGGCTTGATTCAAACAGCCTCGCGATCACACTGAAGGATCCGCAGATGCCCAAATCCGACAAATCGGGCGGCGCGCGCCGCATGAAGAACAAGGAGTACACGCAGGAACTCCGCAAGCTGCAGGCACGGCTCTGCATCCTCCAGGAGTGGGTCAAGCACAAGGGTCTGCGGGTGATCATCGTGTTCGAGGGGCGCGACGCCGCGGGCAAAGGCGGAACGATCAAGGCGATCACGGAGCGCGTCAGCCCGCGCGTTTTCCGCCTTGTGGCGCTCCCAGCGCCTTCCGACCGCGAAAAGTCGCAGATGTACATGCAGCGTTACATCCAGCACTTCCCTGCCGCGGGCGAGGTCGTCATCTTCGACCGCTCGTGGTACAACCGCGCCGGCGTGGAGTACGTGATGGGGTTCTGCACCCGCGAACAGCACAGACGGTTCCTTGAACTCTGTCCCGTGGTGGAGAAGTACATCGTCGAAGGCGGGATTCAGCTCATCAAGGTCTGGCTGGAGGTCAGCGACAAGGAGCAGAAGCGCCGATTCGAAGCGCGGATCGAAGATCCGCTCCGCCAATGGAAGCTCAGCCCGATGGATCTACCCTCGCGGACCAAGTGGTTCGAATACTCCCGCGCCCGCGACATGATGCTCGATGCAACCGACACGAAGCACGCGCCCTGGCACATCCTGCGAACCGACGACAAGAAACGCGCACGGCTCAACTGCATCCGGCACATCCTCGATGCCGTTCCGCACCAGCGGATCAAGCGCGAGAAGATCAAGCTGCCCGGCAGATCCAGCAAGGGCGCCTACGACGACCAGAAGACGCTCGCGAAACGCAAGTTCGTCAGAGAAATCTTCTGATGCTCGCCCGGTCCGCGTGTAAGCAAGCAGCCGCGCGCCGACCAGGAGGCATGGAGGCCGGCCGGATGCCAAGCAGGAGTTCCTCGCGCTGGCCGGCGCGAACATCGCGCCGGACCGGGGCGCGGGTTCCCCGTCAGCGGCGGCATGTCCCTACGCCTCGTGAATGAAAGCGCGGGCGCACGCACGCCGCTATCCGGGCTGATCGCGTCGTTGCTCATCCTGGTCGTATAGCTCTTTCTGTCGGACACGCTGAGTAACCTGCCGCAGCCGCTGCTCGGACATCGAGCGCCACCCCGACAAAGAGCGCATCCCGGGCGTGCTCATCTTCCGACCGGAAGGAAGCATCGTGTACTTCAACGCCGAGCACATCCGCGATTCGGTGCTCGATCGCGCGCGATCCGAATGCCCGCCGCCCCGATCGGTGATCTGCGACCTGTCATCTGCGCCGATCGTGGACCTCGCGGGCGCCGAGATGCTCAAGGAGCTTGAGGCTGAACTGCGGGGCCTGGGGAGCAGCCTGCATCTCGTGGAAGCCCGTTCCCAGGTCCGCGACAAGCTGCGCCTTGAAAGCGTCGAGGAGCGAACGGGCAGGATCGACCGATTCACATCCGTGGCGGATGCCGTCGATGACTGTCTTCAGGAGAGCCGTTCCAAGCACAATTCCGTAGCGCCCCATGCCGCCGCCACGGCCGATGGAGGCCCCCTCGGCGGCCGCTCGGGGCATGACATCTCATGAGTTCCGCGCGCCGATTATCGTGCGTTCGCTCTCCGACCGAAGCATCCGGCCTTTGCTCCGCTCGAAGACCCCGACGCTTCGTGTATCATGCCGGTTTGCCCGACTCGGCGGGAAGTCGCCCGGGCGGCCGGAACAGAGGCTCAATGCTCACTCGAAATCGCACGCCTTGGAATGCACCTAGGCGACTCCCGGCCGCATGGACTGCATGCGCCGTATGCGCCGCATGCGTTGTCCCCTGCATCCTGCTTTCCGCCGGCTGCATGGTCGGGCCGGACTACGTGCGACCGGACGCGGCCCTCAACGAAGCCTGGTTGGCAAGTTCCGCCACGGACGATGCCCGGTCGCAGGTCAACGCCCGCTGGTGGGAAAACTTCCAGGACCCGACGCTGACCGAGCTGGTTCAGACCGCGTGCCGACAGAATCTCTCGCTGCGCGCCGCCGGACTGCGGGTGCTCGAGGCCCGTGCCGCCCGCGGCATCGCCGTCGGGCAGTTCTTCCCGCAGCTTCAGGAAGCATTCGGAAGTATCGACAACAACCGGCTCAGCGCCAACGACGCGCTGAGCAGCGCCGATCGATCCTTCTCGACGGACTCCCTCGGTCTTCAGGCCGCCTGGGAGCTGGACTTCTGGGGCAAGTTCCGGCGCGGAATCGAGTCGGCGGACGCAACACTGCTCCAGACCGTCGCCGACTACGACGCGGTGCTCGTCTCACTGGCCGCGGATGTTGCGACCAACTACATCCTCATCCGATCGCTTCAGGAGCGGCTGGCGTATGCGCGCGCGAACGTCACACTGCAATCGGAAACCCTCGCGCTGACGCAGACGCGATTCAAGGCCGGCGCTGTTTCCGAGCTGGACGTGACAACCGCCCGGGCCACCCTCGCCAACACGCAGGCGCTGATCCCCGACCTCGAGAACGCCCTCCGCCAGACCACGCTCGCCCTCTGCATTCTCCTTGGCCGCCCGCCCTCCGAGCTTGAGTACGAGCTTGCACCTGCCGAAGGCCGGTCCGCCGCCTTGCCCGATGCACCTCCTTCGATCGCGGCCGGCATACCCGCCGACCTCCTTCGCCGGAGGCCGGACGTGCGCGCCGCCGAGCGATTCGCGGCCGCGCAGAGCGCTCGCATCGGACAGGCCGTCGCCGATCTCTATCCCAGCATCTCGATCGCCGGCTCGACCGCATTCGCCAGCAGCACCTTCGAGGGCACGCGCAATCCCGACCTCGGCGACATGTTCGACGCCGATTCATTCGAAGGCTTCATCGGGCTGGGGTTCAACTGGCCCATCCTGAACTACGGGCGCATCCGCGGCAACATCCAGGTGCGTGATGCGCGCTATGAGCAGGCTGTGGCCGCGTACCAGGAAACCGTGCTTCGCGCCGCGGGCGATGTCGAGGCCGGTCTCTCCGAGTTCCTTCGTTCGCGCGAGCGCAGCGCCCATCTGGTCGAGGCCGTGAATGCCTCCGAGCGTGGAGTGGAGCTCTCGTTGATTCAGTACCGCGCCGGCGCGGTGGACTTCATCCGCGTGAATGATGCTCAGTCGGCGCTGGTCGAGCAGCAGGACAGCCTGGTGATCGCTCGCGCTTCAACCGCGCTCGGCGCAGTGCGAACCTACCGCGCCCTCGGCGGCGGGTGGGAGATTCGAGAGGGCCGGGAGTTCGTTGATCAGGCAACCGTGGAGCGCATGAGGGCGCGCACGAACTGGGGTGACGTCACCGATCCGGGATGGGACGAAGGCAAGGACCTCGGATTCACGCGCCCCGCCTTGGATTCCAGTCATCCGGGAGCAGAGCGGTGATCAAGAAGCGAGACATGCACGGCGGGTCGTGTCCCCGCGGCGCCTTTTCTCCGCGTCAGAACGATCCGCGTTTCCGAAACCGCTTTGTGCTCGCGATGTGCGGCGCCGCGATCGCTCTGCTCGCCGGCTGCGACATGGGCAAGGAAGCCCCCGAGCAGTCGCCGCCGCCTCCGCCGGAAGTGATCGTCGCAAAGCCGGTCAATCGTGAAGTCGTGCACTATCTGACCTACACGGGCGTCATCGACGCATCGGAAACCGTTGAACTCCGGGCGCGCGTGCAGGGATTCCTCGAGTCCGTCAACTTCCAGCCCGGCCAGCGCGTGAAGCAGGGAGATGTGCTCTTCGAGATCGATCCGCGGCAGTACCAGGCCGCCGTGGACCAGGCCAAAGCCGCGGTACAGGCCAAGAAGGCGGCGCTGGTCGGTGCGGACAACGACGCTCGGCTGGCCCGCGAGCTGGCCGACCAGCGTGCAGGACCCGAAATCGATGCGATCATCAAGGCGGCACGGCGCGACGTGATCGCCGCGGAGATCGCCCAGGCCGAAGCACAGCTCTCCGAGGCTCTGCTGAACCTCGGGTACTGCACGATCAGGGCGCCCATCGACGGGCGCGTGAGCGAAAACTACGTGGATGCCGGCAACCTCGTCGGGCGCGGGGAACCCACGCTCCTCGCCGAGATCGTGCAGGCGTCTCCCGCGTTCGTTTCGCTCGACATCAACGAAGCGGACGTGCTCGTGATCCGCCGTGAGCGAGAGCGGCAGGGAACACTTGCGGCCGAGCCTGGCAAGGACGCCCAGGGCCAGTGGCGTCCGTGCGAACTGGCTCTCTCCGATGAAGACGAGTTCTCCGTGCCCGGGCGCATCGACTACGTCGCTCCCAGAGTCGATCGCCAGACGGGCACCCTTCGGGTGCGGACGCGCTTCGAGAACACCGATCAGTCGCTCCTGCCGGGACTCTTCGCCCGCGTGCGCGTCCCGATGGATTCGCGCCGGGCGCTGCTGGTGCCCGAAGCCGCGCTCCTCAGCGATCAGCTCGGACGCTACGCGATGATCGTGAATGACAACGACGAAGTCGTGGTCCGCCGCGTCAAGGTCGGCCTTCTCGAAGACACGATGCGCGTCGTGGAAGAAGGCCTGGGACCGAACGACCGGGTCATCGTGCTGGGTGTGCTCAAGGCGCGGCCGGGTGCGAAGGTCACCCCCAGGATTCAGGAGGACGCGGCCGAAAGCCGCTGAACCATCACCATGCTCGCAGAGTTCCCGGTCCGCAGACCGATCGTCTCCATGGTGATCGCGATCCTCATCGTGATCATGGGGCTTGTGGCGTACCCGACGCTCCCTGTCGCGCAGTACCCCGACATCACCCCCCCGGTCGTGCAGGTGACCACCACGTATCCCGGCGCCAGCGCCCAAGTGGTCGCCGACACCGTCGCTTCCCCCATCGAACAGGAAGTCAACGGCGTCCCGGGCATGATCTACATGGAGAGCACCTCCGCGAGCGACGGATCGTACACGCTCAAGGTCACGTTCGAGCTGGGCACGAACATCGATATCGCCTCGGTGCTCGTGCAGAACCGCGTGAACATCGCGCTGCCGAAACTGCCCGACGAAGTGAAGCGGCAGGGTGTGACCACGGACCGCGTCTCGTCGAACATCATCACCGTATTCGCGCTCGCTCCCGGGGACGAAGACTCCGCCGCCAAGTACGACGACCTCTTCATCACCAACTATCTCACCATCAACCTCCTCGACGAAACTTCCCGCATCACCGGCGTCGGCGACGCCAAGATTTTCCCGGCAAAGGACTACGGCATTCGCCTGTGGCTCGATCCCGACAAGCTCAAGGCGCGCGATCTGACCACGATGGACGTGATCAACGCGCTCAGGGAGCAGAATGTCCAGGTGGCCGCCGGCGCGATCGGACAACCCCCGGCGCCGAAAGGCCAGGCCTTCCAGTACAACGTCTCGACGCTGGGTCGCCTCAACAGCGTCGAACAGTTCGAGGACATCATCGTTCGCGCGGAGGAGAACCGGATCATCCGCGTGAAGGACGTCGCCAGGGTCGAACTCGGCGGCAAGTCCTACGACCTGCTCGCGCGCTACAAGGGCGTCCCGGCCGCGGCCATGGTCGTGTATCAGGCGCCCGGAGGGAACTCCGTCCGGGTCGCGAAGGATATCCAGAAACTGCTCGCTTCCAAGACGGAAACCCTCCCCGAGGGCCTCGGCTTTGAAACGGTGTACGACACATCCAAGTTCGTGCTTTCCGCGATTGATGCCGTCTATCACACGTTCTTCGAGGCGCTCGTGCTCGTGCTCGCCGTGGTCATCGTCTTCCTCGGGAGCCTGCGGCTCTCGCTGATCCCGATGCTGGCGATTCCGGTTTCGATCATCGGCACGTTCTTCTTCGCCAAGGTCATGGGCTTTTCCCTGAACCTGCCCGTGCTGTTCGGGCTGGTCGTCGCCATCGGCATCGTGGTGGACGACGCCATCGTGGTCGTGGAGAACGTCGAAGCCGTGATGAAGCGCGACCACCTCGCGCCCAAGCCGGCGACGATCGCGGCCATGAAGGAAGTGCTCGCGCCCGTCATGAGCATCACCGTCGTGCTCATGGCCGTCTTCATCCCCACAGCCTTCCTTCCCGGCATCAGCGGACAGCTCTTCCGCCAGTTCGCGCTGACGATCGCCGCCAGCACGTTCCTCAGCGGCGTATGCGCGATCACGCTCACGCCCGCGCTCTGCGGCGTGATCCTCAGGGCGCACAAGGAGGGCCACAAGCCGTTTGTTCTCGTGCGCTGGTTCAACAGCGCGTTCGACGCGCTCGCCGGCGGCTACGCCCGCCTCGTGAAGTTCCTGGTGCATCCCGCCGTCGTGCTCTTCACTCTCGGCGGATTCGGCGCGTGCGTCGCCGGCATCATGTGGACATTCACGCAGGTGCCCACCGGCTTCGTGCCCCTCGAAGACCGCGGACTGGTCCTCGTCGAAGTCTGGATGCCGGACTCTTCGTCGCAGGAGCGCACGCTCGCGGCCGTCGAGAAGGTCGAGAAGATTCTGAGCGAGACGGACGGCGTCCGGAACTACACATCGCTTCCCGGCTTCTCCATGATCAACAACAACGGATCCAACTACGCCTTCTTCTTCATCGGGCTTGAGGACTGGGACGAGCGATTGCCCAAGGGGCGGGACCTCGCGACCATCATGGCGGACATCCGCGTCCGAACCATGCAGATCCCCGATGCCCTGTGCATCGTCTTCTCGCTGCCCGCGGTGGACGGCGTCGGCAGCGCATCGGGATTCGACCTGCGCATCCAGGATCGCGCCGGCGTCGGTCGCCAGGCGATGGGTGAAGTCGTGCAGGAGATGGTCGCCGACGGCAACGCACGCCCAGAGCTTCGCGCGGTGAACAGCGCCTACCGCGCCGCCGTGCCCCAGCTCTTCGCGGATGTGGACCGCGAGAAGGTCAAGAAGCTGGGAATCCCGCTTCAGGACGTGTTCTCCACGATGTCCGGGTATCTGGCCGCGGCCTATGTGAACGATTTCAACCTGTTCGGGCGAACTTGGCAGGTCAGTGTTTCCGCCGACAGCCGCTTCCGCGCCTCGCCGGACGACATCAAGCGGCTGGACGTGCGCAAACCCGATGGAAGCATGGTCCCTCTGGGTTCGGTGCTCAACGTTCGTGAAACCATGGGCGCGGACCGCGTGATCCGGTACAACATCTTCCCCGCCGCGGTGCTGCAGGGACAGCCCGCGCCGGGAATCTCCTCGGGCGAATCGCTCGATACTGTCGAGCGCATGGCCGAGGAGAAGCTCCCGCCGGGCATGACCTGCGAATGGACCGCCCTTTCCTATCAGGAAAAGCTCGTCGGCAATCAGGCGATCATCGTGTTCTCCATGGCGCTGCTGGTGGTCTACCTGATTCTTGCGGCGCTCTATGAAAGCTGGTTCATTCCCCTCTCCGTCATACTTTCCATCCCGCTCGCCGTGCTGGGCGCCATGGCGGGTCTCATGTATCGCGGCATGGACAACAACATCTATACGCAGGTCGGCCTCGTGCTCCTCGTCGGCCTCGGCGCCAAGAACGCCATTCTCATCGTCGAGTTCGCCAAGGCCTACCGCGAGCAGGGCAAGGGGATCGTCGAGTCCGCCGTCGAAGCCTCGCGCCAGCGCCTTCGCCCCATCCTCATGACCGCCTTCGCCTTCATCCTCGGAGTGCTGCCGCTCATGATCGCAACCGGCGCCGGTGCCGCCAGCCGTCAGGCCATCGGCACCGCGGTGTTCTTCGGCATGATCGGAAACACCTTCCTCGGACTCGTCTTCACCCCGGTGCTCTACGTCGTCATCCAGGCCGTGACGGAGAAGCTCTTCGGCGCTCCCAGGCCCAAGGCACCGGCGCCCGCCGCGCCCGGTGGGGGCGCGGCCGTTCACCCCTGACGTGTGGGCGCTGGACCCCGGCCCTTGGACAGCCGTGTGCAAGCACCCACGCTCGCCAAGCACACCGAGCAAGGGGTCATGTCCTTTCTCGTCGGGCATGAGGTCCTCGTATACGACAAGGACCTTTGACAGGAAACCGAGTTCATCCTGTCTGACCACGAAGCCATCGATCGGTCGCTCGCATGGCAGCGGATCTCCGCGAATCGAGGATCAGCGCGGTGCGGTCGGTCTGTTCCACGGCATGCGTGCCAGCACCGCCGCCAAGCCGCATGTGCCCGTCGCACCCGCGAAGATCAGACCGGTTCCGAAGAAGGCCGACAAGAGAAGGAACGCCGGATGCACGAGCCACCCCAGCAGGGTGCCGGCGAGCACTCCGACGCCGATCACGATCTGCACTTGCCGCATCACGCCGATGCGCGCGACCGACGCGTTCGTTTCGACCGAAAGCCCGCATTTCTTCCACTCCTCGATGCCTCCCTGCATGCTCAGGACAGTCTGATGAGCAAGCGGCGAGGCGGCCGCGAGGCGCACGGCATCCGCGGACCTGCGACCGCTGCGACAGTGAAACACGGTCCGTTGACCCGGCTTTGCCGCGGCCATCGCACTCCGAGCATCGAACCGCGAGAGCGGAAGAAGCGATGCGCCCTTGATCCGCTCGCGTGCGTGCTCGTCCGGCTCGCGCACATCGATCAGGACCGCCTCCCCTCGTTGAAGCCAGTCGTGCACCTGCGCAGGAGAGGCCTCCGGGACGGATGGGCCGGCCGCAGGTGCGGCGGACCGACCAGAGAACCCCGATTCCTCACGAGTTTCCGCGCCCCGTTGGACTTGCGTCGTCATGTGTCACCCCCGCCCGTCCCGCTCGAGCCAAGCACAAGAGGACCGAGAACATGCACGATTCATTGATCGCGCTCGGTCATTTTAGGATTGCCGAGCGTGCCCGCAGGGAGCGGGCACAAGTGACCGAGCGCCCTGTTCCGAACAAATCGCAAACATCCGCCCCCCTTGGCCCGTACCTGAGGAAAATATCTTGCAGAAGGGCAGAACATGGGTAGCCTGTGGTGAGGAGAGCAGGCCGTCTCGCGGCGGCCGGCGAGGGATATGGAAACGCGAGGAGGACACGTCATGAGAATTGTTTCTGCTGCGCTCGCGGTGGCGGTTGCCGCCGGGGTATCCCACGCACAGTTGATCGTCGGCAACGACCAGTCTGGCACGGCCACGATCTGGTACGTGGATGTGAACACGGGCGCGGCGACCGCGCTCTTCTCTTCTACCAGCGTATCCGCGAAGCCGTGGGGCATGGCCTACGACGGCTCGACGAACACGCTGTACTGGAACAACGGCAGCACGCTGTTCTCGTCCCCGTTCAACATGAGCGGTCTGACCCCGACGAGTCTCGGCACGATGACGTTCAATTCCGCGACCGTGAACTTCGTCGGTCTGGGCTTCCGCAACGGCAAGCTCGTCGGCACCCGCAACATCGCCACGGAAGCCGTCTACGAGATCAGCACGACGACGCTTCAGGCGACGCAAACCTGGGTTTATCCATCCGCTTTCGATTTCGGCGGGCTGGATGTGGATGCGACCAACGGCAAGCTGTACGGCCTGAGCGACACGGCTCCTGCTCCTCAAGTCCGCGGCCTCTATCTGATCGACGATGCCGGGATGTCCACGACGTTCATTTCCGGCTATCCCGGCACGGAGACCGATATCGACGGACTCGCCGTGCACAACGGCCTTGCGTATTACGTCACGGACGGTCCCAACACGACCCAGCCCTTCTTCTACGTGTACGACGTGAGCACTGGTCAGCAGATCGGCACGCTTCCCTCGCCCTTCACGGGATCCGGTACGTTCTCGGCCGCGGCGTTCATTCCGACGCCCGGTGCGATCGCTCTGCTCACCATGGCGGGCGTCGCGTCGATTCGGCGCCGGCGTTGACACGCGGTTCGTTCGCAGCCAAGCATTCATCATGAGCCGTGTGCGCGAAGAGCGCAGACGGCTCTTTTTCCCTGAGGTGCGGGCAACGGCCGGCGTGCACTCCGCCGCGGTGCGGTCGATCACCCGCGGCTTGCACGCCTGTGTCGTCTTCGCGGCCGGCCGCTGAATCCGGGGCATCCCGCGCGCAGCTGTGCTACCGTTCGGCCCGGCATGGCGGAATCGATCACAAGCAGTGCGAGCTTCCAGGCGCGGCTCCAGCGAAGCGAGCGGCTTCGCGCGGTGCTGCTGGGGGTGGTGTGGGCGGTTGCGCTGATCTCGCTCTTCATCCGCAGGATCAAGGGTGACGTGCTGCTCGCGAACGACTCTCTGTTCGTTGCCTCCGTCGCGCTGTTCACGGCGGCGGTGCTGTTTCAGGGCTACGTGATCGCGGAGACGATCCGCTCGATGCACCGGGGCAGGCCGGGACCGGCTTGGCGCTGGGTGCTGAGCGCGGGAGTGGACATCGCCATTCCCGTAGCAGCGATCGGGATCATGCACAGGCACACTCCCATCGGACAGTACGAAGCGCTGACCGGTCCCCCGCTGCTCGGCATTCCCCTGGTCACGATGCTGTCGATCCTGCGGCTGAAACCGGTGATCTCGCTGGCGACGGGCATCGCGGGCGCGGTGGCGCACTGGATGCTGGCGGCGGACGCGGTGCGCTCCGGCGGGGTGGAGGTGCATCACTGGCCCACGTTGTTCATGTACGGCATGGTGTTGTGCGTGACGGGAGTGGCGGCATGGTTCATCGCCAGGCAGGCGCGAGGACACCTGAGCGAGGCCGTCGCCGAAGCGATTGAATCGGAGCGATCGCAGCGCGCGCTGGAAAGCCTCGAGCACGACCTCGAGATCGCGCGCGACATCCAGCGCGGACTGCTGCCCGGCGCGGCGCCCGAGGTCGAAGGATTCGACATCGCGGGCATGGCCCGCCCGGCGCAGCAGACGGGCGGCGACTACTACGACTGGCAGCGCGTGCAGGACGGCAGGCTGGTCGTCGCGCTGGCGGATGTCACCGGTCATGGGATCGGGCCTGCGCTGGTCATGGCGGTCTGCCGCGCATATGCGCGCGCCAGCGCAATCCAGACGCCCGACTCTGCCGAGCTGCTGACGCGCATCAACGCGCTGATCTCCGCGGACCTGGCGGCGACCGGCAGGTTCATCACCATGGTCATTGCGCTGGTCTCATCGGATGGCCGGATTGAGCTGGTGTCCGCCGGGCACGGCCCGACCCTGCTGTATCGCGCCCGCGGCGGCAGGGTCGAAACCTTCGGAGGAGACGGCCCCCCGCTGGGAGTGATCCCCGATGAGCGGTACGGTCCGGCGCGCGAGTTCACGCTGGAACGAGGCGACGTGCTCGTCATGCTGACGGATGGTTTCATGGAATGGAAGCGAGCCGGAGACGGCGAGCAGTTCGGGATCCAGCGGCTCACGACGGCACTGGCAGCATCAGCGCGCGGGACAGCACAAGCCATCCTCGAAGGAGTGGACCAGGCCGTTCGCGCGTTCGCCGCCGGCGCAGCGCAGACGGACGACACCACCGCGGTGGTGATCAAGCGGGTGTAGCCTGTCGCGCGCGCCATGCAACGCGAGCGCATGCAAGGACGAGATCTGTTGCGAGCTTCGGAGAGACGCCCGACGCACGGGGCCGGGAGCGCGAAGTTACGGGGGGCGCGCTCTTGGTTCCGCGTGACCTGCAAAGCGCGGGGCGGGCCGATCATCGAACGAGAGTTTGAGAGCGCGGGCGGCCCTGCGTCGCTGGGCATCGCGTTCGGCGGTGCTCGCCAGGAGCGCGGGGGCGATCGGCGCCGGATCGGGCTGGGGCGCGTGTCGCCGCGTACCGGCGTCCGAGTCGGCAGGGGCAAACGGCGAAGGGGCTACCGGGACGCTCTCCGGAGGCGGATCCGAGCTTTGCGGTGGATCCGCGGGGGTCCGAGCGCGCGGGCGAGGAGAGGGCGCGGGACGCGGCGCATCTCTGCCTGCTCGCCTTGTCCAAGCAAGGACGCCGATACAAGCGCGGAGGGCGATGGATTCGTTGGCGGATGCGATGAGGGCGGCGAGGCGCTCGATGGCGGCTGCTTCCAGGCGGCGGACGGCCTCAAGGGCGGAGTCCGCGGAATCCGGCGGGAGCGCATCGGCGGTGATGGTCGATGTGGTGCTCATACGGGCGAGCGTATGGCGCATCGATGGCCGGGCAAGTTCCAAGCGAGCAATTCCATCAAGAACGTGCTTCAAAACAGGGCATCGACATAAAATGTGTGCGCAAATACGTCGATCGGGCGGGAACGTGGGCAGGGATGGCGCAGGATGTCACGGCCATGCCGGCCAGAGCAGCTAGCAAGCCCTACAAACGACATCGTTATTCGCCTTGGTCCAGCACGGCCATGAAGGCTTCCTGGGGGATGTCCACGGAACCGACGGACTTCATCCGCTTCTTGCCTTCCTTCTGCTTCTCCAGCAGCTTGCGCTTGCGGGAGACGTCGCCGCCGTAGCACTTGGCGGTCACGTCCTTGCGCACGCCCTTGATGGTCTCGCGGGCCACGATCTTGCCGCCGATGGCGGCCTGGAGGGGGATCTCGAACTGGTGGCGCGGGATCTCTTCCTTGAGCTTGACCAGCAGGTGGCGGCCGCGGCGCTCGGCGCTGTCGCGGTGGCAGATGAGCGAAAGCGCCTCGACGGGTTCGCCATTGACGAGAATGTCCACCTTGACGAGGCGGTCGGCCCTGAAGCCGATGAAGTGGTAGTCCATCGTGCCGTAGCCGCGGGTGATGGACTTCAGCTTGTCGAAGAAGTCGTAGATGATCTCGGCAAGGGGGATTTCGTAGTCGAGGATCTGGCGGTTCTGCGAGAGGAAGTGCTGCCCCTTGTAGAGGCCGCGGCGGCCCATGCAGAGCGCCATGACGTCGCCGATGCACTCGGTGGGGCAGATGATTTCGAGCTTGACGATCGGTTCGCGAAGCTCCTTCCACACGGAGCCGTCCGGCAGGTCGGCGGGATTGGTGATCTCGAGAACGGTGCCGTCGGTCTTTTCGAGTTCGTAAGTGACGGTCGGGGCGGTCTGGACGACTTCGACGCCGCCTTCGCGTTCGAGCCTTTCCTGAATGATGTCCATGTGAAGCAGCCCGAGGAATCCGCAGCGGAAGCCGAAGCCGAGCGCCTCGCTGTGCACGGGAGCGAAGGTGAATGATGCGTCGTTGAGGCTGAGCTTCTCCATCGCCTCGCGGAGCTGCTCGAAGTCGGTGCCCTTGCCGCCCTCGCCCGCCGTGGTGGTGGCGGGGTAGAAGTCGCAAAAGACCATCTGACGCGGCTCCTTGTAGCCGGGAAGCGGGCGAGGAGCGGGGTCGGAGTCGATGGTGATGGTGTCGCCGACGCGGACATCCTTCAGAGTCTTGATGGCGGCGATGAGGTAACCGGTTTCACCGGGGCCGAGTTCACCGACCTTGACCGGCTTGGGGGTGTACTTGCCGAGTTCGGTGAGGTGGTACGTACGGCCGCTGCCCATCATGCGGATCTTGTCGCCGACCTTGAGGCGACCGTCGAAGACGCGGACATAGATGATGACGCCGCGGTAGTCGTCATAGTGCGAGTCGAAGATCAGAGCGCGGGTCTGGGACATCTCGGGCGGGCGCGGGCCGGGGAGCTTCTCGCAGATGGCGGCGAGGAGTTCGGGAATGCCCTTTCCGGTTTTGGCGGAGACGTAAATCGCGGACGTTGCGTCCAGCCCGATGGCCTGCTCGATCTCCATGGCGACCTCCTCCGGGTGGGCGGCGGGGAGATCGATCTTGTTCACGACGGGGATCAGCTCGAGGTTGTTTTCGACGGCCATGAAGGCGTTGGCGACGGTCTGGGCCTCGACGCCCTGGGTGCTGTCCACGACGAGGATGGCGCCCTCGCAGGCGGTGAGAGCACGCGAGACTTCGTAGGAGAAATCGACGTGGCCGGGGGTATCGATGAAGTTGAGCATGTACTCCTGGCCGTTGTGGGTGTGGGAGACCGTGACGGCGGAGGCCTTGATGGTGATGCCGCGTTCGCGCTCGAGGTCCATGGAGTCGAGGATCTGCTCGCGGGCCTCGCGCTCGGAGACGGCGTGGGTGGACTGCAGCAGTCGATCGGCAAGGGTGGACTTGCCGTGGTCGATGTGGGCGATGATCGAGAAATTGCGGATGATGGGTGGCAAGGCGAGAAATCCAAAATGGTCAAAGGGCCACAGGGCCGGAACCCGCGGCGCGTCGGGCGAATGATAGCGAACCGGTGCCGAACAATCCTGCGCGGCGGCGCGTGGGAGTGACACCGATTCAACGGTAATCGAAGAGATGGTTGGCGCGCGATTCATCCCCGAACCAGCCGATCCCGAAGTCGGCGGGATCGCATTCGTACAAGCCGCTGGACCAGGTGAATGATCGCTGCTCGTTGGAGACGTGCCCATCCATCCAAGCGATGCTGGCGCGACCCGAGGATGAAGAATGCACGGCGCCGGCGCCGTGGCGGAAGTGGATCGAAGGATCGGGGCGAAAGCCCGGTGCGTCCGGCCAATACACAGGCTCGGCGAAGGAGTATTCGATGAGTTCATCGGCCGCAAAGGCGGAGTCGACGAACTCGATGGTTCGCGCGGGGTCGGCGAAGCGCGCACGGCGTGAACCGAGACGGTCGGTGGTGATGGTCCATATCTCGTCGCCGTCGGTGGTGCGGCCGGAGAGCCGGCGCTCGACGCCGGCGAAGGCGTTGTTGTAGGCGTAACCGCCGCAGCCGTTCTCGAAGCCGCGGCCGCGAGAAGCGAGATCGTCAAGCGTCGAGGCGAAGGAGGGGCACGCCCGGACGGCGCGGGTAACGGCGGCACCATCGCTCCCGCTCTGGCCGTTGCCGTCAGGAACAGCCTGCGCCGGGAGGCCGTCGGCGCCGAGGTATTCGGTGATGGGGCCGCCGATGGGTGTGAAGGGTGAAGAAGGGTTCTCGCGCGTGCCGTGCCAGCGGTGGAGGTTGGTGAGCTGGATATCCACGGCGCCGGGCATGCAGCGGCCGTCGTGGGCATTGGAGTAGAGCGTGTTCGCGATGGCGAGCTGGCGGATGTTTGAGCCGCAGACGGCGGCGTGGGCGGAACGGCGGGCGCCGGAGAGCGCGGGAAGGAGGACGCCGAGGAGGAGTGCGATCACAGCGACGATGACGAGGAGTTCGATGAGGGTGAAGGCCGGGGAAGTGATCGGTGCACGGAGAGAAGGCATTCTTCGCCCCTGCGGGGTGAAGAAGCACGAAGGGACTGATCGAAGTGAGTGGTGCGAGTCGGTCCATGCTTGCTCAAAGCAGCAAGCATGCCGGCTGCCGCAGACCTCATCCCCCAAAGAACGTGCCGGCGGCCCACAGAGCCGCGGCGCGCGGGGAGCAAGGTCAGTGGACATCGTGCACCTCATCTCGGCGAGTGCAGCGGGTCATCATGAGTCGGTCGGCATCGTCGATCACGCCTTCGCCGGTGAGATCGGCGGCGGGATCGGAGGCATCGCGCAGGTCGTGCCATGTGTAGAGGTCTTCGATGTCGATACGACCGTCGGCGTTGAGGTCGAAGGCGGATTCATCCGGGCGTGCATCGGCGACGCCCCCCACTTCCGTGGAGAGTTCACCGAGGATGCCGGCGATGAAGTTCACGCCGGTCGAGATGCGGATGAAATCGAAGCCGGGGAGTTCGGCGGGGGCGCCGGAAACAGGATCGACGGCCCAAGCGATGTCGAAGCCGTCCCCGCCGCCGCTCTCGGCCGTGATTCCCACCAAAAAAGGATTGTCGGGACGGGTGTAGAACTCGGCGGGCGTGAGTTCGGGATCATCGACCAGGTTGTCCGCGTCGAGATCGCCGAGGATGAGCGTGGGAGAGAGATCGGCGAGGCCCCAGTGAGCTTCGAGGGTCGCTGCGGGACCGTTGGGATTGATGAGAAGATTGACTTCGTATATGGGAGGAAGACGGAACGCGGTCGTGATGTAGGACGGTGGCCAGCCGGGATAGTGCACGGGCGAGGGATACCAAGCGATGTTGGCGGGCGGAGTCGGAGTGCCCGCGTTGTTGTCCCAGAGCTGCGATTGCAGCGCGGAGGCCGGTATGGGCGGAAGGCCGGGCGCGCGGATCGGGTACCAAGGGTCATCAGCCAAGCCGTTGGAGTTTGCATCCAGCGCGATCTCGATGATCCCTGCTTCGGCCCATCGGCGGCGCGGATTGCCGGAACTCCAGATGGCGTTGCCGAATACGATGGCGTCTATGCCGAAGCGGTTGGAGGGGTCGTCGAGGACGGTGTGGTCGAAGGCGAGCGTGATCGAACCGGCAAAGCCGCCGAGAGAGACGAGCTTGGAGTTGTCGGCTGCGAGCGTGCCGCCGCCGACGGGCGGTCCCAAGGCGCGAGCGGGATCGTTGAAGATGCTGTTGTTGATGAACTGGCCGGGGGCGGGGGTGAAATCGAGTACGGAGGAGGCGAAGTCGGAAGAGGCGAGAACGGAGGAGGAGAGGAATTGCGCTGGAAGGCAATAGAGAACACAACGACTCCTCCGCCCCGACCTGGGCGGAACGGAATGCGGTCTGTCTCCCATAGGCTGGACCGTCTTCGGCGGACTGCGCCCGCGGCTCCATTCCTGCGCCTCTTCAGGACGAAGTACCCCTGCGGAGTATCGGCGGGGTGCGATGTGATCACGCACGACGCGACCTCCGCGACGTTGAAACGGCAAATGCGATGAGCATCGCAGCCGTGCCGGGCGCGGGGACGACGTAGCGGTAGACGGTGAAGCCGTCGGAGATCAAAAGCTCGTTGGTGAAGGAGTTGAAGTTGACGGAGTAGAAGGGATCCGTGCCGGCGGGGCTGAGGTGCAGTTCGGCGGAATCGGGGGCGATGGGGCCGCCGATCAACGCGGCGGCTACGGCGTCGCCATCCACGACGGCGGCGAACCCGAACTCGAAGGGATTGCCGTACTCGCCCCCGCCGACAAGCATGTTGCCGTGGGGATCGAAGCGGATCGAAGCAGCGGAAAGGGCGTCGGCGACGGGGATCATTTCGGCTTCAAAGTCGACGGGGCTGCCGGAGGTGACGTCGGCGAGAGGAGCGGCACGAACTTCGCCGGTCTGCGACCCGCCCGGAACGAAATCAAATCCGTTGGAAGTAAAGAGGAAGCCGCCGGCGATGCTTACGCCCCCGGAAGCACCCCCGATGTTGCTCACAACGGTCGAGGCGGTAAGCGACGGGATATCCACGCGCGAGACGCCGGTGCCCGCGAAGTCGGCGCCGCTGACGAAGAGCGTCGAGTCATCCAGGAACACCGCGTCGTAGTTGAACGACGAAACACTGTGGACCGGGCTGGGTGAACCGGGGTCGAGAGAAGCCGTGCTGACGAAGTGCACCTGCGCGAAGCCGGGGGCGCCGAACTCGCCGTCGCCGATGGCCAAGGTTCCGCCGCCGGGGCTGACACGGATGAACGAGGGTCCGAAGCTGCTGACCTGATCGGGGGCGATCGAACCGGCGACGGAGAACACCGACGAGTTGACGCTGCTCTGGAGCCAGATCGTGTTGCCGAGCATGGCCAATACTCGGCCATCGGGCGCAACATCCCAGGCAGCCACGAACGATCCTCCGCCACTCGACGGGAGCGCGTAGCTGCCCACGAGCCGGTAGTCGGGAATGGCCGCGCCGGCGCAGGGGGCGAGGGCATGGGTGCTGAATGCCACAGCCGCGGAGACGGCGGCACGCCGAACAACGTTGATCATCGCGAACCTTCTTCCGATGTCGTTCCGAGTCGCGCGGAACGGCTCCCGGGACCTGTGTCATCCCTCGGCCGGTTGCATGCTGCGCGATCGTCTCCGGCGGGAGCAGCGCGGAGACATGACCGGCAGCCCCGTGCGCGAGGGCGCCTCAGCCAACGTCGGTGGCAGGTCTTCCGGCTTGGGGTTCCCGGCGAGGAGCCGGGCCGGGTTCCGCCTTCCCGGTCGCGTTTCGAGGCGACCAGTGGCGATTGGAACCCTTCAACCCTTCACGGCGGCGCGTCCGCGGTGGAGTTTCACCACACTTCCCTTTTCAGGCCTTGCCGCGCGGCTTGGCGCGGTGTCGGCCACCATCGACGGGGGCAAAGGTACCACCTGCCGGCAGCGCGTCAAGTGGTTATCCCGGATTGAAAAAGGCGAAACGGAGGCATTTCGCGGTTGACCGATCATGGTCCGAGGTCGTATGATGATGCGATCGTCCATGACCCGCGTGCTGATCATTCTGTCGCTGCTGGTCCAGACCCTGTCGGGTCCGTTCGGATTGCGCACACCGGAATCCATGGGCGCGAGAACCTGCGCCGACGCAGCGGCGGGAACTGCTTGTTGCGATGGAGCGTCGTGCTGCTGCGGGGACGGATGCCTGTGCGCACTGGCCCGGCCGCGGGAGCCGGCGGACCCGGCGCCGTGCGCGCCGGCGCCAGCGCCGAACGAACAGCAGGCGCGTCTGCTGTGTGTGCCGCCGGAAGCGCGTTGCGAGATCACGCTTGGCGCGGATCCCAAGTGCGATCACAGGGTGATGGCATGGCTGTGCATGCCCGCGCGGCAATCGCAGCCATCGCGGCAGGCGGCGTACTGCGTCTGGCGAACCTAGCGCAACGGTTCGGGGGGATGGTGCGCGCTCGAGGCAGAGCTGCGCACTTGTTACTCGCACATTGAGTGTTGCAACGACCGGCGTCCTTTGCGGGCGCGGAGATGCATCGTTGCCGGGCACCCGTGGAGACGAGTTCGCGCGTGTCGCGGCGGGACCAGACGAACTTTTCGATTCCGGAGAATCCGCGCGAACGATCGCGCAAACCGGAAATGGAGCAGACCATGAGGCGGGCGATGAATTGGATGACGGCGGGGATGCTGTGCGCTGCGACGATGTGGATCGCGGCGTGCCAGTCCGGCGGTGAAACGAGCGGGGAGAGGGCGGAAATCAACTCAGCGGCGTTCCGGGATGAATCGCCGATCACGGCGGACTCCGCGACGCTGATCGTGCACGGCATGTCATGCCCGCTGTGCGCGAACAACGCGGACAAGAAGCTGCGCGATGTGCCGGGAGTGGGGAACGTGGCCATCGACATGGGAAGCGGAAAGGTGAGCGTCGTGTTCTCGGGCAAGGAGCACCCGTCGCGGGCGCAGCTCGCGCGGGCGGTCAAGGACGCGGGGTTCACACTGGTTCGCATCGACGTGGAGTGATCGAGAAAGGGACCGCACATGCACACGATCAACTTGATGCCGGACGCAGGAGGGAATCCGCTCGCACTTCGATGGCTCGCGGTTGCGATGACGATGGCCTGCTTGCTGACTCCGGCTGCAATGGCCCAGGAGCCGATCTTCACGGATGCCGCCGTGCAACCCGGCGCCGGGCGGATGATGCTGCGCGAGCAGTTCAAATACCTGTCGTTCTCGAACGACCCGTCGGGGAATCTGGATCACGCCGACGAGTTCTCAGCGACGACGATTCTCAACCTCGGCGTCACGGGGAACTTTGCACTCTCGTTCCGCGCCCCGTACGTGTACCGCGACATCGAGATCGAGTCGGCCGCGGGGGGCGGTTCGGAGACGCAGGCGGGGATAGCAGACATGGTGGTTCTCGGGAAGCTCCGCGTCTTCAAGCGCGACACATCACCCATCGATACCGTCCGGGTCGCGCTGCACTTCGGCGCCGAGCTGCCGGGCGGTGACGACGACTACTCGTCGCACTCGATCGACCCGATCGCCGGGCTGGCTTACACGGCGATTCGAGGCCGGCACGGGATCAACCTGTCCTGCATGTACCGGCTTGACACCTCTGAAGATGACGACCACTCGGACATCCGCGGAGTGCGGATGGATTCGCTGAGCGCATCGGACGAGATCAGCGCGGATGCTGCGTACCTGTTCCGGCTGGCGCCGGAGAGCTACACGGCGGATACGCACGGGGCATGGTACCTGGTGCTGGAAGGGAACGGGCTGTACGAGACCTCGGGCGATGCGGAGCTGCTGCTGTCACCGGGTTTGATGTACGAAGCGCGGGTATGGACGCTGGAACTGGCGGTGCAACTGCCCGTGTACCAGCATCTCGATGACCGTGCGGAGATGGATTTCGCGGTTCTCGTGGGGCTGCGGTTTCTGTTCTGATCGCTCACGGCCTGGACGGACGATTCGCCGCCGCCATGCGTGCAGCGACGCGCGCCAGTTCCCGCACTTCCTCGTCGTTCATTCCATCAAACATCATCACGACTTCGCCCTGCGGATTCACGAGGAAGAAGCGCGTGGGATGGATGATGTTCGCCATCTTCCCGCCGCCGGGGAGATCGATCTGCATGTCTGCATCCTCGACGAGGGCGAAGCCGAGGGCCTCGGTGACGATGCGCTCGACGGTCGCGGCATCACCGGTGAGGAACGTCCAGCGTTCAGGGTCGGCGCCGAACTCCGCGGCGTACCGGCGGAGGCGCTCGGGAGTGTCGTGAACAGGGTCCACGCTGATGCTGACAAGCCGGACGTCGGTCCCCTTGAGCAGGTCCTGCAGGACGGTCATGTTGCCGGTCATGACCGGGCAGGCGAGGACGCAGTGGCTGAACATGAACTCGAGGACGGTCCATCGGCCCTCGAAGATGGCGCGCGTCTTCTCGTTGCTGTTCTGATCGATGAGGGTGAAGTCCGGGATGCGCATGCCGGTGGTGCGCTGGCCGGCGCGCGCGAGGGAGAGCGGATCGTCGGGCTGCTGCGGGGAGGAGGCCTGCTCACCTTCCGGCGCGTCCGGGCCGACGGCGCGAAGCCGGCTGAGCAGTTGCCACGTGACCACGCCCACGATCAGGGCCGTCACGAGAGCGACTAGAACCGCTGCCAGAGAGCTGCCGCGCGGGGATGCGATGCGTCGCCGGGTACCGGCGCGGATGCGCCCGCCCGCACTGGGAAAGTCACCGTTCACGCCGATCCTCCTCCGGTCCCGCTCCCGCCTCGCAACCGCCGGTCGCTCATCACCATCATTGCCAGCGCGAACGAACCGAGTGCCGCGGAGCCGACGATCGCCCAAGCCAAGAGACCGGGGGTCTCGCGCGAGCCGAGCGCGCCGGCGATCAGCCGGTTGGACCAGTACAGGGGATTCACCCGAACGACGGCCGCGAGCCAACCTGCGGCCCCCTCCACCGGGAAGAAGGAGCCGGAGAGGAGCCACATGGGCAGGAGCAGGAGGTTCATCACGCCGTGAAAGCCGGCGACGGAGTTGATGCGCCATGCGAGGGCCAGGCCGAGGCCGATCACCGCCGCGGCGGTGAGGACGATCGCGAGCAGAGCGAGGAAGAAGCCCTGCGGCCCCGGTGCAAGCCCGACGATGGGCGCGCCGAGCATGAGCACGATCGCCTCGCCCGACGTGATCAGCACGCCGCCGAGAATCTTGGACAGCACGATCGAGAGCGTGGGCGCCGGGCTGACGAGCGCGGATTGCAGGAAGCCCTCGTGGCGGTCCTGAATGAGCGAGATGGAGGCGAAGATCGTTCCGAACACAACGATGACGGTGATCGCCCCCGGCAGAAGGAAGGCCGCGAACGATGGCGCGCGGGCGGCAGCGCCGGCGGAAGGGAGCACGATGCTCCGAGCCAGTCCGCTCGCAAAGAAGAGCCAGAAGAGCGCTGCGGTGCCGACGGAAGCAATAATGCGGCTGGGCTGACGGGCAAAGCGGATCAGTTCGCGGGCGGTGAGGGCGAGCATGGATTCCAGGGCGAGGGGCACGTCATTCGCTCCGATCCGGCGTTGGCTCGGCGCGTTCGGCACGGAAGACAACGCCGGTGCGGTGAAGGAAGACGTCGGCGAGCGAGGGAGGGCCGACGTGGAAGGCCGCGCCGCGGCGGACAAGCTCGCGACAGGCATGCTCAATGGCTTCCGCGCTGCCCGAGCAGGCCACGGAATCCGGCGGCGACTCGCGGACATGAAGCCCGGCGGCATCCAGGACACCTCGCATGGAGGAGTGCGCATGGACGACGCGTTCGCCCAGCGAAGCGCGGAGTTCGGCGGGAGCGCCGTCGGCGACGATCCGGCCGTCGCTGAGCATGATGACACGGTGCGCGGCGGATGCCTCGTCCATGTCGTGGGTCGTCAAGATCACGGTGAGGCCGGCATCCGCAGCGCGCGTGCGCAGCAGATCGATGAAAGCGCGCCGTGCCTCCAGATCGAGTCCGGCGGTCGGCTCATCGAGCAGGATCAGGCGAGGCTCGGCGACGAGCGCGCGGGCGAGATCGGCGCGCCGGCGCAATCCTCCCGAGAGGCGCCCGACGCGGTCGTGCAGTCGATCGGCGAGGTCCAGCGAAGCGGCGACGCGACGGATCCGGTCCGCCCGCTCGCGTGCCGGAGTGCCGGAGATGGCGCACTGGAGCCGGAGGTTTTCCAAAACGGTGAGCAGGGCATCAAGGCCGGGGGACTGAAAGACGACGCCGATGAGCCTCCGGACCTTGGGCGCGTCATCGGCGTCGTGCCCGAGGATCGCGATGGATCCCTCATCGGCGCGCTCCAGCGTCGCGGCGATGCGAAGGAACGTGCTCTTTCCTGAACCGTTGGGGCCGAGGATCGCGGTGCACTCGCCGGCGCGGATATCGAGCGACAGTCCGTCCAGCGCGACGCGGCGGGGCACGCTTCGATGTGCCGGATAGACCTTGCGAAGGTTTCGAGCCTGAAGAGCCGGGGGAGCTTCTGTTCGCATGGACAAGCCGGAGCGACTGCGGGGATGGGCAATGGTTCAGGTGAGAGCGAGGCGTGCCAGCGCATCCACCACGAGGGCGAACAGCACGACAGGCAGGTATGCGATCGAAGCGAAGAAAAGGCGGCGGGCGGAGCCGTCGGAACGATCGCGGGCGAGCCGGACCGCGAACCAGAGCATGCCGATGCCGCAGGCGAGCGCGATGATGAGATACGGAAGCCCGATGCGTCCCGGAATGGCCATGACCGGCGCCAGCGAGACGGGGATGAGCGCGACGGACCAGAGCAGCACAGCGCGGCTGGTGCGTGCTCCGCCTTGATGCAGCACGGGAAGCACCTTGTGCCCGGCGGCGGCGTATTCGTCCCGGTACTTCCATGCGATGGCAAGAAAGTGCGGTATCTGCCAGACGAAGATGATGGCAAAGAGCGACCACCCCCCCATCTGCGTCAGGCCGCCGAACGGATCGCCGGAGCCTGCGGCCCAGCCGATCAAGGGAGGCAGCGCGCCAGGGAATGCACCGATGATCGTTGCGAGGGGAGTGACGGGCTTGAGCGGGGTGTAGGCGAGCACATAAGTGAGAATCGTGACGGCGGAGACGGCGCCTGCCCAGGGATTGCACCCGATCCACAGCAGCCCGACGCCCGCCACGCTCAGTCCGACACCGACCCAGACTCCACCGTGAACTGTGATGCGATTGGCGGGTATCGGCCGGCGCATGGTGCGGAGCATGGCTGCATCGCGGCGCACTTCGATCGCCATGTTCAGCGCGTTGGCGCCGGCTGCGGAGAGCGCGGTGCCGAGCATGCAGGCGGCGGCGACGAGCAGGAGCGCGGTCATGTCCCAGGCGCGCGGCAGGGCGGCAAGGATGAATCCCACGGCCGTCGTGACGAGCACCATGCGCACGATGCCGGGCTTGGTCAGTTCGATCCAATCGGCGAGCCGCGCGGCGCGGCGTTCATCGAGCGCGGCGAGGGAGCGCACATGATCCGCGGCGGGACACACGGGGCGTTCAACGCGGGTCATGCAACCGGCTCCAAGGTCATGTGGCGGCCCCTATGTGCGATCTGGCAGGAAGAATTGCCGTCTGACGGGACAGTACGAACACTATACTAGCGAAAGCGGCCGGTTTCTCCGTTCCAAGGGCGCTGCCCAGGGGTGAGGCTTGTCGCGGCGCGGGCGGCGTAGGATCGGCGCAGGCCCCGGTAGCTCAGGGGATAGAGCAGCCGCCTTCTAAGCGGCAGGTCGCAGGTTCGATTCCTGCCCGGGGTGTTGACGGTCGGCGCGCACTCCCCGGGAGGGTGGAAAAAAAAACGCGAGCGGGCAGAAGCCCGCTCGCGGGGATGAGTCCTGTTGTCGGTGAAGAATCGGTCCGGTCAGCAGGTCTCGCCGAAGGCGACAAGCAGCAGGTTCAGGTCCGTCGAATCGACATCGCCATCGCCATCGATGTCGGCGCCGCAGTTCGATGTGCAGCCGAACTCGGTGAGCAGGAGGTTGAGGTCGGTGGAGTCGACGTCGCCGTCGCCGTCAAGGTCTTCGGGGCAGAGCGGGGGCGGAGTGCCGACGAAGAAGGATGAGACTGCGGGCGTGCCGGTGGTGAAGCCGCCATTGCCGTTGGAGGCGATGACGCGCCAATACACCGTGGTCTGATCCGGGAAGGTGTTGGGCTGGCACTGGAGCTGCGTCGCGGTGAGGGCGTTGAAGTTGAAGTAGGGCGAGCCGAAAGCGGGATCGTCGTCGGCGGTGAGCTGATAGGAGACGGCGTTGAGCGAGGCGTCCCAGTCCAGAAGCGGGCCGGTGCTGACGCCGGTGGCGCCGTCGGGCGGCGAAACGAGATTGAAGGGGCCGGGCGGAGGCTGAGGCGTTCCCGGGGTGAGGCAGGTGCGCGAGTTGCGGTGATTCGTGATCGACGTGATGGAGCTGGGGCTGCAGTTGTTGAAGTTGTTGACGCACATGAGGCCGGAGTTCATGGTGGAGTTGCTCTGCGCGGAGCAGTGGCTGGCGCCCCAGAGGTGGCCCAGTTCGTGGGCCGAGAGGTCGGTCGCGCACGCGAAGCTGCCGCAGCAGTCCGACTGCACGAGGCAGTAGGCGCTGGTCGTGCAGATGCCGCCGATGGTAAAGGCGATACCGATGGTAGAACCATCGAGGTTCTTGGCGGTGAAGAGTTCGGCGACGTCGCGGGTGATGCTGCCCTGATTGTTCAGCCACTCGGTACGGAACTGATTCAGCAGTGTGCTTGGGTTGGTGGAGGTGTAGGGATCAGGCTCGGCGGTGCGCACGATGATCGCGGGGAGCGAGTGCTGGATGAGCACCTGGTTGAGATAGAGCGTGTTGTTGGCGTTCGTGATGCTGGTGATGCGGTTCTGGACGTTGATCACGCTGCTGCCGCGGGAGATGTAGTACTCGACGTCGGCATCGCAGGCGAGCTGAGCGACGCAGAAACCGCCGCAGTCACCGGTTTCGGGGCCGCCCGGCTCATCGCCTGCGGGGAGCGCGGTCGTGCCGCACGAGCCTTCAGAGGGAACCACGTCCGTGCCGCGATACACGATGTACTGGCCGGGAACCGCGTTCTGCACGGCTTCGGCGAGAGGCTCGAGCCAGTACGTGCTGCCATCGGGCATCACGACGACACCCTGCAGACCGGTCTCGACGAAGCCCATGCCCACGCGCGAGCCGGGAATCTCGGCGATGTCGCCCTGGAAGGTATTCACCGGCCCGGGTTCCACTTCGACGAGCGAACCGTCTGCGATCTGCGCGAGGAGACGGAAGCCTTCGGAGCGCACATCGTGCGGCTGGAGACGAACGTTCATCCATTGCCCTTCGATGGGCATCTCGAACGCGAGCGGCACGCCGAATGCCGGCGCCACGTCAAGGGAAACGATGGCCAAGTCGTTGACGCGAAGTTTGGCCTTCGCATCCTCCACGAGCTTGCCGGTCGTGATGATCGGGCGCTGCGGCTGCGGCGTCGGAGCGAGCTGGGCGGAAGCAGCGCCCGCGCAGCCGACAACGGCGGCCAGAGCAGCGGCGAAGGTGAAACGAGCTGATGCGTGCATGTCGGTCCCCATCGGATGGAGTGAAACGAGTAATCCCCGGGCGGTACAGGTGTATCGGCCCCGGAAGCGTCGATGCCCCGTCCACGAGGCCCCGAACGCCCACGAATTCGGTCTCCGGCCACCCCCCGCCGGAACTGGGGCGGCATACATACTTTTCTCTGTCGCGGCGGTTTCTTCAAGAGAAACCAGCCGGGAAGCGGGAACAGGCCGAAAGTGGAATACCGAATATTCGCCGAATGGTGGACCGCAGGGTAGGTAAGGATGGCCCCGACCTGCACCCAAGGAACGCGTGGTCGGGCCACCTCGCGCGCAAGGCTCGAACAGTCCGCATCAAGCGAAACTTGAAATGACCCCACGGGGATTCGAACCCCGGTTTCCAGGATGAGAACCTGGCGTCCTGGACCGGACTAGACGATGGGGCCTTCGAGGGGCACCAGTGTAGGTCCGCAGCGTGGTGCGTCAACCGAGCGATCGCGCGCATTGATCAACGGACCGCAACCGCAAGCGATGCGCAAGCTCAGACAGTCGCGGCGGCACCCGAGTTCGCTGCAATCGAAGTCCGGCGGAGCTGGGCAAGTGCGTAGACGGCTGCCTCTTCTCGCGTCGCACCCACGACTCCGCCGCGCGGCGCGCCGTGACGGTCGCGCCATTCGGCTCTGAAGCAATCGAAGAGATCCACCTTGTGCGTGCTGAACTCGTACCCCGCTGCGGCAAACTCGGACTCGACGCGCTTCACGCCGGGATAGGCGCGGCCGCAGGAATAGTGACAGCCGGAGGTATCGAGCGCCGTCCAACCCGAGGCGTACAGCTCGTCTATGGCGATTTCAAGCCCCATGTCGGCTCCTTCTCGACTGACCGACGTTCACACTTCATCGGCGCACCCGGCGCCTGCCTTTCCACCTGGTGCGAGGGCGACCGCAGGGCAAAGGCGGCGGATGTCAGTGTAGGGCGCTCGGGCCAAACACAGGTGCGATCTCGTTCACGCAACGACCCATCACATCCTGATACCTCCCATATACCTAACACATTCGGCTGGGAATGGATCAACGAAGAATCTCGAAGCGCGAGCTGAACTTGTCTGATGCGGCCACGGAAGTCCGCTCTTCACGGGTGATGAAGCGGGACATTCGCTCGTGCAAATCGGCGAGAAATGCCTCGACTTCACTCTCCGGGCCTTGAGCGTGAAGGAGGACGGTGCCATCCGGCTCGTTGCGAACCCAACCGCCGAGCTTGAATCCGCGCGCGGTATCGCGTGCCGTCGCACGAAACCCGACGCCTTGCACTCGACCGTAATAGCGAACCTGCACGGCGAACATGGACGCAGGATAGGGGCGAACGAGAAAGCGAACCGGGCATCGAGGATGCGAGGCAAGGTCCGAAGAAAGGTAAAACGGGGCGGACTTGGCGTTTGACCCGGTATGTATCGGTGCTACTTTTGTGTGAGAGAACCGTGTCGGCCGCCTCACCTACCGGGTCTGAGTACGCTGCTCCCTATCGGAAGCCGTACAGACCGGCACATGCGCGATCGAGGCCTGCCAGACTCGGCCGGTGCAGTTTGTGTCGCCGCGCCGACAACCAGTCGCTCGAACTCTCTTGATCAGGTCAGGCAGCAACCGTTCGCTCCGTCGCACCGCCCACACTTCGCCGCCGCCAACGCCGCGTACTTCGTGAAGCTCTTCCCTTCGGGCCGGGCGTGCTCCCTTGGTTTTCCGGAATGAGAGCGCATGCACCCGTGAGTTCCGCCCGCACGTTTCAGAACGATCGAGAGCGTGTGCTGGACGCCACCGACCTGGTGCGCCTGATCGGCGACCACGTTGCCCTGCGCGCCAAAGGCCGCGAGTTCGTGTGCCTGTGTCCGTTTCACGACGATCACACGCCGTCCATGTACGTGGTGCCGCACAAGCAGATCTATCACTGCTTTGCGTGCGGAGCGGGCGGCAACGCGATCGACTTCATGATGCGCTACCACGGGATGACCTACCCGGAGTCGCTTCGCCATCTCGCGGAGCGAGCCGGGATCGAGCTGACGCCCTACCGCGGGCGAAGGAGCGAGGACGGGTCTCGCGAGGAGGGTGAAGCTTCGCGCGAGGACATCGCGTCCGCCAACGGGATGGCGCAGTCGTTCTTCCGATCGGTGCTGAATCACGCGGAGCATGGGCGCGCGGCGCGAGAGCTGCTCGCAAGGCGCGGGATATCGCCGGAGATGGTGGAGGAGTTCGGCATCGGGGCGGCGCCGGATCGCTGGGACGGGCTGGTTCGCACGATCGAGGCGAAGCGTCTGCCGATAGCGCCGTTCGTCGCGGCGGGGCTGGTGAAGGCGCGCGAGGGAGGCGGGTACTACGACGCGCTGCGGAATCGTTTGATCTTTACGATCCATGACCAGGTGGGTCGCGCGATCGCGTTCGGGGGACGCCGCATCAACGACGAGGATGAACCGAAGTACCTGAACTCTCCTGAAACGGCTCTGTTCCACAAGTCCTCGACGCTCTTTGCGCTGAAGCAGGCGTACCGAGCGATTCAGCAGGAACGCACGGCGGTGATCACCGAGGGCTATACGGACGCGATTGCGTGCCACCAGGCGGGAATCAGGAACGTGGTGGCCACGCTGGGAACGGCGCTGACGGAGAGGCACGCGAGCATCCTGCGCCGGTTCTGCGATTGCGTGGTGCTGCTCTTCGACAGCGACGAGGCGGGCCAACTGGCGGCCGATCGCGCGCTGGACGTGTTCTTCAGGGAACCTGTGGACGTGAAAGTGGGCGTGCTGCCGGGGGGCAAGGATCCGGACGAGGTGCTCAAGTCGGAGGGGGGCGTGGCGAAGGTGCGCGAGGCGATTGCTTCGGCGCGCGATTTGCTTGAGTTTCGATTCGCGCGGATGGCAAGCAAATTGGATGCCGCGGGATACACCCCCGGGTCGATCGCGCGGGCGAGGGCCATCGAGGAAGATCTTCAGCGCCTTGTAGACCTCGGTCTGCACGAACTTCCGCCGATCCGGAAGCAGACCGTGATCCGGAAGCTGGCGAAGCTGGCGCACGTGGGGGAGCCGGTGATTCTGCAGGCGATTCCGAAGGGGAAGAGCAAAGGGAAGGGAAGCGGAGACAGGGGCGAATCGGCACAACCTGCGCTGCGTCGCACGCCGTCGAATCATGCGGAGCATGTGCTGGCGTGCCTGCTGGCGGAGCCGCGACTGGGCGTTGCATACGCCGAAGAATGCAGAGACATCCTGAAGGAGGGCGCCTACTCTTCCCCCCCCACCGCTCGCGTTGCAGCGCGAGCGGCCGAGCTGTTTCTGAGCGCCGTCGGTGCAACTCTGGCAGACATGATGAACCAACTCGACGATGATGCGGAAGCGCGCGAGACGGCGGCGGCGTTCGCCGTGCACGCGGAGCACTTCTGCGATCACGATGCAAAGCGACTGGAGGAGCACTTGCGGGAGTGCGTGCGGCTGTGGCGCCACCGTCGGCCGCTGCACATCGCACAGGAACCGAAGAACGCAACCGCCGGCGCGTCTGCGCCGGGCGGCGAGCTGCAAGAACTGAACGAGCGATTGCACGCGGAACGAGCACGCCGGCAGCGTCACGGAGGCAATCCCACGGCGCTGCCGCGTCCGACACTGTGACCGAATCCGTCCGCACGGGACGAAGTGGAACATCGGAATCATTTGCTTCACCCATCGAGAGCCGAATGACCACCATGACACGAACGCACGAACGCGCTGAGACGAACGGACTTCACGGCGAGCTGCACCCTGCGGTTGCGGAGCTGATCGAGGTCGGCCGGCAACGCAAGTGGATCGCGTACGAGGAGCTGAACTCGACGCTGCCGGACGAGCTTGTGGATCCGGACCGGATCGATGACGTGCTGATTCGGGTGGATCACCTGGGCATCGAGCTGATCGACCTGCGCGACTTCAAGGCTCGCATCTGGCGGATGTCCAAGGCGGCGGGGGTGGACCCTCAGGTGTTTCGCGGGCTGCCGGGCGGGATGCCGCAGCTTCCGCAGGCTCCGGCGAGCGACGATCAGACGAAGGCGGAGCTTGAGCAGGCGCTGGCGGCCGAAGGATCGTCCAAGCGGATCGATGACCCGGTACGCATGTACCTGACGCAGATGGGGACGATCCCGCTGCTGACGAGAGACGAGGAGATCCGGCTGGCGAAGAAGATCGAAACAACCAGAATGATCTTCCGGCGGCGCGTGCTGGAGTGCGACTACTGCGTCTCGCAGGCGGTGGACACGCTGGACCTTGTGCACGCGGGCGAGCTGCCGTTCGACCGGACGATGCGGATCTCGACGGCGGAAGCCAACGCGAAGGAGAAGATCGCTCGGCGCATTCCGTACAACGTCAAGACGATCAAGAAGCTTCTGGAGGCCAATCGCGCCGACTGGGAGAAGATGGAAGCCGCGAAGGCGGAGGGAGACGCGGAGAAGGCCGCGGAGATCAAGTCGAGAATCGAGGCGAGGCGCCGCAAGCTTGCGACCCTGGGAGAGGAGATGAGCCTGCGGACGAGCCGGATCATTCCGCTGTTCCGCAAGCTGCGGTCGGTCGCCAAGAAGATGCACGACATTCAGGAGGAGCTGCGCAAGGCCGAGCGGTTCCCGCAGCGGTTCGATCCGGAGGATCTCGCGGTTCGCCGGGAGGAGCTTGCGGGGCTTCGCAGCCTCGTGCTGGAGGAGCCGGAGGCGCTGTTCGCGCGGGTGAAGAAGATCGACGCGGTGTTCTGGGAGTACGAGCAGGCCAAGCGAGATCTCTCGGCGGGCAACCTGCGCCTGGTCGTGTCGATCGCGAAGAAGTACCGCAACCGCGGCCTTTCGTTCCTGGACATCATCCAGGAGGGGAACACGGGCCTGATGCGCGCGGTGGACAAGTACGAGTACAAGCGCGGATACAAGTTCAGCACGTACGCGACGTGGTGGATCCGGCAGGCGATCACGCGGGCGATCGCGGACCACGCCCGGACCATCCGCATCCCCGTACACATGATCGAGACGATGAGCAAGCTGCGGAACTTCCAGAAGCAGCTTCTGCAGGAACTTGGGCACGAACCGACGATCGAAGAGCTGGCCAAGCGTGCGGGCATGTCGGTCGCGGAGACGCGCCGCGTGATGAAGATCAGCCGCCATCCGATTTCCCTGGATCGGCCCGTGGGCGAGAGCGAGGACTCCTACTTCGGGGACTTCATCGAGGACGAGCGGCAGGAGTCGCCCTCCAACGTGGCGGCTTCGGACGCGCTGCGGTCGCGGATCGAAGGCGTGCTCAAGACGCTGACGTATCGCGAGCGCGAAATCATCAAGCTGCGCTACGGCATCGGCGACGGCTACACGTACACGCTGGAGGAAGTCGGGCGCATCTTCAAGGTGACGCGGGAGCGCGTGCGGCAGGTGGAGGCGAAGGCGATCCGCAAGCTGCAGCACCCGGTTCGGTCGAGGAAGCTGGCGCCGTTCCTGGACGGGTCGGTCGAAGAGCTTCCGCTGCCGCAGACGCCTCCGGGCGCGGTTCCGGGGGCCGAGGGAGCCGAGCATGCAGCCGGCAACTTGGCCTCATCGGTGAGCATGCACAACGGCGACGAAGGAACAGCGCGGATCGTCGTGACGACGAACGCGGCAGCGGCCGTCGCGGTGCAACAGCCGCAGCCTGCGTGAAACGATCGACCCGTGCGGCGTAAGGATGCAGGGAGTGCGCCGGGGCGGCCGAGAGAGGCCGGCGCAGGGTTGCCGTGCGCCCGAAGCGCCCGGACCGTGCCGCCTGCTACGATCTCCCCGCCACGCCCACGATTCCGGTCGCGGCCGAAGCCGTGATCTGCCGAACCGCGTTCCCAGCGCACAGCAGGCACTCCATGCCGTCACGGTTCACCAAGCGACTTCTCACGCACCTTGCGCACGACACGTACGAGCCATCGACGATCGAGCGGCTGGCGCGCGATCTGGGCATCGCGGAGTCGGACCTTGCGGAGTTCGAGGAGGCGGTGCGGGAGCTGGCGAGCGAGGGCCAGGCGGTCATCGGGAGCGATGAGTCGGTCACGCTTCCGCCTCTGGGCAGCACGATCGTCGGGACGTTCAAGGGGAATCCGAAGGGGTTCGGGTTCATCATTCCCCTGACGCCCAACGCGCACGGGGATCTGTTCGTTCCCGCGGGAAGCACGCTGGACGCGGTGACGGGCGACGTGGTGAAAGCCGACGTCGTGCGGACGCGCCGGCAGCCGGGCGACTCGCGTTCGCCGTACATCGGCGTGGTCACGGAGATCATCCGTCGCAAGCACTCCGTCTTCACGGGAACACTCAAGCGCATTTCGGGCAGGTGGATGGTCGTGCCGGACGGGAAGGTGCTGCACGATCCGGTGCTGGTTCCGGATGCATCGAGCAAGAACGTGAAGGAGGGGGACAAGGTCGTCTTTGAAGTGACGATGTACCCGGAAGGCTCGATGATGGCGGAAGGCGTCATCGTTCGGGTGCTGGGTGAGGCGGGGAAACCGGATGTCGAAACGCAGGCGGTGATCGAGGCGTACGGGCTGCCCTCGCCCGAGTTTCCCGAGGCGTGCGTCGAGCAGGCGCGTCGGGCCGCGACGGCGTTCGCTGAGGAGATCCGGCGGGCGGATGAGTCCGGCGGATTCAAGGACACTGTTCGGCTCGACCTGCGGAAGCGGTTCGTGCTCACCATTGATCCGCCGGATGCCAAGGACTACGACGACGCGATCTCGATCGAACGGCTGGACGACGCGGGGTGGTCGGCATCGCCGAACCGGCAGGCATCGTCGCGCGGGAAAGCGGTGTGGCGGCTTGGAGTGCACATCGCGGATGTGGCGAACTTCATTCCGCCGGAATCCCCGCTGGATATCGAAGCGCGGGATCGGGCGAACTCGTGCTACCTGCCGCGGCTGGTGATCCCGATGCTGCCGGAGGTACTCTCCAACGGCATCTGCTCGCTGCAGGAGCGCGTACCGAGATACTGCAAGACGGTGTTCATCGACTATGACTCGGATGGAAGAGTGCTGGCGGAGGGATTCGCGAACACGATCATCCATTCGGCCAAGCGTCTGACATACATCGAGGCCCAGGCGCTGATCGACGGCAACCTCGCCAAGGCGCGGGAGCATGCGAAGACCGAACCGAACTACACCGATGAGCTGCGCTGGGCGCTGAAGGAACTGGACACGCTGTCCAAGCGCATCCGCGAGCGTCGCAGGCGCGCGGGCATGATTCATCTTGATCTGCCCGAGGTGGAACTGGTTTTCGACGAAGAAGGGCACGTGGTGGATGCGGTGCCCGAGGACGATTCGTACACGCACACGCTGATTGAAATGCTGATGGTCGAGGCGAACGAAGCGGTCGCCCGGCTGTTCGAGGACCTGGGAGTTCCCATCCTCCGGCGCGTACACCCGGAGCCGGTCCCGGGGAACATGGAGGGGCTGCGCGACTTCGTGAAGGTGGCCGGCTACCGGATCCCGAAGAATCCGAGCCGGGAGGAGCTGCAATCGCTGCTCGATGCCACGGCGGGGACTCCCGCGGCGCCGGCGGTGCACTTCGCGGTGCTGCGGTCGCTCACGCGGGCGGAGTATTCGCCGGCCCTGATCGGGCACTTCGCGCTGGCGTCGGAGGCGTATGCGCATTTCACGTCTCCGATCCGCAGATACCCGGACCTGACCGTGCATCGCGCGCTGGCGGAGTACCTTTCGCGGACCGCGAACGGTCAGAAGCCGCCCGCGTCCGATGCGGAGAAGCGGGCGCTGGGACGGGAGATGCAGTTCTCGCCGATGTGTCCGGACGCGGCCGAACTTCAGAAGATCGCGCATCACTGCAACTACCGCGAAGAGGCCGCGGACGACGCGGAGCACGACCTGCGGGCATTCCTCGTGCTGCAACTGCTCACGGCGCACATCGGCGAGTCGTTCCCGGCGCTGGTGACCGGCGTGAGCAATGCGGGGGTGTTCTGCCGGCTGGACAAGTTCCTCGCGGAAGGGCTGATCAAAACGGCCGACCTGCCGATGCCGGCGCACGCGGCAGGAGGAAAGCCGGGTACATACGCGAGGGGCGGAAGCTGGGCGATCGACAAGACGACGGGCGCGCTGGTGGAGCGCAAGTCCGGGCGTTCGTTCAACATCGGCGACCGGGTGGAGGTCACAATCGCGGAGATCGACCTGGCACGCCGTCAGATGGAACTGCTGGTGACGGATCCCGCGGCGCGGGACGTCGGAAAGGCGAAGCGGCTGGCGGACCGGCTGGTGCTGGGGGGAATCGGGGGCGGGCTTGACCACAGCGAGTTCAAGGAGCGAACCGGGGCCGAGCGAAGGGCGGCGCGATCGAAGTCGCGTGAGCGGAACAAATCGGACTACCGGAGCGACCGCAAGGGGAAGGGGAAGAGGCAATAAAGCAGCGTGCGCGGAATCGACGACGGGTACGCTCCGGGTATACGTGCTCCAGGAGATCGGCCCGACAGGGAAGATCGGCGCGCACCGATCCGAACCGGTGTGCATGGAAGAGGCCGACCGACCGAAGTTGACCGGAAGGCGCGACTCGCTACCATCCGCCACTCACGTGTTGGGGAGTAGCCGCCCGGGATCACATCGGGAGGCGTCCGGCGTCAAGACGGCGCGCTGTGAGCGCGACCCGCCGGACCCGTGGCGAGGAGTTTCCGCCTCGCCTCCGCGCAAGACCACCACGGCATTCGTGTGCCCGGAAGCTCGGGCACTGGGCGTCGGTGGATCTGGCCGGAGTGACTCATGGACATGCTGTTGTTTGCGGCGGATGCGGGTGTCGCGGGTGCACACTTGAAGGTGTGGGCGTATGCCGGCTTCCTGGGGCTGGTGGTCCTCTTCCTGGCGCTGGACCTCGGTGTTTTTCATCGAGAAGCACACGAAGTGTCGTTCAAGGAGGCGGCCGGGTGGACGGCGGTGTGGCTGATCCTCGGGCTGGCATTCGCGGGGTTCGTTCACTTGGCCTACGAGGGCAAATGGCTCGGACTGGGGATCGACACGCCGCGCTATGCCGCACCAGATGCGAACGGCGCGGGCACATCGCTGATCACCCGGGGAGACGTGTCCGGCGTGGAGGCCGCGCAGCAGTATCTCACGGGCTACGTGGTCGAGAAATCGCTCGCGATCGACAACATCTTCGTGATTTCGCTGATCTTCGCGTACTTCGCGATACCGGGGAAATACCAGCACCGTGTGCTGTTCTGGGGGATACTCGGGGCGCTCGTGATGCGCGGCACGATGATTTTCCTGGGCGCCGCGTTGATCGCACGTCATCAATGGGTGCTGATGATCTTCGGCGGCTTCCTGGTGCTGACGGCGGTGAAGATGGCCCTCATCAAGGGGCACGACGACCCGGCACAGAACCTCGCGGTGCGGCTCTGCAAGCGGTTCGTACCCGCGGTTGATTTCTACGACGGCCAGCGGTTCTTCACGCGGCGGACGCTGAAGCCGACGTACAGCATCGATCCGCAGACAGGCCGCGAGAGACAGGACCCCGCCCCGCCCGGCTCGCTGCGGAAGAGGGGCTGGGCGGCGACACCGCTGTTTCTTGCCCTTCTGCTTGTCGAAGTGACGGACCTGGTTTTCGCGGTGGATTCGATCCCCGCGATCTTCGCCATTACACCGGATCCGTTCATCGTTCTCACCAGCAACGTGTTTGCGATGCTGGGGCTAAGATCGCTGTATTTCTGCCTCGCGGCGATGATCCGCAAGTTCCGCTATCTGAAGCCGGCGCTGATCCTCATACTCGCCTTTGTCGGGGTGAAGCTCCTGCTGCTGGCAACACCCATGTACGTGGATGACATCGCTGGGTGGTTCGGCGCGGAAGTGCAGGAATCGAAACCGATCAAGATCGACACGGCGATCTCGCTCGCGGGCGTGCTCGGCACACTGCTGGCGGCCGTTCTGCTTTCGGTGCTTCGCAAGCCGTCCGACGCGCGCCGGGCGGACAAGCACGCCGGTTCATCACCGGGGCTGAGCGAGACGGTTGAGCCGGGACAGGACGCCGGAGCGCGCCGGTGATCAATGCGGTAGTCTGGCGGCGGAAACAACCCCCGGGAGCATCCTGCCTTGATGATGTGGATCTACATCGGGTTCATCGCGTTCGTCATCACGATGCTGATGATCGACCTGTACGTGGTGAATCGGAAGTCGAAAGTGATCCCGATGTCCATCGCGCTGGTGTGGACCGGGGTGGTGGTTCTCATGTCGCTGAGCTTCTCGGCGGTGATCTACGTGATGTACGACGAGAACGTGGCGGGGCTGGGGCTGGACAGCGAGGGAGTTCCCATCCCGTCCGCCGGGCACACGGCGCTGCTGCAGTTCCTGCAGGGGTGGGTGCTGGAATACTCGCTGTCCGTGGACAATCTGTTCGTGTTCGCGCTGGTGTTCGGGCACTTCCGAGTGCCGCTGGCGTATCAGCACCGGGTGCTGGCCTGGGGAATCATCGGGGCGGTGATCCTCCGTGGGTTGATGATCGCCATCGGGGCGGCGCTGGTGAGCCGGTTTGAATGGGTGATCTATGTCTTTGGCGCGATCCTGATCTGGACGGCGCTCAAGATGCTCCTGACCGGAGAAAAGGAACTTGATCCAGAAAAGACGTTTGTTGTGCGCACGGCCCGGCAACTGCTTCCGGTCTCCGAACAGTACGACCGGGATCGATTCTTCACGCGGCTGCCGACGGGCAAGATGGCGCTGACGCCGCTGTTTCTCGTTCTGCTGGTGGTCGAGATGACGGACATCGTCTTCGCCGTCGATTCGATTCCGGCGATCTTCCTCGTGACGACCGACCCGTTCATCGTGTTCACGTCCAATGTCTTTGCGATCCTGGGGCTGCGGTCGCTGTACTTTGCACTGGCCGGGATGATCGACAAGTTCCGCTTCCTCAAGATTTCTCTGGCCTTCATTCTCCTGTTCATCGGGGGCAAGATGCTGGCGGAGCACTTCGTGCATGTGCCGGCGGGCGTCAGCCTCGCGGTGATCGTCTCGGCGCTCGCGGTGGGTGTGTTCACGTCGCTTCGCTTCCCGGCCCGGCCATCGGGACCGCCCGACCCCGAGCTTCAGCAGGCCGAGGACTGACCCCCCCACCCCCCCCACCCACCCCACCCACCCCACCCCCACCGCTCCACAACCCATCACACCACCCACCCCACCCCCTTCGACATGTTCACCTATCGTCCCGGCGCCGTGGAACGATCGCCGAAGGACTCACCGACTCCGCTGTTCGTCTCGGAACCGATCACGCCGGATCCGCGTACGTTTGACGCTTCGAGCGCGGCGCGCGGATTGGCGGCCCTGCCCGCAGCGTTCACCTGGCGCGGAAGGCGTTACTGCATCGCGAAGCTCATTGAACGGAACAAGGTCTCGCGCCCGGAGATGCACACGCGCGGCGAGTCGTACCTGACGCGGGAGACGTTCCGCGTCCGCCTTGATGATGGGCGAACGGCCACGCTGTACTTCGAACGTCAGACGCGGCGGGGCGCTTCGGGGCGTGCGGCCCGCCGTCGCTGGTATCTCTATACGATCGAATCCTCGGACCATACGGCGGCCGAAGGTCCGCAGCAGGGCCAACCGTATACACTCGATCCGGCGTGAGCATCGCACCGATAGCACGGTCCACCATCGAGCCGAACGGAAGTCCCGAGGGCACGCCCGTGCTGAGAAAGTCCGGCGAGCCAGCGCGATCGAGCGCGACGGAGCGGCTGGCGGCAGCGATCACTGCGGCCGCGTGCCTTGCTCTGCTGATCGTGGGCGCGCGGCTGACGCCGAATCCAGCGGGGTACGGCACGCACACGCAGCTTGCAATCGCGGGGAGCAGGGTCGGGCTTCAGCCGTGCGTCTGGGCAAGCCTGATGGGCTTCCCGTGCGCGACGTGCGGCATGACGACGGCGTTCGCCCACGCGGCCGACGGCGACCTGCCCAGCGCGTTTCGCGTGCAGCCGATGGGCGGAGCCTTGGCGGTGCTGACCGCTACGGTGTTCTGGCTGGCGGCACACCAGGCAGCGTTCGGATCGCGGATCGGCCGGTTGGCAGGTGTCCTCATGGGTCGCTGGACACTCTGGATCGGGCTGGCGGGGCTGGGGGCTGCCTGGGTCTATAAGATCATGACTTGGGAAACCGGCTGAACCGGGCAGAGGGTTCGGCGACAGACACATGGTGCACGCAGTGAAGTCATCTCGATGGTCATCCCCGAATCGCACGCCGGTCGGCAGGGCGAGATCGCTGTTGCAGCTCCTGGCAGCATGGGGGGGCCTTGCGGCCTTGGGCGCGGCGCTGAGCAGCTTCGGGGCGGGGTGCGCAGCGATCGCCTTGGTGGGAGGCATGGCCGACTCGTTCGAGCGGACCGGTTCGCACAAGGTCTACGCGGAGTACGAGGGCCTGCGCGGCAAATCGTATGCGGTGGTCGTGTCGGTGGATCGGGCGGTGCAAGGGACGGAGCCGCGATTGATGACGCGGCTGACCAACGCCATCACGAACATGCTCGTCACGAACAACGGGGTGATCGGCGCGAGCGGCGCGGTGCCCGGGCCGCGGGTGCTGGAGTTTCTCTACAACAATCCATCCTGGACGAGCTGGTCCTACGGGAGGCTTGGTGAAGAGTTCGGTGTGGACCGCCTGATTCTGGTGGACCTGGTCGAGTATCGGCTGAACGAACCGGGGAACGCCCATGTCTGGGAAGGGCTGATGTCCGCGCGCGTGGGCGTGGTGGACGTGGAATCCGGCGTATCGGACGATTTCGTGTTCACGAAGGAGATCATGGTCCGCTTCCCCGACGATTCCGGCGTCACGCGGAACGAGATGCTTGCGTTGCAGGTATCCAGCACGCTGGAGCAGCGGTTCGTGAACCGCGTTGCGTGGCTGTTCTTCGAGCACTCCGAACCGAACATGATCGAGTATTGATCCGTGAGCCGGATGACGAGAAGGATACCTGTCTGCGCGAGGCATCGAAGGGGATTCCCGGCGCGGGTGATCCCGCGCCGGCTGCGCGTGGCGGCGCTGGGAGCGGCGTGCACGGCGTCACTCATGCTCTGCGGCTGCAACATCGCCACGCCGATCCTGTTCGCGATCGAGGGACCGCCGAAGGTCGAAGCGGTGCATACGCTGGACCCGGATCGCAGCACCGTCATCTTCGTCGAGGATCGATCGAATCGGATGCCGCGCCGTTCGCTGCGCGGAACCGTGGGCAAGACGGCGGAGCAGGCGCTGCTCGCGAAGAAGCGGATCGACGACGGCAAGCTCATTTCCTCCGCCTCGGCGCTGCGCGTCGCGGGCGAGGGGACGTATTCCGAGCCGATGCCCGTCGTGGATGTCGGGCGGCGGCTCGAGGCGGAGGTGGTGATCTGGGTGGAGGTGGTGAGCTGGACGCTCAGCGCGGACGGAACGGGGATCAAGGCACGCGCGCAGGCGACAGTCAAGATCGTCGATGCGCTGAAGAATGAGCGGATCTGGCCGCCGCAGGGCGGGTACCCGGTCACGGCGGACGTGGAACGGTTGGCGGGGACGACCAATCTCTCGCGGTCGGAGCGGCACAAGCTGGAGGAGCAGCTCGCGACGATGCTGGGTCTGCGTGTCGCGGAACTCTTCTACACGCACGAACGCGAATCCCTGCGGAACCAGCGCGCACAGCCATGAAACGATCGCCCGGCGGATCGAATCCGGCCGTGATTCACGTCGTCGAAGAGGCGGTCTGTCCCGGAGGTTCTCCGAGCGAGCCGGCGATGAGAGCGATCGGCGTGCTGGTGCGGCAAACGGCGGATCGGTTCGCGCACAGTATCGTCGTCATCGGCGGCTCCGGTGCGCGGCGTGCGGCGCGGGCGGAAGGGCTGCAAGTGCAGGCCGCGTTGGCCGCGCCGCTGGGTTGTCCGGCGCTTGCATGGAGGAGCATGCGGCGACGCCTGAACCGGATGACCGGCCCGGCGATCGTGCACGCATGGTCCAACCGGGCGCTGGTGCTCGGCGCGCTGGCGGCATGGCATCGACCGGACCTGAGGCTCGCGGGCACGGTGTCGTGGAGTGTTCCGCGCCTGGCGAAGGGCTTCGGCGCCTGGCTCGAGGAATGGGCCTTGCAGAGCGCGGATGCCTTGATCGCGATGGACGAGTCGGATGCAAGGCTCGCGAGGGAGATCGCAGGGTCGGGTCGCGTGTCGCTTCATTCATGGCCTCCTCCGCCCCGCCCGGGCGCGCGTGCCCGGGAAAGCCTGCGCGCCGAGTGGGGCATCGACGAGGCAACGATCGTCATCTATGGTGCGGGAGAGCCGAGCGAACTGGTGGACGCCAAGCGCGTGGCGTACGAGACGGGTCTGCTGGCGGTCGCGGGCCGGGCAACTGCGGCGATCCTCCCGAGCAGAGCACGAGACCTTGACAGAGCCTTGCGGTTTACCGAGCGGCATGAAGGACGATGGCGATTGATCGTGGAAGACCGAAAGCCTTGGGACGTGCTCCCGGGATGTGATCTGGCGGTGTGGTGCGGGGATCGGCCGACCTCGGCGGGAAGGCGATTGCGGGGTGAACTGGGGGTGGAGGGGCTGCGCGTTGCGCTGGAGATGGGTGTGCCGATCGTCGCGGATGATCTGCCGCGGGCGCGAGGCGTTGCGCAAAGCCGGTCCGAGCATCCGCAGGAAGTGCTGCTGACGGCGCCGGATGATCCGCTGCCGATGAACCGGGCGATCTATTCCATCGTGCATCGGCTGGAGCAGAGCGGTCGAGGGCAGGCGGCGCCGCGCGCGGCGGATCGGGCAAGCGAAGAAGCGTGGGCAGGCTCGATCATTTCGATCTACGAGGCTCTGGCACGCTCGGCGAAGGCACTACGGTGAATCATGCTTGCGCCGGACGGCCGTGAAGCGCACGGCCGTGCGATCGGGCTTGATCTGAAGGCTCGGCGGCAGGGTTCCAAAGACATTCTGGCGGATGCAGCCGAAGCCGATCTCCTTGGACGTGATGCCCTTCTCCAAGTCTTCGCTGGAGAGGGCGAGCACGGCGATGACGAAGTTGTCCTGCGGGGACTCGATCTGGGCGATCTCCTCGGCGGGGCCGGTGAACTCGACACCGATGACGGCATCCGCTTCGACGATGGAGACCTCCCACTCCGGTTGATCCACGGAAGTGAGAAGAATCTGGACCGGCACCTGAAGCCGCGCCACGCGGTTGCGATTGCGGACGGTGAAGGTGAGCGACACGCTCTTGGGGGCGATCAGCTCGGCGCCATGATCGCGCCGGACGGCTTCAGGCAGCACCACGGGGACATTGTTGATGGTGATCAGGCCGCTGGTGGACGAGTTCCGGGCGATCTGTTCGGGGGTGGGTCGCGCGATGAGGCGGAGCGTTTCGCGGAGCGAGTCGGCGGCAGCCTGGGGGATACGCACCTCGCCGGTCGGCGGGGTGATGCGGACTTCGCCTTCGGCTTCCAGCTCGCCCAACTCGGCGATGATGGGAGGAGTGAGCGTGGCCAGCGCGCGGATCGTCACGGGAATGGTCAGCGGGCGAACGGATTCGACGGCGACGCCGGTTTCGGCAAGGTCCGGGTAGGCCTGGATGAGGTCGAGAAGCCTCAGCTCGTGCCGGCCATCGGAGTCGGGCATGCCGCCGATTCCCGGCTCCAGACGAATGCCGTCGCGCAGCACGTTCTGGGCATTCATGAGCTGACGCTTGGACCCGCTGAGGTCGATCTCCACGGTGACGCCGGCGTCCCCGCCTTCCACTTCGACGAGCAGGCCCTGAGCCTGGGCGACGAAGACGCGGGTGGCGATGCTGCGGCTGCCGAGGCTCTCGGCTTCGGCGAAAAGCCAGATGGTCATGCTGATGAGCGTGACGATCAGCAGGCTGAGAATGCGTTCACGCACCGGCCGGCTCCTGTGCGGCGGAGTGTGCGGGCTGGACGCGGCGAGTCTCGCCGGCATCGGCACCGTCGAGATTGGTCTGCGGCAAGGCGTCACCCGGAGCAGAACGGGTGAGGCGGCGCGTCAGCTCGCGGCGCAGGGCTTCCGGCGTGAGCCAGCGATCGAGGCTGCGCCCCTCGGCAATGCTGATAGCGCCGGTCTCTTCGGAGACGACAACGACTATGGCATCCGATACGCGCGCCAAACCGACGGCGGCTCGGTGCCTGGTTCCGAGGCGGGGGTCGGGCATCTCGCCCGGTTCGGCGAGCGGAAACTGGACGCCGGCCGCGAGAATCTTGCCTCCGCCGATGACAACGCCCATGTCATGAAGAGGATTGTTGGGCCAGAAGATGGACTGAAGAAGCGCCGCGGAGACATCGGCCCGCAGGATTCGGCCTGTTTCGATCATGTCGCGGAGACCGACGTTGCGTTCGATGGCGATGATGGCGCCGAACTTGTTCTTGGAGAGGAACTCGCAGGCGCTCGTGATCGCCTCGACGACGGGAGCGACGTCCTGCGCCCCGGTGCGAAAGAAGGGGGCTTCACCGAGACGGATGAGAGCACGGCGGAGTTCGGGCTGAAACGTCACAAGCAGGGCGATGGCTGCAAAGCCGAGGACCAGATTCCACAGAACGGCGAGGCGCGGAAACTGGTCGCCGAGCACGCGGACGACCAGCGTGCCGAGGATCAGTACGATGAGCAGGCCCTTGAGTGCGCCCGCGGCGCGCGTGCCGCGAATGAAGCGATACACCGTGTAGACGAGCACCCAGATCACGAGCAGCTCGACGGCGACCTCCCACAAGGGGTACTCGCCGAGTCGGCCGATGATCTGACGGAAGCGTTCAAACATTGCCTGCTGCCGAGGGACAAATCGTGACGGACAAGCACGAAGAGCGAAATTTGGACCCCGAAGACCGGCCTGCACCGGAGCGTGACCGGCTCACGCGTCCGTTCTGCCAGCACACGGGAATGCACCGCCTCGATGCGAGTATATCGGCGCCGATCGCCGTCACGAGGGATAATCCGGCCTCCCGATTGACCTGAGGGAGATGGGGCGAGTGTGACACTCACGGAGGGATCAGGGGAGGAACGGGAACCTCGCCGAATGAGCGGCTCCGAGCCATCATCGTCCGAAGTCGAGACCGGCCAGCACGAGCAGGCGGGCGGGACGGGGCGGCGCCTTGCGGCCCTGACGGCGGGGCCGCTGCTGGGTCTGGCGACGTATGCATGCCTGCGGCTGGTGATGCCGGAGGCGGCGGACGCGAGCGTCGCCGGCGAGGGTGCGCTGACGGAAGCGGGTTGCCGCGCGGGCGCCCTGCTGGTCTGGATGGCGGCGTGGTGGCTGACGGAGGCGCTGCCCCTGGGAGTGACGTCGCTGCTGCCGATCGCGCTGGTGCCGGTGCTCGGCATATCGAACGCACGGGACGCGGCGGCGCCGTACGCGGACCGGATCGTCTTTCTCTTTCTGGGCGGGTTCGTGCTGGCGCTGGCCATGGAGCGATGGGGGCTTCACAAGCGGATTGCGCTGACGATTGTGCTGGTGGTGGGCACACGGGCGGATCGACTGGTGCTGGGATTCATGGCGGCGACTGCGCTGCTGAGCATGTGGATGAGCAACACGGCCACGGCCATGCTCATGCTTCCCATCGCGATCAGCACGATCCAGCTGGTGGAGGGGCGTGTCGGGGCGGCCTCCCGCGAATTCAGTGCGTGCCTGATGCTGGGGATTGCCTACGCGGCGAGCATCGGAGGCATCGCGACACCGATCGGGTCTCCCCCCAATGCCATACTCGTGGCCCTTGCGCGGCGCGCCCACGGAATCGAAATCACATTCGGCCAGTGGATGCTGGCGGCTGTGCCGTTGTCGCTGGCGTTCCTCGGCGTCGCGTGGCTGCTGCTGACGCGCGTCCTGCACCCGCTGCGCATCGGCGAGATTCCCGGGGAGAGCACGCTTGTACGGGAGGAACTGGCCCGCCTCGGCCCGGTCTCGAGAGGGGAGTGGGTGGTGATGGTCGTGTTCGGATTGACCGCCGCGAGCTGGATGCTGCGCGTGCCCGTTGCGGACGTGCTGCTGCCCGCGGCCGGCGCGGAGGAGGGCGGATTCTGGTCCGTCCTCGGCGAGATTCTCAAGCACAGGGTGGATGACACCACCATCGCCATCGTCGCGGCGCTGGCGCTCTTTGCGACGCCCGTGGACATTCGACGCGGGGAGTTCGCGATCGACTGGCGTGCGGCGAAGCAGATTCCCTGGGATGTGCTTCTGCTGTTCGGCGGCGGCCTTGCGCTGGCGAGCGCGGTGCAAGCCAGCGGGCTTGATACGTACGCAGGCGGAAAGCTCGAGGGCGTGCGCGGACTGCCGACGGTCATCATCGTGCTGATCATCGCGGTTGCATGCACGTTCATGTCCGAAGTCACGAGCAATACGGCGCAGGCCAACGTCATGCTTCCGGTGATCGGCGCGCTGGCCGTGTCACTCGGAGGCGCAGAAGGTGGAAACGGTTCGTCCTTCGGTCCAATGCTTCTTCTTTTCCCCGCGACGATGGCGCTGAGCTGCGCCTTCATGATGCCGATGGGAACCCCGCCCAATGCGCTGGTCTTCAGTTCCGGGCGGGTGACCATCCGGCAGATGGCGACCGCCGGGCTGTGGCTGAATCTGATCGGCGCGGTGCTGATCACGCTGCATGCGCGGGTTGTTCTGCCCTGGATTCTCTGACTCGCTCCGCCGGGGCCTTGCGCGGGATGATGCTCAGGCGGCGGCGCCGACTCCGGCGGTTTCCGGAAGCGTCACAAGACCGAGCGATTCCACTTCGATACCCGGAACGATCTCGTTGTATCCGAGAACGGTCACATTGGGGACATAGGGTTCGAGCACCTGGCGGACCTGGGCGCGTACCTGCGGCGACGCAATCACGACCGGCTGATGTCCGCTCTTGGTGACGGCCTCCAGCGCGTTCATGATCACTCTGGCCAACCCCGCGGCGGCGTTGGCGGGAATATTGAGAATCGTTCCGGCGGGTGAGCGGTCGATGTAACCGCTGAGGAAGTCTTCCACCGCCGGGTCGAGCGTAACGCACACGATGCGCGGATTTCTTTTCCCGGCGGGTCCGCCCTTGCCGGAAGCCGAGGCGTCTGCCGGTACGGCGTGCTGGAGGCAGATCGAGCGGCGCAGCGCGTTGCGGACATACTCGACCAGTACATCCGTGTCCTTGGTCCTGGTGCCCCACTCCGCGAGCGTTTCGACGATCGTCTGGAGGTCGCGGATGGGGACGCGCTCGCGGAGAAGAGCCTGGAGAATACGCTGGAGCGTGCCGGGCGTGATGACGGCGGGAATGGCCTCTTCGACGAGCTTGGGGGCCTGCTGCTTGAGATTGGCGAGGAGGTTGTTCACTTCATCGCGCGTGAGCAGCTCGTCGGCGTGCTTCTTGACGACCTCGCCGAGGTGCGTGGTCAGCACACTGGTCGGATCGACGACGGTGTAGTTCATGGTTTCGGCGCGCGTCTTGAGCGCCGGCTGGATCCACCATGCATCGAGGCCGAACGCAGGCTCCTTGGTCGGAGTGCCCTGGAGGCGGCCGGAGGCGATGCCCGAATCCATCGCCAGAAGCATGCCGGGGATCGTCTCGCCCTCCGCGACGGGGTTGCCGCGAATCTTGATGCGGTACGCGTTGAGTGGAAGGGTCATGTTGTCGCGGATGCGGACGGGCGGCATGACAAAGCCGACCTCGGCGGCGAGCTGGCGACGCATGGCGGCGATCCGGTCGAGCAGGTCGCCGCCCTGGTTGACGTCGACGAGCGAGATCAGCCCGTAGCCGACTTCGAGTTCGAGCGTATCCACCTTGAGAAGCTCCTCGACGGCGGGCACAGGTGGAGCAGCGCGGGCCTTCTCTTCGGCGGCCGCGTGAGCCTGCTTCTGCTCGGCGAGACGTCGCTCGCGGAGCTTGAGGAAGCCCGTCAGTCCCAGCACGGCGCTGAGCAGAAGAAGAGGGAGAGTGGGGAGGGGCGTGAGGGACATCAGCGCGACGAAGGCGGAGGTGATGAAGAGCGCGACGGGCTGGCTGGAGAGCTGGCCTGCCATCTCGGAACCGAGCGATTCCTTGGAACCGGAGCGGGTGACCATGAGGGCCGCGGCGATGGAGACGATGAAGGCCGGGATCTGCGAGGCAAGACCGTCGCCGATCGTGAGGATGGTGAAGACGCGCGCGGTTTCGGCGAGGTCCCACCCTTTGATGAGCGCGCCGACGGTAAAGCCGCCGATGACGTTGATGGCGGTGATGACGAGGGTGGCGACGGCGTCACCGCGGACGAACTTGCTGGCGCCGTCCATGGCGCCGAAGAAATCGGCCTCCTGGGAGATGCGTTCGCGCCTGGCGCGGGCTTCCTGCTCGTTGATGATGCCGGCGTTGAGATCGGCGTCAATGGCCATCTGCTTGCCGGGCATGGCATCGAGCGTGAATCGCGCGGCGACCTCGCTGATGCGCGTGGCGCCCTTGGTGATGACGACGAACTGGACCACGATCAGGATGAGAAAGATGATGACGCCGACGACGAGCGAACCGCCCGCGACGAAGGAACCGAAGGCGCTGATCACCTTTCCTGCGACGTCGTGGGCCTGCTCGGGGCTGGCGGCGTCGGCGGTGAGGATGAGGCGCGTGGAGGCGACATTGAGCACGAGGCGGTAGAGCGTGACGCCGAGGAGCAGCGAGGGGAAGACGGAGAAATCGAGAGGCTCATCGAGGTACATGGTGGTCATCAGGATGATGACCGACAGGCTGATGTTGGCCGCGATGAGCGCATCGAGCACGATCGGGGGAAGCGGAACGAGGATGACGACGATCAGGCCGATGAATGCGATGGGCACGAGCATGGCCCTGTTGCGGGCGATGAACCGAACCCACCGGGGCACCGAGATGTTCTGAGCGGCCTTGGCCAACGTGTGCAATCTCCGCGGTGCTCAGGACGCGATCAGGACGCGGCGGCGCGACCTTCCAGGCGGTAGACGTATGCCAGAACCTCGGCGACGGCCTCGTAGTGCTCTGCGCTGATCTCGCGGCCGACCTTGACATGGTGGTAGAGGGCGCGGGCGAGCGGGGGGCGTTCGACAATGGGGACGCCGTGCGCCGCGGCGATGTAACGGATCTTGAGCGCGAGATAGTCGGCGCCCTTGGCGATGACGCGCGGAGCATTCATCTTTTCCGCGTCGTACTTCAGGGCCACGGAATAGTGGGTCGGGTTGGTGACCACGACGTCGGCTTTGGGTACATCATGCTGCAGCCGCTGCATCGCGATCTGGCGTGCGAGGCGCAGCCGGCGAGCCTTGACCTCGGGATCGCCCTCGCTCGAACGGCGCTCGTCCTTGACTTCGTGCTTGGTCATGCGGAGGTCCTGATTGAGCTGCCAGCGCTGGTACTGCCAGTCGATGATCGCAAGGATGATCAGGATCGCCAGGGTCCACAGCGCGAGGTGAAGCACCATGTGCGCGGCCTCGAAGAGAGCGGCGCCGAGGGGGAGCGCGGCGAGAGCAACAAGCTCGTCGTACTCGGATCGGATGGCGGCAACCATGACCGCGCCGACCACGCAGAGCTTGAGCAGATCGATGCCTCCCTTGACGAGGGCGCGGCGGGAGAACAGCCTGCCGAAACCGCCGAAGACGTTCAGCCGGGAGAGGTTCGGCCGGATGGCCTTGAGCGAGAAGAGGAATCCGACCTGCACGTAGCCGGAGAGATACGCCACCAGCACCATGAGCACCATGATGGGCGCGGTGATGCGCGCGGCCTCCCAGGCGAGCAGCGCGGCATCGGACGTGATGCTGCCGATCCCGCCGGCGGCGGGGAACGCGATGGACTCGGCGCTCAGGCAGTAGCGCACGATCCGCCCAAGCCCTTCGAGCGCGGGGACACCGAGATAGAACGTAACGGCGGTGGCGCCGGCCAGCACGATGGCGGCCGAAAGATCGGCGCTCTTGCCGACCTGACCTCGTTCGCGCGCCTCGCCGCGTCTGCGGTCCGTCGGTTGTTCCGTCTTTTCGCCGAGATCTTCCGCCACGGCATGCTCCGACAGCTACAGGCCGAGTGTCACGGTCCAATCACGCATGGATTCGAACATGCCGTCCAGGTCCGTCTGCACGATCTCGCTGATGAGCGGCAGACCGGCGATCAGCACCAGCAGTCCGATGAGGATGCGCACTGGAAACCCGAAGCTCATGATGTTGAGAGATGGCACGGTGCGCGTAAGGAACCCCACTGCCACGCTTTCGAGCATGATGATGGCGAGCACCGGCAGCGCGATGCGCAAGGCCAGTTCGAATCCGCTTGCGAGCAGAACCAGCACGGGTTCGAGCGGGGCCTGCGTGAGCAGCATGCCGCCTGGCGGCATGCCTGCGAAGGTATGCATGAGGCAGGCGAACATCGCCTCGATGCCGCCCATGCCGATGAACGCCGCCAGCGCGAGGTAGAAAAGAATCTGGCCGACGTTGTCGCTCTCGATATCCACGGCGGGATTGAGCACGCCCGCGATGCCAAGCCCCATCTGCTGGCCCATGAGGAGACCGCCGAGCTGCACGCACGCAAGAGGAAGGAGTGCAAGAAGTCCGATCCCGGCGCCGACGAGCAGTTCGGCCGCGATGACGGGCAGAAGGTCCAGCACGTCCAGCCGCAGGTGGAGCACGCGGGCGTGATCGATGGTGGGATAGACGGCGAGGGCCATCACAAGTATGAGCAGGGCCGCGACTCGGCGCGGGAGCATGACGCTCGAGAGCAACGGCGCGAGCAGAAAAAGCCCGGAGAGACGGGCAAGGACGAGCGCGAAGACCGGCGCGTGCGGCAGGATGGAATCAAAGACGGGCACGCGCTACATCCCCCCTCCCGCGCCCGCCCCGCCCGGGGCGAGGCTGAACATGTCGACCGTGAACTCGGCGATGCGCAGCACGATCCAGGGGAGGAGCAGAATGGCGACGATCGTCATGACGAAGATCTTGGGCACGATCGTGAGCGTCTGTTCCTGAATCTGCGTGATCGACTGCAGCACGCTGATGGCCAGTCCGATCAGGATGCCGGCCACGAGGATCGGCGCGCTGATCTTCAACGCCACGATCAGGGACTGGCGAACGATTTCCACGGTTGTGTCGTCGATATACATGGGAGAAACGCAGGGAATACAGGATCAGGGAGTGCGTGCGGAGGAGTCGGCGCGCTGCGAGGCGTCATGTCGGCACGGGAACGATCGCGACGCTCTCCATGAGACTTCCGACGACGAGCTGCCAGCCATCGACAAGCACGAAGAGCAGAATCTTGAACGGAAGGCTGATGAGGATCGGCGGAAGCATCATCATGCTCATGGAGATCAGCAGACTGGCGATCACCATGTCGATGATCAAAAAGGGCAGGTAGACGCGAAAGCCGATCAGGAAGGCGACTTTCAACTCGCTGATCATGTACGCCGGGATCAGGCTGATCATGTCCACGTCGGATCGCTTGAGCTTCTCCGGCTCGGACGTGTCCACGCCCCGGTAGTTCAGCACCATGTAGAGCGACGACCAGTTCTCGGTAGCCTCGATCTGGGCGAACATGAAGTCCCGAAGCGGCTGCTTGGCGCGGTTCCACATGTCGAGCTGATTCGTGATCTCGCCGCGCTGGTACGGCAGGATGGCCTCGGCGTGGATGCGGTCGATGGTCGGACTCATGACGAGAAACGTCATGAAGAGCGAGAGCGCCAGCGTGACCTGCGCCGGCGGGAGGGTCTGAGTGCCGATCGCCTGCTTGAGCAAGCCGAGCACGACCACGAAGCGCACGAAGCACGTGCACATCACCATGATCGAGGGCACCAGGGTGATCACGGTGAGGATCACCATGATGTTCAGCGCGCCGGACAATCCGCCATCGAATCCGGGAATCGCGCGGGAGGCATCATCCAGTACGGTCACGGGATTGAGCACCGGCTCCGTCGGCAGCGTCGCGGAAGCCACCTCTGCGCCCGCCGGGGTCGGCCAAGGCACCGGCGGCCCGAAGTGTGCCGTTTGCGCGTGCAGCATCTCGGGGGCCGCGAGAACGGCGGCCACCAGCATGACCCATCGCACCATCACGCCCGCACCCCCCGGAACGCTTCGTCTTCAACGCCCCCGGAGATAACGCCGTCCGTCGCGCCGTCGGAGGCCGAGTCGCGCCGGGAAAAGAAAGCGGCGCGTGGCGACCGCGGCCCAAGCACGCCGATCACGCCTTCGTTCCCGCTGCTCCCCTCCCCCGCTTCCCCAATCCCAACTTGCGTGCTGCTCTCATCGTCCACAATGCTCGGGTCGCGCTCCATGTCGCGGAGCAGCGCGTTGAATCGAGCCGCCATGCTCTCTCCGTCCTCATCCCGTGTCTTGATGAGGATCGAGGCGACATCATCCGGATCGGTGAGCTGGCAGAGCGTGGTAAATCCCGAGGACGTCTGGCAGGTCAGCAGCACGCGCCGATCGAGGCGGAGCAGGACCAGCGTCTGGCCGCGTGCGACCGGGTAGCGGCCGAGCACCTCCAGCACACCCGATGGGGCGCGGCCGCCCGGGCCAAGCTGCGCGAGAAGGCCTCCGCCGGAACGTGCCGCCCTGCGGATCAGACCGCGAAGCGCGACCGCCAGCGTCACTACCAGCGCCAGCGCGCCTCCTGTGCGCAGCAGCCAGTTGTCCGCGATCGAGGACCGAGATTTGCCGGCTCCCGACGTGGGCACGGAACCATCACCGCCGCGACCCTCTGACCGCGAACCGCCGAGCGGCCGATCTTCCGGATTGGAAGAGGTCGCCGTGAGGTCCTGCGTGCGATGCTCCACGAGCGGAGTCTCGGAAATCGAGGCGGAGGAATGTTCAGGCCCAAGTTCGGCATCGCCCGAACCGGCGTTTGAGGGGTCGGATTGCTCAGCGACGGGAGCCTCGGGGCCGAAGTTGCCGGTGTTCCACGCAAGAGCCGGCGTGCAGACCATGGCAATCGCCAGCGGCCACCACACCGCGCGCGGACGACATGCCGCCACGTCACGCCACTGTTTGCGGTCGCTTGATTCGCAGAGACTCATGGGGCCATCCTGGCTCGTACACGGCGATTCCATCGCCGGCGCCCCTCGGGCGGGCATGCCACTCAACGTTTCGCGACTTCTTCTCCTCCGGCCGTCAGGATCTCGTTGATGCGGACGCAGAAGTTCTCATTCAGAACGAGCACCTCGCCTCGCGCGACCGGCCGATCGTTGACGTAGATGTCCACGGGATCGCCGGCGAGCTTGTCCAGCTCCACAACGGAGCCGTCGCGGAGTTTGAGGACGTCTTCGACAAGCATGCGCGTTCGGCCAAGCTCGATCTTCACCGTCAGGTTCACGTCGGCGAGCAGATCAATGCCGCCCGCCAAGGCGTTCTCTTCGCTGCGTTCAAAATCGGGAGGCTCGAAGGCCTGCGGTGCGGGCTGCTGGGCGCCCGGCTTCGTCGGTTCGGAAGGGATGCCCGCGGTCGCGGGAGCGGAAGCCGACTCGGCGGTGCGGGCCACGTCATCGACGGCGGCCTTGACGGCTTCGAGCGCCTCGCCGGCAGTATCAGCGGGCGACTTGTCCGGCGCTGGACCGTTCGGGTTGTTCGGAACCTGATCGGCCATCCTGGCCCTCTCAAGGGTGAGCAATACTGCGATCGCGAGCCGAGCGCAGACAATGCGCTCCGTGCGCACGATCCGCGTGAGCACGGGCAAATCAGACTATCGGCAGCGCGCCCGCCGCCGCCCGACATTCCGTCGTTCGTTCAGAGGACGCAATCGGTGGTTGTCATGACCAGCTACCGGGGTGCCATGCGGGAGGGCCACCGGACGGAAGCTGATCTGCCCATCGCAGGATTCAGGATTATGGACGTGCGGGAGTGGGCGTGGGGCGTCAGAACTCACCGGGCATGCCCATGCATCGGGGAATCAGCACACCCACGACGTATTCCTCGCCGTCCTCATCGCGCCCGAGGATGCTGCGGAGGTATTCCAACGATTGGCGTGTCAGGGTTTCACGCCCGGGGTCGAAGAAATAGTGATGCTGGGCGCTGCTGAAGATCTTGCCGATGCCCGTGCGGATCTCGGCGCTGCGTGCCTCGAGAGCGGCGGTCACCTTCTCGGCATGCCGCTGCTTCACCTGGATCATGATCTCGGTGTCCCAGATCCAGACTCGTCCGGTGGAGTTGTTGGTGTACTTCTCCTTGAGGACGGGGAGTTCCTGCAGCTCATCGCCGGGATCGGCGTGATGAGCCTCGACCTGATCGAGTCCCTTGACCTCGGAGGGTTTTCCGAGGAACGCCATCACGCCGATGATGGCGCCGGCTTCCACGACAAGCATGACGAGCATGACCGCGATGGTCTTGATGGGCAGACCCTTCTTGGCAGGCTCGCCGGAGGTCGGCTGTGCGGGAGCTTCCTTGGGTTTCTCGGCCATGATCTCTTTTCCTTCGCGGATTCAGGCTGCGCTTCGAAGCTGCCGTGCTGCTGTGCCGGGCACGCATGCATCGCCGGAGTGAGCAGGATCGGAGCGTCCATCGGCGCGGTCCGCGCGCGGACGCATCAGGGCGCCAAGCCCGAGCCATCGGCCCGCCAGAAGCACGAAAACCGCGGCGAGCACAGCCCCGGCATGGATCATCACCAGCAATCCGGGATCGGCAACACCGCTTGCATCCGATGCAGGGTCCGTCCCGAGCGCAAAGACGGCGGCCGCGACCACAGCGCCGAAGAGGATGCCAAGACATGTGAACGCGCGCATGGCCGCTCCACGCCGCACCAAGACGGCAGACGTACAGACACACCGGTTCATCGACCGGGCGGGCAGGTCTCTTGATGAACCGAACAAGGGCGGGGGCGAGACCCCGGCGCAAGGTGCATCGCAAGCATGTGTGCGCGGTTCTCGGACCGGGGGCGTGACGAGCGCCGAGGCCGCGGGCGTTCACGGACCGCGCGGGCTGCTCACCGACCCAGCAGGAGCAACTGCTGGATCAGCTCGTTGGTGGTCGTGATGACGCGAGCGGAAGCCGAGTAGCCGGTCGTCGTGAGGATCATGTTGATGAACTCCTGCGACAGATCGACATTGGAAAGCTCCAGCGCGCCGCCGACGACGCGGCCCGTGCCGAACTCGAGAGGAGAAGTGACCAGCGCGGTGCCGGAGTTCGGTCCGATGCGGAAGAGGTTGTTGCCTGCGTCCACGAGCCCGGCGGGGTTTGTGAACGTGGCCAGCGCGATCTGCCCGATGGTGCGGGTCAGGCCGTTGGTGAAGCCGCCGGTGATGATCCCGTCGTTGCCGACGGAGAAGCTGGAGAGGATGCCGATGGGCGAGCCGTCCTGAAACACGGCCGCGATGGCGGACGATCCGCCGGTGTCGGACAGGGCGGTGACGGCATCGCTGTCCGAGTCGAAGGTGAGCGTGACGGAGAGCGGGCTGAGCGCGCCGGAGTTGTCGCGGTCAACTTCCACGCTCACCGTCGGGCTGCTGACGAGCGAGCCGAAGTTGTCGAACTGAAGCAACGGGACGGCGTCGGAATACGTCCCCGTGCGATCGCCCGTTTCGAGATGGAGGGCGAGGTCCGAGTCGTCGGAGCTGTGCAGGAAGGAGCGCCAGTAGGTGCCGTTGTCGTCCTTGAAGGCGAGCACCATGGTGAGGTCGATGTTGAGCGCGGTGCCCAGTGAGTCGTACACGGTGAAGGTGGTTCGAACGGACTCACCGTCGGCGGCCTGAGTCTTGGTGGGCACGAACGGATTCGCCTTGGAAGCGCCCGCGCTGTCCACGACGGAGAAGTCGCTGACATCAAGGTCGAGGTCGTTCAGTTCCCCGAAGTTGCCGACGAACGTGATGACACCGGCGGCATCCACCGAGAAGGAACCAGGCTCGGGCGCCCCCGTGGGATCGCCGGCGGTGAAGCCGCCGTCGGGCACGACGCCGAGCGCCTCCTGAAGGAACTCGAGGAAATCCTGAACTGTGCTGGCGGCGCCGACCGTAAAGCTCGCATCGGGAACGTTCTTGCCGCCGCGGGAGGCGCCGGAGATGGTGATGACATCGTCCACGGCAAAAGTACCGGCGGGATCGAGCGCGGTGAGAAGGGTCGCGGTCGTAATGGGGGCACCGCCGGCGGTGAGCGCGGCGAAGGTGAAGATGGAGCCGTTGACGGCGACATCGGAGTCGGCGTTCAAGTTGCCGCTGAAGGTCACGTTCTCCGTCGCTTCCGCCAGGGTGAGCGTGCCGAGCGGCACGGAAATGCTCTCCAGACGGCCCGAGACGACGTTGAAGTCTTCGTCGATGCCGAAACCCTGGACGCGCGCTCCGCTGAGCGTGATCAGTTCATTCTGGCTGTTGGTCTGGAACGCTCCGGCTCGCGTGAAGAACTGTTCGCCGTTCTGCTCGACGATGAAGAAGCCGTCGCCTTCGATGGCGAGGTCCGTGCTGATGCCTGTGACGTTGATGGCGCCGTTGTTGAAGTTGCGCTGTGTGCCGGCGATTGTGACACCAAGGCCGACCTGGCCCGGGTTCGTGCCTCCGCTGGAGGAGCTGGGCGCCGTGCCGAGGCTGAAGCTTCGATTGAACGTAGGCGCGAAGAGCATGCGGTTGCTCTTGAACGCGGTGGTGTTGACATTGGCGATGTTGTTGCCGATCACTTCGAGATTCCGCGAGTTCGCGGTGAGGCCCGAGAGAGCGGTGAAAAGGGCGGTTGTGGATGCCATCGGTGACTCTCCTTCTCGAAACGCGCATCACCCGGCGACGCGCAACTCCTGAAACGTCGCAAGCGGCGTGCTCGGGCTGACGGCTCCCCGCAAGTTCGAGGCCAGCTCGGCCACGCTGCGGTTTCGTACGAGGCCCAACTCCGGCCAAAGTGCGGATGCAGGATCATTGCCGCCGTGCGAGCCTCCGTCCGACGCGAACATCGCACGAAGCTCCGCGGCCGCGACATCGGGCGCGACGACGACTCCGTCTATGCCGGTGACGACACGGGCGGAATCCAGCGGCTCGCACGCATCGATCGATCGTTCGGGGACGTTGACGGAGAGCGCCCGACCATCCAGCAGGACGAGCACTTTTTTCGCTCCGGCGGCCTCCGCCGCGTCCACCGCGATGCTCAACCGCTCCCGCTCGGGCGCCCCCAGATCAAGCTCAAGACCGGAAGCGGCGCGCACGTCTCGACTGCTCCGGACCTTCCCGGAACGCACTTCGGCCAGGAGCGACTCGAAAGACGGGGAACCGGCCGCGGGCGGCGCATCCGGCGGCCACGTGGCCTGCTGCGCGACCGGGCGCACGCCGCCGGCGAGTCTGCGGAGCATGTCGGCGGGGTTCATCACGGCACACCCTCGGCATTGCCACAATGAGCCGCGCGAAGCGCCATACACCGGACCATCGGCGCAGGGAATGGATCCACGAACTTCTTCATGTTCGCGATCGACAACGGGAGTTTCAGGCTCCGCCCCGGTTGCACGGCGATCCTCGCCGCGGACATGCGGACGGGGGCATCAGCCGTCCGGCGGGTCGTCGACCTCATCGCCGCCATCGGGATCGTCGGCGACTTCGATCAATGCCGGATCGACGATCTCGGTGACATACTCGAGCGGCACGACGAAGCCGCTGCCGAGGTTGAGATGAGCTCCGTCGTCCGTGACGGAAACAGAATCGACGAAGCCGCCGACTTCCATGCCGGACGCCGAACGGCCGATGATGAACTTCCCGACAAGCGAACTGGCCGAAGTGACCTGGTTCTGCTTCACGAGGTCCTGGAGATTCTCGGTGAGGGCCTGATCGGATTCGATCGAGCGGATCATGCCGACCTGCTCGATCAGGTCCTTCGTCTCGCTGGGCGCCAGGGGATCCTGGTTCGTCAGCTCCGTGAACATAAGTTCGACGAAGTCGCTGCTTGTCAGCGCATCGAAGGCGTCCGTAGAGGACGGAGCGCGCGACGCGAGGTTTCCGGAAATCGCCGACATAGACTGCTCCTATACGAGTGCATCCAGCGTCAGACGCAGCGCTCCGCGGAATCCTTCATGCGTTGATCGGCTCCGCGTGCCGGCTCCGCCAAGCTCGCTCAGCCAATCCTCCCCCGCTTCCTCAGAGTGACCTTGATGTTCCGATTCCTCGTCGGTATGTGAACGACCGTCTCCCCCCTGCCACTGTTCCGCGCCCGTCGGCTGCTGGCGCGATTCCCTGCTCGGCTCGCCGCGGTCGTCCGAGATTCCCGCGCCGACCGTGCCGGGCAGATGGTGTGCCGGGACAAGCTGCACGGCAAGGCGTTCGACCGTCAGACCCTTGCTTTCGAGCGCGGTGCGAAGCATGGCGAGCTGACCAGAGAGCAACTCGTGTGCCTGTGCACTGCCGGTCTCCAGGCGGACATCCACGGCGCCACGATCCATGTTCATCTGAATCCGCAGCGCGCCGAGCGTTTCCGGAATGAGCCGGATCGTGAGCGAACCGCCCTTTTGATGAACTGCTGCCGACAGCCCCCGCGCCACCGTCGCAGCCACGACACGCTCATCAATCGAACGCGATTCCGTCGGATGCGCCAAGCTGGCGGGTGCATGGAAACGCGGCAGTTCACCGGACGGCTCACCTCCCGATCCCGTCATCTGCAAGACGCGGAGCGGAGCGTGATTGTGCTGCACGCGATCGGTGCCGGGTGCGGCAGGATCGACATCGCGCGCGGACGAGGGAAGCTGTTCTCGGGCGGGCGGAACCGCGGCCGCCTTGGCGCTTTCCTGCCTCGAACCCGGCTCGACGGAGCGGGCCGATGGACGATCCGGTGATGGAGCTTGAATGTCCTCTGTGGCTGGTTCGGCGGCCAGGAGAGGACTCCGCGCGGGACTCCGCTCCGAATCCTCGTTCACATGAGGCTGATCAGCCTGTGGCTTGGGTGCTCCGTGGAAAACTACGTCTCCTTCAACCGGTTCCGGCACCGGAGCATTCAGGCGATCTCCTCGGGTTGCGTCCGGCGCGGTGTCGGACCTGGTCCGATCCGAAGGCGTTTCGACGCGACCGATCGGTCCCCGTGGAGCGGGCGCTTCCGAAGCGGGAGCAGGCGTGTGAGGCAACTGGCCCGCGGTCACCACGTTCCCCGACGCCTTCGGCAACGGCACGTCGTTCACCTGAAGAGTCGACGGCGAATCGGAAGGAAGATTGGATGTGACGACGATCCCGGTCGGGAGCATGCGACCGTCCGGGCCGAGCACTTGCCGGGCGTCGCCATCGCCGCTGGAGGTACGTGGCGCGGCCTGGGACGACGGGTCTGCCGGCATTGGGTCCGCGCTCTGATCAAGCGCGGACACCCGGGAATCGGAAGAAACCTCTGGTTCAGAGGTGAGCGGCGCATCCGGCGGAGTTTGCGCTTCGGGAATATCCGTTTCCCGCGCAGGTTCGCGCGGATCGTGCGCCTCATCGGGTGGTTCGGCGCCGCCGGCAGACGATTCGCCCCGGCGCATCACGGACCGGAAGGAGTGCGACTCGGCCGCATCCGCGAGGTCGATCGAAGGGAGCGAATCCGCCGCAGCGGGGGCATCCTGCAGGCCGGAATGAGCGCCGAGCGGGGTCTTGGGTACAACCGGGCAGCTCAAAAGACCGGAGAGCGAGGGCATTCAGGGTTCCTCAGGCACGACGGCGGCGAAGCCGTGCGTCCTGAGTCGCTCGAGCAAATCCGCTGCCAAAGCAGGGTCCTGAGCGTGGAACTCCTCGATGATCTTGGCCGAGTTCCGATCCGGCATGGCGTCAAGGTAGGAGACAACCTGCGGCAGTTCGCCCTTGGCGATGAGGGCGGCCAGCATGTCCTTGGCCTGCGATGGTTTGAGGGAGATATACACACCCAGCGCCTTCTGGAACTGCTCACTCCCCTCAAGCTCCTCGATGCGCTTGCGCTCGGACTCCCAAGCGGCCCGCTCCTCCTGGAACCGGGCTTCGCGCGCCTCAAGGGCGCGGCGCTCCTCCGCGAGTGTGGAGATCAGGTCTTCGGTTTCGCGCTGGACGCGCTGATATCGCTGCCGAGCGACTTCGTCGTACTCGCGGATGATGGCGAGGCGCTGTTCGGCTGTGACCGGTGCTCCGGTCTTTGGATGGTCGTCCGCAGCCTGTTCGCCTCCTTCCGCATCGCCGGGCGCCGGGGTCTGTTGGGCCGTGACAGGTGAGCGGAAGAGTTCTCGAACCTCCTGGATGCGGGATCTGCTGAGCCTGTCCGTCGCTCCGAGCCAGACAAAGAAGGCTGCCAGCGCCATGAGATTCGCCAATGCCAGAACGGATATGACAGTCCAGAGACTCTTGATCATGGAGCACCTCCTGCGGGCGCGGCCGTTTCGCGCCCTGTAGTGGCGGCGCGAATGACGGCGATCTCATCGGTTTCGGCGTCTTCAGTCTTGCGGAGCGAGGCCTTCCACTCCTCGAACCTGCGTTCCTTGAGCAGCTCGACCGCGCGCCGATCCTTGGCGGCGGAGGCCAGCTCGGCGCGAGCGGCCTCGAGCCTCCGGTGAATGCCGGCCAGCTTGAGCACGAGCTGATTGCCCCGAAGCCGGAGGTGAAGGGCTGCGTTCGCCTGCAACCGGACGGCGGACACATTGAGGGAAGCGGCGGCCCCTTCGCCGTTCGGTGAAGCCGGGAGGAGCGCTGCCCGGAGGTCCGACTGTGCGGAGTTGATGGCCGCCTGACACTCGGCCAGCGATCGCTCGACCTCGCGGCGTTCGCGCTCGATACCGGCGACCGCGATCTGCCTGTCGCGTTCCGTGCGCCGGCGATGCTCGAGCAGGGCCTGGTATGGAAAGCGGAATCGTTTCACGACGAATTATCCTGCGACCGGTGCGGCCGATGAGCCGGCGCGGGGGGCGCCCGGGCGCGCCGGCGAGGATTCGAGAGTCTCCGCCTCCTTGGCAAGCCGAAGAAGCTCCTCGCGCGCTTCATCCATAGGCGTGACTTCATCAACGCCCTGCCTGAGCAGCGCGTCGATGCGCGGTTTGAGGCGGATCGCGGCATCCGCGGAGGGGCTGGAACCGGGCGCGTACGCGCCGATCTGGATCAGTTCGTCCACATCGCGGTGAGCGGCAAGCAGCCGGAGCACGCGATCGCGTGCCGCACGGTGCGCGGGCGTGATGATCTCGTTGGCCACGCGGCTGATGGATTCCAGAACATCAATCGCGGGATAGTGCGCCTTGTGGGCCAGTTTCCGAGAGAGGACGATGTGGCCGTCGAGGATGCCGCGGACGGCGTCGGAAACGGGTTCCGTGAGATCATCTCCCTCGACGAGTACGGCATAGAAACCAGTGACCGAACCGGCGCGGCGCGCAGCGGCGTGATCCGCCTCGACTGCGCCGGCCCGCTCGAGCACGCCGGGAAGCAGCGAAAAGACGCTGGGCGTGTAGCCCTTCGTCGCGGGCGGCTCACCCACGGCAAGTCCGACCTGCCGCTGAGCGTGGGCGAGCCGCGTGACGGAGTCGAGCATGAACATCACGTCCAGCCCCTGGTCGCGGAAATGCTCCGCCAGGGCGCACGCCACGGAGACCGCCCGGACGCGCATGCGCGGCGCCTCATCACTGGTCGCGACGACCACGATGCTCCGGCGCATCCCCTCTTCTCCCAGTGCATGGTCGATGAAATCGCGCACTTCGCGGCCGCGTTCGCCGACCAGGGCAATCACGTTGACATCGCTGCTCGCGCGGCGCGCCAACATGGAGAGCATGGTGCTCTTGCCGACACCAGGCCCCGCGAAGATGCCGATGCGCTGGCCCTTGCCGACCGTGGTCATCAGGTCGATGGCGCGGACTCCCGTGGGCAAGACCTCGCGGATAGGCCGACGCTTCATGGCGCTGAGGGGTTCGGCGATCACGGACCGGAACGTGGTATGGCGAATCGGGCCTCGGCCGTCGATCGGCTCTCCCATGCCGTTGACCACGCGGCCGAGAAGTGTTCGCCCGACCCGCACTCCGGCCGCGAAGTCGCGCGTTATGACCCGGTCGCCGGGGCGAACGCCCGCGGCGTCGTCCAGCATCATCACGATGGAGCGGCCCGCATCAAAGCCGACGACCTCGGCGCGCTTCTGGAACTTCGGGGCGGCACCGTGAGACTGCGCGCCCTCGATGGTCACGACCGTTCCCACGGTGGCCGGCAGGCCCTCGACGAGCAGCGTCAGCCCGCGCAGCGATGTGACGGTGCCCGCGGCCTGCAACGACTCGATGCGCTCGACCGCGCGGATCAATCCTCGCAGGGGTGTCACGGCGCAGGCTCCGAGGGTTCCGCGTTGCTTTGATGGCCGCCATCGGCGGTGCGGTCGCCCGGGTCGGTACTGTCTGCGGCATGGGTTGGCGTGTTCGGCTCGGAGGCTCGCTCCGGCACAATGGCCTGAATGATGCGTTCAAGCTGGCCATCGACGGAGGCGTCGATGTGGCCGCTGGGCGTGCGTATCACGCACCCGCCGCGTTCCAGAGTCGGATCGGGGATCACCTCAGCGTGCTCGCACGCGGAGAAGCGAGCGGCCAGCTCGGGGAGGCAGGACTGAGTCAGGCGCAGATCGTCCGGGTGGACGTGGATGACCAGGCGCGAGGCCCGCATGACCTGCTCCAGAGCCGCTTCCAGGGGGCCGCGCACGGTCTGCGGATCAAAGCGAATGGCGCGACGTGTGACGCGCTGCGCGATCGCGACGGCAAGTTCCACGACATCCGCCCGCGCCTCATCGAGCATGTCGGCGCGATCGCGTTCGAACTGGTCGAGCGCCGACTGCCACGAAGCCGAGAGTCGCGCGAGCTGCTCGCCAAGCTCCCGGACCGCATCCGCCTGGCCGCGCTCGCGACCTTCGGCAAGCCCTCGCTCGTAACCTTCCTTGCGTCCGGCTTCGAACCCCTGGACGCGAGCGCCGTTGAGCCGCACCTGTTTCTCGCGCTCGGCGTTCTCCAGGAGGGCGCGTGCCTGCTCGCGCGCGGTCTGAATGATCTTCTCGCCCTGGCGGCGAAGATCCGCAAGGTCGAGCACGATGGCATCTTTGGCCAGCAATGCCGCATCCGCTCGTCTGATCAGCGCCACGGGGCACACCTCTCCGCGACCGCCGCCCGAAGTGCAGAACACATCGGGGGGTTCGTGCCGCTAGACAATCAGTTCTTCCTGTCCGCCGCGTCCGGCGATGATGATCTCTCCGGCCTCTTCGAGACGACGGACGACATCCACGATGCGCTGCTGCGCGGCCTCGACATCGCTCACGCGCACCGGCCCCATGTATTCCATGTCCTCCTTGATGAGGCCGGCGGCGCGTTCGGACATGTTCGCGAAGATCTTGTCCTTGAGTTCCTGGCTCGCGGTCTTGAGCGCCAGCGCCAGCTCGTCGTTGTCGATCTCGCGGAGCACGGCCTGAATGCCCTTGTCGTCCACCATCTTGATGTCCTCGAACACGAACATCAGGCGGCGGATCTCCTCGACGAGGTCGGGGTCTTCGGCTTCCAGCCCGTCCATGATCGCCTTCTCCGTGGAGCGGTCCGCGAGGTTGAGGATTTCCGCGACCGTGGGAACTCCCCCGGCCTTCTCCATGCTCTGTGTGAGCATGCTCGAGAGCCTGGATTCGAGGCCGCGTTCGACCTCTCGGATCACCTCCGGGTTCGTCTGCTCCATGTTGGCGATGCGCTTGATGACTTCGATCTGTTTCTGCAGCGGCAGGCCCACGAGAATCTCGGAAGCCTTGTGGTGCGGGAGGTGGCAGACGATGAGGGCGATGGTCTGAGGATGTTCATCCTGGATGAAGGTGAGGAGGCTGTCCGTTTCAGCCTTCTGCAGGAAGGAGAACGGAGCCTTGGTGACGTGGGTCTGGATCTGCCCCAGCACTTTCTCCGCCGTCTTGGGATCGAGGGCTTCCTTGAGCAGCGCCCGTGCGTACTCCAGACCTCCCTCGCTCTGGTGCTGGAAGGCGAGCGAGATTCCATAGAACTCTTCGACGACGCTTTCGCGAAGCGCCTCGGGCACGCGCCCGAGACCGGCGAGTTCTCGGGTTACGTCTTCGACGATTTCAGGAGGCAGTTTCTTGAGCACCTCGGCGGCGGCCGGAGCATCGAGCGTGAGAAGAAGAATGGCGGCCTTGGTGACGCCGTCCAGTTGTGCGGGATCTGTCGGGAGTTTCTCGCCGGGCTTTCGGGGCATGCGATGAGCACCTTCGAACGTGTAATGGCCTTCCCGTGATGCTGCTTCAATCCGCTGCGGTTACCCAGCGGCCGATGATCGCGGCCGCATCCGCGGGCCGCTCCTTGACCATGGCCTGCACCTGTTCTGCGACCTTGCGCAGCTTCATGTCGTCCTCGGTCAGTTCGATGCCGGCGAGCACGGGGTCCGCAGCGCCCGCTTCGCCGACGAGATCGGCGTTGGGTTCCAGCGCCGGTGGCACGCCGACGAGTTCGGAGGCACTGGGCAACTGCTCGCGCTTGTTGGCCTTCAGCGCGGTCATGACGACGAGGCCGAGCGACATCAGCGCAAGGCCGCCGAGACCGATGGTGCGAATGAGGTCGCCGAGCGCGAGCACTTCTCCGCCGCCGAGATTGAGAAGCCCGGCGCTCGACGGCCCCCCCGCGCCGCCCAGGTCCGGCATGGTCGGGATCATGGACACCTCCACCTGACCCTTGACGGTGTTCTCCGCATGAGTGGTATCGATCAGCTTTTCAACTTCGGCGCGGATCCGCGCGATCTCATCCTTCTGGATCTGCTGGAAAGTCTGGTCTGTATCGGATGGAGAGGCGGGCGCGGCGGCGTCCGGGGCGGCGCCGGCCGGCGACGCGGCGGACGTTGCCTGGCGCCGCCGCCAGATCTCCTCGAAGTAGGGTCGTGGAATGTTGACGACCGCATTGATCTTGATGGGGAACCCCCCGGGGGTCACGCGGCGCTCGACGGCACGTCCGAACTCGGCTTCAAACGAACTCTCGGTTTCGGTCTGCTGCGAGCCTGCGCCGCCGGCGGAACTTCCGGAGATGTCGGCGCCGGTATTGGCCCGGACGCCCGGTTCCGCGCCACGCGCGGCTTCCGATGTGCGTGTTTCATTGGCGACTTCGTGCACGAGTACGCTGGTCGTCCCCTTGCCCTCGGGAAGTACTTCGCTGGTTTCGCTGGTGCGCTGGCTGTTCTCCACGATGGCATGCACAGCGACGACCACGCCGGGGATGTAGGAGGAAAGCAGGTCGGAGACCTTCCGCTGAGTGCGGTCTTCGACGGCGATCTGCCGCTCCTCATATGTGCTCGCCGAGAGCGCGCTTTCATCACGCGCGCGGAACTGCTGGCGTGTGGTTCCATCGATCACGCGCACGCGATCCACGGCCAGCCCGGACCGCGAGCCGGCCACCAGATGAGCGATGGCGTCGATCATCGAACGGCTCATGCCGCCGTCGGTGAAGACGGTGACGGCTGCGGTCGGAGCGCGGCTTGGTTCGCCGAGCGAGCGGCTGGCGGGAATGTCCATCAGGACGCTCGCCGACCGCACACCATCCATCTGCGAGATGATGCGGTTCAACTCGTTCTGAACGGCGATGATCTCCGCCTGCTTGTTCTGCTGGGCGCTCCTCGTCCAGGAGTTCTTCTCCTTCGCCAGCTCATCCAGCAGCAGCCTCTTGTCGCCGGGGAGCTTGCCCTGGGAGTTCATCTGAGCGAGCACGCTGTAGCGACGCTCGGGCGCCACCATGGGCTGGCCGTCGCGGCTCAACTGATACTCGATGTGGTTGGCGTCGAGGAACTGAATGGCTTCCTGCTGCTCTTCCGAACCGAGGCCGGGCAGGAGGGGCGAAAGCGTCGGCGAGCCGGTGTACTGCTGCACCAGGAAGAGCGTCATGAGCATCACGACACAGAGGCTGCCGATCAGCAGCTTCTGGCTGACCGTCAGTTTCGACAGGTTGGACTTGACCGTGTCGAGTACCTGGCGGAATCGGCTCACAACGCGGCCTCCATGCCCGATCGCTCCGCGGAATCCTCCCGCGGTTGCCTGCGGCGTGGGTCGCACCGCCGGCAGCCTCTAGCTTTCGACCATCGCGCAAAGGCCGCTTGAAACTCACCAAAGGGCGCAACGTCCGCGCTCCAAGCCGAGCAATTCCTGCGCGATGGTGAACCGAAGCGAGCGAGAAGAACCCGTTCGAGAACTCCGAGGGTCAGGCTCGCATCTGCTTTACTTCCTCGTATGCCTCAAGCACCTTGTTCCGCACGGCTTGCAGCATGCGGAACGCCGTGTCGGCCTTTTGCGTCGCCATCAGCACGGTTTCCAGATCGGTCCGCCGGCCGCTGGCAAGATCCTCGACGGCGCGCGTGGCATCGGCCTGCAACTGATTGACCTGAGAGAGATTCTGAAGCAGCAAGTCCTTGAACGACGGCGCGCCGGGTTCGGGAACCGGCCCGCCGGCCGGGAAGCGACCCGCGCCGTGCACGGGATCGAGGCCTCCCGCCCTCGCTCCGATCAGTCCCAGCGGATCCACCATGAGTTTCCTGCCTTTCCGTCATGTGCGACGCGCACAGAGCGAATCATGCGAGCAACCGCAAAGCCTGCGCCACAAGGGCCTTGGCCGCTTCGGCCGCGGCGACGTTCGCCTCATACGCGCGGGCGGCTTCGACGGCGTTGACCTGCTCTGTCACAGGGTCAATGTTCGGGTAGTACACCCAGCCGGCATCGGGATGACCCTCCGGCTTCGCCAGAGGATGCCCGGGATCCCAGACCTTGCGATACTCGCTGACTTCCTCCGCGATTGCGGCGACGTGCACGCCCAAGTTCTTTCCCGCTGGTGTAGCGGCCGCGGGATCGCCCGGCGCAAAGATTGCGAACTTCCGATGAGGCGGATTCGGGTTTCCCGTGCCATCGAGCACGGCGTCGCGGTTGGCAATATTCGCGGCGATGGTCTCAAGCCGAATCCGCTGCGCGACCATTCCGCTGACCGAAATGTCCAGGCTGCCGTACACGTGGGACCGTCCTTTCCCTCGCGGAGTCAATCAATTTGGGGTCATGCCTGCTCGCGGATGGCTCCCTGAAGAAGGCCCATGCGGCTCTTCCAAAGTTCCGTCGCAACGCGGAATGTGCCGACGTTCTCGACAAGGTCCTGCATGATGCGCTCCAGATCGCGGTTGTTGCGATCGTGGAATAGGATGTTCTCGCCGATCGCCTTCGGGTGCAGCGTGAGCCGCAGGTCGTTCCCTTCCTTCACCGCCTCGACGGTGGACGTGGACTTGATGGGAAGCTCGCCGCGTTGACCCCCGAACTGCTCCCGCCGGCGATCCACCGCGCGGGCCAGCGCTTCACGGAACTCGGCGACGTCGACATCCACCGGCTCGAATCGCGGCGTCGAGAAGTTGGCGATGTTGTGCTGGATGAGTTCCTGGCGGCGTGCGGCCAGCTTGGCCACCGCTTCCAAGGCGGGCATGGCATCGGCGTTGATGAGTCCATCGATGAACATCGGCAGGCTTTCAGCAAGTCTCGCGCCAAAGCCCGCGGGGGACGATGGCGGTTCCGGTCTTCGGCGAGCTCCGCTAGAGGCTCTCGGCCACCAGGCGCATTTCCTTCCACTTCTTGAGCTTCAGGCCCAGAGTACGGACGCCGATTCCCAGGGCGGTGGCGGTCTTGGCCCGGTGGCCGTTGAAGCGCCGGAGGGTTTGGACGATCACGTCGCGTTCGATGTCCTCGAGCGGGCGAGGCTCATCGCCCATGACGAACATGGGCTTGCCATGCACTCCGTTGCCGTTGCCGGCGGCGACGTGCACATCCCGACTGACAATCTCCGGGAGGCGAGCTTCCATCAGGATGCTGCCGTTCAGCCGGGCGCCGTCCGAGGCGCCCTGTGCCATCCAGCCGCGGATGAGGTCCGCGTCGATGGTCGTCCCCGTGGCCAGCACGACCGCGCGTTCACACAGGTTCTGAAGCTCCCGGACGTTGCCGGGCCACGAGTAGGACATGAGCAGGTTCAATGCTCCGTCGCTCAGTTCGAGGCCGGGCCGCCCTTCGCGCTCCGCGATGACGCGGACGAAGTGCGGGGCGAGCATGGCAACATCCGCCATGCGTTCGCGCAGCGGCGGCAGGTGAACGGGCAGAACGTTGAGGCGATAGAACAGGTCAGATCGGAAGCTGCCCTTGGCAACCTCTGCGCCGAGGTCGCGGTTGGTGGTCGCGAAGACGCGCACATCCACACCGATGGACAGGCTGGACCCGACGCGCTCGAATGACCGCTCCTGAAGGACTCGGAGCAGCTTGGCCTGAATCTGCGGGCGCACTTCGCTGATTTCATCGAGAAGAAGCGTTCCGCCGTGGGCCAGCTCGAAACGTCCCTTGCGGAGCCGGTCCGCCCCGGTGAAGGCGCCTTTCTCGTGCCCGAACAGCTCGGACTCGAGCAGCGATTCGCTCATGGCCGCGCAGTTGACGCCGAGAAAGGGTTCTTCGGCGCGGGGGCTCATTTCATGCATGGCGCGGGCGACGATTTCCTTGCCGGTTCCGGACTCTCCCGTGATGAGCACCGTTCCGTGCGATGCGGCGATGGCGGCGAGCCGCGCCTTGACTTCCCGCATCGCGGGCGACTCCCCGATGATCCGATCCAGGCCGCGGCGACCGGTCTGGGGCGCTGAGCCGCCACCAGCGGCGGGGGCTGCGCCGAGCTTCAGCACGGCGTTTTCCCGTTTGAGCCGGGCATGTTCGATCGCTCGCTTGACCGCGACGACCAGTTCATCGCCCTCGAAGGGCTTGGTCACATAGTCGTAGGCGCCGAGCTTCATGGCCTGGACCGCGGTTTCGACGGTGCCGAACGCAGTCATGAGCACGATGGGAAGTTCATCATCGATGCCTCTGATGCGTTCGATCAGCTCCAGACCGCTCATGCCCGGCATCTTGAGATCGCTGACCACGACATCCGGCCGCCGCGAGGCGACCACGGAGAGCGCGCCCGCGCCGTCGCTGGCGGAGACGACCTGAAAGCCCGCTCGCTTGAGCGTCATGGCGACGCTGTCGCGCATCATTTCCTTGTCATCGACGACCAGAACGGTCCGCATGCCGCCATCCTCCTCACAAGCCCTGATGCTGACTCCGGATGTCCTCGGACCTCGCATCCGACACACCGGGAGCACCCTGCCCCGCAACGGGGACAAGCAGCTCCACGGTGGTTCCGGGTTCACCATCCGTATCGCAGTTGCGCCGTATCTCCACCCGCCCGCCATGCGCATCGACGATGCGATGCACGATGGCAAGACCGAGGCCGGTTCCCGTGTGACGTGTGGTGTAGAAGGGGTTGAAGACGCGCGTCAGAGCATCGGCGGGAATGCCCGGCCCATTGTCGCGCACCACCCAGCTCATCATGGAAATGCGATGAGCGTGCTCGGCGCCGGCGAGCACGCGCCGCCGCTGGACCTTGAGCCGAAGCACGCGCTCCGTCCCGGATTCCCCTTCCTGCCCGGCGGCGGTGTCCTCGCCGAGAGCCTGACAGGCGTTGCGGATCACGTTGACCAGCGCCTGGTGCATCAGGCCGCGGTCGCACGTCACCAAGCCCCCGCAGCCTTGCATGCCCCGTGCATGCTCGATCCGTACATCGATACCGAACTCCGCAATCAGGTCCGCACAGGCATCACGGGCCTGTTCGAGCAGCTCCACGGCATGCACGGACTCCCGTCGCACGCGCATGGTGCGAGAGAAGGCAAGCACGTCCCCGACAACTCCGTTGAGCCGGTCCACGGCCTGGGCGATGCGGGCCGCGACGGATCGGGCCTCGGGCCGGTCGGAAAGCTCCTCCATGAGCATCCCCGCATCGAGCTTGATGGACCCCAGCGGATTGCGGACCTCGTGGGCGATACCCGCCGCCATCTCGCCGAGTGCGGCCAGCTCACGGCTCCGCTCCAGTTGGCGCTTGGTGCCGCGAAGCTCTTCCTCCAGACGCGTGACTTCCGCACGAAGCGACTCATGCGTCGCGGTGAGGCGTGCCGTCACATCGTTGAAGACGGCGATGAGGTCCGCGAGATCACCGGCGCCCATCGGTGCAGCCGGAGGGATCTGCAGAGCATCGCGCGACGGGCGAAGGGTCGCACCAAGGACGGGTCGGGAGCGCGTTTCCAGCCGGGTCACGGGCTATCCCTTCCGATCCTGGAATCGGGCGCGCGCGGCGTCCGCGAGGCCGCCGGCTCGTCCATAGGCTTCCACCGCGCCACTGGCGCGCGAGAGCGAGGCGAGTTCATCCGCGATGCGGTTTCGCCGCTTGGCCAGCGCGTCCTCATCCGCGCGGTCGCGCTCGGCGATTTCGGCGATCAACTCCTCCATCTGCTCAATTTTGCGCAGGATTCCGGCGCGATGGTGACCGGGAAGGCTCTGCACGATGGTCTGCCACTGCGTGCGCAGAGGCTCGAGTTCCTTCGCCGTCGCCTCGATCTGGTCCACCAGCAGCTGCCGCTGCGCGAGCACGCCGATCAGTTCGTCCGCCTCGGAACGATCGATCAGGCCTGATTGCCTGCGTGCGTGCGCGGCCAGCGCGGAGTACAACTCGAACTGCCGGTCCAGAAGCCTGTGCAGCCGGGCGACCGTGGCGCCGGCATCCGGCTCCACCGGCAGGACTTGGCTGCCGACCGCCCCTTTTTGTCGCTCCGTGCCGGTCATCCTGACCCCAATCCGCCGGAACCGCGCAGTCCTTACGCGGAGATCGATCCGGCTCCTCACCATTCGGCAAGTTCCGCGCTTGAGCATCAAAATGCGGAGGTCGACGGGCAGGACCGGCGGGCCGGGCGGCAGAGTCGCCGCTCAAGGTTCCTGGCGTTCGGCGGCGGCCATCTCATCCAGCCGTATGCTGGAGGCAAGCCAGCGCTCCCAGTGGGCGCGGGCCATGGGGGAGTTTGCATCGTCCCAGACCTGATCGGGCATCTCGCGCAACCGCGACTTGGCTCGTTCGTGCGCGGTGAGGGCTTCGCGCCAGCGGCCGAGCGCTGCGTAGCAGTTGACGATCTGCACCATGGCGACCAGCGAGGCGGGATCGTCGGCGTATCGCTGCGCTGCCCCGTCGTAGTAGCGGATCGCGCGTTCGAACATGGCCTGCGCGACGGCGGGATCGTTCGCCGCCTCTTCACCGAGGTCGAAAGCGCAGTCGCCCCGGTAGAGCATCGCGTTTCTGAGCATGGTGGACTGAAGCGACGTCAGCGTGCGCGGATCAAGTTCCTCGAGCTGCTCACGCACACGTTCATAGAGTGCGAGCGCTTCCTGAAGCCGCTCCTGCCTCGTCCGGACCAGATCGATCCGCTCCGCCTGCGGACGCGCTTCGCGCAGCATCTTGCCGATCTCCGCCGCCGAGAGGCGGTTGGCGTCGGCCAGCGTGAACAGAATCTCGGGACGCTCAGACAGTTCGGGGTAGCGAGTGATGGCTTCGTTGAGGCGCTCGATCGCCTGCGGATACCGGCCCACTCGCCGGTACATCTGACCGAGTTCGATCAGCGCGGCACGGAACTGCGCCGCGGTCGGCTCGAACTGTTCGCCGTCGAGCACCGTGAGCAACAAACGCTCGGCCTTCTCGCTGTCGGCGTCATCCGAGGCGAGCAGGTAGCACTGGGCGAGCGGGACCGTCGCCCGCGCGGCCATGTCCGAGCGCGGGCTGGTCTCGAGAATTTCCTCGAAGAACTTGATCGCGAGGGCGTAGTCGCCGCGGGACTGGTGGGCACGAGCGATGCGGTATCGCCCCTCGACGGCGCGGGGATCCTGCGCCCGGGCCTGGACGAAATCGCCGAACGCATTGATGGCCAGCTCCTGCTCACCGGCCCGGTCGTATGCATCGGCGGCGTTCCAGAGAGACTCGGCGGCGACTTCCGGGTCGCCCAGCATGGCCGCCTTGGCATGGCGGCGGAAATATTCGGCGGCCGTGAAGAACCGGCCGCGCGCTTCCTCGAGCGTCACGGGGTCGAGCCGCGTCGGATCCATCGCCTCATCGGCATCGACACCGGCCGCTTCACCGGCCTTGCCGAGCAGCTGCGCGCCGAGCGCTCGATTCGTTTCCGCGATTCGGAGGAGGGCATCGGCGGGGAGGCGTTCCACGGGGTACAGACGTTCGATGAGCGCGGCGTAGCCGAGTGCATGAACGTAATCCTCGGCGGCGAATCGCTCGACGTACCGATCGACGAGGCTCTTCTCGACCGTCTGCGGGTCCGTGTCACCGCGAAGTTCGGGACTCGTGAGTCCGTGCAGAACGTCCTCATACGCCTGGATTGAACCATCGAAGTCACCGAGCTGAGCGCGGGTTTCCGCCAGCCCGAGCGCGGCCTCCTGTGCCGCGGGCGTGTGAGCGAACCTGGTGTAGACCATCTCGTACAGCTCTCGCGCCGCGTCCGGCTCGCCTCGCAACTGAGCGATCCGGCCGTTCATGACCTGGGCCTGCGCAGCGGCCGCATCCCCCTCGGGGAGCACCCTCAGCGCGAGTGCGAGCTGTTCCTCAGCCGCATCGGGATCCCCGATTTCAAGGTACGCCCTGCCCAGCAGAACAAAAAGCTCCCCGGCTTCCGGGGTGAGTCGGCTGTCGAGCCTGGCGATCTCCGGAATGAGGCGCTTGATCGCGTCTTCAGGGTAACCGCCCTTCAATCGCAGGCGTGTCTGCTGCGTCACCGCCCAGAGACGCTCCTGCTCCGAAGAGCGAGGATCGTCCTTCAGCTCGCTGAGGAGGTCGAGCACTTCCTCCGTGTTCAGTGCGGGCTTCTCCGAAGCGAGGCACTCTTCAACGACTCGCCGGATCACTCGGTGGCGGAGTTCCGCGGAGTCATCCGGAATCGCGCGGGCTTCCTTCAGTCCGTCCTGGATGCGCCCCAGGCTGACGAGCGAGTCGGCGAGGCGCGCAAGACGTCGCGGATCGAGCTGTGCCCCGTGGGTGCGAGCCTGCGAGTACATCGAAACGACCTGCTCGTGGTACGCCGGATCATCCGCTTCCTTCTGCCGCGCCGAAAGGAAGGTCGCATCGCCGCTGAGGAGGAAATAGCGCTGGCGGATCTCCTCGGTCGCTTCAGGCTCGCCGAGGTGCGTTCCGATCGGATCGCGCAGGAGGGCGAGTGCGGCGTCGTACTCGCGCTGCTCGAGCAGGGTTTCGACATCCTTGAGCGCCGCCTCGAAGTCCGGGCGCGGCGCACCTTCCACCCATTTCATCAGCCCGATTGACAAGAGCACGACCGCGCCCAGCAGCACGGGTATCTGCCACAGGTCACGCCGGCCCCTCAGCGGGACCGCCCGGCGCGGAGCCTCCGCGGCAGGGGGCGCCCCCGGAGTCCCCGCGGACGTTCCAGTCTCCTTCTTGCTTGATTCCGCCACGCCGTCACCTCGAGTTCCGGCAGGGGTGACACGCCTCGCTGCCGGGCGCAATCTGTCATCGGATCGAATCCTGTGCCATCCCCAGCATGGGGAAGGTCCGTCCTACTCCCCGGCAGGCCGGGAACTGCGGACGACGACCCACGTTCCGAAGCCCCACGGCTCGGAGAATGTGATCCGGGCCCCGCCCTGTCGAGGGGAGAGGGCCTTGACCATCAAGAGCAGTACCAGGGGCGGGCAGAGGAAGCGTACGGAGTTGCGCAGAATCGCCTGGCTCCAGCTCACCCGCGTGAACGTGATCCGCGGCTCCTCGTCAGGAACCGACGAAGCGACTTGCCGAACCCCTCCGATGGTCCGGCAGCCGAGGATGGCCTTGCCAAGCGTGCGTCCGAACAACCGATCACCCAGGGCGCAATGCGCCACCGTCGCCCCAAAGCTCACGAGCATCAGCCAAGCCCCGTGCTCGAAGGCGAGGTGCTCGATCAACTGACCGGCCGAGCCGATCGGCACACCCAGTGAGAGCGTCGTCGCCAGCAAGGCGGGCAACGCATCCAAGACCGCGGCGACGATGCGTCGCCCCGGACCGGCTTCCTGCACGGCCGGCGGAAGCACATCTCCTCGCGATCGCACCGCGCCGGGGCGCAACACGAAAACCGTCGCAGTCGCCATCACCAAGCCGAGGAGAAGTGCCAGATTCTGGATATCTCTGCGGGTCACAGGCCCGGGGATGACGGCAGGTCCGCTGAAGAGCGGAGCGCCACTCATTGTCCAAACGTCGCAGCGCAGCTGGCCCCCTTCCTTGATCGTGCCCGATCCGCTTGAGCGTATCCGCCAGACGACGTCTCCCACGATGAGCCATGCGCCGCTCTCGCGCCCCTTCGAGGTCGTGAAGCGATGGGACGCGGCATCCCGCATCAGAACGGCGAACGAGAGCGCTTCACCCACGCTCCCCACCGCGGCGAGCCTCGTCCCGATCCCCCAATACAGCGTCCCGCCCTCTTGGCCGACCGAGGGAGGCAGCTCCCACTCATCCCGCACGCGGAGCGTTTCCCTCGGAGGGTCGAGCAGCCAGACCCGGCCCGGCGAGTGGCCGGCGCCGTTCCCGCGAGTCGGAACGGATATCAGCGCCAGGTATTCGTCGATGCGCGCCAAGGCAAACGAAGAGCGATCCGGGTCGATGCCTTCGAACACATCCGCCGGGAGAGCAAGCTCGTCCCAGCCGCCAGGGTTCAGCACGAACAGCTCCCACAAACCTACACCAACCGATGGCCCAAGCCGGTTCTGCGCCGGCGGTTGACTGTGCAGCAGGGCGACAACCTCCCCAGATACGAGTGCCAACCCGTTCAAGGCGCCCTCGTGAACCATCGGGGCAAGCGCCAAGAACCTCGAATACTCGGTTCTCTCTCGCACTCGGCGCGCGTTCACTTCCCGCACCTGGCGTACGCCCGCCTGATCCTGAGGGAAGACGAGCACAACCCGTTCGCCTTCGGCTGCCATCCATTCCGGGCGAATCGCCAGCGGCGCCACGGCGCGAATGACACCGGGCGGATCGGAGCCATCAATGTGAAAGAGTGCGCAGGAAGCACCGCCGAGGCCGGGCGCGGGGCCGACGAACCAACCGTGTCGTTCGCTGCCCGCCGCGGGCCAGAAATCATGATCGGCATCGGCGGGGCACGGGGCGCAAGCGGTTGCGATGATCACAATGGACAGGAGAACGGCCCGCCTGATGTCAGGGAACGTGCCGCGTGCGTCGGGCTGGATGGAAGAATCTGCCATGCGAGGAGCGGAGCCAGCGCGCGGCTAGTCGCGGACGCGAAGCCTCTCATCGAGATCGACAATCTCATCCATCGGCCCGAGACGTTCGAGCAGGCTGTCGAGGTCAAAGGCCTCGGCGCGCGAAGCCTTGTCGCTCATGCCGGCCAGCGACAACCCCAGCACAGCGCCGCTCGATTCATCCGTGATGCGTACGCGACCGGCCAGCTTGGGAAAGAACCCTCCCACGCCTTTGAGTTCGACGTCGTCGTAGTTCTCCAGCGTGGCGGAAAGCAGCCTGCGACGATGGACCTCATGTGCCCGGCTTTCGGTGGGCGCATCGGACGACACAAACCACAGTTCGATGCGCGTGGGCAGAAGCTCCTTCGGTTCGAGCACGTAGCGCCAGAGCGTGGTGCGTCCGCGCAACTCGACGACCAGAGAGCCGTCCGATCCCTCCCCGCGGCCGGCCTGTGCGACGTTCACCGTCCATCCCGCTTTCGCAAGCGTCCCTTCACTCGGCAAGTTGCGGATGCCCAGCAGGGTGAGGAGTTCCGACGGCGCGGCGGGCAGGCCGAGCGAAGCGAGCTTGCGCCTGGAGATGGCGTCGTGACGGCCGAAGTATGCCCGCTTTGATTCCGTGCGATCGATCAGCCAGTACCGTTCAGCGTCGCTGCCGAACCAGATCAGGATTTCGCCGAGCTTTCCGGCGCTCAGGGCGAGCTTGGTCGGCTGCTCAAGCTGAAGGTGCCCCTCGCCCTGCTCGCTGCGCGATCGACCCTCTTCGTCCTGCCAGCGCATGCTCACCACGGCGCGCGACCAGATTCGATGAAGACGCGACGTCCGCTGGTTGTATCGCGACCGAATCTCCTCGTAGCTCACGATCGTGCCGGGCCTCTCGGCGCCCGCGGGAGCCGTTCGCGATCCTGTGCACCCTGACAACGAAACCAGAGGTGCCGTCAGCGTGAGGCACGCCAGCGCGAATCCCAACCGGCGCCACGGCATCAACCATCCCCCACAATCAGGGCGGAAATCTGCTCCGTGACGTCTCGGATCATCTCGGCGCTCAGCCCCGGGTCGATGACCTCCATAGGAGGCGCATCGTCCGGCGCGCCCTTCATGCGCACGATCATGGCGCCGTCGCGCGAGCCGACGAGCTTGAGGAGTCTCTTGCGGATGAGGCTGAGCGCCAGGACGAAGCGGAACGCCACGCGCCTCGGCTCTTCGGCTCCTTCGAGCTGCTCGAAGATGGCGAGCAGACTGTCATCGTCGATGAGCGATTGCTTTTTCCGGCCAGGTTCCGGAACGACGCCGCGCCAGAACGCGAAGATCGACTCGGCGGATGGGCCGCGACCGGCTTCCCACGCAGCTCGGGAAAAATCAAGGCGCTGAAGCTTCTCTTCGTCCCCGTCCGCCGCGGCATCGGCATCGCGCCCGGTCTCGGTCCCCGCCGGGGGCCAAAGCAGCACGGCGACATATTCCTGCCCGGGCTTGAGCAGCTCACCCGTCGCGGCGCAACGCTCGCCCGGCTTGCCGATGTCGTACGACGTCTCGCCGATCCATGCCATGATCAAAGCTTAGCGGCCTCCGAAGGGCGCCGCCTGCCGCGCTCGATCATCTCGCCTCGAAGAAGCGCATGCCGGTACCACCGGGACCGATACGGGCGCTCACTTCCGCCCGGCATCGGGGGCAGTGCCCCGTATACCGTGTCCCGAGCGCGTTGCGATAGATACGGCCGTAGACGGCGCAGCAGCGGAAGTAGATACCCAGCCACGGCCGGCGCTGCCGGGACTCGGGTTTCGCATGGTCAGCGGGCGCGCGCAGAGAGTCCGTGTGAAGACGCGGAGTCATCCAGGAGAAAGCAACCTCGTCGCGCGGGTCCGGCACAAAGTGTGCATCGGCGAACCCCTCCCCCCCACTTCACCGGCGGGTCTTCGGAGCGGCTCCCCGGGAAGGCGAGCAGGCCCGCGGGCGGGATCAGGAAGCGGGCCGACATTCATGCTCGATCGTCTCAACCAGCGATCGCGCGGAGGCGAGCATGTCGTCGGCTTCCTCGAGGATTCCCGCCCGGCGCTCCGTCGGCTGAATGAACGCGGCGTTCGCGGCGACGTTCCAGCGGGACGCGCGGGCCGCGGCCTCCACGAGCACCGCCCCGATGGCAAGATCGGAGAGGAGCTGCGGATTGCTGATCGCCGTCAGGGAGCGGAGCAGGCGCAGGACGTCGGAGCATGTTGCGATCACGCTCATCGGCACGTTGACGGCGGCGGACGCGACGGACGGCAAATCGTCGACGCGCCGCTGGTCGTCTTCGGGCAGCCTGAGCAGTTCGTTCATCGCGCCGTACACGGCGGAATCCTCGTCGGCGAGGCGCACAAGCAGGTCTGCGGCGATAGCGAGGCGCCGATCAGCCGCCATCAGTTCATCGCGGTGCGCGGCGAGCGACTTCTTGCCGATCGAGTAGGCGAGCACCATGCGGGAGAGAGCGACTCCGATGGACGCGGCGAGCGGCGCCGCAGCTCCGCCGCCGGGCGCCGGAGTCTTTGCAGCAAAGCGATCGAGCAGATCACCGAATCTCAACTGGCCCAGCGACATGGCGCCGTTCTCCTCGGGCGTTCGCCCGCGCAATCGCAGCGGACATGCATCACGGATCGAACTGCTCAAGCCATCGCGGATCGGGCAGAAAGGTGTATTGCGCTGTCGTGTTCTCCACGCCCGGCGGCACCCGATTCGCGAGATCGACGTGCATGTCGAGGAAGAGGAGATTGGCCTGCACCCGGCGGAAGTGCCACGTCTGGCCCCGATCGCCGCCGTCGTCGTGGTTGTAAATGGGCTGGTCGCCGAGCACCCAGGTGCGGGTGGGGTCGGCGACCTGGGGCATGCGCCCGCCCTGCTTGGGAATCAGCGTCGGGTAGACCTCCGCTCCGGGCACACTGTCCAGCGCGTGATCGTTGAGGTTGTAGCTCGTCCCCAGCAGCTCGTAGGTGCTGGACGTATCGAAGCCCATCGAAAGGAGGAAGGGGTCGTTCACGCCCCCATCCGCGGGATCCTGGAAGATCGGAAGCTCGAAGTGCTCCGAGTCTTCGGAGTCGTCCGGGGGGATGTCGCCTTCATGCACGAACTCGTTGAGCGGTCGGCGCTCGGCGCCTACCTGATCGATGCCGTAGAACGGAAGGTTGCCCTTCTTGCCGCCGAAGAGAGCGCCGATGTTGTTGCCGTCGGGCGCGGCGACAGGCTCGCCCGCATCATTCACCCGGACCTGCGGAAGCCGCTCGTTGTGCTGTCCGAGATACATGGTCAGCCCGACACCGAGCTGGCGCAGGTTCGAGCCGCAGCCCGTGGATCGCGCCGACTCGCGCGATCCTGACAACGTGGGCAAGAGCACCGCGAGAAGCATCGCGACGATCGCGATGACCACAAGCAGTTCAATCAACGTAAACGCACGCCGGGCCATGCGCCAGAGCATAGCCCGGAGTGCGGCGGGATGGGAACTCGTACCCGTGCTGCGCGGCTCAGCGGCTGCGCCGGCGCCCGAGCATGGCGAGACCTCCGGCCGCGAGCAGTGCTGCGCACCCCGGCGCGGGCACCACGTGCAGCGAAATGTTCGGCACGGCGTGGGCAAAGTGATAGCGGATGCGCATGTCGTATCCGCCGACATCGAAGATCGAACGGTCCGGCTTGCCGAGGTATCCAGGCCCGGACAGCACGCCGGCCGTGAAGAACCTGTAGTGATCGCCGACCTGCGGCACATAGCCGGGAAGCACCTGCACTTCCAGACTGCCGCCGATCGACGCAAGCCCGGTGACATTGATCCGGTCGCAGCCCTTGCCCGGGAGAAGTCCGCCGATATCGATGAAGTGGACGCCTTCATCGCCATTCGCGGGATCATGAATGTGCATGTAGTTCGCGGTGTCAAACGTGAGCGTTCCGATTTCGTCCATGGACGAAGCGGATTCGATGCCCTCCTTTTTCTTCGGGTGGGCCTTGCCTCCGTCCTTGATTTCGGCGGCCTTGATGACGTTGTCGGTCCCGATGATCAGGCTGTCCTTCTTGATGGTGATGGTCTTGCCGCCGGCATCGAGCTTGGCGCCCTTGCGAATGTCAAGCGTGCCGAAGCGGTTGGTGCCGTTGCCGACGGTGATGTCGCCGCCGCTGATCCACTCTCCGCCCTTGTGCACGATGACCTCCGCCTTGGTGTTGTCGCCGGAACCTTCGATGACGGTCTTGCCGCTGGTCGTGAGCTTGCCGCCGGGCTTGACTTCGACGGAGGCCCGCTGGCCGGCCTTCGGCGTGACGCGAAGCGCGTCTCCACCGTTGTTCGCTCCAGCCTCGACAACCCCCTTCTTCTCGACGACAAGCGAGCCGCCGCCGTTCGTGTCCGCTCGACCCGCGGCGATCGAGCGCGATGCGACGAGCTTTCCGTCCTTCACAATGAGCTTGGAGTTCTTGTCCGCGGTGTCGTGGGCAATGAGCACCGACGTGTCAAACCCGGCGCCGGTCACCGTGTATGTATGCGTGTTGAGATCGAGAGTCACATCCTCCTTTGCGACCCAGACGCTCCTGGAAGTCTCATTCTGCACAAACGTCACGATATAGCCGGCTCCCACCGCCTTGTTGAAACGGGTGATCCCGTCCGCGTTGGGCACGCCGTTGCTCCAGCTCGTCTTGCGGTTGAAGCGGGCATTGCCGGCAACATCCCAGTTGGTGACGAACGGCGCCGCCGCGGCCGTCCCCGCGCATGCTGCAACCACGAACCCGGCAAGCAACGGGCGGATGGATCGAATCATGGGAACGTGCGTCTTCATGGTCTTCTCCTGCGAACTTGGATCGTGGCGCCGACACGGCGTCCACCGGACACAAGCGGAGAAAACCTCGCTTCACTCACGGACCCGCATCCTGACTTCACGCGGGCGGTGATAGGTCGGCGATCGAGAAAGTGGGCGCGGCTGGATTCGAACCAGCGAAGGCATAAGCCATCAGATTTACAGTCTGACCCGTTTGGCCACTTCGGTACACGCCCAGCCATGGCGGCGAGCCTTGTCGCGCTCGGCCGCATCCGCGGGTCGGGGGAGGGAATGTATTCGCCCCGAGACTTCCCGGCAACGCGCGGCTTCAGACCACCGCCCGTTGCTCGTCCCAGCCCGCAGAAAAGCCGCCGGCGGGACTTGAACCCGCAACCTCGAGATTACAAATCGTAGCGTCCAAGGGTCCCAGTGGCCCGCGGTTGTCCTCTACCCCCTCTGCCGCACAGTTAGAGCGGCTTGGTGCTCCCCGGCTAACCGCGGTGGCGCTCCATGCCGACCTTACTCAGGCCTTTCTCAACCGGAAGGAGCGGCGGCGATGGCGGACAAGTTCAAGCTCACGGCGGACTCGGTCGAGCGGCGGTGCA